>OBJG01000003.1_pt1 | contig 458611 bp, 391 predicted proteins | sample 1517941 | NCBI WGS metagenome assembly OBJG01 (sample SAMN04571712, study PRJEB22368) | human gut metagenome | biome: human gut; material: stool | host: Homo sapiens | place: Luxembourg | collected 2012-09-21
GCATCAGGGTTTCCCCCATTGTGCAATATTCCCCACTGCTGCCTCCCGTAGGAGTCTGGGCCGTGTCTCAGTCCCAATGTGGCCGATCACCCTCTCAGGTCGGCTACCCATCGTCGCCTTGGTGGGCTGTTATCTCACCAACTAGCTAATGGGACATGAGCCCATCTCAAACCACTGAATCGTTTTTACCCCTGCGCGATGCCGCGCTGTGGTCTTATGCGGTATTAGCACCAGTTTCCCGGTGTTATCCCCCTGTTTGAGGCAGGTTGCTCATGTATTACTCACCCGTTCGCCACTAACCTATTGCTAGGTCCGTTCGACTTGCATGTGTAAGGCATGCCGCCAGCGTTCGTCCTGAGCCAGGATCAAACTCTCAAGTTCAATCTTGACTGTTCCGACTTTGTCTGACAAATTTACTTTGCGTAAATTGGAATTTGACGTCGAAATTTATTTCGTGTTTTAATTCACTACAATTTCTTAATTCGCTTTTCCATATCTTCAATTTTCAATGTGCTGCTGTTGCCTTTCACGGGCGACAGTGTTTACATACTACCATATCTAAATTCGCTTGTCAACGATTTTCGCAATATTTTTCAAAGTTTTTTTAACTTTTTTCAAAATGATTTTGAATACGCAATCCCGCGTTGTTCCCGATAAATCCTGAGCCGCAACGTTTGTCGCCGGCGACGGGTTTTAAGGAGATTTGCGATGCGCGGTTATCAAAACTTACCGCGATTTCATCAACTGAATTTTCAATGTTCATTTGTAAACAACAGTTGCGAATTATAGCCTTATCTTTTTATTCCGTCAAGCAAAAAACGGGGGTTTTTTACAAAAAAATAAAATTTTTTGTATATTTTGACATATCTTTTTATTTGTCAAAGTCAACGGGACAGACATTGCCTTGAAACACTATATATAGAAACGTGCGCGCATACGCGCGTGCACGCGCTCGCGTATGTATGCGCGTCAATATAATTAGAATATTTCGTTTTCTATTTTTTCGACAAACGGTTTTTATGGGATTTTTTGAAAAAGGCGGTTTTGAAACAGGATTGCAATAATACAAAGTTTTTCCGATTATTTTTATCTTGCAAGCGGTTTATTAAACTACCCATAATCTTGCGTAGGCAAGATTTCACCCGCCGAAGGCGGATTTCATCACCCCGTGATTTCACCACAACGTGATTTCATTAAAAAGCCCCCTTCGCGTTTTGCGAAGGGGGCACGTTGTTTTTTTATTATTTGTCAAGCCAGAGCGTTCCGCCCGGATTCATAATACCGTTGGGATCGAAATGGTGTTTCAAAGCTTTCAGCATATCCATCTGAACGTCGCCGAGTTGTTTTGCGTTGTACGGCGCGAAGAGTTTGCCGATGCCGTGGTGGTGGCTGATGCTTGCGCCCGATTCCTGAATCGCGTTAAGCACGCCGCTGTGGAACTCCTTGAACTTTTCGATGCCTTCGTCCTTCTGCATCCAGATGAAGTAAAGGTTTGCGCCGTTCTGATAGCAGTGCGATATATGGCAGGTGCAGATGACGTTGGGGTGCGATTTAATGAACTTTCTGACGTAGTCGTGAATGTGATCGACTTCGTCCCAGGGCATTGCACATTCGAGAGTGTCGATGATAACGCCGAAGTCCTGATAATTGTCGCGCATATAGGGATCGGAGAAACGTCCCGACGACCATTTCGGCACGACGATGCCGGGCAGGAACGACGTCAGATGATGTTTTCTCGCGTTCTTTTTGACGTTTCTTATCGTCATTCGCTGATAATCGGGATCGCCGTCGCAGAAACCGACGATAAGACAGCATTTTCCGAGTTCGAGTCCGAACGTCTTCAAAAGTCCTTCGATTTTCCCAAGTCCGTACATTCTGAGACCAAGGTCGCTTTCTTCGCCGTCGGAAATTCTGAATACGGAAGGTACGCCGCGTTCAGCCTGCATAACGTCGCGCATAAACGCAACACCGCTGTCCCAATCGTGCGAAAGATAGCAGAAAGGTTTTTGCACGCGGGAACGTCTGTGGAGTTTCAGCGTAACTTCGGTAAGGATGCCGAACGAGCCTTCGCTGCCCATCATAATCTGGTTAATATCGGGGCCCGTCGCTTTTCTGGGAGCGCGTTCCGTACGGAAAGTACCGACGGGAGTAACGTATTGCTGAGTGAGAACAAGATCTTCGATCTTGCCGTAATAGCAACTGTTCTGCCCCGCGCCGCGCGTTACTACCCAGCCGCCGACCGTCGAATACTCGAACGACTGCGGGAAATGACCGACGGTGTAAGCGTTGCCCGACTTGAAATTATCGGGATTGTTGAGATACGCTTCAAGCGCCGTTCCGAAAATACCGGGCTGCACTGTAACGGTTTCGTTGATTTCGTTGACGGAAATGATTTTGTTGAAGTTTTTGCCAAGGTCGAGCGTGATCGAGCGTTTTACCGTAGGTTCGACGCCGCGCGTTACGGACGAGCCGCCGCTGTAAACGTAAATCGCGATTTTGTGCTCGTCGCAGTATTTCACGATGTTTTCGATTTGTTCGGTCGTCGAGGGATACAGTACGAGGTCGGGCACGTTTTCGACAATACCTTCGCGAAGGCGCATAAGGTCGATCATCGTCTGACCGTATGCAACGCGAAGCCTTGTGTAATCGTCGTCCGCGCCGTCGCCCGCCACAAATGCGAGAAGCGCCTTGTGTTCTTCAACGGAAAGTTGCGACTTTATCTCGTATTTCACGGGAGAATCGCCGAAATTCTTCTTGCTGTTCAAAAACTCGGGCGTGAAGTCCAACTTTTTCATCATGTAATTGAACATTCCTTCGCTCGGAACTTTATATTCTTTCGGATTGCCCCACTTGAAAATGCTGCGATAACTGCCGGCAGGGGCTTCCGTCGTGTACCAATCGAGTTTTATGCCGTTTTCGTAGGTTCTGGGATGACCTGCAATGGGGTCTTTAACGGTTCTCCAAGGAACTTTCGGATAAGAGTTTTTTGACATAATTTCACCTCATATAATTTCTATGATTCAATTATAATAGCGCGCGCAAAATAAAGTCAAGGTTTTTTCCGCATTTTGTCGGTCAAATAGCCGACATAAAAAGAACAAAAACAAAAGACTGTCGCAAGGACAGTCTTTTTGACATTTTATTGCGTTTTTATGTGTCATTTTGACAGTAAATCGGAAATTTCGATAATTTGGTCGAGCGTGAGCGTTTCGCCGCGCGCCTTTAAGTCGATATTCAGGCTTTCAAGGACTTTCGCCGCCTCGTCTTTTTGCACGGGATAAACCGCAGTCAGATTGTTCAGCAAAGTTTTTCTTCTCATCATAAACGCGCACTTGATTGTTTTGTTGACATTTTTCTTATTGACGCCCGCATACTTATCGTACACGTCGATTCTCACGATGCTGCTATCGACTTTCGGCACGGGATAAAACATACTTTTGTCAACCTGTCCGACGATTTTCGCGTCGCCGTATAAGGAAATTGCCATTGTAATCGCGCCGTAATCCTCGGTTGCGGGTTTCGCGACGAATCGGTCGGCAACTTCTTTTTGTACCATAACGGTTATCGCCGACGGATGCACGTCTTCTTCCAGAAAACGCATTACGAGCGCGGTCGTGATATAATAAGGAATATTCGCAACGACTTTGAATTTTTCGCCGACGATTTCAATAAGTTCCTTATCTTTCATTTTCAGAACGTCTTTGAAAATCACTTCGACGTTATCAAGCCCCGAAAGCGTTTCGTCCAGCACCGGCTTCAACGCGCGGTCAACCTCGAACGAATACACCTTTTTCGCTTTTTCGGCAATCGCGCGGGTGAGCGTGCCTGCGCCCGTTCCTATTTCGACAACGACGTCGTTTTCGTCCACGCCCGAAAGCTCCACGATTTTATCGAGGAGATTTTTGTCCGTGATGAAATTTTGCCCGAGATTATGATTGAACCGAAATCCGTTGTCGATTAAAATATCCTTAATCTTTCTCATTGTTCGTAACTTTGGACGTACGTCCTGACTCTGAACTCGACGCCCGCCTGTTTTGCGACGGCGCGGCATTTTTCGATTTCTTCGTTTCCGATGACGTCAACGACGGACATAACGGTGCGGATACCTTCTTTTTTGCAGTTTACCGCAAAACGAAGCATTTCGTAAAACCCTTCTTCGTTGAATTTGCAATGGCAGATTTTATTGTACTTTTCGGCGTCGGACGCATTCAGACTTATCGACACGGTGTCAATAAGTCCTTTGAGTTTCATTGCCGTATCGGGCCCCGAAATAAGCCCTGCCTGACCGTTCGTGTTAAGGCGGGTTTTCATACCGTGTTCTTTGAGCCATTTTGCAACTTTCAGCAACACGTCGAAAGCGTACAGCGGCTCGCCGAAACCGCAAAACACGGCTTCTTTATACTTTGAAAGGTCGTACTTTTTCAGGTCTTCGATGACTTCGTCGGCGGTCGGTTCTTTGTCAAGCCACAAGTAATAATCCAGCACTCCGTCGCCGGTATGCCTTATGCAAAATTCACAGTTATTACTGCATTTATTAGTAAGGTTTAAGTATATTTTGTTGTCGTAAACGTAAGTTAATGTGTTCATTTTATCTTCTTAAACAATCTTTTTGCATTGTTCGTTGTGATTTCTTCAATGTCGTTTATTGATAAATTTTTAATCGTCGCAAGTTTTTCGGCAACAAGGCGGACGTTCTTCGGAAGGTTTATCGTGCCGCGAAGGGGCGTCGGCGCAAGGTACGGGCTGTCCGTCTCGACAAGCAGTCTGTCAACTGGTATTTCCGCCGCAGCCTCCACCGAGTGCCTTGCGTTTTTATAGGTAATCGGCCCGTCGAAACCGAAGTACAAGTCGTATTTCAAAAGGCTTTTTGCGTATTCCGCCGTGCCGCTGAAACAATGCACCGTCCCTCCGTATTCAAGGAGTTTTTTATTATCTTTTACGATATCGAAAAAATCGCCGAACGCGTCCCTGACGTGAAAAACAAGCGGAAGGCGCAGAAAATGCGCGAGTTCCATTTGTTCGACAAGCACGGTTTTCTGGATTTCCCGCGGGGAATTTTCGTAATAATAATCAAGCCCGACTTCGCCGATTGCGACGACTTTTCCGTTTTCCGCCATCTTGCAAAACTCGTCGTATTGCGCGGTTGTCCGCCCCGACGCTTCCTGCGGATGAATCCCGACGGTCGCATACACGTCGCGGTTGTTTGTCGCAAGCGCGAAATTGCACACGCTCGACTCGTAATCGCTTGACGAGGTAACGACGCAATACAGCCCGTCTTTTGTCATATCGCTTATGACGCTTTCGGCAAGCGGATACAGCCTTTCGTCGTCAAGATGGCAATGCGTGTCGATGAGCATTATCTGACGACAACGCCGCTTTCCACGGCGGATTCGGGCGAAACGAGCGTAACTTTCCCGTCTTGTCCGCACGCGCAGAGTATCATACCCTGACTGTCGATGCCGCGAAGTTTCACGGGTTTAAGGTTTGCGATTATGACCACTTCTTTGCCGATCATTTCTTCGGGCGTATAGAACTTTGCAATGCCGCTGACGATGCTTCGTTCGACGCCGCCGACGTCGACGGTAAGGTGCAGAAGTTTGTCCGCTTTTTGGACTTTTTCGCACGCGACGACTTTCGCGACTCTTAAATCGAGCCCCGCAAAATAGTCGATATCTATTTCGGGTTTTTCTTCTTCCTTCACTTCGGGGGCAGCGGGTTTTTTCCTTGCCTCGTACATTTCGTGCGCCTTATCGACGACTTCTTTCACGTCAAGGCGTCTGAACAAAATTTCGGGATTTTCAACGACTTTCGTGCCGTTTTCAATGCCGCCGAAACGGGCAATTCGGCCGTAGTCGCGCACGGTTGTGCCGAAATACGACGTTACTTTTGCCGCGGTGTCCGGCATAAACGGTTCCAACAGCGACGTGCCGATTACGATACTTTCGGCAAGGTTATACAAAACTGTTTTAAGCCTTGCGGTCTTGGACTCGTCCTTGGCGAGCGCCCACGGCATAGTTTCGTCGATATATTTGTTTGCGCGTTTGAAAATCACAAAGATTTCGGACAGCGCGTCGGATATTCTGAATTCGTTGATTTTTGCGCGCACTTTTTCGTATGCGCCCGTAACGGTTGCGATAAGGTCGTCGTCGACGTCTTCCTTCGCCCCTGCGTTTTCAAGGACGCCGCCGAAATACTTGTTGCTCATCGCGACGGTGCGGCTGACGAGATTGCCGTAAATATTGGCAAGGTCGTTGTTGATTTTGTCAGTGATCCACTCCCAGTTGATGATACCGTCGGTTTCATACGGCATTTCGGCAAGCAGGAAATATCTTACCGCGTCGACGCCGAAAAACCCGACAAGGTCGTCGGCGTAAATAACGTTGCCTTTCGACTTGCTCATCTTTCCGCCGTCCTGCAAAAGCCACGGATGACCGAACACCTGTTTCGGCAGCGGAAGCCCCAGACTCATCAGGAAAATCGGCCAGTAAATGGTGTGGAATCTGACGATATCCTTGCCGATGACGTGCACGTCGGCGGGCCAGTATTTTTTGAACTTTTCGTCGCTGTTGCCGTCGACGTCGTAGCCGAGCCCCGTGATATAGTTCGTCAGCGCGTCAAGCCATACGTACACGACGTGTTTCGGATCGAAATCGACGGGAATACCCCACTTGAACGAAGTGCGGCTCACGCACAGATCCTGCAATCCGGGCTTAATGAAGTTGTTGACCATTTCGGTTTTTCTTTGCGCGGGCAGGATAAACTCCGGATGTTCGTCGTAATATTTTTTAAGGGCGTCGGCGTATTTCCCCATTTTGAAGAAATAGGCTTCTTCTTCCGCCATTTTCACTTCGCCGCCGCAGTCGGGACATTTGCCGTCCACAAGCTGCGTTTCTGTCCAGAACGACTCGCAAGGGGTGCAGTACCAGCCCTTGTAAGAGCCTTTGTATATATCGCCGTTTTCGTACATTTTTCTGAACATTTTCTGCACCTGACGTTCGTGATCCTTGTCGGTGGTGCGAATGAACTTGTCGTACGAAATGTTCAAGAGTTTATAGATGTCTTTGATTTCCCCCGCAACCATATCGACGAAGGCTTGCGGAGTCATACCCGCCTTTTCGGCTTTTTCTTCGATTTTTTGACCGTGTTCGTCGGTGCCTGTCTGGAAGAACACGTCAAAACCTTCGCGACGTTTGAAGCGCGCGATTGCGTCGGACAACACGATTTCGTAACTGTTGCCTATATGAGGCTTCCCCGACGTGTACGCGATTGCGGTTGTGATATAATATTTCTGTTTTTCGGACATATGAGCCCTCCTTATAATAAGTTCCGGTACATTATACAATTTATAATGCGTTTTGTAAAGTATAACTCCCCGTCTTCTTGCATACGATTAAACGTGAACGTCGTTTTTACTTTGATTTTTATCGTCGCCGTCGTGATAATTTCCGTGACTTCGCCTGATGAAGTTACGGCGTCTATGCTTGCCGGCGCGACGAACGCGGTGTCTCTGTCGCTTAAAATGCTGGCGATTTACGCCGTGTGGACGTCGGTGCTGAAACTTATGGAAAAGACGGGCATTGACAAAAAACTCACGAAACTTTGCCGTCCGCTTACCCGTCGGCTTTTCAGAAACGAAAGCGAAAAAGCGGTCGATTTAATCACCCTGAACGTTGCGTCGAACGTGCTCGGACTTGGAAACGCGGCAACGCCTGCCGGCATCGACGCGATATATCTTATGGACGACAAATCGGGCGTCGCGACAAAAAATATGGTAATGCTCACGGTGATTGCGGCAACGTCTTTGCAACTACTTCCGCTTACCGTGTTAAGCCTTATGACGGAGTATGGAAGTACCGCCCCGTCCGCGATAATTCTGCCGTCGATAATATCGACGTTTTCGTCGACGGTAATCGGCGTTCTGCTTGTTGCGGTATTTATCAAATGAATTACGTTATTCCCGTAATTTTGGTTTTATTGGTGCTTTTTGCAGCGATAAAACACGTAAACGTGTATGATGCCTTTGTCGAAGGCGGCAAAGAAAGTATGTCGCTCGTCAAAGACGTGTTCCCTTATCTTGCGGCGATTTTCATTCTTATCGAACTGTTTAAAACAAGCGGACTCACCGTATATCTCACAAAGATTTTTGAAAAACCTTTTGCCTTTTTCGGCATACCGAAAGAAGTGACGGAAGTCATGATTTTGCGCCCTTTCAGCGGCGCGGGAAGCGTCGCCCTTCTTGAAAATATTTTCAAAGATTACGGCGCGGACAGTTACGTCGGGAAGTGCGCCGCCGTCATCATCGGCAGCAGCGAAACAATATTTTACGTTTGCGCCGTTTACTTTTCAAAGGTAAAAGTCAAAAGCCTGCGCTTCGCCATTCCCATTTCCCTTGTCGCGTCCTTTTTCGGCGCGGTCATCGGCTGCCTTTTCGTAAGGATATTATAAAATCCGCCCGAAAAGGCGGATTTTCACAATGTCAGAATTCGTTAATCTTGTTTGCTCGGAAGACACTCGATAAACACGGCTTCGGTGTCGGTCGTGATTCTGAACTTTCCTTCCGCAATAAAAGGCAGATAAAAATAATCGCCGCGGCGCACGTCTTTTTCATAGTTTTCGCCGACAATTTTCGCGTTGCCTTCAAGGCAGATATAAACCGCCGGCGCAAATTCCGTAATGAAATTACCGCCGTTTTTTATCGTATGGCGGATTTCCTGAAAGCACGGCGTATCGTCATATCCGATAAGGATTTCCTTTTTATAATTTTCGGTATCGACGGCGACTTTCGGCGATACTTTTGCAAACTCTTTTGCGGCGGCGCCGTAAATATCGTAGTTTATCGCGTCAAGCGCGACGTCCTTTTGAAGCCCGATAAATTCTTCGTCGTAACTTACGTGATAATCGCCGCACCACCGCTCGGGCTGAATTGTAAAATCCGTGGGCTCCTGCACTTCGATAATCGTGCAACCCGCACCGATTGCGTGAATCAGCCCCGCGCGGATAAGCCACAAATCCCCGACCTGCACATCCACGCCGGAAAGCAAATTGCCCATTATGTCTTTTTCGGTTTCGCTGCGTTCTTCGAGTGCGCTCAACTCTTCTTTCGTGATTTTGTCCTTAAAGCCGAAATAAAGTTTTGCGCCGGGACGAGTCGCGATGACAAGCCACGCTTCGGTTTTGCCGTATTCGGAATTAAAGTGTTTTTTTGAAAACTCTTTCGTGGGATGTACCTGAAAAGGCAGCCTTGTCGCGCTGTCCAGAAACTTCACAAGACAGTCATATTTGCGGAGCCCCAAAAGTTCCGCGCTATGCTCTTTTAACAGGTCGTCAAAGAAAACCCCCGTTCCTTTTACTTTGGACACGCCGTCGCGCGCGCCGAAGTATTTCGGATTGATCGCACGCACTTTGCTTGCTACCCATTCTTCGGGAAACATATTGTCGGTGCCGTCGTCATATCCGTCGTCAAACAACGTTTTGAAGGGTTTACCGCCGTGATATATACGATAAACTCTGTTTCTTTCAAAAAATATCGGTTTTGTTACTATGTCTTTAATGTCGTTCATAACTTTATCGCACCAAAAAATTCTGTCGTTTTTGCGCCCTTTTCGTTGCCCTTTCGCATTGCCGAAACAATGTTTTCTTTTGTCGGTTTTTTGTTTTCGATTGCCGCAAGAAACGCCCCGAAAAACGCGTCGCCCGCGCCCGTCGTGTCAACGCTTTTGCATTTATATTCGCTTGGCACAACGCCCTTTTCGCCGTTGAAATAATACGCGCTGCCGTTCTTTCCAAGCGTCACGAGAATCAGTTTGTCTTTGTCGCACAGCGACTCCGCCGCAGCGTCGATCCCGGAAATTCCCGTGAAGTCAAGTAGTTCGTCTTCCGAAAATTTGACGATATCCGCACGTTTTACAAACGGCTCGTACGCCCTTTTTGCGGCGTCGGAATCACGGAAAATATCCTTCCTGAAATTCACGTCAAAACTGAGTTTCGCGCCGATTTCTTTCGTTTTGTCGGCAACTCTTTTTGCAAACGCGCGCCCTTTTTCTTCCGACAGCATAAGCGAGCCCAAATGCACGATATTAAGGTTTTCGTACTTTGCAAAGTCGATTTTGTCAAAGTCGATATTAAAATCGGCGGTGTCGTGGCGATTGAACGCAAAATCCCTTTCGCCGTTCATAAGAGTCACGAAAGCAATCGTCGTGTTGCGTTTTTCGTCCGTCTGAATGTCAAGGCTGTCAAGGTTTGCTTTTTCTGCTTCCGCCGTGACGAAGCGACCGATTACGTCGTTCCCGACGCGCCCGACGAACCCGACTGTCGCGCCGCTTTGCTTTGCGTTAACGGCAAGGTTGAACGGCGCGCCTCCGCAAAACGCCTTGAACGTCATCGCTCCGTCGTTTTTTTCGCCGATTAAATCCGCAAGTATTTCTCCGATCGATAAAATCATAATTTCACCTTAATTGTTTCTGATTATAGTATCGCACTTTTTTCTTTCTTTGCCAACAAATAATAACAAATTGTTTTGAACAGTCTTTCGTTATAAAAACAAACCGCCGTAAGGCGGTCAATTATTTTTTGTCGGATATGGTTTTCAAAAACTCGTAAAGAGCGTCGCGCGACTTGTCCGAAAGATTGATGCGGTCGTCCTTCGTGCTTGCGATAACGCCGTCTTCTCCCTCTCTCCCGACAAGATAGTCGATGCTTACGCCAAAGAAATCCGCAATCGCCACAAGTTGCTCAATCGACGGCTGAGTTTTGCCGTTTTCCCAGTTGTTGTACGTGCCCTGACTTACGTTGAAAATCTTTGCGATTTCTCTTTGCGTCAGCCCTTTTTCGTTTCTTAATTCAGATAACTTAATCATAATCGTATTTCCTACTAATAATTATCAAGTTTTTTAATTAAATGTCTTGAATTATTAATATTTCTAATCTATAATGTTTAATATGATTAAGTTTTATAATCAAAAATCAAATAATTATCAATTTTCCTTATGCGAAATAAGGCGGCAACTTTTACAAATGCTTGCAACCGGCGATTATTACGTTTGCTTTTGCGAAGGAAAAATGTTTGAAGCGAACAAAAAATCTAACGACTTTGTTCTTCTGACAAACCTGAAAAGCGGTGTCTATGCCGAAATCCCAGTCGATTCGTTAGTACGCGGTATTCGGCTTGGGCTGTTTTCATTAAAACAAAAATAAACCGCCTTTTTGGCGGTTTATTTTTATTACAAGTCGTAATTTTTACTCGTTGATAACGGTGATAAATCTTGCGGGCTTGTCGCCCATTGCCATCTGCGCGTGCGGAAGCGACGGATCGAAATACAAACTGTCGCCCTTATGCAGGTAAAACTCCTCGTCGCCGACAACCACTCTCAAAAGCCCTTCGAGAACGTAATTGAATTCCTGCCCGGCGTGACACACGAGTTCGGGCTTGTCTGTGGGGGAAATATCGACAAGCATAGGTTTCATCTGCTTGTTCTGAAAATCGGCGGCAAGCGACGTGAAAGAGTACCCGGGGTACCTTTCGACGCGTTCGCCCTTATTTTCGTAAACTGCCGCGGCGTACTTTTTCGTGGGTTGTTTTCCCGTGAAGATAAAGGACGGCTCGATATCGACGATCGACGCGAATTTGTAAACAAGCCATATCGGCGCTTCGTCCTCGCCGTTTTCAAACGCGATATATTCGTTTTCGGTCACGCCGAGTTTTTCCGCCATTTCCGCTGTGGAAATATCGGAAAACGTCCTGAGTTCAAACAGCCTGTCTTTGATATCTTTTGATTCAGCCATTATTTTTTTGCCGCTTCGTTAAGGCGCGCGATGAGTTCGTTTACGTCGACGTTGTGGACTTCTGCCGCCTCGCCGACCGTTTCGCCGTGAGCGATTGCACAGCCCAGGCAATGCATACCAACGCTTGTGAGAACGTTTGCAACGGCTTCGATATTAACGTCGCCTTCGATGATGTCGCCAATTAAAGTATCGGGAGTAATAATCATTATATTCACCTCGTTAAAAAATTTTCAGATTATGCCGGCGCTTTTCAAGCCGAAATACGCGCCGACGATGACGGCGGCGATAATAACCACCGTGAGCGCAACCTTCCAGACGGAAATCGGCGTTTTGCCGCCCGCTCTTCCCGTCCTTCCGTTTACGAAATAGTTGTAAATCTTATCGCGGTATTTGAAACCGCTGCACCACAAAGGCACAAGGATATACTTGAAAGTGCTGTTGTTGAAACTTGTGTCGATGTGGAGGTAATCGACCACGTCGTAATGATACTGCGACAAAATCGCGCTTTTGATACGGGCGTTCATTTTTTCTTTTGCCGCGCCGTAAGCGTCGTTGACGCTCGTGTCGTATCTTTCGGACGAATGTCCCGCGATATATTCCGACGTGTACTCGACCGCGTTATCGGTATCGAACCCACCGACCTTTTCAAATTCCTTTTGCGAAAGTTTCGGGCTGACCTCGATAAGTACGTCGTTGAAGAATTGCGAATACGTGCCGCTGACGACGAAGTATCTCGTGCGGGTTTCGGTACGGCGGTCTTTGCCGCTGCCGACGGTCACGGTATAATATTCGCCAAGGCGCCCGTTGTAAGTGCTGAAAGTATCGCTGTCAAAGCTGAACGTCGGCGAATATACGCTGTTCAGATTTTCGGGCTTAAAACTCTTTTTCAGTTTAATCGGCGCATAAAGTTTCTTTTTTATCCATTTAAGTGCGTTTTGTGACGCTACGTCGCGTGTAATCCTGAACGGAAGAATCGCGTCGGGAGCAAGTCCCGGGATATCGTCAACCTTTAAGACGTTGGTCGCGCCGCAGAACGGACATTTTGCCGACGTGTCGAAAACGCCGTGCATTTCGCACTTTGCGTGGCAGTTCGGGCATTGATAAGTAATGACTCCGTCTTCGTGGCGAAGTTTGCTTTCGTCAAAGCCGTCGACGTTGTGTTCGTCCTCGAAAACGTTGGCTTTCGCCTCGACGGTGTTATCGCAGTACGGGCATCTGAGTTTGCCCGACGCGATATCGAAGTACATATCCGCGCCGCAAGTTTTGCACTTTACGACGTCGGTCGAATCAACTTTTTTGTCAGCCTTTTTGCCTTGCATCGTGTGTCAATCAGTTAAGTTTTTTGCCGCATTCCGGGCAGAATTTTGCGTTTGCGCCGACTTTTGCGCCGCATTCGGGGCAGAATCTGCTTTCCGCCATTTTGTTGCCGCATTCGGGGCAGAATTTACTGCCTGCTTTCACGTCCGCGCCGCATTTGGTGCATTTTACGGTGTTGGCTTTTGCTTCCGCAGGAGCGTCTTTTGCGCCCTTCAACGCTTCGCTGAAAACGCCTGCCATCGAAAGTCCCGCGCCGAGACCGATGCCTGCGCCTGCCAGCGAGCCGCCCGCGCCCTGATTGTTTGCCGCTTCACGCATAGCGTGCGCCGCCTGATACTGGGTGAACGTGCCCATCTTGTCGCCCAGAACGCCCATCGACGTGCGGGTATCCAAAGTCTTTTCGACTTCTTCGGGAAGCGAAAGATTTTCGATATAGAAATCAATAAGTTTGAAGCCGTATTCAGTGAATTTGTCGGCAAGTCTGTCTTTCGTGGAGCCGGACAGTTCGTCGTACTGCGTTGCAAGATCCAGCGCGGCAATGCCCGATTCGGCGATGACGTCGGTGACCGTCGACAAAATCATTTTCCTCAACTGGTCGGCGATGTTTTCGGTCAGGAATTGTTGGTTCGTGCCGGAAAGTTCGCGCATGAGTTTGACCGCGTCTTCGACCTTATAGCTGTAAATGCCGTAGCCTCTCAGACGGATAACGCCAAAGTCCTTATCTCTCATCATAATGGGATTGGAAGTGCCCCATTTCTGATTTGTGAATTGTTTGGTATTCACGAAATAGACTTCGCCGGTATACGGGGTTTCAAAGGCGTATTTCCAGCTGTACAACGCCGTAAGAACGGGCAGGTTTTCGGTGTCGAGTTTATATCTGCCGGGCGTGAAAACGTCGGCGATTTTGCCTTCCACGACGAAGATGCAAACCTGCGATTCTCTGACGGTCAGTTGTGAGCCGCGCATAATCGCGTATCTGTCGGGGACGTCAAAACGATACAAAATGGTATTTTGAGTATCGTCTGTCCATTCGATAACCTTCAAGAGTTGTCTTTTTATAAAATTGAATGCCATAATAAGACTCCTTATTTTCGTTTTAATATATTATATCACAACGTTTCAGACTTTTCAATAATTTTCTATGCAATAAGCAACAATACCGGGAGCGTTATCGCGACAAGCAGACTCCCGACAACGACGATATTCGCGGCGGTTTTCGGGGACGTATCTGAAAGCTCGGCAAAGTTTAAGGTGATTGCCGCGGGCGGCATGCACGACAGAATATACGTTGAGATTTTCAACGTTTCGTCGACAGGCAGCGCGTACATTATCCCGAACGTTATAAGCGGCAACGCGATAAGTTTCAGAAAAATCGCGACGACTTGCCTGTAATCCATTAAATCCTTGAACTTCACGAAAGCCAGCCGCATGCCAAGCACGGTCATTGCCGTGGGCGTTGACATTTTTGAGAAGAACTCCACAAAGTTCATGACGGGCTTCGGGAACGACGTATTTGTGAAAAACAGCGGCAACGCAATCAACAGACACAGCGTCGTCGGATTTATCAGGAAGTTTTTGACGGAAACGTGTTTTCTGTCGCCGCTCATCATAAACATACCGAGAGTCCAGCCGATAAGGTTCATCATGACGCTCATAACCGCGCTGTAAACAATGGCTTCGGGATGGTCGGGAAGTAACGCCTGCAATATGGGAACGCCGAAAAATCCGACGTTTCCGAACGCCGCCGCAACGGTCGCCACGCGCGACGCCCCGTCGATTTTATAAGTTTTTATGTTGATAAGGAAGCCGATGCCCATTATCAGCACCTGCATAAACGTCGTAACAAGCAAAAGTATGCCGATGTTTATCAGGATTTCCCTGTTGCACTCCGCCTGCTGGAAACTGTATATCGACAGCGCGGGGCTGCACACGTACAAAAGGAACACCGCAAAACCTTTGATGTGTTCTTCTTTCAGCACGTTTGCCTTTGTCAGGAAAAAACCGGGCAGGCACAGCGCGACGAGCATAAGCGCGTTTAATCCCGTGATTTCAAAATTCATAGCCTTATTCTATCACAATCGTAAGAAATATTAAAGCGTTTCGGACATAAAATCAGCTCCCTTTCGGGAGCCGATTTTAATTTTGATTTATTCAGTTTTTGCTGAACACTCTGATTTCGAACGTTACGCCGTTCTGGACGAATGTTTCGTCTTCAACGAACTTGTACGCGCCGTCCGTCGCTTTGACGAAGTTGCCGTCGACAAGGTTGAATCTTTGTCCGTCGTACGTTTCGCCCGCCGCGATAAGCTCGTATCTGCCCTTCTTGAACACGCTTGCCGTGCCGTAAGTTATGCCGAGATGATCTTTCGCGTTTTCAATCTTCTTGATTTCGCTGTCGGTCAGGCGGATAAGGTCTTTTGCAAGCCCTTGTTTTTCGGTGCCGTCCTTGTAGTAAACGGTGACTTCCGCGGTCGATTCAAGATATGTTCTGTCAATCACTTGGTCGTTGTCAATAAGCAACACAACCTTGGTTGCGACCTTGGGCGTTACGACGACTTTGATGTCAAAGATTTGTTCGTACGCGCCGTTTACGTCGTACAACGCTTTCACAGTGATATTGCGTTCCGTCTTGACGCCGAGTTCCGGCACGACGAACATCGTGAACGGAGTCTGCGCGGTGTCGGTTGCCGCGAACGTGTCGGTATAGAACTTGAAGTCGCCGACGTGGAACTGTTGCGTCTCGGAAGTAATCCTTGAATGTTTTACTTTGACGTAAAGTTCTTCCGCGTCGAAGATATTGATCGCATACCTGTTGTCTGCGGTGCTGACGCCTGCCACGTACTTGTCGTAAACGTAGCCGGTAACTTTGCCTTCGACGTATCTTGCGGTGTTGTCCGCCGCAGCCAATGCCGCATCGACGTACTTGCCGTCAACAAGCGCATATTGCTTCTTGTCTTTGTGCAAAGTCTCGTCGTACGGGATGAACGCGTCTCTTGTTTCGAGGACGTAATCGCCCGTCGCGCTTAATACGAACGCGTCTTCGTACTGGTTGAATTTAAGGTCGCCGCCCGCAAGCGCGCTGAGCGATTCTTGCGTGATACCGACATCGAGCCTGATTTTTTGTTTGCTGTTCACGACTTCCGTCTTTTCGACCAAGCCTGTCGTACGTTTGATTTCGTACTTATTGATGACCGCAACGATTCTTCCGCTTGCGCCGTTTTGCGGTTTTCTCATATCGTACTTGAAGTCGTCGTAGTTCCACTCGATCACGTCGACGGTTGTCGTCTTACCTGTGCCGAGTTTTACGGTGATTTCTTTAAGTCCGGTGTAACCCGTATCGGTTACCGTGAGAGCGTACTTGCCGTTATCCGTATTCGCGCCGCTTCCGCCGAAGAGTCCGCCAAGGCTGTCAAGTATGCCTGCCGCAGTGCTTTCCGCCGCGACGTAGGCGTACGTGCCGCTTTGGAGCACTTTGCCGTTGAAGGACCTTGTGAACTCTCCTTCAAGTCCGAGCTTATGTTTCTTCCACTCTTCGAGTTCGGTTGCGTCCGTAGGCTCGGTGCCGAGCGTGAACTCGTACGTGCTGCCGTCAAATCCGACGTATGAGAACTTTTCGCCGTTCTTCGTGAACGTTTCGCTTGCCTTAATGGACGGGAGTCCGAGGTTGCCGACGATATCGAAGTTTGCGGGCGTGAAGTCAAATGCCGTGCCGCCGTTCAGAATTCCGAATTTGTCGTCGTTCGGCAAGCTTCCCGAAACGATATCGACGTTGTTGTACTTGACCTTTATGCTCTTCTGGATACGAGAGCTGTAACCGACCTGATACCAGAACAGTTTTTCAACCGTTGCACCTTCTTCGACGGTGTCTTCGTCAATCCAGTTGAACTTGCCGTCGACGGTGTAATTGGTGCCGTTGATATTGACGGTGCCGGGCTTATCCTTTTCGTAATCTCTGGACAGGACTTGCAATTCGCCGTCCCTTCTCATAATTACGATAATTCTGGGCAAGCCTGCCGAAATATTGTCTGTACCTGTCGGATCTTTGGTCGGATCAACCGTAATCTTGTTGGTTTCGACAAACGTCGTGCCGTCCGCCTTGAAGTAACCGAACAGACGCAGGAAGCCCGTGCTGTTGCTTACTTTGACTTTGACCTTCTGCACTTTGTAGTTAAGCGCATAGCCCCAGATTTCGCTTTCTTCGCCCGGAATGAGTTTTGCAGTCGACGTATCCCAGACGATGGGCGTTCCGCCGAGTTCCGCGTAAGAGTCGTTTACGCCTTTTTCGGATTTCGAATCGTATTCCGAAATGCCATAGAAGTCTGCCGCGACTCTGTCAAGGAGACCAGCTGATTTCAATGCCGCCGTCGTGAGTTCGACAGGATCGAACGGGTTCGCGACGTTTATGGTCTTTCCGGAGTCTTCGTTGGGCCTCGTGCTGTTGGTGTTGTAGTCTCTTACCGCCGATACCGAGCGCAACGTCACGTTGTTGTCAAGGTTGATGACGATTTCCGCAGTGTCGTCGTTGTTACCAACCGCCGTTATCGTGGTGCCGTCGTTTGTGGTGCGTTCTTTGTTAATCACCAGTGCGATTTGTTTAAGGACGCCCTTTCCGCTTGCAAGACGGTTCTTGTCGATTACGATTTCGACGTAACTCGGTCTTCCGCCTTCGGTTTCGTCAAGTTTCGGAAGCGGCAGTAATCTGCCAAGGATTTCTCTCAGAACTTTGCCGAGCGTTCCGCCGGGTTTAAGCCATCCTCCGAGAGTTCCGTTTACCGAACTGCCGATCATATTCGCCGCAAACGTTTGCAGATAAACCACGCATTTTTCATGAGCGTTCACGCTCTTCACAACCGTGCCGTCTTTCAGCGTTACGTCCTGACCTTCGGTGTAAACCATCTTATACAACGCTTCTTCGCTGAACAGTTCCGCGGCGGGAGCGTTCGTATTGTACATACCATAAAGCATGTAGTAAACCTTTGCAAGAATGTTGTTAAGACCTTTTCCGTTAAGGTCGACGCGGATTGTCGTGATCGCTTTGTCGCCGACAGGATTTCCTGCGACCGACTTGTTGTTCCACCAGTTGACCTGGACGCCTTTGACAAGTCCGGATACCGTGTCTTTCAGACTCTTTTCGGTGGTTGCGTCGTCGCTTGCCATGGCGTTTGTTGCCGATGCGGAGCCAAGTCCGCCAAGGAGTCCCAGAATGTCAAGGTCCGCAACCTTCATCTTTCTCAATGCGCCGATTGCCAACGTGACGTCAAGCGTCTTCGTGATATCGATGTACAACTGATTGTTGAACAGCCATGCGCCGATTTCACGGTTCTGATCGTTGTTGATATAAGCTTGGAACTTACCTGCGTAAGTCTTGACGCCGCCGGTCATGTGCTCGGATTCTTTGTTCGTGCGCGACAATTCGATTGTTGCATATTGCTTAGAGTTGTAACTTTCTCTACTGCTATTCGTATAGTAATGGTTTGTATTCTTTTTCCACGAGATGGTGATGTCGGGGTCGATTCCCTTAATCACCGAGGTCAGGATATTCACAAGGCTGATGCCTTTCGCGTCGCTTAACACAAGTCCGGAGAACGCGTTTGCTGCGGTGCCGTTGATTGCGTCAAGTACGCCGTTTCCTGTGCCGGCCTCGTTAATCTTGCCCTTTGTCGCGCCGAACCTGATGTACCTTGCCGACTTCTCTTCTCCGCTTGTAAGCACGAAGTTGTGGATTTTTATATTGACCGCGCTTTCGTCGCTCTTATTGAAGCCGAGTTTAAGGTCAATTTCCAAGGATCTGTTGTACATTGCAGACGCATGGTTGATGGAAAGCGACAAGGCTCTGTCGTTATTCATCTTCGGCAAAGGAATGACCGTTGCGGTTACGCCTTCACCGATGGTGATGGTCTTGTAACCCTCAAGTTCGCCTGTGCCGTCCGCCACGTGCAGCGTATCGCCGAGCAGACTCGTCAGAAGCCCTTCGATGAAGCCCCAGCCGATTTCGACGGTGAAGCCCACTTTGCCCGGGATAATGGTAAGTTTTGCAATGTCGCCCGATGCGGATGCAATCGCGACTTCGTTATCGCCGCTTGCAAGCGCGGTTGCCGACGCCGATACAAGTCCGCCGATAAGGCTCTGCAAACCGATGATCTTGACCTTGAACAAGGACAAGCCGGAAAGGTCTGCGTAAACGTCCGCGTCGCCTTTTTGTTTATACATCTTGAGCAACGAGCCGTAGCCCAAGGGTTTCAGGTCAAGGTACAACTCGATATCGCTCCACCAGTCGACGTTGCCGCCCTGCAATGCTTTGACAAGGTTTGCAAGGTTCAGGGATACTCTCAGGTCGATGTCGCAACCGATTTCGCCACTTGACGGCAGGTTCAGTGTGAAGTTGTTGATGCCTAAAAGCGATTTCAGCAGTACGCCGAGGTATTTCTCGAAGTCGCTTTGTCCGTTGTCGACGCAGTTTTGTCTGATCTGTACGTTGAAGCCAAGCGCAACCGTTTGAAGACCGATTTCGCCTTTTTCGATGTCGTATACGGTGACGAAATCTTTTCCGTCGCCTACGACTTCCGCATATCTTCTTTCGGCAAGGCTTACTTTGTTGGAGTTGCCTGTGATTTCAAGATTCGTCGTGCGGAATCCGAAGTAGAGATTTTCGTTGACTTGCACCGCAAGGTCAAGTTGCGTGTCGGCGTAACCGTCGCCGTTCAGATCTTTTCTGGAATCGAACAGCAGGACTGCGTCGCCGAAGTCGGGAAGTTGAATATCAAGGTTCAACGCGCCCAGAATGGTTTCAAGCAGGCTGTTGATAAGGTCTGCGTTGATGCCGAAACCGAAGCGGTTGTTTGCAAGAAGCAGCGAGATGTACGGTTTGTTGCCCGAAACTTCCTTATAACGCTTTTGTCCTTCGTGGAGACTTGCGTTGAACGGCACGTATTTGCCGTCGATAAGGACATATCCGCCGTTTTCGTCTTCTTCGTACGCAACGGGGAACAATACCTTGCCCCAGCTTGTTCTGAACGCGCCCTTATTCACGTTGTAACGGGTTACGTTCTGATGCGCCGTGTTCGCTACGTCGTATTCTTCAACGCTTCTTGCGTAGCGGGTTGCGCCTGCATGTACTTTTGCATTGTACTTCACGTATTTGCCGTCGACAAGTACGTATCCGCCGCTGTTGCTTTCCGTATAGACAAGCACGTATTTGCCGTCTGCCGCTTCGACGAAGTCCGAATACTCGATATGGTTCTTGTCGTAGTCTCCGACGTAGGAGCTTGCAAGAGCAGCCGTCTCGCCGCCGCGTTTGTTGTCGTCGCCGACAAGGTACTGATCAAGCAGCGGCAACAATGCGTCGTTGATAGTGTTGCCAAGGTTCAGACCGCCAAGTTTGATCTTGGGAAGTCCCCAACCCGACAAATCAACGTAAACGCTTTGTCCGTCAAGGTACACGCCGAGTTTAAGTTCTCTTACGGGCTCTTCGCTGGTCGACTTGAAAATTTCAACCGAAAGTTTCATATTGTTGAAGTCCGCAAGGTCGATGTGCGCGCTTATCGCAGTGGCGTAAACGGCGTCGATCTTGTCGTCTTTTACGAGGACTTGCAACAATCTGTCGGGGAAGAGTTTCTTCTTCAATATGGTTTCAAGGATATCGACGACAGGACTGATATTAAAGCCTTCCGTCTCTTTGGTTGCTTCGTAATACCATTCCGATTCAAAGTTGATATCCAGTTTCAGTTGTTTAATGTTCTTGAAGTTCGCGCGGTCCGCCTTCTTGATGAAGGTGTATTCGGTCATATCGAATCCGTCGGGAGCAGTCAGGTTGATGCCGCCGATTCTGAGTCCGATATAGAAGTCGCGTTCTCCTTCCGAAACGTAGTTGTCGTCGCCGAGAATCATTTCGATGCCGACTTCCAGGTTTCTGAGGTCGATATAGATTTCGCCCTTCATAAGGGACTGTTGTTCCGTAATATCCGTGCCGACCAAAGTATTCAGAAGTGCGCCGATGAAGTTTTCTCTTAAAACGATCGAGATCTTGCCGCCGCCCAGACGTACTTCGCCAAGGAGCGCGTTCAGAACGCCGAAGATCTTTTCGGGGATAAGTCCCGTATTCTCGTTTGCGCTTGCGTATGCCGCGCTGGACGTCGCCGTTCCGAGAATTGCGTTCAGGTCAAGTCTTGCGACGTGTTTGCCCTTTCCGCGGTATCCGCTGTTGTCGATAAAGACCGACAAAATGCCGTCCGCCTCACCGATTGCGGTGATGACGATCTTGCTGCCGTCTTTGCGCGAATCTTCCGAGAACAACATCGTATCGGAATTGATCGTAATGCGGATTTCCGTGCCTTCAAGGTTCAGACCTGTGCCTGCGATAAGTCCGCCAAGCAGTTTCTTCACGTCGATTGCAGCCGCGATGTCGATGCTGAAATTGCCCTTTCCGTCAAGTTCGGATTCGGGGAAGAGCACCTGATACAATACCCTTGCGCTGTTTTGGTTAAGTCCGAGAAGTGCCGCAAAGTATTTTTCCCACGGGACGAAGTTGTCGCCGGTGTCTTTTGCGAACGAATCCGCGTCAAGCGACAGGTTCAGATAAATCTTTCCGCTCTTACCGAAGTCAAGGCTGTCGACAAGGACGTCCATGATTTCCGATGCGGAGAGAATACGGTTAAGGTCGACGTCGGCAAATTGACGATAACTATTCGCGTTTGCGGGTCTGAACGAAATCGTGTTTTCGGCGTCGAGGAATTCAAGATAGCTGCCGTCGGTGTTGCCCGCGCCTTCTCTCTTTTCAAAGTCGAACCCGAAAATGTTCAATCCTACGTTGAGCGCAAGTTTGTGATCGTTGTAAACGTCAAGGATGCCGATATCCGCGCCGAAGATGAACGGATCTTTCGTTGCATGGACGCTTACGAGCAATGCGTCGAGAATGTCTTCAAGACCTGCTTTGTCCATAAGTCCGCCGATAAGACCGAGCATCGCTTTGCCCGTGATATTGACTTTTGCGTTGCTTCCCACGTCATAACCCGCAACGTTGTCGGCGATACCGTAGTTTCTGAGATCAGCCCAGACCGCCGAAATGCTGTAAACGGGCACTTTGACGTACGACTTCGCGCCGCCTACGCCTGCGCCTTCGACGTACTTCTTCTCGGTTTCGTCATAGTGATAAAGTTTGGGTGCGTTGTGGCTTTCCTTTGTCGGGTCGTATACGTTATATTCGTACTTGCAGGTTTCCGAATTGTATTCTTCGATATACCACTTGCTGCCTTTCGCGACTTCTACGAATTCGTAAACCGCTTTGAAGGTGCCGTTTGCGTTCTGCGTGTACGTTCCGTCGGCGTTTTGTTCGTATTTGTCTTCTGCATTAACGGCTTCTCCGTCCGCAATCTTTACGTAATTGCCAATGACTCTCTTGTAAAGCGCAGTCGCGGTTACGTCCGCATCGCCTGCCGCCAATACGTATGTGCCGTCCGCGTTCATTACGTACAAGTCGGTAAGTTTCGTATAAGTCATCGCCTGTTCGTGCGTGTATTTCGCCTTGTGGCTGAACTTTTCTGCGTTTTCCGCGCTGAGCAGCGTGTAGCCCGTAACCTTGTTGGAGCGGTCGCGTACGTACAAGTCTTTGCCGTCTTCCGTCTTATAGTCGGCGGTAATAGCACCGGTGTAGTTTCTGTAAACCATTCTCAGCTCGTCTTTATCGTTCAGCTGTGCGACGTGCACGAACTTTGCAGGCGCAGCGGAGTTAATGGCGTTTGCTTCGTAATATACGTAGGTGTACGGTTGTTGTTCGTCTTCAACCCACGCGTCGGACGAACCGAGCGCAACGGAAGTCGCCGAGCCTTCGCCCGTGAGAAGTCCGTTGATAAGGTCAAGCACGTTTACGCCCGTGATTTTGAGCATACCGAGGTTCTTGTTGTTACCCGCGTTTTGTTTCTGGAAGAAGTGCGATACGTCAACGTAAAGCGTGCCTTCCGAACTGATGTAGGTAAGAACCGCAAGCGGTACGATGCCCAACGTCTTGTCAACTCTCGTCAGGGAAATTCTGAGATCGACCGCGTTCAGCGCAAAGTTCTTGTCTTTCAGGCTGTATTTGATGCCGACCGCCGCTTCGATTGCGAAACGAATGTCGATATCTTCTTCGATGACGAGTTTGGTTTCAAGGTCGCCGACAACGCCGCTCAGAATGTTTGCAAGAGCGATGCCCGGTTGCTTGTCAATCTTGACCTGACCTTTCAGACCAAGCGCGACGCCGGTGACTTCGTCTGCTTCCGTAAAGGCTACGCCTGCGACTTCCGGCGAAGAAACAATGTCTTTCTTCGCGCCGATTTTGGGCATATTGACGGCAAGTTTCAGGTGCGTCGAATACGCGACGAGATCGAGTTCCACAAGACCGTTTCTGGTGCTTCGATAGAACATTGTCGTTTCGTCAACTGCGCCGAATTGTTTGACGTATTCTTTCTCACTGAACAGTTCGATATGATTTGTTACGGTGTTTTTGAAGAATACCATGCCGTAATATTGGCTCGTGCATCCTGCGTCGAAATAGTACTTGCCGTCCTTGCGGTAAATTTGTTCGTACGTGTTTTCGATACCGGCAAGGTTTATCGTAAGTCCGCTGAATGCGACATCGGTCGACTCTTTGGGCATTACTTTGTTGTAGTAGTCAATGTTTTTGTTCAGAACAATCGACAATACCGCGTCGATAAGATTTGCGAAGTAGTCGTTCTGGAACGCGACTTTCAAAGCCTTTCCGCCAACGCTTATGCCCTCGACGATTTTTTGTACGATACCGATAATCTGACTTGTTTCGACAGATGCGGTTGCTTCGTCCGACGAAAGCGCGGTGCCCGAACCCATTGCCGTCCTGATGATATCCATAAGGAATTCGCCGGTAACTTTGATGTTGGGCATTCCGAGTCCGTCAAGCATCAGGTATACGTTGCCGTCCGCGACGTAGATACCGATAAGTTCGTCGCCGTCGGATTGTGCGTAAATCGAGATTTGCGCTTTTATGAGCGGCAATATCTGTTCGATCGCCGCGAAAATATCCGACGAATCGAAGCCTTGTTGCAGTTTGTTGAGAAGCGCCGCAAAGGCGATTTCAAGTTTGACCGACGCGCGGATACCCATGTTGCCGTTTCCGATTGCGCCGACCGACGATACGTTGGTGAGAACCGTCTTGCCTTCGCTGTCGAGAATGGATCTGCCCATCGCCATACCGTTGGTGAACATTGCGCCAAGGTCAAGGTCAAGCGACAAGGTGAGTGCTTCCAGTTTCGGCTCGAACCCGACTATCTTCTTTTTGGGCTTGCCGTTTGCGTCGACGATTTCGTTGCCGTTTTCATCTTTCTCCGTTCCAAAGAGAATTTCGATGAATTCGACGTAATCGTTGATATCGATTGCTTTGACTCGTTCTTCAACGCCCGTGTTGCCGATCTTGATATTTTCGACCGCAACGTTTATGCCCAGAAGTTCTGCGGCTTCCGCGTTGAGTTTAAGCGAAATGTTGCTTTCGCGCTTAAACGTGCCGTTTTCGTTATCGATATAATATTTCTTTGTTTCGTTATCGTATGCGTACTTCGTGCCGCTGAACGTCTCGCCCGCCGGAATTTCGACGAATTTCTCGCCAAAGTTGACTTCGACAAGCGCTTTCAGGTCAAGACCGCCCAGGAGTTTTTGCGTGTTTTCGTCAAGACCGAGCGCCGCGATTCCCAACAGTTTTTGGATGAACAGCGTGCCGACTTCAACCGCGATGCGGTTGCTGTCAAGGATAAGCGCAGCCGCCGGCGAACCGAATTCGTCGTTTCCTACAACCGTGAAGTTGACTTCGGACGCAAGCGCGGACGAAGATCCGCTACCGCCAAGCAGTTTTTTAAGGATTTCGACACCGTTCGAGCCGCCCAGCAAATCGCTGAGTCTGAGCCCCGAAATGCGGATATTGTCAAATCCGAGTCCTGCAAGGTTCAGCAGGACGTTGCCGTCTTTGTAGTAAACGCCGATAAGGGTTTTTTCGCCTATCTTTTTGTTGCCTTCAAAGATCTGACCGACGATTTCGATTGCGGCAACCGAGTGGTCGACGTTCGTAAGGTTGAGCGCCAACGCAACGCGAAGCGACAATTTGACTTCCGCGCCGCCTTCGGGCACCGTGAGTTTCAGCCAGTTTTCGCCAAGCGTCACACCCGTAAGCACGCCAAGTTTATCGACGAATTTACCAAGGTCGAATCCTGTCGTCGCATTGGTGTTTTTATCCATGAACTCCAAGCCGAGATTTACTTCCATGCTCAGGTCGATTACCGTTTCTTGTGCGGTGGGTGCGGTCTTAATATCTTCGGGCACGATGGACTGTGTTCCGTCAATCAATCCGATATCGATTTTGCCGATGTTAAGGTTGAACCCGACGTGGCCGATTTTAAGCCCGATGCCGATACCGAACGAGTTGAAGTCGAAGCCGAATTTCAGTTCTTCGTAAATGCCGTTGACCTTCGTATATCTTGTGGTCAACGCTTCCGCGTATGCCGAATCGTAGCCTTCGCAATCCGAAAGAATGCCGGCTTCCGAAAGTTTGACGTAATTTACGTCTGCTTCCGCCTTTGCCACGCGTTTATAAAGCGTCTTGCCGGCAAATTGCGCTTCGCTGCCCTTTGCGATTTCGCCGTATTCGCCGTTTTCAAGTTTGATATACTTCTCGCCGTCGTAAACATCGCCTTCCGCGAGCGCTACAAAGTCATACGCTTTCTTTACGTAAACTTCGCCGTCCGCGTTTTCGGGGAAGACGGGAGACGCCGTAACGATGGTGACTTCCACGCCGACTGCGCCGAACGCTTTAAGGCTTATCGTGCCTTTGTCAAAGCCGAGCAAGGTTTCAAGCAGCGTTTCGACAAGGCTTGTCGTTGCCTGAACCGCGATACCCGTCGTGTACACGCCGTTGAGTTTGATGAATTCGCCAACCCACAGTTGCAGCATCGCCGCTTCGTAAGGCATGCGTTCATCCGCACTTGCAGACCCGATTGCGCCGAAGAGTTCGGACACGGGCATCGAGAAGATACCGCGACTTGTATTGATATATTTAATATATAACGTACTGTTATACAGATAGATACCGCCTTTGACGGTTCCTTTGGAATCAAGCGACTCGATTGCGAGTTCGACGTGTTTCAAAAGTTCCGCAATGTCGATGTTTGCGGTATTGGACAACGCCTTTACAAGTTCCGCAACGTTTGCGCCGACCGTAACTTTTACACGCGCTTCCGCCTCGAATTCGCCGATGCTGACAAGGAGTTTCGCAAGAGTGTTAAGGTCTCTCAGGTCTTTGCCGGTGAACGCGGGGGTGAATTTGTAAATCACGTCTTCGATATAAATCGTATTATCTGCGGTTGACGCCTCGGACACACGATACAGTTTGCCGGTGTAGCCGTCGTTTTCAAGCACGGGATAATACGCGCCTTCTTCCGTGACGAATTGATATTTGCCGGAAGGGTTGACGGTTGCGACTTTGTTTACGCTGTCAAAGTCGAATCTGACGCCCTTGAACGTTGCAAGTTCGTCTTTGTCGATTTCGTAGTAGTTGCCTTGTTTATAAAGGGTTATGCCGGTGGCTTCATAGACGAAGTATTTGCCCGATTTTGCGTTAAGACGGAATTTTACACCGCCTTTCGTTCTGTCGGTTACGGAGTATTCGCCCGCCTTGAAATCGCCGTTAGCGTCGGTCACAAAGCCATTTCCGTCTTCTCTGTACTTCTTGTCGGCAGGATAGGTTTCGGCTTCTTCCGGAAGGATCGGGAAGTAAGTCTTTGCCGAGTCGTCCGCTACGAACTTATATGCGCCGTTTTCTGCAACTGTGAACGTGCCGTCCGAATTTTTCACGAATTTCGTGCCGACGAATTCTTTTTCCGCAAGGTAGTACGCGCCACGCTTGAACGTGCCGTTTACATCCTTCGCATAAGCCATTGCGCCGGTTTTGGAATATCTTTGACCTTCGTATGTTGTCTTATCTTCGCCTTCTGCAAACTCGACGTATTTCATCGTCGTGCTGGTGCGGTTGGAGACGTCGATAATGTCTGCGACAAAGTCAAGAATACTGTCGTTTGTGCCTTTCGTTCCGGAAAGAGTCAGCCCGAGTTCCATCGAGAGATAAATCTTTTCATCGCCGACGGTTTCGGATACTTCCGGGAATGTATTGCCGATAAGGACAAGGTCGTGATCGGTTTCCGTTCCCTCAACAAGTTCTTTTCTGAACTTGCCGTTTTCGTCAACTTTTCCGTCTTTGTCGTATCTCGTGCCGGTGTAAACTTCCGAGGCGGGAATTTCGACAAGAGCCGTGCCTTCCTTGAAGTAGCCTTTGACTTCCTGATTGTCAAGGGGTTTCGCGCCCGCTTTCTTCACAAAGTACGGGATAACTTCAATCGCTTCGCCCTGCATAATGAGGGTTGCGTCAAGTCCCAGTCCGATGCTGAAATCGGGGGTTTTCGTCGTGTTCGGGTTGTCGAACACAAGGTCGATGCTTATGCCGTTTTCTTTCGTCCAGCCGATGCCGCTGTGTTTGACTTTGACGAAAAGGTTATCTTTATTGACCTCTTTGCCTGCCGCGTCGTAAACCGTCGTCGTGCTCGCGTCGAATCCTGCCGCTTTCACGACTTTTCTCGTCGCTTTGTCGGCGGAATCGTACACAGCAAGATAGCTCTTGTGGGTGTACTTCACAAATCTGGCTGCCGCTGTCTGTTCTGCGGTAAGCGCGACGTATTCGCCCGCATCGGAGAGATAATACAATGTCTGAACTTCGCCGCCGGTGTAAACGACGTACTTCGTCGCGTCAACGGCGTCCGCTTTATAAAGTTTTCTGTAAACTTTTGCTTCCGCGTCGAAGAAGTATTGTTCGCTGCCCTGTTGCGACTCGAACGCCGCATTGTAACGGACGAAACGTTCTTCGACTTTTTCAGTGTAAAGGACGTCGTCGACCGAAGTTTTGCCGTCCGAAAGTTTTGCATAAGGGCTGCTGAGCGTGAACATTGCTTTCACGTCGTCGTTGAACCCGAACGTGTCGCCGAGAAGTTTCGCGACAACGTTTTCAAGCAATACGTTCATCAGGTTGGGAGCAAAAGCAAGGTCAAGTCCCGTATTACTGATGCTTGCGCTTGAAAGCAGATTTTGCAAAATCTTGTTGACAAGCACGAAATCTGTTTTCTTGTTATCTTTTCCGCCGTCGCCTTCGCCCGTCGCAAGCGCGCTTGAACCGCTGCCCGACGTCTTTTTGATCTGGTCGATAATGTTTTTAAGCGACGCTTTGAAGTTGTCGCCGCCGACCGCAGAAAGCGAGACGTAAACGTAGCCTTCCTTCATGCTCACGAAAACGGGGTTGCCGTTAAGGTTGATCTTGATCAACGCTTCAACCATATTAAGGAGTTCAAGCGGATCGTATTTTGCCTTGCCGGCATCGTATTCCGCGCCGATTTTGCCCATTATGAGGTCGTAAAGAGCCTGACCTGCGGGCACAAGATACTCCGTCATTTTTTCGGATTTGACGTTAAGTACGACGTCGATACCGATTGAACCGTGCGTGTTTTTGATAATCGCGTCAAGAGATACCGCTTTCAGTATGCTGCCGACGGTTGCCATTGTTGCGTTTTTTTCAAAAGCCGCTGCCGACGCGACGTTGCTAAGGATTGCGTCAAGACTGTGCTTGCCGTTTGAGATGTCGTAATTCAATTCGACGCCGAATTGTACGCCGAGCGCGCTCTTCGTTGCGTCTTCTGTCTTTGTCCAGGTGTTGTCCTTAATGGTCGTGCCGAAGATATCTTGTTTTTGGGTGCTGAGATTTACCTTATTGACAAGAATACCAAGGTCAAGATACGAGCACGTCGCAACGACCGAAAGCAAAGGTTTGCTTTCGTCTTTCAGATTCACCGCGACTTCTGCGGAGAGTCCCAGACCGTTGATGATTTCGATAATGTCGTCGCCAACCTTGTCGCCGACAAGCGCTTCAAGCAGTCCTTTCACGGTTTCTTCCGCAATCTTCACCTGAATGCTCTTTGACGCAAGTTCCAGAAGGACTTCCGCTTCGTTTGTCGTGGCTCCGTCGTCGGAAGCAAGAGCCGTGCCTGTGCCTTCGACTTTTCCGCCAAGGTATTCCACAACGCCGCTGACCGTCTTGCCGAGCAGACTGCCGAGCAGGTCAAAGTTTTCAACCTTGCTTCTTACGGGTGCGCTCTGGCTCAGGAATTGCGTTTCGACGTACAGGCAAGGAATTTCTTTCCCCGTTGCGTCTTTTTCGGTTGTGAAGTACAAGCCGAGTATGGTCTTTTCTTTGCCGGTGGCTGCGTTTCTCACCTGCAACATAATGTCGGATTTACCGAAATCTTTCAGGTTAAGGTTCCCCGCGAGCCTTACGCGAAGGTCAAGGTCAAGTTCGTTCTGAATATCGAGATTGAGCGGGAATTCAAGGTCTTTGCCCGTTGCCTGCAAAATGCCGGAAATAAGCTTGCCGATGGGGAATTCGCCCTGTTTCAGACCAAGGTCAACGCCGATTTCGACGTCAAGCGCCATGGTTTCGATTTCGGAAAGTCCTTTGTAGTCGGCTTTATTAAGGTTTTTGAGTACGTCGTTGTTTTTGGCAAGACCGATCTTCAATCCGCCAAGAGCAATGCCGAGTACCAAGGGGTCGATACCGACGCTGAGTTTCAGAAGGTACGGTTTTTTATCCGTAACTTTCGTATTAAGTTCGATAAAGCTGTTCGTTTCGTTGAGTTTCAGGTCAACGCCGTCGATGTCCGCAACGAGTTTCAGAATCGCGCCCAGCATGTTCTTGCTGAGAGAAATCGTCATGCCCGACGCTTCGTCGTTTCTGTAAATGCTGATTTCTTTGACGATGTTGTTGACGATTGAAAGTATGCCTTCAACGCCGAGATCCGCCGATGCAAGTGCGCCCGTGGACGCGCCGCCCACCATACCCAGGACTTTATCTACGCCGATTTTGAGTTTGGTGTCTTTGATGGTCTTTTCGCCGTTGATGTTGATGTAAATCGTGCCTTCCGTGACGTAAAGTCCGACAACCGTCTTCTTCGCTTCCCACGGATAGCCGTCGGTGAGTTCAACCGCAAGGTCGCTCTTCATCAAAAGCGCCTTGACGATTTGCATCGTGTCTTTTGTGTTGCCGCTTAAAAGCGCACCGAGGTTCACGTTGCCGGCGATTCTGAGACCGATTACGTCTTTGAATTCGTCCTGAACGTTGAACTTAATGAGCAACGATTTCAGGAAGTTTGCAAGCGCGCTGGGATCTTTATCGCTGCCGCCGACAATGCCCGAAAGCAAGCCGCCGATCGCCCAGGTGTCGCCGCCCGCCGCCGTCTTGATTGCGCCGATTTCGATGCCCGCTTCCACGTTGACGTATACGGTAAGGTCCTTAATATTCGTTGCGTCCGCTTCGGGGAGGTTTTCGTTTTTCAGACCGTCGATGAACTGTTCAAAGGTTACTCCGTAGTTTTCCTTGAACGTTTTTTCGGAAAGCTGAATGTTGCCGAGTTTGATTGCGACGTTTGCAGCGGTGTTTGCGACTTGCTTATATTCGCCGTCTGCCGCTTCCTGATACGTGCCGTCGACAAGATTATATCTCTTGCCGGTATAGGTTTCGTCTGCCGCGATCTTTACGTAATGGACGCCGTGAGGATCGGACTGACCGTTTCTCATAATGAAGATACCGATGCCGATACCGCTGAATTTTGTGCCGCCTGCGACCACGGACACGTCGCCGTCTTCGATCTGACCGATGACGATGGATGCGCCGAGTTCGGGCAGTTTAAGTTCCATTCTCTTGGTTTCGCCCGTGGTGGGTTTGCCGTTTTCGTCAAAGACTTGCTTCATCGTGTAGCCTTGCGTGAAGACTTCGTAAAGAGCGACTTCCTGTTTGGAAGCGTCCACTTTGACGTAGGTGGTAAGACCGCTTGTCTTGTTGTACGCGGGGATAAAGCCTTTCGTAAATTCCATCACGTCCTTATCCATATCGAACATGAGAGTGTCCGCACGTTTGAATTCGGATTGATAGTACTTAGGCGCGCTCGCGTATATATCCTTATTAGTAGCGTCGATGAGCGTGAACTTTCTGCCGGAGTTTGCAAACTCTTTCAAAGTTCCGTCGGCGTTCTTTTCAAAGTATTTTTCGTCGATACCCGTAGCATTGTCTTTCAATACGTAGAAGAAGCTGCCTTCTTTCGCTTTTACGAAGAAGTCATTGCCGACGTAATCGTTATTAAGCGTGAATTCGCCGTTTTCATAAACATATTTATCGACGTTTCTCTGATACAGGTCTTTTTGTCCGACGGGATTTGCCAAAGGATATGCGTTTTGCAAAATCGTATAGTCGGTTTTTGCGTCGTAAGCGTAGTACTTATAACTCGTTGCGCCCGCATTGTATTCGATATAATCGTTCATATCGCCGACAAGCACGCCAACAAGAAGTTTCATAACGCCCGTCATTACCTGAATCTGCAAGCCTTTGTTGCCAAGGAGTATTACGGGGTTGAGTTCGGACAAGTCGATGTCCGCAGACGCCGTGCCGTCGCCCTTGTTGATAAGCCCTTCAAGGAGCCCGATAAGGTCGATTTTCAACGCGACGGGCTGAATAATCGTGCCGTCGTCCGTTTTGAGATACAGCGTCGTGGTTTTCTGGTCATAGTAAAGACCAAGGAAGACTTTACCGTTCGATTTTTTCCTGATTTCGATGAGAATACGGGAGTCGTTCTGGTCGGGCTTGCTGGAAATGTCGATATCCGCAACGATGTTGAAGGTCAAACCGCCCTTGATTTCGTCCTTGATGTCGATTGTCGTGCCAAGCGCGAAGTTCGCGACAAGCGCGCCCAACAAGTCTTCAAGAACGTAAGTTTCGTCGTCAAGCGCGACGTCGATTTCCGCGCCGAGTCCGAGATATACGTTGCCGCCGTTCAAGAGATCCTGATATTCGTCTTCCAGAATATTACGTTCGCCAAGTGCGGCAAGGTTGCGCTGACCGACCGTAAGCACGATGTGTCCGAGACCGAGTCCGAGACCGAGCGCCGCATTGTCGCCCTGCTGAATGCCTACGTTTGCTTTCAGCCAGAGTTTCGACAGGTTAAGTCCGTCGTATTCCAGAGAAATCGCGGTGCCGCTGTTCGAGAAATTAAGCCCTTTCACGATTTCCGTATCGACGCCCAGACCGTTAAGAAGCGCGGTGATAAGCGTATCCGCAATCGCAACTTCCAGTCTGTCACGGTTTACGGAAATGCAGTTGATGTTTGCAAGAAGCAATCCTACGATATCGAACTTCGCCTTTTCTTCGGTTGCGGGAGCGTCGCCGCCTTCACCTTCGGTTGTATCGCCTTCGCCCGATGCGAGTGCGCTGCCGGTGCCCGAAACGTCTTTGCCGAAAAGTTTAAAGTTTCCGCCAAGGGCTTCCAAAATATTGATTTTATAATTTCTGAATTCGCCGTCGCTGCTGTTGAGATAAAGCATGCCGTCTTCAAGCAGCAATACGGCTGTTTTTGCGTTTTGTCCTTCGCCCGTCGTAATGTCGATGCGCGCGTCGATTGCGCCGAGAATGTCCTTTACTTTGTCCTTTGCTTCGCCGCCGTTCTTAATCGCCTTGACAAGCGCCATTACGTTGGCGTTGGCGTTGATTTTAAGGTTGAATTTCGCATTGACGCCGTCGGGAGACTGCACCTTCAACGCAAGATTGTACAAAAGCTTTCCGAGTGCGGAAAGGTCAAGTACGCTGTTTTCTCTGACGTTGAATTCAAGTTCGAGTTCTAGCCCGATACTTACCCACAGGTCAAAGTCGAATTCGCCGTCTTTGTAGGTTAATTTACCGGCGTTGATATATTCGCCGCCTTGTTCGGCACTCTTGAATTCCTTGCCTTTGAGATATCCGTCAAGCGAAGGATCGGGGTTGCCGTAGTTAAGGAACAAACCGACGTTCGCGCCGAGAATTTGTCCGCGTTCTTCGGTCGCCATATTGACGGCGACGTCGATTTTCCAGCCTTCTTCGCCCGCTTCGTAATCTTCACGAGTTTGGTAAATTTTAAGGTCAAGTTGGTCAATGGGAAGTTTCATTCCGAGTTTGCCCATAAGACCTGCGATTACGTCTTTCGTAAGGCTTGCGGAAATGCTTTCCACCGTGAGCGGAGTCGAGTCGCCTTTGACGATGTTCAAGCAGCCGATAAGCGCCATAATGTCAAGGCTTGCCGTTTCTTCGACAGCAGCCGAATCGTCGTCGCCCGCCGCAAGACCGTAGTGCGTCACGACAAGTTCGCCGTTATCCATTGCGGTTTGAACCGCTTCGATAAGCCCTGCGTTAATGACGTCGCCCGACGCCGCGCCCTTACCTTTGCCGCCGATAATTTCCATTATGCTGGGGATATCGGGGATTTTCGCCGCGATAAGGTCTTTCAGAATCTGATTAAGATTGATATCGGGGATCATCGCTTTGCCGCCGCCGAGTCCGGACATATCGGCATAAAGCGCGTTGTCCGCGCCGACGTAGTAAAGACCGAGATAGGTCCTGTCGTTGCCTTTCTTATCTTTTCCGTTCAGTTCGATGACTGCACGGGTTTTCTTGTTATCTTTAAGGTTGATTTCCGCACGCAATTTGAGGTGGAGGCTGATTTGGAGCGGTTCGAGAATCTGAATAGCATCGGATTTTTTATAAATTTCCGTGCCGGTGATGCCTTCAAGGGCTTTGGCAATCGCGCCGCCAACGGCGCCGTCGATGTTTTCGATGCTGTACTCTTGTTTTGCAATGTCGAGATTTATGTTAAGGTCGGCACTGAGCGTCGTAAAGCTGTAATTCTTCCTGTCCGCTTTGACAAGTTCGGGCATGGAATTTTTGACTTCGTTTGCGAAGTCCGCCGATTTGGAAAGCCCGCCTACGCCAAGTTCCATCGTCTTGTCGACGCCGCCTTTCGTGCTGACGACGTTCAAAGCAAGTTTCTGGAAACGGTTGTTGCTGATATTCGCGACAAACGCCGTGTTAAGCGTCTTTTTGCCCGACAAAATATCGCCGACAAGGAAGTTGACGACGCCTTTGATAATGTCGGATTGTTTGCTCAGCAAGCCGTTGACGACGTTGCCGACTTGTTCAAGCAAGGTCTTATTCGTGAAAATCGCGTTGAGTTTCGTGGGCATCACGAGATCGACCGAACCGTCGGCGTTCGTTACGGAGTAACTGCCGCTTTCGGAAATAAGGGAAAGCATGATATTGAACAGCGTGAGTTTATCGTCGCTTTTCGTGCCGAGAATGGTGGAAATAAGGTTTTTAACGCCTGCGTCGTTAATAAGGCTGCCAAGGTCGTAATCCGTCAACACTTCTTCGATTTTCAGCTGGTTGAGAATATCCTTGAAAAGCCCCACTACGTATGCGATATCCGAATCGGACACGTAGTAACGATGCACCGCCTTGCCCGTTGCATAGTCGTTGAAGTCGATATACATATCGCCGCCCTTTGCGTAAATGCCAAGGACAACCGTCGTAAGGTCGGCGCTTTCTTTCAGCACTTCAAAGGTCATTACGCTTTCGTTGACGGGATATTGTTTGTCATCGCGTCCGCCGAGCGTGTCGATGGAACCTTTGACTTTGACGGTGTATTTATCCGTCTTGCCTTCCTTTTCGACGTAAACGTACGGTGCGAACGAGAACGTTATGTACCTTGAATTCGGCTCGATCGTCTTTGCATTGATAATCGAGGTCAGCAACAGTTGTCTGGCAGCGTTACCGGACAATGCCGTCTTTACCGTTTCGGTCTGCTGTTGCGAACCGGTGTCGGGCTTAACGAACTGATTGAGGTTGGAATCCCCGCTCGTCGTTTGCCCACAACCTACGAGAAGAATCAGCGCAAGGGCGAGCACCGCCGCAAGCACTAACGCTTTCTTGTAAAACGAGTTGCGTTTCATAATAGCCTCCTTATGCGCATACATATGCGTGCGTGAAACGTGGCCTGCACAATTTCACATATATAGATAATTATATTCTACAAGAAAAAATGCCCGCCGTCAATACAATGTTGTTACTTTTTTCTACGAAAAATACCGAAAATCTTCCAAAAATTTTCCGACCACAATATGTTGTGTTTTCCGAGCGTTAAAAACCGCAAACGAAACCAAAATAATTTTCGACAGTTGTAAAAAACGACAATTTTCGTCGCAAAAACCGATAAAAACGAAAATTCCGTCACGAACAATTCTGCCGCTTGATACGTCCTTAGTTTTACCCGCTCAACGCACTTTTCGTCTTTGAAAGCGTATGCTATCCGACTTTTCGCAAGGATACCCTTTCGGGAGATTGCCACGCGTCATAACCTGCGCTTTTGACCAAACAATCGTCGCAAGCATTTTCGCTTTTTGCGTAAAACGATTGGATAAAAGTGAAGCATGCGCTGTGTCAATTCATCTGTCTTGTTGACACATTTTGCGGCAAAAATAAACCCGATCCGTGTCAACGGGACACTTTTCGGGCATTTTTCAATTATTCGACAATCAAATTCTTATTTGTAGCCGAGCGCCTTTCTTACTTCCGTGTCGTCGAAAAAGTAGTTTTCGTACAGGTCTTTTTTGTAAAGCGTCTTTATGTCGGTCTTTGCAGTCAACCCCGCCTTTTTGAGCGACGATTTTGCCCTTAACGCAAGCACCCGCCACAATTCTTCGGGAAATTCGTACACCTTTACGTCGGGATACTTTTCGTTCAGCATCGCCTTGAACTTCGCGTTTTTGTCACAAAGCGGATATATCACGCCGTTTTTGCCGTTCAATATTACGCTTAAAACGCTCTCAGCCGCGCTTTCGTCGCTGATTTCGGGATATCCCCCGTCAAAAGTCAGATAAAAATTCCTGAATTTCAGCGCAGGCACGCCGCCGATTGTAAATATTTCTTTCGGAACCGGATACGCCAAAGGAATTTCCGCAACCGACACCGATATTTTGTCCGAAAAAGCAAGGATTACGTTTTCGCAATCGGTCTGATTTTTCACAAACGGATGTTTTTCAAGATTTTTCTCGGGATTGCGCCTGTTGAAGTAACAAATCGCGCTCGCAACGTAAACCGCGCGCTTCACGCCGCTTTCGACGGCTTTTTCGACAACGTTTTTCAGATTATCCTTGTTTTCGCCGAAATACGCGACAGCGTCGATTTTGTCGAAATTAAGTTCGTCACCGGGCGTTGCGACTTTTGGCGTTATTCCCGCTTTTTCGACGTTTTCCGAAAAGTTATCGGGCAGTTGATTTTCATAAACGAATAAGATATTTTCCATTTCAGCCTTTTTTGAATTTTTTGATTTTGTCGGGTTTCAGGTTTTTTTCGGCGGAGTTCTCGCGCATTACGTCGTGATAATCGTTTGCGGATATGACGTATTCTTCGTACGGCAAAAACTCTTCCTTATAAAAGAAATTGTGATAATCGGATTTTTTCACGCTTTCAAAATACTTCCACGGAGCGGGCGTCATACATTCGCCGCACCAGTATCCGCCGCAAAGCACGCCGTACGGCGTCATTTTGAAGGTATGGCCGTTTGCACATTCCCACAGCGTTTTGCGCTTGAAATCCACGCCGCGGGTACTCACGTCAAAACATTTTCCGCCGCGCGCCGCCGCATAAGTTTTCAGGTCGTTTTCGGTAAGATACGGCGAGTTTTCGCTCTCGTAAAACCCGGGCGGATCGCCGCCTTCCGTTTGGGTTATCGAAACGTCCGAGATTTTCAAAGGAAGTTCCCTTATTTTGTCGTATCCGCCATAAAAAACGTTAACTCTGTCGTTCATTCCGTTTTCCTGCCAATAGTACGGCGAATTTGTCATAATCGACAGTTTTGACACGATAAACTTCTTAATAAGTGGTGATAAAGTGCCGAATATGCGATTTGAGTTTTTTACCAAGTTTTCGGTGACATATCTTTCGACGCTGACTTTTTCAATGCCGAATGCGTCTTGTAAAACACGCCCGTCCTTTATCCACGCGCCGAATCCGCACCGTTTTACAAACCATCTCGGCTCGGCAATTTTGTCGACGTTGAGTTTAAGTTTTCCCGCAATATTCGCGACGAAATCGCGATATATTTCACGCTCGCCGCAGCCGACGTCGTAAATCGCGTTTTCTTTCACTTTCTTTTCGTTTTCGTCAATGCTTACGACAAGCCTGAATATCACTTCCGACAGTTCTTCCGCCGTGATAAACTCGGCGGGCGCGTCAAGCGGATTTTTGAAAATCATCGCGCCGTCAAGCATGCGTTTTACAAAAGTTTCGTCCGCGACGGGGGCGGTACGGAGCACGTAAAAACCTTTTATTCCGCTTTCGACAAGGTATCTTTCGCCGCGAAGTTTCGACACGCTCGCAAGGTCGTAATACGCGGGCATTGCAGGGTGTCCGACCGCCGCGTACGGCCGTTTCATCGTTCTTCCGCCGTATATGCCCGTTGTCGACAGCTCGATAATCTTTGCGTCCGAGCCCGTTTCGATAACGGCGTCGACAAGGTTTTTCGTATAAAAATAATTGACCTTTTCCGCAAAATCGGGAAAATGCTCGCTTTCGGGCATGCCGACGAAATCAAGGTTCAATATATAATCGGCTGCCGCGACAAGTTCCTTCGCTTCCTGAAAATCAAGCGGCGAGAAATCGCTGACAATGACGTTTTCGCCGTAATTTCGGATAAGTGCGTCGACGCGGTCGCTTTCACGCACGCGCACGGGCGCAATCACGCGCATATTTCCGTCTTTTATAAGTTTTTCGGCGACGAGATACGCAAGGCTCGTATGCATACCCGTCACAAGCGCAGTTTTTCTCATAAGGATATTTTACCACATCGCACGGCGCCTTTCAACCGTTGTCGCAAAATTCCGCAAAAAAGAAGCGCGGATTTTCCAAACAAAAAACCCGTCCGAAGACGGGTTTCGATTTTGAAACGAAAATTAACGTTTGCTGAACTGCGGAGCCTTTCTTGCTTTTTTAAGGCCGTATTTCTTACGTTCTTTCGCACGCGGATCACGAGTAAGGTAACCTTCCTTTTTAAGCGCGCTGCGAAGTTCGGGTTCTGCAACGATAAGAGCGCGGGCGATGCCGTGACGGATTGCGCCTGCCTGACCGGTGTAGCCGCCGCCGCACACGTTTACGAAAACGTCGTATTTGTCAAGCGTGTTCGTGAGAACAAGGGGTTGACGAACGATAAGTTTCATCGTGTCCTGCGGGAAGTATTCGGTAATATCGCGTTTATTGATTACGATTGCGCCTTCTCCGCCGGGGATAAGACGAACGCGGGCGATGGCCTTTTTACGACGGCCGGTGCCCCAATATTGAACTTTTTTCTTTGCGGTTTTTTTAGTTGCCATAATTACACCTCATTAGAACTTCAACTCAACGGGCTGTTGTGCCTGATGATTATGCTCGTTGCCGGCATACACGTGGAGTTTTTTAATCATCGTACGGCCGATAGCGTTTTTGGGAAGCATACCCTTGACGGCTTTGTATACGACGAATTCGGGTTTTTCGGCCATAAGTTTCTTGTATTGAACTTCTTTGAGACCGCCGATGTAACCCGTATGATAACGGTAGTATTTCTTTTCAAGTTTTTTACCGGTGAGGCGAACCTTATCGGCATTGATGATAATGACGTAATCGCCCGTATCGACGTTGGGAGTGAACGTGGGTTTATTTTTACCGCGAAGAACCATCGCGACCTGACTTGCAAGACGACCGAGAACCATATCGGTAGCGTCGACCACATACCACTTTCTTTCGACTTCCGCGGGCTTTGCCATATAAGTTTTCATAATGGTAAAGACCTCCTAACAATTAAAATGTAAGCGTTTTGGGCGTACAATAATTACAAGGGGCTAACTTTATAACCAATGTACAATCCTAAATTTGACTTATATATAATATCCAAGAAAAAAATTGTTGTCAAGCATAAAACGTCATTTTCGACGTCAAAAGATTGTTTTTTCGGCGAATTTAACGTTTTCCGGCCGAAATTATTTGTATTTCACCGAATAAAGCGTGAGCCCTTTTGCGGGAAGAGTTTTGCCCGCGCGCACCCTGTCGCCGGATTTTATTATGTCTTCGACGTCGTTTGCGGCGATTTTTCCTTTGCCGACGTCAACGAGCGTGCCTGCGATAATCCGCACCATATTGTACAAAAATCCGTTGCCAGTAACTCTGATTTCGACGTCTTCGCCGTTTTTTATTAATTCGACTTTTTCAACAGTCCTTACCGTGTCCTTTACGCTGCTTCCCGACGCCTCGAAACACCTGAAATCGTGCGTGCCTTCGATAAATCGCGCGGCTTTTTCCATTTCCGCAAAATCAAGGGGGACGCATATATTTTCCGCCGTGGCGTTTTTCAGCGGATTGAGATGCGGCGACAGATAAAGTTTATAAACGTACGTCTTTTCTTTTGCCTGAAACCTTGCGTGAAAATCGGGCGATACTTCCTCGCAACTCAAAACCCTGACGTCTTCCGGGAGCATAGTGTTTATCGCAAAAGGAATTTTTTCGGCAGGAATCGACGTTTCTGCGTCGAAATGCGCGACTTGTCCGAGAGCATGCACCCCGGCGTCCGTCCTGCCGCTGCCCGTAACGGCGGTTTTTGCGCCAAACAATTTTGAAAACGCGTTTTCCAGCACGCTCTGAACGCTCGTTCCGTTTTTCTGAGTCTGCCAGCCGCAGTAATTCGTGCCGAGATACGATACGGTGATTTTATAGCGTTTCATCAGAACAATCCCCCGAAAACGTACTTGTCGACAATGACCAGCGCAAGGTATCCGCCGACGACAAGTATGCCGACGATATCCGAGCCTTTGATTTTCTGCACCTTGTATTTCGTGCGGTTTTCGGTTGCGTTGTAACACCTTGCGTCCAGCGCGAACGCAAGCTCGTCGGCACGCCTGAACGCGTTGACGAAAAGCGGAATAAGCACGGGCAAAAGTGCCTTCGCGCGCTGATGCAGATGCCCCGTGTCGAACGTTGCGCCCCTTGCCTTCTGCGCGTTCATAATCTTTTGCGTTTCTTCCATAAGAGTCGGGATAAACCTTAACGCAATCGACATGATTACGGCGATATCGTGCACGGGAATTTTGACGTATTTCAGCGGAGTCATAAGGCTTTCAAGCCCGTCCGTAAGTTCCGTAGGAGTTGTCGTAAGAGTAAGGAAAGTTGTGCCGATAACCAAAAAAGTGAGCCTTAAAGCCATCATTATGGCATAATTAAGTCCGTAATCGGTAATTGTGAATATCCACCAGTGCGCGATGATTTTGCCCGTTTTCACGAAAAACAGGTTGAGCAGCGCGGTGATTACAAGTATCACCGTAATGCGCTTCACCGATTTCAGAATCTTTGTGATCGGCACTTTCGAAACAAGCGAAAACGCCAGAATAAATATGAGCGTTACGGCGTATCCGAAGTAACTCGAAATAAAGAAAATCGCCGCGATATATAAAATCATCAGAAGTATTTTGACGCGGGCGTCCATGCGGTGCACGACGGAATCGGAAGGATAATATTGTCCGAAAGTCAGGTCTTTCATCTTTTCTCCCTCCACTTTACGACGGCTTCCACAAAGTCGTTTGCCGTAACGATGTCGTCCGAAAGTTCGACGCCGCGCGCTTTCAGCTCGTTTTTGAGTTTTATCGCGGTCGGAATATCCAGCCCGATTTCTTCAAGTTCTTCCGCGTGTTTGAAAAGTTCTTTCGGCGTGCCGTGAAAACGCAATTTTCCGTGTTCGAGCACGGCGATTTTGTTTGCGACCTCACTTATTTCGTCCATATTGTGCGACACCATTATTATGGTTTTTACGGTGGTTTCTTTCAATTTCGCGATAAGGTCGAACATTTCGATGCGGCCGACGGGATCGAGCCCTGCCGTAGGCTCGTCCAGAACGAGGATTTGCGGGCGCATTGCTATAACGCCGGCGATTGCGACGCGGCGTTTTTGTCCGCCCGACAGTTCAAACGGCGAGCGTTCTTTGAATTGTTCGTAATCGAGCCCCACCGTTTCGACGGCTTCTTTCACCCTTTCCGCGATTTCGTCCTTTTTGAGCCCCAGATTTTTCGGACCGAACGACACGTCTTTTTCCACGGTTTCGTCAAAAAGCTGATATTCGGGATACTGGAAAACCATACCGACTTCCGCGCGGAGTTTTTTGAGGTCCGGCTTGTTGTGCAACTCGATCCCGTCGACGGTAATTTTGCCCGACGTGAGTTTTATAAGCCCGTTAAGGTGCTGAATGAAAGTGGATTTTCCGCTGCCCGTCGCGCCGATGATTCCCAAAAAATCGCCGTCTTCGACCGTGAGCGAAATATTGTCAAGCGCCTTATGCTCGAACGGGGTTTTGGGGGAATATACGTATGACAGATTTTCAATTACTATCGACATATCGCGTCAATCAGATCAGCCGCGTGCAACACGTCGGCTTCTCCGACAGCCCCCCTTTCTTTCAGTTTGACGTAAATTTGGTTTATCAACGGAAGAGTGAGTTTATATTGCGAAACGTCCTGCTTAAACAGTTCTTTTGGCGAATCTTCAAAAACTTTGCTGCCGTCTTTCATGACGATTACCCTGTCGCAATCCACGATTTCGTCCATGTGATGGGTGATATGCACGACGGTAATTCCTTCTTCCTTATTGAGTTTTTTCACGACGTTCATGACGTCGCGACGACCTGCGGGATCGAGCATCGACGTGGATTCGTCAAGCACGATAACGCGCGGTTTCATTGCAAGAATCCCCGCAATCGCGATACGCTGTTTTTGTCCGCCGCTCATATTGTGCGGCGTCGCGCGGCGATATTCCAGCATGTTTACGGCGGTCAGCGCGTCGGTGATGCGACGCCCGATTTCTTCACGCGGGACTCCCAGGTTTTCGGGACCGAAAGCCACGTCGTCTTCAACGATGCTCGCCACCATCTGGTTGTCGGGATTCTGAAACACGACGCCGACGTTTTTCCTGATTTCGTAAATATCTTTGTCGTCTTTCGTGTTATGACCGAAAACGAAAACGTTGCCCGAACGCGGCAAAAGAAGCCCGTTAAGATGCTTCGCAAGCGTGGATTTTCCGCTGCCGTTTGCGCCGACCAATGCCAAAAACTCCCCTTCGTTTACCGAAAAGGAGACGTTTTTCAAAGCGTCGACGGGCTTCGAATCGTACGACTTATAGCGATAGCTTACGTTTTCGACCTTAATGATTTCCATAAAACCTCAATCGGAAATATTGTAGCATAACGCGGCGATTTTGGCAAAGATATTGACGGCAATAAAAAATATTGTATAAATACAATGGTTTGTGTAACGAATAAGGTTGACAATTTAAGAGCGAAATTTTATAATTACGCTTGCATAATTAATTTATTTATCTATATATCGTAAAATTTATACGTTATAAACAAACGGAGGTTCAAATGAGTACAAAAATGACCATTGACGGTAACACCGCGGCCGCTCATATCGCTTACGCTTTAAGCGAAGTTGCCGCAATCTACCCCATCACGCCGTCCTCGCCCATGGCAGAAAACGCCGACGAGTGGGCAACTTCGGGCAGAAAAAACATTTTCGGTCAGAAGGTTCGCATCGCCGAGATGCAATCCGAAGCGGGCGCAGCGGGCGCCGTACACGGCAGTCTTTCGGCAGGCGCGCTGACCACCACTTTCACGGCAAGCCAGGGCTTACTGTTGATGATTCCCAATATGTACAAAATCGCCGGCGAATTATTGCCCTCGGTTTTCCACGTAAGCGCACGTGCGCTTGCTTATCACGCGCTTAACATTTTCGGCGACCACAGCGACGTTATGGCGTGCCGTCAGACGGGCTTTGCAATGCTTGCAAGTTGCAGCGTTCAGGAAGTCATGGATCTGGCTCTCGTCGCACACCTTTCAACCCTTCGCGCAAGCGTACCTTTTTTGCACTTCTTCGACGGCTTCCGCACCTCGCACGAAGTTTCGAAAATCGAAATGATCGACTACGAAGACATCAAGAAAATCGTCGATATGAAGGATATCGAAAAGTTCAAGAAACGCGCTCTGAACCCCGAGCATCCGCAACTTAACGGCACCGCTCAGAACCCCGATATTTACTTCCAGGGACGCGAAGCCGGCAACAAATACTACGACGCCGTTCCCGAAATCGTGGAAGAAATGATGAAAAAGGTCGAGGGTATCACCGGCCGTAAATACAACCTGTTCGATTACTACGGCGCAAAAGACGCCGAAAAGGTCATCATCATTATGGGCAGCGGCGCGGAAGCAGCCGAAGAAACCGTCGATTACCTTAACGCGAAAGGACAAAAAGTCGGTCTTATCAAAGTTCGTCTTTACCGCCCGTTCCGCGCGGACAAACTCGTTGCGGCACTTCCCAAAACCTGCAAATACATCTCCGTCATGGACAGGACGAAAGAAAGCGGCAGCCTTGGCGAGCCTTTGTACCTCGACGTCGTCGCGGCACTTGCGGAACAAGGCGTTACCGGCGTAAAAGTTCTCGGCGGCCGTTACGGCTTGGGCAGCAAGGAATTCAATCCTTCGATGATCAACGCCATCTATGAAAATATGGGCGGCGAAAACAAAAACCACTTCACGGTCGGTATCAACGACGACGTGACTCATTCTTCGCTGAAAGTCGTTGAAAAAATCGACGCTTCCCCGAAGGACGCAATCCGTTGCAAGTTCTACGGACTCGGCTCCGACGGCACGGTCGGCAGCAACAAAAACAGCATCAAGATTATCGGTAACTACACCGAAAAATACGCTCAGGCATACTTCGCATACGACAGCAAAAAGTCGGGCGGCCTGACGGTATCGCACCTGCGTTTCGGCGACACTCCCATCAAATCGTCCTATCTTATCGACACGGCGGATTTCGTGGCTTGCCACAATCCTTCCTACGTCACGAAGTACGATATGGTCAGCGACCTTAAAGACGGCGGCACCTTCCTTCTGAACAGCATCTGGAAGCCCGAAGAAATGGACGCTATGCTCCCCGCCGAAATGAAGCGCACCATCGCAAGAAAACACATTAGGTTCTATACCATCGACGCAATCGACATCGTCACCAAAATCGGCCTCGGCAACCGTATCAGCACCACGATGCAGTCGGCGTTCTTCTATCTTGCAGGCGTAATGCCCTATGAAGAAGCCAACAAACACATGAAAGAATTCGTCGTCAAGTCTTTCAGCAAGAAAGGCGAAGCGGTCGTAAACATGAACTTTGCGGCAATCGACGACGCGGTCTCCGGACTTGTCGAGGTTAAATATCCCGAAAGCTGGAAAGACGCAACCACCGGCGCGGAAGTCAAACCCGTCACCGACGATCCTTACTACAAGGCTTTTGTCGAACCTATGCTCGCACAAAAAGGCGACAGCCTTCCCGTTTCCGAAATCGAAGCCGACGGCCACGTTCCCACCGCAACCACTCGTTTTGAAAAACGCGGCGTTGCAGTCAACGTCCCCGCTTGGATCAGCGAAAACTGCATCCAGTGCAACCAGTGCGCGTTCGTTTGCCCGCATGCGGCAATCCGCCCCGTGCTTCAACCCGCGGAAGTTCTTGAAAACGCTCCCGAAACCTTCGTTACGAAGGACGCGACGGGCTTTAAGGGCTTTAAATACAGAATGCAGGTTTCCGCCCTTGACTGTACCGGTTGCGGAAGCTGCGCGAACGTTTGCCCCGCAAAGGTAAAAGCCCTTACCATGATCCCCTTGGAAGACGCTTTGAAGAACGGCGAAGAAAAGAACTGGGATTACTCGGTCGATCTTCCCGACACCCCCGCGGACTTCAACGTCAACACCGTCAAAGGCAGCCAGTTCAAACAACCTTTGTTCGAGTTCTCGGGCGCATGCGCAGGCTGCGGCGAAACTCCTTATATCAAGGTCATCACCCAACTCTTCGGCGACAGAATGGTCATCGCAAACGCAACGGGTTGCTCGTCAATCTACGGCGGAAGCGCGCCTACCTGCCCGTATTCGAAGAACAAGAAAGGTCACGGCCCCGCTTGGTCGAACAGCTTGTTTGAAGACAACGCGGAATTCGGCTACGGCATCAACCTTGCTTACAAATACAGACGTAACGAACTGAAAGACCTCGTTGCACAACTCGCCCTCGTCCTGAAAGACAACGCGGATTGCAAGGAAGCCTGCGACAACTGGATCAACAACATGAACGACGCCGAAGGCAGCAAACGCACCGCGGCGGAACTCGTGAAAGTCATCACCGCGCAAAAAGGCGCAAGCGCAGACGCGGACGCTCTTATCGAAGAAATCCTTAAACGCGAAGATTGCCTTATCAAGAAATCCGTTTGGATCTTCGGCGGCGACGGCTGGGCATACGACATCGGCTACGGCGGACTCGACCACGTTATCGCGTCGGGCGAAGACGTGAATATCCTCGTTCTCGACACCGAAGTTTACAGCAACACCGGCGGACAGGCAAGTAAATCCACCCCGACGGGCTCGGTCGCAAAATTCGCGGCAGGCGGCAAACTCACGAAGAAGAAAGACCTTGGCAAAATCGCCATGACTTACGAATACGTTTACGTCGCAGAATGCTCCATGGGCGCGGACAAAGCGCAATTCGTCAAGGCAATTTCCGAAGCCGAAGCGTATCACGGACCTTCCCTTATCATTTGCTACGCGCCGTGCATCAACCACGGTATCAATATGAGCAAATCGCAGAACGAGGAAAAACTTGCGGTTGAAAGCGGATATTGGCAACTTTATCGCTACAACCCCTCGCTCATCGAAAAAGGACAAAATCCGTTCAGCCTCGACAGCAAGAAACCGACCGGCGATTATCAGGCGTTCCTTATGGGCGAAAACCGCTACGCACAGCTTGCAAAGGCGAAACCCGAAGTCGCGAAAGAACTCTTCGCAAGGAACGAAAAAGAAGCGCGTATCCGTTACGAAGAATACAGCGAAATGGCAAAACACGAATAATTTTACCAAACAAAAACCCTCGCTTGTGCGAGGGTTTTTTATTGCGCTGGTGAATTATACTTTCAAGTGCAACACTTAAAAATAAAAAGTCAGCTCATACAAAACTGCGATATAATGTAACTACCAAACAAACAAATAAGGAGTAATGCATGAGTTGTTATAATCATATTACCATAGAAGAGCGTTGTTAACGCCCTTGAATGCAAATAAGTTTATTTTTTGTTTTTTAGATATTTATCGTTCCGTCCGTGCAAATAACCTGCGTCGCCGGCACGTTGTATTTCCAACTAGAGCCTTTAGATATAGCATTCCATTGCGCTATCGTTCCGTTGAAAGTAATGCTCGTAAGATCGATGCAATAAGCAAAAGCATATGCGCCTATGTTCGTCACACTGTCGGGAATTGTCACACTCGTAAGCCCCGCACAACGGAAGGCATTATCGCCGATACTCGTAACGCTGTTCGGTATTGTGATGCTCGTCAAACCGGTGCAAAACAAAAAGGCATAATTATCAATGCTCGTCACACTGCCGTCAGAAGGAATGACGCTTGTATTACAACCCAAAATCAAAGTTTTAGATGCCGTTTCAATAAGGCAGTTGCCTGAACTATGATATTTTGTGTTTCCTTCCGCGACGGTTATGCTTGTAAGACCTTTGCAACCATCGAATGCACGGTTACCGATGCTTGTCACGCTATCTGGGATTGTCACGCTCGCAAGTCCGGAACAATCGCTAAAAGCAGAATCACCGATGCTCGTCACGTTGTTGCCGATTGTCACACTCGTAAGCCCGGTGCAATAGGAGAAGGTCCTTGCGCCGATGCTTGTCACACTGTCGGGAATTGTCACACTCGTAAGCCCGGGGCAATAGGAGAAGGCCCTTGCGCCGATGCTCGTCACGCTGGCAGGGATTGTCACGCTCGTGAGTCCGGTGCAACCCGAGAAGGCAGACCTACCGATACTCGTCACGCTGTTCGGGATTGTAATGGATGTGGCAAGTTCATTGTTTATATACAACTTCTTGTCGCTTACGCCATATTCCATCAGATTGTCTAATCCTGAAATATTGCACCATGCCGCTATATCCGTGATATATATGTCTTGAAGTTTGTCGCAACCGGAGAAGGCATAATTTCCGATGCTCGTCACGTTATCAGGGATTGTCACGCTCGTCAAACTGCTACAGTTCAAGAAGGCATACTCGTCAATGCTTGTCACGCAGTCGGGGATTGTTATGCTTGTTAAACTGCGACACCCAGAGAAGGCAAAATAGCCGATGCTCGTCACGCTGTCTGGGATAGAGATACTTGTAAGATTTGTGCAGCCGGAGAATGAAGAACCACCGATGCTTGTCACGCCGTTACCGATTGTCACGCTAGTTAGCTTGGTGCATTGCTGGAAGGAGCCTCGGCCGAGGCTAGTCACGCTATTAGGGATAGCAATGCTCGTTAAACTGCTACACCAAGAGAAAGCACCATTGCCTATGCTTGTCACGTTGTTGCCGATTGTTAAACTCGTAAGTCCGCTACACCAGATGAAAGCTTCTGTATCAATGCTTGTCACGCTATCTGGGATTGTCACGCTCGTTAGTTTACTGCAACTATAGAAGGCATGATAGCCAATGCTCGTCACACTATTGCCGATTGTCACACTCGTCAAGCCTTTGCAACCATCAAAGGCATAATCGCCAATGCTCGTCACGCCGTTGCCGATTGTCACGCTCGTAAGACCTGTGCAATTAGAGAATGCCCAACTGCCGATGCTCGTCACGCTGTCGGGGATTGATATACTTGAAAGGCTTGTGCAATTCCAGAAGGATGTATTTCCGATGCTTGTCACGCTTTTGGGGATAGTCACGCTCGTAAGACCAGTGCAATCATGGAAGGCACTATTACCGATGCTCGTTACACCGGAGGGGATTGTTATGCTCGCAAGACTGGTGCAACCCCAGAATACCCCATCGCTGATGCTTGTCACACGGTCAGGGATAGTAATGGCCATAAGTTTACTGCAACCATAGAAGGCGTCATCGCCGATGCTCGTCACACTGTTACCTATTGTTGCACTCGTCAAACCGGTGCAACCATAGAAGGCTAAAGAGCCGATGCTTATCACGCTGTTGGGTATCGCAATACTTGTAAGGTTTGAACAATCCATGAAAGATGAATTTCCAAAGCTTGTCACGCTGTCGGAGATGGTCACGCTCGTAAGCCCGCTACAACCATAGAAGGCAAATGATTCTATTTCCACCCCGCTAGTAATAGCTACCTCAAAAGAAGCACTGCCACATTGTTTTGCAACACAAGAAGCCGCATAGGAGTCCCCATTGATTTTAGTTATGCCCGTACAAGCCCTGAATGCGTTATCGCTAATGCTCGTCACGCTGATAGGGATTGTGATGCTCGTGAGACCATTGCAATCCTCGAAGGCACACCAGCCGATACTTGTTACGCCGTCGGGGATTGTTACACTTGTAAGTCCGGTGCAACCCTCGAAGGTGTAATTGCCGATGCTTGTCACGCTGTCGGGGATTGTGATGTTTGCAAGGTTGACACAGCCTTTGAAAACAGAATTGCCTATGCTTATCACATTATTTGGAATAACAATACTCGTAAGCCCGGTGCAACCAGAGAAGGCAGAATCCCCGATGCTCATCACTCCGTCGGGAATTGTTATGTTTGTTAAACCGGTACAATCCATAAAGGCGCTTGCGCTAATACCCGTCACGCTATCCGGGATAGATATGCTTATAAGGTTTGTGCAGCCCGAGAATGATCCTATGCTATTGACGGGAATGCCCCTATACTCTTTTGGAATATCAACATTGACAAAGGAACTACTATGTCCGGAAACAGTCCAATAATTGTCAGTAGACAGCGCAAAAATCAACCCGCTCGTTCCCTTAACCCAACTTGCTTGCAAGGATAAATCTTCTAATGAATTTGATGAAGGCAAGTTTTCAACAAAGTTTCCGTCCGTATCTTTCCATCCTTCAAAAATATATTCTGGTCTGCTTGGCACAGGGAGCCTTTTCCCGCAATCGTTAATCGTATAGGTATAAAAAGGTTGTTCACTATCCCATGAACCAGAATTCAAATCATAATCAATATTAAAAGTTTCGTAATTGTTTGTTGTTTGGTCATCAATTGTGTTTTGAGTTTTATCCTTATTGTTACCACAAGCGACAAAGACGAACGACAAAACAAGTGCCATTGTAAGAATGGCAAGAACAAAAAGGATTCTTTTTTTGTTGGATTTCATAACAAACCTCGCAACGTTTATTGCGGGGCATTAAAAAAAGCAAAAAAATAACAAGATTCCCCCGCCGATTTTGCCACAAACCACATATTTTAAAAAGAAGACAATGAGTGAAAAAATACTACTATGGAGATAGTACGTTCGTTTTTAAAAGCGGTTTTAGCACCTTTTATGATACGACAAGATTATGTGTTTTGTCAATCGTATGTATAATTTATACAATTATACAAGTCGCGTGGACAATTGTCCCATACAACAAAAACAGCACATCAAACGATGCGCGTTAAAAATAAGGGGACCCCTCGGGATACTGAGTACCCGTGGGGAAAAGGAGCACACAAGCAAAAGAGTGAGCATTATTGCTTGCAATAATGTGATTTCAAAAGAGCAGTGTGCAACGTAGGGATCCTCTTCAACGCAGTATGATGCTGCGTGAATTATTGAAGTTTTCCTGCACTGCTTTGAACGCATCGGAAAGGCGTTTCCCGTCGACGAAACAGTGGCTCACTGTAATGTTCAGCGTCATAACGTACCGTCCGTTTTCTTCGCGATATTTATCCCAACCGATTCTCGGGCACGACGACGACTCGATATTATTGTCGGGCAACGGGTGCATAAGACTTTCAACCGAAATCCACGGCAAACACGTCATATAATAATCGTCGTAATCCGAGGAGTCGTTGTATTCCGCCGTAAACGTCGTTTGTTTCTTTTTCTCATCGATAATGTGGCGGGTGGTGTCGTAAAACTCCTTATAGTCGTTCGTCATCTTAAAGCCGGCATTGACAAACTTTCCGCTGTCGGTCATAACGGTGAAGGTCGGATTGATTACGTCGTAAAGGCGGATTTCGTTTTTGACTTCGCGCATACGCATTTCCGTCACGGAATTCAACGCCGTCGTCAGAAGAAACAGCACGTTTGCAAAGAAACTCGTGCCGCTTTCCTTCGACGTTTTCACGACTTCCGTGACGTCGACTTTGACGTTCATTCCGTAACACGGATTTGAAAACTTTCTGAACCAATCGTATTGCGACGGATTGTCGAGTTCGTAACTTTTAAAAACTTTATACATATTCCTTAATTGCATAAACGCCGCTTTATCGCGGCGTTTTGTATTGTTATCTTACTCTTATGCGGGTTGCGGGGACGTTTCCTTCCAGAATATCGCGGATTGAAAACTTGCTGTTGGCAATGATGACTTCCGTGCCTTTTTCGACGGGGGCTTTGATGTATTCCAGCTTCGCGCCCGCTCCGTTTGCGCCCTTTCTGGACGCGCCGTGGCAGAACTTTCTGTACTCTTCGATATTTTTCAAAAGCTCTTCCGTGTTCTTCCCGTTGATTTCTCTGACAAGGGAATTTTCGTCGGAAATATCGGTGTAAATGCCGTTGACGCTTGTCAGAATCAGCAAACGTTTGGCGTTGACAAGACACGCGATCTGACTTGCGGTTTCGTCGTTATCGACGCATTCCACCGCTCTTTTCTTTTCGTTCATAAGCGCGCGGATTTCCATTTTGCGGTTTTCCTCATAGCACACGGCGTCGTTGTAATTTATGATGGGAATCGCGTCTTCTTCGGGACAACGCAAAAGCACCTTTTTTAGGTATTCTCTTTTTTCGGCGTCGTTGAAGTGTTGGTGCTCCACAAGAATCTGGCGCAAGCTGAAACGGCTGTCAACGAACTGACGATACCACCCCATAAGCACGGATTGACCTTGCGCGGAATAGTCGGTTTTGTTGTCTTCGTCGCTGCCGGTAAGTTCCCGTCCGGTGCGCTTGATGAAGTCGAGCCTGCCGATTTCCGTCGCGCCCGACGTAACCCATATCATACCGGGGCGAAGTTCGCGTGAAATGCGCGCGATTGTCGAGTAATTTATGTCGCCGTACGCCTTATCGATAAGCGCAAGGCTTCCCACCTTGCCGACAAGGTCGATGTCGAATTTTGCCATTTTATCCTCCGTAATACGAGGTTATTTCTTTCAAAATAACTTCTGTCAAATCTTTCTTTCTGACGGCGTCGGCGTTCACGTACACGTCGTAGCCGTATTTATATTTGTATCTGCTGTGATTTGCGACGTCTTTCAATATTTTCACGCCGTGCTTTTGAAGAGTCGTGAAACTTTCGCCCAAAAAAACGATAAGCGCGGTGTCTTCCAGCGCCTTTATATGCGTGAGTTTCAGGTCGGTGAAGTCCGCCGCCGCAACCATGCTTTCAAATTCCACGGCGTCCTTTACGGCAATGTTGACGTACTTTTCGTAAAGTTTGTTGCCGCCTTCCTTTAAGACGACTTCCTTCGACGCGCGGTTTGCGTAATATAAGGTAAGGTCGGGAATGGATAAATAATACAGCGAAAGACAGTCGGCAAGTTCTCTTGCGACGTTTTCGGTCAGTTTATTGTCAAATCCGGTGATTAAAATATTCCTTTTCATACCTTTATGATATTATAACCGCAATTTTTACTTTTCGCAACTAAATCACGCGGCGCATTGTTTTTCGCACGAAAATGCCATCTCGCCCGTGTGCGACACCGTGAGAACGATGTTTCCGCACTTGTCGGTGCGGTGGATTTTTTGTATGCCGGTTGCTTTAAGGCGGTCAAGCGTTTCCTGTTCGGGATGACCGTAAGAGTTCCCGTCGCCGACCGAAATCACGGCGTATTCGCACTTGACGTGCTTCAAAAACTCTTCGGACGACGAAGTACGACTTCCGTGGTGCGCGACTTTCAATACGTCGCAGTCCACGTACGGGTAAGTTTCGCAATAATACTTTTCGTTGCTGTTGTTGCTGTCGCCCGTAAATACAAGCCGTCTTCCCGCATATTCGAGGATACCTATCGGCGACACGGCGTTTATTTGCGTTGCGCTTTTCAGATTTCTGCTGTCCCACTCTTCCTGCGACAAACAATAAAACGTGAAGGTGTAATCTTGTCCCCTTATTTCGTATTTGCCGATATTGAGCGTGATATTGCAATTCGGTTCCGACAACGCCGCAATGAAAAATTCGGTATAGGTATTCGTGTCAATCGTATCTTTATCGGTAAACTTTTTGAGTTTACTTGCGTCAAGGTCGCCGACTTTCACGTCGCGCCCGCCGATTTTCACGCTTTTGTCAAGGTTGTTCGACCTGATGTTGGGCATATAAACGTTGCCCACCTGAAATTCGGAAAGCACTTCGTCAAGATACGAAATGTGGTCGGTATCGCTGTGCGTCGCCATAACGCGGTCGATTTTGCCGTCGGGGTTGAGTTCTTTCAAATCGCTTATCGCGGACGTTTCATACTCTTTGCGCCCTTTTTCGCTGCCGCAGTCGATAAGCATATCGCTGCCGTCGGGGAACGCAATGTAAATGCAGTCGCCCTGTCCGATGTCGATGTAATGCACGACAAGTTGTCCGCTTTCCGGCATCGGTCCTCTGAACCACTCGGGCTTCACGAGGTAAAGCGCGCCGACGATAATCGCGGCGGTTACCACAATCGCGACGATTGCGATAAGCAGTTTCGGATTTTTCTTATGCAGTTTTTTCGCGGCGTTCACCGCACCCTCTACCGCGATTTGCTCGTTCGTCTTTTTTGCGGTTTTCGCCTTGGTGTTTTTGGTGTTTTTTGGTTTCTTATTTGCCATTTTGTTGCAACAAACACGCTTTATATGATAATTTTGTGATGATTAAAGTATGTTTTAAGTTATTTTTTGCAAAATGCCACCGCGGTTGCGGTGGCATTTGTATCGTCTTTTATCAGTCGGAGTCGACAAGGTCGCCGTATTGTTCCAGTTTGTTCTTTTTGGGAATAGGTTTGCTGTCGCCGTGTTTGACGAACATCATCAATACGATTGCGATGATAATGCAGATCGCGCTGTACAGGAACAACATTTCGTTTTTGCTGTTATCCATGATAAGTCCCGCGATGAACGGGGTGATTGCCTGCGCGGACATCGTTGCGGTGTAATAGTATCCGGTGTATTGTCCGACGGTTTCCGCGGTGGAAAGTTCGGTAACCATCGGGAACGTGTTGACGTTTGCAATGATAAGACCGAAGCCCGCGATAAGATAAAACAGCGCGAACAGTACTGCGGGAACAATCGCTTTTTCGCCGGCGTGGACAAAGAAGAAAATAAGGAAGAACGAAACGACCGCAAGAGCAAAGCCCAGCATTATGGACTTTCTTCTGCCGATTTTCGCCGCAAGCGCGCCGACGGGAATAAACGCGATTGCGGAAATGCCCATGCTCACGCCGTTTATTATGGACGCTACGCCTGCCGACAAGTTAAGCGTTTTGGTGGTGTAAACCGAAAGGTTTGACGAGATTGCGTTGTATCCCATAAACCACATGAATATCGACGCGAGAATAAGCCAGAACGATTTGAGTTTGCCCTTTTCTTCGTCGGTTTTTTCGTTCCACCAGACTTTCGGGGATTTGTGTTGTTTTTTGACGCGTTTTGCTTCCAGCGCTTTTGCTTCTTCTTCGTTGCCTTCGCCTTCTGCGATAAGTTCTTCCGCAAAGGTTGCTTTTGCGCCGTCTTCACCCTCGTCAAAGTCGTCGATGCCGTATTCTTTGCAGATTTCCTGACATTTCGCGACAAGTTTCTTTTCCTTAACGAAAGTAAGGAAGCCGCCAAGGAGCAGCAGCATACCCGCCGCCACCGACGCGAAGATAATCGTATAAGTATTGACCGTCAGTTCGTCCATAAGCGCGACGGTGTAAATAATGAACGCAATCGCGCCGCCTGCACCGCCGCAAAGATTGATAATCGCGTTTGCCTGCGAGCGCAAAGGTTTGGGCGTGACGTCGGGCATAAGCGCGACCGCCGGGCTTCTGAACGTTGCCATCGCGATAAGGACAAGCAGCAAAATCACCATATAAATCGCAAGACTGGTTTTGCCTGCGCTCGTTTCTGTGATTTCCGTGTGAATGCGGTCGGAAATATAGTTGTTCATACCCGACGCAACGTATTTGTTGTAATGGTCGTTGTTTTCCTTTATGCTTTGATAAGATTTGCCGCTCGGAGCATTCCCGACAAGAACGACTTTGCCGTCTTCCTTTTTGGTTTCGATTTCAACGCCGTCGTACTTATACGTCGTGCCGCCGAGCCCCAAAAATCCGGATTTTGCATCGAGTTTGTCGTCGTAACGGATTGATGTGAACGCGTCGCGGTCAATCGGTTTGTCGTTAATTTTGTTTTGTTTAAGATAATCGAGGTCGCAATAATTCGCCGCGCCTTTTTTCGTCTTATCGCCGTTCTTTGCCGCAACCGCGTCGTCGTACCATTTTCCGAGCAGGTCGCTCATGAAAGCGTCGTCGTTACGCAACGCTTCGATTTCGGCTTTTTTCGCCATACCTTTTTCCTGCTGTTTCATCGTTGCGATTGGCACGAAAACCATCAATACGACGGAAGCAATCGTGCCGATGACGATAAACGGCGTGCGACGTCCCCATTTTTTGACAAGTTTTCCGTTGGCTTTGTCCGAAATTTTGCCGAAAAGCGGCAACATGAACAATGACAAAAGGTTGTCAAGCCCCATAATGAAGCCGCGCATTGCGTTGGACAACCCGTATGCGTGTTCCAGAAGAAGTGGCACGACAAAGTCGTAAGCCGACCAGAACAGCATGATAATCGCAAATGCAAACCCTACTTTGAAAGTTTGCGGATAATCGAGTTTCAAAGTTTTTTGCCCGTCGGCTTCAACCGCTTCGGGTGATTTTTTCTTTCTCATAACTTCTCCCATATAAAAAATATATATACGTATTATAACATATCAAAATAAACTATGTAAATAAATTTGATTTATTTTGATTTATCTTTCAAAAAAATAATAATCCCCGTTTGAATAACCCGCGTGTTTTCGCCTTTTTGGACAAAAAAAGAAGTCGGAAAAATCCGACTTCCTTTTTTAGGGTGTTAGGTATTTATTCCGCTTTCACGGTGTTATTTTTTGAAGTAACGGTTGTAAAGTCCCTGGAAGGCTTTGCCGTGACGAGCCTCGTCGCGCGCCATTTCGTGAACGGTGTCGTGGATTGCGTCAAGGTTTTGCTTTTTCGCCATGCCCGCAAGTTCGGTTTTGCCTGCGGTTGCGCCGTTTTCCGCCGCGATGCGAAGTTCCAGATTCTTTTTGGTGCTGTCGGTGACGACTTCGCCCAGAAGTTCCGCAAATTTTGCGGCGTGTTCCGCTTCTTCCCAAGCGGCTTTTTCGTAATACAGACCGATTTCGGGATAACCTTCGCGGTGAGCGACGCGCGCCATCGCAAGATACATACCTACTTCGCAGCATTCGCCGTTAAAGTTGTCGACAAGACCTTTTTTGATTTCGGGATCGACGTCTTTTGCAACGCCTACGACGTGTTCTGCCGCCCAGGTCATTTCCGCGTCGGCTTCTTCAACCTTGAATTTTGAGCCGGGAACGCCACATACGGGGCATTTCTCGGGCGCAGTTTCCGCTATTACAGAATATCCGCAAACAGGACATACAAATTTTTTCATTTTAAGTTCCTCCGAATTGTTTTATTTTTAATTTGTTTTATTATTACATTCGTCGCAGGTACCCGTATATACGACGTAAAAGTCGTCGGCTTTCACGGGACACGCCGAAAGTATTTTAAGTTTAAGGTTTCCGTCGATATCCATATCGAGGATTTTTTTGCATCTCGTACAGACGAAGTGCGCGTGATTGTGTGCAAATCCGTCCCAACGCTCCTCGGGGAAGTCGCCCTGTATACGCATTATTTCGCCCGCCGCTTCAAGTTGTTTCAGATTTCTGTAAACCGTGGCGAGACCGACGTCGGGGATTTCCTTTTTCACGTTTTCGTAAATCCAGTTCACCGACGGATGCGAGCGCGTACTCCTTAAAACTTTTAATATTGTTTCGCGTTGTTTGGAATAGTTCATTTTTGCCTCAAAACGATAATCACTATCATTATTGTAACATATTTTTCGGATATGTCAACAAAAAATGATAGTGATTATCAATTTTTTTGAAAAATTTTTATTTTTTCTTCAAGATAACGAACGCGCCTCCGGGAACGTCCACGACGTCTTTATATTCCTTATTATTATAAAGGCTTGTATATTCTTTATTTATAAAAAGAGTTTTGTCGTCCGCGCCCGCGTTTACGGCAATGAGAATTTCGTCGTCGCCGCCCGCGCGCTCGTATGCGACAAGCCCGTTTTCGTCACGCATATTGAACCCGCCCGAAAAAACCGCGCGGTTTTCACGGCGGATACGTCCGAGTTTTTTGTAATGAGCAAGGATTTCTTTGTCTTCACTGCCCCACGGATAAGGACGGCGGTTTATCGGGTCGTCAAACCCTTGAAGCCCCGCTTCGTCGCCGTAGAATATCGACGGGATCCCGGGGAGCGTGAACTGCAACACCGACGCGAGATACAGTTTTTTCTTTGCTTTTTCGTATTCGCTGTCGGGAAGTTTGTATCCGAGCTTGTGCGTTTTCGACCAGCCGTGCGCGCGTACGTCCGACAACGCGTTGATAATCCTTACCGTGTCGTGCGTGCCCAAACTGTTCATCAGACAATATACCGTTTCTTTCGGATAATTTTCAAGAACGGATTGTACGGTGTCTTTGAAAAACTTTTCGTCGCCGTCGCGGGCGTATGCGATAATCGCGTTCATAAACGGATAATTCATCGTGCCGTCCAGCTGATCGCCGAGAAGATACGGCCGAAGTTCGCCGTAACTTACTTTCGTCGACGCGTCTTCCCAGACTTCGCCGATGACAAGAGCGTCCTTGTTCACCGATTTGATTTTTTTGATAAGCAGATTTACGAAATCAATCGGCAGTTCGTCCACGACGTCCAGCCTCCACCCGTCCGCGCCGAGTTTCTGCCACTTTTCGACGACGCCGTTTTTGCCGAACACGAGAGCGCGGTAATCCTTGTTGCTTTTGTTCAGGTCAGGCACGTTGTCGCAGCCCCACCAGCAAGCGTATTCGTCGGGGAATTTTTTGAAATAATACCAGTCGTAATAAGGCGACGATTTGCTTTGATACGCCCCAAGGGAGTCATACGTGCCGAATTTGTTGAAGTATAAACTGTCCGCCCCGCTATGGTTGAAAACGCCGTCAAGGATAATTTTCATGCCTTTTTCGTGCGCTGCATCCAGAAGGCGTTTGAAGTCGTCTTCCGTCCCCAGAAGTTCGTCGACTTTCAAATAATCGCCGGTGTCGTAGCGGTGATTCGAGTACGCCTTGAAAATCGGTGAAAGATAAATAATGCCGACGCCAAGTTCTTCAAGGTAATCGAGCTTTTCGCGAATGCCGTTGAAGTTTCCGCCGAAAAAGTCGTCGGCGTAATATTTCCCGTCTGCGCTCACGACCTCGGGACTTTCCGAAAAACTTTCGTGCAGGCGGTATTTCCTTTTTGTTTTTACGCCGTTCGCGCGATTGAACCTGTCGACGAAAACATGATAAATAATATTGCCTTTTGCAAAATCGGGGGTTTTATAAGTCGATTTATATACTGTCAACTGCCATTCCGGAAGATTTTCGCCGCATACGCTTTCCCCGTTTTCACCACGACCGTAATACCATACGCCGTCGCGATTTCGCATTTCAAAGCGATAATAATAAATCCCCGCAGCGTCGAAAACGTAGTCGGCGGTATAAACCGAAAACCCGTTTTCGGATTTTTCAAAGTGCATTTCGACGGGCGTCGACACGTCGCCGAGCCTTATGAACACGTACATTTTATCGACGCTTACCCACGACGCAATCGGAAAATGCAGGGAAAGTTTTTCCCCGCATTTTACCGCGCCGTATGGCGATTTACATTCGATTTTCCTTGAATTGAAATTCATCTTATAGTTTATGAATGGGTTTTACCGTCCAGATTCTGTCGGCGTATTCTTTGACCGCGCGGTCAGCCGAGAAGAATCCCGCGTTCGCGATATTCATAAGCGACATCTTATTAAACGCCTTTTTGTTAAGGTAAGTGTCGTTGACGCGTTTTTGCGCTTTCACGTAACTGTCAAAGTCGGCAAGGCACATATACGGATCGGCGATACTGCCGTTTCCGAGAATAAGGTTGTCGGCAATCGCGTTGAACTGAACGTCGCCGACGCCGCGACGCATTCCGTCGATAACGCGTTTGATGCGCGCGTCGTTCATATAATACGCCGTGCTGTCGTAGCCTTTGTTGTAAAGGTCCTGCACCTCGTCCGACGACATTCCGAAAATGAACATATTTTCGTCGCCGACCGCGTCGTGAATTTCAACGTTTGCGCCGTCCATCGTGCCGATTGTTACCGCGCCGTTGATCATAAACTTCATATTGCCCGTGCCCGACGCTTCTTTGCCGGCGATACTGATTTGTTCGGAAATTTCCGCAGCGGGCATCATAATTTCGGCAAGCGACACGCGATAGTTTTCCAAAAAGACCACTTTGAGTTTATCGTTTATCGACTTATCGTTATTGATGACTTCGCCGAGTTGCCAGATAAATCTGATGATTTGCTTCGCCATATAATAACTGCTTGCCGCCTTTGCGCCGAAGACGAAAGTGCGCGGGCAGATATCCAGATTCGGATTATCCTTTAAGTCGTAATAGGTATTAAGGATATTCATCGCGTTCAGAAGCTGACGTTTATACTCGTGCAGACGTTTGGACTGAATGTCGAAAATCGAATCGGGATTGACGACGACGTTGTTGTTCGCTTTGATATAATCGGCAAGTCTTTCCTTGTTTTCGCGTTTGACTTTTTGCAATCTTTCAAGGACTGCCGCGTCCGACTTGTAATTTTCAAACTTTTTAAGGTTGGACGCGTCTTTTATCCAGCTTGTGCCGATAGTGTCGCACAAAAGCGCCGAAAGTCCGGGGTTCGCCTGCTGCACCCAGCGACGATGCGTGATACCGTTCGTAACGTTGGTGAATTTCGACGGGTGCTGCTCGTAATAATCCTTGAAAATGTCGTGTTTCAGTATTTCGCTGTGCAACGCCGAAACGCCGTTTATCGTATGCGCCGCGACAAGACACAACGTCGCCATTTTAATCTGACCGTGTTCCAGAATCGCGTTTGCGGCAACCTTATTGTTGTCGCCGGGATATTCCGCCCAGAGTTCTTCGCAATAGCGGCGGTTGATTTCGCACACGATCTGGTAAATGCGCGGAAGCAACGACTGGAACAACTGTTGCGGCCATTTTTCAAGCGCTTCCGCCATGACGGTGTGGTTGGTGTAACTTATCGTATCCGTCGTGATTTGCCACGCTTTTTCCCAACTGTACCCGTAGTCGTCCAGAAGGATACGCATAAGTTCGGGTATGCAAAGCGTGGGGTGCGTGTCGTTGATATGAATCGCGGCGTGGTCGGCAAGGTTGTCAAGCGACGGGTTCGTCTGCAAATGTCGTTTGATAATGGATTGTATCGACGCCGAAACGAAGAAATATTGCTGTTTAAGCCTTAACGACTTGCCCTCGATATGGTCGTCCGCGGGGTACAAAACCTTGGAAATGCTTTCCGCCATCATACGGCTTTCCATCGCTTTGACGTATTCGCCCTTGCTGAAAAGTGCCATATCGAAGTCGGCGGACGCCTTTGACGACCAAAGCCTCAGACGGTTGACGGTATCGCTTTGAATACCGCTGATGTTCATATCGTACGGCACGGCAAGCACGGTGTTGTAATCGCGATGATTGATTATGAGCTTGCCGTCGCGCCATTCCTGATCGACAACGCCGCCGAAACGCACCTCGAAAGTGTCTTCGACGCGGGGTTGCAACCAGACCGAGCCGTTTGTCCGCCATTCGTCGGGAAGTTCGATTTGTTCCCCGTCGACGATGCGCTGTTTGAAAATGCCGTAATCGTACATTATCGAAAAGCCCGTCGCGATATAACCAAGCGACGTAAGGCTGTCGAGATACGCCGCGGCAAGTCTTCCGAGACCGCCGTTTCCGAGCCCTGCGTCGGGCTCGATTGCGTAAAGAGTGTCGATATCGAAGCCCAGATCTTTGACGGCTTTCACCATCTTTTTGTCAATACCCATATTGAAAAGATGGTTTCTCAAAGAGCGTCCGAGAAGGAACTCCATCGACATATAGTAAACGTGTTTTGCGTTGATTTCGCGCGCGGTGCGCTTGAAGTCCACCCTTGAATTCGTGAGCATATCGCGTACGACAATGCACACGGCTTTGTACATTTGGGTGTTGCTTGCCTCCTCGGGCTTTACTCCGAAAAACCTCTGGACAGCGTCCGTAATGCGGTTTTTCAAGTCCGCGGAAGTAATTTTTGAATAGTCCATAAAATTAAAGTCTCCTGATGTATGCCAATAAAATTTTTGATTATTTTGTTATTTCCTTGTAGATGTCAAGGTATTCTTTCGCGGAGCGTTTCCAACTGAAATCGCACTTCATCGCGTTACTTTGCACTTTCTTCCACAGGTTTTTGTCAAAATAGGTGCCGAGAGTACGCCATACCGCGTCAAGCATATCGTATGCCTGATACGCCTTGAAAGTGAAGCCGTTGCCCTTTTGCGTGACGGGATTGAACGCTTCCACCGTGTCTTTTAATCCGCCCGTTTCGCGGACGATGGGAACCGCGCCGTAACGCATTGCGATCATTTGTCCCAAACCGCACGGCTCGAACTTGCTGGGCATAAGGAACATATCCGCCGCCCCGTACAACTTGGACGCAAGCTCCTGACTGAAATTGATAATGGCGCGCATTTTCGTGTTGTACGTTTTTTCGGCGTTTTTCAGAATCGTTTCGTATTTCCAGTCGCCTTTGCCGAGCACGACAAGCTGAATGTCGGCTTGCAGCATTTCGTCAAGGACGGTTGCGACAAGGTCGATACCCTTTTGTTCGGTCAGGCGCGAGATAAGCACCATAAGCGGACGATCGGGGGAATAATTGAAGCCCATAAGTTCGCACAACGCTTTCTTGTTTTCGGTGCGTTTCGCAACGGTTTTCAAGGTGTAATTCGCGACAAGGTTTTTGTCGGTTGCGGGGTTGAAAACGTCGACGTCGATGCCGTTCACCACGCCGCGGATTTTGTAATCGCGCGCGTTAAGTATGCCCGCAAGCCCGTACGCATAATAAGGATCCTTGATTTCTTCGGCATAAGTTTTCGACACCGTGGTAACGATATTCGCGCGTTCGATACCCGCTTTCATGTAGTTGACGTCGTCGTCGCACTCCACTATGCTGCGCCAGTTTTCGGGAATGCCCAGAATGTCGCCGGCAAGGTATTTGTCGTATTTTCCCTGAAACTCGATATTATGAATGGTGAACACCGTTTTCGTGTTGCGAAGCCCTTCGACGTTTCTGTAAAAGATGTCCAGAAACACGGGAACGAGCGCGGTATGCCAGTCGTTTGCGTGAATGACGTCGGGATAGAACCCCGTTACCGAACACGCTTCGAGAACCGCTTTGCTGAAAAACGCAAATCTTTCGCCGTCGTCGAAATGGCCGTAAAGCCCTTTCCTTTTGAAGTAGTATTCGTTATCGATAAAGTAATAAACGACGTTGTCCACCGTATATTCGAACACGCCGAGATACTGTCTGCGCCAGCTGAGATCGACGTAGGTCGAGCCGACAAAGCGCATTGTCTGGCGGTATTCCTGCGGGATTTCCTCATAAAGGGGGATAATCACGCGGCAATCGTTTTTCATCGAAGCAACCGTTTTGGGCAGTGCGCCCATCACGTCGCCGAGACCGCCCGTCTTAACGAACGGACGCGCTTCGGAAGCAACATATAAAATTTTCATACTTCGTTCTCCTTATTGTCACTGCGCCGAAAGACGCAAAAATATTAAACTATCTTGTTTTTGACGATTACGACGGGATACGTTTCATAGCCCGCAAGATGTCTTTCGGGTTGAACGATGACGTTTTTGTCGGTAATCGTATATTTAATGCTTGCTTTTTCGCCGATTACGCCCTTTTCCATGACGATGGAGTTTTCGACGACCGCGCCCTTTTCAACGTGAACTCCGCGGAAAAGGATGCTGTTTTTAACGGTGCCGTCGATGACGCAACCGTCCGCGATAAGGCTGTTTTCAACCTTTGCGTTGTCAAGATAACGGGTAGGAACGCTGTCCTTGACCTTCGTGAAAATCGTGCCTTCGCCATAGAAAACGTCGTTTCTGGTTTCGGCGTCCAGCAGTTCCATACTGTGTTTATAGTATCCCGGGATATCGTCGATAATCGCGGCGTAGCTTGTGATTTCGTGGCTGTAAATTTTCAGCGTGTCGATTTGTTTCAAAAGAACGTCTTTTTCAAAGTCCTGCAATCCCCTTGCATAAGCGTTTTCGACAAGGTTAATAAGCAGGTCTTTTTTGATGACGTAAATCTGCGTGTTGACGAGTTCCGCCGATTTGCTGGCGATGACCGCAAAGCGGATATCGGTAACCCTGCCCGATTTGTCGGACGTGATGATTTGTTTTCTCGGGTTGATTTCGTCGGTTCTTTTCGTCAGCATTGTAACGTCCGCGCCGCGGGCGATATGTTCGTCGACGATTTCCTCGACGTCGATATTGCAGATAACGTTGGCGTTTCCGAGCACGACGTATTCCAGTTTCTTTTGCGACATCATGTAGCCTTTCAGCGTGTAAATCGCTTCCACCTTTCCTTTGTAAACGTCGCGAAGGGTGTTGAACGCAAACGGCGGGAACAACGTAAGTCCGCTGTTTTTGCGGTTAAGGTCCCAGTCGCGTCCCATGCGAAGGTGGTCCATAAGGCTGTTGTAGTTGTTGCGCGTGACGATACCGATCGTGCTGATGCCGCTGTTGACAAGGTTTGACAACGCAAAGTCGATCATACGATACCTGCCGCCGTACGGAAGGCTCGCGCTGGTGCGCTTGATTGTAAGTTCGTTCATGTGGATTTCGCTGTCGCTTGCGATTAAAATTCCCATTGCGTTATTAATCATTGTTTTCACCTCCGAACATTTCGCCGGCCTTGATGACCGCGCCGGCTTTTACGGTAACTTCGGGACCGACAACCGCGATTTCCCATTCGCCTGCCGCGTGCGGCGTATTGATTTCGCCGACGTGCGCGCCCTTGCCGACTTTTGCGTCCCAGCCGACGATTGCGTATTCGACGACGGCGTCGTCCTCGACAACCGCGCCGGGCATAAGGATACTGTCGACGATACGGCAGTTTTTACCGAGCGTGCAGCCGTACGATATGACCGAATTTTTGACTTCGCCCTGTACGAAAGTACCTTCCGACACGACGCTGTTTTTAATTACTGCGTCGGAAGACACGAACTGCGGGGGCTCTGCGCTGTTTCGCGCGAAAATGCGCCATTCCTTATCGTCAAGATTAAGCCCGCTTGCGGGGTTCAGAATATCCATATTCGCTTCCCACAAACTTGAAATCGTACCGACGTCTTTCCAGTAATCGTTGAATTCGTAAGCGATCATTTTTTGTCCGTCAGAAAGCATCTTCGGGATAATGTTTTTGCCAAAGTCGTTCTGGCTTTCGCGGTCGGCTTCGTCTTCGACAAGGTATTTTCTCAGAACTTCCCAGGTGAAAACGTAAATACCCATCGACGCCTTGTTGGATTTGGGCTTTTTGGGTTTTTCTTCGAAGTCGATAATTTCGCCTTTTTTATTGGTCTGCATAATGCCGAAACGCGACGCTTCTTCCATCGGGACGGTGCGGACCGCGATCGTGCAGTCGGCGCCCGTTTTCTTATGATGGTCCATCATCTTGTGGTAATCCATCTTGTAAATGTGGTCGCCCGACAAAATAATCACGTATTCGGGATTAAATCTGTCGATAAACTCGATATTCTGATAAATCGCGTTGGCGGTTCCCTTGTACCACTCGCCCGCTTTCGCGCGCATGAACGGCGGAAGGACGTAAACGCCGCCCGTGATCCTGTCCAGATCCCACGGCTGTCCGTTTCCTATGTACTCGTGAAGTTCAAAGGGTTGATACTGCGTAAGCACACCGACCGTATCGATGCCGGAGTTTGCACAATTCGACAAAGGAAAGTCGATAATTCTGTACTTCGCTCCGAAAGGTACGGCAGGTTTTGCAACCTCGCCGGTGAGAAGGCCGAGTCTTGTGCCCTGACCTCCTGCAAGCAGCATCGCGACACATTCTTTTCTTGTCTGACGCATATTATTTCCTCCTAATTGTTTTCGGGTTTATATATGGTAATCGAGTTACCGGGAATATTCACCGCGATTGCGAAAGGCAACCCGTGCATACTCTTCTTTTCGGCTTTGTATTCCGCCTTGTAACTGCTGTTTCCGCCGTACTTTTTCATCGTCGACGAGAAAACGCATTTATACGACGTAAGTTCCGGCACGCCCATAAGATATCTCTTTCTCGGCACAGGCGAGAAGTTCAGTACGACCAGGACGTAATCGCCCGATTTGTCGTAACGAAGATACGATATCACGTTTTGAGTGTTGTCGTCGACGGATACCCACCTGAAACCTTCCCATCTGTTGTCCTGCGACCAGAGCGCGGGCGTCGATTTGTAAAAAGCGTTAAGGTCTTTCGTGTATTCAAGCATCCCTTTATGACGCGGATAAGCAAGAAGCAACCAATCGAGCCCCTGATCGAAACGCCATTCGATAAACTGTCCGAATTCGCCGCCCATGAACAAAAGTTTTTTTCCGGGGTGCGTCATCATAAAGCCCAGATACGTTTTCAGCCCTTCGAATTTGTCCTCGTAACTTACGGGGATTTTGTCGATAAGACTGTGCTTTCCGTGCACGACTTCGTCATGAGAAAGCGGCAATATATAATTTTCGCTGTATGCGTACGTCAGCGCGAACGTCAGTTTGTTGTGCACTTCCTTCCTGAAAAACGGATCGGTCTCGATATAAGACAAGGTATCGTTCATCCAACCCATGTTCCACTTGAAATTGAAGCCCAGCCCGCCGATGTCGGGCGGCATCGTTATCATCGGATACGCCGTGCTTTCTTCCGCAACCGTGAAAAATCCCTTGTGCGCGGAAAGCAACGCGACGTTCATCTTCTGCAAAAACTCTTTCGCTTCGAGATTGTAATTTCCGCCGAATTTGTTCGGCAGCCATTCCCCGTCCTTTCTGCAATAATCGAGATAAAGCATGCTCGCGACGGCGTCCACGCGGATTCCGTCGATATGATAATTCGTTGCCCAGAAGTTGGCGGCGGATATCAGGAAACTTCTGACTTCGGGCTTGCCGTAGTCGTAAACCTTCGTACCCCACTCGTAATGTTCGCCCTTTCTCGGGTCGGAATATTCGTAACAAGGCGTGCCGTCGAACAAAGCAAGTCCGTGCTCGTCCTTCGGGAAATGCGCGATAACCCAGTCCAGAATAACGCCGATGCCCGCCTTATGGAATTTGTCCACAAGATACATAAAGTCGTGCGGCGTGCCGTACCTTGACGTCGGCGCGAAAAGCCCCGTTACCTGATACCCCCAACTGCCGTCGAAAGGATATTCCGTCACGGGCATAAACTCCACGTGGGTGTAATTCATTTTTTTGACGTATTCGACAAGTTCGTCCGCAAGGTCGACGTAACTGTATACGTTGCCGTCGTCGTGGCGTTTCCAACTGCCAAGATGAACCTCGTAAATGTTCATCGGGCTTTCGTAAATATTCTTTTCTTCGCGGGATTTTAACCACGCGGCGTCCTTCCATTTATAGCCGGACAAATCGTAAAGTTTCGACGCGGTCTGGGGCGTCGTTTCGAAATGCAGACCGTACGGATCGGCCTTTAAGACGGTTTTACCTTTTTTTGAAGTAACGGCGTATTTATAAGCGTCGTAAACTTTAAGTCCTTCGACAAAGACTTCCCATATTCCGCCGTCGTCTTTATTCATCGGAGTCGCACCGACTTTCCAGCCGTTGAAATCGCCAACCAGGGATACGTCGCGGGCATTTGGCGCCCATACTCTGAAAATCCAGCCCTTTTTGCCGTCGATTACGGCTTTTTTCGGGCAAAACAACTTGTCGGCTTCGATATTCGTGCCTTCGTGAAACAGGTATTTCGGATACTCTTCAAAATTCTTTTGCATTTTGCATTAAGGTTTTCCTTTTAATCGTTCGTCTTATTATAACAAATATTAAAAATAAATACAATACCTACGCGCGCATTCCGGCAATATTTTTCAATATAAAACCGCGATTTTTTATCTTAATCGCGGTAAGAAAACTCGGTTTTGACAAGGAAATCCGGGACGTCGCCCGAAAACAGCCCGAATACGGTGCCGCCGCTGCCGCTCATCGACACGGCGTCCGCGCCGGTTTTCAGGATTCTTTCATACGCTTTTTTGACCTCGGGATTTATCCTGACGGCAGGAAGAAACAGGTCGTTTTTCAGCATGTTTTTAACGTTCGCATTGCCTTTTGAAAACTCCTTAATCAACTTTTCCGTACTGTTCCCGCCGCAAAGTTTCATATCGTCGTACATCTTAAAACAAGCAGTCGTATCGACTTCGTTTTCTGCAAGAAAACCGACTTTATATGGCAATTTTATGTCAATAAAGTCAACTTTATCGCCGATTCCGCGCACGCGCTTAATTCCGTCGAAGTACATTGACGGCGCGTCAGAACCGACTTTCAACAAAAACTCCGGCGTGATAAAATCGTGCTTTATTTCCAGCATTTTTTCAACGCCGCGCACCACCGCGACGCCGTCCGCGCACGAGCCGCCCAAGCCGCCCGCCAAAGGAATCCGCTTTGTGATTTCGACGGTGAATCCGCGCGTTTTGAACGTATCTTGCATAAGTTTTGCGGCGCGGTACGCGCTGTTTTTTTCGTCGGCGATTTCGCCGTCCTGAACGCACTCGATTTTGTCGTCCGCCCTGTAAGTGATTTTTACGTCGTCATAAAGGTCTATCGTCGCCACGAGCATATCAAGAAGGTGAAAGCCGCCGCTTTCACCTGTTATATCAAGGGTCAGATTTATTTTTCCTTTTGCTCGTTCGAATATTTCCATATTTATATGATAGCACGAACGGGCATTGCTTTCAACTAAAACTCGAAACTTATCTCGCGGAAATAAAAGAGTTTTTGCCCTTCCTTGAACGGGGCGCGGGCGTCGGGGTTTTGCGACTGAATATCGTCAGGCCGCGCCGACAACGCTTTCGCCGCGTCCCAAAGAGTGTCGCCCTCGTCCGCAACGAATACGCTGACCGCCGATTTGTTGACTTCGATTTTCTCGCCGACTTCCGCTTCCGCGATATATTCCGCATCGACGCGCTTCACGCTTTCGGTCATAAACCCGAGTTCCGCCGTTACTTCGATTTCCCTTTCGCGTTTCAGTTTTGCCTGCGCCTTGATTACCGCGCCGCGCGCCGATACGTCGTCGGTTGCGTTTGCAGATTCGCTGAGAAACGGCAATGAATACGGCACTTCGAGGGATACCGACGAAAGTCCGTTTTCGTCGCGGTACAGCACGTTTGCCGAAAATACGCCCTCGATGACGATTTTGCCGTTTTCGGCGGTCGCTTTCGCAATGCCGTTCCCCGCGCTCGTTACGCCGATAACTTCAAGCACTGCGGGCAAATCGTTTGACAACGCGGCAATTCCGGAAAGTTCGTCTTTGAAAAACGAGAATCCGCCGTACACGCCCGTCGATACGCTTGCCCTTGTGATATTTATTTCGTTTTCGATGCAGAACACGTCTTTCACGATTTTTTCGTCGGTGACGTCGTACGCCTTTACGCACGCTTCGTTTTCGACTTCGACGCGGATAACGTTGGAGCCCTCGATGCCGGCAATTACTACCCTGGCGTTTTTCACGACGACTTCCGCCGAAAGTTTTTGCCCGATTTCGACGCCGTCCGCCGCAAACTCTTCGGAATACGGAATATGAAAATCTTTGACGTACACCTTATCGTTTGCAAGGTAAGTTACGGTAACGTCGCTTGCGCCTGACAAAAGCACGTTGCCCATGCCGGCAGTCGCAGCGTCAACGTAAGTTCCCGCACGCGTCAGAAGTATTTTTGCGACGTCGGTTTTCGTGTCGTATTCGTCGGTCACGGTAAACGGCGCGTTCATCGACGTTATGAACCGCTGGCACTTCATCGCGGTGTTTTCGACGTACACGTCGTCGTCTGCTCCCACAAGACATTTTTTGTCGTTTTCGGCAACGCGATACAGAGTGATTTTCACTACGGCGTTAAGTCGTATTCCGCCGCTTATCGACGTGTCAACGTCAATAACGGCAATTTGTGCATACAATCTGCCTGATAAACTATCGTTTTGGATAACTTCCGTAAAGTCCGCAAAATAATCGAGCCCGCGGGTTTCGCCGTCCCCGTTAAGATACAGCACCTTGAAATTGACGCGTCCGAAAACGCGCGCCGCACCGTTTTGATTATCCAGCGAGATTATCTTCCCGTCTGCCGAAACGTCAAGGATTTTCGTCACGACGCCGCTTTCGCTCTCGCTTACCGACGTTCTTACCGCCGCTTCTTTTTCGGCGGTTTTCACGACGGTGTCCATTTTGATTTCATTAAAATCGAAGTTCATTTCTGCCCCCATAAGTTTAAATACGTTTAGGCCGTCCGCCTAATCAATATATAATATATCGACGGGAGCGAAATTATGCCAACAGATAATAATACGAACTTAGGTTTTCCGTCGTGTTTTTGGCTAATACTGCGTTACGCTCACGGCTTATACGGTAAAGTATTAAGCCGCTCGCGTGCCTTGTCTTATCCTAAAAACACGACGGAAAACTTGTTCACAACCGAAAACGCCGAGATTTCAGATGATTTTTGGAAAAGGCGAACGCAGTTGTACTTTTCGTACTACAAGCGAGCATTTTTCATAAAAGCGTTGAAATATCGGCGTTTTGGCAACGTTCGTATTACTAACTGTTGGCATACCAACAGTTAATACGAACTTAGGTTTTCGGTTTGCTTTCCTTTTCGTTTTTTCCGCGCGGGAAGAATCTGACGTTTTTCATCATGACATCTGCGTACGTCAACGTCAGTATTTTCGTATGGGCGTCTTCGGTTTTCACGGTGAACACGTTGGGGTACAGGTCTTCGATCACGCCGTCGACGCGGATAAACCTGTTTCTTCCCCGATTGATAAGGAGTTTCAGGTCGATTCCTTTCAGGTTTTTCACACGCTCCACGGCGACTGATATATTGTTTGTCGCTTCTCTCATAAGAAAAGTATTGCCGTTTTTTGATAAAATAAGCCCGCCGCGTTTTGCTTTCGCGATGCGCGTCGGGCATAATATCTTTTATTTTGTTTTATTTCGGATTAAACGTCGTCTTCCTCGTCTTCTTCGTCTTCTTCGTCGTCTTCGTCTTCCTCGTCGTCGAAATCGTCGTCGGGAATATCGTCGCCTTCGCCGTAATCGTACTTGGTTTCGTCGTCGTCGAAGCTGTCTTCGTCTTCGAGGTCGTCGTCTTTCTTCTTCTCGTCGTGTTCAAGCTCGGACAGCATGATTTCGTCGGTCTCGTCCATTTGTTCGACCGTGTCGTCTTCGACGTACTCGCGCCAGCTTTCGTCGTTGTCGTCGTTGTCGTCGTCTTCCTTTTCTTCGGCATCGGCTGCCTTTGACTTCATTTCTTCGCGGCAGGTCGCGCACATATCTTCGCCGTCGTCGATGGGGTTAATTTTGCAGATGGGGCAAATTCTTTCTTCGGTATCGAGAATGTCCTCGTCGTCTTCGATAAGGCTCATACCGCCGATTTTAAGTTCCGCCTTGCAAACGTCGCACAAATCTTCGTCGTCTTTTATCCAGTTAAGTTCACACCTTGGGCATTTTTTGTAAGCCATAAAGCACCTCACTTAATATTGCTTGTTTTTTTCGTTGCTATTATAATCATAATACGATTATTTGTAAACTGTTTTATGTTACAATTTTGCGACTTATGTAAAATAATATAAAAGTATTTTTATTTATTACATTATTATACGCGCGCGACAAAAACCGTTACCGGAATATTCCTTATTTTCGGCGGTTTTTAAGGAAAAATAAAAACAACCGCAGAAAGCGGTTGCTGTAACGGCGTGCGACGGAATGAGTGATATTGTCTTCGACAATTAAATTTTGACCGGCGTCAAAGTTATATTTGACTTCGTCAAGTGATATTTTGGCTGTCGCCAAAGTTAAGGTGATTTTATCCATAACTTGCCCGACGGGCAAATATCACGCCGCGCGGCGCATTGCGCCAAAGGCATATCACTGCGAAAGCAATATCACTGCCGAAGGCAATTTCACCGCGCAACAATGAAATTGTTGCGCTCACGCTCCTTCCAAAATCATCTTGTCAGCGACAAGCGCGATAAATTCCCCGTTCGTGGGCTTATCGTTTGCGGTGTAAACCTTTATGCCGAAAATGCTGTTGATATTTTCGATTTTGCCGCGATTCCAGGCGACTTCGATTGCGTGTCGTATCGCGCGCTCGACCTTGCTGCTGCTCGTGTCGAACTTATCGGCAATCGACGGATACAGTTTTTTGGTGATGTTGTTGATGATATCGGGCGTATCGACCGCCATTTTGATTGCTTCCCTTAAAAACTGATAGCCTTTGATATGGGCGGGAATGCCGACCGAAATAAATATGTTTGCGATTCTTTCGTCCAGCGACCTGTTCACGCGGGAAGACACTTTGTGCGTTTCTTCACGCGGCGCGGCGACGGCAGCGGCGGGCGCAAGCATTTCGCGCATATATTCGGCAAGTTTATCGTAATTCACGGGCTTTGCCATAAAGTAACTTGCTCCGAGGCGCAACGATTTCGTAACGAAGCCGTCGGTTGCAAGCCCCGATACCATTATCGTTTTCGGTTTTTCGTCAAAAGCGGAAAGCGCGCTCAACACGCCGAATCCGTCCAGTTCGGGCATAACGATATCGAGAAGTAAAAAGTCGGGCTTGTGTTTTTCGACAAGTTTTATCGCTTCAACCCCGTCGGGCGCAAGTCCTACAACCTTGAAATCGGTATTGTCCGTGAAATAATTTCGCATTTCTTCTGCGAAAGAGACGTTATCGTCCGCTATAACGATTGTGTGCATTTAAGTTACCCCCTGAAATGTAATTATTCGACGGAAACCAAAATAATACTTCGTTTTCCGTGTTGCAATGCGATTATAACAAATAAAACAAGTAAAAACTCAATGATTTTCACTTGTTTTTGTCGATTTTTGTCTAATTTTGTCGAATTAAAAATTAAAAAGAAACCGCCCCTTACGGGACGGCTTGGTTTTTTATTTCTTTTCCGACTCGAAAACCGCCTTGTAGTCGTCCGCGGTCATTTTGCCGACAACCATATCTTTGGTTTCGGGCTTTACGATATCGCCGGTTTGCAATTTAACGCGATACGTATATTCTTTCGTGCCGTCAAGGAAGTACATGTAATCGCCTAAGATTACGGGCGCGAACCAGGACGAAGAAAGGTTGAATTCCGCAACGAGTTCTTCCGTGGTAAGGTCGGTGGACGCGTAATTATAGCGATAAAGCGCCTTTGCGCTCGACGCGTCGGTATAGAAAACGTAGCCGTTCCTGACGTCGCGGATTGTGATCTGACGTTTGAGTTGGCTGTCGGATTCGGTCGCGCTTGCGGGGACGTTCTGAGGTTCTTTGCCCTGTTCCACGTATTTAAGATAAGGGGCGGAAGATACGGTGACGAACGCCGACGTTTCGTCGATGCCCTTTACCGCCGCAACGTTGGACGAAGACGCGTCTTTCATCAGAAGCACTTCGTTTTTGCTGTCGAACGAGAAGTCCGTGCCGAACGTATATGCACAAAGCTGAACCTTGGAATCCTTATCGGTCTTGGTGTAATAGACGGTGATTTTGTCGCCTTTCACGACGTAGTCTTTCACGGACACGGTCGCGTTGTAAAGATAGCTGTCCGCGTCGCCGCCGAAAGAGTTGTCGGTGATGACGTCCTTAATCGTGCCGTCGGCGCTGATAACCGAAAGGGTGTTGAATTTCTTCCAGCTGTCGCTGTCGGCAGCATTCGATACCATAAGCGCCATGCCGGAGAACGCGCCGTTTGCGACGATGGGTTGCAACGACGAAACGTTGCTGCGTACTTCGACGTAGTTTTTCTTGTTGTTGATTTTGCCCAGCGACTTTTTGTTGAGGTCGATTTTTTTGAGCGCGCCGCCGTCAAGGACGAGAAGCGAGTTGTCCGTAACGAAGAAGTCGGCGGAACGATTTGCGATCGTATATAACAGTTCCGTCTTTTTGCCGTCAAGACTCACGCGGAAAAAGTCAAGGTATTTCTTATTGACTTCGCCGCTCTTGGTTTTGTCGGTGTTGGGGGACGCAAAGTAAATCCAGTTGCCCCTGACGTAAATGCCGGATTTCGTGCTGGTCGAATAAATGTTTTTGTTGACAAGCGCGACGCGGCTTCCCTCGATGATGTTGCCGTTTTCGTCAAGTTCCGCACGGTACAGGCAGGACTTTTCCTGTTTGCCGAATTTGTTTTCGGCGTCAGCACCAGTGTATGCGTTGACGAAATAAATGTAATTACCCTGTTTCACGACGAAACTGCCGTTGTTTTCAACGGGGCTCGAAGCGTACTTGTTGCCGTCGGCAACGCCGCTTGCCTTATAAGTTTTGCCGTTGCACGCCACAAGACCTACCGTAAGGACGAGAACAAGTGCTATAACGGCGATTATTTTTTTGTTCATGACAATCTCCTTGAATATAAATTCATAGATAAAAATATTATATAGTAAACAATAAATTATGGCAAACGAAAATAAACAAATTTTAACGATATGAGGTTTCAATGTATAAAAAATTTGGCGAATTTTACAAGATTGACAACGGCGGAGTACCGAAAAAACCGCAAAACGCGAAAATCGCCGCGCCGACGCCACGCGAAGTCGACACCGTGAAAAGCCCTTTTTCGGAGGCGGCGTATCGTGAATTTATGGAAAAACACAAAGCCTTGTCGGCAAAAATCGATTCCATAAAAAACTCCGAAAAACATTGACTTTTGCCAATCAATGTGCTACATTTACTTTGTTCAAGGGGAGTAGTAACTCTTTGAGTGGCAATGTTGACACTCTGACCAGACGGTCCGGTTTGCCTTAATCACGAGACTTTGGACGGCAATTCGCCGTGACAAGGTCTTTTTTATTTATGAAAAACAACGGAGGGAACAATGACTGAAATTCTTGCAATAACGCGCACGGGCGATATCTGCCTTACCGTGTTCTTGTTTCTCGTGGGGCTTGTCCTTATCATCAAAGGCGGCGACTGGTTTGTGGATTCCGCAAGCAAGATTGCCGAAATGTCGGGCGTGCCGCAATTCATCATCGGCGCGACTGTCGTGAGCATCGGCACGACTTTGCCCGAACTTATCACGTCGTCCATTGCCGCAGGCGAAGGCAACGCGGCAATCGCAATCGGCAACGCCGTCGGCAGCGTGAATGCGAACATCGGGCTTATTATGGCGGTGTCGCTTTTATTTTTACCGCACGCTTTTGATAAGAAAGCATATCTCTTTAAGGGCATAACAATGATTTTATCCATCGTTATTTTGTTCTTAATGTGCCTGAAAGGTTATTTGAACGCATATTTGTCAATTATTCTTCTGGTTGTATTCGTCGTATTTATGACGGAAAACATCATCGTCGGAAAAAAAGAAGCGACAAAGAATAAACTTGTCGACAACGGCACGAATCCCGCTTCCCTTGGCGCGAACGGCAACCCCGCCGAGTCCGGAAACGCAACCGCCGAAAGCACAAACACGGATGCCTTAGCCGCCAAAAAACAAAAGACGAAAGACATCGCAAAAAGCATTATTTTCTTTATTCTCGGTACGGCGTTTATCGTCGGCGGCGCGCAACATCTCGTAACTTTCGGCAGCAAACTCGCGGGATATATGGGCGTCCCCGAAAGAATCGTCGCAATCACCCTTGTCGCAATCGGCACGTCGCTGCCCGAACTTGTCACGACGGTTACGTCGATTATCAAGAAAAAACACGACTTGTCCATCGGCAATATTATCGGCGCGAACGTCATCGACCTTTGTTTAATCCTGCCGGTTTGTGCAATGATTTCGGGCGGCAGACTTCCCGTCGAATTCAACTCGCTTTACATAGATATGCCCTTCTGCATAGGCTTCACTCTGCTTGCGATTCTGCCCGCGGTAATCACAAAAAAGTTCTCGCGCGTGCAAGGCGGCGTTATCCTTGCAACCTACGTCGCCTATATGACGGTATCGATCGTCCTGTAACGACTTTTCTTTTCAAAAACAAAGCACCGATTTCTCGGTGCTTTTTTCATTATTTTTCGATTTTGACGTAATACGTCGCGCGGCTTGCGCCCTTTTTTTCGATTACTCCTTCCGCCGCAAGTTTTTTCAGCGAGTTTTCGACAGAACTGTTGCTTATCGACGGACACAACTTTGCAACGTCCGCTTTCGTAAACTTTCCGATTATTCCGAAAACGGCTTTCCTTACGGTTTCGAGCGCACCGGCGTTTTCGCTTACGATTTCCATTCTGTCATCAAAGTCGCGGTATGCGGAAACAACCGTGCCCAGAATATATTTTATGAACGGCACGACGTCTTCTTTTCCGTCTTCCCACCCGTATTGCGATTTTTGCAATGCGGCGTAATACGCGTTTTTGTCTTTTGCGATTTTTTGTTCAAGCGAGATATATTTCCCGACCATATAACCGCTTTTATAAAGCAACAACGCGGTCAAAAGTCTGCTCATTCTGCCGTTGCCGTCCGAAAACGGGTGTATGCACAGAAAATCGTGTATGAAAATCGGAATCAATATAAGCGGATCGACGTCGCCTGTCGATACGGCGATATTATACTCTTCACAAATTTTGTCCACCGCCTCTTTCGTTTCGTACGGCGCAAGCGGCGTAAACAGTATGCTTTCCCTGCCGTTCTCGGTAACCGTGATGAAGTTTTGTACGTTTTTGAACTTTCCGCCGATGCTTTTCCCGGAATGACCATACAATATTTTGTGAAGTTGCAGGATATAATTTGTCGTTATCGGGATATATTCAAAATTTTCGTGAATGACGTTAAGCGCGTCGCGATACCCCGCGATTTCTTCTTCGTCGCGGTTTTTCGGCGTCGTCTTGTCGTTGAACAGCTGTTTCAACCTTGTTGCGGTCGTCCTTATTCCTTCGATTTCGTTGGACGATTCGGTGCTTTGGACTTTTGCGATTTCCACAAGTTTTTCAAGGCTGTCCGGCTGACTTTTAAGATACAACGACTGTTTCCCCTTGGCTTCGTGTATCGCCGTAAGAAGACTTATCGTTTCAAAATCCCATTTTTTATCTTTTATCGGGGTATAATTAAACTCTCTCATAGTTTCACCGTAATTTATATGTTTTCTCACAAATTATATGTGTTTTTATGAGAAAAGTCAACCATTTATGCCCAAATCGCAATTTATCTCACAAAAAAACAGCGGTTTTTACGAGAAAACCGCCGTTTTGTCCGAAAAATCGGTGCTTTTTGTTTGTGTTTTTGTTCAGTTCGCTTGTGTGATAATTAAAACATTATCGCCCATGTCCGTTGCGCCCGGCGATTTTTTACTTTCTTCGTAACGGCTTTTCGCTTCCGTGTTGTTTTCGTCCGCCAGCCAAATAATTTCTTTCGTTTTGTTTTCACTTTCATTAGAATATGTTATTGTGAATATTCCGCCGTTTTCCTCAAAGTACGCTCCCACATAACTATTTGTCAGCTTATTGTTCAGAATTTCGGCTATACAATTTTTGTATTCGGTTTTGAGTTTTTCCGGAATTCCACTTAAATCGGGTTGCGTCTTTTGCACTTTTTCAAAAAACGACCTGTGCTGCCCCCATACGATGTATTCGCCGTGTTGCTCGAAATACAAGCCTTCCAGCTTTATGCCCGAACCATCGGTTTTTTTGTTTTCGTCGAACTTTTGTTTATATGCTTCAAGTGCATTTTTCGCATAATCAACTGAATTGTATTTCGAGATATAGCATGCGCCAAAAGCCATTTCCCACGTGCGACCTTTCTCCCACAACGTTTGCTCTTCGTCACCTTTTCCGTTATATATGAAAGAAGTCGAAATCGAATTATCTGTCTTGAAAACGTAAGTGAATACTTTTTCAAACAATTTTTCCACGTCTTCTTTGGTGTAAGAAACGGCTTCGTCGTTATTTCCGCCCTTATCTTTGTCGCACGCCGAAAACATAAAAATCGACGCGGCAAGTACAATACATAACAATAAAGTCAATAATTTTTTCATTTTTTTCTCCCTTTGTTATATTTGTAACATATTGTTACAAAATAATGGTAACAAACTGTTACATTATTGTCAAGGTTATTTTATGAAAGGCTTAAAAATTATCCGAAAAACAAGAAAGCTTAATCAGCAACGAGTCGCGCTTGATTTGAATATTTCGCGCGAAGCGTTGTCGTATTACGAAAACGGAAAAAGAGAGCCGAGTTTCGACCTTTTGATTAAGATGTCCGAGTATTTCGGCGTATCGATTGATTTTTTAATAACGGGAAAAGAATTTACCAAGAAATAAGCACCGATTATTTTCGGTGCTTTTTAATTGTTCCGTGTATTTTGCTTATTCGGTGTATTTTGCGCGGATTTCGTCCACGTCAAGTTGTGTTAATCCGTATTCTTTCAAAAGGTAGTTTTCAAAACTGCCGTATTTTTTGAAAATCGCGTCGCGTGCGGCGTCAAGGTAACTTTTGTCGACGATGAAAAGCGGCTCGTAACTGTTTTTTATGAACGGGTGCACGATTTTCGGGATTTTGTCGAACATTACTTTCCTGATGTTGTCCCGGATTTTCAGACTTTTAAGGTAATCTTTCACGATTTCGTCGTAGGACACGCCCAAAACCGCAAGAAGAAGCGCGCTGCCGCACCCCGCGCGGTCTTTTCCCGCCGTGCAGTGTTGCAAAAACGGCACTTCGCCGCGCTTTACCGCAAGCAGCATATTTTTGTATCCGTCGTTTCCGAAAGGCAGGTACGAATAAAACTCGCACACGTCCGCGGGCTTGATTTTTATGAACATTCTTTCCATTCCGCCCGTCTGCAACTTGAAAACTTTGCCCTTTGTGATGTCGTTGGGATAATGAAAATGCTTTGCGCCGATGCGCTCGTAAATATATTCTTTGTTTTTGTCCACCTCGTCGCGGTCGCGGTAATCGAAAACTTCCAAAAGGCCGAGTTTTCTCAAAAACGCGATATCGTTGTCGTTTGCAAAATCCAAAAGACCGCTTCTGAAAAACAGTCCGCTTTTGACTTTTCTTCCGTCCGTCGTGGGGATTCCGCCAAGATCTCTGAAATTGAATACGTTGTCCATAAAATACTCCGCATTCAAGTATATCAAACGGCTGGCGGAAAATCAACGGCTATAATATTTTTTTATTACGTTTATAAATTTCTCGGTCGAGTATGAGCCTTCGCGGTTGATACGCCTCATATAAATCACGCTGTCGGGATCGCCGAATCTTGCGCTCGTTACGCCCTCGTTGCAAGTCAAAGTGATTTTATATCCGAGCTTTTTCAAGGTATCTTTTGCAAGGGCGGAATATTTTCCGAAAGGATATGCGTAAACCGCCGTGTCGTAGCCCGCGTATTCCTTGATTTTGTCGTGCAGTTTCATCGTGTCGGCGGTGAATATTTTCACATATTCGTCGTCCGATTCGTACGGTTTTTGCGCGATTCCGTAACGCGGCTTGAACTTGTGCATTCCGAAACTGTGATTGCCGAAATATATCACGCCGTCCTTTGCCGCGTCCGCCATTTCGTCCCAGGTAATGTGCGAATAGTTGGGGTTTTTGGAGTCGCCCGACGTAGTCGTATGTTCCGAATATGCCCCGACCACGTTGATGACCGCCGTGAATCCGTGCTTTTTCAGAATCGGCACGGCGTAATATAAATTGTTGTAATGCCCGTCGTCGAAAGTAATAAGCACGGGTTTTTCCGGAAGCATACCGCGCCCTTCCGAAAACGCGATGATTTCAGCGGGCGTTACCGAAACGAACCCTTCGTTTTTAAGCGCGACAAGGTCGTTTTCAAGTTGTTTTTCGCTGACGATATATCTTCCTTTGCTTCCGTTTAACACACTGTGATACATTATCGTTACGATTTTCGTTTCGAGAACTTCCGCGCGCGCGTCGCGCGCGTTACAATTTATTATTCCCGTCGCCGACAACGAAAAAACCGCAAAAATCGCCGCGGAAATTATGACTTTTATGAACTTCTTCATACGCCTATTATGCGTAACGACGCGATATTTATTTTGGGTTTGAAAAGGAGAAAAATTTCGCGGTAAAAGCAAGGTGGCTCGGAAGAATCCGAGCCACCTCACTAATTATATGATAAGGGGGAAAATTATGAGCGATTTAATATCAAATGTAATTTCACTTGATTTATGGCATCATAATACAATGATATTTTTGACTTGTCAAGTGGTTTTATACAACTTTTTGCAAAATTTTTTTATTTTTTTTCTTTTGTCGGTTAAACGACCGAAATTGATATGTTTTTTGCGATTTTTATCAATTTGTTATACAAATATTGATATATGTCTATATAAAATTTTACATATTTTAACGATTGTCAAAATTTTCCAGCGCATACTCTGCGGCGAACTGCCCCGCGACCGCGCCGTCAGACGACGCCGTGACAATCTGTCGCAGGTTTTTTTCGCGCACGTCGCCCGCGGCAAAAATCCCCTTGACGCTCGTCTGCATTTTATCGTCGGTAACTATATAACCCTTGTCGTCTTTTTTGATTTCCGACGGTATAAAGCCCGTTTCGGGTTCTGCGCCGAGCGCGACGAATACACCGTCTGTTTCAATCGTTTTCACGCTCCCGTCCTTAAATTTCACGTCGACGGATTCAAGTTTTTCGTTGCCGTGAAACGCGCCTATTACGCCGTTTAACACAAACTCGATTTTTTCGTTGTTTTTTGCCCGTTCCACCAGGATTTTTTCGGCGCGGAAACCTTCGCGCCTGTGCACGATATAAACCTTGTTCGCAATCGTCGCAAGGTACAGCGCGTCTTTGAAAGCGGTGTTGCCGCCGCCCGCGACGACAACGGTTTTCCCCTTAAAGAAATTCCCGTCGCAAACCGCGCAGTACGACACGCCGCGCCCGATAAAATCTTTTTCGTTTTCGACGCCGGTTTTTCTGTCGTAAGTGCCGACTGCCAGAATCAGACTTTTGTATTTTACGTCGCCGCCTTTAAGCACCGCCTTGCTTTCGTCGGGAAAAACGCCCGTAACTTCGTCAAAGATAAACTCTGCGCCGTACTTTTCGGCTTGTGCGAAGGATTTAATCATAAGGTCGCTTCCGGAAATCCCGTCGGTGCCCATATAGTTTTCAAGGTCGTTCGCAAGATTTGCTTTGCCGCCCGGCGCAGACTTTTCGACAATGCCGACTTTTGCGCCCGCGCGCGCCGCATATATACCCGCCGTCAGCCCCGCGGGACCCGCGCCTATTATCAATACGTCGTATTCTTTCATACTGCCTCCGTTTTTATTATATCACAACCCGCCGCCGCCGTTCAAGTATAGAAACGCAAATACGGGCAAGAATTATGTCGAGGTGAACAATGAAAAAAATCGTTATCCTGACTCTTCTTCTGATGATTTCCCTTTCGGGCTGCGTCGATACGAAAAATCGCAAACAGGACTGCGTACGGATACATATTCGCGCGAACAGCAATTCCGAAATCGACCAGAGCGTGAAGCTTGATGTGCGCGACGCCGTCGTAAATTACCTTACGCCGCTGCTTTCGGATTGCAAGTCGTCGGACGACGCGAAAGAAGTGATAAGAAACAATCTTTGCGCCCTGAAAAAGACGTCGGACGACGTCCTTCTTGACAAAGGTTTTCCTTACCGCGCGACCGTGCGGCTTTCTTCGGAAAAGTTTCCTTATAGGAAATACGACGACGTGTCTTTCCCCGCGGGCGTTTACGACGCGCTTATCGTGGAACTTGGCGAAGGGACGGGAAATAATTGGTGGTGCGTGTGTTTTCCGCCGTTGTGTTTCGTCCCCGACGACGGCAGCGAAAACTTTCGATACAAATCGAAAATCGTTGAAATAATCAAAAAATTCAGAGGTGAAGATGAATAAAAACTCGCAAAAAATCTTGTGCGCTTTCGTACTGTTCGTGACAATGCTCACGGCGGTTCTGGCGTTTTCGGGCGTAATGACGAAAGACGACGCCGTGACCGAAGCGGTCGTGCTGAAACAAGGCTCGACGGGCAATCAGGTGAAAACCGTACAAACGAAACTCAAACGCTGGGGCTATTATACGGGCGCGGTCGACGGCATATACGGCGCGGCGACAACGAAAGCGGTGAAATATTTCCAAAGCAAAAACGGGTTGACCGCAGACGGTATCGTCGGCAAAAAAACCGCCGCCGCAATGGGAATCAGTCTGTCTACCGGCAACGCGACGGGCTCATCCAGCGGATACTCGTCGTCGGACGAATACCTTCTTGCAAAATGCGTGTACGCCGAAGCGCGCGGCGAACCTTACGTCGGACAAGTCGCGGTCGCGGCAGTCGTGTTGAACCGCGTGAAAAGCGCGTCTTTCCCCAACACTATCGCCGGCGTGATTTATCAGCCGTGGGCGTTTACCGCAGTCAACGACGGACAAATCAATCTTTCGCCCAACGCCACTGCAATCAAAGCCGCAAAGGACGCATTAAACGGCTGGGATCCCACAAACGGCTGTCTGTATTATTACAATCCGTCAACCGCCACGTCAAAGTGGATCTGGTCCAGAACGGTGATGCTTTCCATCGGCAAGCATAACTTTGCCAAATGAGGTGCGTATGAATAAAAAAGCAATAATAGCAGTAAGCGTGATTATGGTCGCAATGGCGGCGGGGGTGATAACTCTCGGCGTGCTTTTCGGAAGAGAAAAGAAAGCGCGCGCCGAAACCGAAAACGTGCTGGAAGCGCATTACCAGCAATCTTATTATACCCTGCTGGACGAAACGAACGATTTGGAAATCAAATTCGCAAAACTGACGGTCGCACGGGGGAAAACCACAAGACTTTCTCTTTTGTCGGACGCCGTGAAGTCCGGGGAACTTGCCGTTTGCGCGTTATCCGCCCTTTCGGGCTCGGACGTGAGCATCGAAAACACAATGCGATTTCTGAACCAGACGGGCGACTTTTCGGCGTATCTCAAAGACAAACTCGAATCGGGCGGAGAGATTACGGCGGAAGAAAACACGGCAATCGGGAAAATCCACGAAATGCTGAAAACGCTGTCGCAGGAACTTAACAAAGTCAAGGACAAAATATCCGAAGGATACCTTTTCGTAAACGCCGCAAATGACAAATCGGACGTTTTATCCGACGTTTTCGCCGCATTAAACGACCCGTCTGTCGAATACCCGCAACTTATCTATGACGGACCTTTCAGCGACGGCAGAAACGATAAGGTGGCAAAAGGTCTTCCCGAAAACGAAGTAACAAAAGAGCAAGCAACCGCCGTCGTCACGGATATTTTCGGCGACAAACTACAAAATCTGAACTTTCTCGGTCAGTGGGGCGGTGACATCGAAACGTACAATTTCGACTGCACACTTTCGGGCGTAAGAACGACTTTGCAGGTCAGTAAGCGCGGCGGAACGCTCCTGAACGTGAGCGGTAGCCGCGACGTTACAAACCCCGTTTTGTCGGTTGAAGATTGCGTCGAAAAGGCAAAAGTTTTCCTTGAAAAATGCGGTTTTCACGACATGCGGGACGTGTGGAGCGCAAACGACGACAGCACCGTTTATATCAATTTTGCGCCCGTGCTGTCGGACGGCACGATACTTTATCCCGACCTTGTGAAGGTGAAAATTGCCGCGGATAACGGCGATGTCCTTGGAATGGACGCGGTAAATTATGCCTTCAACCACGTTGAAAGAAAAACGCAGACGCCCGCGGTTTCCCGCGAGTCCGCAAAGGCGAAAGTCGGCTTTGACAACGCGTCGGATGGCAGACTTTGCGTCATTCCGTACAAGACAAATTCCGAAAAACTCTGTTACGAATTCATCGTGGAATCGGGCGGAATATATTATATTTATATCGACGCTCTGACCGGCGAAGAAATCAATATTCTGTACGTCATCTCGACCACGGGCGGCGACAAACTGATATAAAAAGCATAAAAAAACGTACGGATTACCCCGTACGATTTTTTTTGTTTTGTGTCTTGTTAGCGACGTCTTGCCATAATCTTGATAAGCCTTGACAAAGATATTACGCCCGCCATAAACGGTATGAGCATTGTTGACGCAACGTCGATGATAATTTTCACGTAGTTTGAGAAATCCGGCGTGTTCACGAAGAAATACGGGTTTACCAAAGTGTAAAGGAAATACGCGACGGCTGCAAGCGTCAGAGTTTCCAAAGCGGCAATTGTCGGGACGTAATCCTTGCGGATATTGTATTTTACGCCGTATTCGCTGCGTTTGTACTTTGTGATTTTTTTGCGGTTCGCGCTTAAAACCAGCATAAGGAATACGTTGGGGAGATTCAGTATCGTGCAAGCCGAGGCGATAAGTTCCGCCCCCGTGTCGATTTTTTTGCGGCGCACGCACCCGAGCGACATAAACGAACTCGACGCGCATACCCAAGCCAGAAATACCAGCAGGTCAAAATAAATCCAGACGTATCCGACGATTGTTTTAAGCAGTTCGTCGTTTGCGACGCTCGGCAACGCGTTGACGAACGACAACGACATTTTGTGCAGCGGATAAAACCACGCAAACATAAACGCCGTGAAAAATACGTACGTGAAAATCGCAAACGCCATACCCGATTTTACGGTGTGATTGACCTTTCCGATTTGTGCCGCTTCCGCCTTTTCTTCGAGTTTCGGGGCGGGTTTTTCAACAGGTTTGGGTGCAGGCGCAATGGGCGGCGCGATGTTGATTTTTTGCTCGGGCTCGGGCATTTTTACCTGCACGGGCGCAACGGGCTGCATCGGCATCGGCGGCTCGGGACGCACTGTTTCGTTCACGTTTTTCGCGCTGATTCGCTCGATTTCAAGTTGTCTTGCTTTTTCCGCCTGTTTCTTTTCAACAAGTTTTTTCAATAAAAGTTTTGCCTGCGACTTCGTGATGACGACGCCCTTAATGCAATAAAGACGGGTGCCGCAATCGACGCAGGAAAACACGACTTGTCCGTCCTGCAAAGTCATCTGTGCCCCGCACTCGGGACAAACGACAATTTTATCCATAAAACCTCCTTTAAGGTGTTTTTTTATAACTTAAACTATCTTTTTTGTTCAACGCAAGTACAAATGCGGTTCCCTTCCGGGAGATGCGTCGCACACTGCGCTTTTGAAATCACGTTATCGCTTGCGATAACGCTCACTCTTTTGCTTGTGTGCGCCTTTTCTCCACGCAAGTACAAAAGTATCTTGCGTGGGTTTTGTAATATGGTGCCCTTCCGGGAGATTGCAACGCTGCGCTCGCAATAACATAAGTACTTCGTACGCAAAATAATATTTTCTCTAATTACTCCTCTAAAAAGTCAGAATTTTGATGGATTTTTGACGTTTCTTTCGGGGTTCTGAAAATCCTAGTGTACTTAGGCGTACACGGATTTTTCAGGTTCTTGGAAAAACTCAAAAAGGCGCAAAATTATGACTTTTTATCGTATCTCGCCGCCGCCAAGACAGATAGGCGAATCCACTTCATACATCACCGCATACTGTCCTGCCGCCACGGCGCGTTGCGGACGGTCGAAGTACAAATGCACGTCGTCGCCGTCGATTACCGCAGTTGCGTTTTCAAGGGGCTGACGATGACGGATACGGGCAAGCACCCTGAATTCCTTCTCGTCGGGTTTTTTTGTGATAAAGTTGAAGCCGCGCGTCGTGAGTTCCTTTGTGAACAGCAGATCGCACTCTCCCTGATTGACGTAAAGGATATTGTTTTCCACGTCTTTTTTGACGACGTACCACGGCTCTCCGTTGCCCGCGCCGCCAAGACCGAATCCTTTTCTTTGTCCGACGGTGTAATAAAACACGCCGCTGTGAGTGCCGACGGTTTTGCCGTCAAGGGTTTTGATATCCCCTTCCTGCATGGGGATATATTTTTTTAAGAATTCGCGGAAGTTGCGTTCCCCGATAAAACAAACGCCCGTGCTGTCCTTCTTTTCGGCGGTGGAAAGACCGTTTTCTTCGGCGATTTTCCTGACTTCGGGTTTCAAAAGGTTTCCGACGGGGAAAATGACGTTTTCGATTTGTTTTTCCGAAACCTGATTCAAAAAGTACGTCTGGCACTTATTCTCGTCCTTTGCGCGGGCAAGATAGGTGCGGCCGTCCTTTTTCAGCACGTTGCAGTAATGCCCCGTCGCGATAAAGTCGGCGTCAAGGTCTTTGGCGTACTTTGCAAACGGGCCGAATTTGATTTCCCTGTTGCACAGGACGTCGGGGTTCGGCGTGAGCCCGCGTTTATAGTAATCGACAAACTGCCTGAAAACGTTATCCCAGTATTCCTTGGACAAATCGACGGTGTAATAAGGTATGTCGAGTTTCCCCGCGACGGCGCGCACGTCGTCGTAGTCGTCAAGAGCGGTACAGCAACCGCTTTCGTCTTCTTCAACCCAGTTTCTCATGAACAGCCCGATGACGTCGTAGCCCTGCTGTTTCAGGAGAAGCGCGGCAACGCTGCTGTCGACGCCGCCGCTCATACCAAGCACAACTCTTTTCTTACTCACCGCACAACTCCGTCGAAAGATATTTCATACCGCCGTCGGGAAGGATAACGACGATGTTGCCCTTTTCCCCGTGCGACGCAAGGTTTTTTGCAGCCTGAATCGCCGCGCCCGACGAAATACCGACGAAAATGCCTTCTTCTTTCGCAAGGTTTCTGGCGCATTCCACGGCGTCTTCGTCCGACACGTCCTCGACTGCGTCCAGAACGTCGGGGTCAAGGATTTTCGGCACGAAGTTTGCGCCGATACCCTGAATTTTATGAGGTCCCGCTTTCCCGCGCGTGAGCAAGGGGCTTCCTTTCGGCTCAACCCCGCAAATAAGCGTGGAAGTTTTATAGGTGTCGATATATTTTTTAATGCCCATTATCGTGCCGCCGGAGCCTATGCCCGCGACAATCCAGCTGACGTTGTTAAGGTCGGCGAAGATTTCCTTTGCGGTGTGCATAAAGTGCGCCGCGGGATTTGCGGGATTTGTGAACTGCGACGGGATAAAAGCGTGGCCGTAACGGGCTTTGAGCCTTTCCGCCATTTCGATACTGCCGCGCATGCCTTCGGACTTTGGCGTAAGGACGATTTCCGCGCCGTACGCTTTCAGAACTTTTATTCTTTCGACGCTCATATTTTCGGGCATTGTGAGAATAAGTTTCATTTTAAGAGCGGCGCATACCATGGCAAGTCCTATGCCGGTATTGCCGGAAGTCGGCTCGATAATAACGGTGTCTTTGTCGATTGCGCCCGACGACGTCGCTTCCAGAATCATGTTATAAGCGGCGCGATCTTTCACGCTGCCCGACGGATTGAAATATTCCAGCTTCCCGAAGACGTTCACGTCGTCGTAACTTATGCTGTTGAGTTTCACAAGCGGGGTTTTCCCGATTGTTTCCAGAATATTGTCGTATAACATACAATTCACCTCGTAAAATATTGTAAACCGCGGCGGAAAAATAGTCAAGCGGCGAAAGTGCGCGCGCTTCATTTTTCAAAAATAAAACCCCGCATAAGCGGGGTTAAAACTCGTTTTACGAAAGATTACGCTTCGGGAGTTACGGGAATATCGAGATCCGCCGCAATATCCGCAGCCGCCTTTCTTTCGGCGATTTCCTGCACCATTTCGCGCTGACGCTTTTCGGTAAGGTTGTAGAAGAAGATGGGGATAATGCAGGCGATAAAGCTCACGACGCCCGACAAGACAAGCATCATCCACAACTTGTTAAGTCCCGCGACGTCCATATTGCCGACAGGGTCGGTCGGGGAAATGTTGCTCATTCCGTATGCGAGAACGCCGATGAACGCGCCGATTGCCATACCGATTTTATTCATAAGGGTTTGCATTGCAAAGCAGATACCTTCGCCGCGCTCGCCCGTCTTCCATTCAAGATAGTCAACCGTATCGCCGATCATCGCGTAGGTCATAATGTTGGAAATACCCTGCGGGATACCGATAAGGATAAGGCAGATTGCCGCGACGTAAATGCCGCCCGCACGAAGTGCGCCTGCACTGAAATCCCACATGAAGAACAAAATTATCATTGCGGCCGCGCCGATTATGTGCGAGCCGATGAACGTCCATTTTTTGCCGAATTTGTTGGTAAGCCACGGGCAAAGCACCGAAGCCACAAGACCGCCCGGCACGACCAGCATCGTCAAAAGGCTGTATGCGCTTTCGTTTTGCAAAGCGTATTTACAGAAGTACAAACCGCCCGTATATGTATAAACCATTCTCGCGCCGCCAAGGATACCCGAAAGAACAAGGAGCAACAAAGGTTTGTTCTTGAACAGCAACCCGAGGTTGTGTCCGAGCGTCGGGGGATTGTCGTCTTCCGCAGCACCGAATCTTTCTTTGGTGTTTTTGAAACCATAGAAGAACATCGGCATCGCAAGCACGACAAGCACTATCGCCGCGATGAAATAAGTATAACGCAAGGCTTTCTGGTTTGCGTCCGCACATTCCGTCCTTAAAAGTCCGCTTGCGGAACGGAAATTCTGTTTATAATATTCTTCCTTGACTTCGACGCTCTTGATATCGCCGTTTTTCTTGAATTTGATATTAAGATATTTCGGATCGCCCTTATCGTCGTAGATAACCGTTCTGCCGTATTTGAAGCCTGCCGCTTTCGCCGCTTCGGTAAGGTTGCCTTCCTTGATATCGCCGATGCCATCGCCGTCAATATCGTTAAAATATTTTTTCTGATCTTCTATTATGAATTCGTAAACGTTTTTCGAGCTGTCGTTGACGTCGTTGATCTGGTAAACGATGACAGGGGTTTGCACCGCAAGTTCGTTATACTTGTATTCCGCAGTGACGGCGGACGTAATGATCGGCACGAAAACGGTAACGATACCTGCGCCGAGCGTGCACGCAAGACGCGCAACCGTCAGCATTTTTCCGCGGGAGTCGGTGTTGTTGGTCATTGCGGAAGAAAGTCCCCAGTAAGGAACGTCCGCAACCGTGTACACGACCGACCAGATAACGTAAATCACAGAAAGAGCCGCAAAGCCGCCGCCCGTTTTCGGGTACCAGGGCAGGAAGCACAAAATGGTAACGACGCCGATGGGAATCGCCATCCATTTGAGATAAGGACGGCACTTGCCCCATTTCGTACGGGTTCTGTCGACGATACTGCCCATAATGGGATCGTTGAAAGCGTCGAAGATACGCGTGCCGAGCATGAGCCAGGCAACCGCCATAACGCCCGACATAACGCCGATTTTCGTGTTAAGGTCAAAGCCCAGTGCGTCCGTCATGAAGACGGTAAGATAACTGCCGATAATCGTACAAATGAAGTTTTGTCCGAAACCGGCAACGGAATAAGCAATCGCTTCTTTCGGCTGCATTCCCTCGCCCGGCGTGGTGCCGAAAAGCTTATGAAGGAAAGCGTCGACTTTTGGATTTTTACTCATAATCTCTCCTTATGGATTTTCAAAAGATAATAGGTATTATATCATTCGCCGCCCTGTTTTTCAAGCGTTTAAGGGAAAGACAACCCGCGTTTTGTCTTTTTTTTGTAAATAATGATAAAACTTTTCCGGTTTTTTCAAAAAAATCTCTTATCAATTTTGCAATTTTAATCTATTTTTAATATTAAGATCTATTATTTTGAAATCAAAAAGTAGAGGGCGCTTCTTATGTTGAGACTTGAAGAAATTAAAAAAGATTTTAAGACGGACAACAACGTCGTGAACGTCTTGAAAGGCATCACGATCCAATTCCGCAAACAAGAATTCGTGGCGATACTCGGGCATTCCGGCTGCGGCAAAACAACCCTTCTGAACATAATCGGCGGGCTGGACAAATGCACGTCGGGCAACGTCATCATCGACGGCCGCTCCACGAAAGAATACAACGACCTTGACTGGAACGATTATCGCAACAAGCGTATCGGCTTCGTCTTCCAGAGTTACAATTTGATTCCGCACCTGACGGTTCAGAAAAACGTGGAACTTTCGATGACGCTTGCGGGCGTTACAAAAGAAGAACGCCATGCCCGCGCGCTTGACGCGCTTGACAAAGTCGGGCTGAAAGCGCACGCCAGAAAACATCCGTCGCAACTTTCGGGCGGACAAATGCAGCGCGTCGCGATTGCCCGCGCCATTGTCAACAATCCCGAAATCATTCTTGCGGACGAACCGACGGGCGCGCTCGACAGCGAAAGCGGCGTCGAGGTTATGGAACTGCTGAAAGAAATTTCAAAAGATCACCTTATCGTCATGGTCACGCACAACTCGCAACTTGCCGACGAATACGCAACCCGTATTCTCAATATGTCGGACGGCGTCATCGTAGGCGACACGAATGAGTACACCCTTGACGAGTGTCTTCGCGACGAGGCGGCAGACCTTGCCGCAAAAACCGCCGCCGAAGAAAAAGCGCTTTCCGACATCGAACAGACGGGTGCGAAAAACGCCAAGCGCGAACTGAAACGCATTGAAAAGAAAAAGCGCAAAAAAGCGTCGATGTCGCCGCTCACCGCGTTTTCGCTGTCTTTCACAAACCTTATTAGCAAAAAAGGCCGCACGTTTCTGACGTCGTTTGCGGGGAGCATCGGTATCATCGGCATAATGCTTGTTCTTGCGCTTTCGACGGGCGCAAGGTCGTTCATTTCAAAAATGGAAGAAAACGCGCTGTCGCAATACCCCATCGAAATCAGTGAAAGCAACACGGACTTGTCAGCGATTCTGTCCCTTCTGACAACGGACACGGCAAAGCGCGAAAAATATCCGTCGGGCGACACGATTTATACGCAACAAGTCATCGGCAATATTCTGGAAAATTACAACTTGCTGACTTCAAAGAACGATTTGGCACGATTAAAGTCGTATATTGACGACAACTTTGACGAAACGATCGGTTACGTCAAGTACAACTACGGCACGGATTTCGACGTTTACTGCGACTACACTCACGCGAAAGGCGACGAAGACAAGTATATGAAAGTGCAGCCTTTCGTCGACGCGATTGCGGATATTCCCGTGCTCTCCGGCTTCAAGGACCAACTTGAAATGTTCTCGTCCTATCTCACCGTGTGGGACGAAATGACCGACAACACAACGCTTCTGAACCGGCAGTACGAACTTCTGGGCAATTCCAAATGGCCGACAAATTACGACGAAGTCGTGCTTGTCGTCGACCGCAAAAACCAAATTAACGACTATACGCTCTTCGCGCTCGGGCTTAAATCGAAAGAAGATATCGGCAGCGCGTTGGGCGGCTCGACCGGCGGCGAAAACAGTTTCAGCAACTCGACGTTTTCGATAAGCGATATTATCGGTGAAAACGGCAAAGAGCCCCTGCAATACCAAATCGCCACGGGTTGCGACTATTATCACAAAAACGGCGAAACGGGAAAATGGGAAAAAATTTCCGCAAGGGACGAGCAACGCGCAAAAACCTTTATCGACGGCGAAACCGACGGCAGAAAAAACACCGTGAACGTGAAAGTCGTGGGCGTGGTACGTCCCCGCGAAGACGCAAACGTTACGTCGATAAACGGCAACATCGGCTACACCGCCGCCCTGTCCAGATACCTTTCGGAGCGCGCGTCGGAACATCCGCTTGTCAAGGCGTTGAACAACGACGAGGTCGGTATCAGCGAAATCGATCCGAACGCTGACTTCGATTCGCTTATGTTGAAACTCGGCGTGTCCGACGTCGACAAGCCCAAGAAAATCAAAATTTATGCAAGTTCTTTCGACTCGAAAGAGAAAATCCTTGCTTTCCTTGACAACTACAACGCGACTCTTCAAGCAAACGGCGAAACTCCCGTAAAATACAGCGACAACCTGTCGATGATAATGGCATACGTGGAGTCGATGACCGCAACCATAACGGGCGTACTCATAGGTTTTGCTGCGATATCCCTGATTGTTTCGTCGATAATGATTGCAATCATAATATACACGTCGGTCATTGAAAGGAAGAAAGAAATCGGCGTATTAAGAAGTATCGGCGCAAGGAAACTCGACGTGTCGGGCGTATTCATTGCGGAATCGGGCATTATCGGCTGTCTGTCGGGCGTGCTGGGCATTGCGATATCGTATATACTGATTTTGCCGATAAACGCGGTCATTGCAAAGCTGTTCAGCGTACAGCACCTTGCGACGCTTTCCTGGTGGCAGCCGCTTATGATGTTCGGTATCAGCGTCGTTTTGGCGGTGCTTGCGGGATTTGTACCGGCGCGTATGGCGGCAAACAAGGATCCTGTCGAGTGCCTGCGCTCCGAATAACCGACGATTCCACAAGGACGGAAATTTTCCGTCCTTTTTTTTGGCAATTTTTCCGATAAGTTTTAATAAAGTTGCCCTATCCGCCCGTTTTGTGCTATAATCCGTCATAGACGTATCCGTAGCTCAGTTGGATAGAGCACCGGCCTCCGACGCCGGGTGTCGAGGGTTCGACTCCCCCCGGGTACACCAGTGGCGTTGTCAAGCGACAACGCCACAGTTATATTTGCCGTTCGGCAAGTTGGATTGCTTCGCAGTTATATTTTGCTTTGCAAAGTTAAATTTTCACTTCGTGAAAGTTAAGGCAAATATAATATCACTTTTAGCCAACGGCTAAAAATATCACTTTGGCGCAAGCCAAAATTTCACCGCCGACGGCGATTTCATTCGCTTTAAGCGAATTTCATTCTTTTAACTTTTGCGTGCAAGATTCTTTTGTTTTTTCGCCAAGGAAAAACCGTCCGAAATACGGACGGTTTTTTGTTGTTTGGATTTATTGTTTTTTGTTGAACAATGCCTTGTTGATATTATTGCCTTTTGTTGAACAATGCTTTGTTGATATTATTGCTTTTTGTTGAACAGTGCTTTGATTGCGGAAATTAACTCGGCAAACGTTTTCTTCTTCACAACAAACCAGAATATTGCAAACCCGACAATTCCGACGCCTGCAATGCTTCCGATCACGATGCCCGCAATCTGTCCGCCGGACAGCCCGTTTTTATCGGGAGCGGGTGCGATTTCGCCGTCAATCGTGCCGCCGCCCGGTGCTTTGTCCTGATACACTGCGGTAAGAGTTGTTTCGCCTTTTACGGTAAAGGTATAACTCTTGTTTGTGCTGACGATTTTTCCGCTTTCGTCCTGCCAGCCTGTGAACACTTTGCCTTCTTTATCTTCTGCCGTTACGGTTACGCTTTCTCCTTCTTTATAAGTTCCTGTGCCCGTTCCGCCGTTGACTTTTACCTCGAAAGACGGCTTCCCGTCAACGTTTTTGAAATTCGCTTTAATTTCAACGTCGATTGCAGGCATTACAAAGGTTGTCGTAGAACTCGTCGCGCTTGCAAACTCGATGGTTACGCCAGCCGTTTCGCAAGTCCACTTATCAAAAACCTTACCTTCGGGAGCGGTGTTTGCCGTTACGGTCACTTCCGCTTGATAGGTTGCCGTTTCGGGAGTTGCCGTTCCGTTTGTGACGGTTATGCTATATTCAACGTCCTCGAAAACGGCGACCAAGCTAACGTCGCAGTTCGGCATTTCAAACGTTATTGTTTCTTTCGTTACGTCAGGAATGGTAACGCCCCCATATACCCATTTATTCAACGCCTTGCCCGTAGGCTTGTTGACCGTTATAGTGACGGTATCGCCTGTTCTATGTTTTGTAACGACTCTACCTGCGCCGTCTTCCACGGTAACTTTGTAAAGTCTGACTTCCACTTGAGAAGTAGCGCTTGCCTTATAATTGTCCGTTTCCTTAATGCGAACGTAATACACACCCTCAGTAAGTCCTGTGGTTTCACCGTCCGTGCAATCTTGTGGATTTGTAAACAACGAATCGACGTCATATTCCATCTTATTAGTCGTTCCCGTTATTTTGCCGTCACTTCCGCCATCTTTTGTAGGCGCATAACCTATTAGTATCGGCGCGCCCTGTCCGTCTGCCTTTGCAATCACAAAGTCTTTGGTGAAACTTCCTTTATAAGCGCCCTTACCCGTGACGGTAACAACGTAAGTACCGGCGTTAACGGGTTTGCCGCTTAAATCGAGCCCGCCGGTCGAGCCCGCTTTTACCGCATAACTTACTTCGAAGTCGGTGTCCCTGACAAGCGTTCCGCCAAAGGTCGGCTCTTGCGCCGTTTCGTTGTACACTTTTTCAAGGTCGGTAACGGGCACAAGCTCGTCGGTTATTGCCACCGTGGTCGGTTTTGTAATTTCATATTCTCTCGAATAAAACCAATCCCACGAATAATCGTCTCCGATACCGAAACCTCCTTTCTTTTCCGTCCAGTTTTCCCCGTTTACCGTAAGCGTTACACCGTTTATATCAAGCACATGTGTCGTGTTGTCGGTACGAATCTGAACTTCGTATCTATACTTTCCTTCCACGAATGTATCGTCTTCACTCCATATCCATTCGCTTCCGTCATACTTTTTCCACCGATGCGTGCCTAAATTCACCGGTACGCCTTCCTCTATATCTAAAGTCGGACGTACAACGCTTTTCCCATAGCCGACTATTTCGTCGATGTTTGAATCAGCATGAATTTCGCTTATTTTTATGCGTTCATCCGGATTTGTAAGCGTGTCGGCAATCGTCAAGGTAATTTCGGCGGTAGTTGACATACTGTCTGTAACTCTGATTACAAGATTTTCGTTTGCGCCTAATGCTGTCGGCGTTCCCGAAACCGTGCCGTCTGCTGCAACGTTAATCCACTCGGGGCCGGAAACCTTTGAGAAAGTGTAAGGTTTTGTGCCACCCGTTGCCCCGGAGGCAACCGAAAACATAGATATGGCTCTTCCTTGATAAACTTTATTTAGATTCCAAGTATTATCTTTAATAAACCCAACGGGCGTACCTACCGGAGCTGTAATTTCATATTCTCTCGAATAAAACCAATCCCACGAATAATCGTTTCCGATACCGAAACCTCCTTTCTTTTCCGTCCAGTTTTCCCCGTTTACCGTAAGCGTTACACCGTTTATATCAAGCACATGTGTCGTGTTGTCGGTACGAATCTGAACTTCGTATCTATACTTTCCTTCCACGAATGTATCGTCTTCACTCCATATCCATTCGCTTCCGTCATACTTTTTCCACCGATGCGTGCCTAAATTCACCTGTAAGCCTTCCTCTATGTTAAAAGTCGGTCGTACAACTCTGTTTCCAAAGCCTATAATTTCGTCAACGTTTGATTTTGCGGTGATAGTGCTGACTACAATGCGCGGGTCTGTCTCTTCCGCGCGCGCCGTGTCCACGGGGTTTGCAAGCACAATGCCCATCATAAGCACAAAACACGTCGCAAGTCCCAAAATCAGCGTCAATATCTTTGATTTATTTGCCTTTGTGTGTGTCATAATTTTATCTCCTTGTTTGGATTTTTGGGGGATATTTTGCATAAAACGCGACTTTACGTCGTGGATATGCTGCATTAAGTTGTCAATTTACGATAAAGCGGTCTGCGTCGGCAGAAGTCGCAAACATGAAATACTTTGCCCCGATTGCTTTCATTGAATAGGCAAAGCCGGGGTTGTCTTTCGTGCCGATCAGCGCGTTTACCGCCATGGTGCCGACCTGCATATTCAGGTTTTCGGCAGTCCCGATTTTCAGCACGGCGTTCAGGGTGTTGAACAAATCCGCGGTATCGTCGCCGGACAAATTGTTGAGCGTGACGGATTTGTGCGACACTTTGTAAGAAAAGCCGTCTTCTTCCGTCTTATCCACGCGCACGGTGGACGAAACGTAAAGGTTGTCGGGGATATATTTTTTGAATAACTTATACGGGAAGCCGTCCATATCCGCCTTGAACGGGGTAAGGTCGATTTTCGCCACGACGTTGAAGTCAGCGCTGCCGTTTGCGGCGATTTCCGAAAAGTCCACCTGTACGACGGTGACGCTCACGTCTTTCCCGCCGATTTTCAGTTTGCCTGCCGTCTGCCCGAAAAAGACCGTCTGTGCAACCGCGCCGACCTGCTTTTCGGTGAGCGAAATCTTATCCGTCATGACTTTGCCTTTGAGCGCGTCGAAATTGACCGAATATCCGTTGAATCCTTTGCCCTTTTCATAGACGATAAGCCCCGAAATTCGTTTGTCGATTTCCGACTTCATCGTGACGAAATCCTGCTCGCCGAATGCGTTCGGGCAAAGCGCGGATTCGTCCACGTCTTGTGAGAGCGTTTTCAGTTGTCCCGCGGTGCGGAAAAGGTCGATGCCGTACTTGGAGCGAACCGCGACGTACCCGCCGATGACGGTAACGCCGACGATGGCGATGATGACGACAAGTGTAATAAGTACGCCTTTTAATGCTTTCATATTGTCTCCGTCGCCAAAATAATTGGCGTTTGTTTTTAATAATATTATTTTACCATATTTTACGGGGTTTGTAAAAACAGAATGTCCATTCTGCATTCCGGATTTTCGACGCCGTCTTCTTCCAGCAGAATAAAATATCTGTTAAGCCTGTTTTCGGAGAAGCCGTTATCGAGTTTTTCGTCGTAATCGAACTTCAATTTCATATTATATCCCGATTGGACAAATTCACCGCGCCCGTTGAAAACCGTTGCCTTGACGTTGCCGTTGATAAGCAGCCAGTGCGTGGAAAACCTTTCTTCGACATAGAAGTACCACCAGTAGCGCGGAAATCCCGGGGAGGAAGAAGTTCTGACGTTTGTGGCTTCGTCGGGAATTTTGGTGACTCCATGCGGTGCCGCCGATGTTAAGTGGCTTCTCACCCCTTCCGAAATCCCGACTACCGTACGCACGACGTAAACGTCAAGGGCGTCTTCTTTCGAAATCCACCCGCCGTTTTCGTCCGTATAGCCGTCGACGTTTTTAACGAAATCAAACTTTATGTATTCAAGTTCGGGGTGAACCTCGCCGATGAAATTCAGATAATAATACTGCTTCCAGCTAACAGTTTTGCCGTCGTCATAGGTTTTTTCCCATTCATGACTATAAATATCGTAGCCGTGCCATTTCGCGATTGCAGGGCCTGTCGGCGAGCCTGCGCGAAGCTCCGCGCAAAATTCAAACTTTCTGTCTTGCCCGAAAAGAAAACCGAGCGCCTCTCTTGCACGCACGTCGTACTTATAATTGTCGAAGTTGGCACAAAGTTTCAAAGCCGTGTCTGCTTCGACGGCGTCCGCAATCGTAAACGAGTCGCCCGCTTTGTCAATCATATGGCCGTTTTTGAAATCGTTCGTTATGTCAAAGGGCTTGCCCGTTGCCGACGGCTCCCACACGCCCTTGTAGTTAAGTTTCGTGCGGTGCATAACCTTGTTTGTCGTGATCACGAAGTATGAAAAACTTGTCGTTTCAAAAGAGATTTTGTCGCCGACGACCGCGGTTTCAAGTTCTTCCACGACGTCGCCTTTGACGTGATAAGTGACGTATTCGTCCGCCTCAAACGGCTTCGGCATGGTGATTTTGACCTTGCCGCTCGGCTGCACCTTTTCGCCGCCCTTTGTGAGAGTGATGTCAAAAACGGCAACCCTTGCGCTGTCGTACGGCTTGTCGATTGCCGAAATTGCAGCCCGTCCTTTCTCGCTGCCGGCTGTGTGGGCTTCTGCTTTAAGTTTTGAGCCGCTCTCAAAAGTCCCGCTTGCCGAAACGCCGCTTTCTGCGGTCAGTTCGTTGACGGTGGTCGCGGTATTGTCACCGCCACCGCCCTTATTCCCGCACGCGACAAGTATCACGCCCAAAACAAGAACAAGGACAAACGCAATAAGTTTTGATATCTTTTTCATAAAACACCTTTATGGTGAATAAGCGGGTTTTTACGCCCGCTTATCCGTTATTTTGATCAGATAATAACTTTTAAGTTATTTTGCCACGAGTTTGCCATTCGTCATATTACTAAATCCCGTATCCAAGGTTATGGTAACTTGACCATCGGAAGGAATGGCACAACCACTTGCACTAACAGTTCCTTTGACTTTGATTTCTGTAATTTTGGCTTCGCCCACTTTTGTGCCGGCGCTGTTGTAAAGTTCAACCGTTTGTCCGACCTTGAAGTATCCCTTTACAACAGTCGCGCTTATCCACCTTTGTGTCTCGTTTGAGAGTTGGATTGGACCGGTGGTGGACTTTTCGCCGGTTAACGACTCAACAACCGTAATCTCTACTGTCGTTACGCCAGGGGATTTGGTAACGATTTTGTAGTTTTCCATATTAGCGGATACAAAATTCGATATTTTAAGGAAGAAACAGTCCGTCTTTACTTTCTTTTTCTGGTCAGTGACGAAATGAGAACCGCTGGTTTGAAGCCCTGCTTTTTCGTTGTTAAGCCAAAGTTCGATTACCTGACCCGCGATAAGTTCATTTCCGTTTTTCGCGCTGAACGTCCTGAGTTTGAACGTCTTGCCTCCATCACTCGACGAAGTGTGTTGATTTTCAACGTAGCCAAGGTCAAGCACGAACTCATACGGTTTAATTGTGAACGTTTTTACTTCGGAAACCACTGCTTCCCATTCGTCCGTTGCCGTGACGCCGATGCGATATTCATACTCTCCCGCGTTCTTGGGAATGGCGACGTCTGTTACCTTTGTCCACAAAGTGTCGCCTTTCTTGCGGTACTCGACATATTTCTCGCCGGAGTCCGTAGCCGACGTGATATTTACTACGCCGTCAGGTGTAGTTGCGCCAAATTTATTAACGAGGTTTTTAAAGGTGAAATTCGCAAAAGGTTTACCGTCGTACGTTTTACCCGCAAAGTTCTTGACGGTAAGCCTTCTTGCTTTCGCCTTCACGGTGAAGTATACATACTCGGTTTTTCCGAAATTGTAGTTTATGCCATCCTCGTATTGAATGCACACGCGCCATTCGCCCGGTTTTTCTCTTACCATAGATTTGGGAAGAGCCGGACTCCAAACGCCGTCGCCATTGTGTATTTGCCACTTGAAATCCCTGTCGCCATAACCATCGCCAATTTCAACGTAATTTGTTGTGGGATCGGGGATATTCGTTGCGCCGACAAAGAACTCCTTGAATGCGTCTGCATTGCTGATTTTAAAGTTGACGATGTCTGCTTTGATGATTTCCACGTTGACGTCTTCTCTTGCAAGGCTGTAATTGCCCGCGTCTTTTCCGGTGATTTCAAAGCCTTGGACTGCCGCGCCGACGTAGGCATATTTCATTGTAACGATAATGGTTGCTTCGTCGCCATCAAGCAATTCGGCAGGTTCGCCTGAGATAACATTTGAATTATCGTATGGATGCTCCCAATCAACGCCGATTTTCATGGGGGTGATACTTGCGACGGCGTTGACTACATAGTTGTCTTTGTCCGCGCCTGCAAGCGTAACGCTTTGGACGGTTGCGCCAACGTTTTTGCTGTCCATTGTGATTGTCGCGGTGACCGCATCGCCTGCGATTACGCCCGTAAGGGTTGCGGGCATGGTCGCGTTGCCGTCATACTCTTTGGTTCCGGTTGCGGTAAGTACTTTCTTTGCGATTGCAAAGTCAAAAGTTTTTGTCGCGGATTTCCACTCTGCCGTGGCTGCTACGCTGACTTTCACGGTATATTCGCCGACTTTCTTCGGGGCGGTTGCAGTGTACGTATTGTCGTCCGCGCCTTTTGCCTTGAACATAAATACGGGTTCGCGATTGCCGTCAATTACGAAATCGCCTTTCGTAATCGAAATAACTTCTCCGTCGTATTCCTTGCCAAGCGTTTTGCCGTCAACAAGTACGATTTCGTTGTCCTTTGCGTCAAGAGCGTCGATGGGCTCTGTCTTTTCGTATCCGCATTCCGTGCAGGTGAACTTCTTTTCGCCGACCACGCCGAAGTCCGCCGGTTTGGTAACTTTGCCTTCGTCAAAGGTATGCGCGGCGAAATCGCCCTTCATTACGTCATGCGTGGGAGCCGTTGCGTCACAGGTCGATTCGTGCCAGTGTCCCGTCTCGTCTTTTTTCCATTCCGCGCCGTAAGTATGCGTTGCGGTGCCGGAAATTGTCCTTTCGGTTTCGTATCCGCATTCACATACGCCCTTTTCGACTTTGTCCGTGTGAACGCCTGCGGGCGTTTTTTCTGTCCACGTGAACACGTGCGGGATTTTCTCCGTCGTGTCGGTGTGCTTTTTCGTGGTGCATTCGTGCCAGTGGGTTTTTTCGTCAAACTTCCACTCGCTTGAATATTTGTGTTTCTTGTTGCATGCCGAGAATATCGACAACGACAACGTCAACACTAATACCAATGCCAGCACTGCAATGATTGATTTTCTTTTCATAGTCTTGCTCCTTTTTGATTTAAGTGATTTATTCCAAATCGCCGAAAATCGCGACTTAAAACCGTTGTTATTTTTTTATATGTAAATTTAATTATTTTCTTCTTTAAGTAAAATGTTTTTCGGACAAGCGGGTTTTACCCCGCTTATCCGATCTTTTGTTGTTGTTATTTTGTTGCTATGCTTTCAATCAGGAAATTACAATCGTTCCGGACGTCTGTTCTCTTTTTATACTGAAATTAATGTTCAGATTGCTGTCGGTGGTGTTTGTGATAACGATGGTATAATCTCTTACGGACACGCCTGCCAGAAGCTCAAAAGAATTGTCCGTCGACAAAGTAACCTCTGTACCGTTATCTCTATAAACCTTTATGGTTGCGCCTTCGGGGATATTTGAAATCGTGTACTTCATTCCAAACGTTATGCCGGAACCGACGCTGACAACAAATCTCTTTTCTTCGCCCGCCGCATACGACAATTCTCCGGACGAAATTTCATTTACGCCCTCGGAAAATTCAAGCCTTGTCGGGGTGCCTTCGTTCAAAGCGCACGTCAGCGTGACTTTAAGAGTGACCTGGTTGTCGCCACCAACGCCTTCAACGTAAACGTAGAACTTGGTATTGCCTGCAATCGCGTCGAATGTGTACTGCTTTTCATTGACCTTATTAATGTTAATCTCCGAGCCGGTCAACGCATTGTACACAAAAACTTCACTACCGGTGATTTTTTCACTTGTCCATTCAAGGTCAAGCGTGCAGACACTGCCATACTCTCCGCTGTCAACGGTGGTCTCAAAAACCGCGGTGTAGTTTGCGCCGATAGCATCTTCCCCGGGGGTGTTTTTGTCGAGTGTTTCGATGTCGGAGAACCTGATTTTAATTCTTACGTTCAAAGTTGTCGTATCGGTATAAATCCAAGTGCCGTTTTCGTCAATATATTGAGTGTTATAGTTAAACAACGCAAACTCAATGAAGGTAGGTTGGTCACCGGAAACCTCAAAACTGCCGTAGTTGCATACGTAACGCAAATCGCTTTGAGTGTTCACGCCGACTCTGCTGAATACCGCTATGGTTACGCTTCCGTCAATAACCTCCATTGTTACTTCAACGTTTTTGTTTTTGTTTTCGCCTTTCATCAGGTATTCGGCAAGATCGCCTTGGGCGGTTTGCGAAGAAATCCCTTTGTCGTCAATGGTAACGCTGAAATTTCCTTCGATCCCCGAAATAGGATTGTCGCTCGCATCGACATACGTCGCGTTAAGCGTGACTTCTTTCCCGGAGATTGTCAACGTACAACCATCTGCCCCGACTACTTTATAGTTGCCTTTTCCATCGCCCGACAACACAAATCTGTCTTCAACAAATTCCATATTGTAAGGACCGCCTACGGCGTACGAAGCAACCGCTGTGTCCTTAATGCCGATTTTCAGTTCTGTTTCGCCCGCGACAAAGCCTTCTTCTTCTGTAAGAGCGAACCACGTCGAGCTTTCAAACTGACCTACGCCGACCTTTGTCTTTTTGAATTCCCTGTTCATCACAGTAATGCTACGTTGTAAAACCGTGACCGTGACGTCGCTTATTTCGGGTTTTTTATAGTTTTCCGCGTCGTTACCGTTGAGGCTGATGCTCTTTAATTGTGTCTGGGTGTCGCCTGCGTTTGCTTTTCCGTTGAATGTAAGACTCAGATTAACATGGTCGCCTGTGACAAAATTATATTTGGTTGCGTCTTCACTGCTCGCTTGTATATTTACCAAAATATACTTGCTCATTCCGTTGTATTCAACTTCAAGATCCTTTATTTTGATTTCCCTCGGAACGACCGTCACTTTTACGTTTTCCATTTTAATCGTGTAGTTGTCTTTGTCCGCGCCGACAAGCGTAACGCCTTGGACGGCTGCGCCGGCGTTCTTGCTCTCCATGGTGATTTTCGCGCGGATATCATCGCCCGCAACGATAACGGAACTGCCAAAGCTCGCTCCGAACTCCTTTTCGCCCGTGTAAGACTTATATACGGGAAGACTGGGGATTTCTTTTTGGGTGATGCTTGCAACGACGTTTGCTTTGTCGATTACGTAATTGTCTTTGTCCGCGCCTTCCAGCATAACGCTTTGGACGGTTGCACCAACGTTTTTGCTGTCCATCGTGATTGTCGCGGTGACCGCATCGCCTGCGACTACGCCCGTAAGGGTTGCGGACATGGTTGCGTTGCCGTCATACTCTTTGGTTCCGGTCGCGGTAAGTTCTTTCTTTGCGATTGCAAAGTCGAAAGTTTTTGAAGTGGCTTTCCACTCCGCCGTGGCTCTTACGCTGACCTTGACGGTATATTCGCCGGCGTTCTTCGGAGCGTCCGTAGTGTACGTGTCGTCTGCCGCGCCTTTTACCTTGAACATTAACGTCACTTCGCCGTTGCCGTTGAACGAGAATTTGTCCGAAACGTCAACAGCACTTCCGTCGTACGTTTTATCAAGCGTTTTGCCGTCTTGAAGTTTGATTTCGTTGTCCTTCGCGCCAAGTGCGTCGATGTCCTCGGTATAACTATATCCGCAGTCTTTGCACGTGAATTTCTTTTCGCCGACCACGCCGTAGTCCGCTGCTTTCACAATTTCTTCCTTAAACTCATGCGGGAGTTTCTCCGATGTGTCGGTGTGTTTCTTCGTGGTGCATTCGTGCCAGTGGGTTTTTTCGTCAAACTTCCACTCGCTGGAATACTTGTGCTTCTTGTTGCATGCCGAGAATATCGACAACGACAACGCCAACACTAATACCAACGCCAGCACTGTTATGATTGATTTTCTTTTCATAGTCTTTCTCCTTTTGATTTAAGTGATTTATTCCAAATCGCCGAAAATTGCGACTTAAAACCGTGGTTTTTTGTGTTTATTGTTTTTTCTTGCCGAATCCTTTGATTGCGGAAATTAACTCGGCAAACGATTTCTTCTTCACAACAAACCAGAATATTGCAAACCCGACAATTCCGACGCCTGCAATGCTTCCGATCACGATGCCCGCAATCTGTCCGCCGGACAGCCCGTTTTTATCGGGAGCGGGTGCGATTTCGCCGTCAATCGTGCCGCCGCCCGGTGCTTTGTCCTGATATACGGCGGTAAGGACCATTTCGTCTTTTACCTCAAAGGTATATTCCTTTTGGGTGCTGACGATTTCCCCGCTTGCGTCCTGCCAACCTACGAACTCTTTGCCGTCCGCCGGATCGTCCGCAATCGCGGTAACTTTCTCGCCTTCGTCAAAGATTTTGTTTTCGCCGTTTACGGTTACTTTATGCGTGCCGAACTTCGGAATAATAAGGTCAAAAGCGGACATTTCCTTGTCGTTTGCATCAAAGTGTTTGTTGCAGATCAGACAATCCTTGTGGGCTTTTTCACCGTTTGCCGTGTCGCTTGCGGAAACTTCGTTTATCCACGTACCGAAATTGTGACCGCTATCGGGGTTGACAGGGATTATCAAATCTTCCAGCGTCGTTTCGTTCTTGTCCGCGTCAACAAGCTTTTTGCAAACCGAACATTCATAATGCGCCTTCACGCCGTTTTGCATGCAGGTGGGGTTCGTTTGCGCCACGAGCGTGCCGAAGTCGTGCGGGGCTTCGTCCGTTTTCTCGCCGCAGGTCTTGCACACGCGATAGTGCTTATCCTTTTCAATTTTGTATTCGGAACCGGGATTGTGTCCCGTTTTGGGCAACTTCGCCGTCGAGTCGCTCCACGGCATAGTGCAGGCTGCGTCGAAAAATGCTTTTCCGCAACCCTCGCAAGCGTATTTATCCTTTACGCCGTCTTCCGTGCAGGTTGCAAGTTTTCCAGCTTCTTTCATCGTCACGTTTTCGTGCAGGCAATCCGTTGCGCTCAACGTTTTTATTTTGACCGTCAGTTCCGTAAAATCCGCGCTTTGCGAAATTTCTATGATATCGCCACCGAAAACATTTCTCTTGCAAAGCCAGTTTTTGATATCAGGGGTTAAAATCGGAAAAACTTTGCCTTCCGGCGCTTTTATCGTAACGTTGGCGTAATAAGGCACACCTAAGTAAAACTTGCCGTCTTGCAAATATCCTTCAATATTGTTTATCGTCACTGCGTATCCGTTTTTCTCGGTAATTTGCAGCGTTTCGGGAAGATGTCCTGCAAGCGGTTGCGAAACGCTGACGTCAATGGACTGTACCGCGCGGTCAAGACGCAAGAACACCAAAACAATCAGGTTGCCATCACTTTTTCTTATGCTTTTACTCAAAACTTCGCCGTGAGTCACCGAAACGTTGATTTCGTCAACGCTGTCGGGGAATTTGCAGGTTGTGTGCGGCGAAAATACGTAAAACATTACGCTGTTGTTGGTAATATACTTTATGTTGCTGTCGTTTATGTTGCACAGCGTGTCGTTGCCGTCAAGATAAGTGGACGCCTTGTAGAAAATTTCCCCCTTGGGAATAACGTTCCCTTTTATGACGTTGGGATAAAACATCGGGCGATATGCCATTCCTTCCCAATACTCCGGCACGTCGATGACAACTTCTTTGATATATTCGTCGGCGCCGCATTCCGTGCAGAATCCGCCCACCATATTGTGAGCCTTGAATTCGCCGTATTCGCAACCGCAAACGTCGCCGTTGTGTGAATATCGACACTTCGCGCGTGCCTGACAAGTTGCCACGCCGCCGGTCGGTGAGTGCCTTAAAGTCGTGTCTTCCATTCCGCAATATTTGCAGAATCCAAGGTGCGTATAGGTGCCGTCGTTGTTTTTGAACGACCTGAACTCGAACTTATGCCCTGTCTTTGCGATATATTCGTATCCGCAATCCTTGCATTTTGCGCCGTTCAGACAAGTTTGCGTGCCTCCGCTGTGTTTTTCTTTTATGACGTTGCCGCTTGCGTCCTTTTCAACTTCGCCGCAAGCGCATTTTTTCACGTGGTAAGTTGCGTCGCTTTCATCGACCTGATATGTAAAATTGTGCTTTGCGTCGGGGTTTCCAAGATTGCCGCACTTTGTGCATTTTTCAGTACAACCGCCAACAAACTCGTGTACTGCATATTGCGAGCCTTTGTCAAAAGCAGGGGCGACGCCGGGGCAAGCAGGGTCTGTGCATTTTGTATAGCCGTGATGCTCGAAATCTATCTTTCCGAAATCGCTCCAAGAATGCTCGTGTCCGCCCGATACTGCCGCAATCGTGACAGGAATATCGCAAGTCTGCCCGTCCGCCGCCGTTGCGGTGATATACATCGTTCCGCCGTCCATTGCGTTTTTGGCGACTATCTGATAGTAGCAATCCGACTTATCGAAAACGTTGACCGTTTGAACTTCCATTCCTATGGGCGCAATCTTTGCCTCATACGTATAAGGAGCGGGCGCGCCGCTGATCCACATACCCGTGTCGGTAAAATCCGTGCTGATTTTGCCCGACACCTTTTCGTCGATTCGGGGAGATATGTATCGCGGATAACCGAAATAATTCATTCCTCTGGAAATGATAAAATCCATATCTATTGCCGTCGACATGGTGTTTTGCCCTGCAGTGTCCCAAAGTTCTATGTCCCTGCCTTTGCCGAGTTCCACGCCGGAAACCTTCATATTTCTTTTAAGCACGTCTGCTTCTTTGGACAATTTATAGTTTTCTTTCGGCTCAAAACGGACGCGGATGCAGTAGGCAACTTTCTGCTCGATAAGTTGATTTTCAACTCTGCTCCACGGAAACGACGCGCTGTCTTTTCTCCACAACGTTGTCGTTTGCCCGTTTTTGGATATGAACGTGAGCGTTGCCGTATAGTTTGCGCCCTCAGGAACTTTGAGCGTTTTTGTCGCTTCGTCTTCGAACTCAAACGCGGCGGAAAGGCTGTCGCCGACGCCCGCCTTTTTGAACGCGACTTCCAACGTGTCGATTGTCGTCGTTTCGGCGTGCGACACCTGTGTGCCGGATAATATAATGCCCAGCATAAGTGCAAGGCAAATCGCAAGCCCAAAAGCTATCGTTAATATCTTTGGTCTTTTTGTTTTGTATTGTGTCATAAAGTGCTCCTTATAAGTTGATTATTTGAGTGTTGATTGAACACTATTGATATTGTTATTATTTTTGTATATCTGCCGCAAATTTCGCGTTTTATTGTCTCAAAGGCGGATTGACTTGCGCGCGCATGTTATGCTATAATACAGATAATCACCTTCGAGTGTATAGACAGTATATCAAAATCAGGACGGCTTTTCCCCCACCCAACCCGCCAAAAGGTGGGGAAAAACCCAAAAATAATTTGATTTTTTTGAAAAATCGGGGCAATTTCCCCCGACTGATAATAACGGAAAAACACTATGAAACGTAATGCCAAAAGAATACTCACTTTGTTGATCGCCGCCACGGCGCTTCTTGCAATTCCGTTTACTTTTGTTGCTTGCAACAAAAATAATTCTTTGCTCGATCCCAAAAAACCCACGACTCTTACGATGTGGCACGTTTACGGCGAACAATCCAACTCCCCGATGAACGACTTTGTGGAGAAATTCAACGCGACCGTCGGCAAGGAAAAAGGAATCGTCATTGACGTTACACTGATGTCCAACGCCGCCCAGATCGGAAAGAAACTCAAAGACGCGCAGGCGGGGAAAGCGGGCTCCAAGGATATGCCCGACCTGTTCTTCTGCCACTCGGGCGACGCGCAAAGTCTTGGGGCGGACAACCTTCTGAACTGGAAAGATTATTTCACGCCGACCGAGCTGGACGCCTTCGTCCCCGATTTTCTGAGCGACGGCATGCTGGGCGACCGCCTTTCGGTTTTCCCCGTTTCCAAATCGACTTATATGCTGTTCATCGCGGGCGGAGTTTTTGAAAGATTCGCCGCCGAAAAAAACGTTTCCGTGTCCGACCTTGAAACGTGGGACGGCTTCTTCACCGTCGCCGAAAAATATTACGAGTGGTCGGGCGGAAAACCCTTCTGCGCCATCGATTATCTTATAAGGCTTGCGGAACTCTGTGCAATATCCGACGGCGAAGGCGTTTCTTACAAGGACGGCTGGTACGACGAAAACAACCCGTCGTTTATAAAAGCCTATGAGGCGTTCGCGACGTCGATTGCCAAAGGCCATATCGTCGTGTCCGATATGTACTACAACACGCAGATTATGACCGCGCAAACGTGCGCCGGCATCGGCTCTTCGGCTTCCGTGCTTTACGCCAACGACAAAATCACGTATCCCAACAATACATCGGAAGATATGAATCTGCAAGTCTTACCCCTGCCCCAACAGGCGGGAAAACAGAAAGTCGCAACGCAGGCGGGCGTCGGGCTTTGCGCCTATAAAACGACCGACAAAAAAGCCGAGGCGGCAACCGTATTCGCGCGGTGGTTCACCGAGGAACAGCGCAACATGGACTTCGTCCTGTCAACCGGATATATGCCCGTAAGAACGGGGGCTTTTGCGAAAATCGGCGAGAATTCCTTTAAGTCGGACGCCTTCAAAAACCTTTACGCCGCACTGACGAAAACCGTCGCGACCTGCACTTTCGTGAGAGAACCGAATTTCGACGGATATTATTCCAAAGTACGCACGCTGTACGACGAAATCCGCAACGTCCAGAAAAACCTTGCCTCGCTATACGCTGCGGGCGACACCACGGAACAAATCGTCGCGAAAATAAGAACCGCGCTTTATAACGTCGCCTGAACGCGGCGATAAATCCCGAAATATGTTAAGAATCGCCGATTTCAAAAACAGAAAAAAATCAATGTGGCGCAAGCTTTTGTTGTATATGCTCGCGCTGGTTCTTGTCGTCGGCGTGTTTGTAAGCTGCGGTGTGTTTTTCGCCGGGCAGTTCTCGACGACGACCGAAAAATATTCCGACAATCTCACTTTTCAGAACGAGTTTTATACAAGACAAATCGAAAAATACTTTGACGATCTCTCAATGATGGGCGAAATGCTCGCCGCCGACTCTTCGGCGATAATCGACGCGTATCTGTCCGAAAACGGGATTGCTTTCGATGCGCTGAACAACTCACGGGCGCATACCGAAGGCGTGCAGAAAGCCCTTTTGCCGAAACTCAGAGAAGAACTGCTGAAAGCCGACGCCTCGGGCGCGTTCATTATGATGGACGCAACCGTAAACTCCGGCGCTACAAACGCCGACAAATCCAGAACCGGGCTGTACTTCCAGCGCAGCACCCTCGACCGCACGGACGAAACGTTGCTTATGTACAGAGGAAACTCGGATCTCGGCAGGCAAAACGGCATAATGCCGCATCGTAAATGGCGGCTGGAATTTAATACCGAATCGGTGACGGAAATTAAAGATTTCTTCGGTAAATCCGCAAAAGAAAGCAACTCGCGGCTGTCCGACGTTTATGCGCTTGACGGCACAAGCGACAATGCGATGGCTTATATCACCCCGTTTTACGGCACGGACAACACGTTTTACGGCATCTGCGGATTTGAAATTTCCAACACCTACTTCAAGGACTACTTCGCCCAGCCGACAAGGTTGGATCAATTAACCTGCACTTTTTCAAAAACTTCAAAAGACAGCAAACTCGACTGCGAAAATATCTTTTGGACGGGCGTTCTCGGCGGCTATTCCCTGAAACCGAGCGGCACTCTTTCCCCGAAAATAATTAAAAACAACCTTACCGAACTTAGCGGCGAAACAAATTTCGTCGCCGTCACGAAAACGATTTCGATATGCGATACGGCATACTCCCTTGTGGTAATGCAGCCGAAAAGCGGCTTTGACAAAACCATTGCGGTCAACGCAACGAGAATCGTTTTGGTATGCTTCTTATTGGTGTTCGCCGCCGTCGTGCTTTCGGTTGTCTTCTCACGAAAATTCGTCGCGCCGGTGATAAAAAATCTGGAACAAATCCGCAAGCAGGAGCACGCCGAAAACAACTCCGACATTATCGAAATCGACGACTTGTTCGTCTACCTTGCCGAACAGGATAAACTGCGCGATCTCGAAACGGATAAGCTGAAACGCCAGAACGAGGAACTTGCAAGCGTCACCGAAAACCAGACCGCCGAAATCGACAAGCGACAAGCCGAAATCGAAAGGCTTGCGTATTCCCGCAAAAACGAAATCGATCCGGACAACTACGAGGCGTTCAAAGCCGGGCTGAAAGAACTCACGAAAACGGAAAGAACGATTTTCGACTTGTATATTGACGGCAAGTCCGCAAACGAAATCGCCGACGTTCTTAATATCCGCGAAAGCACGCTCAAATTCCACAACCACAACATACTGGAAAAACTCGGCGTGTCCTCTCGCAAACATATGCTGCGCTACGCAACTCTGCTCCGTCAGGAAACGCAGGAACAGTAATTCGGAACCTCGTTGAAAACAACTTGTTTTCTTGCATAAAAAAGACAGCCCGCGGGCTGTCTTTTTTGTTTTTGCCTTTTGTCCTGTTCTCGCAATAATAGGCTTTTATCGCGTGATTTTAACCGATAAACAGCAGGTTTCGCCGTTTAAGACTTTTGAAAAACCATTGTGTTTCTCTGTCGTACGGCGGCACTTTGCATGCTGTTTTTCGGGCTTTATTACAGCAACAGCGTTTTATCTTCGCCCATGCCGAGCATTCCGTCAAGGACGTATTTCTTGCCGTCTTCGTCACGGATATACCCTTCGAGTTCGCCGTACGCGACGTAATAATCTATGTTTACGACAAGCGCGTGCATAATCATCGGATTCATATTGTATACCTTGAATTTAAGGTTTACCATATCGTGCTCGTCCTTGACAATCCATTCCGAATAATCCTTAAAGTCCTTGCTTTCGGGGTTTCTCGTGAACGTTATCGGCGGAAGGATACTTGTTTTCCCTTCAAGCCACAATATGTTTTCGTTATATTTTTCCTGATCGACGGATTGATTTCTGGTGAGATTGAACGCAAGCCATTTTTCTTCGCCGTCGACGTTGCATTTACCCATCGTCGTTACCCAGTCATAATGGGCGCGGCGGGGATAATAGCCCCTGTGATCGTCGACGATTGCCGCGGAATCTTCGTCCGTCAGCATTTCTTCGCCGTTAATGACAAGCCTGCCTTCCGCCTTAAAAAAGTCTTTCTGGCTGTACAGCGGGCGGTTTTTGCCAAAAGGAATGCTTGCTACGCAAGGTTTTGACAAACGAGTCAGCGTGAAGTCGTACTCGATTGTCGCTTCGCCGTAGTTTTCTTTGATTGCCGCGACGATAGTTTTGTCTTTTTGCGGTACGGTAATCAGGCATTTGCCCGTATGTTGTCCTTTAAGATGGCATTTTCCGTCCTGAAAGTCGTTGACGTATCTGACGTGGGACACGGGCGTTTTCCCTTCCGCAACGGCACCGTTAATAAGATTCGGCGCGATAACGGTGTCCTTTGATTTTAAGTTGGTATCCCAGCAATAAACCTTTTTCGTGCGCTTGTCGTAAAACACGTTCAGCGTTTTTCCGAATATGCCCATATCGCAAACCACCGCAAGCAGCACACCGTTTTTAAGATGGACTTCCGTCGCTTCCCACAGCGTGAGTTTAAGCCTGTTGAAACAATTTGGCAAACTTGTGGGTTTTTTAAGTTTTACAAGGTCCATTTTTTTGAATTCCTTGTCGAAAGTTCCGAACGCGCAAATGCCGTTTTCGTCAACCATGCTTTCGGGCGTCGGTACGGCGCGTCTTTTTTCGTCGATAAATTTTGAATAATCTCCCATAATTTTCTCCTTAATCTGCGTTTTGCAAACTGCGAGCACTCCCGCGAGTTTTGCCTATATTATTATATCATTGAAAAAACGACAATTCAACGAATATGAAAAAATTTTCTGACGAATATCGGGTTTTGTATGTTTTTTTCAGCCGTAATCTTGGCTACAATCCCTTTTCGTCACAAAAAAAGGACTTGCTTTTGCAAGTCCCCTTTTTTCTTTTTTTATTACAGCTTGTTGCCGCAGTTATTGCAGTATGCGCTGTCGGCGGAATTATTTTCGCCGCAGTTGTCGCAGGTTTTTGCAAGCGGCTTTCCGCACGCCTTGCAGAACTTCGCGTCAGCGTCGTTCAACGCGCCGCATTCGCACCTGACGCCGCTTTCGGTTTTTGCCGCTTTCACGACGTTTTGTATTGCCGGCGCGATTTCCGAACTTGCCTCGTTAATGACGGGCACGCTTTCGTTTTTGGAATACGTGGCGATTTCGCGGCGGAATCCAAAGGTGAGAAGCCCTGCCCCGATACCCAGCATGGGAAGCCCTATAAACGCCAGGAAGAAGAGTTTGGGCATTCCTTTGTCGGGATTACCGACCGTTATGAAAAAGTCGATAAACGCCGCCAACGCCAGCACCGCACCGACAATCACCAGGACAAATCCCGCGATCTTCAACTTTTTTTTCAATTGTTCGTGTTTTTCAAAATTGTTGTCGTTTTGCATAATTAACTCCGAAAGTTGTTTTATTGATTATATAATATCATAAATATCTCAATTTTACAATACTAAATTTTGAGATTATCCTTCGGTTGTTTTTTCTTTCAAAAAAATCCGATAAAAAAACCTTCGGTTGCCCGAAGGTTTTCGTTTGTTTTGTCTTAGTCTTTCACGCCAAGCGATTTTTTGAGTTCTTTCACTGTCTTTTCCCAGACTTTCTTATTTCTTGAAATCGAGTTGTCTTTGTTTGCCGCGATTGCGTTCTGAGCGGCAATCTGATAACGTGCCTCGGTATTTTTGGATTTAAGGTCTGCGACGATGACGTCACGGAGCGTTTTGTTTTTGTCGTTTTCGTCGTCTTCGCGGCCGTAGTAAACGATGTAGTCAAGGGGAATAAGGTCGTCCTTAACGTCCGCAACGGTCGTGTCGTAAGGAATGTAACTTACGAACATGAAGTGAATGCCGTAGTCGGTGACGCACCAGCCGTACGAACCGAGACCGTTATTTACAAGCTCTCTGCCCTTTTTCGAAAATTCTTCGACGTAAGTTTTATCGTCTTCGTGGGGCGAGATAAGGTATCCGTTGCCGTTTCCGGTGATGGCGTTATTGCTGCTCTTATTATACATACCGGTGTCGTCGTTTACCATATAAACGTACTGCGCCGCGATTTCGCGTTTTGCCTCAAACGTAGTTGCCGCGTCGAGTTTCGCCGTGAGTTCGTTGATTACGTCCATTACGTTGTACTTCTTGATATTGCCTTCGCTATCGACCTCGTAAGGACGGGCTTTGCATTTTTCTTTCGTGCAGTACTTGTTGGGATCCTTGTTGTCTTTTTGTGCTTTTTCGCACTCTTCGCAGACCTCGTCGGGATCGTAATCGGGATTCGACTTCATAACCTCGATTTTGTTTGCAAGTTGTGCGCGATACTTTTCGACGATTGTTTTGTCGGGTTGTCCCGCCGTGAAGTTTTTAAGTTCGGTCGATTGCTCGTTGCTGAACTTAAAGAGAATGTTGAAAACGTAGCCGTAGCCGTGTTCCGACGTCGGATGATAAACGGTGTTTGTCAAGGACGACGAGATTGCGGTTTTGTAATTCGCTTTCGTTTCGATGCTGAATTTTTCCTTGTTGAGCGAAACGTATTTGTCATATTCGCTCTTAATTGCGGCGTCGTCGGGGTTGTAATCCTTGCTAAGTTCTCTCTTATATTTCGCGATAAGCTGGGTTTCGTACGCGCTGTTAAGGTAATAATCGTAGGACTTGTAGTTGTCTGCAAGTTGTTTTTTGAGTTCGTTCAACGCCTTGTCGACGTAATCGACCTTACCTTCGACCTTGTTGAGTTCTTCCCATTCTTTTGCGGTGTACAAATCTTTTTTCGCCTTTTCAAAGAATTTGATTTCGGCGTCTTCGGGTTTTAACTCCGCATTGTAATCGACTTCCGCTTTCGCCTTGTCGGGGCGTGTGGGACGCGCGGCGATTTTGTCGGTTTTGTCGACTTTATCGTCGTCTTTCTTATCGTCTGTCGAGTCGTCGGTGGAGGAGTTTGCCTCTTTCCAGAGCTCCTCGAAAACCTGCTTATACCACTTTGCCATGGATTCGTTCGCGCTCTTTACCGCTTCGTTTTTCTCAACGGCGTTCAGCAGGTCGGCAACCGCGGTGGTGTTTGCGACGCCCTGACTTTTTGCGATTTCGTCACGGACGTAAAGGATAAGCAGCTTGCGCTGGGCAAGCGAATCCAATATGGATGTCGCCGCTTCGTCGACGGTGTATTTGTAATAGTAAACGTAATAGTAGGCAAGTGAGTTGAACGACTCTTTAAACTCGCCCTTCGTGACGGTGGACGTAAGCCCTGCGTATTTCACGGTGGCAAGCGATTGGTTGTAGTCGCGCTCCTCGTTCTTCGTGATAACGTCGCAACCCGCAAACACGGTAATCGCGATAATCGTCACAAGTATAACTGCCAAGAATTTCTTAATATTCATCATAGACTCCTTGCGGAATTATATATAATAATAAAAACCGTACACCATATTATATAAGATTACCTTAAATTAGGCAAACGTTTTTATATATTTTCCTTTTTATCGTTTTTTTGTTTTTCACGCGGGAATTTTCACGATTTTTGCGTAATCAGCAAAAAGTTTATCATCTTTTCGACAACCTGTTCGACCGTCATCCCCTTTGTGTTGAACAACAGTTGCGGGGGTACGGTCGCCGTCAGCACGACGTCTTCGGTAAGTTTTGCCACGGCGGAAAGCAGGTTTTGCTCCTTAAAAACGTTCGCGTCGCGGAACACGAATGCCGCGCCCTTTTTCGTCGCGACGATTTTTTCGACGTCGTATTCGCCGGCAAGACTTTTCAAAAGCGCGATGTCGATAAGGTTTTTAAGTGGCGCGGACACAGGACCGTATACGTCGGACAGCGCCGCGATAAGTTCGTCCCGCTCTTTCACGCTCGTAACTTCCGAAATGCGCTTGTATACCCTGATTTTGTCGCCGTCGCCCACGTAGTCTTCGGGGACGTATGCGTCGACGTCGATTTTGATAAGCACGTTGTTTTCTTTCTTTACGCCGCCGTTTTTGATTTCTTCCACGGTTTCTTTCAGCATCTTGCTGTACAGTTCATAGCCGACCTTTTCGATATGGCCGTGCTGTTCCGCGCCGAGGAAAGTTCCCGCGCCCCTTATTTCAAGGTCGCGCAACGATATTTTGAATCCGCTGCCGAAGTCGCTGTATTCGGTAAGCGCGGTAAGGCGTTTTACGGCGTCGTCGGTCAGGACTTTGTTAAGCCGCGTCGTGAAATATGCGTGGGCAAGCGCGCCGCTTCTGCCGACTCTGCCCCTTAACTGATACAAGGTCGAAAGCCCGAATCTGTCGGCGTCGATGACGAAAAGCGTGTTCGCGTCGGGAAGGTCGATGCCGTTTTCGATAATCGTCGTTGCGATAAGCACGTCCGCTTCCATTTGATAAAACGACGTCATTCGTTTGTCAAGTTCGCCCGCGCCCATCTGACCGTGCGCTACCATTACCCTTGCTTTGCCGTCAACGAGTTTCCTGACCTTTTCGGCAAACGCCTCGATGGTTTCGACGTAGTTGTAAAGGATAAATACCTGTCCGCCGCGGCTCACTTCGCGCATGACGGCGTCTTTCAACAGCCCGTCGCTGTATTCGACGACGTAGTTTTGCACGGGCAAACGGTTTTTCGGCGGGGTTTCCAGAAGACTTATGTCGCGGACTCCGCTCAACGCGAGATTCAGCGTTCTCGGGATCGGCGTTGCGGTAAGCGTTAAAACGTTGACGTCCTTTTTCACGGTTTTCAGTTTTTCCTTGTGCTCCACGCCGAAACGCTGTTCTTCGTCAAGGATTAAAAGTCCGAGATCGTGGAACGCGACGTCTTTCGACAGTATGCGGTGCGTGCCGACGACGATACTTACCACGCCGTCTTCGATTTCTTTGAGCGAGCGGTCGATTTCCTTGTCCGATTGAAGCCTTGATAAAAGTACCGTCTTTATCCCGAATCCCTGCAACCTTGCGTTTAAGGTGTTGAAATGCTGTTTTGCAAGGATTGTCGTCGGGGCAAGAATCGCAACCTGCTTGTTGTCCATGACCGTTTTGAACGCCGCGCGGAACGACACTTCCGTTTTGCCGTAGCCGACGTCGCCGCAGACAAGCCTGTCCATCACGCGCCCTTTTTCCATATCGTCCTTGATTTCGCGGACGGCGCGATCCTGGTCATCAGTCAGGTCGTATTCGAAATTTTCCTCGAATTCGCGCTGCCACGGCGTATCGGGGGAATATTTATATCCTTTTTGCTTTTCGCGTTCCTGATAAAGTTTCAGCAAATCGAAGGCAAGTTTACGTATCGACGCCTTCGCTTTTTCTTTGGTTTTTTTGAATTCGTCGCCACCGAGTTTATTGAGTTTCGGCGTTTCTCCGCCCGAAAACTTCGTCAGCATATCCATCTGGTCGATGGGCACGAAAAGTTTTCCGCCGTCGCGGTAACGAAGCACGACGTAATCGCGCGTTATCCCGTTGACGGTGATGCGGTCGGAGCCTTCGCAAACGCCGATTCCGTATTGCTCGTGAACAACGTAATCTCCCGTTTTTAACTGGATAAACCCCGTTTTTGGTTTGCTTAACTCTGTTTTCTGTCCGATTTTACCAAAAAGTTCGTCCATTCCGAGGACGACGAGTTTTGCCTGATGATATATAAATCCGACGCGTATCGGGGCTTTTGTCGCAATGATTTTACTGCGTGAAAAATCTTCGTCGCACTCTGCGTAAATATCGTTTTCTTTGAGCGATTTCGACACGTTTTTCGCGCGGTTTTCGTCGCCGCAGCAAAGCATGACTTTGTAGCCCGTCGCATTGAAATTTTTGACGTCGGTGTAAAGCACGTTGCGGTCAAGATAATACTTTGCGGGCTGCTGCGATTTGAGCGTATATACGGCGTTTGACTCGAACACGGGATTGAGCGCGGTCAACTGCTGAAAAGCAAGCCGCTTCATCACCCTTATATACGTCAGCGCGTATGCGCGCGTTAAAATCGACTCCTTATGAATCGGCAGGACTTCGCCGCTTTCGACAAGGCTTTTAACCCTTGACGAGTGTTCCTTTTCGATAAGTTCCAACTTATCGTACAAAAGTTTCGGCTCGTCCACGATAATCGTCGCGTCGCGCGGAAGATAATCGAAAATCACGCTTCTTTCGTCGATAAACGGCGTTATCCACACAAGGTTTCTGTCGGTCGGATTAAGTTCGAGCCTGCCGATGACGTCGTCGATTACGTCGTTCGCTCCGCCGTTCGTCGTGCGGTGTTTTTTGATTTTTCCGATGATTTTGTCGGCTTCGTCGCGGGTGATGAGTACGTCGGTTGCCGGCGACAGCGTGACGTGTCCGATTTCTTTCACGCTTTCCATCGTCTCCGGGCGGAAAAATTTTATGCTTTCGACAAGGTCGTCGAAATAACTTATCCTTATCGGGTATTCGCTTGCAAGGGGATATACGTCCAGAACGTCGCCGCGCAATGAAAACTCGCCGCGGTCGGACATGCTTTCGACACGGGTATAACCCATCGACACAAGTTTGTTCGCGACTTTTTCGGGCGCGTACTCTTCTTCTTTCATAAGGGTAACGTGCGCCGCCCTGAACGCATCGACGTTGGGATAATACTGCAAAAGCGCCTCGGCGGGGATAACCGCGATTTCCGCTTTGTTTTGTATGAGGCGCGTCAACGCCTCGATTCTTCTTCCCGTGAGTCCGACCGAGCCCGCTTTTCTGTTCAAGAGTACGTCGTCCTTGTCGGGGATAAACACGACGCGGTCGTTCACGTACGCTTTCAGACGAGTGTATGCGGTTTCGGCGGCAAGTCTATCCGGCACAATCAGTAGTTTAACGCCAGGAATTGCACTTGTAACGTGGTTTTTTGCTCCTTGGACAAGCGAAAACGCCGTGGTGGCTTTGCCACCCCGTACTGCGTCGAGAAGGTTTTTGAAGTCGCCTTTTAAGTTTTCGAGTCTCAAAAAGTCGTACATTTCGTTTTTATATTTTTCGTCATTCGGGCTTAAATCCGTTGACGTTTCTCATAAGTTTGTCAAAGTCGCCGTCTTTCAAAAACGACAAAAGTTCGTTTGCGACAAAGTCGGTCGAGGCGTCGACAAGCGTTTTGTTTTCGCCCTTGACTTTCGACAACACGACATTGTAAAGGGGCACGTTGCCGTGGTCGAATCCCGTGCCGATGCGGATGCGCTTGAAAGCAGTGTTGCCGTTCAAGCATTCCACGATGTTCCGCATTCCGTTGTGCGTGCCCGCGCTTCCCGCGTTTCTTGCGCGGATCGTGCCGATTGCGATGTCGATATCGTCGTAAATCACGATTATGCCGTCCGCCGTTTCCTTATATTTCCCCATAAGTTCCCTGACCGACTCGCCGGAAAGGTTCATATACGTTTCGGGTTTTGCAAGGACGACGCGTTTCCCGTTCACGTTCGTAACGGCGGTTTTTGCCTTGCACTCGGTATGCGAAAACCTGACGCCCAGCTCTTTCGCGAGTTTGCTCACGACGTCGAAACCCATGTTGTGATATGTGTTTTTATAGGAAAGTCCTTTGTTGCCAAGACCGATAATAATCATTTTTCACCTTGTATGTCGCTGTCTTTTTTGCGTTTTTTTCTGAAATATTCCGAAAGGAGCGCGGCGCATTCGTCTTTTAAGATGCCCCCTTCGACGTGGAGTCTGTGGTTGAACCGCTTGTCCGTCGGAAGGTCGTAAAGAGTGCCGCAGCAGCCGGCTTTTTGGTCGTACGCGCCGAAGTAAACCGCTTTCAGCCTGCTGTTTATAAGCGCGCCCGCACACATCGCGCACGGTTCGAGCGTCACGTACATTTCGCAGTCCGAAAGATACCAGCCGAGTTTTTCGTTGGCGTTTTTGAGCGCGACGATTTCCGCGTGCGAAATTGCCGAATTGTCCCTTTCTTTTCTGTTGTTGCCTTCCGCGACGATCTCTCCGTTCAGGACGATGACCGCGCCGATGGGGACTTCGTCGAAAGTTTCCGCCTGTTTTGCGAGCTCGATTGCGCGGCGCATAAACTTTTCATCCATATTTCTTCACCGATTTTTGCAAGTATTTTCGGCGTGTTTTCAAGGATTTTCGCAAATTCCGCCGTGTAATCGCGTGAAATCGGGTGAAAAAGACAATCGTCGCCGAGTTCCGCCGTTATCGAAAATCCAAAGCCGTTTTTCAAAAACCAGTCCTTGTAGCCACCCGCGCTGCCGTCGCTTGTCACGGCGGGAAGTCCGGTTGCGGCTGCAATCATTTTAACATAATTTTTATAACATTTCAATTTTTTATAGCCATAATAGATAAGATTTCCCTTTGTATGCAGACACATCGCCGCTTTGAAGCCGAAATTTAAGGTCAATTTTTTCATGGCAAGCGTTTCGGGCTCGGAAAACGGACGCTCACCGACGTAGTTTTCGGGCGCGGGATAAAACACGTTGCTTTCGCCTTTTCCGAAGTCCGCGTCGAAGTTTACGTTGAGGTCTACCGCCCGCCCGTTTGCTTTCCACTTTGAAAAATCCGTTGAATTATTATTCACCCGTTTCAAAAATTCGCGCGAAGAAAACTCCGCCCCGTCAAGCGAATATTTCACAAGCATCGCGCCGTCCGGGTTTACAAGCGGCACGAAACATATCGCCGGCAAACTTTCGTCGTAATTATCGTAAAGCCGCATCACGACGTCGGCGGTAACGCACTCTCTTGCGTGAATCCCGCCGAATATGAGCGAGTGCGGATTACCCCGTCCTTTAACAAATGCGAAAATTTCGCGCGAAAACACGCTTTGTCCGATTGAAAAATAATTTTTTCTCGTTTTAAGGTCGTTCAATAAATCGTCGTACGCGTAAATCATACGACATAATATGAAAAAACGTTTTCGTTTGACCTGATTTGAAGTAATAATAAAAGTTATTTATGGTACGGCAGATTGTTCATTATCGAAAACGCGCGGTAAATCTGCTCCGACAAAATCACGCGCATAAGCTGATGGGGATAAGTCGCTTTCCCGAAAGAAATTTTGAAATCGGCGCGGTTTTTCACTTTGTCGCTCACGCCGTTGCTGCCGCCGATGACGAAAGTTATTTCGGAAACGCCCTCTGTCATTTTGACACTCATTAGCCGCGAAATCTCCACGGAATCCAGCATTTTCCCGTCAATCGCTGTCAATATGACATACCCTTTGACACATTCGAGTATTTTCTCGCCTTCCTTTTCGACAGACTGTAATACTTCCGCCGCGCTTTGGTTTTTCACGGGGAATTCCACGCACTCGATAACCTTGAACTCCGCAAACCTTGAAATTCTTTTTGCGTATTCGTTTATCGCGTCCGTAAAATACTTTTCTTTTATCTTGCCCACGCACACAACGTTGATTTTCATCTTATAACCCCCCATACAAAGGTAAATATCGTAATAAGCGTATTCAGCGTTATCGCAAAATACAGCGGCGCGTTGTCAAGCCGTGCGGTCGTTGCCTTACAAAACGCGACTTCCTTTCCTTTTTCGATCCTTTTGTCGCTCTCGATAACCGACGTCTTCAAAAACAGTACGAACATCAAAAACGCAACGAGTATAAACAATATCGTGGCGATTATTCCGCCTTTGGTCGTGCCAAGCAGAAAACCGTACGCCTTGTTCAGAAAATCGAAGCCTTTTCCCGTTTGCCGTCCGTAATCGCGCATCACCGCAACGAAGTTGTTGACGAAATGGCAAAACATCGCGGGATATATACTTTTCGTGACGTAAACGAGCGCGCCCGTGATAAGACCGAAGAAGAACGTGTAAAACACCTGCGTGACGTTCGTATGCATCAGCGCGAACATCAGTGCCGAAAGAATTATCGCAAAAGTCGGAAACCGCGCGTTTTCGTTTGCGCCGTAACAAAGTCCGCGGTTCGTGAACTCTTCAAACGTCGCGGGAAGAATCGCCGTGAGCGCGATATCCGCAAACAGCACGCCGATGTTGTCGTAAACAAGCGGTTTTGAAACCGAGGGAGTGTAGCCGATAATCGAAATAAGATTGTACCAGACGTTTGACAAACACGTCACCATAAAGGTTGCGAAAATCGAAATCAGAAAAATATAAACCCAACTTTTATTAGCGGGCAACGAGTCGTACTTGAACTCCGCCGCGATTGTTTTTAAGGCGTGCTTGTCCCGTGAAAATTTAAGATATATTACATATAGTAAAAACGGCACCACGCCCATAAATCCGACTTGCACGACGACGCTCCACACGGCGTCGGAACCGAGCACGGAAAACCCCGACAAAACCCCTTCCGACACCATAATACGAAAGATTGCGATAAGGAGCATCGAGAACGCGTATATGCCGTTTTTTGCGAAACGTTTTGTCATCAATTCAAAAATCCGCTGACCAGCGAGATAATCCAGATTACCGCGAGAATAACGTAAACAAGCTTGATATTCGACGGGAAAAAGTCCTCGCGCGACATCTCGGTCATTTCGTCGTCTTCGGGCGTAATATCGCGGATTATGGTGTTTATCTTATTATAAGCAGCCTTTAATCCGCCTTTTTTGAAAATTCCGCACAAATCCCTAAATGCCGCCGCAAAGTCGTTTTTGCTTTCTTTTGCTTTAACGGACAAGGTCTTTTCGGTGGAATAAACGCCGTCCTTGTTTTCGTAAACGTCGATGACTTCGGCGTTATCCGGCAAAATTTCAACGCGTTTCGGCGCGCTTACTTTCGTGAACTTTTTCAGAAGATATACGACGAGCGTGCCGCCTAAAAGTATCGCCACAATCCAGATGAGATACCGATATCCGACGTGCATCGAGCCCAAGCTCGTATTTTTCATAATCGCTTCGTACGGGTATTCCAGCGTCAGGCTTAAAAAGTTGTTGAAGAAATGCAGGAAAATCCCGGCCCACAGCGACTTCGACACAAGCACGACGTAGGCAAGCACCGCGCCCAGCAAAAACTGATGCACCGTCTGTATCGGGTTGCCGTGCATGAGCGAGAACATACCCGCGGTGATAAGTATCGCATAGGAATAATCGCGCTTTCTCGACGCCGCGTTCAGGACGACGCCGCGCATCAGAAACTCTTCGGCAAACGCAGGAAGCACCGCAAGCAGTAACAGTCCCAAAAAGTATGCGCCGACCGATGCCGTCGTATCGACGATATTAAGGCTCATATCGAACCCGAGCCTTGAAAGTATGTCCAAAAATATGTTCGACACGGGCAAAAACGCCATAATACAGCATACCGACAACAGCGAAAGTATGCCGATTTGTTTCAGCCCGATTTTTTTGTTGAGTTTCGTCGCGGACACGACGTCGACGTTTTTACGCTTTGCGTAAACGAGCATCGAGCCTATGAACGCAACGGGGTTGATAAGATACTGACACCACGCCGCCGCTCCGCTCATTCCGCTTGTGAAACGGAAAGAAAATTCGTAAATAAGGCTCAGGACGTAAAAAGTCGCAAACGCAACGAGAAACGCGTTGCCCGTGTTTGAAAACTTGAAATTCTTATTTTTCATCGGCTTCGATAAGTTCTCCGCATTTATTCTGATATGCAAGTTCGACGCGGACTTTGTCCGAAAAACCGTTTGCGTCAAGGGCGGACAATACCGTCGAAAAAGCAAGTTCCGGGCAGTTGTTTTCCTCGGACATATGCCCGAGAATCAGCGTTTTCAGCCCGCTGTGTGCAAGGACGGTCGCGACGTTTGCGGCGCAATCGTTGGAAATATGCCCGTTTGCGCCCGAAATACGCGTTTTGAGCCGTTGCGCGTACGAGCCTTTCATCAGCATTTCCACGTCGTGATTCGCTTCTAGCAATACTACCTGACTACCCTTCAAATTACTTAAAATTCCTTCGGTTATATGACCGATGTCGGTTGCGACGGAAACCCTTGCGCCGCCGGACACGAACGTATACGCAAGCGGATATACCGTGTCGTGCGGTATTCTGAACGGATAAACCGCAATATCGCCGATTTCAAATCCCGCGTCGAAAAAATCTACGTTTTCAAACGGAATCGGCCCTATTCGGCGCGCGATATGCGGCATAACCCGCTCGTGCGCGTAAACCTTGACGCCGGCGTTTGAAAGTGCGGAAAGTCCCGAAATATGGTCGTCGTGCTCGTGCGTGACGACAACTCCCGACAAATCCGTAATCCCCACGCCGATTGTCTTCAACGCGTCTGAAATTCTTTTCAAATTTACCCCTGCGTCCACAAGGATATGCGTCGTTTCCGACGAGATATAAGTGCAGTTCCCGTGACTGCCGCTGGCGATCGACATTATTCTCAGTGACATATTAACCTCGTTTAATATTGTATCACGGTTTTTTTTGCTTTACAAGCGATATTATGTTATACTATATCGGTAAAAAGGTGAAGTATGATAATCGACACGATAAAAATCGAAAACGCGGTCAGGGAAATTTTTGAAAACATCGGAACGCACCTTGACGAAAAGGTATATTGCCGTCTGAAAGCGGCAAAAGGCGCAAACGAACGCGAAAGTTTCGCGCTGAAAGTCCTGACCGAAAACGCAGAAATCGCGCGGGATACAAACTCGCCGGTATGTCAGGATACGGGGCTTGCCGTCGTATTCCTGGAAATCGGGCAGGACGTCGCGCTTTCCGGGAAATACGTCGAAGACGCCGTAAACGACGGCGTAAGACAAGCGTATGAAAACTTCCGCAAATCGTCCGTACACCCGCTTTCCCGCAAAAACTCGGGCGACAACACCCCCGCGATTATCCACACGCGCGTCGTGAAAGGCGACAAAGTGAAAGTTTCCTGCATGATGAAAGGATTCGGCAGCGAGAATATGTCGCGACTTTTTATGTTAACTCCTGCGGACGGCGTCGAGGGCGTGGTCGAAAAGGTTGTGGAAACAGTGAAAGACGCAGGCAGTTGCCCGTGTCCGCCCGTAATTTTGGGCGTCGGCGTCGGCGGCACGATGGAAAAGGCGGCGATTATGAGCAAGCACGCCCTTTTGAACGACTTGGACAAGGAAAACCCCGACGAATATCTTTCTTCCCTTGAAAAGGAAATGCTTGAAAAAATCAACGCTCTGGGCATCGGCGCGGAAGGCTTCCGCGGCGACGTTACCGCCCTTCGCGTGTTTATCGAAACGGAAAACACCCACATTGCTGGACTGCCCGTCGCGGTCACCGTACAATGCCATTGCTCGCGCCACGGCGAAAGAATAATCGAGGGATAAATGATTAAGGTCGATACAAGCGATATTGAAATACTGAAAACGCTGAATGCGGGCGATATCGTGTCGATAAGCGGCACGATTTACACGGCGCGCGACGCCGCTCACAAAAAGATTTTCGCCCTTATGAAAGACAATATGCCCTTGCCTTTCCCCCTTCGGAATTCGTTTGTCTATTACACGGGCGCGACTCCCGCAAAAGACGGCGAACCATACGGCAGTTGCGGCCCCACGACGTCGAAACGCATGGACGTTTATACGCCCGATATGCTGGATGCGGGACTTAAAGGTATAATAGGTAAAGGCGCGCGCACGCGCGCGGTAATCGACGCGATAAAACGAAACGGCGCGGTTTACTTCGTCGCAATCGGCGGAGCGGGCGCGTTTTATAAATCGGCGATTAAGTCGGCGGAAGTCATCGCTTTTCCGGAACTTTTGTCGGAAGCGGTAACGAAACTCGAAGTCGAAGGGTTCGAGTGCGTCGTCGGCGTGGACTCAAAAGGAAACGACATTTTTTAATAAATAATTGTTCCGACAGATAATAATACGAAGGAGATAAAAGAATGAACGGAATTGAGAAAGAATATAAGGAAAAAACAGGGGGCGACCTAATCCCATTATATATGGTAATGGGCAATTCGATTTTCGCTGAAAAATTCGGACAAAGTACGATTGCGTTGTATTCTTATTGCATCGAACACAATAAGACGTGGGAAGAAGTCCTTGAATGGGAAGAAATCCCCGGTGTAGAATATTAAACGAACAAAACGAAAAAGCGCAAACAAAAATCCCGCGGTTTCCGCGGGATTTTTCTTTGTCTTTTGTTAAATCAGATCGCTTAAATCGTCGTCGTTATCGAACTTGGGCTTCCTTGGAATGAAGCAAAGCGCGAAAATCAAAAATACCACCGATACCATCGCAAGACGCCATACGAAACTGCCCTTCGCAATCGGGTTCAAAGGAACGTTAAGCGCTTTGAATGCGGGAACGGTTGCACAGATAACTGCGCCCGCCACCGTCAATACGAACAGAATAAGCGCGGAAATCCAGATGTGGTATCCTCTGCCGTTGCAAAGCCCCACGAATTCCACGATAAGCGTCGCAAGAGCAATCGCGCATACCACGGTGTAAAGGAACAGCGGAACTTGTGCAATAAGGTTGCTTGTATTGAAGTTCATCCAGCCAGCAATGATATCGGGCTCGCCTGGGGCAAGCGCAAGGCTTGTGATTTTAAGTTGTGCCGCAAAGTGGTTGAGAATGACAAACGCAAAGAATCCAAGGGTGATAACGAAAAGGATTGCCGCAAACGCGCGGTTTTTGGCTTTCGTTTTCTTGATTGCATTTTCTGCGGAAAGGTCATCCCCGACAAACTCGGGCTTTTTATCGCGGCGTTTCGCCGCGCGCGCCGCTTTTTTATCAAGGGGTTGATCCTTGACTTCGGGCAACGGTTGTTGCTGTTTGGGTTTATTGTCGATTTGCAAAACGGGTTGGTTTTGCGTTGCGTACGGCACGAACGCCACAGGCACTACGACGGGGTTAAGCTGAACCTGACCGCGGGGTGCGATTATGGGTTGAAGACCGCCTGCCACGGGACGCATCACCGCATATTCGACGGGATTTGCAACCTCGGGCGGAACTTTTTGCGCGTTTTGCGGAGCGGGAGCAGCCGCCGCGGGTTTCCCTTGCGGAATGGGCGTTGCTTCGGACTTTTGAATTCTGAGTTCCGAAAAATCTTCGTCCTTCATTTCCGCGCGGGCGTTTTTAATGGTTTCTTCCGCGCTCACGGGCAAAGATTCGGCAACTACTATTTTGTTTTTTCTTTTCATTATATAACCTCCGCTTAAAACTCGACAGTTTCCTGAATTCTGTGTTTAGGACAAATTATGTTGCAGACGAATGCGAACACAAGGTTTGCGCCGCCGATAATAATCAGCATTATCGAGGGCCAACCGCAATCGCGCGAAAGCAGATTGCCCAGATTTTTGATCTGCGAGAAGAATTTCATCTCATAAAACGCCGCGACGACGAAGCACAGGAACGCTATGACCGCGCAAAGGGTAAATCCTATTCTCTTTCCCGTGGAAATCGCGATTATCGACAAAATGAAGTTGACGGCTATCGCAACGTAGGCGATGGCGATAAGATACGGCGCGAAAACAACGTCGAACTTTGCAAATTCGTGCGTTTTGAGCATCACGTCGAACATATCGGCAAAGTATTTAAGGCTGATGTATTTTTCCGCCCCCGCAATGGGATATTTCGCCGCGAACGACAACCCGAACAGGATTATCGACAGTGTGGCGATGATGAGCATAAGAACGCCCGACACACGTGCCGACGCGCGTTTTTCCGTCTTTCTTGCGGCAACGGTCTGTTGTTCCGCCGCGGACTGCGCGACGGTTTCTTCTTCCTCGCCCGCGGACAGGTAAGGAACGATCGCAACGGGATTTACCGTGGGTTGAAGTTGGATTTTTTCGCTGGGCCTTATGATAGGATACGGTTTGTTGACCGGCAACGGAGCGTAAAATACGACTTTTTCGTTTTTAACGTTTTCTGTTTTTTTATCCATAATTCCCCCGTTATTTTTTTGCGTTATTACGACGCATTCTTTCATAATCCGCCTTGGACGCATACTGCCACAAGGGCTGTTCCTGCGTGACGTACGGAACGATTGCAAGGGGCTGTACTATGGGCGAATTTTGCATAAATCCGTCGCCCGAATAAGCATAGCCGCCTGCGTAACCGGCTTGTCCGCCGCCCCTTACGGGTTTGCTGTCGGCAGACTTTTTACCGTTTATAAACTCAGGCTTTTTGTCCGCTTTCACCGGGAATATGGGCTCGACCACGGGAGTGTGCGGTACGTCGGGCACCTCGACGGCGTCTTCGAACGAAGGAATACGTTGCTTGCTTGCAAGGTACAGACTTCTGTTCTTATCTCTGCCGCAACGACGGCACTTTTCGTCGGAAATACTGTTGCGCTTGCCGCATACCGGGCAAACGTACGTGGAATTTTTCAATTCTTCTTCGGAAAGTTTGTCAAATTCGCCGTTGAACTTTTCCGCATAAGAGTGGATGAGAGGCAAAACCGCTTGCAGTCTTTCGATGCTTTCCACCTCGAACTCTTTTTCGAAATCGCCGGGCATTTCGCTGCCGCAAGCCGTGCAATATAAGGCGTCTTCGGCGTTTTCGCTGCCGCATACGGGACATTGAACCGTCTTGGGCTTTCTCAGAAGCACCGCGCCGCAATGTTTGCAAAAGCGCGTCCCGGGCGCATTCGGCGTTTCGCAAGCCGAACAGATAAGCGCGTCTTCGGGGTTGAACAGGCCTTGTCCGCAAACGGGGCAGAACGAGTCGCCCTGATGGACTACTGAACCGCAAGTTTTACATACTGCCATAATTTATCTCCTTAAACAATGGTCGAAATCACGAAAAAACCGTCGTGGTTTCAAGATACTTCTTAACTATTATGAACTAAAATAGTTTACATATCAACGCTTTTCGTAAAAAAGTTGACGGCGTTTTTCTTTTTTTGTCTTATTTGTTGAAGCTGTCTTTCAGCCCCACGACTTCGTTGAACACGGGCGCGGATTTGTCGAAAGTGCTTACCGCCATATAATAGCCCTGTCTCATAAACTGGAAGCGGTCGTACGCCTTTGCGTTTTCGACGATGAATTTTTCGGCTTTCGCGCGGACAACCGTCTTCGAGTTCTTGTTGACGCGATCCATAAGGTCGCCTTCGACGTCGTTGATAAGATAATCGAAACGATTTACAGTTACGTCGACACAGTCGTTTGCGTTCACCCAGTGTATTACGCCCTTGACCTTGATGCCCGCGTTCGCGCCGCCCGATTTGCTGTCTTCGATATACTTGCAGCGCACTTCTTTGACGTTGCCGTTTTCGTCGACGTCGCAACCGGCGTATTCGACGATGTACGAGCCTTTGAGCCTTACCATTCCGCCGGGTTTTAAGCGGAAATATTTTGCGGGGGGATTCAGCGAAAAGTCGCTCTCTTCGATGAAAAGTTCGCGGCTGAAAGTCGCGGTGTGAGTACCCGCGCCTTCTTTGTTGGGATTGTTTTCGATTTCGACGGTTTCCGTCGCCCCTTCGGGATAGTTTTCGATAATAAGTTTCAACGGTTTCAGAACCGCCATTGCGCGCGTTGCGTTTTCGTTAAGGTTTTCGCGGACGCAGTGTTCCAGAAGCGCGATATCGACGACGCTGTTTGCCTTTGCCACGCCGATGCGGGAGCAGAAATCGCGGATGGCTTCCGCGGGATATCCCCTTTCGCGCATACCGCTTAACGTCGGCATACGGGGATCGTTCCACCCCTCGACCACGCCGTCTTCGACAAGTTGACGAAGATAACGCTTGCTCATAATCGTGTGGGTAAGGTTGAGCCTTGCAAACTCGATTTGCCTCGGGCGGGGATTAAATCCGCACGTTTCGACAACCCAGTCGTACAAGGGACGGTGATCCTCAAATTCAAGACTGCAACAGCTGTGCGTGATACCCTCGATCGCGTCTTCCAAAGGATGCGCGAAGTCGTACATGGGATAAATCACCCATTTTGTGCCTTGTCTGTGGTGCGGCGCTTTCACGATACGGTAAATGACGGGATCGCGCATATTGATATTGTTCGCCGCCATGTCGATTTTCGCGCGGAGAACCTTTTCGCCGTCGTCGTATTTTCCCGCGCGCATTTCCCTGAAAAGTCGCAGGTTTTCTTCCACGCTTCTGTCGCGGTACGGGCTGTTTACGCCGGGCTCGGTAAGCGTGCCGCGGGTTTTGCTGATTTCTTCCGCGGACAAATCGCAAACGTACGCAAGCCCTTTTTCGATAAGCCCTTCCGCAAGCGAATACATTTTTTCAAAGTAATCGGACGCATAATAAAGCGCGTCCCATTCAAAACCCAGCCACCTTATGTCTTCCTGAATGCTGTTGACGTATTCGACGTCTTCTTTCGACGGGTTGGTGTCGTCGAAACGCAGATTGCACGTGCCGTGATATTTTTCCTTAATGCCGAAATTTATGCAGACGGCTTTTGCGTGGCCGATATGCAGATACCCGTTCGGTTCGGGCGGGAAACGCGTCGCTATGAACGTATGCTTGCCGCTTTTAAGGTCGGCGTCAATGATGTCTTCAATAAAGTTGGTTGGTTTTGCAAATTCTTCCATATATGCTCCTTAATGGAAAAATCGACGCTTTATACGCCGATTTTATTCGGTTAATTATCGATTTGGTGATTTCCGCCGCAAGACGACGGGAAAACTACGTCCCGCGCGGCAACAACCATCAAATCTCCTTGTTTTTTGAATCCGAATTTTTCAAGCCTGTCGTCGGGTGCAATAAGAATATTGACTTCGCTCATCGACAGTTTGAAAAGAATCGTCCTGAAAAAGAAGTCGGAAACCGACGGATCTTCCGCCTTGTCCTTTGCGACGTCGAAAGATACGATAAGAATCCCTTCGTCGCGAAGCACCATTTTGCATACGCCCACGCCCTCGTCGTCGTCGAAGAGCACCGCGTTGATACCGCTCGTGTTTGCGCCCGTCACCCCCGCGCGGTCGTAAATTCTCATCAATTCATCGTCGTCGTCAACGTAATTTACGGTCAGCATATCGTCTTTTCTTCTCCCTTTTCCGATTTTTATTTATTATATAAATATTTTATATTAAAGTCAAACAATCTTGCGGGAAATTAACGCCCCGCGGCAATTTCGTTTTTCAAAACGCTTTTCATTTTTTCGGCGTTGTGCTATTATGTTGTTATTAAAATAACACGGAGCAAATTTTATGATTACCGGTAAAAAAATCGTTCTGACCGGCGCAAACAGCGGTATCGGTCTCGAAACATTGAAACTTCTTGTGCAAGGCAACAACAAAATCCTTGCCGTCGACCTTAAAACGGACGTCATTTCCACGTTCGACCAAAGCAAGGTCTTCCCCATGCAATGCGACGTCGGCAACAAGGAAGGCGTCGACAAAATCTTTGAGGTCGCAAAAGAAAAACTCGGCACAATCGACATTTTTTATGCAAACGCAGGCTTCCCTTATTACGAACAGTACAACTACGCCGACTGGGATCGCGTCAACAGAATGTTTCAGGTCAATACGATTTCGCCGATGTATACCTATGGCAAATACCTTGATTTCCTGAAAGGCCGCGACGGACACTTCTGCATCACCGTTTCCGCAATCGGTCAGATGGCTATGCCCGGCTACTGCGTGTATTCGGCGTCGAAGTTCGGCACGCAAGGCTTCCAGCAAGGTCTTCGTCTGGAACTTCCCGAAAACGTGACGATGACCTGCCTTTATCCCGTCGCAACGAATACGAACTTCTTCAAAACCGCAAATCCCAAGGAATTCAAGAAACCCTTCCCCGTACAAAGCCCCGCTCACGTGGCAAAGAAAATGGTAAAGGGTATCGAACGCAAGAAGAAATCCGTTTACCCCTGCGGACTGTTCACCTTCGCAAGATTCCTGTTTGCGATCTGCCCGCCGATTAAGACGATTTACTGGAAGATGGAAACCAAAAAACTTAAAGATTTTATCAAAAACAACAAGTAATAAAAGTAATAATCCGTTAAAAACGCCCCGCTTTTGCGGGGCCTTTTTTGTGCCTTTCGGCGTGATGTGTCTTACGGCGCGATGTGCCTGCGGCGTGATGTTTGCCTTGCGGCGTGAAGTGTATACGGCATTACGGGTTTTTATAAACCCTTTTCACCCTTTCCGAAACGCCCGTCAGAATCTCGTACGGCAAAGTATCCGCGCGATTTGCGACGTCCGTGACCGTTATCTCGTCGCCGAAAACGACAACTTCGTCCATAATTTTCACGTCTGCGTCGCCCGCGTCGACGGCAACGCTGTCCATCGAAACTTTTCCGACGATTTTCAGAAATTGCCCGTTGCAGAAAATCATTCCCTTGTTCGACAACGCCCGAGGGAGTCCGTCGGCGTAACCTGTCGATATTATCGCGACGCGCATATCTTTTTTCGCCCGATACCCGCGCGAGTACCCGATAAAGTCGCCCTTTTTCACCGTGTTTATCGCAATTACCGCCGCGCGAAAAGTCATCACGGGCAAAAGCGGCGTTTTGTCGCCCGGGACGGGATTTACGCCGTACAGCGCGATTCCGATTCTCGCGCCGTCGAAAAATCTGCCGTACTTTATGAGCGCCGCGCTGTTTTCGGCATAAAAGGGGACGTCCTTTTCGTTTTTGACGACAAGTTCCGCTTCCATAAAGTTTTTTATCTGCGCTTCGGTGATGCGGCGGTCGGTTGCGTCGTCGCCGTCTGCCGACGAAAGATGGGTGAACACCCCGAGAACCCGCAAGTTTTTCACGGCGGACGCCGTTTCTCCGATTGTCGAAAACCCGAGCCTGTTCATTCCCGTATTGATTTTTACGAAAACTTCCGCGTCGTACTTTTTCGCAAGACAAAGGGTGTGTTCGTCGTACACGAGCGGACGGGCGGCAATTTCGCGGGCAAGCCCGAAGTCCTCGCAAAAGCCGAGTATCGCGATTTCGCCGTTTATCCCGTTTTTCCTTAAACTTTCCGCCTCGTACACCGATGCCACGGCAAATTTTTTGCAACCGCACTCTTCAAGAGTTTTCGCGACTTCCGTCGCGCCGTGTCCGTATGCGTTCGCTTTCACGACGGCAAACACGTCGTCGCATTTTTCTTTTATCGTTTCAAAGTTTTTTTTCAGCCGAGATAAATCGACTTCCGCGCGGCATCTGTCCACCCTTTTCCCCCGACGATTTTTTTCAATATATGACGAGACTCGTTCAAACGTGATTTCGCGCCTTGACTACCGCCCCCAAAAAGGGTAAAATATCGGTATGATTAAAATCGTTGACAGCGGATACGGCGTCAGGCTTTCTTTTGACGAAACGGAAGTTTTCAATCATACGTCGCTCATTCCGTTTATAAAATCGGTAAATGCCGAAAAAAAGTTCGGCGTGAAAAACGGGAAACTGACCGCGCGGTTCGACGTCGACGGGGAATACGCGCTTTCGGACGTGAAAACCAAGTCGTGTTCGGTAAAGTCCGCGCATATCGACTTTTCGGGATACGACGGGGATTTTGTGAAAATATCCGTCGTCGAAGAAGAAAACCGTCTTGCGCTGCATTTTTCAAACGCGACGTTTTCCGCCGCAAAACTCACCTTTCTCGTGCCGCCGACTTTCCCTGTGGAATTTTGCGGGAAAGAGATTTCAAAAGGTACGACAGACAACCTTGTCGAAAAAAAGACGGGCGTTTTGTCGGCACTTTTCAAGAAACCGAAAGACACCTTAGAATACGAAAAATCGTGCGCGCTTTCCCTTTCGGACGGCAGAAGATACGAGTTTGAAACAGCCTCTCTCGTGACGCTCGATTTCAACAAAAAAGCCGCTGTTTCGCTGTATTTCGAGCAACTGCCCGAAACGATATATTTTTACAAATTATGACAAAAAACTGGGTTTATTATGGAAATTAAAAACGTAAAGTTCATTTATGGTGGAAAACTCGCCGATAACACCGTCGACATAACCGTTGAAAACGGAAAAATTTCAAAGGTTTTTGAGACGCGCGAAAAATCTGCGCCGCGATACGTTACGCTGCCCTACGTCGATATTCACACGCACGGCGCGGTGACTCACGACGTCACGGAACTTAGTGAAAACGCCTTGTCGGAAATCGGAAATTACCTTCTTTCAAACGGTATCGGAGCATACCTTCCGACCTTTGTCGCAACCCCGCTTACCGCGCTTGACAAAGCCTTTGAAAAACTGAGAAAATTGTCGCCGTCGGGCGCGGAAATTCTGGGCGCGCATATCGAAGGTCCGTACATCAGCATTGCGAAAAAAGGCGCGCAGCCCGTTGAAAACATAATGACCTCCTTTGACGAAAAGGACGCGGATTTTTTCAGCCGGAACGCAGACGTTCTTAAAATCGTAACGCTGTGTCCGGCAACGAAAAACGCGGTCGCGCTCGTAAAAGCAATCGTCGGAAACGGCATAAAGGCGCAGGCGGGACACGATGACAGTATCGACGATCAGATTATCGCCTGCAAAAACGCCGGGCTTGACGGAGCGACTCATATTTACTGCGCGTCAAGCGGATTCCGCCGCGTCGACGGCAAAATCACGAAACATCTCGGGCTGAACGAGTGCGCGATGTACTTTGACGATATTTATACGGAAGTCATCGCCGACGACGTGCATATCGGCGAAAACCTTTTCAAATTCATTTATAAGTGCAAAGGATATGAAAAAATCATACTTGTGTCGGACGCCCTTGCCCCGTGCGGCGCGCCTGTCGGCGAATATATCCTTGGCGAAAACACGCCCGTAATTGCCGACGGCACCGCGGCGTATCTCAAAGACAAATCCGCCCTTGCGGGAAGCACGACGAACATCGCGAAAATGGTTGAAATCATCGTGCGCTACGGCGTGCCACTTGAAAAGGCGGTTTATTGCGCGACCGAATCGCCGAGAAAGTATTTGGGGCTTGAAATCCCCGCCCTTTCCGTTGGATATGACGCATCGTTCAACGTCGTCGACGAGCGCGGAAAAGTCACGGAAGTTTATTCAAAAGGCAAAAAAGTCCTGTAACAGGACAATTTTTTCCGATAATTTTGCAAAAAAATCGTCCGTTTTTGTCGTTTTCTTGAAAAAGAGTATTTACACCGCCCGCTTTTTAATGTACAATTAAAATGCAATAATGTTTTTGCATATTCCGGCACTTCATGCACTTTTTCAGGGAGGAACTTATGAAAATCGTTATTCTGGACGGTTTTACCGAAAACCCCGGCGACCTTTCGTGGGACGGGTTCAGAAACCTCGGCGAGCTTACCGTGTACGACAGAACGCCCGACGACTTCGACACCGTTGTCAAACGCATCGGCAATAATCAGGCGGTCATCGTGAACAAGGTGAAAATCACAAAGGAAATTCTGGACGCCTGCCCGAATATCGAATATATCGGGGTGCTTGCAACCGGCTTCAACGTCGTCGATACCGTCGCCGCAGCCGAGCGCGGTATTCCCGTCTGCAACGTTCCTACCTATGGCACGGCGGCAGTCGCGCAGTTCACTTTCGCGCTTATTCTGGAATGCTGCCACCACGTCGGACACCACAGCGACGCCGTAAAACAAGGCCGCTGGACAAATTCAAAAGACTTTTGTTTCTGGGACTATCCGCTTACCGAGCTGAAAGGAAAGACTCTGGGGCTTGTCGGATACGGCAGAATCGGGCGCACCGTCGGCACGATCGCAAACGCGTTCGGCATGCACGTCATCGTTTACGACAAAATAATGTCGTTGGACAGCGAAATCGCCGAATACGCCGACCTTGCGGAATTGTACTCCCGCGCGGATATCGTGTCACTGCACTGCCCGCTCACGAAAGACAACGAAAAAATGCTTGACAAAAACGCCTTCGATATGATGAAAGACGGCGTAATCGTCATCAATACTTCGCGCGGCGGACTCATCGACGAGAATGCGCTTAAAGACGCGCTCGACTCGGGCAAAATTTCGTTTGCCGCAGTCGACGTCGTGTCGGAAGAGCCGATAAAACCCGACAATCCGCTTCTTCGCGCGGACAACTGCATCATCACGCCGCATATCGCCTGGGCGTCGAAGGAATCCCGAAAACGCCTTATGGATACCGCGGTTATGAACCTTTTGTCCTATCTTGACGGAGAGCCGATAAACGTCGTGAATTTTAGATAAAAAAATTCAGATAATAAAAAACCTTTTTACCCCGCGCAAGCGGGGTTTTTTATTGACAATTTTTAATGCGCGGCGTAAAATAAGTTATACAAATCATACTTTTCATACTTTTGAGGTTATTATGAAATCACAAAAAGACGGCAAATTCGCCTGGACGGTAAAAGTCGGCGAGAAAGGACAAATCGTCATTCCAAAGGAAGCGCGCGACGTTTTCGGCATTGTGCCCGGCGACACCCTTATTCTTTTCGGAGATTCCGCGCGCGGTATCGCCATTCCGCCGAAACAATACGTTTCGGGTTACGTCGACAAGGTGTTTAATAACGACAATGAAAACTCTTGAAATTGAACACCTTACAAAGGTTTATCCGTCATTTACCCTTGACGACGTGAGTTTTTCAGTCGAGAGCGGACGCATTATGGGATTTATCGGCAGAAACGGCGCGGGAAAATCCACCACTCTCAAATGTCTTCTGGGTTTTGTCCATAAAGACGGCGGCACGGTAAAATTTTTCGGAAAGGACTTTTCGGAAAACGAAAAGGAAATCAAAAGCCGCGTCGGCTACGTTTCGGGCGGCGCAGATTATTACGTCACGAAAAAACTGAAAACGATAACCGCCGTCACGAAAAGGTTTTACGAAAACTTTGACGACGCGGCGTATCGCGGCTATCTTGAAAAATTCAACCTGGACGAAAACAAAACCGTAAAGGAGTTGTCGCAAGGAATGAAAGTCAAGTATTCGCTGGCGCTTGCCCTGTCGCACAACGCCGACCTTTTGATTCTGGACGAGCCGACGTCGGGGCTCGATCCCGTCTCGCGCGAGGACCTTCTGGACGTGTTTTTGTCGCTTAAAGACGACGGGAAAACCATACTCTTTTCAACGCACGTAACGTCCGATCTCGACAAGTGCGCCGACGACATTACCTACATCAGAAACGGCAGGATTTTTGCAAGCGAACCCACCGATACGTTCAAGGAAAAATACAAACTCGCATTCGTTAAAAAGGACGCTTTCACGGACGATATCGCAGCGTGCTCGCACGGCGTGAGACGGCTGAAAGACGGGTTAAGCGTGTTGATTTCTGCCGATAAAGCCGATGTTTTGAACATTGAAACATCCGACGCTTCGCTTGAAGACATTATGGTGCATCTTGAAAAGGAGGAATTATGAAGAATCTTGTTTACAAGGAATTCCGTCTCGCGGCGCACCCGACGAACTACATTTTTTTGTCGTTTGCTTTCATGCTGCTTATCCCGAATTATCCATATCTCGTGTCGTTTTTTTACACCACGCTCGGCATATTCTTTATGTGTCTTTCGTCGCGTGAAAATCACGACCTGGAATACAGCCTTAATCTGCCCGTAAGAAAGCGTGACCTTGTCGGCGCAAGGATACTCACCGTCTGCATTTTCGAACTTTTGACGATTGTCGCGACGATTCCCTTTGCCGTCCTTCGCTGCACGGTTCTGAACACTTCCTTAAACCAGGCGGGCTCGATGCCGTCGCTTGCTTTTTACGGAATCGCGTTTTTGTATTTCGGCATATTCAACCTGGCGTTTTTCACGGCGTATTATAAAAGTCCCGAAAAAATCGGCAGACATTTTGCCTTGTCGAGCGCACTCGGATTTTTAATCGTCGCAATCGACGTCGTACATTCGCACGCACCCGTCGTAAAAGACGTGTTTCTGACGACGGACGACTCTCACCTTGCGGCAAAACTCGTAATTTTGTTTGCGGGTATTATTTTTGGCGCAGGACTCACCGCGCTTTCGTATAAAAAAGGCGCGAAAAGTTTTGAAAAATACGATTTATGACGTTTTTCGGACGCAAAAAACCGCCGTTGTACGGCGGTTTTTCAATGCGTTTTTGTTTTTTTATTATTTGATTACTTCAAGTCCGCCCAAAAACGGTCTTAAAACTTCGGGCACCGTTACCGAGCCGTCGGCGTTCTGATATTGTTCCACAAGCGCGGGAAGGATGCGACTTGTCGCAAGTCCGCTGCCGTTCAAGGTATGCACGAAACGGGTTTTGCCGGTTGCGGCGTCGCGGAAACGGGTGTTGTTTCTTCTTGCCTGATAGTCGCGCGCGTTCGAAACGCTTGAAACTTCCTTGAAAATGCCCATCGACGGAATCCAGACCTCGATATCGGTCGTGCGCGCCATCGACGCCGAGCAGTCGCCCGCGGCAAGTTTCGATATGCGGTGATAAAGCCCCAACTTTTCAACGAGTCCGCTTGCCTTGTTCACAAGTTCTTCAAAGGCTTCGTCGCTGTGATCGGGGTGGGTATATTGCACCATTTCGACCTTATTGAACTGATGTCCGCGGATCATGCCGCGCTCTTCGCTTCGATAACTGCCCGCTTCTTTTCTGAAACATGGAGTGTATGCGAACATTTTCATCGGGAGTTTGCTTTCGTCGATGATTTCGCCCGAGTAAATATTCACGAGAGCGGTTTCCGCAGTCGGCAGCATAAAGCGGTTTTTCTTTCGGTCTTCGTCGACGTCGAGCCAATACACTTCGTCCGAGAACTTGGGGAATTGTCCCGCGCCGAATCCGCAGTTATAGCCGAGTTGCAACGGCGGAAGAATAAATTCGTAACCGTCTTTCAGGTGCTCCGAAATAAAGAAATTCAGAAGCGCCCATTCCAGCCGTGCGCCGACGCCGCGGTACATCCAGAATCCGCCGCCCGACAGTTTCACGCCGCGTTCGTAGTCGATGAGATTCAAGCTTGTGCAAAGGTCGACGTGGTTTTTGGGCTCAAAGTCGAATTCGGGCATTTTGCCGATGACTTTTTGTACGGCGTTGTTTTCCTTGCCGCCCGCAACGAGGTCGTCGTCAGGAAGGTTGGGAAGACACGCGACGAAGTTAAAGATTTTCTCCTGCAAATCGTCGATTTTCTTGTCGTCTTCGGAGATTTCTTCGCCGATTTTTCTCATTTCGTCAAAGATTGCGTCAACGGGTTTGCCCTCTTTTTTCAAGCGGGGAATGTCCGCCGACACCTTGTTTTTTCTTGCTTTCAGACTTTCGACGTCGGAAATAAGCGCGCGTCTTTCGGCGTCCCACGAGAGAAGTTCCGAAAAGTCGACGTCGCATTCTTTCTTTTTCAAAGACGCTTTCACCGCGTCGGGATTGCTGCGAATCAGGTTAATATCAATCATATCTTTCTCCTATATTACGAAGTTGATAAGGCGATGGGGAATTACGATAACTTTTTTCACGGTCGCGCCGTCGAGAAGGGCTTTGACCTCATCGGAATCCATCGCGATTTTTTGGATTTCGTCTTTGTCCGCGCCGGACGGTACGACGATTTTCGCTTTCACGCGGCTGTTGATCTGCACCGCGAGTTCGAGTTCGTCCTTAATAAGGGCTTTTTCGTTAACTTTCGGGAATTCGGTATTGAAAATCGTGGCTTTGTTGCCCAAAATTTCCCAAAGTTCTTCCGTGAAATGCGGCGCGAACGGCGCAAGCACTTTCACAAGATCTTCGACGCACTCCTTAAAGACGGCGTTTTTGTCGGACACTTTGTTTTCGTAATCGGTAAGCGCGTTCGTGAATTCCATAATACGCGCGATCGCCGTGTTGAACGCAAAGTTTTCGGTGTCGGCGGTGACGCATTTTATCGTGTTGTTTCTGACGTATTCGATATTCTTTTCGGCAGCGGTCAAAGGATTATTGTTGTACGAGAACGTGCGGCTGTGGCACACGAGCCTTTCAACCCTGTCCATGAAACGCTGGATACTTTCAAGCCCTTTGTCGTTCCACGGTCCGCCTTCGACATAGGAAAAACCGAACATAAGGTAAAGTCGGAAAGCGTCGCTGCCGTACTTTTCGATGAGAGTGTCGGGCGAAATTACGTTGCCGCGGGACTTGCTCATTTTTTGTCCGTCGGGCCCTAAAATCGTGCCCTGATGCACAAGCGACTTGAACGGTTCGTCAAAGTCGAGATATCCCATATCCCTTAACGCTTTTGTGAAAAATCTTGCGTACAAAAGATGCATGCACGCGTGTTCCGCGCCGCCGATGTATTTATCGACGGGAAGCATTTTGTCGACTTTTTCGCGGCTGAACGCTTCCTTGTCGTTTTTCGGATCGACGTATCTCAGATAATACCAGCTGCTGCATACGAAGGTGTCGAGCGTGTCGGGATCGCGCTTTGCGTCCGCGCCGCAAACGGGGCATTTCACGTTCATAAATTCGTCGCACTTTTTCAGCGGACTTTCGCCGTCGGGCGTGAAGTTGACGTTGTAAGGAAGTTCCACGGGCAAATCCTTTTCGGGGACAGGCACCGCGCCGCAATGCGGACAATGGATAACGGGAATGGGCGCGCCCCAATAACGCTGACGCGAGATAAGCCAGTCGCGCAGACGATAGTTGGTTTTGAGTTCCCCTTTCCCTTCTTTTTCAAGTTTTTTGATGACGGCGACGCGTCCTTCTTCGGTGGTCATACCGTCAAATTCGCCGCTGTTGCACATTATGCCGTAGTCGGTATAAGGCAGATCGTCGGGCGAGCCGTCCTTGCTCCTTATTACTCTTTCGATGGACAAGCCGTGCTTTTTCGCGAAAACGTAGTCGCGGTCGTCGTGCGCCGCAACGCCCATAACCGCGCCCGTGCCGTAACTTGCAAGGACGTAATCGGCAACGAGAATGGGGACTTCCCTGCCGTTTATCGGGTTGATGGCGTAACTTCCCGTGAACACGCCCGTCTTTTCGCGCGAGGACGAAAGACGTTCAATCTCGTTAATTTTGCTGCACTGCAATTTATAGTCTTCGACAATCTGTTTGTTTTCTTCCGTGACGACCTTATCGACAAGCGGGCTTTCGGGCGCGAGAACGACGTACGTGATACCGAAAATCGTGTCGGCGCGCGTCGTGAACACGCGGAAACTGACGTCCTTGTCTTTCACTTGGAACTCGATTTCGCCGCCCGTGGATTTACCGATCCAGTGTTTTTGCATAAGTTTGGTTTTTTCGGGCCAGTCGAGTTTGTCGATGTCGTTCAAAAGTTCTTCGGCGTATTTCGTGATGCGGAAGAACCATTGCGTCAGATTTTTACGGACAACCGTCGTGCCGCATCTTTCGCAGCAACCGTCGACGACCTGCTCGTTCGCAAGAACGGTCTGGCAGGACGGGCACCAGTTGACCGGCGCTTCCTTTCTGTACGCCAGGTCGTGTTTATACATTTGCAAAAACAGCCATTGCGTCCATTTATAATACTTTGGATCGCACGTGACGACCTCGTAATCCCAATCGTATGTCGCGCCGATGTTTTTAAGCTGTTTTTCCATCGTCGCGATGTTTTTCAGGGTGCTGTCTTTGGGATGAATACCCGTTTTTATCGCGTAGTTTTCGGCAGGCAGACCGAACGCATCGAATCCCATCGGCTGGAACACTTCGTAGCCCTGCATACGCTTAAAGCGCGCGAAACTGTCCGACGGTCCGTAGTTGAACCAGTGTCCGACGTGCAACTTTGCGCCCGACGGATACGAAAACATTTCAAGGACGTAATACTTCTTGTCGATTCTCGACGGATCGAACTTATAGGTTTTTTCCTCTTCCCATTTTTTATTCCATTTTGCTTCGACTTCGAGCATGTTCATATAGGAAATACCTCGTTTGAAAAAATATATAAAAGATTATAACAAAGTAAATATAATAAGTAAACAAAAATCGAACGGATTTTTCATTTTCAAAACCAAACGCCCCCGACATCTCGGGAGCGTCTTGATTTTCATTAATTCGGATTTTGAAAAAATTATACGTTGAAGCGGAACAAAACCACGTCGTCGGGTTGCATTACGTAGTCCTTTCCTTCGCTTCTCACCTTGCCTTTTTCTTTGGCGGCGTTGAAACTGCCAAGTTCCAAAAGCGTAGGATAATCTACTATTTCCGCACGGATAAACCCCTTTTCGAAGTCGGAATGGATTTTTCCTGCCGCTTGCGGCGCTTTCGTTCCGCGCTCGATCGTCCACGCCCTGACTTCCTTTTCGCCGGCGGTCAGATAACTGATAAGACCAAGGAGTTTATAGCACGCCGTGATAAGTTTCGGAAGCGCGCCTTCTTCGATTCCCAAATCGTCAAGGAAGGCTTTTCTTTCGTCGTCGGAAAGGCTTGCAAGTTCTTCCTCGATCTTTGCGGAAATCACGACGACTTCGCTGCCTTCCGCCTTTGCGTATTCTTCGACGGCTTTCGTATATTCGTTTCCGCCGGTCTGGTCTTCGGACACGTTCGCGCAGTAAATGACGGGTTTGTCGGTGAGCAGGAAGAAGGATTTCACAAGTTCCTTTTCGTCGTCGGACAGTTCCATCGTCCTTACGGGTTTGCCGCTTTCAAGCCATTTATAAATGCGGGTTAAAAGATTTGCCTCTTCGATAAACTTTTTGTCGCCGCCCTTTGCCATAGATTGCGCTTTTGCGATGCGGCGTTCCACCGTTTCCATATCGGCGAAAATAAGTTCCAGATTTATGGTTTCGATATCGTCGACGGGATCGACCTTGCCGGAAACGTGCGTTACGTTTTCGTCGTCGAAGCACCTTACGACGTGCACGATCGCGTCCACTTCCCTGATGTGCGACAGGAATTTATTGCCAAGACCTTCGCCTTTCGACGCGCCCTTGACAAGCCCCGCGATATCCACGAATTCCACGGTTGCGGGGGTGATTTTCTTGCTGTTGTAAAGCGCCGCGAGTTTTTCAAGCCTTTCGTCCGGCACCGCGACGACGCCCACGTTCGGCTCTATCGTGCAAAAAGGATAATTCGCGCTCATCGCGCCTGCGTTTGTAATTGCGTTGAACAACGTGCTTTTCCCGACGTTGGGAAGCCCGACTACGCCTAATTTCATATCACACCTCTTGTTTTTGTCGAAAATATAATACAACATTTTTATTTTGTAGTAAAGAGAAAGGCGGCACTTTGGTTTACAAAATATAATTGCTATGATAAAATAACTTAAACTATTTAAGCATAAAAGCAAATAAAAAGGCAACTTATGGATTACAAACACGAGATTTCGCAACTTATCAACATCGACGGCGTCGACCGGCAGGACGTCGAATCCCTTATTGCGGTGCCCAAAGAAAGCGGCAACGGCGATTATTCCTTGCCGTGCTTCCGTTTCGCAAGGGTGTTAAGGAAAGCCCCCGACAAAATCGCCGAAGACCTTGCAAGCGATATCGTCGCAAAACTCAAACGCATAAACCGCATTCACGAAAGGGTTTCCGCCGTGCGAGAGTCGGTAAAAAGCAACTCTTCTTTGTCCTTCCTTTTGCCCGAAAACGAAAAGGACGATTTCCGCGCGGAGTTTTCCTCACTCGGAAAGCCTTTTGAAAAACTTTTTGACGACGTCAGTCAGTCCGAGCCGAAGAAACGCGCCGACGCTTTCTTTTATCTTGCGTCGCTTGCGAAATTTGTCGATAAGGTCGAGGCGAAAAACGGATATCTCAACTTTTACCTTAACAAAAGCGCGTACAACAAAATAATTCTGGACAAAGTCGCCGCGGAAGGCGACAGGTACGGCGCGTCCGACGTCGGCGCGGGCAAAACCGTCTGCATCGACTATTCGTCCATCAACATCGCAAAGCCTTTCCATATCGGCCATCTTATGACGACGGTCATCGGCGCGGCGCTTTATCGCACGTTCAACTTCTTGGGCTACCGCGCGGTCGGTATAAATCACCTTGGCGACTGGGGCACGCAGTTCGGCAAACTTATCGTCGCATACAAACTCTGGGGCGACAAAGACGACATCGAAAAACGCGGTATCCGCGCCCTTCTCGATATTTACGTCCGCTTCCACAAAGAAGCCGAAAAGGACGACTCGCTGAACGACGAGGCAAGACATTACTTCAAACTTATCGAGGACGGCGACAAAGACGCGCTTGCCCTGTTCAACTGGTTCAAAGACATCACGATGAAGGAAGTAAACAGGACGTACAAACGTCTGAAAGTCACCTTCGACAGTTACGCCGGCGAAAGCTTTTACAACGACAAAATGCAGCCCGTCATCGACGAACTTAGCGCAAAAGGATTGCTCAAAGACAGCGAGGGCGCAAAGGTTGTGGATTTGTCCGCATACAATATGCCGCCGTGCTTGATCTTAAAGGCGGACGGCGCGACGCTTTACGCCACGCGCGACCTTGCCGCGGCGTTTTATCGCAAGAAAACTTACGACTTTTATAAATGCCTGTACGTTGTGGCTTATCAGCAGAATCTGCACTTTAAGCAGTGGTTTAAGGTCGTTGAACTTATGGGTTACGACTGGTACAAGGATTTGGAGCACGTCGCTTTCGGTATGGTTTCGATGGAAGACGGCGCAATGAGCACCCGCGAAGGAAAGGTCGTGTTCTTGGAAGACGTCCTCAACAAAACCGTGGAAAAAGCCCGCGCAATTCTGGACGAAAAATCGAAAGGTCTTGACGACAAAGCGACGGTTGCCGAAGATATCGGCGTTGGCGCGGTGGTGTTCTCCGCCCTTTACAACAACCGCATAAAAGACGTCGTTTTCAGCTACGACCGCGTGCTGTCGTTCGAGGGCGAAACGGGACCGTACGTACAATATACTCACGCGCGCTGCACAAGCGTTTTAAGCCGTGCGGAAATTACAAAGGACGTCGATTACTCCGCCCTTGACAATGCGGAAGCGAACGCCGTCGTGAAAGCGATCGCGGCATTCCCCGACGCAGTCAAAGACGCCGCCGAAAAGTACGAGCCGTGCTATATCTCGCGCGCGGTGATGGCGGTATGTCAGGCATACAACAAGTTCTACTTCGAGCACCGCATTATCGACGCGGCAGAACCGCAAAGAAACGCAATGCTCCTGCTCACAAAAGCGACGAAACAAGTCATCAAAACGGGCTTGACGCTTCTTGGCATCGCCGCCCCCGACAAGATGTAACGCGGGCATTTCAATGAAATAAATTCGCCGACGGCGAATTTGTGAAATCCGTTTTCCAACCGACTGAAATCGCCCCGACGATGAACTTTGCCCATCGGGCAAGTTATGGATTCCTTAATAAAATAACCCCTCCGCGATTTGCGAAGGGGCTTTTTTATGGGTTTATTTTGTCGTTACTCAATCGAAACCGTCCCGTCCGTGCAGACAACTTCCGTCGCCGGCACAAAGAAATTCCAAATTGTTCCTTTCGAGATGACATTCCACTCTTCCATAGTTCCGTTAAACGTAATATTTGTAAGTCTATAGCAAAAATAAAATGCGGATTCGCCTATGCTCGTTACGCTGTCGGGGATTGTTACGCTCGTAAGTTCCGTGTAACCAGAGAAGGCAAAAGAGCCGATGCTCATCACGCTACCGTCTGCGGGAATAATACTATTTTTGCAACCCGCTATCAAGGTTTTGCTTTCCGTCTCAATAAGACAATTTCCTGCACTATGATATTTTGTGTTGCCGTCTGCAACCATAATGTTCACATGTTCGGTGCAATACGCGAAGGCACCCTCGCCGATGCTTGTCACGCTGTCGGGGATAGTTATACTTGTCAAACTGGTGCAACCCAAGAAGGCGTACCAGCCAATGCTTATCACTCTGTCGGGGATTGCAATGTTTGTCAAACTGGTGCAACCCGAGAAGGCGTACCAGCCAATGCTTATCACGCTACCGTCTGCGGGAATAATACTATTTTTGCAACCCGCTATCAAGGTTTTGCTTTCCGTCTCAATAAGACAATTTCCTGCACTATGATATTTTGTGTTGCCGTCTGCAACTGTAATGTTCACAAGTTCGCTGCAATTAGAAAAGGACGCGGAACCTATGCTCGTCACGCTGTCGGGGATTGTTATACTTGTTAGTCCTTTGCAATGGTCGAAGGCACCCCCTGCAATTCCAAGAGTTCCTTCTTTTAAGGTTATCGTCGTATTGTCGGGCATTGTTCCTTTATACTCATAAGCGACTTTTCCTGCATACACAAGACCGTTGGGCTGGTTATTGTACCAAGCCGTGCTAGCGAAGGCAGAATCGCCAATGCTTGTCACGCCGTTTCCGATTGTCACGCTCGTAAGCCCGCTGCAATTTTGAAAAGCACAATTGCCGATGCTCGTCACGCTGTCGGGGATAGTTATGCTCGTAAGCTCGGTGCAATAAAAAAATGCCCACTCGCCTATGCTTGTCACACTATCTGGAATTGAGATCGAGTGTAATTGTTCGCAATAATAAAAAGAGTTGTCGCCTATTCTGGTCACCGAACCGTCTGACGGAATAACACTGTTTTGACAACCCAAAACCAATGTTCTGCTATTTGTTTCTATGATGCAGTCGCCGCTGCTATGATATTTGGCGTTTCCTTTTGCAACGGCAATATCCACAAGTCCCGTGCAACCCGTAAAGGCATAATCGCCGATGCTCGTCACGCTGTCGGGGATTGTTATGCTCGTAAGCCCGGTGCAACCATCGAAAGCATACTCGCCGATACTTGCAACGCTACCATCTGTGGGAATAATACTATTTTTGAAACCTAATATCAAGGTTTTACTTTGAGTTTCAATAAGACAGTTTCCGGCACTATGATATTTTGCATTGTTTTTTGCGACGGTTATACTCGATAATCCGCTGCAATTGGCGAAAGCCCTTTTGCCGATGTTTGTCACACTGTCGGGAATAGTAATGTTTGTTAGTCCTTTGCAACTAACAAATGCAAATGCTCCAATGCTGGTTACGCTATTTGGAATGGTAATGTTTGTAAGCCCCCAACAACTATCAAAGGCACTGCGGCCAATAGATTTCACGTTATTACCAAGAGTTATATTTGTAAGTCCACTGCAACCATAAAAAGCGCAAAACTCAATTTTTATCACGCTGTCGGGAACTATTATACTCATCAAATCGTGGCAACTGCGAAAAGCATTTCTTCCGATACTCGTTACGGGTTTTGAGTTGTGTTTTGACGGAATAACGATTTCCGTGTCCGTACAAGTGCCGATACCCGTCACGGTATAACCGTTTCCGTCGCTGTTCAAAGAATATTTAAGACCTTCGCTTGCACGTTCGGTTCCGCAATGGGTGCATACGCCGTTTTGATAATCATGTCCCAAGGCTTTTCCATATTTTGCGTTACATTTTTCGCACACCGCTTGTTCGGTACATGTTGCAGTTCCGCCATGGCAATTTTCAGTTTCGGTATGTTCGCTGTTGAATGAGCAAACCCTTGTGTGAGTATCTGCGCCTTCATTTTTTATCCATTTTCCGAAATCGTGAGCATTTTCATCAATAGGAATTATTAAGTCCGATTCGGTGATTTCCGTTTTGTGTTCGTCGTTGGCAAACAATTTATTGCAAGAAGAACATTTGTAATGTGAGCGTATGCCGGTTGCGGAGCAGGTCGCATTCGTTTGCGGAATCAACGTGCCGTATTTATGTCCAAGGGCATTTCCGTATTTTTCGTTACATCTTTCGCATACGGCTTGTTCAGTGCAAGTTGCAGTGCCGCCGATATGGCCGAGTGCGGGAATTTCTTCATACGTCGTATGATCGCACCCTTCGCGTTTGCAGGTTACGTATGCTTTCCAACCTTTTTCGGTGCAAGTCGCTTCTTGTCCGTTGTGAGTTTCCAAATCGTGACCGAGTGCATCGATTTCTGTTTGAGCCTTCAATACCTTTCCGCACTTTGAACAATGTTTGCCTTCGGTGAGCCCTTTTTCCGTGCAAGTAGGCTCAACGGCGGCGTCGGTTGCTTCAACGTGTTCTTCCCATTTCACGTAAACGTCGATATTTTTCGTAATTCCCGTTGTTTTCAAGGATTCAAGAGTGGTGCTTATCGTCAACTGCGCGTCAAGGAAGTATCCCGCGATATGAAAGCCGTCTTTCGTGATAGTCGGGATTGCCTTGGTTATATCCCATACAATATCGCCTTGCCCGTTATTCGGGTGTATTGTAACCTTGTAGTCGGCTACAATATCGGTGCCGGTTTTATCCGTGCCGGCTTTATCGCAAGCGGCAAAAACAAACGACAAAACGATTGCCATTGTCAGTATGGCAAGAACAAAAAGGATTCTTTTTTTGTTGGATTTCATAACAAACCTCGCAAAAACTTATTGCAGGGCGTCAAAAATAAGCAAAAAAATATAACAAGTGCATCCCCGCTGATTCTGCGACAAATCTACATACTACACCCAGTGCAAAGACTATGTAATGCGAATAATGCACCTGTTACCAAAGTAAAAGGCTCTTTGCACTATGCTTATTAAGATTTGTCGCACGTTAATAATATCATTTTTCCTGCAAGATGTCAATATTTTGCGGATTTGACCGATTTCGCTTTATAAAACAAAACCCTGCGGTGCAGGGTTTTGTTTTTGTTTTAGGGATAAATGATAAGGAAAATTATGTTTTATTAAATAACTTCGGAGTAGCCGTTGTTGTAGGTGAGTTTATAGCCGCCTTCAACCGCTTCAACGGTGATAAAGCCTTTTTCTTTGCCCTTTTCGTACTTAATCTTGAATTTTCCGGCCACGTCGCCTTTGATGATTTTATATTCGGTTTCTTCGGGGACGTTTTCGATTTCCATTTTGAAGGATACTTCGGTTTTGCCGTTTTCGTCTTCGATTTCAAGTTTGAATTCGCGCGCTTTCTCGCCGTTTTCGTAGATTTCGTATTCGTATTCGACTTCCTGAGCGCCGTTTTCAACTTCTACGGATTGTTTAATCTTGACGTAGTTCAAGGGATTCTTCCTGCTTTTGGTGGTGAATTCGATGGAAGTTTCCGTTTCGTTGCCTTCGGTTTCGATTTCCTTTTTGCCCGTTACGTCAAACTTTTGGTCGCCGAATACCATCACGCCCGACAAAGTCGTGGACACTTCGGTTTCTTCGACTCCGTCGTCGATTTCGGTTTCGGTGACGGTGTTGACTTCCTTATAATACATTTTTGCGGTGATGCCGGTGTTGCCGACGGTGACCGTCATGACGAAAGGATAATCTTTATAAAGCCCTTCGACGTCTTCGTTCTTTTCAACGGTTTGCGTGATGCCGCCACCCGAGATAACGTCGTCGAACATTTTGAGACAATCTTTGATGCCGCTTACGTCCGCGTCGGTTATGACGCCCGGGCGGGTTGTTTCCGCCGCGCCGGTTGCGCCGCTTTCGGTCTGATCAAGATATTCCGCACCGGTCAGCGCGGAAAGCGCGTATACGTCTTTTGCGTTGACTTTGACTTTCGCCGCGTTACCGCCGCCACCTTTGACGTCGCACGCCGTGAGCGCAGCCGTCATCGTTCCGATAAGAGCGAGCGCACATACTATTGATATTATTTTCTTTTTCATAAGGGGTTACCTCCTGTTTATTCTACTTAATATACGGACAAGCCCTTAAAAAATTCTAACGTTTTTGAAAAAATCTTAATCTTCTTGTTCAAAAAGTTCTTCCTTGACGATTTCCAGAAGGTCGGACAGGATCTCTCCGTAGGAGTCGTCGCCGTCGGGATTGTTGATGTCGTCGATACATTCAAGAAGGTCTTTCTTTTTGTCAAAAAGTTCTTCGCAAAACTCGGCGATTTCGTCGTTGGCGACCTCGTGGTAATTCACCTTATAGTCGGCGCAATAAACCTTGATTGCTTCAAGCGCGGCTTTTTCCTTGTCGGTTTGGTCAAGATTTTTCACCTTGCGCTCGTCTTTTTCCCACGGTTTCAATATATTAAGAAGTTCGTCAATGCGCCCGATTTTTTTGTCGATTGCAAGAAGTAATTTCGCCTTGAACTCTTCAACCATCTGCTTTTCGTACTCGCCGACGTTGTTGTTGTCGTAATAATCCTCGATGGCGTCGATGTCATTATCGCTTAAAATCATCGCGGAAACGTCCTTGTTTTTGTTTTTGAACAGGTTGTTGACGACTTCTAAGGCGTGACGCTGTTTTTCGTCGATGCGTTTGCCCGTTTTTTTGTCGGCGACGGAAATTCTGACTTTGCCTTTATCCTTCACAAGCCCCGCCTCGTCCATTTTTTCAATAAGATAAGTTGCCGCTTCGTCTATATTTTTGCCGACAAGGTTTTCCTGATAAAGTAAAACCACGCCGTCTTTGTTCATGCCTTTTTGCGCGGTAACGACGTCCCCGCCGGACACGTCAAGCCTTACGGACGGATTGACGTCGATAAACACGACGTAGTCCGACGCATACGAAACGCCGGGGGTTTTTCCGGATTTTCCGGGCTTGGACGTTTTTGCGATAATCGGCGCAAGCACCGCAATCATCGCGATAAGCGCAACGGACAAGACTGCCGTCGCCCACTTGAATCCGTTTGACGATTTTGCGGCGGGCGCGTTCTTCTTTTCAAACTGCGAAAAATCGACGTCTTTCCTGATTCTCTCTCTGACGTCGGGGGACTTTTCGTATAATTCGTTTATAATCTTGTTTTTATTTTTCATTATAAACCTCGCCGTAAAACGTTTTGACTTTTTTGATAATCTTGTTATATTTCCAGTTTATCGTGGATATGGGTTCGCCAAGCATTTTTGCGACCTCGACGCGGCGGTATCCGTAAATCGTCGTGAGTTCCAGTATGCGGAATTCGTCGTCGCTTAAATTCTGCCTTGCGTGTTCGAGAAGCGGAAGATCCGAAACGGTCACGTCGCTTGTCGCGATTTCGACGTCGTCGATATTCGCGCCCGCCGCCCTTGTCATTCGCCGCGCCTCGTCCAGCGCCTTGTTCTTCGCGATTTGCAAAAGGTACGAAAGAGGGTTTTGCTCATCGTCGATTTTCGCAATCGAGTTCAGAAAAGCGACGTACGTTTCCTGCATTGCGTCCTCGACAAGATAGTTGTCTTTCAACACGCCGCGTATCACGTAATACACCGACGCCCTTGTCAAATCGTAAATCTCGTCAAAATACTCGGTTTTGCCCTTTTTAAGTTGTTTGATAGCGCGCGCTACCTTTTCTTTCAACATGACTCTACTTTATATACGGATTATCTCTTGAAAATTTCCAACGTTTTTCAAAATAATCTTAAAAATACAAACGGGGACTCCGAAAAGCCCCCGCATTTTCGTTTTTTTGCCGTTTATCCGAAAATATACGTCCTTGCTTCCCACGGACGGGTAACAAAGCCGTTGTTTACCACTTTGTTGTCATTGTAGTTTCCGATAAGTAACTTGCCCTTTTCAAGGTCGAAGCCTTCGGGCGCCTTGAATCTGACCGCCTTGTCCGAGAAATTCAGCACGACAAGCATACGTTTCCCTTCGTAATTCCTTTCGTAAACCCACAGGTTTTTGCTGTTTTTATAATGCAGTTTATAGTCGCCGTAAATGACAATCGGGTTTTCTTTTCTTATCCTGATAAGTTCGCGATAGTAGTTAAGAACGCTGTTTTCGTCGTCAATCTGGCTTTCGACGTTGATATCCTTATAGTTTTTGTTGATATGGAACCAGGCGCGGTCTGCCGTCGTGAACCCGGCGCACTTGCCGTCCGTCCATTGTACGGGGGTGCGGGCATTGTCGCGGCTGCCGTATGCAAGCATTTTCATCGCGAGCTTTTCGGGAAGACCGAGTTTTTTCATGATGTCGTGCGTGCAGAACGCCGCAACGTCCACGTAATCGCGCATGTTTTTAAGGTATATGCTGGTCATGCCGATTTCCTGTCCCTGATACACAAACGGCGTGCCCGACAGGAAGAAATACGAGTTTGCAAGCACTTTCGCCGACAAGTCGTGATATCTCTTTTCGTCGCCGAAACGGGAAACCGAACGGGGTTGGTCGTGGTTTTCCATATAGTTTGCGTTCCACGCGACGCCGTACATTTTGTCCTGCCACGTCGACATGACTTTTTTGAGTTTTTTGAGTTTGAATCCCGTGTGCACGCAGGCGTTGCCGATGCAGTCCGCTTCCATATGCTGGAAATGGAACATCATATTAAGGTCTTGTTTGTCGCCTTCTTTTATGAATTCGAGAGCGATATCGGGCGTCATTCCGGGCGCTTCGCCGACGGTCATGCAGTCGTATTTGCCCCAGCCTTCGTTTTTGAACTGTTGCAGATATTCGTGAAGGTGCGGTCCCCTGTTATAGTGCGTCGTGCCGCGCATGACGGGTGCAAGCGGATTGCCGTTCGGCAGCCCTTCTTCCTTGCTGATATAAGTGATGACGTCTTCGCGGAAACCGTCCACGCCCATATCGAGCCAGTATTTGTAAATGTCGATGACTTCCTGTCTTACTTTCGGGTTATCGTGATTCAGGTCGGGCTGTCCGACGGCGAACAGGTGCAGATAATATTCTTTCCTTTCGTCGTCCCACGTCCAGGCGGGGCCGGGGAACGATGACGTCCAGTTGTTGGGATAACCTTTCCCGTCCTTTCCCGTGCCTTTGCGCCAGAAATAATAATCCTTATACGGGTTGTCGTCGCCGCCCATGCGGGACTTCCGGAACCATTCGTGTTCGGTCGACGTGTGGTTGACGACAAGGTCCATTATAACTTTTATGCCCCTTTCCTTGCATCCTTTCAACACCGCCTTGAAGTCGTCAAGCGTGCCGTATTCGGGCGCAATGTTGCGATAATCGGCGATGTCGTATCCGAAGTCGCATTGCGGACTTTTGTAAACGGGCGAAAACCAGATGGCGTCAATACCCAGCCATTTCAGATAATCAAGCTTTTCCAGCACGCCTTTCAGGTCGCCGATGCCGTCGCCGTTGCCGTCCTTGAAACTTCTGGGCCAGATCTGGTAAACGGTCATTTCCTTGTACCAACACTTTTTGATATCCATAATTTTACCTCTTTTTAGGGATAATTTTTTATAAATATATATTATCAAATAAAGCGGCGTTTCTCAACAGATTGCACAAAAAAAACCGCGTCCCCCGACAAAAAAGTTGTGTTTTTTTTATAATATGATATAATCGTAATGGTTTTCTTAACGCTCCTTGGCGAGGTAGCCCGTCGGAGAAGGTAGAAAAGTGCAAAAGCGTAAAAACTTGTTTTTATATTTCTTACTTTCCGTGGTCACCATCGTCTGGGGCTTGGGCTTTGTATTCACGAAACAGGTGTTGCCGTATGTTTCGCCGTCGCTTCTGAACGTGTTGCGTTTTTCCGTCGCCGCGCTCATAACTTTCATCTTATTTTTCAAACAGGTAGTTAAACTTAACATAAAGCAGTGTTTAAGTGGCGTTTTGGCAGGAACGCTTATTGTTTTCAGCTTTGGCTGTCAGACTTATTCAATGGTTTACACGTCAGCGACAAACACGTCTTTGATGACGGGGCTTTACGTCGTGATGGTGCCGTTTTTTATTTGGGCGGCGCACAAAAAACGTCCGCCGATCCGTGCATTCGTCGCGGGATTCCTGGGCTTCGCAAGCATTGCGTGTCTGGCTTTCGGCGGCTTGTCGAAACTGAACTTCGGCGACCTTCTCGCGTTTTTCTGCGCTTTGGGATTTGCCGTCCATTATCTTGTCCTTGACAAAGCGACGAAGTCCACGCCCGCGGGCGCGCTGACCTTTGTACAAATGCTGACCGCCGCCGTTTTGTTTTTCGTCGTCGGATTTATCATCGACGGCAAGGCAATGCTGAATTGCTCTTTCCCGAAATCCATTATCCTTCCGCTTTTCACCCTGTGCGTGTTGAATACGGCGTTTGCTTATATCGTTCAGACGCGCGCGCAAAAGACAATCGACGCGTCAAAAGTTTCGCTCGTTTTGTCGTTTGAAAGCACGCTGGGCGCGGTGTTTGCGGTGATTCTGGGCGGCGACAAATTCACCTGGTATCTCGCCCTTTCGATAATCGGAATGACGGCGGCTATCCTTATTGCCGAGTGGCCACAGAAAAAACAAACGTCGTCTCTTCCCGACGTCGAAACGAATAATTACGACTTTTCTTCCATACAATCTTTAAGCGACGACGACGAAATAATTTTGCCGTAACCGTTGACTTTTGATATTCGCGGTGCTATTATTCCTTTCGTAAAAATGTTTGGAGGTTTTTTATGCAAGACTTCGCAAAAAATTATATCAAATCATACGAAGGACTCGGCAGATGGGTCAAGTTCCTTCTCAATTTCCTTTGGGCAATCCCCACGAATCTTTATCGCCTTTCGAAAAGCATCGTGAAAAAAGATACAATCGGCGCGGTTCTTTCCGTCATTCTTCTTGTCTTCTGCGGCTGGTGGGTTATCGCGGTCATCGACTTCGTAACAATCGCCCTTCAAGATAAAATTTATTGGTTCGACTTCAACGAAATGAAACTGTACGCCCTTGAAGACAGCACGGATTCGACAGGCGACAATTCTTCGTCCGACGACAACAACTCGAACGCCGACAAAATCGACTGAAAAAAATCAAATCAAAAAGAAAAGACTTGCAACAGACGGTTGCAAGTCTTTTTTATTACGTTTTTCTATTTATTGTCCGCGGGTTTCCTGCGATTGTCTTTGCTGCGACTTCGTTTGTTCGATACTGATATTCGATACGTTTACGAACGTTCTTTTTGCGTTCATAATTCTCCTTTATTAAAAAAACCGCGGTTAAGCGGTTTTTGGTCAATCTGAGGTACTGCCGCGTTTTTCGCGGAAATTAGTTTGATTTTTCTTTGCGCGTTCGATTTTCTTGTCGGAAGTCCTCATTGAAATTTTGTTGAATTCCAAAAGGTTTTTGCTGAACTTCCATTTGCCGTCTTCGATTTTCGACGGAGTTATTCTATACGTCAAGTCTTCGCGCTTCGGATACAGCGTGAAACTTACTTCCGCGGGCTCTTCAAAAGACAGCGTGCCCGTCGAGTCTCCATACGTCGGCAGTCGGAAATCCTTGATGATTACATTCTTCACGACCTTGCTTTTTTCCGCGTCGAATTCCAGCGTGAAGTGAACGTCGTACGAGGTTTCTTCGCCGCCGACGGGTTTTAAGATCACCTTGCCCGTCTTTTCGCTTTCGCCACCCTTATACAATACAAGAAGGTAATAGTCGAATTTGTCGGCGTAATTATACGTTTTTCCGTCGTACGAATTGTAAAACATACGGTCAACTCCGTACACCCCGTAAACTTCTTTCTCTGCGCCGGTATTGAATATGCAGCCCGTAAAAGTCAGCGCGGTTGTTACAATAAGTATCGCGACAAGCGCGACAGAAATCACCTTTTTCATGCTTTTATTGTATATGTTTTGACCGTTTTTGGCAACTATTCTCCCCTTTTTGCACGTTTTTCGCCCCTTTGCACGGTCTTTCACGAATTTTTTATTCCTTTTTTCTTATTTTTGTTTGACAAACATTCAATTATAAGATAAACTAATTAAGCATTTGATTTTTATGCAAACGGCGCGGGGTAGAGCAGTCGGTAGCTCATCGGGCTCATAACCCGAAGGTCGTGTGGTTCAAGTCCCACCCCCGCAACCAACTTGGCGGCGTAGCTTAGATGGTTATAGCGGCCGGTTCATACCCGGCAGGTCGTTGGTTCGAATCCGACCGCCGCTACCAAATGTAAACACCGTAAATTGCAACACCGCAAGGTGTCGGGTTTATTGAAAACACGTTGAAAGTTCACTTTCAAAAGCGTTTTTAATAAAAACGAGAAAATGCGAAGCATTTGCAATTTACGATATATACATCCCACAGGCGGAAAGACACGCAGTGGCTTACCGTCGCAGGGAAACATCCCCACAGGCGGAAAGACGCATCGCGGCTTACCGACGACGGGATAAATAACAAACAACACGTTCCTTGAAAACTGAGCTATCCTTTAACGTTACGAAAGGTTTGTTTCCCCCTTGGTAATCGCCTTTGGCGCTTTCCAAGAAACAGGTCAAAGCCTGCGCTTTGCCCGCCCTATGTTTTCTTTACGCCGTCTTCGCGTAAACGCAAACGTCGAAACAAAACATTTGTGAAACAAATCGCCTAATTTCGTGGCCCCTTGGTCAAGTGGTTAAGACATCGCCCTTTCACGGCGGTAACATGGGTTCGAACCCCGTAGGGGTCACCACAAGTTGGGGGTATAGCTCAGCTGGGAGAGCACGTGCCTTACAAGCACGGGGTCACAGGTTCGAGCCCTGTTGTCCCCACCAACAAAAAAGCGCATCAAGATGATGTGCTGTTTTTGTTGTATGGGACAATTTATGGGCGAGAACCCAACCGAACGGTTGGCGTTCGGCGGTTGCCTGCAAACGCTTGCGTTATGCACCGTGTGTAACTTTGCAGACACTTTGCGTCGCTTTGCTGTTTATCCTCGATTTGCACTATGCCGAGCACGCCCTGTTGTCCCACGTCATAAACTGCGCTTTTGACCAAACAAACTCATTTCAATCGTATGTTTGTCTTATGCTTGTTTATTCCTTTTCCCCACGGGTACACAGTATCCCGCGGGGTCCCCATATTTTAAAAAGCGCATCAAGATGATGTGCTGTTTTTGTTGTATGGGACAATTTATGGGCGAGAACCCAACCGAACGGTTGGCGGACGGAAAACGCTTGCGTTTTCTTGCGTTATTATGCGTGTTTGACAAGGCAGATTGCCCACGCGGCTTGTATAATTGTATAAATTATACATACGATTGACAAAACGCAAGTCCTGTCGTATCATAAAGGAGCGATAAACTTAATCGATTTGGAAGAAAGACCTTTTACTTCGGTAACAGGTGCGTCTTTCTGCGTTACATAGCTTTTTTCCAAATTGAGCATGTGGGTTTATCGCAAAATCAAGCGGGGATGCACTTGTTATATTTTTTGCTTTTTACACCCCGCAATAAATTTCTGCGAGGGAGACCATGAAATCCAACAAAAAAAGAATTGTTCTTGTTCTTGCCATTTTAACAATGGCAATCGTTTTGTCGTGCGCTCTCGTCGCCTGCGACAAAACCGACTCGCAAAAACCAAGCAACATGATTTCCGGAACCGTTGACAAAAAAGCGATGATTAAGTCAATACAAAACGGCACGGTTGACGGCTTAATCGTTTCATTGGAAATTGACAATATGGTCGAAGACGTGGATTTAAGCGGAATGATTACGACGTCCAAATATTGTAGTTGGCAGTTGTACACTTCGAAAATCGCCACTGCAGCAGATGCGATAGTTACCAAAATAGTTGTGCCAGAAAACGGTAACAATATTTATTATATTGTCGTAACGTCTGCTGACGGAAAAACTAACCGCACGTATACACTGAACGTATGGAAAAACTATTACGCTACTTTGTCGTTCTACGCCAACGGTTCGTTTTATACCAGTGAGCAAGTTCTCACCCATACGACGTACGGAAACGGTCCTTCGTGTAGCGTAGACGGTTATGCGTTCAATGGTTGGGGGTGCGACGGTTATTACGTTACAGAAAGCAAATCGTTCAATGCAAATCTGACTCCGCTGACCTATACGGCAAAGTTCGACGCAAACGGAGGACGCACCCTAAGCGACAAAACCGCAACCTTCAACAAAGATTTATCGTTGCCTACGCCAAGCAGAACGGGTTATACCTTCCTGGGGTGGTACCTCAACGACAATCTGTATAGTGATTCAATCAAATATACGTTTACAAACGACGTCACCTTTACCGCAAGATGGCAAATCAATTCTTATAACATTGTTATCAAATCCGATAATGAAGAACTTGGAACCGTTCAAGCATACAACGGCAAAAAAGATTACAATTCGTCTGTTTCTCTTTCAGCAACAACAAATCCCGGTTCTATTTTTATCGGTTGGTTTGCAAACGGTACAAAAATCAGTTCGGAGCTATCAATAAACGTTAACGTACCCGATTATGACGTTACGTATACTGCAAAATGGATCACTGTAGATGAATATATCAAAAATTATAAGTTAAGGCAAACCGCCAACGGATACATCATCACTGACGTCATCGATAAAACAGTGTCTAATGTAATTATACCTGACGTTATTGTAGGCATCGGTCGGAGTGCCTTCTCTGGTTGCACCGGACTTACGAGCATAACAATTCCTGACAGCGTGACGAGCATCGGCGATTCTGCCTTCGAGCGTTGCAGCGGGCTTACGAGCGTGACAATCGGTAACGGCGTGACGAGTATCGGCTCTTCTGCCTTCTTTGGTTGTACCGGGCTGACGAACATAACAATACCCGACAGCGTGACGAGCATCGGCTCTTCTGCCTTCTATAACACTGCATGGTACAACAATCAACCTGACGGACTTGTATATGCCGGCAAAGTTGCTTATAAATATAAAGGAACTATGCCAAGCAATACGTCAATTGTATTAAAAGAAGGAACATTAGGCATTGCAGGTTCCGCCTTCGCGTATTGCACCGGGCTTACAAGCGTGACAATTGGTAACAGCGTGACAAGCATCGACTCTTCTGCCTTCTATAATTGCACTGGGCTTACGAGCGTGACAATCGGTAACAGCGTGACGAGCATCGGCTATGAAGCCTTCCGTGGTTGCGACAACCTTCAAGACATATATGTCACGGATATAGCGGCATGGTGCAATATTTCAGGATTAGACAATTTGATGGGCTATGGCTCAAACAACAAGAAGTTGTATATAAACAATGAACTTGCCACATCCATTACAATCCCGGATGGAGTAACGGAAATTCCGTCTTATGCCTTCCGTGGTTGCACCGGTCTTACGAGCGTGACAATCCCCGCCAGTGTGACGAGCATCGGCGATTATGCCTTCGGTGGTTGCTACAAGCTTATTGAAGTGTACAACAAATCCGCTTTGTCAATCACGGCAGGCAGTTCTTCCAACGGATACGTTGCCTATTACGCAAAGAACGTTTACACAAACGAGGAAGGAAGCAAACTTACGACGGATGAAAACGGATACGTTATATATACGGACGGAGACGAAAAGATTTTGATTGCTTATCAAGGCACTAATACAGAATTGGTTTTACCGTCGTATATAACTAAAATCAATCAAAATGCCTTCCGCGGTTGCACCGGGCTGACGAACGTGACAATCCCTGACAGCGTGACGAAAATCGGCGATTCTGCCTTCGATGGTTGCAATCTTACAGCCGTAACCATTGGTAACAGCGTGACGAGCATCGGCAATTATGCCTTCTATAATTGCACCGGGCTTACGAGCATTACTTTCAACGGAACGATAGCGCAATGGAACGCCATATTTAAAGGCTCTTATTGGAAAAACAGCGTGCCGGCGACGCAGGTTATTTGCACGGACATGACGATTTTCATTTAATAACACCAAAATAAACTCATAAAACAACCCCCTCTGCGATTTGCGGAGGGGTTGTTTTTTATCCGTTTTTGATTGGATTGGAAGCGGACTATTTCTTCTTTTCGGGTTTTTCGTGAGATACGCCGTAGTAGGAATAATAGTTCTTCGGGGTGCAGTCGAAGGAGTTGTCGGCTTTCAGCAAGATTTGCGTGCAGCCGCGTTGGGCGTGTTCCCTGTAAATGCCCGGGTAAGCCAGGTAGTCGATGGACATGCCGTACGTCAGGCGTATCGAGCGGGTTGCGCCCTTCGGCGTGTAATTTACGGAGAAGTTGTTGTAGTGGTCGTGACCGCAGAAGACGCCCTGCATATCGTTTTCAAGCCCTGCCTCGAACAGTTCGTCCGTACGCATTCCGCAGAAGACGCCGTAGGTGCGTTGACCGTTTTTCTTTTTATCGGACTCGCCCATCGTGCCGTAGATAAACTCGGTCGTGCCGCGTTCGGATTCAAAAATATCGCCGGCTTGCGGGTCTTTATCGTTGCCGAGTTTGTCGATGACGTTCGCCCAGGCGTCGCGATATTCGCGCAGCGGAATGTGGAAGAACACAAGGTTGTTGACGGCTTTATTGTCGTTTGCTTTTCTCAACTTCGCCATTTCGCCGGTATACCAATCGACCTGGCACTGGTGAATATTGTCGTATTTCCACGCCGCGCCGAAGTAGTCTCCGTCGATGTAGCTGTGGCTGTCGAACGTTACGAGCGCCTGATTGATGCTGCCGTCCGAATTTTTGACCACGAACATATTGTTGCCGAAGCCCATTGCGTCGTCGCCGATATAGTCCTTTTCGTCGCAAACGCCCGCGTCGAACAAGCAGTACTTAAAGTTTCTTTCCTTATAATAGTTGCAGATATCCACGCGCGAATAACGGCTGTAATACTCGGTGTCGTGGTTGCCGAACGCGAACGTCCAGTACACGCCGAGGGTTTCCATCATTTCCGCGAAAATCATCGTGGCGTTTTTGTTGTTGAACGTGCCCGACTGGAAAGGTACGGGATACGCGATATCGCCCGTGACCACGACAAAGTCAGGTTGCTCTTTCCTTATCATCGTCGCGACGGCGTTCATTGCCCACGCGTCCTTTTTGTGCGAAAACGCGCCGCCGCCGATATGGACGTCGGTGAACTGCAACACCTTGAAATCGCGGCCGTCTTCCTTCGTGAACACGTAATAGCCAAGGCTTTCGTCAAACGTCGGGACAAGTTGCGTATGTTCGGTATATTCGACTTTGTCAAAACTCTGCCCTTGCTTGATAAGCGACTTCGTGCCGACAGCCGAACTTATCGCGCAACCGCCAAAGAATATCGCAAGTACAAGCACGACGCTTGCCGTGATAATCAGCGCTTTTATCGTACGCTTTTTCTTTTCTTCGGGCGAAAGGACCTTTTTCTCTTTCTTTCTCTTTTCACGCGTGCCGAATTCGGTTGTTTCCACGCTGAAAGAAACGTCGTTCGTTTCGTCGAATTTCTTCTTTCTCATATCTTCACCTCAGTTGTTTTGTTCTTCGGCGTTTTCGCCGTTATTTTCAATGATAAATTTAATTTCCGCACCCGTTTGTTCGCGAACTTTTCGGGAAATGTCGGAAAATATGTTTTCGTCGCCGTTTTTCACGATAACGACGCCGATTTTTGCGCCGTAACCGTAATCGTGAAGTTCGGTCTTCACAACGGTCACGCCGACCTTTTCGCACTCTTTGTATATCGCTTCTTTCTCGTCGTTTGCGCCGTCGCCCGACACAACCGCCTTTACGTTGTCCCTGACTGCCTTTATCGCAAATACGATAACCGCAATGCTTATGACGATGCCGACAATCGCGTCCGCGGCGTAGTCGACGCGAGCAGACACCGCAAAGGATACCACCGAAGTCACCGTTATGCCGACGTCCATAAAACTGTCAATCGCCAAGGCTTTGAGCGCAGGCGACTTCATCTTCTTGTCGGCAAAATAGTAGGTAAGCCCCAGTCCGAGTTTTACCGGCACGGTCACCGATATCAATATGCAACTTTTCACACCGAACCATACCGGCTCGGGCATCGCCATGCGGTTAAGCGACCTTATCAGAAACAGCCCGCCGACCACGACCGACGTCATCGCGACGATAAACCCCGCAAGATACTCCGTCCTGCCGTAGCCGTACGGCGCCTTTTCACTGCGCGGGATAAGAAGCGTGCAAAACGCCACCCCTGCTACTATCGCCGTCAAAATGTCAAAAAAGTTGTTGATCGCGTCAAGCATTATGCAAAGACTGTTGCTTGAAAGCCCGACGTACATTTTGATGAGCGCAAGCGCGACGTTTACCACCACGCCGATTGCAACGATTATCAACGATTTCTTAACGCGCTGTTTCATTTTTTACGATATTTGCTCCGCCGCGACTTTGTGTTTTGCGGTGACTTTGTTCGTGATTTCGCTTACGATAAGCAGCGTCGCCGCAAACGCAAGCAGTAAGTACGGCATGAACAAAAAACCGACCTTTTGCGCGACGAATCCGAACGTGAGTTGCACCGCCCAGCCGATTGCGTAAGAGCCGCCCATCTGTATTCCCGTAATGTCCGCGGAATACTTCGTGCCGAACCTGAACGGTACTGCGTGTATCGTCGACGGAAACACCGGACCAAAGCCCGTGCCGATGAGCAGAAGCCCCACAAGCGAGTATTTCCCGATGGGCAACGCAAACACGATCATTCCGATTGTCATGACGACAATTCCCAACCGAATAAGGACTTTATCGTCAAATTTATAAGAGATAAACCCGCTGATTACCCTTCCTGCCATAATTCCGCCGAAATACAGCGACACCCAGCGAGCGGCGTCTGCGGGCGATACGCCCTTTGTGTTGACGGCGTAACTTGCGCCCCACGTGCCGATCAGAAATTCCATCGAAACGTAAATGCCAAGCGACAAAACCGCCCACGCCACGCCCTTGATTTTCAATATTTCAAAAATTGCAGGCTTCTTCTTTTTCGGCTTTTCGCCGTCTTCTTCCGCCTGTTCTTTCGTCGTATTTTCGTTTTCTTCTTCGCCTTCGTCGGGCGCCGCCCCGTCAAGCGTTTCAACCATCACGGAGTGTTCGTACTTCTTAAAAAGCGGCAACGAAAAAAGCGAAGCAGCGAATATCGCGAACTGTATGTAAGACACGCATCTGTATCCGCCGCGCCAGTTGTTGTTCCTATCCAGAAACGCGCCCATGATTATCGGACTTAACGTAACTCCCACGCCCCAGAACGCGTGCAACCAGTTCATATGCCGCGCCTTATAATGCGTCGAAACGTAGTTGTTGAGCCCCGTGTCGATTGCGCCCGCGCCAAACCCCATAAGTATGGAACCGCAAATCGCCATCGCGATATGCACCGAAAAACCGATGACAAGCATGCCGACGGCGGTAAGCAAAATCGACACCACCGTCACTTTGCCCGTACCGAATTTTCTGATGAGCGGCCCCGCAATAAAACTTACGCCGCCCGAGCCGACCGCGGTGATTATCATATATATGCTTGCGAAACTTTCGTTCACGTTGAAGTCAACGTGCATGACCGGCCACGCCGCTCCGAAAAGCGAATCGGGAAGCCCCAGCGATATGAAAATAAGATAAATTAACGCAAGCAATAAAAACATACGGTCGATTTCGAATCCTCTTACATCTGTCTATTATAATATGCAATTACAAAAAAGGCAACTTTATTGCCCGCACGCGCCAAAAGAAAAAGAGCGCCCTCTTTGGACGCCCCTTCTCAATAATGGGAGAAAATTATGTTATGAAACTTTATGGCTTAATCATAACCGCGCAAGTTAAAGATTACTTTAATCCGAAGTTAAGATTTAGTTAAAAAATAAACTTCTCATAAAAAGTCAGAATCTTCACTTTCCATAAAACGACGAGAATTTGTATATTATTTCATTCCCTAAAAAGTCAGAATCTTCACTCTCCCTAAAACGGCGAAAATTTGATGGATTTTTGACGTTTCTTACGAGGTTCTGAAAATTCTAGTGTACTAATGCGTACACGGATTTTCAGGTTCTCGGAAAAACTCAAAAAGGCGCGAATTGTCGCCGTTTTATTTCGAGCGAAGGGCGCGCATAGAATTGAGCGTAGCCAACACCGCCACACCCACGTCCGCAAACACCGCAAGCCACATACTCGCTATGCCCAGCGCGCCGAGAATAAGCACGACGGCTTTGACAAGCAATATGAACACGATGTTTTCGTATGCGAGTTTAAGGGTTTTTTTGCTGATTTTCCGCGCCGAAACAAGCCCTGTAAGGTTGTCGTGCATAAGCACCATATCCGACGCTTCGACCGCGCTGTCGCTGCCTACGCCGCCCATCGAAACGCCGACGTCTGCGCGCATAAGAACGGGGGCGTCGTTGACGCCGTCGCCGACGTACACAACCTTGTCTTTTTTGCCCTTATTTTCCATGATTGCTTCCATTTCGACGACTTTGTCCGCGGGAAGAAGACCGAATTTGAAATCGTCGATGCCGACTTCTTCGGCAACCGCACGGGCGTATTTTTCGTTATCGCCCGTAAGCATGACGGTTTTTGCGCCCTGCGCTTTCAGTTCTTTTATGACTACTTTTGCGTCGTCGCGGACGGTATCCGCAATCAGAATCGCGCCGAGATATTGACCGTCTTTTGCGACGTACACCACGCTTCCGACTTCTTCGACGGGGATAATCGCAACGCCGTTTTCGACAAGCAATCTGCCGCTGCCGCAAAGTATGCGCCCTTCGGGTCCCGTCGCTTCCATACCGCGTCCCGAGCGTTCCGTGATTTGATATTCGGAACTGTCGACGGACTTTCCGTACGCTTTGTAAATGCTTTTTGCGATGGGGTGCAGACTGCCGCTTTCGGCGATGCACGCAACGCGCAGGATTTCGTCGCGGTTTTCCGCGGGGATAACCTTTTTGACGTCGAAAGTACCTTTCGTCAACGTGCCGGTTTTGTCAAACACGAATATATTTGCCTTGTCGATAAGTTCCAGATAACTCGTTCCCTTGAAAAGTATGCCCTTTCTGGACGCGCAGCCGATACCGCCGAAAAACGACATCGGAACACTGATGACAAGCGCGCACGGACAACTGATGACAAGGAACGTAAGCGCGCGATTGAGCCACGAGATCCAGACCGCGCCGCTTCTCATATCGATGACGAGCGGGGGCAGAATCGCAAGTACAACCGCCGTGATAACGACCGCGGGGGTGTAATATCTTGCAAATCTTGTGATAAAGTTTTCGGCTTTCGCTTTCTTTGCGGAAGCGTTTTCCACCAGGTCGAGAATTTTTGCGACGGTGCTGTCGTAAAACTCTTTCTCGGCGCGGATATACAAAACGCTGGAAAGGTTGATGGCGCCGCTTAAAACGATGCTGTTTTCAGACACGGTTTGCGGCACGCTTTCGCCGGTGAGCGCGGACGTATCGAGACTGCCGCTGCCCTTTATCACCACGCCGTCGACGGGGATTTTTTCGCCGGCTTTCACGACGATAACGTCGCCGATTTTAACTTCTTCGGGCGCGACTTCGGTTTCTTGTCCGTCCTTAAATATTACAGCCTTGTCGGGGCGGATATCCATAAGAGACGCAATGGATTTCCTGCTCTTTCCGACGGCGTAATCCTGAAACAGTTCGCCAAGTTGATAAAAAAGCATGACCGCCGCGGCTTCGGGATATTCGCCGATTGCAAACGCGCCGACCGTCGCCACGCACATTAAAAAGTTTTCGTCGAAAACCTGCCCGTGCACGATGTTTCTCGCGGCGCGGTACAGCACGTCGTAGCCTATCGCGAAGTACACGACAAGATACGTCGCAAGTCCCACGTACCACGGCATACCGACGGTCTTGCCGACGGCGTAAAGCACGATAAACGCAGCAAGACACACACAAAACCGTATGAGCCTTATTTGGTTTTTTGATAACTTTTTCTTATCTTTATCTTTCATTTTTGTATTATAAACCCAATATTACGCAATCCGGTTCGACTTTCTTTGCACAATGCACGATTTCTTTTGCGATTCTTTCGTAATCTTCTTCGTCACATTCGAATTGCAGACGCTGTCCGAAGAAATTCAGGCTTGCGCTTTTAACGCCGTTGATTTTTTGCACGTCGCGTTCGATTTTCGCGGCGCAGTTTGCACAGTCGATGTCTTTAATGGTTACCGTCTTTTTCATATTTGTTACCTCTTTGATTTTTTACTCTTTTACGTGGTCGATTGCAAGTTCCAGAATCTTCACGACGTGGTTGTCCGCAAGCGAATAAAACACTTCTTTGCCGCTTCTTCTCGCCTTCACGAGTTTGTTGTGGCGAAGAATCCTGAGTTGATGCGATACCGCGCTGACCGTCATGTTAAGTACCGCCGCGACGTCGCATACGCACAGTTCGTTTTTTGAAAGCGTCGCAAGGATATTGACACGGGTGCTGTCGCCGAAGATTTTGAAAAGTTCCGCAACGTCAAACAATAAATCGGCGTCGGAAAGACTTGCTTTGACCTTCTGCACCGTTTCGTCGTGCGCGTGCACTTCTTCGCAAAATTCGTTTTTTTCGATTTTTGTTTCTTTCATTTTTCTTTTCCTTTTGTCAAACATTTGAATAACTGTTCAACTGTTTGTAATTATAAAACCCCTTTATACGTTTGTCAAGGGGTTTTCAAAATGTTTTTACGATTTTTTAGTTTTTTCGCCGTCTGTATATTTGTTATATTATATGTTTTATAAAACAAACGATATTTCTTTTTGCGTTTTCACGCGGTTTTCTTTTTGCCGATATGTCTGAGTTTTTCGATAAACCTGTCTTCCGCGGTCATATCGAGCATTCCGTCCCATTTTTTGACGGCAAGGTATATGAAGTATATCGCGGCGGTTACAACCCAACTTATCGGGTAAATCATAAACAATACCGTGAGATTGTGCGTCATAAGCACCGCCGTGTAAAGCCAGATTATCCTTGTCAAGAGTATGCCGACAAACGTGATTATAAACGCCGTCAGCGACTTTGAAAGCCCTTTCAGCGTGCCCGAAAATACTTCGCACATTCCGAAAATCACGTAAAACGGGCAGATGTGCAGAATGATGTCCGAGCCTACGCTCACGACGTCCGCTTCCTTATTGAATATGCGAACGACGTCGCCCCTTAATATCAGCACGGGGACAATGATTACGACCGCCGTAACGACGCTCATAATAAGCGCGGTGTAAAAGCCTTTCTTCACGCGGTCCATGCGCTTTGCGCCGGCGTTTTGTCCGACGAAACTGTTCATCGCCATGCCGTAAGAACAAATGGGAGCATAGGTGAAATCGTCCACTTTCATCGCGGCTACCCAGCCCGCCATAACGACCGAGCCGAAGGTGTTCAGACTTGACTGGATAAGCAGGTTTCCGACGCTGTACATACTTGACTGCAACCCCGCGGGAAGACCGACTTTGAATATGTTTTTGAGAATCGGCTTGTCAATCTTAAAATGCCGAAACGACAGTTTATAGTTCTGTTTTGTCAAAAGAAGCCTTAATGTGACCAGAATCGCCGATACGTATTGCGAAATAAGTGTCGCCCACGCCGCGCCCGCAACGCCCATGCCGAGATTCTTTACGAACACTACGTCCAGCGCGATATTCAAGCAGCACGCAAACAGCAAGTACAAAAACGGCCGCTTGCTGTCGCCGACCGCGAGTATCACGCCCGACCCCATATTGTATATAAGTGCGCCGAGAACGCCCAAGAAATAAATCTGCAAATATTCGCGACTCAGCGCCATTACGTTTTCGGGGGTGTGAACGAGCTTTAATATGGGCTCCGCAAGGAAGTATCCGCCGATTGTCAGCACTATGCCCGAAACAATCGCCAGAAACGCACAGGTCTGCACGGATTTTTTGAGTTTTTCATCATCCTTTGCGCCGTAGTATTGCGCGACGACAACGCCCGCGCCCACGGATATTCCCAAAAACAGCGACACGAAAACGTTGATTATACTGTTGTTGCTGCCGACCGCCGCAAGCGCTTCGTGCCCGACAAACCGCCCTACGACGATGGAGTCGACCGCGTTATACAACCGCTGTATGACGTTGGACAAAAGTATCGGCAGCGCAAACGCCAGAATTTGTTTCCAGATGACGCCTTCCGTCATATCGCGCTGACCTTTCTTTTTCGGCAAATCCTCCGCGTTGTCGGTCGCGGCGGTTTCCGACGTTTCTGCGTTTTCGACGCTTACTATTTCGTTTTCTGCGCTTGTCGTATGCCCTTCTTCGGTTTTTTCCCGTTCGCTTTCGGGCGGCACGACAAGTTGCTCGTTTTCGTTTTCCATAGCGACAAAAATATAATCTCAAACTTTATTATTGTCAATCGTTTTTCAAAAGGATATTCGACATTTTATTAAAAATAAAAACGCACTTTCGCGCGCCTTATTTTTTGCGTCTCTTTTTTATCAGCGTCGCCCCGATAAATGCGACGAGTCCCCCTGCCGCAACGCTTCCGACGACAATCCCCGCGATATCCGATTTTGAAAGGATTTTTTCTTTTTGCGGTTCGGGGACGGCGGTCTTTTGCAAAATCGCCTGCTGCTTTACGTGGCACCTGACGCACGTTCGCTCTTTCAGCCCTTCTTCGTCGTTGGTGGCTTCTTTTACGACAGTCCATTCGCCGAAATAATGCTTCGGCGTGCGCTTTTCGCCGCAAAGATTGCATTCGTCATCGCAATCGTCGTCGTATTCGTGCTGGCAATTTCCCGTTTCGGCGTACGAAACGGCGCGCGGCGGTTTCATTGAAAACATCGTCGCCGATATCAGCGCACACACGATTGCCGAGAACAATATTTTTATTGTCGTTTCTTTCGTTTTCACGGCGGATTTATCTCTTTTTCTTTCCTCTGACCTTTTTGTCGAGTTTTTCCGACCACTTTCTGACCTTGTCCGCGTCGAAAATCGTCCCTTAATCCTTTTTTATTTGAAATCTTTCAGCATTTGCAGATAATCAAGCGTTTTGAACCCGAGATGTCGATAAAGTTTCGCCGCGCGCTCGTTTTCCGCCGTGTATTCAAGCCTTATTCTCTTGTATCCTTCCGAAACGTACTTGCCTTCAAGATACATTAACGCAAGCGTGCCGAGTCCTTTTCCGCGCGCCTTTTCCGAAAGATACAATTCTTCAAACCATGCAACCATGCCGCCCGCTTCCTGCGAAAACGTTTTCGCAACGAGAGCGTATCCGACGTTTTCGCCGTCGCTTTCAATCATATAGCCGTCCGAAAACGGGTTGCCTTCGACAAGCGTTTCAAATGTCAGCGTCAGGTATTCTTCGGGAACGTCGTGCGTGACGGCGTCCGACGTATAAAACTCTTTTGCGAACTTTATATAATCCGCCCTGTCCGCCGACTCGATTCTTCTTATCATTTTTTCAACATACCGCCTTATGTATTTATAAATATCAATAGTAATAATATAACCTTTGCGTCGTCCGTTGTCAAGGCGTGAATTTTGTGTTATTCTTGAATCAGGTCAAACGCGCGACAATCACGCCGTCGCGCGGGAAGGAGGAACTATGGGTATCGACGAATTCGATTATAAGGAGCCTGCCTGCGCGACGTGCGGCGGCAAAGAGTTTTATTATCCCGAAACCGAAACTCACGGGACGATTCCCGTCGAACGCATTATCGAAAAGGAAGACGAGTTTTTGTCACGAAACGATCTTGCGTCCGCCGAAAAACTTTTGAGATACTGGCTTGACGAGGCAAAAGCCTTGAACGATAAACGGGGCGAACTCGTCGTGACGAGCGAACTTACCGGGGTTTTCAGAAAAACGGGAAACAAGGAAGACAGCGAGAAATTTTGCGCCGAGATTTTGCGGCTGGTTGACGAGACGGATATGGCGGAAACGACAAGCGGCGCGACGTTTTTGCTGAACGTCGCAACCAACAAAAAAGCCTTTGGCGACGCACGCGGCGCGCTTAAAATTTATGACGAAGTAAACAAGGTTTTTTCAAAAAACCTTGACGCGGATAATGCGCTATTCGGCGGTTTATACAACAATTCCGCGCTGTCATATGCCGATTTGAGCGATTACGACACCGCAGTATCGTATTTTGAAAAGGCACTTGAAATTGCGAAAAACAACGGAAACAAACTGGACGAAGCGGTGACGTACACAAACCTTTCGACAACTTTTCTGAGAAAAGATCCCTTTGACGACGAAAACGTCGACAAGGCTCTTGACAACGCCCTGTCTCTCTTAAACGACGAGGGCGTAACGCGCGACGGATATTACGCCTTTGTGTGCGAAAAATGCGCGTCCGCCTTTTCCGACGCCGGTAGATTTATCGACGCACAGGACCTTTCGGCGCGCGCAAGGAGTATTTATGAAAGGCGTTGAGTTGTCTGAAAAATATTTTGAAAAATTCGGAATGCCGATGCTTGAAAAAGACTTTGCTTTTCTTTTGCCGACGTTGTCCGCAGGGCTTGTCGGTCAAGGCAGCGAGTGTCTGTTTTTCGACGACGACGTTTCAAAAGATCACGACTTCGAGCCGGGATTCTGCATTTTTTTAAGCGACTCAGATTACGAAAAATACGGGTTCGACTTAACCCGCGCGTACAATAAACTTCCCGACGAGTTTTCCGGGTTTTCCCGTCTGAAATTTTCGCCCGCGGGCGGCAGTCGCCACGGCGTTTTTTCGTGCAAAGACTTTTACGAAAGTATTATCGGCAGAAGTTCCGCGCCCGAAACGGCTTTCGACTGGCTGAAAATCCCGCCATACGCCCTACGCACCGCCGTATCGGGCAAGATGTTTATAAATAATTGCGCCGAGTTTTCAAGGATTCGCGAAGTTTTGCAAAAAGGATTCCCCGAGGACGTCCGTCTGAAAAAAATCGCGGCGCACGCGCTTTCTATGAGCCAATCCGGACAATACAACTACCCCCGCCTTATCGCAAGAAAAGAGACAGGCGCGGCACAACTTGCGATTTTCGAATTTGTAAAAAGCGCGATTTCGTGCGCGTATTTGCTGAACAACGTTTACGAGCCTTTTTACAAATGGGCATACCGCGGCATGCGGGAACTCACCATTCTGTCCGACGTCGAAACGGCGTTGTCGTTCCTTACCGAATGCGGAAATTCGACAAGCGAGGCAAAACTCAAAAACGAAATTATTGCTGACGTTTCGGGGAAAATCATTGCCGAGTTCCGCGCACAAAACATATCCGACGAAGACGGGCAAAATCTTGACAAACACGCGTTAAGTCTCAACGATAAAATCAAAGACGCGAGCCTCAGAAATTCGTCGATTTTCCTCGGACTGTAACGCCGAAATTTTTTTGCTTAAAACAAAAAACCGCCGTTTCGGCGGTTTTTGCGTTTTATCGTCAAATACTTGACGGTAAAGTTATTTTTCGTTTGATAAATACGTTGTGAACATACTTACGAGAAGTTTCACCTTATCATGTAGCGATACGTCGTCAAAGCCGACGTTACCGCGCATCGTGAGCCTTTCAGACAAACTGATAAGCGACTGCGTCGCCGCAAAATAAAAGTCCTGAAAACTGCCGATGTCCCTGACAGTATTGTCGGAAAGTCCCGTCTTGTACGCGCTCTCAAACATTTTGTAAATCTCAAACAGTATCGCGTCGTATTCCTTTCTTTCTTCCCTCGTCGCGTCTTCCGTCATCAGAAACGAATCGAGCGACAGCAAAAACTTTGAAAACGACTTTTCGTTCACGACAAGCCACGAAAAATACTTTGTAAGCACGACGATCTGGTCATATCCGCTTTCCGACAGATTTTTTTCATAAACGACGCGCAATTTATCGCGTTTGTCCTGCCATATTGACACGGCGCATTCCATAATCAACGCATTCCTGTTTCCGAAGTAGCGATAAACCGACGCCACGCCGAAATCGGCTTCTTTTGCAATGTCCGCCATCGAAACGCCCGTGATCCCGCGTTCCAAAAATACTTCTTTTGCCTTTTCAAGCACGTAATTTTTGTTTCTTTCTTTCGCTCCCATATTTCCTCCTTTTTCATAAAAACATTGTTGATAGTTTGCTTATCAAAATGAACTGTTTTTCTTAATTTTATTTTTTAAACCCTAAAATTACCTAAATTCCGCCGTATAAAAGGGGTTTTTTGAATTTTTTTATGATTTTCGGATTACGATTTTTCCGCTGCGGTTGCGAAAAAAGAAAAGATATTATAAAATACGATTGAGGTACCTATGAATATCAACGACCAAATTTTTTATAAGGCGGAACTCCTGACCAAAGGTATGCGCGCAAGCGACAACGCAAAAGCCATATTATATAAGGAATTTCCCGACTTCTTCACAAAAGGAATAATGCACAGCCTGAACGTAAGGTTTTCGGAAACGAATTGCAACGTCAGTATCGCCGACGACTTCGCGCACGAATCGCCCTATCTTCTGGACGAAAAGGACGGCAATTTTTTTATAACGGACGGAAAAAACAGTTTCCCCGTTTCGTTTTTCGGCGCGCTCCCGCACACCGGCACGGTCGTGGACGACTTTGCAAGGCTTCACTCCAAGGGCTGCGTTACGATCTGGCCGAACAGTAATTGCTGTTATGACAGGGAAAACGAAAAATGCAGATTTTGCAGTATCGTGAAAGAGCGCGAAACTCCGCTTGACGCCGACATCCTTGCAGATTCCATAAAAAAACTTTTTGAACTGTCAAAAGACAATATGCTCAACTTTTCGGGCGGTACTTATAAAAACCCGGACGTCATGGCGGATTACTGGATTGACCTTGTCAAAAAAATCCGTGCGTTTTCGGACGCGAAAATCGCAATAGAGTTTGCCCCGCCGTCCGACCTTGAAAAAATCGCAGCGCTGAAAAATGCGGGCGCGGACGTCGCGATAATGAATCTGGAAGTCGCAAACGACGAATTAAGGAAAAAGATTTGCCCGGGAAAATCGAAAATTTCGTACGAGCATTATTACAAGGCGTTTGAAAAAGCGGTGGGAGTTTTCGGATGGGGACAGGTATCTTCCGTGCTGATTGCGGGAATCCAGCCGAAAGAAGACATTATGGCGGAATGTGAAAAGATGGCAAAAATCGGCGTGTTCCCGACGGTTATGCCCATTCGTCCGCTTGACAACGCGCCCGTCGACATTTCGACAAGGTGCAAAACGCAGGATCTTATCGAAATCGCGACGCATTTGTCAGAACTTCTCGTGAAATACAATCTGGACTTCAAAAAACAGGAAGGCTGCACGAAATGCGGCGGCTGCTCCATCGAAAACGATTGTTATCGCAAACAACTTCAATCGAATAATTAAAACACACTTACGTTTTACTGTCGGTATATCTGTCATTTTGACATTTATACCGATTTTTTTGCGTTTTTGAGCCGTTTTTACACACTCTTGTGTGTCATACCGACACAAGTTTGATATTATTATACTTTTTTATCTCTTTGTAAAAAAGTTGTTTACATTAAAAATGCACTATGGTATAATTTTTGTATAAAAATTTTTTAGGGTGACACTTATGTCAAAATATATTATGGCCTACGACGTAGGCACGACAGGCATCAAAACTTGTATTTTCGAAATCGATAAAGACTTCAAAATTCTGGCGTCCGCAACCGAAAGCTACAAACTTTACGTTTACGACGACGGCGGCGCGGAACAGGATCCCGACGAATGGTGGGCGGCAATGTGCTCCACAACGCGCGTCGTACTTGAAAAATCCGGCATTTCCCCCGACAAAATCGCAGGCGTTTCTTTCTGCTCGCAGGCGCAGGGGCTTGTCCTTGTCGACAAAGACGGCGTCGCAATCCGCAGAGCCTTTTCTTATATGGATCAGCGCGCGAGAAAGGAAATCAAGGAAGGCATTTCCTATGGGCTTCAAATCGCAGGCGCAAATATTTTCAAACTTATCCCCGCACTTATGATAACGGGCGCGGCACCCGTCAGCGTAAAAGACCCCGTCTGGAAATATAACTGGGTGAAAAATAACGAGCCCGAAAACTTTAAGCGCGTTTACAAATGGCTGGACGTAAAAGAGTATCTCATCTGCCGTCTGACCGGCGAATTCGTCATGACGTACGACAGCGCGTTCGGCACGCTTTTGCTTGACCTTAAAAACAAGTGCATCAGCAAAAAAATGTGCAAAATGTGCGGCGTGAATTACGACCACCTGCCAAAACTTATCGCATCGTCCGACTGCGCGGGCGAAATCACCGAAAAAGCCGCGAAAGAACTTGGGCTTGTCAAAGGCATCAAAGTCTTCGGCGGCGGTATGGACGCTTCTCTTATCGGCGTCGGCGCAGGCAGCACGGAACTTGGCGAAACTCACATTTACAGCGGCACTTCGGGCTGGGTTTCGACCGTTACCGACAAATCCGCCGTGGACGTAACCACAATGATTGCGGCAACCGTCGCGGCGCAACCCGGCAAATTCAACTACTTTGCGGAACTCGAAACCTCGGGCAAGTGTCTGGAATGGGTGAAAGACCATATCGCTTTGGACGAAGTCGGCATTTACATTCAGAAAAAACACGTCGCGGAAGATTTTGAATCCAAATATCTCAACCTGTATCAATATATGACAACCGTCGTCGACGATATCCCCGCAGGCTCGGGCGGCGTAATTTTCACGCCCTGGCTGCACGGCAACCGTTGCCCGTTTGAGGATCCGAACGCACGCGGTATGTTCTTCAACATTTCGCTTGACACCGGAAAAACCGAACTTATCCGCGCGGTGCTGGAAGGCGTATGCTATCACAAACGCTGGATGTTGGAAGCAAGCGAAAGGAAAGTCAAGACGTCAGACGTCATTCGTTTTGTCGGTGGCGGCGCGCTGAACGACTTTACCTGCCAGCTCCTTGCCGATATCACGGGACACACCATCGAAACGGTTGACAGCCCGCAAAACGTGGGCGCGGTCGGCGCGGCGGTATGCGTTGCAATCGGTCTTAACCTTATTCCTTCATTTGACAAAGTTAAGGACTTTATCCCCGCAAAAAAGACGTTTAAGCCCAATTTGAAGCTGAAAGCGGAAGTTTACGATAAGGGCTTTGAAGTGTTCAAAAACCTTTATAAGGCGAACAAACAGAACTTCGCACTGCTTAACGGCAACCACAAATAAGAGTTATGTCGCACAAGACGGACGCAACCCTGCGTCCGTTTTTATTTGCTTTTTCACATTATGTCCCTTCCGGGAGATTCTCACGTCGCTTCGCTCCTCAGAATGACAGAAAGTGCGTTGCACGAAATGGTATAAAGAGCGTGCTTATATCCTGTCATCATTGTTTGCAAACAAACTCCTATTCCTTTCCGTACGAAGTACTTATGTCATTGCGAAGCACCGCTTTGCGGTGCTGTGGCAATCTCCCGGAAGGGTATCCTTGTTATAAAACCCACGCAAGATACTTTTGTACTTGCGTGGAGAAAAAGGCGCAAACGGCATATTATTTTGTTTTTATCATACATAATTATTTTTATTATTATATAAGCAAAAAAATTTTTGAAAATGCTTGTTTTTTGCTTTACAAAACCTTTTTTATATGGTATTATCCATTCATAACACTTTATTACGCTAAATTACTAACGCGTTAAACCGAGGTAAAAATATGAAAAAGAAAATCACCGTTATCGTTTCGATTATTTCAATAGTTTTCGTGATGGCGTTTGCGCTTGCAGCCTGCAACAAGGAAACAAAACCCGGCTACACCGCGCTCTCGGCGCAGGCAGACGTTTTCAAGGAACTCAACGCCAAAACCGCCGACGTTGGCATAATGGACTACACGATGGCGAACTATCTTCTGAGCGTTGACTCCGCAATGGCGAAAAATCTGACGATCGCCGACGTGGAATTTGAAAAGGAATACTACGGCATCGCTTTCAGAAAAGCAGCCGACGGCAAATACAACGCGCTCACCGACCTTGTCAATCAGGTTCTTGTTGAACTTAAAGACGCCGACTACAAAACAATCGCCGACAAATACGGCATTTCCGCGGCAACGCTCGACCTTGTCTACTCCAAACCCACGGGCGAAGCGGACAATACGGAACTTGACTATATCAAAAACAACGGCAAAATCGTCATCGGATTCACCTTGAACGCGCCCATGGCTCTCGGCGAAGGCGACAAAACGACGGGCGGTTTCGACACCGACCTTGCAAAAGCGGTCTTTGCAAAAATCAGCGAGAAAGTCGGCAAGACAATCGCGGTTGAATTCAAACTTATCGATTGGGGCAAGAAGGAATCCGAAATGGAAGCAAAAACCATCGACTGCGTATGGAACGGTCTGACCGTAACGCCGGCACGTGCCGCACAATGGTCGATAACGATGAACTACCTTGAAAACAAACAATGCGCCGTCATCAGAAAAGCCGACAAAGATAAATACAACTCCTACGACGCTTTGAAAAAAGCGCGCATCGTGGCGGAAGACGGCTCGGCAGGCGAAGACGCCGCAAAGGAAATTCTCGGCATAAAATAATTAAACAAAAAAATACTTTTTCGATTTCGCCGTGCAAACGGCGAAATCTACCTTTTTTACGGACTTATAAATATGGTTTTATCGGCAGCAACAATTTCATTTTCGGAAGTGACGAGGCAACTTTTCACGGGGTTCGGGACGACGTGTCTTTTGTTTATTCTGACGCTTGTCCTGTCCGTGCCTTTGGGGCTTATCGTCTGCTTCGGCTCGATGTCGAAGTTCAAACCGCTTCAATATCTTTCAAAACTTATCGTATGGATTATCCGCGGCACGCCGCTTATGCTTCAAATCATCGTGGTATTTTACGTGCCGGGGCTTTTGTTCGATTATCCGATGCAATCGCGATTTACGGCGGTACTCGTGGCGTTTGTGATAAACTACGCCTGCTACTTTTCGGAAATTTATCGCGGCGGGATCCAGTCGATACCGCGCGGACAAACGGAAGCGGCGGCGGTCTTGGGCATGAAGAAATCGCAGGCATTCTTTTACGTAACCCTGCCGCAGGTGATAAAGCGCATTATGCCCCCGATGTCCAACGAAATAATCACGCTTGTCAAGGACACGTCGCTTGCGCGCGTCATCGGCGTTGTGGAACTCATCAAATTCAGCGAGCAAATCGTCAACAATTACGTCGTGTTGTGGCCGCTTTTCTATGCGGGCGTATTTTATCTCGTATTCAGCGGACTGCTCACTCTTCTTTTCCGCTACATCGAAAAGAAGCTGGACTATTATAAGGTATAAAAAATGGCAATTCTGGAAGTTAAAAATCTGAAAAAATCGTTCGGCGCGCAGGAAGTGCTGAAAGGCATAAATTTTGAAATGGACAAAGGCGAAGTCGTCGTGATTATCGGCTCGTCGGGCAGCGGAAAGACGACGCTCCTTCGGTGCTTGAACTTTTTGGAGACCGCCGACGACGGACAAATCATCGTTGACGGCGAAACTCTTTTCGACGGCGCAAGCGACAAAAACGAAAAATACAACGACCTTCGGAAAAAACGGCTGCACTTCGGACTTGTGTTCCAGCAGTTCAATTTGTTCCCGCATATGAACGTTTTGAAGAACGTGAAAATATCTGCGGAACTACTGGCAAAAGACAAGATAAAACAGCAAATTAAGGAGTTAAAACAACAGAAAGTGCGCGGTAAAGCGTTGAGTTTGCAAAAAAAACAATTTAAAGAAGCCGAGTTTTCGGCAATCGACGCCCGCGCAAAAGAGACTCTTTCAAAGGTCGGGCTTCTGGACAGGTGCGCGGCATATCCTTGCGAACTTTCGGGCGGACAACAGCAGCGCGTCGCAATCGCAAGAGCCCTTGCGCTCTCCCCCGATATCTTGTGCTTTGACGAGCCGACGTCCGCGCTCGATCCCGAACTTACAGGCGAAGTCCTGAAAGTCATAAAAGGGCTTAAAGGCGACAGCACAATGATTATCGTAACGCACGAAATGGACTTTGCAAGAAAGGTTGCCGACCGCGTCGTGTTTATGGCGGACGGCGAAGTCGCCGAATACGGCACGCCCGACGAAATCTTCGACAATCCCAAAACCGAGAAGCTGAAAGCGTTTTTGTTGAACTCCACATCGACGTTTGAATAAAATATTTTGTTTTCATGTTGCTCTCGTTCCGCGTGAAATAATGTTTTGTCGGACGGACGAACATTGTTTTCAATAAGGTTACCCTTCCGGGAGATTGCCACAGCGCCGCAATACGGCGCTTCGCAATGACACAAAGTGCGTTGCTCGGAACAACATAAAGAGAGTCCGTCTATCACGACTTTACTTGCAAGTAAACAAAATCTTGTTCCTTCCGTACGAAGTACTCTGTCATTGCGAGCGTAGCGTGGCAATCTCCCGGAAGGGTATCCTTGTCAGAAATTTATCACTAAAAACTCATATCGGGTTTGTTTTTTGCTTTTCTTTTTTGAAAATATTTGTATAATAACGTTTATGAACAACGTTGAAAATCACAAGAAAAACAAAGAAATCGCGACGCTTGGGATAACGCTTGCCCTTGTCGTCGTGTTGCAGGCTCTTGCGGAAATCATACAAAAATTCGGGCTGCCGATAAGTTTTGCGCTGGGGCTTATTCCCGTCTTCGTCTGCGGACAGGTTTACGGCGTGAAATTCGGCGCGATCTCGGGCGGCGTATTCGGGCTTGTAAGTTTGTTTATCGCGCTTATTTATTCGGGCAGTATTCCCATGTACGCCGTTGCGATAAACCCGCTCGTATCGGTGCTTCCGCGCATATTGTGCGGCACTGTCTGCGCGCTCGTATACAAAGGACTGAGCAAGGCGGCGGCGAAATCGACAAAACCGCGCACCGAAAAACAAAACCGCGCCGTGAACTTTGCAATCGGCTGTTTTTCAACGATTTGCGGCGTTATCACCAACACGATATTGTTCCTTTCAATGTTTCTGGCGTTCGCGCACGGCAAAAACTACGACGGACTTGTCATAAATTTCAAGTGGCTTTTGTCAAGCGTGGTTGCAATCAACACCGTTGTCGAACTTTGCCTGTTTGCGGTAATCGTGCCGTCGATAACCGTAGTTCTTAACATTATCGAAAACAAACGTCATGAAGAAAACGGGGAAATTTAACTCTCGGAAGACTTTTCAAATTAAAAACCCTCGCGATTTTGCGAGGGTTTTTTAGGTTTTATTCTTTCTCGTCGTTTGCGTTTTGTTCTTTTGCGGCTTGTTCTTCCGCAGGTTGGTTTTGTTCGTTTTTTGGGGTATTTTGTTCCGTTTCGGTCGGCGCATCCGTTTTCTTTTTGCGGCCTATCAGCTTTTCAAGTTTCGGGAAAAGCGGGGTGTAGTCGAAAACTTTGTCAAGCCCTTTCCCGATTACCGCGATTATCGGGGCGTTTATCAACGTCGTGACAATCGTCCCAAGCCCCAGACTATGATAACTTGTCGTGGCGATATTTTTCCAGTCAAAGGTATTCGCGTCCCTGAATATCGCTAGTGCAAGCACCACGGACAGCACCAGAAAAGACAAGTCGAAAACGAGTTTCACCCTGTTTATTTTCAGGGAATATCTGTCGGACAGTTCCGCAACGAAAAGTTCGTGCACTTGAAGCGGCATATACGTCCTGAAAAAGCACGCCACGCCCGCCGCCGTCATCACGTCGCCCGCGATAAGCATAATCCATTTTAAGTACGCTTCCGTGAGCACGACGTTTTTGAAAACCAACATCCACATGTCCATCACGTAGCCGTATATTACCGCCACCGCAAACGCCAGTAGGTATCGCCAGTTCACCCGTTGCACGACGGCGCACATTATAAGGAGAATCGCGCCCTGCACAAGATATTCAACCGTGCCCACCGATACAGCCCACAACGGTCTTATCGCCTCGTACACGATAAACGTCGGCGCGGCAATCATCGAAACTCCGAGATCGGCTTTCTTGCTCATCGTCACGCCAAGCGCGACAAGGAATATGCCCAGCACCCACATAAGTTCCGCGGTCTTTGGGATTTTTTTAAGCGGTTTTTTCATTGGTTCACCTTGAATTTTCTCACGATATATTATCACCGCGGGGGAAAAGTTGCAAGCGATTTTCAAAGAAATATGCGCCCTTTCGGGCGCATACTTTGTTTTTTGAGATGGGGCGCGGTTATTGCCACGTTCCGTTGTTGTAATTATAGGTTTTGTTTGTCGCCGCCGCAACCGTCGAGTTGCCGGCATTTACAAACACCAACGATTTGGTTACGCCGCACGTATCGTTGAAAGTAAATGTTATGTCTGTAGTCCACTCGTTTTCTCTTGTCATTGTGCCTTCTCCTTCCGCCGAGTGAACACCGCTTATCGTGGCGTTTGCCCCGACCGCGACTGCGCCGACGTTATCCGACGTTACGTTTCCTCCAAGCGCGCCGTTGACGTTCATCGTGCCGTTTACAATAAGTTTCGCGTCACCGCGGCTTGCGCCCGGATACGGATAAGTCGAAATATCGGTGAACGATTTATCGTACATAACGAGTTTTCCGTTAAGGTTATATATGCCGCCGCTTTCAACGGTAATCGTTGCGCCCGGCAATGCTTTGAACATATAGCTTTGCGTAAACGTTGCGCCGTTTTTGAGCGTAATATCGGTACGACCGTCAATCGGGAAGAAAACTTTTTCGGAAGTCATAGATACGGTCTTTTTTATTACAAGAATACTTATTGAAGTGTATCCGTCTATTATCTCGTCAAACAAATCAAACCTTACTCTGTCACCGCTCATCGATTTTACGATTTTGCTGTTGTTCCCGACAAGTCTGAACAATCCGCTTGAAGCGTTGCTTGCATCGGAAGAAACAAAATTAAGAATCGCCTCGTTAATTTGTGCGGGTACTTTTACGAGCCCTCCGAGCTGTTTCAGTTCTCCGGTTGCTATCTTTGCGTAACCTTGCAACTTGCTCCCTTTGTTTATTGTCATTCTTGATTGAATTGATCTTAATTCATATTGGCTGAACGGGAATTGTGTAGGATTGTCGATTTTAAGATTTCCGGAAAGAGCAAGCGTCGCACCGTTAATTTTATCGTTTCCGATATACCTTACCGCGGATTGCACTCCACCCATCCAACCCGAAAGATACAGGTTTTCAATCACGGTCGTGTTGTTTGCGGTAATTTCGCCGTTTCCTTTGATATATCCGTACACTTCAAGCGTTGCGTTGTTGAGCGTAATCGTGCCGCCTAACGTTATTTCGCAATAGTTGCCCGAGACCGCGTTTTGTTTTTGTCCTGCTTCGATTTTGCCGGTTTGTGCGCCGACAACAAGTTTTCCATTGACGATAACTTCAATGCCTTCGGGGATAACGAGCGTTTTATAAAGTTTCGCAGTTCCCGTAAGCGCGGCGGTTGCCTTGTAGTTGGCACTTCCGTCTTCGCCCGCGCCGATATGACCGACGGTGTCGTTCTCGTTAAACGGCAGAAGCAGCGTTACGCCCGTTTTGACGGTTTTGAATTTTACGTCGTTGTAAAGCACGCCTGCAATTTCTTGCGTTGCAAACGCCGTGTCGTTCAAAACGAAAATCGTTTGTCCGCTTGTCGCGACGTTAAGTGCGTCTTCGATTGTGTAATAGTTGTTGCCGACTTTCACGCCCTTGACCTTTACGTAAAGATAAGTGTTTTCGGGAAGCGCGTAATTGTCCGCCGATATTTCGATAAGGCATGCGTGCGTGCCGGCATCGGTATACGTTTTTGAAGTTTTCCCGTCGTACGTCAAGGAATAAAGCGACGTGTCGAGCGCAACTCCGTTGTAAGTAACCGCCGCTTTTACTTCGTGCGATGTCCCGTCGTAATCGAACCCGACCACGCCGTCTTTCAGCGCGACTTTTGCCTTTTGCAAGTCGATTGCGATATTCAATTCAAAGTTTTCGTAGTTGTCGCTGTCGGCATTGTAGATTGCCGCGTATTCGGGCTTCGTGCATACGGGTTTTTCGCTCGCGTCAACCCAGGTAAATCCTTCTGCGAGCGCGTAATCTTTAAGCGTCTTTGCAGGGTTATATACGCCCGAAAGCGGGTCGTGGACAATGCCCGAATACGTTGCCTTTGCGATAACGACGTTAAGTACGGCGTTTGTCAACGTATAATTTCCGCTCTCGTCCGTTGCCGTGAATGTATACGTTCCCGCGTTTTTGAATTCGCCGTTCGTCGTAACTTTTGCGGATTTTCCGTCGTACGTTGCCGCAGGCATTTCCTGTCCGTCGGGACTATATACGTATTTGTCTTTTGTGCTCCACACGACCGCGATACTCTTTTGGTTTATCGTGAGCGTGCCGGGCACGACGGTTATCGCATAGTTGTCGTTTGCCGAAAGTCCGCCGACCTTAACCTTGTACGTTCCGACGTTTCCGCCTGTTATCCCGTCGACACTGTATCGCGCTTCTCCGGAAAGAACGTCGCCCCCGATAAGCCCCGTTACGTCGTAAGAAAACTCGGGCAGGGTGTCGCCGTAAGTTATTGTATAAGTTTTTACCGTTAACACGACTTCCTTTTGTTTTATCGTAAGGCTGACGAAGCCCTCGTATTCCGCATCGCCGACGCTCGTATCGACAACCTTAAAATACGTAACGTACACGCCCGCGTTTTTGTATTCGGGGGCATCGGTAAGGTCGTAAACTCCTTCTTTCGTGCCGTACGTTATCGTGTAATCGGTGCTTTCTTCGGCAGTAACCGAAACGTTGTGGTTTTGTCCGTCGTAAACGACTTCGTGATCTTCAAAATGGATTTTGAAATCGACCTTAACGAACTCGACGGTCAGATCGTACTTTATTACTTCGTAGCATTCGGAATCGAATTTAAGATTCGTCTTGTCGAAGTCGTTTGCGGTATATACGCCGGCCTCTGTTTTCGTTATCGTAACGTAACCCGTCACGGTATCGTCCGCAAGAAGTCCGTCGATTGTAAGACTTGCGGCATCGACCTTATACTCTTTGCCCGCCGCGACGCGTTTCGAACCGAGTGTTATCGTCAATTCCTTTTTCAAAACGGTGAACGTCTTATTGACGACGCTCACGTTATAGTTTGAGTTATCGCCCTCTTTTATTTCGACAAACGCATTGTATCCGCCCGGCTTTTCCTTTGCGGAATAATCCGTTTTAAGCGTGTAAGAAAGCGTATCGCCTTCAAGCACTCCGTCGACAGTTGCCGACAAAACGGGCTCTTCATCACCGTAAATAATGTTTTGAACGTCGTTTACGGTGATTTTCGCGTCTCTTTTTACCACGTCGAAATATACCTTATTCACCATTACTTCGTAGTTTTCAATCTTTTCGCCGGACAACTTGTACGTGAACGAATACGTGCCGACAGCGGACTTTTTCGCATATTTCGTTTCGGGCAAAAGCTTATATTCCGACTTGTCGTCACCGTTCTTCCAGCCTTTGATTTCATAACCGATTTCAGGCAAATCGTCGCCGTAAGTCAGGTTGCTTATTTCGGCAATATTTACGTTGAGCGTCGCTTTCTTCACCGTGATTTTGTAAGACGAAAAAGTAATATTAAAGTTATTCGTGTTGTAATAATCGTTCGTAAAGTTTTTGACTTCAATCGAACACTCGCCGACGTACGTCGCAATCCCCGAAAACGATATCTCGTTAAGTTTCAGCGCGTAGTCTTCTTTTGCGACCGTGCCGATTTTCGTTTCGCCGACGTATGCGGACAATGAGGGCAGTTCGTCGCCGTAAACAACCTCGTCGTTTTTATCGGGCGTAAACGTTATCGTCACCGCAGCCTTGACTATGTTTATCGTAACGTCAAGCGTTTTTGCGTTATAGTTTTCGTTTCTTTCGACCTTGACGTAATACGTATATTCGCCGACGTCGCATTTCGAAAAGTCGACGATTTCCGAAGAAAACGAAACGCCGTCCGTGCCGTAAAACACTTTGTCGCCGTCTTTAAGACCGTCGATTTTGATTTTCGCATTCTCGTCGCCGTAAGTAAACGTGCCGCCCGTTACCGTAATGCCCGAAATGTCCGCGCGGGATACGATAAGCGTTTCGCCTGCCGAAAAGTCTTTTCCGACAGAGCCGCATCCTTCCTTTGACGCGACGATTTTGACGTTTGCGACGTATGTTCCGGCGTCGGGATTTTCAATCTTTATCGAACCAGAAGTCATCGTTTGCTTTTTATATTCTTTTCCGTCTTTGAGAATCGTCCACTCGTATTCGTAATTTACGCCGTCGTACGTATCGCCCGACACCGTGAACGTTGCCGATTTTTCGCCGTAAGTAAAGCCTTCCGGCACCGTAATCGCCGTATTATCACCGATTGCGGAATCCAAAAGCCTTAATTTCAGCGTAAGCGTAAAGTTTTCAGCCGGCATTGTCGGCAAATCGAGCTCGTCGATTCTCGTTCCGTCCGCTTTGTACCAGCCTTCGTAATCCAGAATTGTACCATTGAACGTCGCGGCTTTGTCTGCCTTTTCAAAATCGCTGTCGATGGACGCGCCGTACTCGACCTCTTCCGTGTAAACCGTCGTGCCGTCAAAGTTAATAAACGTCAGCGTGAACTTCTTCGTTTCAAACTTTGCGTTGACGGTAATATCGCTTGTGACCTTGTCGAACGATTTATCCCATCTGACGAACTTTTCAGTTGCGGTATCGAACACGTTCGGCGCAGTTGCGGCAAAGCCGTGTTTCACCCTTTCGGTTTTAATCGTCGTGTCGCCGTTTTTGAAAATAACCGTATACTCGTTAAGTTCGTACACGGCGGAAACTTCAATATCTTCCGTCACCTTTGAAAAGTCTTTGTCCCATTTTGAAAAATGCATGCCTTCGGGCGGCGAAAGCCTGGCGGTATCGGGCGCGGTCGCGGCGGCTTCGTATTCCACCGTTTGGGTTTCAAGCACCGTATCGCCGTCCTTAAACGTCACCGTGAACGTTTTGACGTCGTACACCGCGTTTATCGTAAGGTCGCTTGTGACGTTGTCGAACGGTTTGTCCCATTTTGAAAAAGTCTTGCCGTCCTGTTCAGGGACTTCGGGTGCGGTTGCGGCAGAGCCGTGTTGCACCTTTTTGGTCTTCAAAACGGTTTTGCCGTCCATAAACGTTACGGTATAACTGTTTATCGTCCACTTGACGTAAACCGTATCGCCGTTTTTGACTTTGGAATCCTTTGTAAGCGGCTTCAAAAAGTACGCGTCGCGATACAGTCTTCCGGTGTATCCTTCTTTTTGAAGACTGAGCGTGAATAAGTCGGAAAACACGACGTTTTCCTTGTAAATGCTGCCGTCTTCGTTTTGGATTTTCACAATCACTTTCGTTTGTCCGTCTTTGTCAGCCACATCGCTTTTGTTGCATGCAAACAGCGTAACAAGCCCTATTAAGAGCACGATACACACGAGCATTGTTTTTAATCCTTTTTTGCTCATTTAACATCCTCCGCTACCACGGGATGAATATTCATCCCTTGGCTTCCTTGGTTTTCTATATTTTTCTGCCATGACAGGTTTCTGCTCGATTTATTATTATAAAGGTAAAATCTGAAATCGCCCGCACCCGCAGCCAAAGGCAACATTTCGCCCTGCTGTTTAATTTTCTCGTTCTTGCTTTTTTCAAGCACCGAGATATTGACGTTGTACACGCCGAACTGCTTTGTTTCGTCGTTCGCTCTTGTAAGGTCAAGGTACGAATAGTTATATCCGCCGCCGTAAAACGCTATGCCGCCGTGGACGTATTCCGTCCCTCCGACGTTCAGGATTATGTCGCCACATTCTTTGGGTTTTTGCCATGCGACTTCTTTCATCATTTCCGCAACGTTCATCGAAAGCCAGTCGTTTGCCTCGCCGGTAACTTCGATAAGCGTGCTGCTGTCAACGTTTGAAAGGTTTTTCCAGTCAAGCATTTTTACGTCGCCGACAATGCGGAGCGCCGACGCATACGAAGTCGCCGCGCATCCTTTCCACGTCTCTAAAACGCCGTCGTACAATAATTCGCCCGAGAAGTGCGTTTCCATACCGACCGAGAACAACCCCGACGTTTCGAGCACCGAGTTTTTGAGCGTAACGTCGTTGATAAGATAATTGTCGTTGAAGTATTTGTCCGTCTTGTTGCTCTCGCCGTAAGGCGAATACGGGTTGCGGTTTATGTCAAGAAGTTTTCTTTGCACTTCGCTTGTTTGTTTCAGCGCGCGGTTGCTGCCGATTTTCAGTATGAATTCGCGCGCGTTTGAAAGCACGCAACTTTCAATATGCACGTTTATCTTCTCATCTTGCACGTTAAACGCCGATTTGTCTTCAACAACAGGACTTCCCATTGTGGATCCGCCCGCAAAAATTCTGACGACGGTGCGCCCGTTCGAGACGCGACTGTTCAGAAGTTTTGCGCTTTTTGCGATTTCAAGCGTAGTGCCGACGTAGTTGAGTTTCGACAAGTTGAACTGTCCGTCTTCTTCAAGAAGGCTATCGTCGCTGCAACCTTTTAAGACGACGTTGTTTATAAGCACTTTGTCCGTCCTTACAAGGAAAGAAATGTTGTCCTGTCCTTTGACGCTTGCGGACGATATCGCGACGAAATTCAAAGGCCCTTTGAAAATTTTCGGAAGCCCCGTCGCGTCCTTGCACTGCGTGAACTTGTCGGCGTTGATTTCAAAGCCGTTGCCGTAAACGTGGTTTTTGAACTCGATAAGGTATTGGACTTCCTTGTTCTCGCCGCTTTTTTCAAGATACGTTTTGTCGTACGTGGTTATGAATTTTTTGACGTCCTTTTTGAGTTCGTCTTCGGTCATAGCCGTGCCGTCGTTTTTGACGCCCAGCATCACGTTGCTTGTCAGCACGACGATATGCCCGGCTTCGGTCACCGTTTTCAGTTCCGCGTAATTATCGACGTTCCTGCCTTCTTTGACCGCGCGAAGTCTGATTTTCGCGCAGATGTTCGTGCCGAAGTATTGGTTATAATTTTTGAGTTCCGCATTAAGCGTGGTAAGCCCCGTGCCCGTCGCCCTGATTTCCGCAGAAACCGCGTCGGCGTTCGTCGCCGTTTGCGCCTTGCAGGAAAAGAGCGAATTATCGTCGGAAAACGCGACGTTCATAAATTCGTCCGTGAACGTTTCGGCGCCCGCTTCCGTGACAACCCTTACGAAAATCGTCCTTGTGTCCGGTCTTCCTTTGTGGTTTTTGCCGCCGATTGTCAGTATGTTTTCGATGCCGTACTCTTTCGCGCTGTCCGCAAACTCCATCGAATACACGTTGGGCACGACGCGGATTGTCTTTTCGATTTCTTTGATGACTTTTCCGTCGTGCTCGGCAGTGATTTTGATTTTGGCAAAGCCCCTTTTCGTTGCGGCAATAGTTGCAAACTGCCCGTGTTGTTCAAGGGTTATTACGTCTGCGCCGTCGGTTATTTCAAATTTCACGTCCGCGTCGTCATCGCTTTCGGAATATGCGACGTAGGTGACTTTCGTGTTGTTTTTTTGCTTGATTTCGTCGCCTTCGCCGTCATAATACGACGTACGCACGTCAAGGTTATATTCGGTAAACTCCAAAGAAAAGTCCGTTGCGCCGACCTTTCCCGAAATTGCTTCGTCCGAAAAATCTTTGTCAAAAGACAAGGTCAATACGAATTTGTTTTCGGAAATTCTTTCTCTTCCGCTTGCCGTGACTCCTTCGGGCAAAGTAAGGTCGGATATTTCAAGGGAGTCGTTTTTGCTTTCGACGAAAAGTTTTGCCGTTGTTGCGTTGTTTTTCACGGTGACTTTCGCGCCGCTGCTTTTTCCGTTGACCGCAAAGCCCGTTCTGTCGGTATCGACGTTGACATTGACGGTCAAAACCTTTTCAAGCCCTTCTCGTCCTTCGGGACAAGTAATTCTGACCTGCGTCTCGCCCGAAAACAGCGCCTGCGCCACGCCCGTGACGGCGTTGAGTTTCAGAATGTGATTGCCTCCGATTTCTTCAAATATCCTTGTTTCGCCCGAAAGGTTTTCGGGGTACAGTTCTGCGGAAAATACGTTTTCGCCGCCGTTTATCGAAACTACGTCGCTCGCGATTTTTTCGCCGTTGACTTTGGGATAAATTCTTAACACTTTCGTGGAATATGCGGAAACTATGACGCTGTCCTTAAATCCTTTTTCGGCGGAAATCGCCGTGATTTTCACCTTTCCTACGACGTTTTTTATATAAAGTTTTCCGTCTTTTATTTCAAATCCTTTGGGGGCTTCGTCGCCGCCGACGCCCGATATTTCAAGCGAATATTTCTGATTCCTTGCGTTGACGGGCTGCACCTGCGCCAAAAACGCGATGGGGTCGTAATCGGCAACGTCCACGTCGATAAACCCGTCTTCGTTCTGCGTCGTGATTTGTATGCCCGTCACGGGAATGTCCGCGTAAACGCCCGCCGCTTTCCCCACGGAGAACAGCGCGATCAGAAACACAATCGGTATTATCATTATAAGCGCGATTATTTTCTTTTTCATATCAATCCCCCTCCGTTACTCTGTCAAAGCGGGCTTTTATCCCGATAAGGTAATATAAAAGCGAGCCGACAAACTCCGCCGCCGCGCACACACTCACGAAAACGTAAGTAAACCAGCGCATATCTTTGCCCCTGACGTTCGACAATACGTTGACGAAAAGGGGTATTCCGCCAAGAAGCATCGCGGACACAAGCCCCAGCACGACGATTATCGACACGTTGTTGTTGCTTTCTCTCACGACGTTGTCTTCTTCCAGCGAAAACTGCGGACTGTTCAGATCCTTTCTTGTGGCGTACAGTATCTGCGACAACGCCATCATCGCGCCGACGAAAAACACGAATACGCCTTCGCCCGCCGACACGTATTTCTTTGCAAGAAGCACCGTCGCCGCAATACCGACGGACAAGACCGCCACCGCAAAACTGAGTGCGATTTTCGCGCCCATAATCTCGTTTATCGAAAGCGGCAACGTCTTTTCGACGTAAAACGACTTCCCGTCGCGGCTGACGTTCGTCGCGCAGAACGTGTTAGTAAGCGCGCCGAAAAGCACCGTGAGCAAAATCGCCAGCTCGAAATCGGTCTGAACGAAAACGAGCGACGTCAGGAAGTTTTTGCCGATGCCCATACAAAAATATACCATAAGCGGCATTATCGCCGCCACCGTGAAGTACTGCACCGCGTAATCGGGCGTGAACAGCACGAGATTGAATTCCTTTTTCAAAAGACTTAAAAACGGCGGGAGTTTTCTTGCCGCGGATTTTTTTGCAAAAATCATTATTGCGCCCGCCGTCGCGCGCGTTTTCATCGCCTTGTTGTACAAAAGCGACGTTATGAGAATGCCGATTGCGCCCGTCGCGACGGTTATCGCCACGATTATCCCCAGGTTTTTCCAGACGTCCGTTTTCAGTGTGAACGCCGCGATAAAGTTTGCGGGGACAAGGTTTTTCGTCAACGAAATTATCGTCGTCATCGTCTTTTCGGAAAAGAAAAACTTGATTTCGCCCGTTGACATAAGGGTTTTTAAGAAGTCGAGCACCGTCGCATAGCAATAAAACAGCGCGAAAAGCGCCAGCGTTACTATCACCAGAAGACAAACGTACTTCGACGAGAAAAACTTTTTGACGTAATAATACGGCATCGCAAGCACGCTCGACACCGAAAGCGACATAACGGGAATAATAAACGCCGCAAGCAGCCCGAGGATCACGTATCCCGCGCCCTGTTTCGTCACGCTTGCGAACACCGCCACGAACGGCACGAGAATCACAAACGCCGACAACACCTGTTTTGCGTAAATGAAAATGATTTTTGAGTACAGTACGTCCGACGCCTTTATGGGAAGAGTCTGGATAATCATTCTGTCGTCGCTTTCAAAAATCGCGCGGTTTATTGCTACGACGCCGCCGATAACGTCGACCGCGAAAACGAATTCGTACACGAACGTCATTATTTCATATTGCCGCGCGCGCACGTCGCGTACGCCGTTGAGCCTGATTTCGGTATATTTCGCGACAAACGCGCCGAACACCTCGACAACGACGTACATAATAAACGCCGTCATCACAAGCGTAAGCAACGCGCCGACGATATCGATGCGTTTTTTGTCACGCTTGAAATAAGACAACTTTTCGGTCATCTGTTTTTTCAGAAGTACGCCCAGCATCAGTCTTCCTTATTAGTATCGTAATACTTTTCGATAAGTTCGTCGCCGTCGAATTTGTCCTTGCCGGTGACGATGATTTTTTTGAGTTCGCCCGCGGCAATTATAATCACCCTGTCGCAAACCCTTTCCACGACGTCGAGATTGTGCGACGAAAACAAAATGGTTTTGCCCGTCCGCACGTACTCGCGCATATAGTTTATGACGGCGTTCTGCGTGCGGGGATCGAGACCGAGCATCGGCTCGTCAAGAAGCCACAGACGCGGCTCGTGGATGAGCGAACCCATCATACATATTTTCTGTTTCATTCCGTGGGAGTATCCCGAAATAAGTTTGTTTATGCTGTCGCCGAGTTTGAATACCCCTTCCAGTTCCTTGATTTTCTCGTCGCGCTTTTCGTACGGCACGCCGTAAACGTCGCTCATGAACGAAAGATATTGCATACCCGTCATTTTTGTGAACACCGTGTGATTGTCGGTGACGAAAGAAAAATTGCGTTTTGCATCCACGGGATTTTTCGACACGTCGTACCCCGACACGGTTATCGTGCCGGAACTTAACGGAATCATTCCCGTGATGCATTTAAGAGTGGTGGATTTTCCTGCGCCGTTTGCGCCAAGGATACCGACGACTTCCCCTTCCGCACAAGAAAAGGAGATGTCTTTTACGGCATAATCGGATTTTTTGCCGTACTTTTTGAAAAGATTTTTTACTTCAAGCGGCAACGAGCCGTCGATCGGCGTGCCAAGTGTTTTTTTATTATTTTTCATTGTGTCCCTTATCTTCAAGTAATGTATCGCGTATGCACGCGTGCGTGTTCTAATAAAAATTATTAGATACCTTATCATATAACCAAAAAACATATTTGTCAACGATAAAACCGCCCGAAACGCCTTTTGTTTCGTTATTCAACTTTTTGTATAGTATTTGCAAAAAATAAATATCGCCGCTCTTGACAAATAAAAAATATGGTTTTATACTATATTTACATACCCCCATAGGGTATATTGAAAATTAACGGAGAATAACAAAATGGAAAACGTAAAATGCGCCGAAATATCGTGCGCCGATTGCTGCCGAAAGAAGCACACTCCGCGCGACGAAAAATCTCTCAAATGCCTGAACGACAGGTTAAACCGCATAATCGGACAGTTAAACGGCATAAAAAATATGTTGAACGACAATCGTTATTGCGGCGACATACTCGTGCAGTTGTCCGCCGCCGAAAGCGCGCTGTCGGCATTCGGGTATGAAATCCTGTCCGACCATTTCAAAACCTGCGTCGTCGAAAACGTGAAAGACGGAAACACCGCAATCCTTGACGAGGCGGTTGAACTCATTAAAAAACTGAAATAGTTAAATTATGGAAAAACTTAAATTCAACGTTTACGGTATGAGTTGCTCGGCGTGCGCCGCGCGCGTCGATAAGGTCGTAAGGGAACTTGACGGCGTAAAAGACGTCGCCGTGAACCTTCTCACAAATCAGATGGTCGTCGACTTTGACGAGCCTGCCACTGTCGAAAAAATCGAACGCGCCGTTTCGGGCGCGGGGTATAAGGCCGCTCTTTTTAACGACAAATCGCAAAAAAAGGAAAAAGTCAATCCGCTTATCCGCTCGATAATCCGCCTTGCCGTGTCCGCCGTCCTGCTTATCCCACTTATGTACGTTTCGATGGGCGGCGTTATGTTCGGCTGGGATATGGGCGCGCTGAACGGCAACCCGATGGGTATCGCTATATACGAACTTGTGTTCTCTTTCGTCATACTTGTCATCAACGGAAAGTTTTTCGTGAGCGGCACAAAGGCGATTTTCCACCGTGCGCCGAATATGGATACTCTTGTGTCGATGGGCAGCGGCATTTCTTTCGTATACAGCGTCGCGCTTATGATCCGCGCAGGCGTGAATACCGCACATCTTCATCATCTTCCGCACACGTTATACTTTGAGTCGGCGGCGATGATACTTGTACTTATCACCCTTGGAAAAACGCTGGAAATTTACAGCAAAGGAAAAACCACGTCCGCGATAAAAGGATTGATGAACCTTGCCCCCGAAACCGCAAGGGTTATTAAGGACGGCGAAGAAAAAGAAATTCCGCTGTCTTCACTTTCGACGGGCGACGCGTTTGTCGTACGTCCCGGCGAGAACTTCCCCGCGGACGGCGTAATATTGTCGGGGAGCGGCTCCGTCAACGAATCGGCGGTAACGGGCGAAAGTATGCCCGTCGATAAATCCGTCGGCGATAAGGTTATTTCCGGCACGACGAACGTCAACGGTTATATCACCGCAAAAGCCACTTCCGTCGGCGGAGATTCCACGCTCGGGCGCATCGTCAAACTTGTGCAGGACGCGTCCGCTTCAAAAGCCCCGATTGCAAAAACGGCAGATAAAGTGTCCGGAATATTCGTGCCAAGCGTCATTTGCGTCGCAATCGTTACTTTTATCGTGTGGATTGCCGTCACGAAAAACTTTGCGACTTCCCTTATGCACGCAATATCCGTGCTTGTCATAAGTTGCCCGTGCGCCTTAGGTCTTGCAACCCCCGTCGCCATTATGGTCGGCAGCGGAAAAGGCGCGAAAAACGGACTTTTGTTCAAGACTGCAACCGCCCTTGAAGAAGCGGGAAAAACGGATATCGTCGTTCTGGACAAGACGGGCACCATAACGAAAGGCACGCCTGTCGTCACCGACGTTTCGGCTTTGTCGGGTGAGTCCGAAGAAGAAATTATCGCGCTTTCCGCAAGCCTTGAAAAAGGGAGTTCGCACCCGCTTGCGACGGCGATTGTGCGCTTTTCGGAAGAAAAAAACATAACGGTTTTCACCCCGGAAAAGTTTGAAAACCTTTCGGGACACGGCGTGAAAGGAATCGTGAGCGGCGACGAAATCGTCATCGGAAACGCCGCCCTTATGAAAGATATCGGCGCGGCGGCAAACGACGCTTTCCCGACAGGCGAAAAGTTCGCGCGGGACGGCAAAACCCCGTTGTACGTTGCGAAAAACAATAAAATTATCGGCGTCATCGCCGTGTCGGACGAGCTGAAACCCGAAAGCGCGGGCGCGATAAAACGAATGAAAGAACAAGGTCTGTTCGTAATCATGCTTACGGGCGACAACGCGCTCAGCGCAAATGCGGTTGCAAAAACCTGCGACGTCGACTGCGTTATCCCGGACGTTCTTCCCGACGAAAAAGACGCCGTTTTGTCAAACCTTCAAAAGTACGGAAAGGTTGTCATGGTCGGCGACGGAATCAACGACGCTCCCGCACTTACCCGCGCGGACGTCGGCATTGCAATCGGCGCGGGCACCGACGTCGCAATCGACAGCGCGGACGTCGTGCTGATGAAGTCGGAACTTTCGGACGTGCCGCGCGCGATAAGCCTTTCCCGCCGCACCCTTCTGAATATCCGCGAAAACCTGTTCTGGGCGTTTATTTACAACGTCGTGTGCATTCCCATCGCCGCAGGCGTGTTCTCTCCGCTCGGCGTTACGCTGAATCCCATGTGGGGCGCGGCGGCAATGAGTCTTTCAAGCGTATGCGTCGTGCTGAACGCGTTAAGACTTAATCTTATCAACCTTGACAAGCCCGTAAAACACAGGAAAAAAGTCGTGAAAATCGACGTGAACGATATTTCAAAAACCAAAAACACCGAAATTAAAAAAGGAGAACAAAGTATGAAAAAAACATTGAAAATCGAAGGTATGATGTGCGCGCATTGCGTGGCTCACGTGAAATCCGCCCTGCAAAAAGTCGACGGCGTGCAGGACGTCGAGGTGTCGCTTGAAAACAAAACGGCGGTCGTAACTCTTTCTTCGGACGTAAGTAACGACGTGTTGAAATCCGCGGTAACAAACGAAGGCTACGAAGTCGTCGAAATAAAATAAAAAACCGCCATAAACCACTTTCTCATCAAAAACAAAACTTTAATGCGACGGTTTTGAAAGATAAACGCCAAAAAAAGAAGGGATAACGCATTTTGCGTTATCCCGATTTTTATTCCGAAAGTTCCGTCCACTCGGTTATCAGCGGATCAAGCTTTTCTTCAATCGTTTTTATTTCTTCTTCGACCGCCATTACTTTTTTGTAGTCGGTGTTGATGGTTTCGTCGTCGAGTTTTGCCTGCGCTCGGCTTAGTTCTTCTTCAAGCGCGGTGATCTTTTTTTCCAAAAACTCGACGCGGTGTTTGCGCCGCGCTTCTTCCTTGCTTTCAACGTAGCGTTCCCCGCCCGTTTTTTTGGTCTTTTCGGGCTTTTCCTTTGCGACTTCTTCCGCGGTTTCTTTTTCTCTTTCTTCGTACTCGTCGAAAGTGCCGTCAAAGTATCTCACTCCGCCGTTTTCAAACACGATAAGGCTTTTTGCAACGCGGTTTATAAGATACCTGTCGTGCGACACGACGATGACCGTGCCCGAAAAATCCATCAGAAGTTTTTCAAGGGTTTCCTTGCCGATGATGTCCATGTGGTTGGTCGGCTCGTCGAGAATCAGGAAGTTGGGACGACGGCGGAATATTTTTGAAAGCGCAAGGCGCACCTTTTCGCCGCCCGACAAATCTTTGACGCACTTGAAAACGTCATCGCCCGAAAGCAAGAATCCGCCCAGCGTTTTTCGTATTTCCCCGTCGTTAAGTTCCGGAAACTCCGCACGGAAGTCTTCAAGGACGCTCAACTCGCTTTTCGTTGCGGCAATGGTCTGGTCGAAGTACCCGACGCGCGTTTTCACGCCGAATCGGACGTCGCCCGAAAGCGGCGGAATAAACCCCGTTATCGTTTTAAGTAACGTAGATTTGCCCGTGCCGTTGCTGCCGATCACGCCGATTTTCTGTCCCCTTTCGACGGCAAGCGATATTTCGCCCAACGGTTTATCGTATCCGAAAACAAGGTCTTTCACAAACAGCGCGTCCCTGACGCTTTCGTACTCGGGCTGGAAAGACGACGCAAACGTCGAGGTGTCGAAGCGGCGCGGGGTTTCGACAGTACCAAGCCGCTCGATTTCTTTCAGTTTCGACTGCGCCATTGCGGCTTTCGTCGCCTTGTAGCGGAATCTTTCGACAAGTTTTCGGAGCCTGTCGATTTCGGCGGATTTCCATTTTGCGTCTTTAAGCGCCTTGTCGTACGCCTGTTGTTTTTGCGCCAAAAACGCCGTGTAGTTGCCCTTGTATCTTGTCGTGACGCCGTACTCGATTTCGTAAACGACGCCGACGATGCGGTCCAGAAACATACGGTCGTGCGACACGATGACGACCGAATTTTTATAATTTTTAAGGTATCCTTCCAGCCACTCCACCGCGGCGATGTCAAGGTGGTTCGTGGGTTCGTCCAGAAGTAAAACGTCGGGTTTTTCAAGCAGCAGTTTCATAAGCGCGATTTTTGTGCGCTGCCCGCCCGAAAAGCACGAAAGTTTTTTGTCAAGGTCTTCGGCGGAAAACCCGAATTTACTCACCGCCGTCAGATATTCCTTTTTATAAAGGTATCCGCCGATATTTTCAAACCTTTCCATTGCGCGCGAATACGCGCCGACGTTTTCGTCCGACGGGTTTTCGCTCATTTTGTCAAGAAGGTTCTGCAATTTGTTTTCAAGTCCGACGACGTCCTTGTACGCCGACAAAATTTCCTGCCGGAGAGTCAGTTCGTCGTTCAAAGACACCTGTTGAAGATATCCGATTTTCGGCGCGCCCGATATCGAAAACGAGAATTTTTCGTCGCCCGTGCCTGACACAAGCGGCACTTCCCCGCTAATGCACTTCAATATGCTGGTTTTTCCGGAGCCGTTCCTGCCGACAAGCGCGATTTTTTCCTTGTCCGACACCGAAAAATTTATTTCGGAAAGCACCGTATTGCCGTCGTACTCGACGGAGCCGTTGATAATCTCGATTCTCATACGTCCGATTATACAAAACTTTTGTTGATTTGTCATTCGTTATGAACACAAGATAATAACGCGCTCTTTACAGATTTTAAAATCGGTGCTATAATCCTATCAAACGAGGTAATGATAATTATATGGTCGGTTTAACGTCAAACAATTTAATGAACCTTAGCATGGCGGAACGCTTCGATAAGTTCAAAGAAAAAGGCTTCGGCTCGGTCATGATATGGCTCGGCCCCGACGCCAAAGAATCCGCGGACGAACGCGCCACCCTTGCCGAACGCGCCGGGCTTTTCATTGAAAACTTCCATTTAAGTTGCGACCACCTGAACGAAATGTGGATTGACTGCAAGGAAGGGGACGAACGCATTTCCCGCTTTAAGGACGAAATTGCGGCAGCCTCGAAACACGGCGTGAAAACGGTTGTCTGCCACCTGACGCACGGCGATTTTCCGCCCTTTGTGTCGACAATCGGCACGAATCGTATCGAAGACCTTGTGAAATTTGCGGAAAACGCAAACGTGAAACTTGCGTTTGAAAACGTCATCACGAAAGACCACGTCACCTACGTTCTGGAAAATTTCAAGTCGCCTTACGTCGGGCTTTGCTATGACGTCGGACACGACCACTACTGGCGCGTTCAGGATTGGCTGGGTCTTTTCGGCGACAGGGTTTTCGCCCTGCACCTGCACGACAATTTCGCCGATAAGGATTCCCACTTCATACCCTTTGACGGCAGCATCGACTGGCAGTACACGCTGCCCCGCCTTGCGAAAACGAGTTACCGCGGCACGACCACGCTTGAAACAAAAGACGCTGCCTACGTTTACGATGCCTCTCCCGATAAATATCTGGAACACGCGTTAAGCGTCGGCAACTATATCGACAAATTCCTTGAAAGCAACCGCTGAACGGTAAAATAAAAAACACAAAACCGCGTTGGTTTTGTGTTTTCTTTTTGTTTTTTTGGTTGGGTTTTCTTTTTTTTCGGTTTTATTGACCGATGACGGCTTTGATACGCCTGACTCCCGCCGAACTCGACTGTTCTTTCGTGATTTTGAAAGATTTTAAGTCGCCCGTGTTGCTTGCGTGCGGTCCGCCGCAAATTTCCTTGCTGAAATCGCCGATGGTATAAACTTTTACCTTTTCGCCGTACTTGTTGTCGAAGATACCGATTGCGCCCTGCGCCTTCGCTTCGTCGACGGTCATTTCTTCGCACACGACGGGGATATTCTTTTTGATTTGTTCGTTGACAAGGTCTTCAACCGCCTTTATTTCGTCCGCCGTCATTGCGCGGTCGAAACCGAAGTCGAACCTTAATCTTTCGGCGGTGATATTGCTGCCGCGCTGACGCGCCTCGCCGCCCAGAACTTTCATAAGAGCGGAATGTAAAAGGTGCGTTGCAGTGTGGAGTTTTGCGGTTTCTTCGGAATTGTCCGCAAGCCCGCCGTGGAATTTCTGTTCCGCGCCCGCCTGCGATTTTTTCTGATGTTCCTTGAACGCGTCTTCGTATCCTTGCACGTCGACTTCGAACCCGTTTTCGTGCGCGAGTTCTTCCGTCATCTCGATGGGGAATCCGAAAGTATCGTAAAGACGGAACGCGGTTTTCCCGCTTATCGTCTTTGTGGGAATGTGAGTAATGACCTTTTCAAACTCTTTCAGCCCTTGTTGCAAGGTGTTGGAGAATCTGATTTCTTCCTTGTCAAGTTCCGACACAATCCTGTCTTTATTGGTCAAAAGATACTGATAAACGTCATGATATTGCGAAATGTACTGTTCCGCAATTTTGGAAAGGGAACGCTCGGGAAGGTCGATGATGCGTCCGAAACGCACCGCACGACGGATAAGTCTCCTCAAAATATAGCCTTGGTCGACGTTGCTTGGCACAATGCCTTTCACGTCGCCGATAAGGAAGGTCGAGGTGCGGATATGGTCGGCGATTATACGCATCGCTTTCGTGACGGTTTCGCTTTCGTCGTACTTGTGTCCCGAAAGATTTTCGATGAGCGCGATCGCGGGTTTGAACAAGTCGGTTTCATAAACCGATTTGTATCCGTTCAGAATGCAAAGCATACGTTCAAGCCCCATTCCCTCGTCAACGTTCTTTTGTTTAAGCGGCGAGAAGGTGCCGTCGGCGTTTTTGAAGTATTGCATAAAGACGTCGTTGCCGATTTCGACGTACTTGCCGCAGTCGCACGCGGGCGAACATTCGTCGGAGCATTTGGGTTTTCCCGTGTCGATGAACATTTCGGTGTCGGGACCGCAAGGGCCGGTAACGCCGGCGGGACCCCACCAGTTGTTTTCTTTCGGAAGGAAGAAAATGCGGTCTTCGGGGACGCCCATCTTTTTCCAGAATTCCGCGCTTTCGTCGTCGCGGGGGCAGTCTTCGTCGCCCTTGAAAACGGTAACCGCGAATTTGTCTTTGTCAAATTCCAGCCGGTTCAGCAAAAAGTCGTACGAGCAGGAAATTGCGTATTCCTTGAAGTAGTCACCGAGCGACCATCTGCCCAGCATTTCAAAAAACGTGCAGTGCGTCGGATCGCCGACTTCTTCGATATCGCCCGTGCGGACGCAGATTTGCACGTCGGTCAGACGGTTGCCCGCGGGGTGTTTTTCGCCGAGAAGGTACGGTACGAGGGGGTGCATGCCCGCCGTCGTGAACAATACCGTCGGATCGTTTTCGGGGATAAGTGACGCGCTGGAAATAACGGCGTGTCCCTTTGATTTGTAGTAGTCGAGATAAATTTTGCGAAGTTCGCTGCTTGTAAGATTTTTCATAAATATCCTTAAATTAAATTATCTTTTGATAAATTGCCCTGAACCCGTGCGGCAATACGCCGAGTTTGATGAGATAGCCTTCCGCGCCGTCGCCCTCGCTGACGGTGAGTTTGTCCGCGCCGAGATATTTCAGAATAAGCGAATACATAAGTATGCCCGGGGCGATGATGTCCGCGCGCTTTTCGGGGAGTCCTTTCACGTGGCGGCGTTCTTCCATCGTCATTTTGCTGATTTTGTCGTACATGTTTTCGATGTCGGAAAGCGTCAGCACCGAGCCGTTGACGACGTTCGGCTCGTATGTTTCAAGTTGGTTTTTCATTGCCGCCATCGTAGATATCGTGCCTCCGATTGCGACGACGTTGTCAAACGGCGGAATTTCGCCGTATCCCAGAAGACAGTCGTTGATGAACGGCATCATTTCGATTCTTTCGCGCTCGATTGCGGAAAGCCTGACGATGCCGTACGGCAAACTTTTGGAATATAATATGTTTTCGCCGTCGCCGACCGAAATTTCGGTGCTTGCGCCGCCCATGTCGATAACGCAACATCTGCCTTTCGTGCTTGCGCCCAAGAACCCGATTTCCGCCTCGGTCCTTTTGTCCAGAATGTCGATTTCAAGCCCGCAAAGTTCCCTGACTCTGTCGACGAACCTGTATTTGTTTTTCGCGGAGCGCACCGCTTCCGTCGCGTAGGCATAGACGTCTTCCGCGCCGTTTTGCATCGCAACGAAATAATACTCCGCAACGGCCTGAGCCGTACGTTCGATACTGACGGGTTGCAACGTGTTCATCTCGTCCATATTCTCGGCAAGACGCGTCGTGTTCACCCTTTTTTCGACCTTTTCGCCGTCCGTCATCATAAGCCTTACGGACGTGCTACCTATGTCGATTACTCCGAATAACATAAGTCCCTCACTAAAATAATACAACTATTATAAACAAGTAATAAGAGTTTGTCAATTTATGAAAACTCAATGCATACATTGTTTTTATGGAAAACGAAAAAAGAGGAGCGCTCGCGCTCGAAAACGACCGCCTGACCGTTACGTCCGTTTCAAAAGTGATTTCGTCGGGCGACAAGTCGATTGTATTGATGCAAAACAAGGAAACTTTGACAATTACGGGAGAAGGGCTTTCCGTCACCGAAATCAACCTTGACTCGGGACGGCTTTCGGCAACCGGCAGAGTGAAAGAAATCAGGTTTTCGGAAACGCTCACGAAGGCGGGACTTATCAAAAAGATTTTCAAATGACGCACTCGATAATTTCCGAAAGTTTTATCTTTCTTTCGATGATTCTTTGCGGAATGACGTCGGGCGTGCTTTACGTCTTTCTTTACGGATTGCGCCGCGTCGTGAAGAAAAAGTTTTTCGCACTCTTATCCGACGTTATTTTTGCGGCGGTAACGCTTGCAATGCTGTTTTTCGCGCTTGAAAAAACCTGCGGCGGTAACATAAGATTTTACCAAATCGCAGGCTTTATTGCGGGATTTTGTATTGTTGAACTGTTTTTTACGCTGATTACGCAGCGTCGCCGATCATAATCACCAGCACGTTTGAGCGTATTATCGCAAAGCTGTATCCTTCAAGCCCGCGCCCTGCTTTTTGCATCGCTTCTTTTGCGTAATTCTTCGCCGCGTCTTTGGTTAAGGAAAACGCAAATTCAAACTCCACAATCGTCGATTTCGGGAGCGTTTTCAACGCACGCGCCATTTGCTGTGCCGCCAGATTTCTGTTTGTGATAACGTAATTGTATTCCGTGCCGCTTGACGTATAAGTTTCGTGCGCGTAATAATCGAATTTTCCTTCCGCTTTCGGGTAACCGTGTCCCTGCTTTTCAACGTGAGAGTTTTTCACTTCGTCGTCGGACAACAGGAAGTAGGCGTGCGACAAAAATTCCTTGCTGTCGTCGCCGACGTCGCCCCAGGTCGTGTCGACGAAATACCATTCCTTGTCCCCCGTGCCGTTAAGGTCAAGCAGGACTTTGTTCCAGGCGTGTCCGCCGAAGTTTTTGCCGTCGCTTGACGCTTCGCCGCTGATACGTACGGCGGTGATACCCTCGATTCCGCACATTAAAACGAACGCTTTCGACTTTCCGTCGCAGACGGCGTGCATATCTTTCTTATAAAACTTATCAAGGAATATCCCTTCAAGGTAATATCCGTAATATTTCATTTTTTCGTTAAGGCTGAGATTTCCGCTTACATATTTATCTTCGGCGTTTGCACAGTCGTGGTCGTAGCGCACGTTGTAGATTATGTAGTCGTAGATTGCGTGGACTTTTTCGTATTCGCTCATTTCGTCGGACACGATATAAGACAGCGCGTCTTTCGCGTTATCGTAAATTTGTTGCAAATTGTCGGCTTGCGAACCCATAAACACGGGCTTGTAGCCCCACGCCACCGCCTTGTAAAGCATATTGCTTGTCGAAACGCTCATCGTTTCTTTCACGCTGTCGATATAAAAGTTTCTTGTTTTCTTTACGTTGTCGTAATGGGGTTTCGAATACGTGTTTTGCACGGCGTCGGTGAAACCATCGGGCGCGTCGAACTCGGGCGAATTGACCGTCTCGATAAGACCTGCCTCGTCGGCGAAGAACCTAAATTTTATCGTGAACTCATTGCCGCTCGTTTCAAGCGAATATCCCGGGATAATGCCCGACTCTTCAACGCAATCCCTGACTTCGGACACGTCTTTTTTCACGGTTTCGGGCGTCGCGTATCCCGCGTAAAACTTGATTTCCGCGATTTTGTTTTCCAGAACGAAAAGGATAAGGTTTTTAAGTTCTTCCTTTGACGTTATATATCTGTTTTGCGCGTATCCGCCATAGTCGTGGAAGTGCGAGGCGTAATACCACGCTTCGTCGTGTTCCGAAAGATATACGATGGTTTTTGTTTTCGTGATTTTGTTTATTTCCGCCGTTACTTTGTATTCGCCGCGGTTCGTCGGCTTAAACGAAAAGGTTTTGCCCGTCGAATAATACTTGTCGTTGACGTACCATTTGACGCTTTCGACGTCGGCTTTTGCGGGCGAAAGAGTTGCCGTGAACGTGGCCAACTCCGCCGTGGTCTGGCTGAGTTTTCCCGATACGCCGACTTCGATATGGTTTGCGGCAACGTTGTCTTTGACAACGAAATTAACTTCGCGGCTTACTCCGTCCACAACGACTTTTAATGTGAACGTCCCTTCTTTTCCGATTGCGGCAATCGCGTCGTTGACCTCGCCCATGCCGCTTGATTGGTTTGTTTTAAGTGTCGTCGTGGAAATCAAATTCCCGCCTTCGTCGTAAACGTACGCCGTTGCGGTTTTGCCGGAAGGCGAGTTGTCGAAATATCTTGCGCGCACGACGATTTTTTCTTCCGTCCCGACGCGATATTTGTCAAGATATACAAGAAGTTCCTTGTCGGCGCAGAATCCGACGGTTGCGGATTTTCCGTCCGCCGTTACGGTGGCAAAATATATTTCTCCCGCCGTGGGAAGGTACGACGCGGTTTTACCGCTTGCCGTCGCGACTTCTTCGCCCGCGCCGTTCGTGAATTTCCACGAAAAGACGGTGTCGGGGTTCGTGCCGTCGTTGAGCGTTGCGGAAAAACCGACGCTTTTCGGCGTTTCGCCCGATTGCAACAACTGATATTGATTTTCAACGCCGATTTTTACCGTTGAAACGTCGGCGTAATCGACGTTTACTTTAAGTTCCGCCGTGTCGCCTTTGCCGTTGGTTGCGGTAATCGTGACCGCGGTTTTGGTTTTCCCGACGGCTTTAATACTTGTCCCGTATATTTCGACCTTTGTTTTGTCCGACGTGGACAAAGTGAACTCGTCGGTGCGCCCGTTACCGAGCGTTACGTCGTACGTTTCGCCGATTTTCAGCGTTATCTCGCTTTCGGACAGCGCAAACTTCCCTTCCGGGTGCAAAATTCCTTGTATAAGACTGCATCCGCAAAGCGCGGCGCAAAGAAGCGCGACAACCGCGGCAATCAACGTTATTTTCAAAAATCTTTTGTTTTTCATAGTAAATATATTTTATACTAATCTTGTTAAAAGGTCAATACGATTTTTTCTTGTTAAAGCCACTTCGATGTGATATAATCGGTCTTATGCAAGATACCATTCCTTTTCTTACGACGATAATCACAAAAGCCGAAGCGGACGAGATGAATCCGCTTGTTCTCGCTTTCGTCGGCGACTCCGTACAACAACTGTACGTCAGAACGCGGCTTGCCCTTTCGTCCGACAAAAAATCGGGCGCGCTCCATAAACTCGCAACCAAGGAAATCAAGGCGGAAGCGCAGGCGGATAAAATCGAAAAACTGCTGCCGTGTCTTTCGGAAGAAGAAATCGCGGTTTACAAGCGCGCAAGAAACGCGCATTATTCGTCATCGGCAAAAAACGCAAGTATCGGCGACTACAAAAAAGCAAGCGGATTCGAGGCTCTTCTCGGATACCTGTATCTCACGGGAAAACACGACCGCCTGAACGAATTGCTTTCAATCGAATAAGGAGAACTTATGTTAATTACGGGAAAAAACGCAGTGTATGAGGCGTTGCGCTCCGACGCAACCGTTGAAAAACTTTACGTGCAAAGAGGCGAAACGACGGGCGTCGTAAAAAACATAATCGCCCTTGCAAAAGAAAAGAAAATCGTCGTGTCCGTCGTCGATAAAACCGCGCTCGACCGCATCACGCAAAACGCAAAACATCAGGGAGTCGCGCTTACTCAGACGGAGTTTGTTTATTCGTCTTTGGACGACATTTTGTCTTTTGCGAAATCGAAAGACGAGCCGCCCTTTATCGTGATTCTGGACGAACTTTCCGACCCCCACAATCTCGGCAGCATTATCCGTACGGCGGAGTGCGCGGGCGTGCACGGGATCGTCATCGGAAAGCACCGCGGCGTTACCGTGAACGACACCGTTTTAAGGTGCTCCGCAGGCGCGGCGGAACACGTGAAAATCGCGAAAGTTACCAACGTCAACGACGCGATAAATTATCTTAAATCACAAAATGTGTATGTTTATTGCGCGGATATGGACGGTGAACCTATGTATCGTGCAAATCTTACCGGAGCAATCGCATTGCTTGTCGGCGGCGAGGACAGCGGCGTAAAACGCCTTTCAAAGGAACTTGCCGACGGCGTAATTTCCATTCCGATGAGCGGAAAAATCAACAGCCTGAACGCCTCGGTTGCCGCCGCCGTCGTGATTTACGAAAAGGTACGACAGGACAGAAAATGACATACGAAACTTTGCCCGACGAGGAACTTGCAAAACGCGCGCAGTCAAACGACTCCGCCGCCGTAAACGAACTGTTGCATCGTCATAAATCGCTGGTCAACAAGGCGGTGCGCCGCTTCTTTTTGCCGTCGGGCGACACCGACGATCTTGTGCAGGAAGGAATGGTCGCGCTGTTCAACGCGATTATGAATTACGACGAAAAAGCCGGCGCGAGTTTCACAACGTTCGCCTACATCTGCGTCAGAAAAAGAATCATCGGGTTAATCAGGAAATCTTCAAGCGGGAAAAATCGTGCGCTTAACGACAGCGTGCCGCTTGACGACGTCGAAATCGCGTCGGGCAATCCCGAAACCGTTTATATCGAAGAAGAGAGGGAAACCCTTTTAATGCGGGAAATCGAAAGCGTTTTGTCGGAAGAAGAACAGCGGATTTTTTACGCTTATCTTGACGGCGACTCGTATCGGGAAATCGCCGCCTCGCTTTCGGTTTCCACAAAAAAAGTCGACAACACCCTGCAAAAAATAAGAAAATCGCTGAAAAACTCGTTAAATCGCTGACTTTTTCGCCGATTTTCGCTTTACATAAACGAATAAATTATTTATAATAATTGCACGTTGATATATTATCGACGAATTTCCTTGCCTGTTTAAGCAGGCCACAAAGTCCACAAGGAGGTATAAAAAGATGAACAAGTATGAAATCCTTTACATCATCGACAATGACGTTTCGGAAGAAGACAAGGCTGCTCTCGTCGACAGGTTCTCGGACCTCGTCGCAAAACTCGGCGGCACCGTTGACGGCATTGACAAGTGGGGTACCCGCAAATATGCATATCCCATCAACGATAAGAACGAAGGCTACTACGTCTTGATGAACTTTACGGCAGACGCGTCCGCTCCCGCCGAAATCGATCGTCAGATGAAAATCACAGACGCAATCGTACGTCAGATGATTATCCGCAAATAACCGCATAAGGGGTCATTTATGAACAAAGTATTTTTAATCGGTAATTTAACAAAGAATCCCGAACTCACCAACACCGGCTCGGGCATTCCCGTTTGCAGATTCACGCTTGCCGTGTCGCGCAGATTTTCCAACAGCGACGGCGTAAGAGATACCGACTTCCTTCCCGTTGTCGTATGGAGAACGCAGGCGGAACATTGCAACAAATACTTGAAAAAAGGCAGTAAAGCGGCCGTATCCGGATCGGTTCAGACCCGCAGTTACGACGCTCCCGACGGAAGCCGCAGATACGTCACCGAAATCGTTGCCGACGAGGTTCAGTTCCTCAGCACTAAGGCCGAAGACGAATCCGCCTCGAACGACGGCGTGTTCGACGACCTTAAAGCCGTTGACGAGAATCTGCCCTTCTGATTTTCGCCCGTATATAGGGCTCAATAATTAAGAGGTATATTAAAATGAGTGAAGAAGTAAAACGCCCCGTTCAGGGCGGCAAAAGAATTCCCAAAAAGAAAGTCTGCCAATTCTGCGTCGATAAGGCAACCGAAATCGACTACAAAGACGTTGCCAAACTTCGCAAATACATCACCGAAAAAGGCAAGATGATGCCCCGTCGTATGACCGGCGTCTGTGCAAAACATCAACGCTTCTTGTCCGACGCAATCAAACGCGCCCGCGTTATGGCATTGCTTCCCTACAAAGCAGACTAATTATTAAACCAATCAAAAACGCACCGTTTCCACGGTGCGTTTTTTGCTGCGCGCAAGACGTTTACATCTTTTTTTTAACTGTCAACAGGACACTCTTACTATATTGCAATAGACCGTTTTCTTTCGAGATATTGTTTTAATAAATGCGTTGGCGGTTTTATGGCTGTTCGGTATTTATAAATGACTTTCACGCATATCCGTTGCGAAAAGCAAAGCGGAATAAAAAACCAACAAAAAAGCACCGTTTGGTGCTCTACCCATAGGGCTTTTTTAAGACATTATAAAAGACTAACGAAAAATTTTCGTTAGTCTTTCTTTTTGCTTTGTAAAACACACGACTTAACAGGGTTAAGTATAGTTTGCTACACTTTTGAAAGGTTAGGCATTATATTCATGTTGAAAACCACATTTTCCACACGCATACCATACTTTCTTTTTCCCTAATGCGCCTCCTATCAAACCTACGGGACCGAGTAAAATTCCCCCCAAAGCTGCTTTTCCTACGCTAAATCCTTTTTTCTGTGTATCAACTTGTTTCCACATTAAAGATTCTCCACACATTGGACATCTGGCTGGTGCTGACATAAAAACCCTCCTAAATAGTATAAATAAAAATGCGATATTTTATCGAATTCTCAAAACGGCGATAATTTGATTAAATAATATCTTCCCCAAAGCCTCTCATTTATGCTTTTTTTACATAACCGGAAACTGAAATAATTTCATAATATGTGTTAGCTCTAATAGTGCTTCCGGATACAGTAGAAGGAATAAGATAATAATCGTTCTTTTTGCAAATCAAAAAAGATGTTGATTCGTATGCTTTTCCTCCAACGTTCAAAGATAAATCAATTTCCGGATCAGCATAATTAGTACCATCGTCAAAGTTGATTTTTACAGTAATAAATACGTTTTCATATTCATATCCAACTATGCCCTCTGTTGACGCACTTGCAAACAACCTTGAATAATAGCCGTTCTTATAAGAACTAGGGTCGCCATATCCCTTGCAGGACAAATTTACATATTGTTGTACATTGTCAACGGTCAAAGCAATGCGATTATCGTCTTCTTTATCACAAGCGACAAATGAACATGTGACAAACATCGACAAAATCAATACCAGAAAAATACATACTATTGTAGTTTTACGTTTCATTATTTTCTCCCCCGTAATTATTAAGTACTTTTGTACTTGTTTCAATTATATTAAGTCTTTTAATACTTGTCAAGTACAAAAATACTTATTTGTATTATTCTTTGAGTATGTTCAAAGATATCATAAAAGATTTGAGGGAATCACAAGATATGAGCCAATACGAACTCGCAAAGGCGCTGCAAGTGAGTCAGTCCGCCGTTGCGAAATGGGAACTCGGAAAAACAGAACCCACGTCGTCGGCTCTTGTTTCGATTTCAAAATTCTTTGGTGTCAGCGCGGATTACTTGCTTGAATTGGAAGACGAGTTTGGCAACAAGAAATGATTAAATGCCACCTGATGATGTAAACCCATTGGTATGATATAAACAAATCCCACCTATGCGAGGTGGTTTTTTTAAATATAAAAACTTTCTCCCCAAAACGGCGAGAATTTAATTAAATTATATCTTCCTTAAAACGGCAGAATTTTGATGAGATTTTGACGTTTCTTGGCAAGTTCTTGCGAGCGCGCGTACTCAGGCGTACGTAACCGAGCAAGGTTTTGCCAAAAACTCAAAAGGTCGCAAAATTATGCCGTTTTGCTTAATTGTATTGGTTTTGAAGAAGATCCAGCATCTCCCTGCTCCCGCCGACAAGCAAAGTGTCGCCGTCAAGCAAAGGTTCGTCCGCGGCGAAGTTGACGATAACGTCGTTGTCGCGCTCGACCGCAAGAACGTTGACGTCGTATTTTTTGCGGATATCCAGCGTCACAAGGGAGCTTCCCGCCCAACTTGACGGAAGTTCCATTTCGATAATGCTGTATTTGCTGCTTATGGTCATTATGTCGTGCAGCAAGGGGTTGGCAAGGCGTGCGCCCATTTTTTCGCCCATTTCCATTTCGGGAATGACGACTTCGTCCGCGCCGACGCGTTCCAGAACCATTTTATGTTTAAGGTTTTCGGCCTTTGCGATGACCTTTTTGACGCCGATTTCCTTGCAGGTAAGCGCGCACAAAACGCTTGCTTCCAGGTCGCTTGCGATGCCGATAATGACGACGTCGAAGTTTTCGATGCCGAGCGCGCGCAAAGTGCGTTCGTCGGTAACGTCGGCGACGACGGCGTGCGTGGTGTACTCGTGCGCTTCCGTGATGACCTCTTCTTTTATATCGACGGCAAGGACTTCCTCGCCTTTTTCAAACAAGGTTTTCGCAACGGTCGAGCCGAATCTGCCAAGTCCGATTACCGCAAATTGTTGATTTTTCGATTTTTTGTTTTTCATAAAATAAACCTCCGCTTATCCGATAAGAATTTTGGCATCGGGGTATTTGATATTTGCCGATTGTTTTTTTGTATTCAAAAGCGCGGTGCCGATTGTCAGCGGCCCGAGACGACCGATGAACATCGAAAAACACAGCGTAATGAGCGCGGGTGTATGGAGCGACGTCGTGAGCCCTGCCGATACGCCAACCGTGCCGAACGCGCTGAACGCCTCGTACATGCTGTCGATGACGGACAACCGCACGCCGTACGCCGCCTCCGTCGCCCAGATTATGAGAGCCTGCGCGAAAGAACCCAGGAAATATGCCGTCGTAACGACCGCCGCGCGTTTTATCGTCCTTGTGTTGATTGTTTCCTTGCCGACAACGACTTCGTCGCGGCCACGGAATACGGACGCGAACAACATAATCATAACGAAAATGGTTGTGGTTTTTACGCCGCCGCCCGTCGATGCGGGACACGCGCCGACGAACATAAGCACCATCGTCGCGACTTTTGCGCCGTCCGTGAGATTTGCCTGATTTATCGACGTCCAGCCCGCCGTCCTTGCCGTCGTCGACTGGAAAAACGCGTTAAGGACTTTGTCGCCCCAGTCCATCGGACCGAGCGTGCCGGGATTGTTCCATTCGATACCGAGTATCACCGCCGCGCCGACAACAAGCAAAATCGCCGTCATCGAAAGCGAAACGCGCGTATGAAGCCGAAGCGGTCTGTTTCTCTTTTTCCTTAATATGTCGTTGAAAACCAAAAAGCCGAGCCCGCCCGATATGATCAGCACCATTACGGTGATAAGTACGACGGGATCGTGCGAAAAAGCCGAAATGCTGGAAAACGCGCCGTAGTCTTTACCCATTATGTCGATGCCCGCGTTGCAGAACGACGAAACCGCCGTGAACAACGAAACGTATATGCCGCGCGCGCCGAGTGCGGGGACAAGCCTTGTCATAAGCATAAGCGTGCCGAACCCTTCAAAAATGAACGTGAACGCAATGATTCGTTTTGTCAGTTTCACAACGCCTTTCAGGCTGTCCTGGTCAAGCGACTCCTGAATCGTCATGCGCTCTTTCAGACTGATTTTCTTGCCGACAAGCATAAACATGAACGTCGTCGTGGTCATGAACCCGAGACCGCCGATTTGTATGAGCAACAAAACGACGATTTGTCCGAATATCGACAGCTGAGTTGCGGGATCTATGACGGTAAGCCCCGTCACGCACACCGCGGTCGTCGACGTGAACAACGCGGGAACAAAGCCGATTGTCTTCCCGCTTGCCGAAGAAAACGGAAGCACCAGCAAAATCGTCCCGACGGCGATGACGCCCAAAAACCCGAGCACGATATATCGCGCGGGAGTCATAAGATTCTTAATTTTTTTGCCGACAGCCTTGAACAACTGCCCTGTTTTTTCTTTCATCAATCCTTAATTTCCCAGTCGATCGGCGCGATACCGTTCTTTTCCAAAAACTCGTTCGTCCTTGAAAACGGCTTGCTGCCGAAAAACCCGTTGTATGCGGAAAGCGGACTTGGATGTGCGCTTTCGATAACGTAATGTATCGGATTTGTAATATATTGCTTTTTCGAGCGGGCGTTTGCGCCCCACAGAATAAAGACTATCGGGGTGTCCCGCTCGTTAAGTTTTTTGATAATATCGTCGGTAAAAATCTGCCAGCCGCAGTTTTTGTGGCTGTTGGCAAGGTGCGCGCGCACCGTCAATACCGAGTTCAGAAGAAGCACGCCCTGCTTTGCCCAACTTTCAAGACAGCCGTGCGGCGCGGGCGAAATGCCCAGATCGCTTTTCAGTTCCTTGTAAATATTGACAAGTGACGGCGGAATATCCACGCCTTTTTTCACCGAGAAGGAAAGCCCGTGAGCCTGTCCTTCTTCGTGATAAGGGTCTTGTCCGATTATCACCGCTTTGACGGCGTAATAATCGGTGTATTTCAGCGCGTTGAATATGTCGTACATCGACGGATAGCAGACGTGATGTGAATATTCGTCTTTCAGAAATTCGCGGATTTTAAGGTAGTTTTCTCCCGAAAACTCGTCCTTCAAAATCTCGTCCCAGCTGTTGCCGATGCTCACCATATATTATTTCAGTTCCTCGTATTTTCTTGCCATCATGGCGTCGATATAGGAAAGCGCGTCTTCGTACTTCACCTTTTCCGCCGAAAGCGTCGCGCGGTCGGTAACTTCGATTTCGTCGTTTTGAAGTCCGCGGGGGCTAACCACGACGCGGATAGGCATACCCATAAGGTCGGCGTCGGCGAATTTCACGCCGTTCGAGACGTTTTCGCGGTCGTCAAGAAGCACGTTCACTCCTTTTTTCATAAGCGCGTCGTACAGCGCAAAAGCCTTTTCGCGGACGTTTTGGTCGTCGATACGCAAGGGGCAGATGTGCACCTTGTAAGGCGCGACGGTGATTGGCAGAATAAGTCCCGCTTTGTCGTTGCTTTCCTGCGCGATTGCGGCGATTGCACGGCCTACGCCGATACCGTAACAGCCCATAATGGGGTTGACGGCTTCGCCTTTTTCGTTAAGCACGGTCATGCCCATGCTCTTTGTGTATTTCGTGCCGAGCTGGAAAATGTTGCCGATTTCGATACCGTTTTCAAGGTGCAGCGGTTTTCCGCAAACGGGGCATTTATCGCCTGCTTTCACTTTTGCGATATCGACGAACGATTTGGGTTTTATATCGCGCGCGACGTTCACGCCTTTCACGTGGTACAGCGGTTTGTTTGCGCCGGTAACCATATTGTGCGCGCCTTCCAAAGACTTATCGAAAACGACGATTCCGTCTTTCAGGTCAAGCCCGATCGGCCCGATATTTCCCGCGACGAGCCCCGATTCTTCGTCGGCTTCCCACGGGACGATGTTTTTCATAATCGCTTTTTTGAGTTTGGCTTCATTGACTTCCAAATCGCCCCTGATAAACGCGACGACAACCGTCTTTTCGCCCTTCACGGCGTAAACGACCGCCTTTATCGTCTGATAAGGCTGAACTTTCAAAAACTCCGAAACTTCCGCGATGTCTTTGGCGTCGCCGGTGAAAACTTCTTCCTTTTCCGCGTCCGCGCCGAAATCGACCTCGGGACGTACTCCCGTCGCGACTTCCATATTCGACTTGTATCCGCACTCGTCGCAAAGCACTAACGTGTCTTCGCCGACTTCTGTCAGCAGCATAAACTCGTGAGCGATACTGCCGCCCATCATACCGCTGTCCGACTTGACCGCGATGAATTTTTTCAGCCCGATACGGCGGAATATGTTGTTGTATGCGTCGTATTCCTTGTAATAATGCTTTTCAAGGTCCTCCTGAGTCATGTGGAACGAGTACGCGTCTTTCATCGTGAATTCCCTGACGCGGATAAGTCCGCCGCGGCAACGAGGCTCGTCGCGGAACTTCGTCTGAATCTGATAAATCATGAACGGAAGCTGATTATAACTCGAAACGGTGTTTTTTGCAAGGTGTACCGCCGCTTCTTCGTGCGTCATTCCGAGAAGCATATCTTTGCCGCTTCTGTCCTTAAACCGCACCATCTCGCTGCCGATGCTTGAATATCTTCCCGACTGCTCCCAGAGTTCCCTGGGCATAACGACGGGGAATTTCACTTCCTGTCCGTCGATTTTGTTCATTTCGTCGCGGATAATGTCTTCGATATTCTTCGCCATAAGCTGGGCGGGAGAAGTAAGCGAGAAAATGCCGTTTGCAACCGGCTTGATATACCCCGCGCGGGCAAGCAGCGCGTGGCTTAAAATGGTAACGTCCGCAGGGGCTTCCTTAACGCGTTCCCCCACAAGTTTCGATAAAAGCATAATGCCTCCGATAAAAAGTCGTAAATATTAAAGATATACAAAGTATATACTTATTTTATAATTTAGGCAAGGATTTGACGAAAATATAAACTTTGCGGGATTTTTCAAACTTTTTCGGAAAAATAAAAAGACGTGCGTTTCGCACGTCTTTTATCGTTGATTTTCTTATAGCGTAATATTTACACGTCGAGTTTCATCCATTCACCCTTTATCCAGCCTTTCTTTTCAAAAAGGATTCTGAACAGCAGCGACACGACTGCGGGAATTACGAACATCAAAAACACGATGCCAAGCGCGATATTCGCATCCGACACAACGCCTTTCGACGCCTCGACCGCGCCGAACACGCCGACGAGCCCGCTTGTGCCCATACCGCCGCCGCCCGCGGTACAACGAAGTTTGAACACGCACGTCGCAATGGGACCTACGATTGCAGAGGCAATAATCGGCGGCACGAAAATGAGCGGGTGTTTCATAATGTTGGGGATCTGCAACATGCTGGTGCCGATACCTTGCGAGATAAGTCCGCCGACACCGTTTTCCTTGAACGACATCACCGCAAAACCGACCATCTGCGCCGCGCATCCGACGACAGCCGCGCCGCCCGCAAGCATCATCGCGTCCGACGTACTTCCCGACGCAATCGCAATCCATATCGCCGCAGAAGACGTGGGCATCGTAAGAAGTATGCCCATCACGACGGATATCACAACGCCCATAATAAAGGGTTGCGCCGTCACCGAAATTTCAATGAATTTTTGAATTACTTTTATGAACCAGATTGCGGGATATGCGACAAACATTGAGATTATCGTCACAAACATCACCGTTAAAGGTACGATTAAGATATCAAGTTTGGTTTTGCCCTGCACCAACAATACAATTTCCAAAGCGATAAGCGTCGACACGTACGAGCCGATGGGGTTGCCGGGCGCGCCCACTTTGAACGCCGTTATCGAGCCCGCCACCGCTTTCAACGAAAAACTTCCGTCGGACAAAAGATTGTAAACTTTGTCGGGCAAAAACGCCCCCAAAAATCCCGCGACCGCACACGCAAAAACCACAAGGTCGGGCGCTTTCAGTTTCTTAGCGATACCGACGCCGATACCCGCGCCCATAAGCGTGCAGGCGATGTTTCCGATGAGAATAAGCAGTGCGCCGAATCCCGAATTCGCGCCGCACCAACTGCCGATCTGCTTAAATATCGTCCCTGCGATAAGCGTGACGAACAGTCCTTGTGCCATTCCCGAAAACGCGTCGATGAAGTAACGATTCGCATACTTTTTGACGACGGTTTTCCACTTCTTTTCGGGTTCTTTCTGCTGAAATACGACGGGGTTCGTTTCGATTTCGGGAATAACGTTTACGGGTTCGGATTTCATTTACCTTTCTCCTTTATGCAGACTTTGCGGTGCGCCTTTTGTCCGCGACCTTATCAAGTTAATAAGATTTTAATGAATTATCTTATAAAAGTCAAACCTTCTTCCCCCTTTCGGCGTTTTTCCGCCGTATCTTTCGTCGTTTTTTGTTTTTTAATAAAAAATCCCGCAATCTCGTTGCGGGAATTTCGTTTTGTTTTGAAAAATTAGAGGGCGGTTTACATTATCGTCTTTTCGCCGCGGAAAAGTTGCTGACGTTCCTGCATATACTTCATCGTATCGACCGTCACGTTAAGCGCGCTTTTGAAGGCTTTGTCGTATGCCGACGAAAGTTCGTTGTCGCCTTTTTTGAGTTCGATCGTAGTCGTGGGGATTTTGCGCCGCGCAAACGGCGTGCTGTCGGTGAAAAGCGTTTCGCTGTATCTGAACGCCACGTCGTCGCACACTTCCTTGATCGCCTTGAACGCCACGTTGTTGATTTTCAGGTCGTAAATGTTTTTGTACTGTCTGTCGCCCTGTATCACGACGTTGTCGCAATCGCCTACTTTTGAAAAGTTTATCACGACGGGATTTATCAGAGATTCGTCCCTGCCGTAGTGTTGCAATATGAGTTGTTCCGCGCCCTTTGCGCCGCATTCTTTCGCGCCGAAGCACGCCAGCACGACTTTCGTATTGTCGGGGATAAGTTCGGGATGCAGCCTTAAATAGTCCGCAACCGCAAGGGATACCCCCGCCGCCTGCAATCCTTCGTGTCCGATGTTGCTGTTGCGCTTTTTGTATGAAAACATCGTGACAAGATAAAATATCGCAAGTCCGCAGAATATCGTCGGGAATAAAAACATCACCGCTTTGTCGCCGACGTTTAAGTGCGGCAGACATATCGCGACAATTTCAAACACGAGAAGCACGGGTATGCTGATTATCGATAACGCCTTGAACGCGCGTGAAATCCATTTCGGCAGGTTTTTATCTTTCAGGAACATTACGGCGTCCGACCTGTCCATATCGCTGTCGTAGTGGCTGCCGATGACAAGCGTGTTTTCGGCAGGGGCTTTCGCCTCGATTGACGACAATACGTTGTACGACGTGCGCTTCGGGAAAAGCGCGTTGAACGTGTTTTTGTTTGTCAGAACCTGTACGAAAAGCATTGCGCCGACAAAAACGGTAACAAGCATTGACAGCGCAAGAAAACCGTATGCGACGGCTTTGTCGTCGATAAGCACGCCCACGATATAAAACGCAAGCGCGATCGCGAAAATCACCCCGTAAACGGGTATGCCGAATCGTCCCGCAAGCGGCGCGACGGTGGTGGGTTCCGTCCTTGCCGGAAGCCCTAAAATCTTTTCGTAAAGCTCACGGATTTTTACCGCGCCTTTCTTTTCGTCAATGCTTGTCGCAATCCTGACGGGCGCGGCGGTTTCAACCTTTTCCACAAAAGTGTCGGCGATGATGTTCGCCCTTTTAAGGTCGACTTCCGACGGCGTTACATTGCCGTTTTCGGGCTTTATATTGTCGTTTTCAACGTTTAACATCGTTTTTTACTCATAGAACAGAATGTCGCCGTAAGACGGGAACGGCCATTCTTTCTTCTCGGTGATAAGTTCGAGCTTGTCCACGCTTTCACGCAGTCTGTTCATTGCGACAAGGACTTTGTCGCGGTAACACACCGCCTGTTTTTCAAAATCCTCAATCGACTTTGCCTTTGCAAGAGCGTGTTCAAGGTCGGTCGTGCGACGATCGGTTTCGTCGATAAGTTTATCGGTTTCGGCAAGCAGTCTTTCGTCCGCCGCCCCGAATTTCTGATTTATTTTCCTTACGTCTTTCAGGTATGCCGCAAGTTTTCCTTCCGTCCTCATGACCGCGGGCAGAATTTGTTTTCTTGCGATATTTCGCATTGCAAGAGCCTCGATATTGACGGTCTTTGCGTAATTTTCGACAAAGATTTCATAGCGGCTCGTAAGTTCCTTTTCGCTTAAAACGCCGTTCCTTTCATAAAGATTGACAATATCCTTGTCCAGCATACATCTGAACGCGTCAAGGCTGTTGGACGTCATATGAAGACCGCGGCGTTTCGCTTCTTCCACCCATTCCTTGCTGTAATTGTTGCCGTTATAGATAATGCGGCCGTGCGCGCGGATATAAGACACGATGATTTCCGACAACGCGTGGTCGAGGTCTTCGCCCGATTTTGTCTTTTCTTCGATTTCGTCGGCGATACGGCGCACCATTTCGGCGGTTATCGTGTCAAGGACGATTATGGACGTCGCAAGCGACGCGCTGCTTCCGACCATACGGAATTCAAACTTGTTCCCCGTGAACGCAAACGGCGAGGTGCGGTTTCTGTCGGTGTTGTCCTTTTTGAGTTTCGGGAAAGACGGCAGCCCCATTTTGATGTACTCTTTGACTTTCGTAACGGCGGTTTTGCCTTCTTTCAGCGTTTCGAACGCCGAGTAAAGGTCGTTGCCGACGAAAACCGAAATTATCGACGGGGGCGCTTCGTTTCCGCCCAGACGGTTGTCGTTTCCCGCGCTTGCCGCGCTCATTCTGACAAGGTCGGCATATTCGTCCACGCCCGCGATGACCGCAAGTATCATAAGCATGAATATGCGGTTTTCGGCGGGATTGCTGCCGGGCTCCAAAAGGTTCACTCCCGTGTCCGTCATTATCGACCAGTTATTGTGCTTGCCGCTGCCGTTGACGCCGTTGAAAGGCTTTTCGTGCAGAAGACACGCAAGGTCGTGCTTTTCCGCAACCTTTTTCATCGTTTCCATTATAAGTTGGTTCTGGTCGGTCGCGATGTTTGCGGACGTGAAAATCGGCGCAAGCTCGTGCTGAGCGGGCGCGACTTCGTTATGTTCCGTCTTTGCGGCGATGCCGAGTTTCCAGAGTTCGCGATTCAGGTCTTCCATGAAAAAGGCGACGCGGTCACGGATTGTCGCGTAATACTGGTCGGACTTTTCCTGTCCTTTTGCGGGGGGCGCGCCGAACAAAGTACGTCCCGCGTACTTCAAGTCTTCGCGCTGCATATAGTGGTTTTTGTCAATCAAAAAATATTCCTGTTCGCCGCCGACGACGGGAGTAACTTTTTTGGTTTCGTTATCGCCGAGAATCCTTAAAAGCCTTAAAACCTCGCGGTTTAAAACGTTCATACTGCGAAGGAGCGGGGTTTTTTTGTCAAGTGCCTCACCGGTGTAGGCGCAAAACGCCGTCGGTATGCACAGTACGCCCGCGCCACCCTTTGAACGCTTGATAAACGCCGGGGAACTGCAATCCCATACGGTGTAGCCGCGCGCCTCGAACGTGGCGCGGATTCCGCCCGACGGGAAACTCGACGCGTCCGCTTCGCCCTTTGAAAGACTTTTGCCCGAAAATTCCAAAAGAACCTTTCCGTCTTTGTCGACGGAAATGAAACTGTCGTGCTTTTCCGCCGTGTATTCCGTCATCGGCTGGAACCAGTGCGTGAAATGCGTCGCACCCTTTTCGACAGCCCACGTCTTCATTGCCGCGGCAACTTCGTCGGCAAGACTCCTCGGCAGTTCGTCGCCGCGCGCGATAACGTCTTTCAGCGCGCGATACGCGTCTTCCGACATATATCGCTGCATCACTTCGTCGGTGAACACTTCTTCCTGAAAAATATCTTTGATGTTCAGTCTTTCGTAATAAGCCATAAAAAATCCTTTTTCGATTTAATTACTATATTATAGCCTTAATAAGTTAATATAGTCAATGATTTTTCCTTAATAAAAACGGGCGCGTTTTTCGCGCCCGACCTTTTTCGTTATGCCTTTTTTATCGTGAATCCGTCTTTCGTGTCGACAAGAATAAACCCTTTGTCCGCGATTTCTTTCCTGATTTCGTCGGCGAGAGCGTAGTTCTTTTCGGCTTTCGCCGCCTTTCTCTTTTCCGCAAGCGCGAAAATTTCTTCGGGGACGGACACGTTGTCTTCGGCGTCGGCTTTGTCGTATTTTTTCAAAAATTCTTTTGCGTCCGCGCGGAACAATCCAAGGATATCGTAGTTTTCACGGATTGCGTTGATATCTTCGATTGCGGTTACGTCGCCGTCTTTCAACTTCTTTCTGACGGTTTTGAAATATCCGAAAAGATTGCTTATCGCAAGCGCGGTATTGAAGTCGTCGTCCATGCAATTTACAAAGTCTTCTCCGATTTTTTCGGTCTTTTTGCTGCTTTCAAGCCCGGATTTTTCGGCTTCTTCCAAAACTCTGTAAAAGTCGACAAGGTGTTTTTCGGCGGAGGGGAACAAATCGTCCGTAACGTTAATGTCGGCGCGATAGTTCGTCTGCAACAGCGCGAATTTTATCGTTTCCGCCGAATACTTTTTCAACAAGTCTTCAAGGAGCAAACTGTTGCCCAAAGACTTGCTCATTTTTTGTCCGTTGACCTTGATAAGCCCGTTGTGAATCCAGTATTTCACGAATTTTTTGCCGGTAAGCGCCTCGGACTGCGCGATTTCGTTTTCGTGATGCGGGAAAATAAGGTCGCGGCCGCCGCCGTGTATGTCGATTTGGTCGCCGAACGCCGCGCGGTTCATTGCCGAACATTCGATATGCCAGCCGGGACGTCCTTTGCCCCACGGGCTGTCCCACGAAATTTCGCCTTCTTTTGCGGACTTCCAAAGCGCAAAGTCCAGCGCGCTTTTCTTGTTGTCTTCGTTTTCGATGCGAACGCCGGAAAACGCTTCTTCGGTTTTTCTGTTGCTGAGCGCTCCGTAGGACGGGAATTTCTCGACGGAGAAATACACGTCTCCTTCGGGCGTTGCGTAGGCGTACCCTTTTTCTTCCAGCCCCTTTATGAAGTCAATGATGTTGTCGATATTGCACGTCGCTTTCAGCCAGATGTCGGGATCGTCCACGTCGAACTCACGCATAACTTTGTCGATGCGTTTTATCATCATTGCCGCGTACTTGTCGGCAGGGATTCCCGTTTCTTTCGATTTTGCGATAATCTTATCGTCGACGTCGGTGTAATTCCTCGCATACGTTACGTCAAAGCCCCTTTTCACAAGGTACTTTCTGATGATGTCGTAAATGAGCGCCTGATATGCGTGGCCGATGTGAGCGTCGCCCGAAACGGTGATGCCGCACGCGTACATATTTATTTTGTTGCCCGAAAGCGGAACAAGTTCTTCCTTTCTTCTTGTCAGCGTATTGTATACTTTAACCATACTTTTTCTCCTTTAATCTGTCGTTTCGGTTGATTTTGTGTTTTCTTCGTTTGCAATCGAATAACGCGAACAGTTGATGCCCGAAAGGTTTTCGATTTGCGTTAGCCTTGCGTTTATGCGGCGAAGTTCTTCCAGCACGGGGTCGGGAAGTTCCACCTGGTTTAAGCTGTCCACGCGCTTTCCGTCCTGCTTTACGATGCGCCCGGGAACGCCCACGACCGTGCAGTTTTCGGGCACCGGTTTCAGCACTACGCTGCCCGCGCCGATCTTACTTCCCTTGCCGACGGTGAAAGGCCCAAGGACTTTTGCGCCCGCCGCAATCACGACGTTGTCCTCAATCGTGGGGTGTCGTTTGCCCGCGTCTTTTCCCGTGCCGCCAAGCGTTACGCCCTGATAAAGCGTAACGTTGTTGCCGACTTCCGCCGTTTCGCCGATGACGACTCCCGCGCCGTGGTCGATGAACACTCCCTTGCCGATTGTCGCGCCCGGGTGAATTTCAATGCCCGTCCAGAACCGCACGTGTTGCGAAATTACCCGCGCAAGGAATTTCATTTTGTGTCTGTAACACCAGTTTGCGGGACGATGCCACATAAGCGCCTTTACCCCGGGATAGGTAAACAGCACCATAATTTTGCTTGTCGCGGCAGGATCTTTTTCCATTGCCGCCGCCACGTAACTTTTGAGATATCCCGACATTTTTACCTTCCTTTAATAAAAAATCCGTCCGAAAAGTTTCCTTTAAGGACGGGCTGAAATTAACTCCGTTGTTCCACCTCAATCAAGGATAGCGCAATAACGTTTGCGCGCACGCACGGGCATTTCCTCCCGTAAGGCTCAAAACCGCACTTCCCGCATTTATCCAAAAAACCTTGCAGCCAAAGGGTTTTCTCTCTTGATGGCGTCCTGCGCTACTCTTGTTTCTCATCGCCTGTGAGTTTAGTATATTATATTTATTATTATGCGCGTTGTCAAGTGGTTGTTTTCTCTCTGAAATTTTCCGCCTTTTCGTTATTGTTTTTTGCGCTTTTCAAGGAGTTCTGACGGCACTCCCGCAAAAATTTTTCCTGTCTTTCCAAAATCGTGTATCATCGTAAATCCGTACTTTTCGTAAAACCTAATGCCGCCCGCGTTGTCGCCGCCAACGCCCAAATGCACGCCTTTCACGCCCTTTTCGGCAAGGTAATCCATAAGAACGTCCATAAGTTTCGCGCCGTATCCTTGGTGTTGCGCCTCGGGTAAAATGTCGATATGCAAATGCGCGGGATATTTTTTCGCGTCCATATACAAACTTTGGCGGAATGCGAAAAAGTGCGTGAACGCTTCAATCCTTGAAAGTTTTCTGACGCGCGGCATAACGTATCTGGTGAACGTTTTCACAAAGGTTTTGTAATCAAGACTTGACAGGATATATCCGACCGCAACGTCGTCTTCGTCCCGCGCAAGAATAAAGATTCCGTCGGGCTCGAACTCGGTATAATAGTCGGCGTAAAGCGTTGCGACAAGTTCCGGATTTTTGACGTATGCGGGCGCGGTCGCCGTAAGGTGGCAAATCTTTCTTACGTCGTCGCGATCCGATTCTCTGTATTTCCTGATATGATACGCCATTATTTGAATTTGAAATATATTTCGAGTTTTCCGTCGACAAAGCGGGCATTAAGTCCTTTGAAGAACTCGCTTGCCGTCAGGTCTTCGTTGCCGTTTGCGGCTTTTATCGCGTCAAGCGTTGCTTCCGACATTCCGAGATTGCCCCAGGCGTTCAGTTCACGCAAGGTTGCGACTTTGATTTTGTCGGAAACTTCGGCTTCGATTGAAGAAATCTTGCTGTTTCCGAGCCCGTATAAAATGCTGTTTTTGTCGTTAAGTTCCATCACGTCGCCGATACGCATATCTTTCACGATTTTGTCCATCGTGCCGCTGTCGGCAAGGTCCTTAACGGTCATCGTTGCCATTTTTGAAAGGATCTTGTCGGATTCGCCTTCGTAAATGCAGGCATAGTATTCGGCTGCGATTTCGCCGTCAAACTTATAGCGTTTATAATCGGACAATTTATAAAGATTTCCGTTGTACTTAAAGTATGCTCCGTCGGCTTCTTCTACCCCGTGTTCGTTATAAAGCGTCCCGAACTTGATATGGTCGCCTACCGGCGTGCCGTCTTGTTCTTTGTCAAGATATACGTAATCGCCGTTGTTGTTTCTGACGTAGCCTGCTTCCAGGAACAGGTTGCCGTCCTTATAATATGCGACGTGTTGCCCGATTTTATCGTGGCTTGTTGCAACCGCCGCGTCGAAATCTGTCGCTTTGACGTAAACTTTGCCGTCGATTTCCAGAACGTCCGAAAGCGTTGCTCCGTTGACGACTTCGTCGACGCCCGTCGAAAGCGTGCCGATGGTTTTGTCCTGCAATCCGACAAGCACGCCCGAACTTGCCTTATCGACAATCACGTACTGCGTGACGGTTGCGGCAATCGTACCTCTTGCGCGCACGAATTTAATGTCCGTGTCGGGATCGGTCTCCACGTAACCCACGTTGAACGTTCCCGCGTAATCGGGGGCTGCGTAAACGTCGGCAAGCGAGATATACTTCCTGACGCTTGTGTTGCCGATGTCCGCCGCCGTCGCGACTTTTAATTTATATCTTTCTTTGACTTCAACGACTTCCTTTAAGAGCGTGCTGTTGACAACGTCGTCCATACGGGCGGCAATGTTGTTTACGCCGATTGTCGAAAGTTTTTTGACGACAGCGTTTCCGTCTCCTTCGTATACTCTCTTATATTCAGCCGTTTCGCCCGCCGCCGCAAGACGGAAAAATCCGTTTTCGCCGTGTGCGTCTTCGTCAAGGATAAATTTCGCGTCGGCAGTCGAGTCCAAAACAAACACGTCGCCGTCCACGTCCATAACGTCGGAAAGTCGCGCGGCGTTTACAAGGTCGTCGATACCTGCGGTTTGCAACTCGCCGATGGTCTTGTCTGCAAGCGCGACGACAACGCCGTTGCTTGCCTTTTCGGTGATGTTGTATCTGTCGCCAAAGCCGATAAGTCCGTCCTTATATTTCACAAGATATACGGTTTTATCCCCGTCTTTTGCGGTGATAAACGTGCCTTTGTATTCTTTGCCCGCGGAAAGTGCGGGAAGCGCGATATATGCGCCGTCCGTCGCTTTTTCTGCGGTCGTGACGGAAACAACCTTCATAATATCGCCGACTTTGACGTTCTTGATTTCTTTGTCGATTTCGGAAATTTTGCTGTCTTTCAGCTTTTTCAGAATGTCCGCGCTGTCGTCGGTAATCTCGATGACCTGACCGAGTTTCATATCGCCGATCGCGCCGTCAAGGGTGTTGAGAGTTTCGTCCGCAAGTGCTTTAAGGACGGGCTCGCTCTTCCCGACGTGGACAAGCGCGCATATTATAAGGTCGGGGGTTTCCTGCTTAACAAGTTCTTCCTTTTCATATTGCGCGGGGCTGCTGTATCCATAGGTTTCGGGGGTTGTGTTCACAAAGCCGTCCATCGCCTCAACGTATCCGCGCCATTCGATAACTTCTTTATATTGCGCGGGGTCGGTGCCTTCGATTTTCGTGCGGATTGCCGCGCCGTAACGATAGTTCGTGCCGGCGGCGTCTTTTGTATATTTGAAATAATACATTCCGTCTTCGTTTTCAACGGTGCATTCCTTGTCCGCGTATCTTTTTGTAATTTTAATCCCATTGTCGTCAACAAGCACGACGTACGCCAGACCGAAGCGGTTTCGTTTGCCGCTTATATCGTATCTGTTGTTGAAATCGGGAAGATCCTTAATAAGTTCCCAGTTGCCGTCGTCGCTGACTTTTATCGTGCCTTCTTCGCGGTTTAATTTATAATAGGTTTTTGCGGGGTCTTTCGCTTCCGTACTTACGAATTTGAAAAATTCGCTTGTGCCGTCCGCTTCGATAAGTTGCTTTAACTTAATCTCGCCGCCGCTTTCTTTTTTGTATAATACCGCGCCCGCGCCATCGATATCGGCAGATTCAAGCACGGCGTTTGGAATTGTGTTCATAAACGACATTATTAAGAATATGCCGGTTATATTTACAATGCCCGGTAAAATCAGTCCCGCATATGAGTTTGTCCACCCCAATTCCGACACAAGCTTATAATTGCTGACCATAAGAATTTCTCCGGGAACGACCATTGTCAGAAGCAGTGAAAACATAATTACTTTTTTCCCTCTGAATTTTTTCTTTCCAAGGACGTATCCAGAAATAAGGATAACTATCGCCGACAAAATCGTGAATGAAAAAGCAACGATAAGACTGTTTCCTACGCCTGTCATCAGATCAACCCTCTCAATCGCTTCAACATAATTATGAAAGTGTAATCCTTCCGATTTAAGATAAATTTTTCCGTACTCTGGCATAAAATCCAGCGGTTGAAGCGACGATACGATTTGCAAATAAAACGGGAATATCTGCATCAATGCTACAATACTTAAAAATATTATTATCAGAACATTTGCGGCGTTCGCTTTTATTTTCTTTGCGTTTCTTTTATTCATAATCCACCGCTTTGACTCCTGTCAGTTTTAATTGAATTCCCGATAATATCAATATTATCAGCAACGTTATTACACCGATTGCACAGGCATATCCCATTTCATACCCTACGATGCCTTTGTTGTACAGATACAACATAATCGTCATAGTCGAGTCAAGAGGACCTCCTTTTCCGCTTTCGCTAACAAGCTGCATAGGACCTATGACTTTCAGGTTTCCTATTAACGATAAAATCATATTGTACGTGATCGCGTTTCTAATTAACGGTAAATATACTTTACCGAGAATTGTCCATTGGCTGTTGGTTTCAAGCCGCGCCGCCTCGGCATAACTTTTCGGGACACTCATAAGCGCCACGTAATATATCATCATTTGTGTCGAAAAACCCAACAGCGACGGCACGATCATCAACGTTACCAGTGCTATCTTCGGATCGTTATACCACCCGATCGGATTTCCCCCGCATGCAATTATGATGCTGTTTATTACCCCCGAATCGGATGGGTTGAAAAGAAGTTTCGTAACTTGTGCGCCGACAACTGCCGACACTAATGTTGGCCAAAACAACAACGCCAGAAAGAGTTTCCTTCCTTTTTTCATCCGGAATATCAACCACGCAAACAGCAACCCCAACACGTTATTGAATATGGTCATAACAACAGTCCATATCGCCGTGTTTCCGATTGCTTTTCCAAACGTTTCATCGTGAAAAAGTCTGATGTAATTGTCAAAGTTGAACGTGCTTATTTTGTCAACGGAAAACCTTAAATCGGTAAAACTGAAATATATTGCTCTTATAAAAGCATACAGGAAAAATATGCCCCACCATACCATTGGGAAAGACAACATTCCGTATGCTTTCATATCGCGTTTAAGCATACGTTTATTTACTTTAAATTGTCGTTTCATAATTTTCCCTTTCATAATTTCTTTTCCTAAAACAATCTGTCGGTTGCTTCTGCGACGAGCGCCTGGTACTTGTCCAGTATGGGCGTAAAATCTCCGTCGTTACGCACGATTTCAACAAGCATATTGACAATCGCCTGTTCCATATCGGGCCACGCCGGCGTGCCCGGACGAGGCGCTACTTTTTCAAGTTGCGACGCATAAACGCTTAATATCGGCGACGAGGTATAATATTCGTCATTCAACGCTTCTTTACAAACAGGGAACAGGTTTTGCGCCTTGTTGTAAGCAATCTGAACTTTTTTGTTTGTCGATAAAAACTTTGCAAAATCATATGCTTCTTTCTTTAATTTCGAGCTGTTTGAAATGCACAGGGAATATAATCCCAAACCGGAATAATTCGGTGTTCCCGATTTAATGGTAACGATTTCACTGACGCCCAGGTCAAATCGCGCGGATTGCCCGGTAACTTTACTTAATGCCCAGCTTCCCATCTCAACAAACGCAACCTGTCCGGTATAAAACTTGTCCTCTTCATACGATTTTGACGAGGCAAATTTTGACAATGCGCGCCAGTCTTCCGCCGCCTGCTTTACTTCTGCGCTGTTGATATACGGCGATTTATAGTCGTCGCTGACAAGTTTTCCGCCGCGACGAGCAACGTAAGAAGCAAACTCCATCGCGGAAAAAGAGTTTTGCGGTTGTGCAAAGGCCGTGTATCCTTTTGATTTGATTATCTCGCAATCTGCAATAAGCTCGTCAAGCGTTGTCGGAGCCTTGGCATTACCTGTTTTATCAACGATACCGCATTTTTTTAAGATATCCTTGTTGAACATCAATACGACAGTATTCGCTGAAAAAGGTAATGCATACGCTCTGCCGTTATATGTGTTTGCGTTGTACACCATCTCTGGATAAAGCGCTTTTATGTCGTCGCTTCCAAGCTCTGTCATACTTTGCAACAACCCGTCGTGCGCCAACGCCTGAACGTAAACGTGATCCAGAATTGCAAGATCGGGACACGTTTTCGGATCGTTCAAAGCATATCTGTATGCGTCGAACGCATCAATTGGTTTGTTTACTATTTTAATTTTCGCATTCGGGTTTTGCGCTTTATATTCATTAAGTGCATCGTTCATAATGTCTGACATTACTTTTCCGCTGGGCCACCAGACAACAAGTTCGTCTTCCGCCCTTTTGTTGCAGGCGGAAAACGCACACAGAGAAACTATAACAATTAATATTACTAAAAAGCCTATACGAAATTTTCTCATGATTTCTTCCCTAAAACTAATAATATTCTCGATTTCTTTCTCAGAAAACCGTTTTTCTTAGTTTTAGTTTACCGCCAATATTACCGCTTGTCAAACATTTAATCAGCCTTTTGTGGAATTTTGCCAAAAAATTTCGCTTTCTATAAATTTTTGCGCCTTTTCGCCTTTTGTAATCTCGTCAACGAGAATATTTACCGCGGTTTCTCCCAAAACGTTGTAGTTCTGATATGCGTAACTGAGCGAAGGATTAAATTCAAAATCATTATCGGGAATACCTAATGAAAATACCGCGATGTCTTCCCCTATCTTCATGCTCTTCTCGTCGGCTGTTGTGTATATGATTTTTGCCATTTGCGAATTTGACGTAATAAATCCGGCGCCTTTTTTAATTTTATCTTTTACAAACTCTGTTATTTTATCGTTTTCCGCGGCGTCGAATTCTGCTATCCTGTCGGAAACGTCGATTCCCTCCCTGTTACACGCGTCGATAAAACCTTGTTTCCTGTCTTTTGATATTATCATATTGGACGCGCTGTTCAACAAATAGATATCCTTGCCATAACTATTGACAAGATTCGTTGCAACTTTACTAACCAGCTCTACGTTGTCGATATCTATGAAGTTCATGTCTTCGATCGACGTTTTGCCTATGACGGTGCAGCAAATACGATTGCTTTGCATATATTTAAGCCTTGCGTCGTCAACGCACGGCGCCATAAGGATAGCTCCGTCAATTGGCGCTCTGTCGCGTTTAAGAACATTCATCATCTCGTTTTGACTTAAAGCATAATAAACTAGTAACGAATATCCTTTTTTGGACGCTTCCAGAATACACGATACGATCAAATCTTTATAAAACGGGTATTTGTCAAGTTTTGACGGCTCCAAGATAAGCGCGATTATGTTGGTTTTTTTGTTTGTTAATCTCGAAGCATAAAAATTAGGCTGATAATCAATGTCTGCACAAATTGCCAAAATTTTGTCTTTCAGTTCTTGTCTGACAAACTTTTTGCCCGTAAATACGTTGGAAACGGTGGATTTTGCAACACCGGCTCTTTTGGCCACTTCGTCAATATTGTTCATAACTGTCTGTCTTCTCTCTATGTTAATAATAAAAATTAATCTTCTTTTGCGTTTTTGTTCAAGCCGCGTCCAACGTATTCTTCGCCCAGCAACGGATTTATGTGCTTGTCATATATTGAATTTGCATAACAAGTCATTCCTAAAACCGAATATCCGAAATAGAACATTGATCCGCAAATTATAGGGATCAGTTGATATGGAGAAGGAATGAATATAACGGCTATAACAGGTGTTGTTATCAAAAGGCATATCCCACAGTTTTTTAAGAAATTTCCAAACGTTAGCAAAACGCTGTTCTTAACGGCTTGTCCTAACGTATATTTATAAACTACCGTTCCCGTGCAAAAAAACATTGAAAATATCAAAATCAACAGAAATTGCACTATTCCTAAGCCCAATAAAACACCTTTCGCTATCGGTGAAAAACCTGTCATTGTATAAAAGACACTGTTGAACCCCATAAAAAACAAAGAAACGCCGAATACTAACCCGCAAAAACCAAAATGGATAGCGTTTTCTTTTATTCCCTTGAAAAAACACACTAAATGGCTGTCCTCGTTGAAACATATCCGTTTTATCATGGAAAAACCGCCCGAGAATCCTATAAACGCAAGAATAACCATCGGTATTTCTACCAAATATTTTTTTAATGCGCTTGTTAACATTATCGAATTATAAGCAGACAAATAGTTTTCCGTGGCTTTTTCAAGTAATGCGATTTGTTGCGCCCTTACATAATTCATCGCGTATAACCACACTATAGATGGTACAACGAATAAAAAACAAAGCAGACTTATCACGATAAGTTTGCCGAACGCGTCTTTTCCGTAAAAAAGAACGGATTGTGCTCTTGTATCGGGAAGCAAAATTTCTTCGCCTGTCCCAAATATTTTTTTGTGAAATAAAGTGTTTTTCATTTGTTTATAACCATCACACTTTATAATATAAAATACGAAAATCGTATTTGTCAACTAATTATAAACCTTATAAAAAACCGTTTTTTTGTCTGTGTTTTTTGAATATTAATATAAATAATAAGACAAACATTATTTATTAACTCGTGTTCTCAAAAAATCAACGCCGTTTCTTATTGCACAAAACTATCTTTCGATTAAGGTTATCGAATAAACCTTCAAATCCATCGCTGTTCGGTTTTTGGAAACCACGCTTTTTAAAAACCGTGAAAGGGGATTTCAGGGTTAGCGGCGCGCGGGTTCCCTGAATGGGGAAAACGACACAAAAAAAGCACCTCGTCCGAGATGCTTTTGACTGTTGTGTGCCCCGCCCCCAAAACGGCAATCTTTTATTTTGCCGTTTTGATTAACTTTTTTACGGGTTTTCCGTTGCTTGCTTTTTCACCGTGACTTCGCCGTCCGAGCATTTCACAATAATGTCTTTATTAGGCTTTCCTTCGACGGTTACTTTGCTTTCCCACTCGGCTTTCGTCCCCAAATAACAGTATTCCATATAGGATGGCGCATAGCCATAGCCAAACGAGACCTTTTCGATACTCGTTGGAATAATGAATTTATCGATTCTATTATCACTTAAATTGGCAACTTTTACGGGCAATGTTTTGCCGTCTTTCGTAAATTCCGATTGAATGGTATAAGTTTTCAGCCTATATCTTAACTCATTATATGATCCGACATAACTCAATAATCCGCGAAACTCATAGCTGGTTTCGTCTTCTGATTCTATATAATTCCCTGTCGATATGGCTTCAAAAGTCTTATACTCCGCCAGTTCTTTCGGAATATAAATCTTTGTTTTGTTAAAATCCTTATAAACGTGCTTTACTTCCTCGTTTTCTATGACAAAACTGTTTTTGTTTTCAACGCGCACAGTTACCTTTTCTTTCCCGTTGTTGTTTACTATTTCGTAAAGCGAGAATAATAGACTGCTAATCTCTGATTTTACACTATCTACGCTTTCTTTGTCTATCTCGCAATCTTTGAGCGATATTGCATACTTTTCCACGTCATCGGCGCTTCTTTTCTCCATATAGTAGTATTTCCCGTCCTCATAAAAGCTCATTCCTACCGAAGTCTCTCTTCCTTCTTCTTCACGGAGTACGCTGTATCCGTGTTGAGTTAAATAATATGTAGAAACGGTATTATGTTTTTTGTTTGTTGTTTCCACGGTAAGGTTTTTTATATCGGTTTTTATGAGCGCCGACAATATTTCGCCCGCGTCCATTTTTTTATCAAATTTTACGGTTTTTGCGTCTTTGCATGCAACGCATACTATCGCCGTGGAAAGGACAAGTATTATTGCCGTTAATAACAATATGATTTTCTTTTTCATCTTTCTTTCCCCCCTTAGTTCCTTGTGATTACAACGTCGCCGTCCGAGCAATGCACCGTTTTATCTTCATTAACTTCTGTTCCTGTCAACTCAATGGCGTTCCATTGTTCCTTTGTACCGGTATAATACATTTCATCGATATTGCCAAAAAAGTATGAAAACCCCTCGATTTTCTTTATGCTGACGGGAATCGTAATTTTTTTGCAGTTGTAAAAATATTCAACAAGTTTTATCGCCACAACGTCCTTTCCGTCAAATTTTTCGGGAATAACAAATTCATCATCTATCCACTCATTTAATCCCGTAAAGGCGAGCCCGCCCTCCGTGTCTTCAAAATTCGCAAGATATTTGGTTGTCGGACGCGTCGCATAATCTTTATACTTATCGGGAATATCGAGCGTTGTGGTGTTGATTCCGTAAATCGTACATGTATAATCTTGGGTTTTGTAAGCGAATATTATTTTATCTTTCTCGAAGTTTACCGTAAAATTGTTTTCATAGCCGTTTCTCTCGTTATAAATATAATCGGAAAGCGGCCACAAAAGATACATTGTAAGAACATATTGCTTCGTCTGAATATCGTCGTTTTTTACTCCCATCATATCCATAATTTCGATGCTGTCTTTTTCTGCATTTTTTGTTATGGAATATTTTCGTTTTCCGTCATAGATTTCCGCATGGAAGCCGTCGTCTTCTCCTCCTGTTTGCGTCATCGTATATCCTTCCGTAGTGATCGTCTGACGCGTCACTTCTTCTCCTCTTTTTCCCTCTACCGTAAGGGAAGTGATTTTGGCGTTTGCAAGCATTTCAAACACCTTTTCGGGTTTCATTCCTTTTTTGATGTTTACCTTGTCTTTTGAGCACGCGGTAAAAGAAAACAGCGTCGTGAAAAACGCGAACGCTGTCAAAGCCACAATAAATTTCTTTTTCATTTTTTTCTCCCTTTGTTGTCTTTTGTTTTTTCATTGAGAAAAGCGACAACTTCTTGAAAAAATTATACCCTTATCTCTCGCGTTTTGTCAAGCATACGTTTTTTCAACAACCTTGCCGCACCGCCGTTCGGGTTTTGGAAACCACGCTTTTCAAAACAAAAGCACCCACTTGGGGTGCTTTAATATTTTTGTTAAAACGGAAAGAAATCGATAGTTTACCGCCCCACGAGTACAAGTATCTCGTGGGGACCCCGTTGACGTTTCTTTTGGGGTTCTGAAAATCCTCCGCTGTTCGGGTTTTGGAAACCACGCTTTTCAAAAACCGTGAAAGGGGAACTCAGGGTTAGCGTCGCGCGGGTTCCCTGAATGGGGAAAACAACACAAAAAAAGCACCCAAAAGGGTGCTTAATTTATATGCTGTGCGAAACGTCAAGAATTTGATGGTCTACCGCCCCACGAGTACAAGTATCTCGCGGGGACCCCGTTGACGTTTCTCGGCAGGTTTTGCAATAAAAAAGCACCCACTTTGGGGTGCTTTAATATTTTTGTTAAAACGGAAAGAAATCGATAGTTTACCGCCCCACGAGTACAAGTATCTCGTGGGGACCCCGTTGATGTTTCTTTTGGGGTTCTGAAAATCCTAGTGTACTAATGCGTACACGGATTTTCAGGTTCCCGAAAAAACTCAAAAAGGTGCGATTTATTTTCGTTTTTGGTCTTCTTTTGCGCCGATTTTCTTAATAGTCCTATACACCGCTTCGATACCGCCCTCGAAAACGCTGGTCTTTAAGCGATCCGACTTATCGTTGGAAGTGTGGTAATAATTGGTGGCGATGGGGTTTTGCGCGGCGAAGGTGATGGTTTTCACGCCTGCACGGCAGAACGGGGTGCTGTCGCAACCGCCGACGGGATTCCAGATTCTGCCCGTCTTTTTGACAAGACCGAGTTCCTGCAAGGATTCGTAAAGCATATCGCCCAGTTCCATATCGAATTTGCACATTTGCGCGGCGTCGCCCTGAATGACCTCGAAGTAGTCTTCGTCGGAGATGCTGTCGACGTTGATCTGATAGCAATTTTTGAGCATACCGTCGTCTTTATGGTGTTTCACGAACGCGCGCGAGCCGCGGAGACCGGATTCTTCGCAAGCCATAGCGGCGCAGATAAGACGGCAGTTTTCGGGCAAATCTTCGGGATGCGCGCTGAAGTGTTTTGCGATTTCCTGATTCAAGCCGATGCCCGTAAGGTTATCCATACAGCCGGGGGACGCGATGGTTTTGTCGTGCGACAGGAATTGCGTGATGAAGTAAAGCCCCGGAATGCAGACGATGGGCAGAATATATCCGACGTATGCGTACCATTTCCAGGCGGTGATGGTTGCGGCGTTTGTCCACAAGGGATGAGCGTACGCCCCGCCCGCGGCAAACTGCAACACGAATCCGAACACCAGAATCGAAAGGAGCCCTACGACGCCGTAAACGATTTTCGGAATGAACGTTTTGGGGTTTTTCTTTGCAAGGTTCCAGTTCCAGCTGCTGTCGTAGTGCGCGGACAACACGATGGTATAGTCTGTCTTGCCTGACAAAGGCTCCTGCACGGTATAGAAGTTTTCGGTGTCTTTCTTTTTCCAAAGGAAGTCGAAAATCTGCGTGTAGAAACCGCCCATAAGCGCGAAGTATATGAAGCAAAGCGCAGCGATTACCGCGCCCGCTATCGGGTAAATAAAGAACGCGATAAGCGCGATAAGTCCGCCGATGCCGATGTACGGGATCGAACCGATTCCGCTTTCGGGTGCAACCTTGAACGGCTCGGACACGGGCTTAATTCCGATGTTCTTTTCGTATTCTTCTTTGATGAGTTTGGCGCCGGCGCGTTCTTCGTCGGAACCCGGGAGACGCGGACCGATTTCCGTTTCGACTTTCTTAATAAAGTCCATCATACTTTCGGAAGCGGCTTTGAAGTCAAAATCTGCCATAATTTCCTCCAACGTTATTAAAAGATAAAGTAATTATAGCACAGTGAAAAGGTTTATTTCAATATTTTTCGCGCACAAAGTCCTTTTTGCCCAAAAAAAATTTTTCTTTTTATGCCGCGCTGTGCGCTCCCTATTGTTTTTCGGCAAGGTTTATGAAAGACTTGCCTTTTCTTTTTGCAATGTCCATCGCCTGCGCCGCGCCGCCGAAATCGTGGTCGACAAAAAACACAATAAAATCCGATTTTTCCACAACGTATTCGTTGCGTTTTAGTATTGACAGTCTTTTCGGCACGCTTTCGAGCGGGGGATACAAAACTTCGTCAAAGGGGACGATTTCGGTCTTGTATAAAAGGTATTTTTCGTCCAAATATGGTGTTACGAATACGATTTTCGCCGTGCTGTCGACTTCTTTTTTGAATCGCACTGCCAAATCGTACGACATTTTGTCGAATCCGCCATAACAACCTACAAAAAACGACACCTGCCCTTTCGCAACCTTTCGGACAAAAGAATACGCCGCCGCTTTTACGGCGTCATCGTAATAATAATCCTTGTGTCCGAAAAACGAAATAACCATACTTCCTCACAAATATCCCCAAGGGGCTACTTTTACAAATAGTATCACCAAGGTGCTAATATGTCAATACTAAATGCGCCGAGGTGTTTCAAATGCAAGTCATCGTTGCCGAACGAATCAAGGAATTGATGAAAGAAGAAAACCTAAACCAAGTCCGCCTTGCCGAGAAAATCGGCGTGAAACAAAACACAATAAGCGCGTGGCTGTCCGGCAAAAAAGAGCCTTGCATTACGTCGCTGTGGAAACTTGCGGATTTTTTCGACGTTTCCGTCGACTACATTATCGGAAGAAAGAATTTTTAATCAACAATTTTCACCAAAACAAGCCGTTTATTCGTTTGTTTTGTATGTTTAATTGTTGTTTTTTGTAATTTAATTTCAAATAATAATAAAAAAGGGCTGCGCTTGCCGCCCTTTTTTCTTTATATTTTGATTATCTCAGGCTGCAACTTGTCCCAGCACGCCCGGTTGAAACAGTATGAAAACTATCAACATCAATATAAACACTATTACGTTTATTGTAACCCCTGCATACGAATATCTTTTGTCCACGACCTCCTGCACTAACGATACCCCCGAAAACACCGCGCCCAGCATGCTTTGAACAACCGCCGCCACCCAGAAAAACCACGCGGCTAACAACGCCTTTATCGACATAATCGCTTTCCATACGTCTGCGGTATCCAAGTTTTCTTTTAACCCGATTTCAATTATGTTTTTGAAATACGTGCCAAGTAACGCATAAAAAATAATCATACACACAGCCGCTGTTATGCCCAAAATAAACCCTGCTTTCGAGGAGTCTTCTTTGTTTTTTGGACAATCGACGGATGTTTTTTCTACTTTTTCTTCTTTTTCCGCACTTTCTCGCACAAGCTGTTCGTTTGTAAAATTTGCGTTTCTTCCCCCGCAATTCGGACAAAATCGATCTGTCTCGTTCAATTCGTTTTCACAATAAGGACATTTCATTTTTTCCCCTTTTTGTGCAAAAAACTATTCTCTGCACCTTTTCGTTTTTATTTCACTGGCAGATTGTCAGTATTAAGTTTATTATACTGGCAGTGTGCCATAATGTCAATATGAATAAAGATTCTTTGGCACAATCTCTTTTGTTGAAAGACAGAATTGCGGAACTTCGGAAAGAAAAAGGTCTTTCGCAAGTCGCACTTGCAAAGCAACTTGACGTCGACTCGTCAACGATTGCAAAGTACGAAACGGGCGACCGCTTTCCCGACGTTATTATGCTGATGAAACTTGCGGATTTTTTCGACGTTTCCGTCGACTACATTATCGGAAGAAAGAATTTTTAATCGGATATATAATGACAATACCACCGCAGTTGCGGTGGTATTGTCTTTTGATGTGTTTAGGATTAAGGAATTATGGATTGTGATCAATGTTAATTTCGGGGCGCGGGGGGATTTCCGCCCTGTCTGCCGTTCGACCGCACGCCGATTGCCGTTATCGTTCCGGTCACCGAAAAGCTTGCAAGAAGGTTTTCGTCCGCATACAGACTATACGTGCCGTTGGTTGCGAGTTCGGGCGTTGACAGGATTATCGCCTGCGCCTGTTTTTTGAGCGTTATGCGGACCATTTCGCCGCCGTCCGCGTTTGTCAGAATGATTTCCGAGCCCGCCGCGACCGTATTTACGCTGTACACAAGCACGTTGGATTTTGAGTTCGACGCGGGGATTTCCAGCATTTCTTTGGACGTCGCGACGAATACGTTGCCGCCGTCGATAAGGATTCCGCCGTCTGCGTCAAGCCCTGTGTCCGCTCCCGTCGTGGGGCCGTATACGATAAGCGTGCCGCCCGTGACGTAAATCGTGCCGTTGCTGTCCAAGCCGTCGCCCGACGCGTCGACCGTTATCGTTCCGCCCGAGATAATGATATGTTCGTTCACGCTTTCGTCGTCGCTTGCGGCGTTTATGCCGTCGTCGCTTGCAGTGATGTGAATTGTGCCGCCGCCTATTTCAACGTATGCGCCCTCGATTCCTTCGTATGAGCCGTTCACGGTGATTTCGCCGCCGTCGATTTTCACGAGTTCGTCGGCGTGGATTCCGTCGTCGAGAGTCGTAAGGTCAAGCGTGCCGCTTTTTATAAGCACGTTTCCCGAGTTCGTGTGGATCGCGTCGTCGGACGAATTGATTTTCACGCGTGCGCCGTCAATGACGATAAAGTAATTCGAATTTTTTGTGACGGCGTATTCGGTGCCGTCGATTTCATATTTGATTTCGCCGCACTTGATGCCTTTCGCGCTTTGAATCATCGCGTATCGCGCGCCCTTGGTCGCTACGTCGTCGGCAACCTTTTTGTAGGTTTCGCCGCTTTTGATATATCTGAAATCGTCCTCGGAAAGATTGTATGTCGCCATGCTTTCTGCGCTGTAACTCACAAACGTTGCCGAGGTTTCGATATCCACGCTTCCGCCCGTGATATATACGAACGTGTCCGCCTGAATTCCGTCGCCCGAAACTCTTGCAAAAACTTTGCTGCTTTTAAGAGAAACGTATCCTTCGTCCAAGGTAAACGCTTGCGTTTCATCGTCACATTCCGCATTTAACGCGTCTTTTCCAGCGGATAAAACGTTTATTTTGGCATTTTCCGCCTCGATAAACCTTGCAGACAATGCGTGGTTTCCGGCGGTTACGTTAAGCGTGGAATCCGCAATCGAAAGACCTTTTGAAACCTTGACGCCGTTCTTTTTCGCACTTACGTTTATCGTGCCCGTGCCGTTGATTTTCAGCGTGCCTTTGACGTGGATCGCGTTCACGTCGTCACCCTTACTTGCCACTTCGTTTTCGGTGTTTTCGCACGCGGTGATTATAAGCGTCGATTTTTTATTCGTGTTTGAAATCGCGATTCCCGCGCCGCCCGATATCGTCGCATTGTTCAGAAACAGATGCACCGTTTCGCCGTTGCCGACGCTCACGGTTATCCCCGCGTACGCGCCCGTCAATATATAACTGCCCGCGCTCGTGATCGTCGTTACGTCGTTTGAAAGCACGGTCGCTCCGTCCGCGTTCACGTCTTTTGAAAGTGCCGACAAATCGACGGTTGCCGCCTTTTCCACCGCGCTTTCTTTTTCGCTCACGTCGTAAACTATCGGCGCGACGGCGGTCGTTTTTTTCAGTCCGCCGCTTTTATAGTTTTCACTGTTGCAGGCGACAAGCGAAAACGAACTTATCGCAATAACCGTTACTGCCAAAACTTTCAAAATCCTCTTTTTCATGTCCCTGCTCCATTTTCTTTCATTTTTAAGCATAAGCCTTAATTTTATTAAAAATTTTTCATAAAAGATACTTAAAATTTCGGTAATTTCGTGTTCGCGACAAGGTTTTCGCCGTGTCGATAACGCTATATCCTTATATAATTCGTAAACACCAAATAAAAAAGCACCGCTTTCGCGATGCTTTCTCATTTGTTTGAGTTGCCTTATTCTTCGTCGGAAACGGTTTCGTTTACGGCGTTGATTTCGGCGTTGACTTCCGCCGCTTCTTCCGAGCTTTCGTTATCGACGGGGAATTCGGAATCCGTCGCGGACGTTACTTCCGTCACGTCTTCGGTCGTCGTCACGGGATTGCCGTTTTCGTCAAGCACGACTTCTTCTTCGGGCTCTTCGTGCGGGACGACCGCAATCGACATAATCTTGCTGCCTTCCCTGAGGTTCATGACTTTGACGCCCTTGGTATCCCTGCCGATCTTGCGGATTTCGTCCGCCGCGACTCTGATAATGATGCCGTTGTCGGCGATAATCATAATATCGTTTTCGGCGTTGATCATTTTCAGGCACACGAGTTTTCCGGTTTCCTCGTTGAACACGCCCGCTTTGACGCCCATACCCGCACGGCCTTGCACGCGGTATTCGTCGGGCGAGGAGCGTTTTCCGAAGCCGTTTTCGGAGATTGTCAGAACTTCTTTGTCTTCTTCGACCATTGCCATATCGACGGCGTAGTCGCCGGAGTTCAGCTTCATACTGCGTACGCCCTGGCAGTCTCTGCCCATTGCGCGGACGTCTGCCTCGCGGAAGCGGATACACTTGCCTTCGTGCGACGCGATGATAAGTTCTTCTTCGCCTTTCGTGATCATTGCCGCGATGAGTTCATCCCCGTCAACCAACCGAATCGCCTTTTTACCGGTCTTTCTGATGCTTTCAAACTCGGATAATGCCGTTTTCTTGATAAGCCCTTGTTTGGTTGCGAGCATCAGATAGCCTTCGCCGCGTTCGGGCACGGGAAGGAGCGTCGCGACCTTTTCGCCGGGATCGAGCTGCAAAATATTGATGACCGCGCGCCCGCGGGAGTTCCTGGACGCCTCGGGAATTTCATACCCTTTGATGACGTAAACCTTGCCGAAGTTGGTGAAGAACATAAGGTCGTCGTGGGTGGACGTCGTGAAGATGCTTTCCACAAAGTCTTCGTCTTTCGTCTTGTGCGCGGTGATGCCCACGCCGCCCCTGTGCTGGCTCTTGTATTCCGCAACGGGCTGACGTTTGACGTATCCGCCGTGAGTCATCGAAACGACGATGTCTTCCTTTTCGATAAGGTCTTCGATATTGATTTCGGAATAATCGTAGGAAACTTCGCTGCGACGCGGCGTATTGTACGTTTCCTTGACCTCCAAAAGTTCTTTCTTGACGATGTCGTTGACTTTGTTGATGTCGGCAAGAATTTCCTTGTAGTTGGCGATTTCGACTTCTTTCTGGGCAAGTTCGTCGTTGATTTTTTCGACTTCCAGAGAAGTAAGTCTGCGAAGTCTCATTTCAAGGATTGCCGCCGCCTGTTTGTCGCTGAGAAGGAACCTTTCCATAAGGGCTTTCGCGGCGGAGTCGTTGTCGGCGCTTTCTTTGATGACCTTAATGACCTCGTCGATGTTCGCAAGCGCGATTGCAAGACCTTTTAAGATATGTTCCCTTTCTTCCGCCTTTTCAAGGTCGAACCTCGTACGGCGGGTGATGACGTCTTCCTGGTGTTTGATGTAATAAGTCAGGATTTCTTTCAGATTGAGAATGCGCGGTTTTTTGTCGGCAAGGACAAGCATAATCATACTGAAACTGATTTGCATCTGAGTTTGTTTGAAAAGCGTGTTCAGAACGACCTGCGCGTTCGCGTCCTTTTTGATATCGATTACGACGCGGAGACCGTGGCGGTCGGATTCGTCCTTAATGTCCGAAATGCCCTCTATTCGCTTGTCTTTGACCTGGTCGGCGATATTTTCGATAAGGCGCGCCTTGTTGACCTGATACGGAAGTTCGGTAACGACGATTCTCGTCCTGCCGTTTGCCATTTCTTCGATTTCGGTGCGGGCGCGGATTATGCAGCCGCCGCGACCGGTTTTGTATGCCTGACGAATGGACGCTCGGCCGAGAACTATGCCTGCCGACGGAAAATCGGGCGCGGGAACGAATTTCATAAGGTCTTCGACTTCCAGTTCGGGATTTTCCATAAGAGCGACGGTGGCGTCGATAACTTCGCCGAGATTGTGCGGGGGAATGGACGTCGCCATACCGACGGCGATACCGTCCGAACCGTTCACAAGAAGGTTGGGGTAACGCGAAGGAAGCACGACGGGCTGTTCACGCGTGTCGTCGAAGTTCGGGCAAAAGTCCACGACGCGTTTGTCAAGGTCGCGGATCATTTCGTTGGCGATTTTGGAAAGCCTTGCTTCGGTGTAACGATAAGCCGCCGCGGGGTCGCCGTCGACCGAGCCGAAGTTGCCGTGTCCGTCGATAAGCGGGCAGCGGATCGAGAAGTCCTGAGCAAGCCTTACGAGAGCGTCATAAACCGAGCTGTCGCCGTGGGGGTGATATTTACCGAGAACGTCACCGACGATAAGCGCGCACTTTCTGAACGGCTTGTCGCAGGTCAGATTAAGTTCGCTCATGCTGTAAAGGATACGGCGGTGTACGGGTTTCAGACCGTCCCTGACGTCGGGAATCGCACGGGATACGTTGACCGCCATTGCGTAGGCGATGAACGATTTTTTCATTTCCTGGTCAAGGTCGATTTTGACGATTTTCGACATCCCGAGATGTTCGACGAAATCTTTATCTTTCTGAGAATCGTTATTTTTGATTATCATTTTTCATCTCTCCTTAAATGTCAAGTTCTGTTACGAGCGTCGCGTTGTCTTCGATAAACTGACGGCGCAGTTCGGGCTGTTCGCCCATAAGAACGGTGAATATTTCGTCCGCGGCGATCGCGTCGTCCATATTTACGCGCAGCAGCGTGCGGGATTTCGGATCCATCGTGGTTTCCCAAAGTTGTTCGGGGTCCATTTCGCCAAGACCTTTGTAACGCTGAATTTCGTTGCCCTTTCTTCCGATGGAATCGAGATATTCGTTAAGTTCGTCGTCGGAATAACAATATTTGACGGTTTTGCCCTTCGTGACTTTGTAAAGCGGGGGCTGCGCGATATAAACGTGACCGTTTTCGATGAGCGGGCGCATGAAACGGAAGAAGAACGTGAGCATAAGTATGCGGATATGGCTGCCGTCAACGTCGGCATCCGTCATACAGATGATGCGGTTGTAACGAAGTTTGCTTTCGTCAAAATCTTCCTTGATGCCTGCGCCGAACGCGGTGATCATCGTCTTTATTTCTTCGTTTTCAAGGACCTTATGGAGCCTTGCCTTTTCAACGTTCAGGATTTTACCGCGGAGGGGCAGTATTGCCTGAAAACGTCTGTCGCGCCCCATCTTTGCGCTGCCGCCTGCGGAGTCGCCCTCGACAAGGTAAATTTCGCAAAGAGAAGGATCTTTGTCCGAACAGTCGGCAAGTTTGCCGGGGAGCGTGGTGCTTTCAAGGGCGGATTTGCGCCTTGCAAGGTCGCGCGCGTTCCTTGCGGCTTCTCGTGCCTTCTGGGCGAGAACGCCTTTCATAATCAAATCTTTGGCTTCTTTGGGGTGTTCTTCGAGATACGAGCCCAAGCCTTCGGTCATAGCCTTTGCGACGACCGTACGCATTTCGCTGTTGCCGAGTTTCGTCTTGGTCTGACCTTCGAACTGCGGGTTGGTGAGTTTCACGGAAATAACCGCCGTCAAGCCTTCCCTGACGTCGTCGCCCGAAAGTTTTTCGTCGCCTTTCAAAATATTGTTGTTTTTGCCGTAATCGTTGATGATTTTGGTGAGCGAGTTTCTGAAACCTTCCAGGTGCGTGCCGCCTTCTTCGGTATTGATGTTGTTGGCGAACGCGAAAATGGTTTCCGAATAACTGTCGTTGTACTGCATCGCGATTTCGACCTCGCCGTTTTCGTAACTTTCGTCAAAATAAATGACCTCCGGGAAAACGGTCTCTTTGTTTTTATTCAGACTTTCGACAAACTGGACGATACCGCCTTCGTAATGGAAAGATTCGTCGCGTGCGGGGTCTTCGCGGCGGTCGATAAGCTGAATGGTCAACCCGCGGTTGAGATACGCAAGTTCGCGCAGGCGGATTTTCATCGTGTCGTAGTTGAAATCGAGCGTCTCGAAAATTTCGGGATCGGGATAAAACTGAATCGTCGTGCCGGTGCGGTCGGTCGTGCCGACTTCCTGCAACGGACGTTGCGCGATGCCCCTGTTGAAAATTTGTTTGTATATTTTGCCGTTCTGGTAAACGGTGGCTTCCAGCCATTCGGACAATGCGTTCACGCAGGATACGCCGACGCCGTGCAGTCCGCCCGAGATTTTATAGCCGCTGCCGCCGAATTTTCCGCCGGCGTGCAACTTCGTCAAAACGACTTCAACGGCGGATTTGCCCTCTTTCGGGATAATTCCCGTGGGGATTCCGCGGCCGTTATCGATGACTTTGCAGCTGCCGTCCTTTTCAATCGAAACGATGATTTTGTCGCAGTATCCGGCAAGAGCCTCGTCGATACTGTTGTCGACGACTTCCGTAACAAGGTGATGCAAGCCCCTTTCGTCGGTCGAGCCGATGTACATACCCGGTCTTTTACGGACGGGATCCAGCCCTTCGAGGACCTGTATCGCGCCCTGGTCGTAAGATAAATTTTGTTTTTCCATAATACCTCCGTTTATATGAAAATAAAACCGTGTTTTACAAAATGTGAAAAAAGCGCGCGCCCCGACAGATTGCTTATGTAAGCATGTTGTTTTCCGTCTTCGCCGTCGTAAAAAACGACGCTTCTGGGTTCGCCGGTTTTTTGTACCTTTACCGTGCCTTTCGAAATGATTTCGTCAAGAGCCAGGGACAAGGTCGAATTTCCGACGCCTTCGTCAAATATCGCGACGACGTCCGTGTAAAACACGCGCATACGCTCTCCCGCGTACGCAATGCGTGCGCACGCATAAAGTAATAAGTATAATAATTATAACATATTATCAATAAATTACAAAACGTTTTTCGCGTCTTTTTGATAAATTGTCCTTTTTTACGGGATTTTCGGGGCTTTTAAGGGCAAAATTCAATTTGTCGTGGGGGAATATATCCGTTTTTCTTATTTCGGTTCTGATAACCCCTGCGGCGCGGTCGTCTTTTTTTACGGTTCCGCCGCGGATAAGAAACCGCGCGTTTTGCCGATATTTCCTTAAAATTCTTTTACTTTCTTTTCCGATATGATATAATAACTGTATGTTTATCAAATCGCTTCAACTGAAAAATTTCAGAAACTACGACGCGGCGTCCGTTACTTTCGGACAAGGCATCAACGTGCTTTCCGGCGAAAACGCAAGCGGAAAGACGAATATGCTGGAAGCGATTTATCTGTTGGGGCTTGGCAAATCCCCCCGTACGAGCCGCGAAAAGGAGCTTATTTCGTTCAACGCCGAGCGCGCGTATATCAAGGCGGAAATCGCAAAAAAATATCGCACGCACGTCATCGAAATCGTAATTGAAAACAAAGGCGCGAAAAAAATAAAAATCGACAATCTTCCCGTGAAAAGACTGTCCGAACTTATCGGTATCGTCAACGTTGTGTACTTCTCCCCCGACGAAATGCGTTTCGTGAAAGCAGGCCCCGACGAACGACGGAGATTTTTGGACATTTCCCTTTCGCAACAATCGAAAACTTACTTTAAGTCGCTTGCAAAATACAACAAAATTCTGCAACAAAGAAACACCCTGCTCAAAAACGAAAACCGCAACGAAAATCTGAAAACTCTTTTGTCGATATGGGACGAGGGTATGGCGGAAGTCGGCGCGAATCTGATTCTTGCAAGGAAAAATTACGTAAAGAAACTTTCAACCCTTGCAAAAGATTCCCACTTTGAATTGTCGGACGGAAAAGAAACCCTGTCGCTGCAATACGAGTGCGCGATAAAAGGCGACACTTACGACGAAATTTACAATAATTTACTTTCCGCATTTTCGACGTCGGTGGAGCGCGACCGCGCCCTTATGTATACGTCGCAAGGTCCGCACCGCGACGATATTAAAATAATATTAAACGACGTGGACGCAAGAAAATTCGCGTCGCAGGGACAGCAGCGAAGCGTGTCGCTTTCGGTCAAAATCGCGGAACTCACTCTTTTCAAAAACGAAACGGGAGAAGCCCCGATTTTACTTCTGGACGACGTTCTGAGCGAACTTGACGTGGCGCGCCGCGAAAAACTTATCGAACTTGCAAACCGCACGCAAACGGTGATTACGTGTACGGAATTTGATGTTAAACCCCTTAATTTGTCAAAACTGTACGTCGTAAAGAACGGCACCGTCGCCGAAAAAAAGATAAAATAAGCGCAAAAAACTTTCTTAAATAAATATACTTTATTTTTATAATATATACCGATTTTGTTTGTATTTTTCGGTCAATAATGTTATCATATATTTATTATGATCGATATCAATACCCTTTGGAACGACACCAAAATCAAATTATCCGCAAGACTTCAGGCGATAAGTTACGAAGTATGGATTGAAAAACTGGAACCGATTTGTTTTATCGGTCATACTCTCGTGCTGCAAACTGGAAGTCAGAGCAGCAAAAACACCATCGTGAAAAATTACCGCGAAACAATCCTCGAAGCGGTGAAAGAAGTCAACCCCATTATCTCGGACGTTAAGATTATTATCGAGTCCGAAAAAGCCGATTGCCTGAAACAGCAGGACTATACCCTGGGGGACGAACTTGTCGTGAAAAAGGTTGAAAAATCCGATGACGCGGGTTTTTCGTTCAATAAAAAATATACCTTTTCAAACTTTGTCGTCGGTAAATCCAACGAGATCGCCTTCGCAGCGGCGCAAGCCGTGTCCGAGCATCCCGGCGGTCGTTTCAATCCCCTGTTCATATACGGCGGAGTCGGGCTTGGTAAAACCCACCTTATGCACGCAATCGGAAATTACATAAACGCGAAATTTCCGCAAAAACGCATAATGTACATCACGACGGACAAGTATATCGCCGACTATGTGGAATCGATAAGAGATTCCAAAACGAGCGTCGCTTTCCGTGAAAAATATCGTTCCGTCGACGTGCTTATGATTGACGATATTCAGTTTATCGCGTCGAAACAAGGCACGCAGGAGGCGTTGTTCCACACCTTCAACGATTTATATCAGAACGACAAACATATCATTATTTCGTCGGATCGTCCGCCAAAGGAAATCGCGCCCCTTGAAGAAAGGCTTCGCACCCGTTTCCAGTGGGGACTTCTTGCGGACATTCAGCCGCCCGATATCGAAACGAGAATCGCAATTCTCAAAAAGAAAGCCGACGCCGAAAACTTTTATCTTTCGGACGACGTCGCGTCGTTTATCGCCAGCAATATGGAAAACAACATCCGCGACCTTGAAGGGCTGCTGAACAAGGTTATGTTTTATTCCCAACTTTCGGGACAGCCGGCGTCGCTTGCGATTGCGAAAGAGGCTCTTTCCGGGTATATCGAAACGAAAAAGGAACACTTTGACGCATACGACGTGCTTTCGACAACCTGCAAATACTTCGGCGTTTCCGAAAACGACGTCATCGGCAAAAAGAAAAACAAGGAATTTGTGGAACCCAGAATGATCGCGATTTATCTTATCTGCGACATGCTTTCCGTTCCCCTTGTGTCGATCGGCGGTATTTTCGGCGGCCGCGACCACGCGACGATAATTCACGCGCGCGACAAAATTTCGGACTTACTTTCGTCGAATAACGGCGCGTCACAAAAACTAAAAATACAAATCAACGACATAAAAGACATGCTCTATAAACGCTGATTGTAGATATGTTCACAACAACAAAAAGTTTTCAACAAAGTTGTTAACATCAAAATCCACAACTTGTTGTTGGCACAAATCCGATTTTGTCAATATCTTGTGCGAAACGTTCACCTTCAACTTTTCCACAACCCTTATTAACAAAATCATCATCAAGTATAAAATAACAATAAATAATTAAGGAGAAAACGATGAAACTTTCTTGCGACAGCCTTGACTTATCAGACGCTTTAACACAGGTGGGAAAAGCCCTTCCCTTAAAGAAAGTAATGCCGATATTGAACGGTATTAAACTGAAAGCGGAAGGAGATACTTTGACGCTTACCGCAACGGATCTCGAACTTTCAATTGAAAAGAAAATAAAGGCGGATATATTCACCGAAGGAGAAACTGTTATCCTTGGAAAATATTTTACGGAATACGTCAGAAAAATCGATAAGGAAGACGTAATTATCGATACGTCCGGGGAAAACACCCTTAAACTTACCTACGGCGAAAATAACGGCTATATACAGACGATGGAAGCCGACGAATATCCCGCTTTCAAAAACGTCAACGACGAAAACTCTTTTTATATTGTAAAGAAAGAGTTGAAAAACCTTATCGAAAAAATAATATTCTGCACCGCAAGCGAAGATAACCGCCCTACGCTTAAAGGTTGCAGCATTGAAATTTCCGACAATAAAATCATCGGCGTCGCGTCAGACGGATACCGCCTTGCTTATTGCAAAAAAGAAATCGAATACGGCGGAGCGGATATTAAAATAATCGTCCCCGCAAGAAGTATGAGCGAAATTTCAAAACTTCTTGACGACAGCGACGAAAACGTAAAGGTGAGCATCGAGAAAAACTATTTCATGGTCGATCTCGAAAACACCAAAATCGTAACGCGACTTATCGAAGGAGAATATATCAACTACAATAAGATTATTCCTTCCGACTTCACAACCACCGTGTTTGTCGATAAAAAAGCGTTGGACACCGCAATCGACCGCGCGTCGCTTGCAACCCGCACCGAAAAGAAAAGCGTCGTAAAACTTGAAATCCGCGAAAAGAGAATGTCGATTTCTGCGGAAAGCGAAATCAGCGGCATCAACGAAATCGTCAATATCGACCTTTTGGGACACGACCTTAACATCGGGTTCAACGCAAGATATCTTTCGGACAGCCTGCGCGCGATAAGCGACGATTTTGTGAAACTTTGCTTCACGACTTCGACCGCGCCCGGCGTCATCGTACCTACGGAAAAGAAGGAAGACGAATATCTTTACCTTATTCTGCCCGTGCGTATTATCAACTAAAAAAAAAGTTAATTTAATAATATATAACACGAGAGTTAGAGAGTGAATTAAAATGGAAATAAACAATTTAAGACCAGAAGAAAAATTAAATAATTTTAGAATACAAATTGAAAGGGATTTAAAAGATATAGAAAAAGAATATTCTCGTTATGATCCGCATGTTTCAAATTTTGATTATTCTTTTTTATATTGGGTTTTACTTAAATTATTTAATATAGAAGAAGAAAATATTACAGATTATATAACAGAATATAATGATAAGGGAATAGATTGTTTTGTTAATTTTGAAGAAACAAAAGAATTATTTATTATTCAATGTAAACACTATGAAGAAGAAACAAAAGTAATAAGAAATACAGTGTCAGATTTCTTAAAATCTCCTTTATCTTTCTTAGATAATAATAAGTATACAAGATCTAAAGAATTACAAAAAATTTATAATAAAGCAAAAAATGATAGTGAGTATAAAATTTATATGCAATTTTATACAACAAATACTAAATACTCTGATGATATTAGTTTATTAATATCAGAATTTAATTCTAACAACAATAAAATAAAAAGAAATATAACTGCTCAATTTATAGATTTGAAAGATATATATTACAAATATTATGGAGAGAGTTATAAAAAAACAGTTAATCTCAAATTTAATTTAAAAACATTAAATAAAGGAACGTTTGCGTCTATAAGAGAAGAATATGGAATTAATTATAAATATCAAGGATATTATATAATAACTCCCGTGGAACAAATATATGAATTATTAAAAACAGCAAGAGAAAAAGGATATTCTCTTTTTGAGGAAAATATAAGAGAATACTTAGGAGAGTCTGGCAGTATTAATTCAGCGATAATTAAAACATTAAAAAGTGAAGAAAAAGCAAATTTTCTTTATTATAATAATGGAATAACACTAATTGCAAAATCTGCGAAACCACAAACAAATCAAGGGAAAGTCAGTAGAGAAATAGAATTAAATAATCCTCAAATAGTAAATGGATGTCAAACAGTTAATACAATATTTAAAGTATTAGATGAATTTTCAGAAAAGGAAAGAATAGAAGAATATAAAGATGTTTTTGTAATGACAAAATTGTTAGTAATTCCTACAAATGATGATAAAGACAAAGAGTTTTATCACAATGTAGTAAAGTATACTAATAAACAAAATCCTATACCGGACAAAGTATTTGCTGCAAATAATTCATCTGTTTTTACAAGAATACAAAAAGAAGTTAAAAGATATGGCTTATGGATTAAAGTAAAACAAAGTGATAAAATTAAATTTGATAATTTCACTTCTAAAGAAAAAGCAGAAATGAAAGAAAAAATAAATGAGATTTCAAAAAAATTAGGAATAGAAATAGCACAAAAAGATTTGTGTGTCGATTTAGAAAAAATACTCCAAATATGTCTCGCGTTTATTACAGATGGATATAATGCATATACTAAAAAAAGTTCTGTTTTAAAGACAGATTCTAGTATATTTAAGAATTATAGTATAAATATTCAAGATTATTTATCTTATGAAAATATTGTTAGATTATATATTTTATATAAATTAGCAGAGAAAGACAAAAAAAATTCAGAAGATCAACGAACGCCCATACCTTATTATATTTTAGGATTTTTAAGTTATCATATAAAGGATAAGGAAGATAAAAACTGTTTTAATAAATGTTTGGACAAATTGTTTTTAAATGATGAAAACACAATAAAAGAAGTATATAAATATTTAGTTAATTTATGTTCTGAATACAGCGACAAGAGTGAAAAAGATTATAATGTAATGATAAAACAAAAAATAGAAACAGATAAATTAGATAAAGCAATTATTACTTGTAAAAGATTTATGGGAGAAACATACAATTTAATTTCACAATAAAAATCATTGAAAACTTAAACTCATCTCAAAAGAAAGACAAAAAAACACACTGCGAAAAAATGCAGTGTGTTTTGTTTTAACCTTTTTGTTACTTTTCTTCTTCGACTTTTCTTATTGGAAACATAAGGAAGTTTTCGTTGGTTTTCGGATTGGTGAAATTCTGCACGCTTCCGACAAGGTTTATCTTGTTTGCGATAAGGTATCCGATAAGTTCCTTGAAAGTTTCGGTCGATTCCACCTTTGCCTTTATATATTCAAAAGACGGTATAACCCATTTTGTCCAGCCGTTTGGCGCGACGGCGTCGTCGACGGCTTCGACACCCGCAAGATAAAGCCCGTTTTCATATCCGCCTTCCCACGGCTTAAAAGACAGTGATTCGTCGCTCATAGCGCCCCACAAGCCTTTAAGCGCGCCCGACTCGTCCCACTTTGCAAGATAAGATATTTCCGAAAAGTTTTTGTTTAATTCCGTCCATAAATCTCTGACGAAATCTTTGCCGTCTTTCGACGAACCGCACTTCCCGATCAATGTAATTTTCGGCAAGGTTATTCTGGTGGTTTCCATACTTTATCTTAAAAATTAACGTCTTAAACTGTCGATTAAGTCGTAAATGCGTTGCAAATCGTCGTTGGAATAATAATTGATGCGGATTTGTCCTTTTTCTTCGCCGCCAAGGATCGTGACCTTCGTATTGAAGATTCGTTTCATATCGTTGACAAAGCCTTTGAGTTCCTTCGATTGTTTTTCCTTTCTTGCACCGGTCGGGATAAGTTTTCTGCCGAGATAAAGTTGGATTTGCTGTTCCAGATCCCTTACCGACATTTTGTTGTCGCACGCTTTGTTGGCGTAATATACCTGCACTTCGGGGTCGGTAACGACGACGAGACATCTTGCGTGGCTTCCCGAAAGCCTGCCCGACCTTACGAGTTCCAGAACTTCTTTGTCAAGCGACAAGAGCCTTAAAAGGTTGGTTACGACGGGGCGGCTCATACCGATACGTTCCGCCGCTTCTTCCTGCGTCAGGTCGCATGATTTGATAAGTTCCGCGATACCTTCCGCCGCTTCGACGGGGTTCAAATCCTCACGTTGAAGGTTTTCGATAAGGGCGATTTCCCTCATTTCGCGCGGGGTAAGTTCCCTTACGACGCACGGCACCGAGGTAAGACCGGCAAGTCGCGCCGCGCGGAAACGCCTTTCGCCCGCGATTATGACGTATCTGTTGCCGCTTCTCAAAACTATCAGAGGCTGGATAATGCCGAAAGTCTTAATCGACGCCGCAAGTTCTTCCAGAGCGGCTTTGTCAAAAACTTTACGCGGCTGATAAGGGTTGGTGTCGATAAGGGAAATATCGACGTTCATTATTTCGCGGGATACGGCGGATTCGCTTTTTTCCGCAATCGTTTCTTCTTCCTTCATATTGCCGAGCAAGGCAGCAAGACCTTTTCCGATACCTTTGTTTGACATAAAACACCTCGTATGTAAAAGTATTTTTTTTCAGTATAACATTAAAAAGGCGAATAATCAATTATTTACAAAAATTTGTGAAACATTATTTTTGTGAAACATAAGAAAATAAAAAGCGGATAAAATAAAAAAACGCTGTTTTCACAGCGGATTTTTCTTGATTGTGCCGAATTTCCTCGGATAAATTCTCGGAGTGTCTTCAATCTTTTCGTAAACGACGACGTTTCTTTCGCCGGCGTCAAAAGGAAGACAGAAATTGAAAACCTCGGTTTTTTTCGCGTTGAGCGCGGCTTCCGCCGTCTTTGCGGTTTCCACGTCGGACAAATCCTTGCCTTTATAATTTATAAAAACGCCGTGCTTTTTAAGGAGCGGGATTGAAAGTTCCAAAAGGATATTCGTCTGACCGACCGCCCTTGCGACGACGACGTCGGCACTCCCCCTTAAAAGTTTTTCGCCCGCTTCTTCCGCCCTTAAATGTTTGGCTTTTGCGTTTTTAAGGGAAAGTTCGCTTACGGCAAAGTTAAGAAAATCCACGCGTTTTGAAAGCGCGTCAAGCATAATAAGTACAATATCGTCGCGGATAATTTTAAGTGGTATCGACGGGAATCCCGCGCCAGCCCCGATATCGACGACGGCGGCGTTTTCTTTTATGAATTTTGCGGCGGAAATACTGTCGACAATATGTTTTACGATAAACTCTTTTTCGTCGGTAATGGCAGTTAAATTGACGTTTTTGTTGTATTCAACCACCGTTTCGTAAAATTTGTAAAGTTTTTCGCATTGATTGTCGGTAACGCTTACGCCGACGGATTCCGCCGCGGTTTTAAGCGTTGTAAAAAAGGATTCAGTCATTCTTTTTCGCTTTCCTTTTTGTGAAATATTTTTTCATATGGTCGCGCAATCCGCCGGTTGCGTAGTCGGATTTCACGATAAGAATGCAGACAAGCGCAACGAGTATCGCGACGGCGCAGTACGGGAACAGCACGCTGTAATCGCCGACTTTCACGACCTCGGTATTGACGCCGTTTACGATTTGTTCGATGACGTAAGTCTTGCCCGTTTTCTTGCCGACTTCCTTGATTACGTAGCCGGCGAGTATGGGAGTGACGACCATTGCGGCGGTTGTTGAGCCCGCAAATATACCCGTGTTTTGCCCGATGTTTTTGGTTTTGCTGAGTTCCAGATAAAACGGATACAGATTAGCCATCGCAAAGCCGTAGCCGACGCCTGCGACCATAAAGAAGAAAACAAGCGGGATTTTCAGTTCAAGCCCCGAGTCTTTTTTGGAAAACGGCATCGCGGCAAGCAGCGCGACCATCATAAGCGCAAGTCCGATCGTTATCGTGTACTTACGGCCGATTTTCTTTGCAACGGGCGTTGCGAATATAAACCCGGGCAGCGCGCCGATTATGACGAAAACCAGCGGCAGTTGCGGCATTTTGAAGCCGAGCATTACGTCGCTGTACACGGTGAAATTCGACACGAGCGCATTGTACGCGATATAAAAGAAGAACACGCTTGCAAGAATGAAAATCTTATTGAAAAGATTGCCCTTCATCTGCTGCTTGTCAAGTTCTTCCACAACGACGGTTTCGCTTTTGTATTTTTCGGGGTAGTCGCGTTTATATTCTTCCAAACGACGATTGAAGTCGTCCGTCACCCGTTTTTCGCTGAAAGTGAACGAGTATGCGGCAACCGTTATAAGACTGCTGCCGACAACCGCAAGACAAATCGGCAAGAATTGCGCGTTTTTCGCGGCTTTAAGGGGCATGAACGCCATCGCCAGCACGATACCCACGGCGGTGAACGCGACGGACACAAGGTTCGCAATCGAGTTTGCCCTGCCGCGGTCGGGCTCGTATACGAAATCGGGCACGAGAGAAAGCCCCGCGCTTCTGTACGCCGCCATCGCGACAAGCGTCACCGTCAGCGACACGATATACGGGGCAAGTTGCCTTTTTGACGCGAATACGCCAACAAGACACAACCCGATAAGCGATATCGCCGTGCCGACGTAAATATACGGAGTGCGCTTGCCGAAACGGCTTTTGCATCTGTCCGAAAAGTGGCCGAAAAGAGGCAGAATAAAAAGCCCCACAATATTGTCGATTGCAAGAATCCATCCGCTTTCGTACGGTTCGAGAGCGAATGAATACGTGTTTATTGATTGAATAAGCTGATCGTATACGTTCCAGAAAATCGAAATCCAGCCGAATACAAGTGATGCGAGCGCAACGTTTCTCTTATCGAATTTCATAAATACCTCTTCAATCCGAAATTATACCATACGTCGCGACGATTTAACAAATCATTTGTTTGAAATTTCGGGAAGATATGGTATACTTATGTAAAATATATCGACAAAAAAGGACTGTTATGAAAAAATTCGGAATGGTTATCGCAATCGGACGCGAAGTCAAAGGCGTGCTCGAAGCCTTCGGGAAAGTCGAAAAAATTCAAAATAAGCCGTACGACACGTACCTTGTCAGCCGCGAAAACGCCCTGATTTACGTCGCGGTGTCCGGCATGGGCGAAATATCGGCTGCGGGCGCAACCGAGTTTTTAATCGCGAAATACGACGTCCGGGCGATATTCAACTTCGGTTTCGTCGGGACGCTTACGAAACGATTCGGCTGCAAGGACGTCGCGGTTGTCGAAAAAGTCGTGCATTACGAAATCGACACGTCGGCAATCGACAACGTGAAAGCGGGCCATTACGACGAAAATCCCGACCCGTACTTTTATTTCGACAAAACCCTTATTTCCGCGGTGAAAAAGGATTTTCCAAAAATTAAGACGGCAAGGCTTGCTTCCGGGGACAAGTTCATTTCGTCAAGCGAAGTTAAAGATAAACTTATTGCGGATTTCGACGCCGAAATCTGCGATATGGAAGGCGCGGGAATTTGCATTATCGCAAACAAAAACGGAGTGCCTGCGCTGAGCCTTAAAATCGTCAGCGACAACGCCGACGAAACAAGCCCCGCCGACTTCAACGAAATCGCAGACCAAGGGACAAGCGATTGTGCGAAAATAATCGTCGACGTTATCGATGCGATTGCGCGCGAAAAATAAAAAGGCAAAAAGCCGAAAAATCACGAAAAAAACAAAGGACAAAATTTTATATATTATATATAATATATAAAATTCAAAAACTATGGAAACCATCAAATCTTTTCTTATAAATCACGACGCCCACCCGGAGGGGGTTTACCTTTCTCATGTGGAGCACAATATCTATACTTACGACCTTCGTTTCAAAAAACCGAACGCGGGCGATTTCCTTACGACTGCCGCGGCGCATACCATTGAGCACCTTTTCGCAACCGTGATAAGAAACAGCGCGGTCAAAGACAAGGTTGTTTATTTCGGGCCGATGGGCTGCCGCACGGGCTTTTATCTGCTTATGCTCGACACTACGCTTGACGAAGTAAAGCCTATTGTGAAAGAGTGCTTTGAAAAGTGTCTGGAAATGACGGAAATCCCGGGCTCCAAGCGGCAGGAATGCGGGAATTATCTCGACCACGATCTCGAAGGCGCAAAGGAAGAAATCAGATCGTTTTTGCCCCATATTATTTAATCGGCATAAAGAACGCTTTTAATCGGCGCGGAGTTATTACGTATAGGTAAAAACCTTTACGTGACAAAGTCTGAGCCCGGCGCAAACAATGTCGGAACAACTCGCAGAAAAAAAATAAAAACATCGGAATGGCGACAAATAAGACGCCTTTTCAATAATTATAACGTTTTGTATAACGATAACGCGCTAATAATAAACCGCCCGAAACGGCGGTTTTTTGTTATTTTGTTATACCGAAAATAATAATAAAAAAGCCCTGACGTCAATTATTCAAGACAAGACGATTGTAAAATTATCATAACAGACATTATCACCCACATTCCTTGCCGCAACAGCAAAAAAGAAAAAAGAATCAACCCGGGATACAAAAGACTTTTATCCTGGTTTTAATACTAAAACACGGCGAAAAATAAACAAAAAAACCGTCAATACCAATATAAAAAGACAATAAAACGCCGTGTCAAAAACGACAATGTTTTACGTGAAACGCCCGTTTTTTCCAAGAAAAACGGCACTTTTTAATTCAAACGATCAAGGGACGTGCCGCATTTCAGGCATGAGTTTTGGTTGTTTTTCACACATTCTTCGCAAAAACAAGCGCCGCATGACTTGCAAACATACATTTTGTCGGGTGAAAACGACTTATTACACGACGTACATTTCATAATAATTACCGCCTTTTCCTAATATAATTTATTGCAATTATTCCCAAAAAAACGCGATATATACCTTGTCCGAAAAAGCCGAAAGTTATCCACAAAACCGTGCCCTGAAATTTACACGGAGAAAGAACGGAAATTTACGAAACAAAACGATAAAAACAATTAAAAATAGCCCAAAAACCCAGGAAAAACAGCCTAAAACCCGCCCAAAACAACGGTTTTTGTTCCACGTGGAACAAATGTGGATAACTAATTGTTTCACGTGGAACATATAAAATCAATACATATCAAAACTGCCAAAATATCCCGTTGTTTCACGTGAAACGTCGCTTCCGTAAAATGTGGATATCTTTTAATCATTTTGCCAGTAAATTGACATATTGTTAACCGATTGATATAATAGTTTTGAGAAAATTAACATAAAAGAAGGTTTTTATGGCTACCGATCTGAATTATATTAAATATGTTGTCGAACAAATTGATTTGCCGGATATTGCTTTCAAGAAAATGTTTGGCGAATATATGGTATATTATAAAGCCGTGCCTGTTTTACTTGTTTGCGACGACTGTGTTTTTGTCAAGATTTTGAAAGAAACATCCGAGCTTCTCGGTGAAGATTGCGAACAAGGGTTTCCATACGACGGCGCAAAACTGCATTACATACTGGATATTGATAATTCCGATCTTGCAAGGCAAACGGTTATTGCCGTATATAATTGCCGAAAAGACAAGCCAAAGAAATAAAATAGCAATGTTTTTATTTGCCCGAGTTTTCGGGCTTTTTTATTATTACTTTGCCGTGTTCCGAAAGGCGTGTTAATAACGAAATTAAATGCAGTGTTATTGTTGGCACTTGTCCGGCATAAAAGTATAATTTGTCAAAATCTGGTTTTCTTAATTAAATTGGGTGTGCCTTGTGGCGTGATATTTATTATTTGAAATTTGTCGTTTGTTCTTGTGTCTTAGATATAACCAGAATTTAATATTTTTTTGTGAGTTTCATATTTTCCGAATATATAAAAAGTTTCTTTTTCGTGTTTGTAGTATATTATTTCATAATGTTGTTGAACGTGGTTTTTTCTTGTGCGGTTGCACTGCGTTTTTATTAAAAGCGAATATTTAGACGTGGGTTCAGGAAAGAATTTGTCGGCAGCGAATCAGCTGGCGATTATTTTAATATTCAAAAATCTTGGTGTATTATTCGATTGTATGTCGTGTTTGTTTTGACGGTTTTTTTGTGTGTTTTTGATTGAATGGTTGCGGGGATTGTTTTTTCTGATTGTTTGATTTGATTGATTGTTCCGATTGGTTGTTTTTTGTTGAACGGTTGTGATTTTGTGAGAAAGAAGAAAAATTATTGTCTGACGGTGCATTGCAAGGCAGCTGTTGTTAACCTTACGTAAAAACGAGTGCGCTCTGATTCAAACGGTTGATCTTTTGATTTGGCGTGTATTGTTTGTTGTGAAAACGTTTTCTTGTTCCGAACGTCGTTTTGCGAATGATGAAAAAGTTAAATCGTTTGCCAAATAGAGAAGGATAATGTTCTTGTGTTGAAGAAAACGAAGCGGGTTGTTCGGTCTTGTTTTAATTGCGTGGATTTTATGGGCGCAAACGGCAGCGGCGTAATCGTCGGCGCACAAATGGTTTTTGATTGTAAGAAAATAACCATCGAAACGCGTCGTGGAATATGACCGACACGGATTGAACGATATCGTTGCCAAAACGCCGATATTTCAACGCTTTTATGAAAAATGCTCGCTTGTAGTACGAAAAGTACAACTGCGTTCGCCTTTTCCAAAAATCATCTGAAATCTCGGCGTTTTCGGTTGTGAACAAGTTTTCCGTCGTGTTTTTAGGATAAGACAAGGCGCGCGAGCGGCTTAATACTTTACCGTATAAGCCGTGAGTGTAACGCAGTATTAGTCAATAACACGGCGTAAAATCTAAGTTTGTATTATTAACTGTTGGCATAAGAACGCTTGTTATGATTTTGGACGTGAAAAGGGTGTAAAATGCAAATAATGTTTATTCGGGTTGTTTGCGGTCGAATAATTTTGTTTTGTCTGATCGTTAAAACAATAATTTTTGATAAGTGCTTGTTTATGGGCGAGCGCCGGCGATTTGCGGTGTGTTTGTTCCGAAACCCGACCTTGAACGGATGTGGCGCATATCGCACAAACAACCGTTAAAACACAAATGCAGGAATCGACAAATAAACTATCTCAAATAACTACGGCGATTTTATTAAAGCCGAGTTGTTTGTCGTAAATGCAGGGCTTATAGAAACGGGCTTGTTTTATTGTTGTTTGCGGGGCAGATTTGTTTGATGGTTTGAAAAACGGAAACAGTGTATGTCTGTTTTGTATTATGTTGCACGTGAAACAAGACTTGTCTCATTGTCGGATATTGCAAAAAGAGTAATTTCGGACAAAAAAACACAGTGCGAGAACGAAAATAAGCGTAAACATCGGAAAAAAACTATACAAGTGTCTAATTTTCATAACGCGACGGAAACTGATGTTAATTTAACCTGGCGGAAACAAGTATTAATTCAAAAGAGCCGTTGTTTGTTTTTTGACGGAAAAACGGCGCATTATCTTCGGAAACAATTTTAAACCGTACAAAGTACGGTTTAATTTTCAAAAAAGAGAAACATGTTTTTTCTTTTGAAAAAGATCTTGAACGAAACGAGAAATATCGCCGTTTCGTTTTCCGAAAGCGGAAAGGTTTTTTATTTTACGTGCAACCGAACGGAAAAAATCGCCTTATACTTTTTACCGAAAAGTTACCGGGGCGGAAAACGGCATTTATTCAAAAGGCGTCAAATCGGTTGACACGCGAACAAAATTTCCTTATAATTGACTGGCATTGTTATATTATAATAACAATAGTAACGAAGAAATAATCCCTATCAAGGAGGCATATATGAAAAGGACATTCCAACCCAAGAAAAGACACGTAACCAAGGTACATGGTTTCAGGAAGAGAATGCAAACCAAGCAAGGCCGCAACGTTCTGAAACGTCGCCGCAACAAAGGCAGAGCAAAACTTACCCCGCACAACTAATTGTGCGGGAAGACGCTCCCCCGAACAATGCAAAAGGAATATAAGTTAAAAAAGCGCGCGTCTTTCAACTACATTTACAGGAAAGGCACGGTTTTTTCAAACGACGATTTCGTTTTGTACACAGTAAAGACGAAAGGGGCGCTCAAAGTCGGATTTTCGGTTTCGAAAAAGGTCGGCGGCAGCGTCCAGCGCAACAGGGTAAAACGACAGATGCGCGAAAGCGTCCGTCTTATGATACCCGAGATAACCCCCGGGTACAACATAATATTCGTGGCGAGAAGCACAGTCTACGGCAAGAAAAGCAGCGTCATTGCCGATTCGATGAGGTCGCTCCTCAAAAAGGCCGGACTTTTGGGCCATTCCTTATGATTATGAAAACGCTCGCCCGTATTTTAATTGGATTTTACAAACGTTTTATTTCGATAAATCTTACGCGGCCGTGCATATACGTGCCGACGTGTTCGATTTATACCCTGACCGCAATTGAAAAACACGGATTCTTTAAGGGATGCGTAATGGGTGCGAAAAGGATACTTCGATGCACCCCTTTCCACGAGGGCGGCTACGACCCCGTGGCAGAAAACTATAAAGGAAACGCAAAATGGTTAGTATAATGGAGATGGTCCTTGCGGCGAACAAAATTGCCGAAGGCGTAATGTGGCTTATCGACGCGCTGAACAAGGGTATCGGTAACTACGGTGTGGCGGTAATCTGCTTCACGCTCATCTTAAAGCTCGCGATGTCGCCCTTCGACGTATGGCAGAAAGTCGTAATGACGAAGAACAACCGCGCGATGGAAAGAATGAAGCCGCAACTTGAAAAATTGCAGCAGCAGTACGCCGGAAATAAGGAGTTGTATTCGCAAAAGCAGATGGAACTTTACCGCAAGGAAAAGTACAGCATGCTTGGAAGTTGTCTTCCGTCGATAATCTCGCTTGTCATATTCTTTATGGTGTTTTCGGGCTTTAACGGCATGGTAAAGCAATACAACATCAATATGTACAAGGATTTGTCAAGCTCGTACTATTCGACCTACGAAACGCAGCGCGCGGCGGCATACACGGCGGAATACAATCGTTTAATCGCCAACGGAAAGAGCGAAACGGAAGCGGACGAGGCGGCAACCATTGTCGCAAAAGAAACCGCAACGACGGCAGCGCAAAACACGGTCGTAAGCCTTTTTGACGACAAATACAAAAAAGAAATCAAGTTCATGTGGGTAAACAACGTGTTTATGCCCGACAGTTGGAAGAATCCTATCCCCGATTACGAAACGTTTATCGGCAACGGAATCGGAAAACTCGGCATCGACACCGCTTCTATCGAGCACGGCAACCGTACCGAATACGAAGAAGTCATGAACCCGCTTATCGCGAAGTATAATCAGGTCAAGAGAAACGGGAAGAGCGGCAGCCGCTGGAACGGCTTTATGTTGCTGCCCATAATCACCGGACTTATCACCTTTGCGTCCACCAAACTTATGAAACAAACCCAGCCGCCCCAGCCCCCGACGGCTAACGGCAGCGGCAAAGATATGCAAAACGCAATGCAGGCAAATATGAAAATGATGCAGTGGTTTATGCCCATTATGCTTGCGGTGTTCGCCCTTTTGTACAGCACGGCGTTCACGGTATATATGGTAATAAGCAACCTGTTCAGCACCGTTTTCCAACTTATTTACAATGCGTGCGTAAAGGTCAACGACAAGCGAAACGAAGAAAAACGCCTTGAATCGACCTTCAAATAATAAGGAGTCCCTATGGAAAAAATCGAAGTCAAAGCGTCCTCGGTCGAAAAAGCCATCGAGGAAGGCTTGAAAGAACTCGGCATCGAAAGAGAAAACGCCGAAATAGAAGTTTTGCAGGAAGGCGGTCTTTTCAGCAAGGCGGTCGTAACCGTCCAAAGAAAGGAAACGCCCGCAGACATTGTCATCGACTTTCTGAACGGCTTGTTTGAAAGAATGAATCTGAGATGCTATGCCGACTGCGAAGTCAAAGACGAAGAAATCGTCGTCAATATCACGGGAAGTGACAGCGGCGTCATTATCGGATACCGCGGCGAAGTGCTTGACGCGATACAGTATCTTGCGCTCATTCTTATCAACGAAAGCGGACACAACTTTATCCGCGTGTCGATCAACGCCGAAAACTACCGCGAAAAACGCATCGAAACGCTGGAATCCCTTGCAAACCGCCTTGCATACAAGGCGTACCGCACGGGAAGAAAGGTCGAGCTTGAACCGATGAACCCGTTTGAACGCCGCGTGATCCACACCGCGCTTCAAAACAGCAAGTACGCCACGACCGAATCCGAGGGCGAAGACATGAATCGTCATATCGTCATCGTCCCGAAAGAAGGCGGCGTGCGCGAAGGATACGAAGAAAGAAAAGGCAGACGAAACGACGGAAGACGTAACGACGGCAGACGCAACGACAGAAACAGACGAAACGACAGCCGCGACCGTCGCGGCAACCGCAACGATTCTCGTCAGGAATCCGCGCCCGTAAAGCCCGTTGATGATCCAACGTCAACGGAGTTTAATCTGAAAAAGAACGGACCGCCGAAGTTTAAGTCGTTTGGTTATACCAAAAAACACTTTTAAAATCGGCGATAATTCGCGCCTTTTTGAGTTTTTGGCAAAACCTTACTCGGTTACGTACGCCAAAGTACGCGCCCTCGTAAGAACTTGCCAAGAAACGTCAAAAATCCATCAAATTCTCGCCGATTTTCGGCGAGATTTTTATTATAAAGCAAATTAGTATGGACACAATCGTGGCATTGTCAACGCCCGCGGGAAAGGGCGGCATAGCGGTAATCAGACTCAGCGGAAACCCGCTGCCGATTGCCCGCGCCGTTTTTGAAACGAAAGCGATAAATGGCGAAATTAAACCGAACTTTATGTACTTCGGAAAAATTAACGCGAAAGACTTTTCCGACCTTGGTTATATGGTTTATTTCAAAGCGCCGAAAAGTTACACCGGCGAAGACGTCGTGGAGTTTCACGTGCACGGCGGAACAAGGATTGCGGAAGGCGTAATTTCTGCGTGCGTGTCGAAAGGCGCGCGCCTTGCGGAGCGGGGCGAATTCACCCGTCGCGCGTTTCTGAACGGAAAAATGGATTTGTCCGACGCGGAAGGCGTCATAGATATGATAAACGCCGACAGCGCGGACGCCGTAAAAGCCGCATATCGCCTTATGACCGGCAAATTGTCCAAGGCGGTGAAAGACGTTCAGAACGACCTGAAAACCGTCCTGACGGGGCTTGTCGCGGTGCTGGATTATCCCGAGGAACTGGAAGACGAAACACTGCCGTCGGCGGAAGAAGAACTTGAAAAAATCTTAAAAACCCTTACCGCGCTTCAAAACAGCCGCGCCTACGGCAAAATGATAAAAGAAGGCATGGACGTCGCTCTCGTCGGCGACACGAACGTCGGCAAGTCAAGTCTGATGAACGCGATTTTGGGGTACGACCGCGCAATCGTTTCGTCGATAAAAGGAACGACAAGGGATTTTATCTCGGACAGCTTTGAATTAAGCGGGAAGAAGATCAATCTTTGCGACACCGCGGGAATAAGGGAAAGTAACGACGAAATTGAAAAAGAAGGCATTAACCGTTCGATTTCGATAGTTAAAGACGCTCGTTTGGTACTTCGCGTTCTGGACGCAACGCAAGGAAAGCCAGAAAACAAGGCGCTTGAAAACGCGCTTTCAGGCAAAAAAGTCGTGGAAGTTTACAACAAAAGCGACCTTATAAACAATGCGAAAAACGAAGAAAACAAGATTTTCGTCAGTGCGAAAACGGGCGACGGAATCGACGAACTTCTGAAAATCGTCGCGAAATATTTTGATGAAGAAAAGACGTCGGAATCGGAAGTGCTTACGTCAGAAAGACAACTGTCGTCGGTAACGACGGCAAAAGAAAAGGTCGAAGAAGGGCTTAACGCTCTGAAAGCGGGCGTTACGACCGACTGCGTAATTTCCGTTCTGACGGAAGGCTACACCGCGCTTGGCGAAATCACGGGAGAAACCGTCAGCGAAAAAATCATCGACGACATATTCGATAAATTCTGCGTGGGTAAATAATGAAAAAGGTTTACGACGTAATTGTAATCGGCGCGGGACACGCCGGCATCGAAGCCGCGCTTGCCGCGGCGCGCATGGGCAAAAGCACCCTTCTTACGACGCTTGAAAAGGCGGGCGTCGCGCTTATGCCGTGCAATCCTGCAATCGGCGGCACGGCGAAAGGTCATCTCGTGCGGGAAGTGGACGCGCTTGGCGGGCAAATGGGGCTTTCTGCGGACGAGGCGTTGTTGCAGATAAAAATGCTCAACCGCGGAAAAGGTCCCGCCGTATTCAGTCTTCGCGGACAGGCGGACAAGGCGTTGTATCACGACGTAATGTTGCGCGTTTTGGAAAATCAGAAAAACCTTGACGTGTTGTACGACGAAACGACAAAAATTCTTGTAAAAGACGGCGTGGCGCACGGCATAACCACTCTTGAAAACGGCGAAATCGAGGGACGGGCGGTCGTTATCGCGACGGGCGTGTACTTAAACGGGCGCACGTTAATCGGCGCGGAAACAAAAAGCAGCGGCCCCGTCGGGTTCAAAAACGCAACGCACCTTACGGACAACTTGTTAAGTCTTGGCATAGATATCCGCCGTTTCAAAACGGGAACGCCCGCGCGCATTGCGAAAGACAGCATCGACTACGACGAAATGGAAGTGCAGGAAGGCGAAAGCGATATCGGTACGTTTTCGTTCATGAACGACGGAAATCTTTATTCTCAGATGCCGTGCTGGCTCACCTATACCAACGAAAAAACTCACGAAATAATCAGGAAAAACATAAAAAGAAGTCCGCTTTACAACGGCACGATACACGGAATCGGCCCGAGATATTGCCCGTCGATTGAAGACAAGGTAATGCGTTTCCCCGACAAAACCCGACACCAGATATTCGTGGAGCCCGAAGGTCGCGACAGTGATTTAATGTATATTCAGGGAATGTCGTCAAGTTTGCCGAAAGACGTGCAGGAAGAAATGTACCACTCGATAAAAGGGCTTACGCACGCGCGGTTTATAAGGTACGCGTACGCGATAGAATACGACTGCATAAACCCCCTGGAACTTTCGTCGTCGTTGCAGATAAAAAGGATAAAAGGACTTTATTCCGCCGGGCAAATCAACGGTAGCAGCGGATACGAAGAAGCGGCGGCGCAAGGGCTTATGGCGGGCATAAACGCCGCGTTGTACGTCGACGAAAAACCGCCATTCACCTTAAACCGCGACGAAGCGTACATAGGCGTGCTTATCGACGACCTTGTCACAAAAGGCACGAACGAGCCGTATCGTATGATGACGGCGCGCGCGGAATATCGTCTGAGGCTCCGTCAGGACAACGCCGACCTGCGCCTTACCGAAAAAGGATACGCCCTTGGGCTTGCGACGGAAGAAAGGCTCAAAAAAATGCAGGAAAGAAGGGAAGAAATCGAGCGTATCGTCAGGCTTTCCGAAACCGTCAAAATCAAAAAGGAAAACGGCGGAATATTTGAAAGATACGAGGGAGTGCAGGTTGAAAAAACGATGCCCGTAAAAGAAGCGTTGAAACACCCCGGCATCACCTTTGACGTATTGAAGGAAGTCACAAACGCGTTTTCGGAGTTTTCAAAAAGCGCGCTGTTTTCGGCGGAAGTCATGATAAAATACGCGGGATACCTTGAAAAGGAAGACGCCGCGATAAGAGACGCACGACGTTTGGAAGAAAAGATTTTGCCCGAAGATATCGACTACAACGCTTTAAGCGGACTGAGAATCGAGGCGCGGCAGAAACTTTCAAAAATTCGTCCCGCGACGCTCGGACAGGCGTCCAGGATTTCGGGAGTGAGCCCCGCGGATATTACCGTCCTGCTGATTTATCTGAAAACCGCAAAATAAACCTCAAAACAAAACACATAAAACCGAAAAACATAACCCGCATACCTTAAAGTAAGCGGGTTGTTTTTGTTATATCGTTTGCTTTGCAAACGGTTATATTTTTCGCCGACGACGAAAAGTTATATTTCGGCTTTCAGCCGAAGTTATATTATATTTACCTTAGCTTCTCTCAAAGAGAGAAATATCACTTTGCGACAGCAAAATATCACGCCGTAGGCATATCACTTGCCGATAGGCAAATAAAACTAAGGCGCAACGATTTTCTCTCGCTGCGCCTTAAAAGCCTTGCTTATTTTTTTGTTAAATTTTGTCTTATTTACAGAAGAAGGAACGGGTTGTTTTCATAAAACCATTTCGCAATGGTGCCCGATTCGATATTGTCGATTGCCGCCTGCGCGCCCGAGCCGATTTTCGCGATCACGAACATTGCGACGAAAACGAGCGCGACGGTGAATGCCGCCGAGAACACAAGCCCGATAATACGGTCGACGCTGCGGAATCCTTTTTGTTTTTCGGTAATCTTTGAAAGAAGTTTTGAAAGAAGCGAAAACAGAATTTCAAGCACGATAATCGACGCAACGAAAACGATAATGGCGCAAAGGGCTTTCACGATAAGGTTTGCCGCAAATGCCGCAAGGGTAACGCTGCCCGTGAGCGCGCCGCTGAAAAGCTTGACGCAAACGGTTTGTACAAGCAGTGCGATTTTGAGTTTTGACGAGCCTTCGAACAACGTCGATACGCTTGTCCACGCGCTGCCGCTGACGTTCAGGAAAAGTTCCCCGTCGGAGACCTTTGCCTTGTAGCCCGCCACGTCGAATTTACTTACGAAAAAGTCGCTGATTTTTGCTTGAAGGTCAACAAACGCGGAAACACCGGCAAGATACCCCGCAAGGAATATGCCAAGGCATATCGCCGCGATAAACGCAATGATGCCGCCGATCGTGCCGTTGAGCAATTTTGCAAAGCCTGCAATAATACCCGCGACGATGCCGACCGCCAGAACCGCCAGAATGACGATATCCGAGACGTTCATGCTCGCTGTACATAAAGCATTCAACATACCATAATCCCTCTTTTTTACGATATTTCTCGATATTTATAAATATTATACCAAATTTATCACAGAAATCAAACAATATTTAATAAAAAAACGCGCTTATTTTTGTAAGCCCTGTCAATACTTATGAAAAAGGAGAGAAAAATGAAACAAGGAACCCCCGTAATTTTGTGCATAGGAAGCGACAAAATCGCCGGCGACAGCGTCGGTCCGATTGTCGGCGATATTTTGAAAAACAGGCTGAACGCAAGATGTTTCGTATACGGCGCGACGGGGAAAAGCGTCAACGGAAGAAACGTGCAGGACTTTCTGGAACTAATAAAATGCGCGCACCCCGAAAGCCCCGTAATCGCGGTGGACGCGTGCTTGTCAAAGGAGGCGGAAAAGCCTTTCGTCGCGGTGGTTTCGGGCGGAGTCAACCCCAAAAGGGCGATAACGGGAATCGAAAATCCCGCAGGCGACGTCGGCATTCTCGGCGCGGTCGAAAAACCGTCGGACGATCCGCTGAAAACTCTTATGGCGGTATCGTGGGATAAAGTGCAAAAAACGAGCGTTAAAATTGCGATTGCGTTATATAAAGCGTTGTTTTCCGCGTAAAAATCAACAAAACCCGAGTTTTTAATTTTAGTTGATTTTTAGGGAGTTTATGTTATAATAGTACTAACTTCGTGATAAAGATAAATAATAAGACGTTTTTATTGCGGAAGCGGAGGCTATTACACAGTGAAAAAAAGAACAAAAGGAATAATAATTTTTCTGATTTGTCTTGTGCTTGTCGTGCTTGTCGCGACGATGCTCTCGGACAACGGCGCGGGCGAGATAAGCTACACGTCGCTTGTCGAAGACATAAAGGCGGGAAAAGTCGCCAACATTCAGATTACCGGCGACTACGTTCTGAAAGTCAGATATAACGACAGCAAGATCGCCGAAAAGAATTTCCCGAATAAGTACGACGCGTTTTGTTATATTCCCGACAGAAACGTTCAGCAGGTTTACGACATGATCGAAGACTGTCAGGGCAACACGGGTTGGACGTCTCCCAAGGTTTCGTACGACAATCCCTCGCGCCGCTCGCTTCTTTACAGCTTGCTTTTGCCCATACTGTCGGTTGTGCTTCTCGGTATCGTGATGTACATTATTTACCGTCAGAGCCAGGGACAAAATCAGCAGGCGATGAACTTCGGAAAGACCAAAGCCCGCGTTACCCAGTCGGTTAAGGTGCGTTTTTCGGACGTCGCCGGCGCGGAAGAAGAAAAGGAAGAACTGCAAGAAATCGTGGAATTCCTTAAAAACCCCAAAAAGTTCGTCGATATCGGCGCGAGAATTCCCAAGGGCGTTTTGCTCGTAGGTCCTCCGGGCACGGGTAAGACGTTGTTTGCAAAAGCGGTCGCAGGCGAGGCGAACGTGCCGTTTTTCAGCATAAGCGGCAGTGACTTTGTCGAAATGTTCGTCGGCGTCGGCGCGTCTCGTGTGCGCGACTTGTTCGACCAGGCGAAACACAATATGCCGTGTATTGTTTTCATCGACGAAATCGACGCGGTCGGCAGACAGCGCGGCACGGGCTTGGGCGGCGGTCACGACGAGCGCGAACAAACGCTCAACCAGTTGCTTGTCCAGATGGACGGCTTTGAAAAGAACGACGGCATTATCGTTATGGCGGCAACCAACCGTGCGGATATTCTCGACCCCGCATTGTTGCGCCCCGGCCGTTTCGACCGTCAGATTTACGTGCAGGTCCCCGACGTTCGCGGCAGGGAAGAAATATTCAAGGTTCACGCAAGGAACAAACCTCTTGCCCCCGACATCGATTTCAAAACGCTTGCCCGTCTTACTTCGGGCTTCACCGGCGCGGACATCGAAAACCTTCTGAACGAGGCGGCAATCCTTTGCGCGCGCGACAACAGAAAGGTCATTACGATGGGCGATATCAACGAAGGTATCAATAAGGTCATCGCGGGCCCGCAGAAAAAGAGCCGCGTCGTCAGCGAAAGAGACAAACGCATCACCGCGTATCACGAAAGCGGACACGCAATCGTTGCGAAACTCCTTAAAAACTGCGACGAAGTCAACGAGGTTTCCATCATACCGCGCGGACAGGCGGCAGGCTATACCATCACCCGTCCCGTGAACGACGACAACCACGTTACCCGCGGAAAGTTGATGGACGAAATCGCAATGATGCTTGCGGGACGCGTCGCCGAAGAAATCGTCATCGAAGACATCACGACGGGCGCAAGCAACGATATTCAGCGTGCAAGCGCCATCGCAAGAAAGATGGTTACCGAATGGGGTATGAGCCCGCTCGGCACGATATATCTCGGCAATCCCGAACACGAGGTGTTCCTGGGACGCGATTTCAATCAGCAGGCAATGTCACCCGAAACCGCCGCGAAAGTCGACGCCGAAATGAAGAGTATCCTCGACGAGTGCTACGACACCGCAAGGAATATCCTTTCGGAACACAGAGAACTTCTGGACAATATGGTCAAGGTGCTGTTTGCGAAAGAAACCATTTTCCAAAACGAAGTCGATATGCTGTTTGAAGGCAAAACGCCCGAAGAAATCATTAAACTCAGCAACGAAAAAAGCATGGAAAAAATGAAAGCGGCGGAAGCGTCAAAGACGGAAGAAAAATCCGACGACAAAGCGGAAGTCAGTGCGGACGACAAAACGGCTGCGGACGAAATCAAAAAACTTCACGAAAAGTTGAAGGAAAAGATTGAAAAAATCGAAAACTCCGCGCCCGCCGAACAAAATAAAACGGACACGTCGGAAAAACCCGAAGACAAGAAAACGGACGAAAAGCCCGACGAAAACAAGTAACGAACCAAACAAAAACCGCCGTATGCACGGCGGTTTTCTTTTTGCCGAAAATTATTTTCTGAGAGGTTTTTCGTATTTTTCTTCCCATTTCGAAAAGGCGGCTTCGTCGTAATATTTGGGCATATTCGACGCGGTCTTACATTCTTTCTTCATCTTTTGCAAAAGCACGGCAAGGTTCAGAAGAAGGGGAAGTTTTCTGATTCCCTTTACGGCGGCTTGCGCCATTTCCGCGGGCGACATGACGATCATATGCCCCGCGCTCGCTTCGATCAGGACTTTCCTTGAAACCACGCCTTTACCGAGCAGGAAGTCGACGTCGCCTTTTTTGCTGTTCAGAAGCCAGTTTTTCATCATATCGACGGCGGCGTGCTTTCCGCCGATTTCTTTCATAAACCTTGCCTGATAGCGATAAAGATTTTCAACTGAAAACGGGTTTTCGCCGACGGGGGAAGAGATGACGTCCGAAAGCATTTTACCAGCTTTCATACCGCTTGCAATGCCGCTTCCCAGCATAGGAATGGTCATACACGCGCTGTCGCCGAGCAGGGCGTATCCGTTTGCGACGAAACGCGACAAGGGGTGGCGTACGGGGATTTGCAGAAGTTGTCCGCCCGTGACGATTTTATCGCCCACGATTTCGTTGTCGCGGCGGATATCGGCAAGGGCGTTTTCGTAGGTTTTGTCGGACATTTCGCCGACGCGGCCGATAAGGACGTCTGCTTGTTTTTCGTCATGGGACAGCGTGCACCAGGATATGCCGCGCTCGTTGATATGTTTAAGGTACGCGCGGTTCGTGTACTTCGGGCGCGCCGTGTTTTCGGGGCGATTGAAGAAAGTGCGCCTTACGATGAAAGTGTCGTTTTTGTCGACGTTTCTCGTGATTTTCAAAGATTCGGGCAGGCTCTTTCTGACGGCGGAATTTACGCCGCCGCAATCGACGACAAGCCCTGCCGGCACGACTTCGCCGTTTTCAAGTTCCACTCCAAGGACGACGTCGTTTTCGACAATGGCGCGCTTTACCGGGGTTTCGTAAAACACCTTCACGCCGGCACATTCTGCGCGTGACAAAAGCCACGCGTTGAACGGACGACGATATATCGCCATATCAAGTTGGTCGTCGGGCAAATCCATAAGGACGTTCACGCCTTTTTCGGGCGGCACGAACGTCCAGTTTCTTTTTCTCGTGTAAATCTCCTTTGGGGGAAGGGGCATGCCGACTTCTTCAAAGGTTTCTTCAACCATATCGTCGGTCCAGTTGTACGCGACGTCGCATTGTTTTTTCGCCTCGTACACGGTAACGTCAAAGCCGGCGGTTTTTGCAAACGCGGCAAAAACAAGCCCGGTCTGGTTTGCGCCGACAACGATGATGTTTTTATTCATAATTTCCTCCGTACTGCATAAAACGCAAGTTTACGCGTCGATTTTTATTTATTAAACGGCTTATCGTACTTTTCCCGCCACTTTTCAAATTCCTTTTCGTCAAAACACGGCGGCATTTTCGTGGCGTGAGATACAACGCACGCCGCTTTTATTGATACGCCGAAAAGGGTTTTCCACAGCGAAAAATACTTGAAAAAGAGTGCAAGGAAACTTTTGACAAGTCGCTTTGCGCTTCCGCCCGACACGACCGACATTAACCCCTCCATAACGCCCGATTTCACAAGGTCGTCAATTTCGTTGCCGCGACTTGAAAACAGTTTGTTTCTGACAAGTTCGATCGCGGCGTGTTTTCCGCCGATTTCGCGCATAAATTTCAACTGATAGCGATAAAGATTTTTCTTTGAAAAAGGTTCTTTGTCGGCGGTCACCACGGCGTCGGCAAGCATTTTTGCGGCTTTCAGTCCGCTGACCATACCGCTTCCGATTATGGGGATTGTCATGCACGCGCTGTCGCCGAGCAGTACGTAACCGTTTGCAACGATATTCGAAAGGGGACGGCGCACAGGGATTTCAAAAATTACGTTGCCGCCGGAAACCTTGTCGCCAATGACGGGATTGTCTTCTTTTAAGTCGGCAATGGCGTTTTCGTAGGTTTCGTCCGAAAGGCTGCCGATTCTGCCGACAAGGACGTCTGCTTGTTTTTCGTCGTGGGACAGCGTGCACCGGAAAATGCCGTTTTCGTTTTTGTGTTTAAGATATATTTTTTTGGGATGCTCGGGACACGGACAGTTTTCGGGACGCGCGAAAAATTCTCTTTTCACAAAAAGCTTGTCGTTTGCGCTCACTTCGTTTTGGATTTGGAAAATTTGAGGTAAGGAACGTCTAACAAGCGAGTTCACACCGCCGCAGTCGACGACAAGGTCGCATTCAAAAGTTTCGCCGTTTGAGAACTCCACGCCGTAAACGACGTCGCCGTCGGTAAGTGCGCGCGTGACGCACGCGTCGAAATATAATTCGACACCTTCCGAAAGAAAGGAAATAAGCCATTCGTTAAGTCCGCGCCGCGACACGTTTATGTCAGGTTCTTCTTCCTTCTTAGGGACGAAGACGGGGTTGTGCCCGGGCGGGACGAAAGTCAGACTCCCCGTGCGGGTAAAAATATCGTTTGGAGGAAGGGGTAATCCGACCTCTTTGAAAACGGACGGAGAAATATCGTCCGTCCATTCGTACGCCGCGTTTTCACGGCTGTTTTTTTCAAACACAAAAACAGAAAAGCCTTGTTCCGAAAACAACTTTGCGGCAAACAAACCCGTTTGATTCGCGCCGATTATCGCAACCGTACCTTTCATATTTCACCCCTTATCTTTTTTGATCATTTTGCCATGACGATTGCAAGGAACACGCATTTTCCGCCGCCCGTCGCAATCATTCCGTGCGGGTTTCCGCTGTCGTAATACAAGCAGTCGCCTGCGTGCAGAATTTCGATATTGCCGTTTATGTTGCATTTCAGACTGCCTTCCAGGATAAAGTCGAGTTCCTGTCCCTTATGGCTGGAAAGGTGAATTTCCTTGTCCTGTTCTTCCTCGATATACGGGGCGGTAACGACAAACGGCTCCGCAATGCGGTTTTTCATATATTGCGCGACGTGCAGATACTCAAACCCTTCGCGACGTTTCAGTTTCATTCCGTAGCCCGCGCGCACGATGGAATATTCCGACAGGTTCGGCGATTTTCCGAGCAGCAATTCCGTGATGTCGATGCCGAGTTTTTTCGCGCAGTTATAAAGCAGGGTAAAGGTGAAGTCCTTTTTGCCCGATTCGTAGTTGATATATTCGTTTTCCGAAATGCCCGCGCATTCCGCCATTTCCGCCGTGGAAATTTCTTCCATTTCGCGGATACCTTTCAGCCTTTCGGCGATTTCTTGAATTTCTTTCATACGCTACCTCTTTTTATCTATTGTAAAATAAACGGACGGCGGTGTCAAACGATTTATAAAATCGTCAGATCGAAGAAGTTACTGTATTCCCAGCAAATAAGCCGCAGCCGTTCCCGTTTTCGCCGATAAGCACGGCAAGAGTCGACGCAAACAGTACGATAAGTTCCGTCCCCGCGATTTCGCCGTCGCGGCCAAACAGCACCATTATTATGAACAGGTACAAAATCCAGTTGTCGTCAAACATATTTTCCCCCTTTTGAAAATCTCTTAAATATACAATATGCGACAAAATGAGATAAATTTACCCAAAACCGCGGTTTTCTTTTAAGGTATAATCGGTGTGAACAAAGGGGGAAGCCATGCCGCTTATCGATAATAAAACGCAAGTCAAAGTCAGATATTATCTGCCCGACAACGCCGTCCTTACCGAACTTTCGGATTTGTTTTCGGTTTTGTCGGACAGCACCCGCATAAAAATCCTTTCGGCAATCTGCATTTCCGAAATGTGCGTCGGGGATTTGTCGGAAATGCTCGATATGAATCAGACGACAGTGTCGCATCAACTCAAAATTCTGCGCTCCACGGGCGTCGTTACGGCGCGCCGCGACGGGAAAACGATATATTATTCGCTCGCAAATATGATAATTCCCGAAATTATGCGTTTCGGAACGCTTTATCTTGGGTATTATTAAAAGTATGCCAACAGATAATAATATGAACGTTGGCATAAAACCGCCCCGAAAACCCGCCCGATAACCAAATTTTCCCGTTTCTGTTGACACGGGGGCGAAATTTCGGTTATACTGTTTTCAGGCAATTAGCCAATAACGGAGGATAACTATGAATAAAAACGAATTTGTCGGCGCAGTCGCCGCGAAAGCAAACATCTCACAGGCGGCAGCAAAAGAAGCCGTCGACGCCGCTCTTCAAGTCATTGCGGAAGCGTTGAAAGACAACAACGACGTCGCCCTTGTCGGCTTCGGTACGTTCAAAGCAAAAGAAACCGCCGCAAGAATGGGCGTCAACCCCAAAACCGGCGAAGCAATCGAAATCTCCGCAAAGAAGACCGTTGCTTTCAAACCCGGCAAAAACCTGCTTGAAGACATCAGATAATTGTTGAAAAGAATAACCCTTCGGTTCGTCCGAAGGGTTGTTTTTTGTCGTATTTCAAAATAAACCGCTTATAACTGCGTTTAACGTTTAATCGGTTCGGTTGGTTAGTGCCACTACCCAACTGAAAAAACGCGCGCAGATTTTACAATAATTTTTAGACAAGTGTCGGGAAAGTTTTTGAAATATTAGCAAAATATCGTAAAAAAAGACAAAATATATGTCAAATTATCGTTTTTACCCCAAAAAACCTTGACGGCGTTTTTCTGCCGCGGTAAACTAATTAAAGTTTACGGACAGAAAAAACGGTCAGAAGCAGGGGAAAATGAAGGGGAGAAAGAAAATTTTGCTGCTCGCGTTGTTCGCGGTGGCAATACTTGTGTTTTCGGCTTGTTCCAAGACACAGACAAATAACGACTTTTCTGTCGGCGGTATCGTAATAACGGACGCCGATTTTTTTGAGATTTCGATTCTTGTCAACGGCACAAAAACAGATTATTCGCTTGATTCAAGCGGATGTTTCAACATTTCTCATCTTAAAAGCGGCGACGTAATCACGTTTTCAAAGGAAGGATATTCTTTCAATTCCTACACGGTGGGAGGCTTTTCCGTGGACGGCATTGAAATCGTCGGGACGAAGTGCCGATACGACGTGCTTACTTTCTTTGACGAAAATTACGGGACGGTTACGGGCGCGGGAAAGTACGAGTACGGCGAAACCGCAACTCTTTCTTTAACCCCGGCAAATCATTTTGAAATTAACGGGATTTACGAAAAAGACAATCTTGTGTCATCAAACGGCGAATACTCGTTCACGGTAACGGACGATCGCGTTTTCGTTGTTAAGTTTTCAAAAAAGAAGTATCCGATAACAATTGAAAAGACAAACAAAGCGTGCGTGGTCGCGGCGCCCGAAAGCGCGGCGTTCGGCGAAGAAATCACGGTTTCCGCAAGCGACGACGAAAACTTTGTTTTTGCATATTTTGAGATTGACGGGACGAAACATTACGATAAAACCTTGAATTTTAAGATTAAATCCGAAAACACAAAAATAAACGCGGTGTTTATGAAAAGACTTTCAAAGCCCGAAATATCTTTTGACGGAAGAAGAATTTCAGTTGTCAAGGGCGAAAACGCCGAAAGGTGCGAAGTGTTTATCGACGGCGAATTTTTGTTTAATACTACTTCCGGAGGGAAGTTTTCCCTTGCGGATTACAATGTGTCGGACGGCGCGCACAACGTGCTTGTGAAAGTTACGGGCGACGGCTTCGGCGAGAACGAAAGCGCACTAAATATAAATTACGTCCGCCCGTACGATACGCCGAAAAACGTCGGTATGCTCATCGAAGAAGACAAGGTTTATTTTGTTTTCCAACAGGTGCTTGCGGCAAGCGGTTACGAAATCTTTATGAACGGGCAAAAGGTTGAAACACCACTAAACAAAAAGGCTTCGGGCGAAAGCATACTTGTCCGCGTCGATACGCTTTTCACAGAAAACGGCACATATACTTTTTCCGTCCGCGCGACGGGCGCCCGCCCCGAAAGCGATATGTCCTTTGCGGCGGAATATACCTTCAAAGGCACGCTTTCCGCGCCCGTTGCAAAAATCGAAAACGGCGTTCTGACCGTTTCCCACGAAAAGGACGTGAAATTCCTTGTCGAAATCAACGGCGTCAACGTCGCGGACAAGCTTGACGAAAACAAGTCGCTTGCGTTATCCGACGTGCTGGAAAAGGGCGCAACCACGGCAAAAATCAAGATCACGGCCATGCTTGACGGCTATAAGCCGAGTTCGGTCGAAATTATATATAATGCGGAGGAATAAAAAATGAAAAAAGTAATCGCGGCGGTGGTGTTTATGCTGCTTGTCGCCGTCTTTGCGCAGTTTGGCGCAAGCGACGTTGCTTTTGCAAACGACGGCAAAACGATGCCGCCGGAAAATCTTTCCGTCACCGTGCGTGACGGAAGCTATTATCTGACCTTTGAAAACGTCCCCTACAACAACGGGTACGAAGTCGTTGTAAACGGAAAGACGACCGTTGTCGAAAAGGACGTAACGGCGGTGATGATTAACGTCGAAAGCGGCAGCGAATTTTCGGTAAAGATAAGGACGATTTGCGCCGACGAAACGCGCACGTCCGACTTTTACGAAACCACGCTCGTTATCGGTCGCGCGCTTGACGCGCCCGAAAATCTTACGATGTCCGCCGACAAGAAATTGTCGTTTTCCGCGGTTGACGGAGCGGCGTCGTACGACGTCGTGATAAACGGCGTGTCCGTCTTAAAAGCCGCGACCAAAACAGAAATCGAACTTATCGACGTACTGACTTCACCGATAAATTACGAAATAAAAGTGCGCGCAAACGGCGACAATCGTTTGACCTACGACAGCAAGTTTTCAACGCTTTCTTACGACAACGTGATGAAACTCGGCACCCCGAAAAACGTCGGTATAACAAGCGTCGACGGGAAGGTGATTTTATCATTCGACAGCGTTTCGTACGCAAGCGGATATGAAATCGACGTGAACGGCGAAATATTAAAAACAACCGATAACAAGTATGATTTGACAGATAAAGTGTCCGTTCCTGCGGATTATACGATAAAAGTACGCGCGACGGGCGGAAAAGGATATGACGCGGGCGAGTGGGCGACCACAACGTACGAATGTCGTAAAACCATTGAAAGTCCGCAGCTTTTGGTTGAAAACAAAACGGTGTCCTGGGCAAAGTCGGAAGGCGCAAACGAATACTCGGTCGTCGTAACTTTTATGGAAACCGAAATTGAAAAGGTCGAAAGATTTACGGGGACGAGTTTTGACCTTTCGGAACTTGTTGCAAAGCATGGCGCGGGCGAATATGCGGTGAAAGTGCAGGCGCTTTCGAACGGGAATTACGATTATTCCGACGTAACCACGATATATTACCGCAATTACCTGATGCTCGAAACGCCGACGGTTGCCGTAAACGGGACAATCGTCAGTTGGACAAAAGTTGAAAACGCGGTCGATTACACGATAAAAATCGACGGCAGGATAATTTCCAAAAACGTAACCGCAGAAAGTTTTGACGTTTCGCCGTACGTTGCGGAAGTGAAAACTTACACGATAACTGTCGTCGCAAACGCAAACGGCTGGTATTCTGAGTCGGCGGAAGGAACGGCGACTTTTGTTAAGACGGGCGCGCTCTCGTCACCCGTACCCACTGCAAGCGGAAGCGTTGTAAGCTGGACGAAAGTGCTCGGCGCAACGGCGTACGACGTTTACGTCGGCGGCGAAAAGGTGCTGACGGTTACCGAAACAACGGCGGATATTTCCGCGCATCTTCAACAGGGCGAAAACAAAGTGAAAATCGTCGCGACAGCCGAAGGGTTTTCAGACGGAGTGTCGGAAGAAATCGTCGTAATCGGCGACGCAATCGAACGCGTAGGACTCAAAACGTACAAAATGATAATTGAAAACGAAAGCGACTACATCGTGTTCGTTGACGGAAAAAGGACTGACAAGAAAATCGAAAACGGCAAAATCACGCTTCCCGATACGGCGGAAAAGATGATTATCGTTCCCGATATAGCCGATTTGCCGGCGAACGGGGGATACGTAATGTTGTTTTCGGAAATCGACCTTACGACAGCCGCAAAAGACGGCGAGGAGTACGCAGTCCAAAGGTGTATAGCGGACAACTTTGACAATACCCGCCTTACGATTATCGGTGAAGGCGAAGGGACAAACGAACTCGGCGAATATGACGAGGGCGACGGGAAGAAAGTCTATTATCTCAACGAAAAAGGCAAATACCGTCCGAAACAGCCGGGCGAAGTATAAAAGATATTCGTTAAGCCTTGTATTTTAAGAAAAAGACTGATATAATATATCGCGAGGTGAAATTATGAGCGTCGACAAAACGTTAAAAACCCAACTGAAAGATTACGACGTGCAGGAAGTCGCGCCGAAAATCTATAAAATCAACGAATACAACCTTTCGACAATGTTCGTGATCGTGGGCAGCGAGCGCGCGCTTTGCATAGATTGTGGCACGGGCGTAGGCGACTATAAGGCGGTCATCGAAAGGCTTGTCGAAGGGAAACCTTACGATATGGTGTTGTCGCACGGACACGTCGACCATGCCGGCGGCCGCGAGCAGTTCGACAAAATATACGTCGGCAGACGCGACAAAGACATTGTAAAGGAAGCAACCCTTTCGTACCGCAAGTTTTACATAATCATTATGCGCTATCTTATGTTTTTCAAGTGCATAAAGTTTAAGGACGCGGTCATGAAAAAGGTCGAAAAGGAGCCGGAACTTATCCCGATTTGCGAAGGGTTTACGTTTGATTTGGGCGACAAAAAGATTGAAGTTTTTGAGACGCCGGGACATACGGAAGGCTGCTTGTGTTTCTTGTCGAGGAGCGACCGCATAATGTTTTCGGGCGACACTTTCAACCCGCTTATGCTGATGTTTCTGGCGCACGCGACGTCAATCGAGGAATACCGCGAGACGCAGGAAAAACTTTTGAAAATCGATGGATACGACGTGTTCTGGCCGTCGCATCTTTCCGCGCCGCTCACCCGTGAAGACGGTGCGGGCATTATGAAAACCGCCGACAAAATTTTGAAGCAAAAGCACAATTTCTTCCTGCCGTCGATATTCATAAAAACGGTTGATAAAAGGAGCATTATTTATCGTCCCGACCATGTTCGTCGCAAGAAGAAAGAAAAACAAAAACAAGGTTAAACAACCAAAATTATGCGGTAAACTGCGCTTTTTGCAGTGTGCCGCATTTTTGATATAAGGAGAAAGAAATGATTATTTTTGCAAAATACGGTGAGTACGACAGGCGTGAACTTCTGGAAGAATGCCTGACGAAATATCTTGAAACCATGAAAAAAACCAAGCTCGAAGGCGAACTTACCGAGCTTAAAAACCACAACGACAAACCTTATTTCAAGGATTATCCCGACGTAAGGTTTTCGATTTCGCACAGCGGCGCGCTTGTCGTCGTCGCAATGGCGCAGACGGAAGTCGGAATCGACATCGAGGAGTTCCGTCCCCGCGCTTATCAGAAAGTCGTCGAAAACGTTTTCACGAAAGGCGAGGCGAAAGAAGTCAAAGACCTTGAAACTTTTCTTGCGGTATGGACGAGAAAGGAAGCCTATCTCAAACTCACGAGCGAGGGGCTTTCGGGCGTCAGGTCAAACGACGTGTCGGGCGATTTGTTTTACGAGGGCAAGCGCGTCGTCGCAACGCCGCTCAACATTTTCGCGGGATACGTCGGCACGGTCGTTGCGGAAGAACAGCCCGTTATTTTCGTCGATCTCGATTGACTTATCGAAAAAGATTTAGTAAAATAAAACATATTCCGAAACGGAGGACTTTGAAATGGTACTTGATAAAATTAAAGACATGCTTGAAAAACAACTCGGCATCGACAAAAGCAAAATCACCGAAGATTCCGATATTATCAAAGACATCGGCGCGGACAGTCTGGACATCGTGGAATTTCTGATGGACGCCGAAAACGAATGGGGCATCACCATCGAAGAAGAAGACGTGAAAAACCTTCATACCATCGGCGACATCGTAAAATATATCGAATCCCGCATTTAATAAAACCCGCGAAAACACGAAAAGCACAAAAGAAAACCACCGAAAATTCGGTGGTTTGTTTTTTGCCGCAAAGCGGAATTTCGTTATTTATCCTGATATACGCGCCACAGGAAGTCTTTTTCCTTTTTAAGGACGATGCGCGCCGAGGGCATCCACGTTTTCAGGTTGTAGTCGTGGAAAGAGTTGAGCGGTTCCCACGCGCAGAAGTATTCGTAAGGAATATCTTTTGCTTCCAGCGCTTTTCTCAGTTTCTTGCTGCCGCCGTTCGTAAAGACGTCCTGAATGCCGTTGTTAAGGAACAGACGGGGAAAGGGTTTCTCGACGCCGAGAAATACCTGCAATTCGTTGTAATATTCGTACTCCGATTTGAGTTTTTTGTAGTGTTTGATGCCGGTGCAGTGATAAGTCATCGTGCGGATAACGGGCAGGTTGATGATTTTCCCTTCGAAGTCGATTGCGGGGCAGTTGAGAATCGCGCCCTTGATTTTTATATCGACGTCGGGAAGTCCCAGATGTTCGCGATATTCGGGGTGATTCTGGCAGTTTATCGTCACCATGGAAAGGTGTCCGCCCGCGCTGTCGCCGGAGATGACGAAGTTGTCAAGGTCAAGACCGTATTTGTCGGCGTTGGCGACAACCCATTGCAGAGCCTTGTAGACCTGTTTCATGTAGTCGGGGAAGCGGTATTTCGGACCGAGACCGTAACTGATATTGACGGTGAAAGCGCCCGTGCGCGCCATATGCTGGCAATAGCCGCGGCGCATTTTTTTGTCGCCTTCGATCCAGCCGCCGCCGTGAATCATAAAGAACACGGGGAACTTTCCTTCCGTAAGTTTTCCGCGTTGTTTTTCGTCGTAAATAATATCGAGTTTTCCCGTGTCGGGATGTTCCTCGTCATAGACGATATCTTTCACTTCCGTAAGCCCTTTTCCGGGGAAACGGTTGCACAATAAATATTTGATATAGTCATCGACAAAGAAAGCAGCGCTTAATAATGACATAAAAATCCTCCAAGATTTATTACAATAAGTATAATAAAAATCGCCGCACTTTGCAACAATTTTCCGCCGCCCGGCAAAAGAAAAAGGCAAAAGAGGGAAAAACGCGCATACGATTTTATTAAAAAAGAAAATACAAACGCGCCGTTTTGTCAAAAATCGCCTTAAAAACACACGTTCTTTTCCATACAAAACAAGACAAGTGTAAAAAATAATATTTTTATCCGATTAAGGATTGAAAAATGGCGCGGTTTTATGGTAAGATTAAGTTACTAAATTCTATAAAAAGGGGGATATCCTATGGACAACATCACCAAGGCAAAAATAAATCTGTTTGCTGTCTTAAGGAACCTTGAAGATTTGTGTGCAATGGACAAAGAGTCCGCCGACATCATCAAGGATACCAAACTTTCCGTACAGTTCAACGTGCCCGACGTAGGAAGCGCAACCATAGATTTCGATCACGGCAAGTGCACTTTCAATCGCGGCAAAAAACACGCCGGACTGCAACTCTTCTTCACTTCGGCGGAGCATTTCAACAACCTTATCGATCCGCCCAAGGATGCTAACGGTAAACCCAAAACGGTCATACCTATTTTCTACAACGTATTCAAAGCAGGATTCCTTCTCAATCAATTCACGAAACTCGCCGACAGGCTCTCGTATTATCTGCAACCGGCGGCGGACAAGAAGGCGGAACTTCTGAAAGATCCCGAATATTTCAAAATCAACACGACGCTCACGCTGTACACCGCGTTGTTCGCACTCTGCGAAGTCGCAAACAGCGATAAGGTCGGTAAACTTTGTGCAAAGCGTATGTGCGACGGCAAGATCGCCGCGGGTATCCCCGGCGGACCGCAACTCAACATCACTGTCAAAGACCACAAACTTTACGGAGCAAAGGGCGCAATCGACGACTGGTCGGCACAAATGTTCTTCTCGAACATGGAATTCGCGCACGACTTGCTGAACGGCGACGCGTCGAGTTTCGGCGGTATGGGCAGCGGCGACTTCCAGGTAAGAGGCCGTCTCGATATGCTGGAACAAATGGCAAAGATGCTCAACCTCGTCAGCGCATATCTCGGATAGGAGGAAATTATGAATCTCGTTTACGAACCCAAAAAGATAATTGACGTTACCAAAAGCCAGGCCACTTTCAAAAGGGCTCTGAATTGTATCCCCGCGGGTATTTACGGACATCTCGGACCTTCCGAGGGCTGTATGGTTCCCGTATCGTCGTATCCTTTATATATGGATCACGCGCAAGGCGCGTACATATACGATATCGACGGCAACAGAATCATCGACTATATGTGCGGTTACGGCCCCAACTATCTGGGCTATAACGATCCCGACGTCGACGCTGCCGCCGCCGCTCAGAGAAAGAAGGGCGACTGCACCACGCTTATCAGCGATATCACCGTCGAATTTGCGGAAGAAGTTTGCAAGACCATCAATATGGCTGACTGGGCATTCTTCGCAAAGAACGGTAACGACGTCACGCAATTTGCGATGATGATCGCGCGTGCTTATACCGGACGCAAAAAAATGGTTTTGACGAAAGGCTGGTACCACGGCGTATCTCCCTGGACGCAAAAACTCGGCTATTCGGGCATCATCGAAGAAGACGTTTGCAACAACCTTTATATCGAGTGGAACCATCCCGAACAATTCGAGGCTCTCTGCCAACAGTACGAAGGACAAATCGCAGGCTTCATTTCGCAACCTTATCAACACGGTAACTTTGCGGATAACGAACTGCCCGCCCCCGGATACTGGCAGAAGATTCGCGAAATCTGCGACAAATACGGCGTAGTTCTTATTATCGACGACGTACGCGCGGGCTTCCGTATCGACATCAACGGTTCCGATTACCATTACGGCATTAAATCCGACTTGTCCTGCTTCTGCAAGGCAATCGCAAACGGATACAACGTATCGTGCCTCTGCGGCAACAAGAAACTTCTCAACGCGACGTCCGACATCGCGTACACCGGCAGCTACTGGCTTTCGGCAGTACCGTTTGCGGCGGGTATCGCAACTCTTCGCAAGGCAAAAGCGTTGAACGCTACCGAAGAAAACGCAAAGAAAGGCAAGAAACTTACCGACGGCCTTAAAGAAATCGCAAAAGACAACGGATTCGACCTCCGCGTCACAGGTGAACCGGGTATGTTCTATCTGCGCCTTGCGAACGACCTTCCTTCGCGCGTTATCCATCAGGACTGGGTATGCGAGTGCGTAAAACGCGGCGTATTCTTCACCAGCCACCACAACCACTTCATCAACTATGCACTCAGCAATGAGGACATCCAATACACTTGGGAAGTTGCGGACGAAGCGTACAAAGTAGTGCGTGAACGCTATCCCCAGGCACAACTCATTAAATAATTTTAGGAGGAATCAATTATGGCTTTAACTAAACAAGAGTGGATAAGGCTTGAAGAAAAGGCTGACGAACTGCGCAAACTTTGTCTTTACACCACGCATTGTTCCAGCGGGCATATCGGCGGCAGCATGAGCGCAGCCGACGTCCTCACTGCTCTTTATTACAAGTATATGAATTTCGACCCGAAGAACCCCGACGATCCCAACCGCGACAGATGCATCGTGTCCAAAGGACACATCGGCATTTTCCTTGCGGGTATGTTCGCCGACCTCGGACTTGTCGACAAAGACGAACTCAAAACCTTCAACCTTACCGGCAGCCGTCTCGGAATGCACCTTGACAGCAATAAGGTCAAAGGTCTTGACGCGTCCACCGGTTCGTTGGGACACGGCCCCTCGCTTGCTCTCGGCATGGCTTATGCGGCACGTCTTAACAAACAAAACTACACCACGTACGTTATGACCGGCGACGGCGAACTTGACGAAGGTTCCTGCTGGGAAGCGTTCATGGCAATCTCGCACTTCAAACTCACGAACTGCGTCGTTATCATCGACCGCAACCATTTCAGTATCGACGGCAACACCGAAGACGTTATGGCGCTTGAACCCCTTGCGGACAAAATGACCGCTTTCGGTTTCGACACCAAAGTCATCAACGGACATCGTTTCGACGAAATTTGCGACGCTATCGAATACGCAAAGAAAGCACCGAACGGCAAACCCGTTTGCATCATCTCCGACTCTATCAAGGGTGTAGGTATGAAACTTACGTCCGGTAACTTCAAATGGCACTACGGCGCCATCAACGACGAAATGTATGAAACCTGCTTGCACGATCTGGACGAATACAAGAAATCCAGAATCGCTGTGGCTGAAAAGGAGGGCATTTAATTATGGCTGGCGGATTAGTATATACTGCGCTTGAAAGCACATCAATGGCAACTGCCGAAATTTACGGCAAAACTCTTGTAAAACTCGGCGAACAAAACCCCAAAATCGTCGCTCTTACCGCCGACCTTAAAGGCTCGACGAAAATCGGCGACTTCGCGGCGAAATTCCCCGAAAGAACCATTAACGTCGGTATTGCGGAACAGAATATGTACGGCATGGCGGCAGGTCTTGCGAAATGCGGATTCATTCCTTTCGCGTCTTCTTTCTCCGTCTTCGCGTCGCTCCGCGCGCTTGACCAGATTCACACCGACATCTGCTATCAGAACGTCAACGTGAAAATCATCGGCACGCACGGCGGTACGTCGTTCGGACAGGCGGGCTCCACCCACCACGCAATCGAAGACTTCGCGGTTATCCGTTCGCTTGTCAACATGACGCTTATCTGCCCCGCAGACGGTATCGAAACGGGCAAAGCGGTCGAAGCGGCTGCAAACACCGAAGGTCCTTTCTACATTCGTATTAACCGTGGTTTCGACACCAACGTTTACGCGGACGACAACTACGACTTCGAAGTCGGCAAAGCCGTTCTCCTTAACGAAGGTAACGACATCACCATCATCGCGTGCGGCAGCTGCGTATATCAGGCTGTTCAGGCTGCGAAGATTCTTAAATACGACCACGACATAAATGCTCGCGTGCTGAACATGCACACCATTAAACCTATCGATAAGGAAGCAATCCTTGCTGCGGTCAACGACACTCGTCGTATCATCACCGCGGAAGACCACACCGTTATCGGCGGTCTCGGCAGCGCGGTTGCGGAAGTCGTCATCGAAGCAGGTAAGGCTTGCGCGTTCAGAAAACTCGGTCTCCAAGACAAGTTCAGCAAAATCGGTCTCCACGAAGACCTTATGGCTATGCACGAAATCGATGCGGAAGGCATCGTGAAAAACGCTCTTGAAGTCATCAATCAGGACTTCGAAAAAGAAGGCGTCAAAGGCTCTGCCGTCAAAGCGGAATCCGCAAAAGCCGGCGCAGCCGTCAAACTTGCTCCGCAGGGCGCAAACTGGGTAGACGAGGTATAGTATTATGGCAATGACTCAAGGCGATAAGTATGCATTGAGAATTTTCTTCTTCGCCGCGATTCCTTTGGCAAAAACCGTTGCGGAAAACGATCCGAAATTCGTAAAGAAATTCAAGGGCAAAAACTTCGTTTTCCAGATCAGCGTTTTGTCGCCGGAATTCAAGAAGACCGGAAAACTTTCAACGCACTTCGTTGTCAAGGACGGCAAGTGGGAAACTCACACCGGTGAAACCCACCCCCATCCTGATATCGAACTGGAATTTTCAAACCCCGAGAAGTTCATTCTGTTCTTCACCGGAAAAGGTATGCCGCTTCCCAAAATCAAGGGCGCGCTCGCACACCTTCCCACTTTCGTGAACATCCTTATGACGCTTCTCAGAATGGCGGGACTTCTGCAAGCCACCGACGTTCCCGAAAAACCCGAAGATCAGGAACTTTTGGTATTGCTTTACATCAACCTTCTTACCGTCGGCGTCAGCCAACTTAACAGGGTTGAACATCCCGACGTCAAGCACTTTACGGAAGGCAGCCCCGACCGTGTGTACGCTTTTGCGGTTACCGGTCACGAAAAACTCCAAGGCTGGCTCCGCGTTAAGGACGGTCAGACCGTTTCGGGACGCGGCGAATGCAAACGTTGCAAACCTTTCGTGTGCATGCGCTTCGACTCTCCCAAACACGCTCTTGAAATTCTCATGAGCAAGGTCGAGATGATTCCTTATATGCAAAAAGGATATCTGTCCATCGAAGGCGCGCCTGAATTCGGCAACGAACTTTCGGCACAGCTCTTCACGGTTGCATATTACGCACAAGGCACGTATCTTGACGACCAGAAGAAACAATAATCTTCAACAATGCAAAGGGCACGCTGTTCAGCGTGCCTTTTTTCGTGCCATTTTCAAGGGGTGTATTATTATTGCCGTGAAAAAACGGACGGTTGCCCGTCCGCAAAATCAAATGCTGTAATTTTCGGTAGAATGTTTTTCGGCGTATTCTTCGTCAAGTTTTTTCAGGGTTTCGTTCAGGGGTTTACGCAGTGCGACGTATAAGGTGTAAATGGCAAGCCCGCCGATTTTTATCGATGAATGGAAAACGTCGGACGCGATTTGCGCCTTTATGATGTTTCCGCCGATAAGCGTGCCCACGGGGATAAAGTCCATAATCGCGTAAACAAGCGCGAAGATTATGCTTGCAAGCCCTTGCCTTAAATAAATTTCGCCGTACTTTTCGCTCTTTTTCTTGAAGCAGCAGATTGCGATGCCCGACGCAAGCAGGGCGGCGACGGAAATGCTTTCGACAATTTCGTACGCGATGAAAAGTCCTTGCTTTTTATCGGGATAAAAGTTCTGCATACCGCTGATTATCGGAAGGACAATCACGTTGACAAGCATAAAGACGACGGCGATAACCGACGGAATAAAGATGCATTTTTTGTATTCGGTTTCTTCACCCTCGGGGAGTCCGCCTTTTTGCTTTTCGCGCACGGCGTGGAAAATGAAAATGCCGTATTCCACGATAACGCGAAGGGCAAGGACGGTTATCCCCAGGTCAACGACGAAGCCGTCCTGAATCCCCATAAGTTTCAGCGGCGCCCAGAATATCGTAACCGTCGTGTTGTAGTTGAACGCGGTAAGGAACACGCAACTGACAATCGACGCAATCGCCGTCGCGTAGTAATATTTCGTTTGTTTTTTTCTGCTGTGGAAATTCAGAAACGTCAGAAGCAGGCAAATGAAAGCGATTGCAAGGTACAACGCCGCAAACACCGACACCCATATGATATAAGTGTTTTCGTCGGTGTAGTCCTGCATAAAAGTGTAGTTCCGGACGTTGAAGTGAATGAGCGAGATAAAAAGCGCGATGACCGCCGTCGCGTCGTACGCAATTTCTTTTTTGACGCTCATCGGCGCGAAGTTTCTGAAATCGATATATCCCAAGACGAAGGTCAGGGGGATCGCAAAAAGTAGGACGACGTTCACGATTGCGGCGGCTTTCATGCTGTCCGTGGAAATCGCCAGCAGGTTGACAAGACTTACCGCCGCCATCACCATAAGCAAAAACCAATAAATATTCAGAAGTTCTTTTTTCTTTTCGTTTTTTACGTTTTGTTCGTCCATACGCTAATGTTATCATTATTCTTTGAAAAAAGCAATTTTATTTTAATTAGTATATTCTTTTAATTTTCCGACACGCTATCAGGGATATGAAAAAATGCTTATTGTTTATGATGACGGCGGCGGTGTTTTTCATCGCGGGTTTTGAAAACCGCGGCGCGGCAAACGCCGCAACGCTTTACGACGTTTTCGGCGAACGCCACCTTGAATTTTACGAAAACGAAGTCGCGAAAGAAAAGGTTTTCAGCAAGTATTCGGAGCGCGAACTTGCAAAAATGGCAGTTGACAACGATATTTCGATTGATAAAGTCAAGAAACTGCTTGTATATTGTCACGCAATGAAAAATATCGGGAAGAATTATACAATAAAAGAAGCGGACAAATTATCAAACGCCACGGTAATTTCCGACGCCAGAAAGTACGTCGATTATCTGAAAGCGACAAGGACAAAAGAAGAACTTGCCGCGCTTGAAAAAAGATTTAAGGAAATCGTCAGGGGACAATAAGCCGACAAAAACCTACAAAAAGGCAACGAAAAAGCCGCGGAAATTCCGCGGCTTTCTGCTGTGTCAAATTATTTCTTATAAGTCTTTTTGAAAAGATCCAGCGAAAGTTCGGTCGTGTATTTGTCGGCTTTTGCCTTTTCGACGGTCTTTTGCTCGATATAAGTTTTGCATCCTTCTTCCAGAGCGCGGCACGCTTCGAAAGCGTCTTCCAGGGTTTTCCCACACACGAAAACGCCGTGGTTTGCAAGGAAGCAGGCATTTCTGCCTTCCATTGCGGCGACGGTATTTTTCGTAAGTTTTTTGGTTCCCGCAAGGCCGTACTTTGCACAACGGACGTCGCCCAGAAGATACTTTTTCATTTTATCGTTGAAAGCGGGCAATGAAAGGTGCGTGCTTGCAAAGGTTGCGCCCCAGGTGGGGTGGCTGTGCAGAACGACGTTGATTTCGGGACGCGCGCGAAGAATAGCGGCGTGGATTTTCCTTTCGCTTGTAGGTTTCCGGGGGCCCGTCCATTCAAGCGTTTCGATATCGACGACGGGAAGGTCGTCGGGCGTCATAACGACGTAATCGAGTCCCGACGGGGTGACAAGCGCGTGCTTTTCGTCAAGGCGGATCGAGATGTTGCCCCAGGTGCCTTGCACGAGGTTTTCTTCCAGCATTCTGACGCCCGCGTCTTTGACCATTTGTCTTAATTCTTTTTCGGTAAATGCCATAATAAACCTCCTATTCGCGCTCGGCTTTCAAAAGCGCTTCCTGATTCGTCTTGCTGTATTTTTTGCGATACACGACGTGTTCCAGCACCGCGCCGATTTTGCCGACGGGTTTGCAGCCGCCGACGGCTTGCGCCATGATAAGGGTATGGGCGGCTTTGTCAAGGACAAGACAAGCGGTGAACGCTTCGTTGAGCGTCGTGCCTGTCGAAAGAATACCGATGTCCGAAAGCAGGCATGCTCCGCGACCTTTAAGCGCCTTGGAAATGCCAAAGATATCGTTGGTTTTTGCGGTTCTTGCGGTAGGGCCGACGATTTGCGCCATATCGTCCAGAACGGGCGGAATGGTGACTTTTTTATTTGCGACGGTCAGTGCGAACACGGGCGAAGTAATCATAATCGCGCCGACGTCCTGACGCGCGCCGTACAGTTTAACGTGCAAAAGAGCGTCTTTCAGAGTGTCGGAAGGGCATTTGTCGGTTTCGTTGAATTTGACCTCAATGATATCTTCAACGGTCAAATCTTTGAAGTTAACCCCAGATTTGGTGATAAGCATACTTTCCGAGTCCACTCTTGCGCTGATGTTGTTGGTGTGCGCGCCGAAAAGATTTTCGTCGTAAACCTTATGCGCGTACTCAACCATTGTGTTTTTGAGTTTTTCGTTCATAACGACTCCTTATTAAAAACAGCGGGCGGAAAAAAACCGCCCGCAAGTTTTAACGATTATTTCTTTTTGGGTTTTTCAAAACTGCGTTGAAGTTCGGGCGTGCCTTGTGCTTTTACGAGAGCGAAAACTTTGTCAAAGCGTTCAAGCGCGGCGTCGATGACTTCGTCGGTGTCCGCCATGGAGGTGTAAAGACGGCTTCCCGCAAGGGTAACGATACCGTTTGCCATATACGCTGCGCCCATATCTTTCATGGCTTCTGCGCGGGCTTCCATTTCGGGCTTGTTTTTGAGAAGTCCCAATGCAGATTTAAGGAAGCTGAAACTGCTGTAATCGAAGCTCATTGCGCCGGTGCATTCAAGGTGAACGATGCTGCCCTGGTTGTAAACGACGTAAGGAAGATTGTGTTTTTTGACAAGTGCTTTAAGGCCTGCCGCAAGTCTGTCGCCCGCAATACCCGCTTTTTCGCATGCGTTGTATTTTTCGATGGCTTTTATGCAGCAATATCCTGCGTATGCGGACAAGGGGTTCGCCGCGAGAGTGCCGCCGACGTACGCTTTTTTGCCAAGGCCCGCGACGCCCGCCGCCATAAGGGAGATGTATTCGCGTTTGCCGCCTACGCCGCCCGCTGCGGGATAACCGCCGGCGATGATTTTGCCGAAGATGGTAAGATCGGGTTTGACGTTGAAGAAGCCTTGCGCTCCGCCAAGACCCATACGGAAACCGGTAACGACTTCGTCAAAGATGAAGAGCGCGCCGTATTTGTGGGCAAGTTCAAGGGCTTTCTGGTTGTAATCGAAGTCAATGGGGCGAGTGCCGCTTTCGGGGCCCACGGGTTCAACGATGACGCAAGCCGTGCCGCCGCGAAGTTTATTGCGTCTGAGCATACCTTCCAGCATTTTCAGGTCGTTGGGGCGGACTTCGTCGGTGGAGCCGTAGCAGCCTTTGGGAATGCCGTGGCTTTCAAGAAGGTTGCGGCTTCCGGGGATTTTCAGACCATAGACCATCTGGTCGGACCAGCCGTGATATGCGCCGCCGACTTTGATGACGCGTTTGTTTCTGGTTGCACAACGGGATACGCGGATTGCCGCCATGACGGATTCTGTGCCCGAGCCGAGCATACGGAACATTTCGCACGCAGGCATATGTTTATTGATCTCTTTTGCAAGCAGAAGTTCCGCTTCGTGGAAAAGACCGGTAACGGGGCCGCAGGATTTGATAAGTTCGATCGCCTGTTCCTGAACTTCGGGGAAGTTGCTGCCGAGGATTGTCGGGCCGCCCGCTTGCAGGAAGTCGAAGTATTTGTTGCCGTCCGCGTCGTAAAGGTATGCGCCTTCGGCTTTTACCATGCACATGGGGAAGGGTTTGTTGAAAGCAAGGTTGTGCTGAACGCCGCCGGGGATATATTGTTTTGCCTCGGTGGTGATTGCTTTGGATTTCGCGCATTGTTTGTCGAAGTAGTTTTCGACGATGTCCTTATACGCTGCGTCCGATACGCAATAGATGGGTTTGCTCGTGAGTTCGTGCAACTCGTTGTAGATGTCTTGCGCTTTCGGCCATTTGCCTTGTTCGCAAGCGTAACCGTTTCTGCTCATAGTGAAGTCCTCCTAACGTTTTAAGTAGTTAATAAATTTATCGATTGACTGTTTGATTTCAACGTCGTCAAAGGGTTTGTTTTTGATGAAGCGTTGAAAAACAATTCCGAAATATGCGCCGAGGATATATGCCGAAAGTTCCTCGGGGGTGAACGTTTCCAGAAGTTTTGCGTATGCCGCGTGCGTTTTTATGCGCTCCGCCGCAATATCGTAAATTTTCGAGAAACTGCTTTCGCCTTTGCACAGGATACCGCGCATTAAAAGATTGCCCGTAAGGTAAGGGTAAGGTATCGTGTCGTCGACGAGTTTGTCGATGAGCGCCGATATGGAAACTTCCTGCTCGGATTCTTCAAAGACCGAAACAAGGTCGTTGATTTCTTCCGCCGCGATTTGTTCCATAAGGTCGTCCAGCGAATTGAAGTGAGTGAAGAAAGTGCTGCGCGATACGTCCGCCGCCTCCGATATTTCGTCGATGGTAACGTTCCCGAGACCTTTTTCTTCAAACAGTTTTTTCGCCGCGTGCAACAACGCTTTGTGGGTGTTGTTTTTTTTGCGCAGACGGCGTGACGTTTCCAATGGTGCCATAGAATCTCCTTTTAATATATTTTGATTATATCACTAAAATAATACGGTTGTAAAGAGATTTTTGTATTAAAGTACAATTTTGTACTGACGGTCAGTTTATTGATAACAAAGCCCCGAAAATTTTCATTTTTTGCCGTTTTTCGTCTTTTTTCGCGCATTTTGGCGCGATAGCGCGCCCGTAAGGCGGTCAAAACCATTGACAAAACGAAAAGTCGCAAGTATAATAGGGCAATAGACATTGGCATATTTTATATGCCTTTGATTTTTTATGGAGAAGAAAAATGGAAAAAGAAGTTTTTTTAACCAAGGAAGGCTACGACAAATTAAAACGCGAATATGACGAACTCAGTTCGACAGGTCGCAAAGAAATGGCGGAAAAAATCAAAATCGCCCGTGAGTTCGGCGATCTCAGCGAAAATGCGGAATACGACGCCGCCAAAGAAGAGCAGGGTTTCCTTGAAAAGCGCATTCGTGAAATCAACGAAATGCTCAGCAACTGCACGATTATCGACGAAAGCACGATCGATACCAAAACCGTCAGCGTCGGTTGCATCGTAAAACTTCAGGATCTGGAATTCGGGGACAAGCTCGAATATAAAATCGTCGGCGTTTCGGAAGCGAAAATCGAAGAAAATCTTATCAGCAACGAATCTCCTCTCGGCAGCGCGCTCATCGGCAAGAAAAAAGGACAGGAAGTCGTCGTTACCACCCCCGGCGGCGAAGCAAGATTCAAAATTTTAAGCATTAACGCATAAGAGGTCAAAATGGCAGAAAACGACGTCCGAAACAACGAACAACAGGAAGATTTAAGCGAGCTTATCAAGGTTCGCCGCGACAAACTGCGCGATTTGCAGGACGCGGGCAAAGATCCTTTCAGAGAAGTCCGCTTCGAAAAAACGGCGATGTCCAAGGAAATCGTCGATAATTTTGAAAAATACGAGGGCAAAACCGTGTCGCTTGCCGGCAGACTCATCAGCAAACGCGTTATGGGCAAGGCAAGTTTCGCGCATATCCTTGACGGCGACGGTCAGATTCAGCTTTACTTTAAGCGCGACGTTCTGGGCGACGAGCCTTATGCGGAATTCAAAAAATACGACATCGGCGATATCATCGGCGTTACCGGCGAAGTTTTCGTGACGCACATGGGCGAAACCACCGTCAACGTTACTTCGGTGAAACTTCTTTCAAAGTCGCTTTTGCCGCTCCCCGAAAAGTTCCACGGACTTACCAACACCGACCTTCGTTATCGTCAGCGTTACGTTGACCTTATCGTCAATCCGGAAGTCAAGTCGGTTTTCGTGAAACGTAGTATGGTTCTTCGCGAAATCAGAAACTTTTTGGACGAAAAAGGTTATCTGGAAGTCGAAACCCCCGTTCTGCACAACATCGCGGGCGGCGCAAACGCAAGGCCGTTCATTACGCACCACAACACGCTCGATATTGATATGTACCTTCGTATTGCCTTGGAACTTTATCTTAAACGCCTTATCGTCGGCGGGTTTGAAAAAGTTTACGAAATCGGCAGAGTTTTCAGAAACGAAGGTATGGATCAACGCCATAATCCCGAGTTCACTTTGTTGGAACTTTACGAGGCATACACCGACATTCACGGCATGATGGACATCACCGAAGGTATGTTCAGACACGTTGCAAACAAAGTTTGCGGCACGGGCAAAATCACATTCGACGGCGTGGATTTGGACCTTGACAAACCTTTTGAAAGAATTTCGATGGTCGAGGCGGTCAGAAAGTATGCAGGCGTCGACTTTGACAAAATCGAAACACTGGACGAAGCAAGGGCGGTCGCGAAAGAACACCACATCGAATACGAACAACGCCACAAAAAAGGCGACATTCTCAATCTGTTTATCGAGGCTTACGTCGAGGATAAACTCGTCCAGCCCACGTTCCTTACCGGACACCCCGTGGAAATCAGCCCGCTTGCAAAGCGCGATCCCGATCATCCCGGCTACACCCAGCGTTTTGAGTTGTTCATAAACGGCAGGGAATACGCCAACGCTTTTTCGGAACTTAACGATCCCATCGACCAGCGCGGCAGATTCGAGGCTCAGGCGGAACTCAAAAAACAGGGCGACGAAGAAGCCAACGACATCGACGAAGATTATCTCACTGCAATGGAATACGGCATGCCCCCGACGGGCGGATTAGGCGTCGGCGTTGACCGTCTTGTAATGCTTGTTACGGGTGCGGAGACGATAAGGGATGTGTTGTTGTTCCCCACAATGAAACCAATTAAAAAGTCATAATTTTGCGACCTTTTGAGTTTTTTCGGGAACCTGAAAATCCGTGTACGCCAAAGTACACTGGAATTTTCAAAACCCGCCGAGAAAACCACAATCTCATCAAAATTCTGACTTTTTAGAGAGTTTTTAATGTCATTGTGAGCACAACACCTTAACTTCGGCTGAAAGCCGAAATATAACTTTGACGAAGACAAAATATAACTTGCAAAGCAAATTAAACTTGCGAAGCAAATATAACCGCATTGCCTATGGCATAATTAAAGCACCGATATTTCGGTGCTTTTTCGTTAGAGTTTATATCGTTGCGCGTTGTTATTGATTGTTGCGGAAGCCGAATCCGCTGACTTCTTTCGCTTTATTGATATAGGTGAACGCGTCGGGATCGACGTCTTTTATGATTTGTTTGAGCAGGGCGGATTGCTTTTTCTTCACGACGCAGACCAGGATTTTTCTGGTGGAGTTTGTATAGATGCCTTCCGCGTGGATTATCGTGCCGCCGCGGTGCAGGATTTGCACGATTGCGTCGCCGACTTCTTCCGCCTTATCGGTGATGATATTGAACACGACGCTGGATTGCGTACCCGTCGTGATGACGTCCGCAACCTCGCTTGTCAAAAACAGGGTGATGAACGAGTAAAATATCGGGGATGCGATTTTGACGAAGGTCGTGTTCGCGTCCATGCCTTTTGCCGACAACAGACCGACGATACCCGACAGCAAAACGACGATGCTGTCAAACATGAAAATAAACCAACTTGTGTTAAGTTCGGGCTTTTTCTTGTTTGCGATTTTCCCAAGTATATCCGTGCCGCCCGCGCTGCTGTTCGTAAGAAGGGAGCCACCAAGCGCAACGCCCGAAATGACGCCGCCCGCGATTGCCGAAATAATCGTCAGACTGCTTTCCATGCCCGAGCCTTGAAATACGGGCAGTTTAAGTGCGGAAAACAGTGCCATAAAGCCCGAATAGCCCAAAACGATGACGGTTGTATTGATTGCAAATTGTTTGTTGAGCGTGAAAAACGACGCGATAACAAGCGGCAGATTCAGCACGAAAATCGTGACGGCGGGGTTGAACACGCCTTCCGCAAGTTTATGGTCGTACAGATTGACGACGTTGTACACGATACTCGCGATACCGCCTACGCCGCCCGGGGCAAATGCGTTCGGGACAATAAAGACGTACGACGCCACCGCGCGAAGCAGTGCGAAGAATAGCAAAAGACCGTAAAACCCGACACGACTTAAAAATTTTTTCGATTTCTCTGATTTCATAGCCCGTAATATAAACTTATAAAAGAAAATTGTCAACAAAAATATCTCATGTTCGACACAAAATATTTTGTCGATAGACACTGTATTCCAAAAAAGATATACTTATATATCAATCTTCAAGTTTTTTGAGTTCCTCGTCGTCCGAAGAATCATCGGGTTCCACCGATTGATGCACGCGTGCCGACACGTCTTTAAGGTCATAGGTTTTGACGTCGAAACTGCCGTCTTTGTCCATGATTTTGACCTTGACTTGCTGTTTTAAGATGTCGTTGCTTTCCACGACGCCTTCGCCGTCGGGAGTTTTTGCGCGACTGCCGACCTTGGGCATTTTTTTGTACATTTCGGCGTAGTAATCGTTCTCGAATTTCAAGCAGCACATAAGACGTCCGCAAACGCCGCTGATTTTGGTGGGGTTAAGCGACAGTCCTTGCAGTTTCGCCATTTTGATGGAAACTTTCGCAAAGTCGGGAAGACAGGTGTTGCAGCAACACGGCCGTCCGCAGGGGGCAAGCGCGCCGCGCATTTTCGCATCGTCGCGTTCATAAATCTGGCGAAGTTCGATGCGGTTTCTGAACACGCCCGCAAGGTCTTTGACAAGGTCGCGGAAATCGACGCGTCCCGCCGCCGTGAAGTAAAAGATAATCTTCTGACGGTCAAAGGTGTATTCCACGTCCACAAGCTTCATATTAAGGTTGTGTTTTTCGATTTTCTCGTTTGCGATGCGAATGGCTTCGGGGCGCATGGCAAGGTTTTTTTCCACCTGTTTTTTGTCGGCGTCGGTGGCTTTCCTTAAAACGGGTTTCAAAGGTTGCACGACGTCTTTGTCGTCGACTTCGCGGTTTGAGAGCACGACTTCGCCGTATTCCGTGCCGCGCGCCGTTTCGACAATCGCCGCGTCGCCTTCCGAAAACGAAATTTTCTCGGGGCTGAAATAGTACACCTTGCACGAGTTCTTAAATTTTATGCCGACTATCGTTACTGACATTTATATTTAACCTCCAAAATACCGAGAAGCAGGTTTTCGACAACGCCGGTGCTTCCCACGTAAAAACTCAATTTTTTTCTTTCTTCGTTGACAAGATAAAGTATGTTGGAAAGGGCGTCAAGCGAAAAGCCTTTCGACAGCGTTTCGATTTCCCATTCCTTATGTTTGCTCATGATAAGGTTCTTGTCGGTTTTTGCCGCAATCATATCGCGAAGCACTATTGAGAGCGCGTCCAGAAAAACGGGCAAATTATCCTTATCAAGGGTTTTATCGTTCAAAAACGACGCCACATCGCTGCTTTTTTTCAGATTGTTGAGTATGAATATGGCGCGGTCGAACGTTTCCGAAAAGGCGGAGTTTGACGAAATTTCCTTTGCGCGCCACAGCATACCGTCGGCGCAGGCAGCGGCAATCGTCGCGTTTCCGACGGCAACGCCCGAACTTATCAATGCGTCTTTTATGTCGCCCGCGGAAAACCTGTCAAGGGTTATTTTTTTCGTTCTCGACTTCACCGTGTCCAGAATCGCGCTTTCGCTGCCGACTCCTAAGAATATGCTCACCGCTTTTTGCGGTTCTTCCAGAGTTTTCAGCAACTTGTTTTGCGCGGCGGGGTTCATTTTGTCAGCTGAATTTACAAAGTACAGTTTGTTGTCGCTCTCAAACGGTTTCGTCTCGGTGTCTTCGATAAGGGCGGAGACGTCTTCGACCTTGATTTTTTTGCCGTCTTCGTTGATGAATTTCACGTCGGCGTGATTCCCGTTCAGCACTTTTTTGCAAACGGGGCAGGTCGTGCAGGCGTCCTTGCAATATACTGCGCACGCAATCAGTCTGAAAAGATTCTGCACGGCGAAAACGTCGGGCGAAATCACCATATAAGCGTGCGACAAATTGCCCGTGTCGATATCGTGTTTTATTAAGTTGTAGGCGCGGCTCTTTTTCAGAGCGTCCTGAAACTCAATCATCTGATAAGTCCTTTTTCGCGAAGGGCGTCGATAATATGCCGGCTTGTTTCGGCCTTGCACTCGCATGGGACGATGCGGATCACCCTTTCCGGATTTTCGTCGGCGATGTCGGAAAAGCCCTTGTAAACGCGGGCGTGGAAATCGCCCGATTCCACCTCGAAACGGTCGCCCAGTTCTTCCGCCTTTTTGCGGCTTCTGAACATTTTGTCGTGGGGCAGGTCGATGAAAACCGTCGCGTCGATGGGGCAGCCCTCGATTGCTTTTGCGTTTATGTTTTTCACGACGTCGGCGCCGAGTCCGCGTCCCGCGCCCTGATAGGCGACGGAACTGTCGACGTGCCTGTCGCAAATCACGATTTTTCCTTCGTTAAGGGCGGGAATGACGACTTCCCTTAAAAGTTGCGCGCGCGCCGCTGCGTAAAGATACGCCTCGCACTCGGGCGTCATATCCGCGCTCTCCGGCGAGAGCAGTATTTCGCGAATTTTTTCGCAAATGGGAGTGCCGCCGGGCTGACGAACGAGAACGGCGGGTTGCGACGTTTTTTCAAGATATTCCATAAGAAGACGAACCTGCGTGGATTTTCCGACGCCTTCGCCGCCTTCAAAAGTGATAAATTTTCCTTTCATAATGATGTCCGTTAATTATTCTACTTATCTATTGTAACATATAATCTGCCGTTTACAAAACCAAAAACGTCGCGGTCTTTCAAAAAATCGGCAATATTTTCGGTAATTACTTCGCCGTACGCGACGACGGGAATGCCCGGGGGATACGTCCCGACTTCCCCGAGCGACACGTGACCAATCGCGTCGTGCAGCGGAAGATACGCGCCGCTGCCCGTTACTTTTTTGAAAACAGGCGCGGGCAAGGGCGGAATTTCACGCGCGCTTTCGCAGTTCACGTCTTTTAAGGCGTCGTAAATATCGTCGATTCTTTCCTCGTTTTCGGGAGAAAGTATAAAGACCGCCAAATCGTAAAAGGTCATTTCCGGCACGACGTTTTTACTTCTAAGCGCCGAAAACCCGTTGTCCCCGCACCTTACGACAAGCCTTGTGAAGTCGTCGTTTTCAATTATTCTCCCGGGCAGTTTTTCTTTTAATAAGTTTACCTTTTCAAAAAGTTTTTCATACTTTTCTTCGCCCGATATTCTTCTTTCGTCAACGGAATAATCAATGCTTGCAAGGGTAAGATAGCACGGGCTTGTAGTGTGCAAATCGGCACGTAAACGCAACAAATCGTCTGTTAAAGTATCGTTATTGCAAAATAAAGCCGCCCCGCCCGAATACACGGGCAAGGTTTTGTGAAAACTTGTAACGGAGATGTCGGCAAATCCCGAAAAGCCTTTTTCAAAGCGTTCTGAAAACGGGAAATGCGCGCCGTGCGCCTCGTCCACGAAAAGAATTTTGCCACGTTTTTTCACAAGCGCGGATATACTTTTTGCGTCCGCGGTCATGCCGAAGTAATTCGGCGACGTTATGACGCACGCGCCCGCAGACGGATATTGTTCAAGCGCGGTTTCGACGTCTTTTTCCGTCACGGGCAAAGGGATTCCGTTTTTGTCGAAAGACGACGGAATATATCTTACCTTAAACCCGAGCGTTTTTGCCGCCGCGTAAACCGACTTATGCGAAGAGCGGGCAACGATTATTTCGTCGGTGCGGTTTCGTATCGCGCTCATTGCGATGAAAACCCCCGTCGTGCTGCCCGAGGTCAGATAAAAGCAGTTTTTCGCGCCGTACGTTTTCGCGCATTCCTTTTCGCTTTCAAGGATAACCCCCGTCGGATTTTGCAGATTGTCCGAAAAATCGAGTTCGGTCACGTCGTATTTCGCGCTTGAAAAAAGCGGATTATCGCCCGTGCCGAAGTGCGCCGGCATATGGAAGCGTGCGGGATTTTTTGCGACGTATTCGCAGATTTTGTCGTACAACGGTTTCATAATCCTTATTATATATTGTTTTCGCGCGTTTGTCTAAATAAAAGTCAAGTAAAATTTGAAAACCCTTGCAAATTCCGCGGCGGTGTGGTAATATAATGAAAAGGGGAAAACCCAAATAAGACAAATTTGAAAAGGAGACGTTACTATGGCACACAAAATCAGTGATGAATGCATCGCTTGCGGAGCGTGCGCGGACACTTGCCCGGTAGGTGCTATTTCCGAAAACGGCGGTAAATACGAAATCAACCCCGACGAATGCATCGATTGTGGCGCTTGCGCAGAAGGCTGCCCCGTCGGAGCAATCCAAGGCTGACAAACACAAAAAGAAAGAACTCCCCCGGATTTTTCCGGGGTTTCTTTTTGGAAAAAACACGGCGGAACCTGAAAAATCCGCCGTTTTTTGACAAAATCCGAAAAAATGTAAAAATCGTCAAATAAAAAAAGGGATTCGATTGTTTATTTGTTGCAAGGGTTATATCGGTTGCAAAATTCTTCCCGACTTTGTATAATATGCCTATTAAATAAAAGAGGTTTTCCGTTTGGATAATAAACGCCTTGACATTTTAATAGCGCGCATCAAGGAATCGGGCGATGAAACCGCTTTTGCGGAGTTTTACGAACTCACGTCAAAAGGTTTGTTTTCGTATTTATTGTCGATAGTAAGGAGAAGGGAAGTTGCCGAAGACCTTATGCAGGATACGTACGTGCGTTTCAGACAAAGCGTGCAAAGTTACAAATCGGGCAATCCGGCGGCGTTTCTTATCGAGATCGGCAAAAACATCGCCTTCAACCACATAAAGCGCGCGAAGTACGAGACCGCGACGGATTTTTCGGAGTGGGAACCCGTGTCCGGCGAAAAGAGCGTCGAAGAACTTGCCGACACCACCGTCACCGACGCGATGAAAAAGGTGCTGACCGCCGACGAAGCGCAAATCGTTATGCTGTACGTCGTGGCGGGATTCAAACATCGCGAGATTGCTGAAATCGTAAAAAAACCCGTGGGCACGGTACTCTGGACGTACAACAACAGCCTTAAAAAACTCAGAAAATACTTAAAGGAGGAGCAAGCGTGAACAACAAAGATTTGAAAAACAAATTAAAAAGCGAAATCGAAAGCATTACGCCGCGCGTTTACGACAACGTCGTGCAGTCCTCCTATATCGAAAAACCCGTGGCGAAAACAAAGAAAGCGGGCGCAAGCAAAGCGTTCAGAATCGCGACGTCCGCCGTGGCGTGCGTGCTGATTATGGCAATCGCGATCACCTGTGGCGTCTTATTCGCGCCGAAAAAAGATAATTCGCCGATAAGCAATTATTATTACGTGCAAGTTTCTGCGGGCGCGGACAAAGCGACGGCGGCGGCGGACGAAAAAACCGACGGCGCAAAAATCACGCTCACGTTAAACAGCGAGGAAACCGTGGAAACGGTGCGCGCCGAAAACGTGGACGGCGACATGATATTGCATCTTTCCGGCGAATTGAAAGGGCTGAAATTTGACGCTGCGACAAGAAAAATCAACGAAGCCGCGCGGACGCTCAAATTTGTCGATGACGCGGACGGGCTTTCCGTTTCCGTCTCCGGCGAGAACGCAGAAGGCTTTGCAAAACGACTTTTAACGGCGTTTGACTTTTCGCTGTCGATAAAGACGATTTCAAAGGAAGACCTTGCAAACCAAGCGAAGAAATATTTACAAAACGCAACTTCATCAATGAGTTTTGAACAATTAACCGCCGCTTTTGCCAAAAGAAAGAGTCTGCTGGAAGAATCCTGGCTCGGCGACAGAATCTTATTTTCGGACGTTTATTTTAATTATGCGGAAGAAGAAATCAAGCGACAAAATATCGGCGACTACTTAATAAGCTTTACAAAGGGCTCATACGCCGAAATGATCGAAAGCCTTAAAAGAATCGAAAGCATGTGCGAGAATTTAGGGCTGACCGAGGTGCAGGCAAAAGTTGCGGAAATCCGTATCTCCCTTGAAAACATCGACTTTGCGAAAATCAAGGCGTTGTACGACAATTATATCACGGATTTAATCAACAACATTCTGAACCCGAGCGAACAAACCTCGAACAGTATTTTTAATATTTAATAAACAATATAAAAATAAAAACAAGCCTTATCGGAAACGGTAAGGTTTTTTGTTGCAATTTAATAAAAATCAGAATTGAGAAGAAATATCGAAAATATATCGTTTTTAAAAAATTTTCAGAAAATCCCAATAAAACGCGCTCGTCGATTGTTTACTTTGCGAAAACAATTTGAAAAATACGGAGGTTTTACTCAATATGAAAAAGAAAATTCTGGCAATACTTCTTGTAGTATCAATGGTAGCGGCTCTCGCGGTCGGACTTACCGCCTGCAATAAGGACAAGAAAACCGCGCCTGCAAAAGCAAACAACGCCGAAACTCTCGGCACGGCAATCGCAGTCGCGATGAACTCTTCGGCAGCGGGCACTGCTTCGGCGGAAGGCGATGAAAACGTTGATCCTTATTTCACCATCAAAGGCATTCCCGGTATCAGCCTGGCAACCAACGAAATCGCAAAATACCTTAACGAATACGTAAACAATGCAAAGGCGTACATCAAAGATCACAATGTTGACGTCAAAGTGGAAGCATCCAACGAAAAAGACGGATACAACTACAAAATGCTCGTGACAGTCACTTATAAAGACGCCGAGGGCAAAGACGTATCCGACGTATCGACGATTTACATCAACGCAAAGAAAATCAAAGACGGCAAAGTTACCGAAGAAGACGCAGACATCAACGGCAAAGAAGATTATGCATTTGAAGCGGTTGTAATGCACGGCGAAAAAGAATTTGTCAAAATCAGCGGAACCTGCACTTATGACAAAGAGAAAGATACAATGGTGTTCGCATTTGGAGCAGGTACCGGTCTTAAAGTTGACGGTGTTGGCGTAAACGTCACCGCATGGGCAAACGAAAAGGGCGGCGTAGTCGTTGAAGTTAACGTCGGTGTTGACAACGCATGCAAGGTCAACGTGAAAGTCGAACTTGGCAAAATCAGCGATACCGAACACGGCGCGAAAGTCTACGTTGACGTAGCGGTCGGGAAAGAAGGTCAAGAAACCGTTAAAGTGAACGTCGTTGCAAACGTTATCTCGAATGCAAACGCAACCAACCTTGACAAAAACGACTTTGCAATCAATGGTACGGCGGCGGTTGTCGTTGTGGGCTCTGTAAACGTGAACGTCGACATCAACGGCATTGCAAAATATATCCCCGGTGAGCCGGAAGTCGAAAACGGCAAATACGTTGTACAAGTCAGCGGCAACGCCAGCGTCCAAGTCGGCTAATAATATGCTTATTATCGGATTACGACAGTAATCTTTCCACCTAAATCAAAGGAACGTCCCGATTTTCGGGGCGTTTCTTTTTGCAAAAATTCACCTTGCGAAAAAAAATGAAGAATTTCAAACATTTTTCAATAATATGCAAAACATTGTCATATTTTGTATGCAATAATGCAATCAAGAGGTGAACAAAATGAAAAAATTATTTGCAATAATCAGAAACACAAAGGTTAAAACCCCCGCCCGCCGTCCGCTCGAAATATATCATATCGACAAAGGATTTTCGGAGCCCCTTTTTGAGTGCGCGGATTACGTCGTGTCCCGCACGAGCGGACTTTTTGAAAACGCGGAGTATCACGAAGTCACAAACGCCTTTGGCGTAAAGTTCAACGTGACGAAAAGCGTTTTATAAATTGCGAAGCGCGAAAAAACCGTCGGAAAGCGACGGTTTTTGTTATGCCAACAGATAATAATACGAACTTAGGTTTCCCGCCGTGTTTTTGACTAATACTGCGTTACGCTCACGGCTTATACGATAAAGTATTAAGCCGCTCGCGTGCCTTGTCTTATTCTAAAAACACGACGGAAAACTTGTTCACAACCGAAAACGCCGAGATTTCAGATGATTTTTGGAAAAGGCGAACGCAGTTGTACTTTTCGTACCACAAGCGAGCATTTTTCATAAAAGCGTTGAAATATCGGCGTTTTGGCAATGTTAGTGTTATTATCTGTTGGCATCGTATTGTTTTCGGTTTATCAAAACTTCACAAGTTCCGGCTCGCGGTTCACGTATCGGGTGAAACCTTCAAAGCCGATTTCTTTCATTGCCTCCGCGATTTTGTCGTAATTGTAAGCGATGCTGTTTGTGCGGTGTGCGTCGCTGCCGAAAGAAATTTTCCTTCCGCCGAGTTCGTAGTATCGTTTCAGGACGTCGACGTCGGGGATTGACAGGTGTCGCAAAGAAAACTCGCTTGTGGTTTTTCCGCCGCGATAAGTTTTGCTGTTGACTTCCAGGCACTTATCTTTTTCGATGATGGCGGTGAGGATATCGTCAAAGATGTCCGAGAATTCCTCGTAAAACATATCGGGCTCCTTATACGGCGCGTTTCTCTGGATATAGCCGATGTGGCCGATGATGTCGTAGGGGTAGGGCGCGTCGACGCTTTCCCGGACGGCTTTCAGGTATTCGAGATAGGCAAAGTGTTTATAGGGGCACTTATTGAAATATTCCGCGTAATAGACCTCGCTGCCGAGCACGCAGTGAACGCTGTTGATAATGACGTCGAAGTCGATATCGGCAAGGTCTTTGATATACAGATTGTTTGCCGATTTAAGGTATCCGAGTTCCGCACCCATGGCAAGGCGGAAGCCTTTCTTATTGAAGCGGCGTTTGAAGTCGTGCATCGCGGCGACGTACGCCGACATATTTATTTGCGGGTTGTCATATCCGATGACCTGATAATCGCGGTTGACGTGATCGGTGATTGCGACATAGTCGCAACCGCGAGAAAGCGCCGTCGCAACGACGTCTTCGACCGCCTCCATGCCGTCGTCCGAAAAAATGCTGTGAACGTGCGAATCGTGCATAAAATTCCTCCTAACGATTATTATACAAACGTAAGGACAAGATGTAAAGGTTTTTCGCAAAATATTACACGCGGGCGCATTTGTAACGTTTAGGTTAAAAATTACCTTAAAACGATTTGCCGATAACCCCGAAACGGCGCGCATCGGGCGGAAATTCCGACTTAGCCTTGACAAGAAAACTAATAAACATTAAAATATAAAATGTAGAGATATACGCACGTCCGCGTGCGTGTACAATTTAAATCTCGAAAGGAGACGAAAAATGAAAAACAAGAATTTTTTGCGAGTACTCGCAATAGTTTGCGTTCTCGTTTTGTGCGTCGGCGTTCTGGCTGCCTGCAAAAATAAAGGCAACGGTGGCGGAAACCAAGGCGGCGGAACGGGCGGCGGTGGCGGAACCGGCGGTGGCGGAACCGGCGGCAACCAAGCAGGCGCCTCGATGAATGCATTTGTCAACACGATGTTCCAAAGCGCAAACGAAATCGCAAACGGCACTTCGTTTGAACTTGCCGACGGCAAAAACATCGCTTTGAGCCTCGGCGCGACAATCACCCTTAAAAAGGACGGCGGCGTCGCAGAAAAAATGCCGATCGAACTTGCTCTGAAAGGTTTTCTCGACCGTCAGAACGTCATCGACAAATATATTGCCACTGCAAACGGCGCATACGTGCTTTCGGGCAATGACGTGACGATATTCACCGACACGACCGAACTCAAAGAAGGCGAAATCAGAGTAACGAAAGAAGGCAATAACTACGTTGTCGACAAAAACGGCAACTGCGTTGCGAAATTCGTACCGTTCGATTCCGCAAACTCCGCGCAGGCGGGATATACGAGATATTCGAAAGCGGTTTCGCTTACTTCCGACAACGAAACTTATATCGACGTGTCCGCGCGCATTAACGGCGTTGATTCTTTCCGCCTTATTTACGAAAAAGACTTCCTTTACGCAACGATCGCAGGGAACAAAGTCGGCGTCGACCTTACGAAACTTAAACCGACCGCAAACGGACAAACCGTCAAAGACGCGCTTTTCACCAAGATCGAAGGGCTGCTCAAAAACAACGTCGTAAAGAGCGTTGTCGAAGCTTTCAACGGCGGCAACTTTGACCTTAACGAAGTTATCACCGGGCTTATCAACACGTTTGTAAAGAAAGAGTATATGCCGTACAGCGACACGCTTGTCAATGCGGCAAGCAGAAACCGTTACAACTTAGTTAACGGCGAGTATGTCAAAGACGCAAACGGCACACACGTTGTGAAAACCCTTGCCGACACGATTTTTGAAAAGAACATTTCTTTCAGCGGCATTTCGATCAACAACATGCTTTCGGATATATTCGGCGGCAAAGAAACCTTTTACAGATACTTTGGCGAAACCCTTGACGTTCAGGGCATCCTTACCGCGGACTTAAAAGGCACACCGTTTGCAAGCAACTTGTTCAGCGAACCTACCTGGTACACCTGGAAAAACGGTCAGTTCCAAGAAGCGAACAAAGGTTACACGTCCGTCAAGAGCGACCTGTCGCAAAAACTTTCCGCAACGGTCGCGCTCAATCCTTTCAGCCTTGGCGAAAGCATTGCCGTGACGAAAAACAGCGCAATCAAGTTGGGCTTTGAAAAGGAAGCGGGCGCAAACGGCAGCATCGGTAAGATGAGCAAATTCTTCCTCGACCTTAACCTGCCCGCAGGCGAAAACAACAGGACTTTCGGTATCGAACTTGCAATCACCGACCTTAAAATCGGAAACAGTAAAGACGCGATTTCCACGACGGCTGTAAACAAAGACGAATACGGCGCAATGAATATCGACGCAGGTCTTGATTTCGACTTCGGCGAAGACCTTCTGAGCCTTGTCGCACACGACTACACAAGTCCCAACGGCTTGACAATCAAAGTCGGCGGCGACGATCTGAAATACGACGCGGCAACGAAAACGCTCACCGTTCCCAAAACGCTGAAACTCAATATCAAAGGCACGCTCGATTTCGTAAATATCCAAAACACCCGCGCGGTTGCAACGATTACCGCAAACGATAAAGTGTTTGCAAAACTTCAACTGTATTCCGTCAACTTAGGAACACCGGAAAACCCCGATTACGACCTGCAACTTGACGCGAAAATCATGGAAGAATACAAAGGCGTTCTCCCCGCGATTCTCGATATGTGCGTCGCGCTCGGTAAAAACGGCGCAATCGGCATCAACGGCTTTAAGAAAGTAGACGGCAAATGGGGATTCTATGCCGAGGACGGCAAAGACAAAATCGGCGGCGTCCTGTACTCGGTCTATGAAGAGCACGCAGACGGCAAGTACGGTAAAAATGAGGAAACGGGCGAATATTTCCTGCTGACCGCTGACAACTCGGCAACCTACACCGGCGCGAAATATAAGAAATATAACGTTTCTTACAGCTTTGCAAAAGTCAATGAATCCATCAATCATCTGGTAACGAGTGGCGAAGCGCACGTCAAAGGGCTCAACTTCGTGAAACTTGTCAACTACCTTATCAATAAGAACGGCAACGGCTTGTTCGTGAACTATAAGGCGCACAAAGCCGAAGCGGCAGCGGAAAACGACATCACGATTGGCGACGTTATTATGAACCTGGTGCTTAAAGACAACGTGGGCATAATTCCCGCAGTGTACGGACTTATCGGCATCAATCAGGCGGACGGCCTTGACAACTCGCTTGTTATCGGCGGCGAAAAACTCCTTAGAACTACGTTCGACAACTTGTTTGAATACAACAACAATAATATCGACGCGGTGAGCATGGTCGCTCTTGCAATGAAATACTTCACGAAGTATCAAGTCGTTCCCGCGGGCAAGACCTATGACTCGGTCGCGGTTTATAAGGAATTCGAAACCGAACTTTACAAGTTGACGGCTCGCGGAATTTACGCGCAAGGTCTCAGCAAACAGCTTATGTTGCTCCGTCCCACGGGATATATGACGGCAGGCGAAAAGTTCTTTGCAGACAATAAAGCGACTGCAACGACTGAAAACATGCAAAAATACGGTTACGCCGTGGTCGAAGACAGCGAGGGCAACAAATATCTGTACCCGTACGTGCTTTATGCAGAGCTTGAAGCAAAGAAAAAAGACGCGAAATATCTTTCCGATGAAGGGTTTGAATTTAAAGACGGCAAACTCGTGCTTATCAACACGCCCGACGTCCTTAAACAAGCAATCGAAAACGAACTCAATCACCCGACCGGCGCGGCATACACGGAAAGCAACTATATCGACGGTCAAGCCGGTTCGTTGCTCCGTCAGGCATACCGCCTCGGAAAGACCTACGTCCCGTATTTCGATACGACGGCAAACAGCTGGAAAGTCGAGGAAATAGCTGCGGCAGGCACAAGCGCAAATGCTGAAATCATTGACGACATCGCGCTTAAAGTCATCATCGGCACGAAGAAAGACGGCGACCGCGTAACGTACGGCACCGCAACTGTCGAAGGAAAAGTCTACGGAAAGACGTTCTCGATCAAAGGCTACGTCAACTTCTGTGAATCCGACCCGACAAAAGACAGCGATTACAACGAAAACCTTATTTCCGAAGATACAAAGAAAAAGGCTTTTGAGATCCAGATCATCAATCCGCAAGAGCAAGGCGTATAACTGTAAGTAAGCGAAGCGGAAAGGCTGCACTGCGAAGTGCAGCCTTTATTTTTTTTGAAAAGCCTTTACTTAACAAATATCGTGTGTTAAAATATTGTAAGATTGCCCAGGGAGAAAGTTATGTTACTCAACAGATTGCTCATAAAAGCGGTCGCACCCGTTCCGAAAATCGAAAAATTCAAGACGTATTTGTTCGTTGCGCCGCACCCCGACGATATTGAAATTGCCGTGGGCAGCACCGTCGCAAGGCTTGCGCGCGAAGGGAAGGACGTATATTATCTCGTTTGCACCGACGGACGGTTCGGCACGGAAGACGAAAACATGTCGCCCGAAACGCTTGTTAAAATCCGCCGCGACGAACAACTTGCATCTGCGAAAATTCTGGGCGTTAAGGACGTCAGATTTCTGCCTTTTGAGGACGGCGGCATGTACGACGAAGTCGCGCTCCGCATCGAAATCGCAAAAGTCATCGCAGAAATTAAGCCCGACGTCGTGATCGGTCCCGACCACAAACTGTACCCCGAAAGCCACCCCGACCATCTTCGCGTGGGAGAGGCGGTGTCGAAGGCGTATTTTATGTGCGGCAACGTCAATATGATGAAAAGCGTCGGGGCAACCCAAATTGCAAAACCAACGGTTCTGGCGTACTATTTCACCGGTAAACCCAACAAATATGTCAAAATCACCAAAAAAGACTTTGAAAAAACAAAAGCGGCGTACGCTTGCTTCGTGTCACAATGTCCCCCGCCCGACAACGGCAAAAGTCTTATGCTGTACATGCGCCTGAAAGTCCGTCTTAACGGCTTGCGAAGCTTCCATATTCGCGCCGACGCATTCAGAGTAATGAACAATATGCACATTCACTGCTGCGGCGAAGCGGAAGACACTGCAATCAGACGCCCGTTATAATAAGGAGAAAGTATGGCAAAACAAAAACTCACGCCCGAAGAAAAGGCACAAAAAAAAGCAGAACGCAAAGAAAAATTCAAAGAAATGAACGCAAAAAACGGTACGCGTTGGCAAGCATTCAAGTATCTTCTTTGCACGGCAAGCGCAGGAATTATCCAGTTCTTATCGTTCACGATAATGACTTTCGCTTTCAAAAAACTCGACTGGGGCACAATCAACTTCATTACCGTGATGCCCAAGACGCTGTTTGTGGCGACCACGGTTGCGTTGGCGCTGTCCGTTTTGTGGAACTTTACCTTGAACCGCAAATTCACGTTCAAGTCGGCAAAGAACGTGCCCGTCGCAATGGCGCTCGCGTTCCTGTTTTACGTCCCGTTTTATCCCTTCCAGACCTGGTACGTTCACGCCGTATCGTCGTCGCTTGGCGGAGGTGAGGGAGCAAAACTTTTGGCAGAAGCAACCGTAATGCTCATCAACGGCGTTCTGGAATTCTGCTGGCAGAAATTCGTCATTTACAGAAAGTCCGCCAACACGGCAGTGCATAAGGAAGCCGCGCCCGATGCCGCCACCGAAATCGAGCATATCAAAGACAGCGGAGTTTCGGTGGAAGATGTGACCTTGGACGACAACGATACCATCACCAAAGGGTAAAAAGTCATAATTTTGCGACCTTTTGAGTTTTTTCGGGAACCCGAAAATCCGTGTACGCATTAGTACACTAGGATTTTCAGAACCCCAAAAGAAACGTCAAAAATCCATCAAATTCTCGCCGTTTATCGGAAGTTAGTTTCAAAATTCTGACTTTTTAGAGTTAGGGGACCCCACAAGATACTTTTGTGCTTGTGGGGCTTAATTATTAATCCCGCCTACAAAAGGCGGGAATTGTCTTTTTTGAGGCGAATAGAGTTTTCCGTTTTGCACAGAATAAAGGGCGGAGGGTTTATGAAATCATTGAAAAGTAAAAATGAAATCAACCAGGCGGCGTTTGCGCCGAATATGTATGATCCGCTTGGAATGTACGGCTGTTTCCCCGCGCTTATGACTTTTGAAACGTACGAGCCGCTTGAAACGCCCACGCAAGACGCTGATGACCTATGAACCTATTTAGGGCAACTCACAATGTCATTCTGAGGAGCGAAGCGACGTGAGAATCTCCCGGAAGGGAATCCTTGTAAAACCGGTGCGGACGGACGTCGGTTAAGGACGAAAGAAAAGAACAAAAAAAATCACCGATTGCTCGGTGATTCTTTTTTTTGTTGTTTGTTAATTAGTTGCAAGCCTTAACAGCTGCTTTGGTGCCGGCGTAGAAAGCTTTTCCGGAAACGCCGAATTTGTTGTTTTTCATATCTTCAAGAGCTTTTTTGTAATCGTCCTCGCTGATCTTGCCGGCGTCTTTTTGTTTTTTGAGTTCGTCCTTAGCTTTCTTTACGTTTGCTTTGTAAGCTTTGTTGAAAGCTCTTGCGTCTTTCGCATTGTCGAAGTAGTAAATGGTAACGCTTTGTTTGCCGTCTTTGCTTACGCCGGTAACGATGTTGTCGCATTTGCCGGTCATGGTAACGTCAAGAGCAGCAGCGGCAACTTTCGCCATAGCGTTAGCGCCATTTACAAGTTCGCCGTTTCCAACAGTAGTGGCAGCATAGCCATTCTCTTTAAGGTTTGCTTCGGCTTTCGTGAATTTAGAAGGTACGCAAGCGCAAAGTACGGTTGCAAGAACAGAAACTACAAGGATAACGGCAAGAATTTTGCCAAGGTTCTTTTTCATAAACTAAGTCCTCCAAATATATTTAGATATGATTATTATACGCGTGTAAGAAAAATATGTCAACGATTTTTCATTGACCGCGCCCGTTTGTTTTTGGTGTATTTCGCTTTGAAAAAGCGCGCTCTCGGGGTATACTTATAATAAATATCGGTAATCCGATCACAAACAAAAAAAGGGCGAAGAAATGATTATTCACGGGCTTAACAAACTGACGCTCCTGGACTATCCGGGGCTTACCGCATGCACGCTTTTTACGGGCGGGTGCAATTTCCGTTGTCCGTTTTGTCACAACGCGAGCCTTGTCGAAAATCCGATGGGACAACCCGTTATCCCCGAAGACGAAATATTTGCGTATCTTAAAAAGCGACAGGGCGTTCTGGAAGGCGTTTGTATCACCGGCGGCGAGCCTACGCTCAACCCCGACCTTATCGACTTTATGAAAAAGGTAAAGTCGCTTTCGTACAAAGTGAAGCTCGACACCAACGGCACGAACCCCGATATGCTGATCCGCGCGGTCGAAGAAGGGGCGGTGGACTACGTCGCGATGGACATTAAAAACAGCCCTGAAAATTACGGCATGTCCGTCGGCATAAAAAATTACGACACCGCAAAAATAAAACGCAGCGTGAAATACCTTCTTGAAGACCACGTCGATTACGAATTCCGCACGACCGTCGTCCGCGAATTTAACGACAAAAACTCGTTTTACGGCGTCGCCGACCTTATCTCGGGCGCGAAAAAATATTATCTTCAAGCATTTAAGGACAGCGGCGATCTGATTGACGAGACACTTCACGGACTGACAAGGGAGGAAATGGAAGAAATATTGCCGATTTTCGACGGAAAAGTCGATAAAATTGAAATTCGCGGCATGGATTGATACCACAATATCTTGTGGTGCGGTTAAAAAAACAAATCAATATATTGATATAAAACAATTGACACGTGCATTTATGCGTGTTATTATGAATGTACTCGCAATAGAGCGATATGTTAGGGTGTTATCCGCTTGGATTTTTCAAAGAATCTTCACGGGAAACTCCCCTTTTTGTGCCCAAAAACGATAAAAAGGCAAAATTTTGCGCCTTTTTAAGACGCAACGGATTGCAAAGAGTTTCACCAAATAAAAAACAAAACGACGACGTCGTTAAGTATAAAGAAATCAACAAAAGAAAATATAAAGGAAATGAGGAAAATGTATCAGGTAATTAAAAGAGACGGTAAAATAACCGATTTTGATCTTAACAAAGTCTCTGTCGCCATTACCAAAGCGTTTGAGGCGCAGAACAAGCAGTACGTTCCCGCAATCATCGACATGTTGACGCTCCGCGTTACCGCCGATTTCGAAAACAAGATTGAAAACAATCTCGTCCACGTCGAAGACATCCAGGACAGCGTCGAGCACGTCCTTGAACAATCGGGCTACACAGACGTTGCGAAGGCGTACATTCTTTACAGAAAACAACGTGAAAAGATCCGTAATATGAAGTCGACGATACTTGACTATAAGGAAGTCGTCAACAATTACGTCCATCTTGAAGACTGGCGCGTGAAAGAAAACTCCACGGTCACTTATTCCGTCGGCGGACTTATTCTCAGCAACAGCGGCGCAATCACCGCAAACTACTGGCTTTCGGAAGTTTACGACGAAGAAATCGCACGCGCTCACAAAAACGCCGATATTCACATCCACGATTTGTCGATGCTCACCGGTTACTGCGCCGGTTGGTCGCTGAAACAACTTATTCAGGAAGGTCTTGGCGGAATCCGCGGCAAAATCACGTCCAGCCCCGCGGCGCATCTTTCCACGCTTTGCAACCAGATGGTAAACTTTTTGGGCATCATGCAAAACGAATGGGCGGGCGCACAGGCTTTTTCCTCATTCGACACGTATCTTGCGCCGTTTGTCAAAGTCGATAACCTTTCTTATAAAGAAGTAAAGCAGTGCATACAATCCTTCATTTACGGCGTCAACACGCCCAGCCGTTGGGGTACGCAGGCTCCGTTCACCAACATCACGCTTGACTGGACGGTTCCTAACGATCTGGCGGAACTCAACGCAATCGTCGGTGGCAAAGAATGCGACTTCAAATACAAGGATTGCAAAAAAGAAATGGATATGGTCAATAAGGCCTTTATCGAAATCATGATTGAGGGCGACGCCAACGGCCGCGGTTTCCAATATCCTATCCCCACGTATTCCATCACCCGCGACTTCGACTGGTCGGAAACCGAAAACAACAAACTCCTGTTTGAAATGACCTCGAAATACGGCACCCCGTACTTCTCGAATTACATCAACAGCGATATGGAGCCTTCGGACGTCAGAAGTATGTGTTGCAGACTTCGCCTGGACCTTCGCGAACTTCGCAAGAAATCGGGCGGCTTCTTCGGCAGCGGCGAAAGCACGGGCTCAATCGGCGTCGTGACCATCAACCTTCCCAGAATCGCGTATCTCGCAACCGATAAGGCGGACTTCTATCGCCGCCTTGACAAGATGATGGACATCTCCGCGCGCAGTCTGAAAGTCAAACGCGACGTCATCACCAAACTCCTGGAAGAAGGGCTGTATCCTTACACCAAACGTTATCTCGGCACGTTCAGCAACCACTTCTCGACGATCGGTCTTGTCGGTATGAACGAGGCAGGGCTCAACGCAAAATGGCTCAGAAAAGACCTGACGAACGTCGAAACGCAGGAATTCGCAAAAGAAGTCCTCAACCATATGCGCGAAAGACTTTCCGATTATCAGGAACAGTACGGCGACTTGTACAACCTCGAAGCAACCCCGGCGGAATCCACTTCCTATCGTCTTGCAAAACACGATAAGGCGCAATTCCCCGAAATCATCACCGCTTCCGAAAACGACAATATCCCGTACTACACCAACAGCTCGCACCTTCCCGTCGGATACACCGCGGATATCTTCTCGGCACTCGACGTTCAGGACGAACTCCAAACGCTGTATACTTCGGGCACGGTATTCCACGCGTTCCTCGGCGAAAAACTTCCCGACTGGAAATCCACGGCAAAACTTGTCAGAACCATCGCGGAAAACTATAAACTGCCGTATTACACCATCTCGCCGACGTACAGCATCTGCAAAGAGCACGGCTATATCTCGGGCGAACACTTCAAGTGCCCCAAATGCGGACAACCCGCCGAAGTTTACAGCCGTATCACCGGCTACTATCGTCCCGTACAGAACTGGAACGACGGCAAACTGCAAGAGTTCTCGCAAAGGAAAACTTACGACATCGCAAACTCTTCGTATCACGGCGTAAACCAGCATATCGTCAGCGATACCTGCTGCGGCGAACAGGACGTGAGAGTGCAGGCCGATCCCAACTTCAAAAAGAACGACGGCGAAATCCTGCTGTTCACAACGAAAACCTGCCCCAACTGCAAAATGGCAAAAATGATGCTCGATAAAGCAGGTATCAAATACACCGTCATCGACGCGGAAGATCAGAAAGACCTTACCCAAAAATACGGCGTCAAAAAAGCCCCCACTATGCTCGTCGCAAACGGACAGGGCTACGACCGCTACGAAAACGCGAGCTTCATTAAAAAATTCGTTGAAAACGCAAAATAATTTATGATTTACGATGTAATTATCATAGGCGCGGGGACGGCAGGCATGACTGCCGCCCTCAACGCTTTAAGAAACGGCAAAACAGTCCTTGTGCTGGAAAAAGAAACCGTCGGCGGTCAGATTTCGCTTTCGCCGCGCGTCGAAAACTTCCCCACGATTACCGCAATCTCGGGGGCGGAACTCTCCGACAGACTGTTTGAACAGATTATGCACCACGGCGCGGATTTCGAGCTGGAAAAGGTTACCGGACTTAAAAAAGACGGCGACGTCTTCACCGTTCTCACCGACTACGGCGCGCACGAAGGGAAATCCGTCATCATCGCAACCGGCGCAAGCGCAAGACATATCGGCGTCCCCGGCGAAGACGAACTTATCGGTCACGGCGTGTCTTATTGCGCGCTGTGCGACGGAGCGTTTTACAAGGACGAAGAAGTCGCGCTCATCGGCGACGCGAACACCGCTTTGCAATATGCGCTGTTTTTGACGAATTATTGCAAAAAAGTCCACGTTTGCACGCTTTTCGACAGATTCTTTGCGGACAAAGCCCACGTCGACAACCTTATGACAAAAGATAACGTCGCGATTTATCACAACCTTTCGCTGAAAGAGTTTTTAAGTGACGGCGGCGAACTTTCGGGGCTTGTTTTTGAAAATACCGTCGACAAATCGGAATTCCGTCTGCCCGTAAAAGCCGTGTTTATCGCGATAGGGCAAATCCCCGACAACTCCGCTTTCAAAGACTTCGTCGACATCGACAAAAACGGATATATCGTCGCGAGTGAAGACGGCACGACCAGAACCGACGGATTGTTTGTCGCGGGCGACTGCCGCACCAAACGTATCCGCCAACTCGCAACGGCGGCGGCGGACGGCGCGATTGCCGCAACCAACGCGTCCATTTATCTGAAATAAGAAAACGCAAGGGCTTTTCGCCCGTCGATTCCTTGACAAACAAGTTGCAAAACGATAAAATCTTTTTTGCAACTTATAAAACGCTTCCGTAGTTAAATGGATATAATAAACCCCTCCTAAGGGTTAGTTATGGGTTCGATTCCCGTCGGGAGTACCAAAAAGCAGACACGTTTGTGTCTGCTTTTGCTATCCTTCCGGAGAATCGAACGGCTGTTGACACAGCCCGATTCCCGTACGCTCGGCAAGCTCGCTGATGCACGGGAGTACCAAAAAGCAGACACAGACGTGTCTGCTTTTGCTATCCCTTATTTCATTAACGCATTGTACAAGAATACCGATTCAAAGGAAAGTTCTGCGGACAATGAATAGAATGGCAATCGGTATCTCTTGTCAAGCACACGCCGTAATCTCATAAGGGGAAATTTTGGGAATGAAAAAGGTGGTTCTCCGTTTACATATGGCTTAATTTGAGTGTTATTAAGTTTAATATTTTAATCACATTAGTTGTAAAGTACGTTGATTTTTGTGGCTATATACGTTAATATATTTAATTGTATAGCATACTGGCGAAGGTACTACAAGAAATATAATGAAATTGTGCTATATCCTACAAAAAGAACACAGGGATTTTCAAGAATTTTGCAATCGTTCGGGAAAAGTGTCCCCGTCCGATTTGTCAAATGCAGATTATATTGCGTTTAGAACACAATATGGCGTTGATAGATGCTATGTTGCAGAAATTAAAGAAAAGATTAATAATAAACTATAAGAGGTGAGATATGAATAATACAATAAATAGCGAGTTGGCGATTGTATATAGAGAATGGCTCGAAGCGACGAAACTGCCGAACGGAATTTTTTGCGATAAAAGCGGCGTCGAGAAGTTTTCAAATCCGTATTTTTTCGGCGTTTCCGACGAATGGAACATTGAGAAAGACGGGGTAAGAATACTGGTTGTCGGACAAGAGGGCGCAAGCGGACATTGGAACGCAATCGATATGAATAGCGATAAATATATTGCTTTTGACGAAGTGGAAAAGTTGCAGGAAGTGTCCATCGCGACTGTTGAGAAACGTGTTGGCGGCAAAGACGCAAGCATCGATATTTGCGGTGAAAAGCATCTTATAAAAAACAATAGTAGCGCGTTTTGGTGTTTTTTCAATCGCATAGCAACAAATGACAAAGCGGTGGAAGCATGTCCTTGCGCATGGACAAATATCGACCTTGTTTGTTACAACCATAAAGCCACAAACGGCAAGTATAAACTTAACAAAACCGATAGAGCGGTCTTGCATGGCGAAACAATTCCTGCGATTTTCAAAAGACTTGCAGATATAGCAAAACCAACGCATATCATTTTCGCTTCTTGGCGCGACGTTTCATTCGACCTAGAATTTGAGTCGAAACCGTCAAAATTTTTGAACGATTCTTTCAAGAGCAACGGCGTAAATTCTGTTCTGCTCACTCATTTGTCGAATATACCGTGTTTTGTTTTGTATCATCCGCAGTATCTGAGAATAAAGAAATCTTTTGATGACGTAATCAAAACCATATGCGACTACATATACGACGAAAAGAAAGATGAAAACCTAATAGAAACGAGTTTCAAACTCGGCTGAACGTATAAAAAGCAATTTCGCGATGTACCACAAACGGTGCATCGCTTTTTTTATATTATAAGTGAAAAAAACCAGGAGGTGAGCTTTTATGGGAAAAAGCAGCAGTAATAGTATGAAGGAATTGTGTATCGAGATATCTGAGAATTCGGTTGGCTTGGAAGTCGAATACGACAGCCTTAAAAAAGCATATGATGAGGAACTCCCGATTATCTATGAAAGAGGGTGGGCGGAAGAATTTTTGCTTGCTCAAGATGTGGCGGATGTTATAAGGGATGTTTGCCCGTTTCCCGAGTTTATCGGTCTTGCAGCAAGCAGTATGGTCGCATATTTGCTCTATATAACCAACATAAATCCTGACAAATTCGATTTGCATTTTAAAGACGTTATAGAAACGTCCTGCAACGGGCATATGTGGGGATATCATTTTAGCAAAGAAAATTTGTATGAAGTTTTCAAAGAGTTGAAAAAACATTTTCAACATGTCGAGTTGAGTGCAAACGACGATTGTTTGACGGTGAACGGTCTTAAAATATTTGTTGAAACGTCTTTTGAAAGAATCCGTACTATCGGTTTGTGTACGGAACATTGTTTACCGTTTTAAAGGTGAGTAACTAATATGGATGCATTTGATAAAATTGCAGGTTACGAGAAGCAAAAGAAAGATTTGCGCTATATAAGCGATATGTGGAAAAGCCCCGAAGAATACAAGCGTCTCGGCGTCAGAATTCCCAAAGGTGTGATGTTGGACGGCGACCCCGGAAACGGAAAAACGCTTATGGCTCAATGCCTCATCGAAGCAACCGAATGTGCGTATGAAAAATGCACGAAAGACAGGGTGCAGAATGAATTCATCGTCCATTTGAAAGAGGTGTTTAAGAAGGCGGAAGATTATGTGAAAAGCAACAACAAACCATTCATAATCTTTTTGGACGATATGGATAAATTTGCCGAAACGTCAAAAGGTACTGACAATCCCGAAGAATATGCGATCCTTCAAATGGTTATAGATTCAATCAAGGATTTTGACGTGTTTTTTGTCGCTACCGTAAACAGTTGCGCTGCTTTTCCAAAGTCGCTTATCAGAAGCGGAAGAATTGACAAAAGATTTGTTATTCTCAAACCGTCAATATCAGATTCCGAAAAAGTCGCGGATTACTATTTGCAAAAGCAAAACGTCAATATAAAAGGCGTGTCGGGTCGCTATATCACACAAATGACGGAAAGCGTTTCATGTGCCGAACTCGAATCGATTATCAACGAGGCAGGTATGTATGCCGCTTTCGAACGAAGCGATTGCATAACGAAGAAACACATTGATTGGGCGATTATGTGCATCAAATTCAATATAAATGTTGCGGGAAAGTTGGAACGAACGTATGATAGAAGCAATCCTAATTGCCGTGAGTTGGCGTATCACGAAGCAGGACATGCAACTGTGGCGTTGTTGAGTGAAAACTTTATTCCGACAATTCTATTCACTGATGATTTAATGGAAAACATTTCGTTTTGCTATTCGTATAGGAAAAAAGTGGGCTCTCAATACTACAGAACCATCGAAAACCTGTTTATTGATCTTGGCGGAAAAGCGGGGGCAAGCATAGGTTTTGATTCGTTGACTTTGGGCAGCAGTTTTGATTTGCGTGAGGCATGGAGAAAATTGTGTATGATTGTTTCAAAAGAGTGTGTCGAAAACTTCAACATGTTTGATCCGCTCGATAAACCGGATTCTCTACAATGCGGATTGTTAAAAGATAGAGTGAACGCAATGACTGAAAAAATGAACGATGCTTACAATTATGTCGTGGAGCTGTTGAACAAAAACAGAGCTTTGCTCGATGCACTTGCCGACCGCCTTATGGAAAAGTATTTTATAACTGCCGACGAGATTTTAGAAATCTTTGATGAATATAAAAGCAATCATAAAGTTGTTACAATTCGCGATTTTATGGCAACACATCCGCTGATGCTTGCCACGGCATAACATTCGATGAAGAAACAAAAACAAAAGATAAAGCAGGCGTTTTGCCTGCTTTATCCGTTTGTTGTGTCAAATGATGCTAGTTTAAGCGTATTATTTTTTTGGATTTTTCTTGCGGAAACCTTTTAGGAATCTGCGTAAACCACCTTTTTGCCGTTGATATCAAGACAAGCACACGCCGTAATCTCATAAGGTATAATTTTGGGGGTGAAACCAAAAAAAAGGAAAAAAAGAACTTAAAATGAAATACAAAGAGTGGCTACATGGATGATTCTTTGGCAGATATAAAGACGACTGTGAAGACAGTCGTTTTTATATGATGAAGAGAAAGGGCTGACGATTCAGAACGCACAAAGGGTTTTCGGAAACAAGTTTTGATAAATGAAAAACAATAAGTTTACGGATGGAAAAATAGGGGATAAAGGCGGGGAAATGAAAAAACAGGCAAAAGGAAACGAGACGCCGCAAAGGGCGTCCCGTCAGGTTTTGGGGGATTTAGGATTGTTATTTTGCGGGGACGAAGCCTGCGACAACCGCGAAGATCATAAGCGAGCAGCAGATGAGCATGCAGACAATCTGCACGGGTTTGCTGTTCTTGACGCGATTGACAAACTTGTCAAATTTTTCAAAGTAGAAGTTTTGTTCAAACCAGTTTTTGCCGCCGATCTGCAAAATACCGCCGAATGTTAAGGTGCTTGCTCTGAACAGGAGCCAGAGACCGGGGTCGGGAGCCATACCGAATCTGCCCATTCCGACAAGAGGACCGACAAAAACGGCAAGGATAGGCGCAAGCAGGAATCCGACGTGCATAAGCGCAACTGACGAAGAAAACTCGCCGGTAACGAAAAGCCAGTTCCAGATTGTGTAAGCGATCATAGTGGCGATGGTGATGCCAAGGCCGACGCTTGTCGTGCCGGAGACCGCGCCGTTGAAAAGGTTGGACTGGGCGGTGAAATACGAGGAAGTAAAGGCAACTTCGGTGCCGAGTTTCGAGAAACCGTCGATGAAGTAAATGGGGGAGTTGGCGGTTGTGGTAGTGCCCCAGGTCGAGCCAAGGAAGAGTGCCGACGCGCCGATTGCCATAAAGAGTCCCGAAACGCCGTTGAAGTATTGCTTGTTTTTGAAGAAGTCGGTCATCGTTGCTTCCAGAACGTTAATGATATAAAGTCCCAGCACGACGACAACGAAGATATCGCCGGGGAGGAGACCGAAGCAGGCAAACAAGACGATTGTTCTTCCGACGAGCAACGTGGTAAGTTTCAGCGTCTCGAAGAACACGGGCTTCATCGCGATCAGTACAAGGATACCGAGCACAAGGTTGAAGGGGATATTGCCGTATGCCTGGAATTTCGACGTGATGACGGAAACACCGAGAATCGTCGCCGTAAACATAAACCATTTGAGAATGGTGTCGAGTCCCGGCGTGACCTTGTAGTCAATCGCTTCGGGGCCGGGTGCAAACATTTTTTTGAGTCTTTCGACTCGTGCTGCTTTTTTTTCGCTGTCCATAATTTTGCTCCTGAATGATTTTTGATTTCTAATCAAAGCATACCCGCCAAAAGTATATTTGTAAACGAAGATTTTGGGACTAAACGCTAAAATCGTCCCAAAATAGAACCAAAATAAAGAAAAGACCTGAAAATATTGATAAATAATTAACAATATGATATTATGATTAAAGAAGGAAGACAAAAAACGACAAAACGAGAAGTCTTTTTTCGGGTGGGAAGATGTCCAAGGATACGACCAAACAACACATCACGGATTGTTTCAACGGATTGTCGAGAAAGTACACGCTTGACCAGATAACCGTCAATATGATTGCCGAGGCGGCGGGCGTTTCGAAGTCGACGTTTTATCGGCATTTTCTGGACAAGTACGACGTCATGAATTACAACTACAAAAGGGTGCTGGACGAGATTTTCGCGGTCAACGCCTGCAAGAGTTGGAACGAGCTGTTTTTGAGCATACTTTCGTTTATCGAGAGGGACATAAACAGGGTAAGGCATGCTTTTTTGTATCTCGGGACGAACTCTTACGAGCAGTACGTTTTCGAGTATTCGTTCAAACGTATGAACGAGAAGTGCGTCGAAAAACGCGGAAGCGAGTTGCGCGAAGACGAGATATTCACGGCAAAACTCATAATCTACGGTTGCGTATACGCCGTAAAAGACTGGGTTTTCGGCGATAAGCGGGTGTCGCGGCAGGAACTTGCGCGCCAGATCGACAACGCAATCCCCGAAGAATACAAAGCGTTATTATAAGGTCGCGCACATAAAAAGAAATCAATAAAAAAATATAAACAAATCAGAAGAGGTACATTATGGCTATGAGAAAAAGCATTCTTCATCTGGTCAAAGTTATGGGCGGTCTCGCCGGAATGATGACCAAAATCACAGAAGACTCTCCCGAGTATTATGCGCTTAATTGTTTGACCGACGAAGAAGCGGACGTTGCCGCAAGTCTCGGTCTGAGAAAGCCCAGAACGCTCGAATACGTCGCCGACAAGTGCGGAAAATCGACGGAAGAAACCAAGAAGATTCTGGACAGACTCGGACATCTCGGAGTAATCAAAATTTACACCGAAGACGGGCAAACCCTGTATTTCATGCAGATTTTTGCGCCGGGCACGCTTGAAATGATGGTGGGTTGCACCGAAAACGTCAAAGAGCACCCGGAAATCGCAAAGGCGTTCGAAGCGTACACCCGCGGACTTATGGAGTCCATGGGCACGATGTTGCCGTACGGCGCAAGTATGATGAGGGTTATCCCCATCGAATCCGCGATTGCGGGCGACAGTCAGGCGATTCCTTACGAAAAGATTTCTTATTATCTTGACAAATACGACACTTTCTCGGTGTCTCCCTGCTCGTGCAGACGTTCAAGGCGTATGCTGGACGAAGGCTGCGGACACCTTGAAGACGACATGTGCGTCCAGATGGGTTCGGGCGCGGAATACTTCATCAAAACCGGCAAGGCAAGACAAATCACAAGGGAAGAAGCCGAGGCGATTTTCAAAAAAGCCGAAGAAAACGGACTTATGCACCAGATGCCCAACCTCGAAGGGCCGGGCGAATCGGCGGCAATCTGCAACTGCTGCGCGTGCTCGTGCTTTGCAATCCGCATTTCCACGATGTTCAATTGTCCCGACGCGGAACGCAGCAACTACCATGCCGAAATCGATCAGGAAAACTGCGTCGCGTGCGGTCAGTGCGTTGAAAACTGCCCCACGAACGCGGTAAGACTCGGACAAAAACTTTGCACGGTAACGCCCATCGAAACCCCCAAATACGACAAGGTTCGCAACACTGTCTGGGGCAAAGACAAATGGAACGTCGATTATCGCGAAAACAGACAAGACACCCTTGAAAGCGGCACCGCTCCCTGTAAGACCGCTTGCCCCGCGCACATCGCGGTTCAGGGCTATATAAGGCTTGCGTCTTTGGGAAAATATACCGAAGCGTTGGAACTTATCAAGAAAGAAAACCCGTTCCCCGCAATTTGTGGACGCATCTGCCCGCATAAGTGCGAAGACGCTTGCACGCGCGGACAAATCGACAAGGGCGTCGCAATCGACGAAATCAAAAAGTTTATCGCAGACAAGGATAAAAACAGCAACCACAGATTTATTCCCAACAAAAAACACGATTATTCGATGAAGAAGATGGCAGTCATCGGCTCGGGCCCCGCGGGACTTTCCTGCGCATACTACCTTGCCGTCGACGGATACAACGTGACCGTGTTTGAAAAGGAAAACAAACTCGGCGGTATGATGACGCTCGGCATCCCCGCGTTCAGGCTTGAAAAAGACGTCGTCGAGGCGGAAATCGATATTCTGCGCGAGCTGGGCGTAAAATTCGTAACCGGCGTGGAAGTCGGCAAGGACAAAACGCTGGACGAACTGAAAAAAGAAGGCTTTGACGGATTCTATCTTGCAATCGGCGCAAGCGCGGGCAGAAAACTCGGCGTAGAAGGCGAAGACGCGAAAGGCGTAATCCTTGGCGTTGATTTCCTGAAAGACGTCGCGCTTGAAAGAAGCGAACCTTTGCACGGAAACGTCATCGTTATCGGCGGCGGAAACGTTGCAATCGACGTCGCAAGGACGGCTGTCAGATGCGGCGCGCAAACCGTCAATATGTATTCGTTGGAACAAAGAGCGGAAATGCCCGCCCTCGAAGAAGAAATCGAAGAAGCGGAAAGCGAAAACGTCGTCATTAACAACGGATACGGGCCGAAACGCATCGTCGTTGAAAACGGCAAAGTCGTCGGCGTAGAGTTCAAGAAATGCGTGTCCGTATTCAATGCGGAAGGCAAATTCGCGCCCAAGTACGACGAAAACGACACCGTTATCGTTCCCGCGGACTTCGTGCTTGTCTCAATCGGTCAGAAAATCGAGTGGGGCAATCTGCTGGACGGCACCAACGTCAAACTCAACAAAAACAACACCGTTGCGGTTGACGAATTCTACGTTACGGGCGACAAGAATATCATCGCCGGCGGCGACTGCGTGACGGGACCGAAATTCGCAATCGACGCAATCGCAAGCGGCAAAGAAGGCGCGATATCCCTGCACAGGGCGGTATGGCCGGGACAAACCCAGAAATACGGCAGAGACAGAAGAGTTTTCATCGAGCTCGACAAGGACAATCTGGAACTCAAAGGCTACGACAACGTCAAACGTCAACGCCCGCTGCACATAAAAGAAAACGACGGCACGTTCAAAGACAATCGCGCGACCTTCACCGAAGAACAAATGAAAGCCGAAACGGCAAGATGCCTCGGATGCGGCGCGGCGAAAGTCGACACCTATATGTGCGTAGGTTGCGGACAGTGCACGACGAAATGTAAGTTCGACGCAATCAAACTTGTCAGAAACGACAAGACCGTCGTGGCAAAAGTATACGAAAAACTGCCCCTCGAAATGGCAAAACACGCCATCAAACGCGTCGGCAAAATCATCACCAAACCCATTTCGCCGAAGGAATAAAGTATGCACGAATTAGGAATCGTTTTTGAAGTCGTAAAACTTGTGGAACAGGTGGCGGTCGAGCAGCAGCTCCCCGCCGTCGACACCATAGTCTTGCAGGTGGGCGAACTGTGCGGGGTAATTCCCGTATATCTTGACGAATGTTGGCCCGCCGCAATCGACAAAAAGCCGTTTTTCAAAAACACGAAACTGAAACTCGACGTCGTGCCGGGAATGGCAAAGTGTCGCGCATGCGGCGAAGTGTTCAACGTTATCGCTAACGAAGGATATTGTCCGAAGTGCAATTCGTTTGACAAAGATTTGTTGTCGGGAAGAGAATTTATGATCAAAGAAATTCTCGTGCCCGATGACGGTTTCGACGAGACGGAAACCGTCAATAATGACAAAAACGACAATTAAAGGAACGGAATTTTAATATGATCGACCCGATTAGTACGATTGAACTGAAAAAGAGCATTCTGGAAGATAACGACGCCGACGCCGAAAAACTTCGCGCGGAACTTAACGCGCGGGGCGTTTATTATATCAATCTGATGTCTGCGCCGGGCAGCGGAAAAACCTCGCTTCTCGTTAAGCTTATCGGCGCGCTTAAAGACAGGTGCGCCGTCGGCGTAATGGAAGCGGATATCGACGGCGACGTGGACGCATATACCGTAAGAGAAGCCGGCGCCGAGGCAATCCAGCTGCACACGGGCGGCATGTGCCATCTTGACGCGGATATGTCCAGACAAGGATTCAAGGAGTTTTGCACAAGCGCGGACGTCGTGTTTCTGGAAAATATCGGAAACCTTGTGTGTCCGGCGGAATTCGACACGGGTGCGCATCTCAAAATGGCGCTTCTTGCGGTTCCCGAGGGCGATGATAAACCGCTGAAATACACCCTTATGTTTTCGACGTGCGACGTTGTCGTCGTCACGAAAACCGACACGGCAAAGTACTTCGACTTCGACCTTGAAAAATGCAAAAAATATATCGCGAAAATCAATCCGAATGCAAAAGTTTTCGCCGTATCGTCCAAGACGGGCGAGGGCGTCGATACGCTTGCGGACTGGATTTTCGACAGTTATAAAAATTGGCGCGAGGGATTGAAATGAAAGTTATTGCGGTCAAAGAAAGTATTTTTTCCAACAACGACAAGGTCGCGGACGAACTGCGCGCGTCGCTCCGAAAAAAAGGCGCGTTCATGATTAACGTTATGTCTTCGCCGGGCAGCGGAAAAACGACGCTTCTCACAAGGCTTATCAACGATATGAAAAGCAAAATCAGGATCGTCGCGATGGACGTTGATATCGAGACCGACGTCGACGCAAGGCGCATTGCGGAAAACACCGGCGTCGAAAGCGTGCAAATCCACAACGGCGGACTGTGCCATATCGACGCGCAGATGGTCACGGACGCGCTGGAACAGGCGGACTTTCCGGAAACAAATCTTATCGTGCTGGAAAACATCGGAAACCTTGTGTGTCCGGCGGAATTCGACACGGGCGCACACCTTAATCTGATGCTTTTGTCCGTGCCCGAAGGCGACGATAAACCGCTGAAATATCCGCTTATGTTTGAAAAGTGCGACGTGGTTGTCGTCACGAAAATCGATACACTCGAAGCGTTCGACTTCGATATGAAAAAGTTTGAGGAACGCGTCGGAAAACTCAATAAAAACGCGCGGATTTTTAAGGTCAGCGCAAAAACCGGCGAGGGAATCGAGGCGTTGGAAAATGAACTGTACGAAAGGATAAATATTCTGAAAAAATAAATATCCATAAAAAGGGACGGCAACTTCAAACGAAATGCCGTCCTTATTTTATATCCTTATCGATATTGATTAAATGTGGGTTTTCTTTTTGATTTCGTTGTATATCGTGCGCCCCGTGAACGCGACAAGGAAAATAAGCGTTATCATGGATATCCCGAACGCCACCATCGGAAGAATTATTTCGGTGCACGCGCCCGCCATGACTGCCGCCGCCGGAACGATTCCCAGAAGACACGTCATCCACATATATCTGAAAAACGACTTGCCTTTTCTTTTGCGGAAAGCCCCGACAAAAACAAGGTGCAGGGCAAGCGACGATATGACGGTTACGGGCATCGCATAGGCAAAGCACCACTCTTTCGTTTTGAAAATATACTGCGCCGTAATGAATATGACGGACAGCATCAGCGTTTGCGAAAACACCTTTGCGCCGTTCGGCCCTTTGTAAAAAACGGTGGTTTTGAGTGTAAAATAGCCGTATAAAGTAAGGATTAGTGCAAAAACGCACCAAAGATACTTTCTTGCAACGGTAAGGTTGACGGCAATGCAGATTACGTTTATTGAAAGCGCGACGATAAGATATACGCTTGAAAACGTTACCGGGTGTCCGATTTTTCTTATATGCTTTTCGGGATACAGCGGGCGCTCCGCAGGCTCGCCTTCGAGCGGGGATTTGCACAGGGGGCAGACGTCGTAAATACCGTCGACGTGAACGCCGCAATTTTTACAATACATCGTTATTCCTCCCAATAGTTGCTTCGCACGGTAACGTCCATACCTTCGCCCGCAAGGAAACGGAAAAATTCCTTTTCGACAGACGTGTCGACGAGTTTTCTTGCAAAAGTAAAGGTGGTTTTGTCGAGTGCGGATACGCTTGTCAGCGCGCGCGGCGACGTTTTTGCCGTCGACGCCATGATGGATATTTGTTCGACCTTGGTTTTCATTCCGTCGGGAATCTGCACGACGCCTATGTTTGAAAACGTCATCGTTTTTTTGCTGTTTCCGAAGAAAAGCCCCGACGCCTTGAAAATAAATTGTTTTACGGGCAGGGGAAGTATGCGGAACAAAAACAGACGTTCCGTTTTTGCGGTCACGTTGATTTTGTTTTGCAAAACTTCTTTTTCGGTGTCCTTTTTCAGGCGGGTTTCGACGCGCTTGATTATTTCCTCAAACGACGGCGCGTCGTTGACGTCGACGCCCACGCGTGAGAACAACGAAAAGTTCAGCAAAGTGCGGCTCGGGAAAGGCTTTCTGAGATTTATCGGCACGAAAAGCACAATGGGCGGATTTCCGTCGGGCTTTGTGATTTTTGCCTTGTAAATCGCGTTTATGAGAACAGCCGCCGAATACACCGTTACGGTTGTGTGATATGCGTGCGCGCGTTCAAGGAGTTTCGCCGTGTCAACGGTTCCCTCGATAACGCCGCTTCCCTTGAAGTCGAATTTGGCGTCGGGGAAAGTGTACGCTTTGCTGCCTTGCAGGTCCTTCACGCCTTTAAGGTGGAAAATGCTCACTTTTTGCGCGTATTTCAAAAATCCGTCTTCCGCTTCGTCGGGCAAAGGCTCGCTTTCGGGCAGCCTGATTTTGCCCTCGGGATCCACGTCGTCGCCTGAAAGACGGACGTATTCGAAAAGTATCGTTTTGAAAAATTCCATGCAGCCGTTTCCGTCGCAAAGGGCGTGGAAACAGTCGATTGAGATTTTGTTGTTGAAATAGGATACGCGGAAATTATATCCGTACGTTTCGATGCTGTCGATGTCTTTGATTAAGTAGTCGGAATCGGGCACGACCTCGGGCTTTCCGTCAAGTTCTTCCAAATAGTGCCAGAAAATCCCGCGACGCAAACATACGTTGAAATACGGATATCGCTTTATCGAGTTTTGCAGGGCGGTTTGAAGCACGGCGGGATCGACGTCGTCACGCATAATCGCCGATATTCTGAACAGGTTTTGTATGTTGCTTTTCAGGTTGAACGGATATATCTTTCCGGAGTTGTCCAGCCTGTGCCATGACTTGATCTTTTCCATTATGTTATAAAGTATAGACTTAACTATGCAAAAAGTCAATAAACGAACGCCCGTAAAGACCCGCACAAAACAAAACGATAAAAAAGGACCTGTGTTTTCACAAGTCCTTGGTGTACCATAAGGGATTCGTAGCCGACAGGCGTAATAGCGAAGCGGGCGAGTTTACTCGCAAAAGCGGAGCGCCAGCCCGCAGGGGTTCAGTTGCAAAGCAACGCGTGCGTTAGCACGCAGAATCCCTTGTGCAAATTAAAAAGACTCACAGAGTAGTGAGTCTTTTTGGTGTACCATAAGGGATTCGAACCCCTGGCCTTTTGGTCCGTAGCCAAACGCTCTATCCAGCTGAGCTAATGGTACTTACTTTTTAAGCAATGGTAATTATAAGCGGTTATTTTTGATTTGTCAAATCTTTTTGCTTTATTTCAAAAATTATGCAACCGCAATTGTGGGGCGAAGCGGATTATATCTTGCAAACGTCAATCCACTCGACAAAGTTTGAGTACTTTTCAAGTTCGGGAATCGTGAGTTCGATTGCGCTGTTGCTGCTGCCGCAGGCGGGGAAAACCGTCCCGAATCTTTTCAGCGATTCGTCCAGGTATACCGTGACGCCGTCGTTGATACCGAAAGGGCAAACGCCGCCGATACCGTGTCCGATAAGGTCGTTCACTTCCTCGGGTTTCAGCATTTTGGCTTTCGCGCCGAAGAAGGACTTATATTTGTGGTTGTCGATTTTCGCGTCGCCCGCCGTAACGATTAAAATCGCTTTGTCGCCCAGCATAAAGGACAACGTTTTCGCAATGCGGCACGGCTCTGTACAAAGGGCGTGCGCGGCAAGCTCGACGGTTGCGCTCGACTCGTGAAACTCCTTGATTCTATCGGCGATTCCGAATTGTTCAAAATATGCTCTTACTTTCTCAATTGCCATTTTACACACCTGTTTTAACGACGTAAACTCTTTTTTGCGAAGCGACGGGGTTTTTATTCAACCCGCTTGGTTCCGCTGTTTGCTGGCATTATACCACCTTTTATTATTATTTGCAATTAAAAAGATATTGCCGCATAAAAATAAAACCCCGTCGCATACGTTTACGCGACGGGGGAAAAGAATGGTTAGTCTAATAATCCGTTTGACACAAAGTTTTTAATAGTCTGATTAATCTCATCGATTGTCATGTGAGCAAACGGGATTCCGTGATTTCTGCCCCATATCAAAGTGGTTTTTCCTTTTTTATACGTTCTGATATAAGCACGTTTTTTATGGTCTTCAAATTGAAGGCTTCTTTTGTTTGGGATATACTTTGAAAAGAAAGTTTGATTAAACATTTCTTCGCTTGCAGAGAATAAAATTATGTCCGGATCCAGGTAATCAACCAGTTTATTAAACAAATCAACCCGAATGATTTTTTGTTTTTGACTGTCGGATAATTTGTCCCATGTCGGATTCGTTGCAATTGCCGAGCAACAATCTATATGTATTGCGGTGTTATTAACAAAAGCGTCGTTGTATGCTTGCAACTGACCGCCATAACTACAATCAAAACTTCCTTCCAGAATTTTTTCGTATTGCGTAAACCAGCCCCGGTAAGGGTTTGAAACAAAGTAATTATTAAGAGTATCGTATATTTTCCCTTCGTTCTCGGGAAGAAGAGAGGGAACGTCAAAGCGTGGTTTTGTGCCAAAAGGAAACTCCTGATTGCTTGGATTTATGCCGACCGTGACGATTTTTTGTTTGGACGCTTTATATTTTTCTAAATTGCCAAACCAGATAACGGGAAGAGCATTTTTCACTACAAAATCAAAGGGTTCTTTTTGCATATAATCCGCAACATAATCATTCATTAAGCTTTTCAATTGAATATCCATTTTGTCCTCCTAAAATTTTTAATTTGTTTCTAATTTTTTAATATTGTTTTTTTCTTAATATAACTTTCAATAAGCGGAAAATAATATTTGGTTTCTTTATTCAAATCTAATACCTCATCCAAAAAAGTCACCCTTCCAAACAGACCAACAACAGAAAACAGTTTACTAAATTCTTCTTTGCCTAAATCATAACCGTTATCCTTAAAAAACGCTAATATTTCTTTTCTCCACTCAACATACTTTTCTTGTATTTCCAAAATCTCTTTATCTGTGGTATTTTTATTGATATGGTTATTATATAGATTTATATGCCCATAATGATTGCTTGTTGCAGGATTGAATCCAATCAACTTAATTAAGCGCTTATCCATTTCCTCCCATTCCCTACATGCTTCCATAAACTGTTTGTGGTTCAAGCTCATTTTTCTCTCCTATATTGTTTTTTAAGAACATCTGCAACCTTATCTGCCAACTGTCTTTTTTCTTCATCAGACTTTCCGTCTGCCGAAAGAACTGCCGTCTTAACAAAATCAACATCTTCTACCGAAAACTGTTTATCAAAATAAAATCCTCGATTTGTTTTCTTTATAGGATAGCCCATTTCTTGCAGAAATTTAATATTTCTGCACACTGTTTTTCTGTCACAAGGATATACTTCGGATATTACATCTGCAATTTTGGTTTGAGTGATCGGACGACTTTCATCACTTTCACTGTTCAAAATATTAAGAACCCATAGAATCAGTTGTTTTTTAGATTGCATATTGACCTTCTCAATTTAATTATATCATATTCATTGTACCAAAAACCGCCCTACAAGTCCAGAAAACCCATTTTTTCAAAATTATTTTTCTCCACCACACAATTTCTAAAATACTCATTCAAAAAATGGTCATAGATGTATATTCTATTTTGCAAATCGGTTGAGTTTTGTAATGTCGCAGTCGCAGGTTCAAAACCTATTAGTACCAAAACCAGAGAAAATACAGCTGTAAATTTGCTATCTTTTGACCACTTTTTCTCTGCATATTTTTTTTGTTAAAATTGCATATTATTCATAAAATGGCAACAAAAAAGCGAATATTGCATAATTAATCGCTTTTTTAAAAAAACAGCTTTTTTGTCTGTCCAATATGGCTCCCTGTGTCTAATTCGAACCCGCGGGGCAAGTGCCCGTTGCTATCGCTAAAACAGCGCACTGTGCTGTTTTTATACGCGGCAACCCCTTCGTGCGCTTTTTGTTGCACAAAAATGCTGCGGCGTGTCGTCTGTTCGAACCATACCGGTGCAGTATAAAAAAAACCGACCACAAAAATGTAGTCAGTTTTTTTGTGTTACTCGGGCAAAATCTCGTTTTTAAGGCACTTTTCGGGAGTGTGTCGGACTATAAGTACTTTTTTTGCTACCCCATGCAAATAAAAAAAGACCACTACCCGTTTTATTGGATAGTGGTCTTCGCTTAAATGTTTCGTGAATATCGATTCCGCATTTGAATTGTCGATATCGTGTTTTCCTTCGACTTTCATGCAGTCGATTAAGGGGTTACTTTACGTCAGTCAACAGCTTGTCCAGCGGGATTCTCTCCGGGTATTTTCCTTCGGTCAGAATATCGCTTAAATATTTGTTGTCCAGAATCATATCATCCCGGATAAGCTGCCAGTTTGCCTTTTTCCTGAAAAACACTTTGAAGATCAGGAAATTCATAATCGCCCCGATTACCGGCGTGGTCATGCCGAAAGCCTCTGTATGAGAGAAATGGCACCCGGTCTCTGTTCGCTTTCCTTCAAAAGTAATAAAAGCTGTCTTCTTGTCGCTTTGGAAGACTATGCGGAAGTGGTTTTCATCCTGCTCGCATTCCGTAATTGTACCGGTCACATCGTAGTCCAGCCCCATGACAATCTCGCGGAAGCGAACCTTGCTTCCTGTGCGATAGTTCCCGTTATAGAGATTACATTCGATGTGGTAGGGACTCCATTTCACAAACTCTTCCTCAAAGTTAGCAACCCATGCCTCCAATTTCTCATAGGGCGCAGGAATCTCAATCTGTTCTGTAAGAATAACCATTATCAGTTTCTCCTATTCTGTTAAAGCGGCATCGGCACTCCGGCAAGCTAATGATTACGACAATAGCAATCACAAACGCGGCAAATCCAATGACCTCTGTCTCTTTTGATTTAGTTTTGTCTGCTCCGTAACTAATTCTATTATAGCATATTTTACCGACTTTTTCAATAGTTTTAGCATCCGGACTAAATAAAAAAACCATTACCCGTTCCTGTGTCTGGTTCGAACTCTCGGGGCAAATGCCCGTTGCTATCGCTAAAACAGCGCACCGTGCTGTTTCTTAACGCGGCAACCCCTTTGTGCGCTTTTTGTTGCACAAAAATGCTGCGGCGTGTCGTCTGTCCGAACCCCACCGGTGCAGTATAAAAAAACTGACCACAAAATGCAGTCAGTTTTTTTGGCTCCCCCTGTCTGGTTCGAACTCTCGGGGCAAATCATATTGTTTTTTTGGCTGTATTAATTGACGTAATTAAAAGTTTTCGAATTACGCCGCAATCGTGCAAAAGAGAGGTTGCCTCTTTTTCCGACACAATGTTTGCCATTCTTGAAATATCAAGCCAATATTCGGTCTCGAAACATTCTTTCAAAGAGATTTGCAGTTTAGCGACGAAATCGGCTTTGCCGTGGGCATAATTGGCTTCCCTGATATTCGCGCCGATACTGGTTCCGCTTCGTTCAAGTTGATTAGACAAAGAAGAATGGCCGTTAATCGTGCTTGTAAAATTAAGAATTTTTACCGCAAACTCGGTTGACAAATCTAATAATTTGTTTTCGCTCATAATAATTCCTCATATTTTGCTATATCATATTTTCCCACGAGTCAGTGATAAAGTCAAGATATAAGAAGAAAATGAAGAAGTACAAATGAAATCGTGCGCTTCACTTACGATGAAATCGTTCGCGTCGCTCACGGTGAAAGGAAATTCGCTTTTTATTCCTTATCCTCGCTTTGCGAGATATCAACTCACGAAGTGAGATTTCATCACTCAAAGAGCGATTTCACTCGCGTAAGCGAATTTCATTGAAAAAGCCAAGTCGTTTTGACTTGGCTTTTTCCTGGCTCCCCCTGTCTGGTTCGAACAGACGACCCTTCGGTTAACAGCCGAATGCTCTACCGCTGAGCTAAGGAGGAATATTGTTGCTACCTTGATAGCACGACTATTCTATAATACAAAACCCGACTTGTCAACGATTTTCGCGGTTTATTTTGAAAAAAATTCCGTTATTTCCTTTTCGGCGACGGGATTTTTTCTGCCGCGGCGTAACCTTGACTTAATCGGTCGATATGTTATAATAGATATATTGTTAAAAACGCAAAAGAGAGACAATATGGATAAAATCAAATCGTTTTTCAGGGAAGAAAATGCCGCAAAGATTTTTGAATCTAAGGAATTCGTCTGGGTATGGCTTGCAATCGTATTCATATGCTGGATTACCGGTGGCTGGGTTGCGGGCTTTATAATCGCGGCGGTGCTTGCGGGGATAATCTTATGTTTATGTCGCGACACGTTGCCGGTAACGACGATACTTTGGACGTTCCTGTTCATACTGGGCGCAAACCGACACAAACTTCAAGGCATGGCGGGGCTTATTGCGGCGGTGCTTTTCATAGTTGTCGGGATTATCGTAAACGTTGTGAGATTCCGCCCGAATTTCCGCTTTATGAGTTATAAAACGGTAACGGCGACGACGGTTGCCATACTTGCGTTCTGCGCGACGGCGATGCTGTCGGGGATTGCAAGGGGCGAAAGGTATCTGAACTTTTCCGAGCACGGCTTATATGCGACGGTTGTCGGCGCGTTGTGCGTGATGCTGGCGCTGTGTTACGTCTTTTTCTCGGCGACGATATCGGGCGGCGAAGACGGCAAAAGGGTATTGAATCACCTTTTATTTCTGATGTTTGCGTCAAGCGTCGTCATCGTGCTGCAACTTATCGTATATTATGCGATGCGTGGCGGCGGATTCAAGGCGGTTATCGATGGATTTGTGAAAAAAGACGTCGAACTCGGCTGGGGCGGCCCGAACAATTATAGCATAATCCTGGCGATGATGACGCCCGCGACGTTGTATTTCGCCGTGAAAAACGGAAAATATTCGCCGTTGTATCTGATTTATGCCGTCGTGCAATACTTTTTCATATTTGCGTCGGCAAGCCGTGGCGCGATACTTTTCGGCGCGTTCGGACTTATCGCGTCGTTCGGCCTTGCGATTTACAAAAGCGAATTCCGCGGCAGAATGATAATCACGACGGGCGTGCTGATGGCGGTAACGACCATCGTGCTGATGGCGAAAGCCGACGTCATTTACGACTCGCTGGGCATATTTATGGGAAAAGCTCTGGACGAAAACGGACGTATTCCGCTGTGGAAAGACGCCTGGAAGAATTTTAAGGCAAATCCGATTTTCGGCACCGGGTTCGATTACTATCTCGGCGGACACAACGGCGGAAAATCCGACGGATATACGCCGTACTGGTATCATTCCACGTTTTTCCAAGCGCTTGCCGCAACGGGCATCGTCGGCTTTTTGGCGTGGGTAAATCTGGAAGTTTCGAGACTTCGCGCGTTCCTTACGAACGTCAGCCTTGAAAAGTGGTTTATGCTTTTCGGATACGCAGTGTTCTGGCTGTACGGCATGGTCGACGTGTTTTATTACACGCCCAACGGGCTGCTTTTCCTGTTCGTCATCACGCTTGCAATCGAAAAGAGCGTCGAAAGTACAAAACTTCGTCCGTACTCTCTTGTATATATCGAAAGGAAACGCCGGCAAAAATTGCTGACGAAAAATGCGGAAAATGAAAAATAGAAAGCCTTCGTTTTGCGACAAGACGTCGTTTTCGCTTGCGATGGCAGGGGTAAGCCGCGCCGTCGTCCTGAAAGAAACCGAAAGCACCAACGACGTCGCGAAAGAGATGCTGAAAAACGGTTGCCGCGACTTTGCAACGGTCGTTGCCGAAAGACAGACGAAGGGCAAAGGGCGCAGCGGAAAATCTTTTTATTCGCCCGACGAAACGGGGGCGTACGTCAGCGTCGCTCTGCACGCGTCTGACGACAAAAAACCGTACGTCACGATAATTGCCGCGCTTGCGACCGCCCGCACCGTTGAGGAGTTTTCGGGCAGTCCCGCCTTTATCAAGTGGGTGAACGACGTATATCTTTTCAACAAAAAGGTTGCAGGGATTCTGGCGGAAAGGGTAATATCCGAAAGCGTCACCGGCGAAGTCATCGGCATCGGCACGAACCTGCAAGATCCCGACGACGGTTTCCCCGACGACATAAAAGACGTCGCGGGCTCGTTGAATCTTCTCGTCGACAAACGTGCGGAATATATCGGCGCGCTTGTAAAAAACCTTCGGGACGAATATGAAAACTTTGACAAAAAGTCCGCCCTTAAAACCTTCCGCGAGAAATCGTATCTCACGGGGAAGGACGTAAACGTCCGGGATTTATTCGGCACGTATAAGGCGCGCGTTCTCGATATCGACGACGACTTCGGGCTTGTCGTGATGAAAGAAGACGGCGTGTCCGTTTTAAGAAGCGGCGTCGTAAGCATATCGGTAATAAAAGAAGAATAAAAACAAAAAACGAAAATTTTCAAGCCGTCGGAAGACGGTTTTTTTATTGCGCGGGTTTTATATTTCGGATTAAGGCAAAAATACGATATTATGATCAGGAGCGCAGACGTAATCGAAAAACTGAAAGCCGACGTATCGTCCGACGACTTTATCGCGCGCGATTTTTCGGCAGACGGCGCGGCGGGCGCGTTGCTTTACGTCGACGGAATGAGCGACAAATTACTGCTGGAACAAAGCGTTGTGAAGCCCTTGCTTTCAATGAAGTGGACAGGGGTTGGTATTGCAGACGTAAAGAAACTTCCCTATGGCGAAGAAATCAAGGAAATCGAAGAAACCGCGGCGGGACAAACCGTCGCAAACGGCGATTTGGTACTTGCGCTTGACGGGGCGGACAAACTTTACGAAATCTCGCTTCGGAACTACCCGCACCGCGCCGTTGCGGAGCCGCCCACCGAAACCGTAATCAAAGGCCCGCGCGAAGGATTTACCGAAGAAGTCAAAACAAACGTGTCGCTGGTCAGACGGCGCATAAAATCGCCGCGACTGAAAGTGAAAAAATTTACCGTCGGAAAATACGGAAACACAACCGTTATGATGGTTTACATTGACGATATTGTCGATAAAGACGTTGTTTTGCGAATATCCGAAAAAATCAAATCCATAAACATCGACGGCATAATCGGCGCGGAATACGTGTCGCGGTTTGTCTGCGAGCATGCGGGCAGCATTTTCAATCAGTCGGGAATGACCGAAAAACCCGACATTGTCAGCGCAAAAATTCTGGAAGGACGGGTTGCGCTTTTCATCGACGGCACGCCCGTCGTCATAACTTATCCTTACGTTTTGCTGGAAAGTTTTCAGGACGGATACGATTATTACGTCCAGAACAAGCGCGCCACGATGCTTCGAATAATCAGGATTATCGGCGCGTTTATGGCGGTGTTGCTGCCGGGACTTTACGTCGCATTTCAGGAATATCATTATCAACTGATGCCGCTGAAATTTCTCATATCCCTGCTTAACAGCGTATCGGGGATACCTTTCACGCCGCCGATGGAAATGTTGTTTGTCCTTGCGCTTTTCGAGGTACTGAATCAGGCAAGCGTCCGTATGCCGCGATACGTCGGCACCGCGCTTTCGATCGTCGGGGCAATCGTGCTTGGGGAAACGGCGGTAAACGCCGGGCTTTTAAGCAGTCCGACGGTGCTGGTGATTGCGATTTCGGCAATCGGTATAAACTGCGTGCCCGACCTTGTGGATACTTTCAGCATTTTGCGGCTTGCGGTGCTGATTACGGGAAGTATTCTGGGGCTTTTCGGCATCGTCGTATTTTCGATGGGGCTTATCGCATATTTGTGCGGACTGGACAGTTTCGGCTCGCCTTATCTTGCGCCGTTCGCGCCGATGATAACCGCCGATTTCAAGGACGCCGTCGCAAAGGAAAACCTGCTGTCGTTTGAAAAGCGGCCGTATTCCGTGCCGACGAAAAACAGAAGGAGAATGCGCCGTGACAGATAATCGGAATTTAATTTATACAAGGCAATTCGCGCTGCTCGCGTTCGCGACGTGTCTGACTTTTCGGGTGTCGAGGTTGCCGCCGCTTATGCGACAGGCGGTGGGGACAAACAATCTTTTCGTGCTTTTACTGTATCTTCTTCTTGACGCCGCGCAATTTTTCGTCGTATATAAATTCGTCGCAACGGGCGGAAAGGAAGCGATACAAGACACCGTGTTTTACAAGGTCGCGGGGGCAATGCTTTTCGTCAACTTTTTTATGAAAACGTTTATGGCGACGGCGGGAACGACGGCGTTTACGACGGAATCCATTTTTGAAGACATCGGCACCGGCAGCGTTGTCGTCGCGCTGCTCGTTACGACGGGGTATATCGCGGCAAAGGGCATCAGAACGATAGGTCGCACGGCGGAAATATCGTCGTTTCTTATTTTCACTGTATTCACGCTGAATCTCGTTTTTCTGAAAGTGTATCTCGATATTTCCGAAAACCTGCCGTTTATCGACGGGGAAGTCCTTGACGTGTTAAAACGTGGCGACAAGTTTTTCATGTGGTTCGGCGACGCGACGCCCTTATTGTTTTTAAGCATTAAGCCGTCAAAGCGGAATCCGACGTCGTTGATGTACGGGTTGTCGGCGGGATTCGTGATAATCGGATTCGTGCTGATGAACGCGATTTACGGAAACGCAAGCGAATACGTCGTCAACCTTGTCGTGAAAGTCGCGGGGTTCAACCAGTTTTCGGACGTTTTGGGCAGGCTTGACTGGACGGGCATAATCGTGTGGCTTATGCTTGCGGTCATTTATATTTCGACGTATCTTTGGGCGTCGGGAGAGGCGCTCAAAAACCTTTTCAAAGGGAAAAAGAATATCGTCATCGTCCTTACGGTTATCGGCGTCGGCGCAATGACGATATTGAAAAAGGATATAAGAAACACGCTTGATTTCGTGACGGGCGGCGCAAGGTGGTACGTCGCCGCGACAAACTACGTCCTGCCCGTCGCGCTTATCGTTTATGCGGAGGTCAGAAAAAGAAAGTCGGCAAAAATCGCGCCGGCGAAGGAGGCTGTCGGTGAGTCGGAATCATAAGAAGGCGATAATCGCGTTCCTTATCGTTTTTGCCGTCGCGCTTTGTTATCTGCGCGTCGTGCCCGAAACCGCGTTGTCGGAGCGGGCAATCGTCGTGGGGCTCGGCATCGACAAGACGGAAAAAGGATACGCCGTATCCTGTGAAATAATCAATCCGAAATCGCAAAGCGGCGGCGGACAGGGCGAGTCGGACGGCTTTGCTCTAATTTCCGGAACAGGAAAAACTCTTGACGCCGCAATCGGCGAGATTTCGCAAAAAACGGGGTTAAAAGTGTCGTTAAGTCAGTGTAATCTTATTGTTTTGGGAAATATGTTTTTGACGGAACAAACTTTTCCCAGCGTGAATTACCTTGTGCAAACCTATGCCGTGCCGGAACTTGCGATAATCGCCGTTGCCGAAAACAGCGCGGCAGAACTTTTGAAAACAAGGCCCGTTATGACGACTCTCAGCGCGCTTCAAATGCAGCAGACTTTGCATTCCGCAACCGACGACGCGTCGATAATTTCAACGAACGTAAAGGACTTTTTCAACGGGTATCTGTCACGGACGGGGGTGGCGAACGTCGTCAGCATATCCGCAAAAAAGATTGACAAAAACGACGTCGATAAAGGCTCGGGCGAAAGCGGGGACGTTTACGAATACGACTACTCTAAACTTGCGCTGTTCATAAACGGAAAAAGTGCGATGCTTCTTGAAAAGGACGACACCGTCGCGATAAATTATATGAAGTACGACCTTAAAAAGGGCGGCGAAACGGTGAGCGTCGACGGCGAGATTTTCGGGTTGCAGATAACAAGCAAAAAAACGAAATACAAAACGGAAGTAAACGGCGGCGTGCCGAGCGTCTTTGCCGACGTCGAAATAAAAGCCCGTATTTCGGAAAAAGACGGGCTCGGAAAATATTTTTCGGTTGACGAGATTCCGGAATGTTTGACCGAAAAAATCGTCGCCGCGATGAAAGAAGTCGTCGAAAAAAAGATTGTCGCGACGTTTGAGAAGTGCAAAGCGCGCGGCGTCGACGTTTATGAACTTTTCGATAAATTATACGAAAAAAGTTTCGGGGATTTCAAAGACGAATCCCCAAATGGCGACTATCTGAACAGAATCCGACTTATCGTCAACGCCAAAATCAGCGTCGTCAAAAAATAGTTGCTCCGACAGCCGCCGTTTTTCGACAACGAAAGCGACGAAACAACGTTTTTTCCGCCCAATACTTTTTCGTATTCTTTCTGCATTTTAAGCAGGTTTTCTTCGTCGGGGAAAGCAAAGTCGTCCATCGTCGCACCTCCGATAAATTTTATGCAAAAGGGGCGCGATTTGTGAAAGACGACGATTTTTTAAGATTGCTTGCAATAAGCGCAAATAAAATGTATAATAGCAGATATGGAATATAAGTTAATGACGCCGATGACGCTCTGGCAAGGCTACAATCCCACGACCGAGCCGCTGGACGTTGTCGTAAACGGCGTGAAAAACAACGAAAAATACGTTTCGAAAGAAGTGTCTTTCACCGCAGAAACGGTTGCCGACGGGAAAATTCGCGCGTATGCGAACATTGTTGTGCAAAAAAACAAGGTCGCGCCGACGTTTTTATATCTCCCGAGCGGGGAGTCGTCGATAAAGCGCACGGCGTTTTTTGATCTGATTGTCGACGCCGGGTTCAATATCATCGCGGTCGATTTCGCCGGAAGATCGCCCAAGAAAAAGGTATTTACCGAATATCCCGAAAGCCTTTCGTACTGCAATTTTTCCGAGAATAAGGAACTTGCATACAGCCCGTGCCAGGCGGATATGTCGCCCTGGTTTGTGTGGATGAAGGTTGTGCGCCGCGCAATAACGCTCGCGTTTGAAGAAAGCAACGTCGATAAAAACAACTTTTTCCTGATCGGCAATCTCGAAGGCGGGCAACTTGCCTGGAAAGTCGCGGGCATCGACGGGCGCGTTTCGTGCGTTATCCCCGTGGGCGCCGACGGATTTACGGAGTTTTTCAACAAGCCGAAATACGATTCCAATCCCACCACGCAGTTTTCGGACGAGTGGGAATGTTATCTTGCCGGTATGTCGACGCAGGCTTACGCGCGCATGCTGACCTGTCCCGTATATTGCGTGCTCGGCACGAACAGTTCTTATGCGGATATCGACAGACTGTCCGATTTGTTCAACCTTATTCCGCACGATAAAAAGTTTTCGTCGTTTTCGGTCGGGACGAACGTGAGCATTTCTTTGCAGAATTTCACGGGTGCGGTAGAATTTGCAAAAAGCGTCGTTGCGGGCACGGAAAAAACGTTGCCTCGCCCCGGAATCAAGACGTACGTCAGCGACGGCAGGCTTTACGCAAGCGTGACAGACATTGGCGATATGGCGAAAACCGAAATTTATTATTCCACCGACGAAATCACCCCCGCGTTCAGACGATGGGAACAGTGCGAAAAGCCCGTGCTGCTTAATAACGAAGAAGTATTGTGCGAGCTGCACCCCGCCGAAGAAAACAAAACATTGTTTGTGTTTGCAAACGTTACGCTCAAAAACGGGATCGTGCTTTCGACTCAGGAATTGATGATGGACCTTACGAAAGTGTCCCTTAACGACTACGACGAAGACGCAAAAACGACGGAAAGAATCCTTTACAACAACGAGATGACGATCGTGCCGTTTTCGGTTGAAAATTTCAGCCCCGTCGTCGACAACGATGTGTTGAAAATCAAAACGGGACCGCTTGGGCTCAAAGGGTTCATGACAACCGAAGGCAGACTTTGCACCTACGACGTGGAGCCGCCGGAAACGTCGTCGATACGCAACGAGGACTACATATTGCAGCTGGAAGCGTATTCGGAAGAAAAACGCAACGTCCGCATCGTTATGTACACGGCGGAGAATACCGTCACGAAATACACCTCGGTGCTGCATCTTGAAAAAAGCAAGAGGTGGCAGCGTTTCAACCTTGAAATTTCCGATTTCAAAACCGCCGACAGGAAAACGCTGAAAGATTGGCGACTTGTAAAAATTATGAAAATCAAGGATGCCGAAAACGTTTTGTTCAACAACATTCTGTGGATTTGATGGAAGACAATATCGCAAAAAAACAACTTAATCGCACAAAATCGACAGCGCAAGTCCTGATTGTGATAATATGCGCCATTATCGCCGCAAGCATTATCAGTGGCGCGGCGTTTGACGTAACACGGATTTCGGGCAGGAGCATGGACGATACTTTGTACGGCGGGAAAAGCGTCGGGCTGTATGACGACGCCGAATACAATTCCTCGCACTTCGACGTCATACGACAGGATACCGCGTTCGACGTTCTGTTTTTCGGACGGCAGGATACGCTTGGCGACAAGGCTCTTCTTCTGAGAACCAAAAAGGCGCGTCGCGGCGACATTGTCGTTTTCATGCACGAAAGCGGCGGGAAAACCGAACAATGGATAAAACGAGTCATCGGCGTTTCCGGCGATACCGTAAGAATTTCGGACGGGAAAGTTTATCTGAACGGAAAGAAACTTGACGAAAGTTACGCCCTCGGCAACACGTTTCCGCGCGGCGTTACCGACGAGTGGACTGTGGGCGACGGCGAAATGTTTGTACTGGGCGACAATCGCGCGGTTTCGCAGGACAGCCGCGACATAGGCGTCGTGAAAACGCAGACGATGGTCGGTCGGGTTATCCTTGTCGCCAAAAAAGACGCGAAAAAACTTGTTCCCGCAAAGAAACTTTAATCCGACAAAATTCGATATTTTTAAGTTAATTCCGACGTATATTTTCGTGCGTCGGAATTTTTTTGCGCGCGGGACGGCGTAGCGTTTTTAATATGAAAAGGATTTCGTTGAGGCGCAACGATATTATAAGATATTTTTGCGACCTTGTAATTTTGTTGCTTTTTGAAAACGCGGAAGCCGCGGGCGGACTGCGACCGCTCGGACTTGCGGTGTTTTCCGCGCTGGTGTTTTCACGGCGGAACGTTATATTGCTTGCGCCGATGTATCTTGCGGCGTGTTTACTGAAAGATTTCTCGTACGTCGGGCTTGTCGTCGCGGTAACGCCCGCGGTGTTGTTTATCGCGGCGTATTTCGTATATCACAAATTAAACCGTCCGATGCACAGGACGACCGCGCTTATCGTTACGCTTTTGTCGTGCGTGCCGCGCGTTGCGTTTTCTATGGTAAACGGCGAAATATACGCGCCGATTTTGTCATCGGTGATAACGCTTGTCGCGGCTTACGTGCTGATGACCGCGCTGAACGCCGTCGTTGTCAGGGGGCTTCGGTATCGTCTGACCGTCGACGAAAGGATATCGCTTATCGTCGCCGTCGGAATGCTTTCGCTGTCGTTATTCACGATAAAAATCAGGAATTTCAACCTTCTATATCCGTTTTTCGCGTTTTGTCTGATGCTTTCGGCGTATGCGTTTCAAGGCGTTCAGGGCGCGCTCGTTACGGGGCTTTCGGTTGCTCTCGGTGCAAGTCTTCAAGGGGGCTCGGCGGGCGTTTTCGCCGTGATAATGATTACCGCAGGCGTTGCCGCCGCGTTCAAAAATCTGCCCGAGGCGGCGTGTGCGTTCGCACTGACCGTCGCGTTCACATTCTCGCTTTTCTTTCTCGACACGTTTTCGGGATACGGTTACGTCAACGCGATCTCGATATTCGTCGGCGCGTTTTCGTACGTACTTGTCCCCAGAAAATACAAAACTATGTTGTCGTCGTCGGGAATAAGTTACACGGCGGTCGGAAAATCCGTCGTCAACAAAAACCGTCGGGAAACGTCGATACGGCTGTATTCGCTTGCCGGCGTGTTCGAAGATATGAAAAACCTTTTGTCGGCGGAGTCTGGCGGGAAAACCGAAGTATCCCCGGAAGCGGTCGCATACGACGTCGCGTCGAATTTTTGCGGAAGATGCGAGAACGCGAACAACTGTTTCCGCTCGCTTGGCGGAGATACCGGCGTAATACTTAACGACGTTGTGGAAGCGTCGATGAAAAAGGGCAAAGCCACGATAATCGATATGCCGCCGTTTATTACAAGCAGGTGCAAAAAACTGAACGGACTTATCGGTGCGGTGAACGATCGACTTATTAAAATCGAGTGCGCGGGCGAACAGGCGGAAGAAGCCGACAAAAACCGCGCTCTCCTTGCTGCGGAAATGGGCGGCGTTGCGGAAGTCCTTGATAACCTTGGGGACGAGTTCAAGCGGCCGCTGTCTTTCGACGGGCGAAGGGAAAGAAGAATTTCCGACGAACTCACAAGACGCGGCGTCGATTGCAAGGAAGTTTTGGTGTGCGGTGAGCAATCCGACGTTGACGTAACGCTTGTCGTCAAAAAGGAAGACGCCGACAAAAAAGCGATTGTCGAAGAAGTGTCGCGCATTATGAAAGTGCGCCTTAAAAAAACGCACGAAAGCGACGCGACCGACGGATACGCGGGGATAGTGTTGTCGCCCGCGCCGCGATACGATTTCGTTTACGGCAATGCGGGAAAAAGCCGCCGTGGTAACGACGTTTCGGGCGACGTGATTCTTGTCAGGCGCATGTCGAAAAACCGCGTTTTATTTGCCGTCGGCGACGGAATGGGCAGCGGCAAAAATGCAAACGATTTGTCAGAAAGGGCAGTTAAGACAATCGAAAACTTCTTTGAAGCGGGGTTTTCGGAAGATGTCGTGATGGAAGTGTCCAACAAAATACTGACGCGGCACGCCACGGGCGACGGGTTCAGCGCGGTCGATATTATGGTGCTGAACCTTAACACGGGCGCGGTAAACTTCATTAAACTCGGCGCGACTTTCACGGTGATTAAAAGCGGTGACGAGCCGGAAATTATTGAAGGAAACGCGCTCCCGATGGGCGTGGTCGAAAACGTACAGCCTTTCGTCACCCGTCGCGTATTGTCCGAAAACGACGTTGCGGTGTTGCTGTCCGACGGCGTTACCGACGTTACGACGGGCGGCGAAATCGCGGAGATTCTTGACGAAGAAAGGCGGATAAATCCCGAAGTTTTGTCGTCGAAAATACTCGATGCGGCAGTGAAAAACGGGGCAAGCGACGACGCGACGGTTTTGACGGTCAAAATCTTTTCGCGCATTTAATAATATATATTTAATAAAATTATTGTTTTTTAACGCGGATGATAGTATAATTTTATTCGTGAAAGAAAAGATTATCCAAAACGTTTCGGAGGCAGCGAAAAATCAAAGAATTGCCGTCGGCGTCAGCGGGGGAGTTGACTCGATGGTGCTTTTGCGCGCTCTTATCGAAGCGAAAAAATCGACGGATTTTTCATTTTTCATTGTTAATATAGAACACGGAATAAGGGGGCAGTCGTCAGAATACGACAGCAGATTCGTGGCGGATTTCGCACGTTCGCACGGCATAGAGTGCCGCACGTTCAAGGTCGATTCATTGCGCCGCGCGAAAGAGCAAGGAGAGACGGAAGAAGAAGCCGCAAGGGCTTTAAGGTACGGCGTTTTCCAAAAACTGCTTATCGACGGCGATTGCGACAAGGTATTTCTCGCTCATCACGAGGACGATCAGGCGGAAACGGTATTGATGCGTATAATCCGCGGCACGGGCATAAAAGGGCTTTCGGGCATGCAAAAGGAAACGCGCGGATACGTCCGCCCGCTCCTTGACGTGTCAAAGGAAGAAATACTCGACTTCCAAAAAAAATACGACGTGCCGTACGTCGTGGACGAAACCAATTTCGAAAACGACAAAACCCGAAATTTAATACGCAATGAAATTATGCCGCTTCTGAACCGCGCGGGCGACGCGACGGGAAGCCTCAACAGACTTTCGCGCATTGCCGCCGACACGGAAGAGTTTTTAAGTACGCTCGATCTGCCGCTTGAAATCTCGAAGAATAGCGTCGGAATCGACGTGAAAAACCCGCCCGTTTTCCTTTTGAAGCGTGCGATAAGGAACGCGTTTTTGGCGCTCAATGTTGAAAAGGACGTGGAAGAAAAGCACGTCCTCATCATTCTCGATTTGCTGCAAAAAGAAAACGGCGCAAGCGTTGATATGCCTTACGGCGTCGTCGTCACGAAAGAATACGATAAGATAGTTTTTTCAAAATCCAAGCAAAAACAAGCATTTACAACGCCGTTTGCGACAGGTAAAGTCGCGTTTTTGGACAAAACCGTGATAATCGACAAAACCGCGAAAAGCAAGGACGGCGTAAAAACGCTTACTTTCGACCTGTCGAAAATACCCGCGGGCGCGGTAATTCGCACGCGTGAAGACGGCGACGTTTTCACAAAGTTTTCAGGCGGCACGAAAAAACTCGGCGATTATTTCACCGACAAAAAAATCCCCAAAAGAGAAAGGGACGAAATACCACTTGTCGCAATCGGTAAAGACGTACTTATCGTCGTCGGCACGGAAATTTCCGACAAGGTAAAAATCAACGAAAACACAAAACCCGAATATATTTTCGAAATTACATCGGAGGACAATTAAATGTACGGCAAAGAAATTGAAAAAGTTTTAATCACGAACGACGACGTCCGGAACAGACTGAAAGAAGTCGCGAAAAAAATCGGCGACGACTATAAGGGCAAAGACGTTCTGTTCATTTGCGTTTTACGCGGGGCGTTTATGTTTTTCGCCGACCTTGTCAGGGAAATCAGCGAATACGACGTCAACGCGCAGGTTGACTTCATCGCGGTTTCGAGTTACGGCGAAGGCACGGTCTCGACGGGCGAAGTCAAGTTTATCAAAGACTGCTCGACGCCGATTGCGGGCAAAAACGTAATCATCGTCGAAGATATCGTGGACACGGGCATCACTCTCAATTACCTTAAAAAGGTGTTTCTGAGCCGCGAGCCCGAATCGCTTAAAATCTGCACGCTTCTCGATAAACCCGCGCGCAGAAAGGTCGACCTTATTCCCGACTATAAACTTTTTGAAATTCCCAACGAATTCGTCATCGGATACGGGCTCGACTACAACGAAGACTACCGCGCGCTGAAAGACGTTTGCGTACTTGCGCCGTGGGTTTACGAAAACAAATAAAAAAATGGATATCAGACTTCCGAGAAAACTGAAAATTCTGTCGTATTATCTGCCGTCGCTTTACATCGTCGGCGGTTACGTCAGGAATTCTTTATTGGAACTTCCCGTGAGCGACGTCGACCTTGCGGCGGAATACACCGTGCAGGAGCTTGCGACCGCGCTTTCCAACACGGAATTTTTCTTAAAAGATTTCAACAAAAAACTGGGCACGGTCAAAATTCTGAGCCGCGAAGACAGGCGTTTTCAGGCGGAATACACGACTTTCCGCATTGACAGTTATCCCGTAAATTCGGGCGCGCATACGCCGTCGGACGTAATTTTCACGCGCGACATCGAAAAGGACACGCTGCGCCGCGATTTTACGGTAAACGCCATATATTACAGCATCGACACGGCGGAATACGTCGATTACACCGGCGGAATTCCCGATTTGTACAAGCACGTTTTAAGGACGACGCAATCGCCCGAAAAGGTTTTTTCCGAGGACGGTCTGCGTATTTTGCGTATGGTAAGAATCGCCGCGGAACTCGGCTTCGACATCGACGAAGAAACCCTTGACGGCGCAAAAAAATCGGTGCATCTTCTGAAAGATATTTCGGGCGAAAGAAAGCGTGAGGAATTTTTGAAGATTTTGCGCGCGGACAGAAAATACCCGTCGGACAGGACGAAAGACAGCGAAGTAAAAGCACTTCGCGTGCTTGACGAAATCGGCGCGCTCGAATACATTCTGCCCGGCATTTCCGCCGCAAAGGGTATGGAACAACGTCCCGACTTTCACGTTTACGACGTGTTCAACCATCTTATCGAAACCGTGCGTTATTGCCCGCCCGATTTACGTCTTGCGGGGCTTCTGCACGATGTCGGTAAACCGCTTTCGGTGCAAAAGTACGGCAATATGCATATGCACGCCAAAACGGGACAGGAAATCGCCAAAAAAATTCTCGGCCGCGACGGGCTGAAAATGTCGAACAGAGACGTGAACAAAATTCTGCGGCTTATCGACACGCACATGTACGACATCGACGGGCTGACAAGCGAGAAAAAAATCAGAATGTTCGTTGTCGATAACCTTGAAATTATTAACGATATAATCGCGCTGAAAAGGGCGGACGCAAAAGCGTCCCAAGGCGACGCGTCGGCAACGTCGGTGTCCGCCGAAAAAATCAATAAGGTTTATCGCGAGATGCTGACCGACGGCACTCCGCTTGCTTATTCCGATTTGAAAGTCGACGGCAACGACCTTGTCGGCACGAAAATTCCCGAGGACAAGCGCGCCTGGGCGATGCGTAAAATTTTGGAACACGCCGTCCTGCACGAAGACTGTCGCACAAGGGAATCGCAACTTCAATATTTAAGGGGATTAAACTATGGGAGCAATTAGTATAGTCGCACTCGTTTTGGGCGTCGTCGCCGTCGTACTTCTTATTGCGGTGCTTGCGCTTACGGTTCGTGGCGGAAAGAAAAAGAACGACTCGTCCGTCGAAATCGGGCAGGCGACCGTCGACGTCATCAAGGGCGAAGTCGCACGCGACGGACAAATCACCAGAGAAAACGTGCTGAGCGCGATGGGGCTTCAAAACACGTCCATTCAAAACGCGCTGAACGCAAACCAGACCGCCATTCTCGACACCGTACGAAAGGAAGAAGAGCGCACCGAAAGGTTGCAGACGAACGTTTACGAAGGCTTTGCGACACTCACGACGGAACTCAAAAACTCCTTAAAAGAACTTAACGAAAGCAACGAAAAGCAGCTTGACAAAATGCGCGCGACCGTCGACGAAAAACTGAACGAAAATCTGGAACAACGCTTTCAGAAATCTTTCCAGATGGTGTCCGAAAGAATCGACGCAATCACGAAAGGCTTTGGCGAAATGCAAACCCTTACAAGCGGAATGTCCGATCTTAAAAGGGTTTTGTCCAACGTGAAAACGCGCGGCACCTGGGGCGAAATGGCGCTCGATAACCTGCTTTCGCAACTTCTTACGCCCGAGCAATACGACAAAAACGTCGCGCTTACCAAGTCGGAAAACGCCGACCGCGTGGACTTTGTCATCAATCTTCCCGGGAAAACCAGCGACAAAGTTATGCTGCCCATCGACGCGAAATTCCCGCTCGAAACCTATCAGCACGTCCTTGACGCGCAAAACGAAGTGCAGATTAAGGAAGCCAAACAGGCGCTTGCCGTCAGACTCCGCGCCGAAGCGGTCAGCATAAAGAGCAAATATATCCGCGTGCCGAAAACCACCGATTTCGCGATACTGTATCTGCCCATCGAGGGGCTTTTCGCCGAAGCCATGCAAATCCGCGGGCTTTCCGACGAACTTCTGAACAATCAGCGCATAATTCTTGCGGGGCCCACGACACTCGCCGCGCTTCTGAACAGCTTGCAAATGGGGTTCAGGACGGTGCAGATCGAAAAGCGTTCAAGCGAGATTTACAAACTTTTGGGCGCGTTCAAAAAGGACTTTGAAACCTTCTGTCAGATCCTTGAAAAAACGCAGAAAAAGCTGGGCGAAGTCACGACGGAAATCGAGCGCGCCGGCAAGCGCACCGAATATATCCAGAAACGACTTGACAAGGTTACCACCGACGACGAAGGCATCGCGGCGGAACTTTCCGAGGGGGAATTATGAAAGTAAATTTGCATACGCACAGCGTTAAAAGCGACGGTGTGTTCACGCCGGAAGAAGTCGTGAAAATCCAGCGCGACGACGGCATTGAAGCCATGTCGCTTACCGATCACGACAACGTTTCGGGCATTGACGAGGCAATCCGCGCCGGCGAAAAATACGGTCTGAAAGTGCTTCCCGGGATCGAACTTTCGTGTTACAGTGTTTGCGAAATCCATATTTTAGGATACAATTTTGACTACAAAAACCCCGATTTTGTGCAGGATCTTGAAAACGTCAAGGATTTAAGACGTCAAAGAATAAATAAGACCGTCCAAAAACTGCACGCCCTTAACGTGCCTTTCGACGACAGCGCGCTCGACTTTGAAAACGCAAATCTCGGCCGCGTCCACGTCGCCAAAGAAATGGTAAAACAAGGGCTTGCAAAATCGGTATCCGACGCCTTTTATCAATACTTGGGCTCCGGCAAAAAAGCGTATATTCCGGGCTACCGACTCCGCCCGATGGACGGCGTGAAGCTCATCAAAAAATACGGCGGCGTTGCGGTTGTCGCGCACCCCGTGTATATCCCGAAAGACAAGTTGGAACTTCTTGTCGCGGGGCTGGTGCCGTACGGACTTGACGGGCTTGAATGTTATTACTCCACCTTCAACGAAACGGACACGAAAAGGTTTTTGAGCCTTGCCGCAAAGTACAATCTCATCACGACCGCAGGCACGGATTTGCACGACGCGAACCTTTACGTATCGCCGACGTACGATTGCACTAGGGTTGACGTGCGCTCTCTCAAAAAACCCGGTCTGTAAAAAGTCATAATTTTGCGCCTTTTTGAGTTTTTGGCAAAACCTTACTCGGTTACGTACGACAAGTACGCGCCCTCGTAAGAACTTGCCAAGAAACGTCAAAAATCCATCAAAATTCTGACTTTTTAGGGAAACTATGTTTAGCACCCGAACGGGGTGCTTTTTATCTGCAACGTGCCAAAGGCAAAAACATCGCATCATCGCTTTTATATGGTGTCCCTTCCGGGAGATTGCCACGCTACGCTCGCAATGACATAAAAATAGAGCGTTATCGTTTTACGATAATACGATTGCAAAAAATTCCGAAAAAACCTTATCCGAAAGTAAAAACTTAATATATACACATAATAGCGGTATGGCAAAGGTAAGAATTATTTTGGTCGTACTGCTTTTTTTATGCGCGGTAAGCGTTGCGGCAAAGCCGAAAACGCAAATGCGAGTCATCGTCGTGGACGGGGCGGAAATATGTTTTGACGAGACTTTTTCCGCCGACGGCGAAGGTATTCCGCCGTTAAAGCGGCTGTTCGGGTTCAACGTTGAAAAGCGACTGACGGGGCTTTTAAGGCAAGGTTATTCCGAAAAGGACGCGCTTTTGAAAACTTTTCCGTCGCTTCTTCGCTCGCTTGAAAATCTGGCGAACGAGAAATACGCGCCGCCCGAAAACGCCCGCGTAACGTTCAACCCTGACGGTGAAAAATCGTTTGAATACGTCCCCGAAGTGACGGGGCGCAAGGCGGATTTCGATAAACTTATCAAAGACGTCGTGAAAAACGTAATCGGCGCGCAAAGCGTAGTAAGCGTTTCGTACGATGCGCTATATCCCGAAATCACCGAAAAAGATTTGCGCGAAAACACCCTTCTTCGCGGGAAATTTTCGACGGCGTTCAAAAGAAGTTCGGACGCAAGAAAGTCGAACGTCGGGCTTGCCGCGAAAAAACTTAACGGTGCGACGGTAAACCCCGGCGAAGTTTTTTCGTTCAACGAAAGAATCGGGGCAAGGACTCCCGAAAACGGATTTCTGGAAGCGCCGGTCATCGTGGACGGCAAATTTCAGGGCGGCGTCGGCGGGGGCGTATGTCAGGTATCGACGACTTTATACAACGCCGTGCTGTATGCGGATCTGACGATAATCGGCGTATCGCGCCACTCGCTCCCCGTAAAATACGTGCCGGCAAGTTTCGACGCGATGGTGTCGTCGATGACCGACTTTAAGTTTGCAAACGACGGGAAGTATCCGATATACGTCAAATCGTACGTTAAAGACGACGAATTGTACGTTGAAATATACGGAAGCCCGTTGAACTATGAAGTGCGACTTGTGTCGGAAATCACGGGAAGCGCGCCGCGGGACGTGAAATATATTGACGACGACACGATGAACGTCGGCGAGGAACTTGTGCTTGCCGAGGGGGCGGACGGCGTGATAAGCCGCGGAATAATGGAAAAGTATATGAACGGGGAATGCGTGTTCCGCAGGGAAATCCGGAAAGACTTTTATAAATCGCAACAAAAAGTCGTGGCGCGCGGCACCAAAAAAGCGGCGGACGATAACAATAAAGAAAATCAACTTGCGGGGATAATTTGACTTTACTTCCATTATCATATATAATACTAATGCAGTAAAATATCAATAGGGGCAAGTTATCCACAAAGTTATCCACATCGGGTGATTTTATTGTTGACAACTTGATTAAAAATCGCAAAAAGGCTATGGATTACAGAGATATCTACAAAAACTGGCTTGCATCGGGCTCACTGACAGCCGACGAAAAGGCGGAATTATCGGCGATTTCCGATGACTTAAACGCACAAAAAGACCGTTTCGGGGCGGAACTCGAATTCGGAACGGCGGGTATGCGTGGCGTTCTCGGCGCAGGCATTAACAGAATGAACGTGCACACGGTTGCCCGCGCGACAAAGGGACTTGCAAGGTATATTATCGGCAGGGGCGAAGACGCGATGCGTCGCGGCGTCGTGGTGTCCTATGACACAAGGCGTTTTTCGACGGAGTTTGCGATTGTTTCGGCGGAAGTCCTGAATTCTTTCGGCATACGCGTATATCTTTTTGAAAACGTACGCCCCGTGCCCGTTTGCAGTTTTGCAATCCGCAATCTGAACGCGGTTGCGGGCATTATGATTACCGCGTCGCACAACCCCAAAATTTACAACGGATACAAGGTTTACGGCGAAGACGGCGCGCAGATGTCACCCGAAGACACGGCTGTCGTCGTGAAGTTTATCGAAGAAGAGAAGGATTATTTCGCGCCGTATAAGAAAATCGGCATTACCGAAAGCGACATAAGAAACGCCGACGGCAAAACGTACGAAAATATCACCGTCATCGGGAAAACCCTGGACGAGCGTTATTTTGCGGCAATCGAAAAACTTATGTTGTCCGAAGACGCCGTAAGAGCGCAGCGCGACAAAATGAAAATCGTTTACACCCCCATTCACGGCAGCGGCTATATGCCCGTCACGACAATGCTTGAAAGAATGGGTATGCCGGTCGTTACCGTTCCCGAGCAGGTCAATCCCGATCCCGACTTTTCGACGGTGCGCGTGCCGAATCCCGAGGAAGCCGACGCCCTGTCGATGGCTGTCGCGCTTGCGAAAAAGGTCAACGCCGCCGTTGTTATCGGCACCGATCCCGACTGCGACAGAATGGGCGTTGCGGTACGAAACGACAAGGGCGAGTTCGTCCTTCTGAACGGAAATCAGACGGGCGTTCTTATTATGGATTATATATTAAGGCGCAACCGCGACAAAGGAACGCTTCCGAAAAACGCCGCCGTCGTCAAAACCATCGTTACGACAAGGCTTGCAAACGTCGTCGCAAAAGATTACGGCGCGACCGTGTTCGACGTGTTGACGGGGTTCAAGTTCATCGGCGAAAAAATAAAAGAGTGGGAACAGACTCACGAATATACCTTTATGTTCGGCTTTGAGGAAAGTTACGGCTGTTTGTCGGGCACGCACGCCCGCGATAAGGACGCCGTCGTCGCCTCGATGCTCTTTGCGGAGCTTGCCTGCTTTGAAGAAAACGAAGGTTCGAGCGTTTACGACAGGCTGCAAAAGATTTATAAGGAATACGGATATTTCCTTGAAAGGGCATTCTCGTTCGGCTTCACCGGCATCGACGCCATGGACAAAATGAACAAGATTATGAACGATATCCGCACAAGCGATATTTCGTCGGTTCAGGGCAAAAAAGTCCTTGCGCTCAGCGATTACCTTACGGGCGTTACGACGAAATGCGACGGCACAAAGGAAAAAATCACTTTGCCGAAGTCCAACGTCCTGCTTTACACGCTTGAAAACGACTGCTGGATGTGCGTCCGCCCGAGCGGTACGGAGCCGAAACTCAAAATCTATCTTGCCACGAAAGAAGATTCCTTCGATTCGGCGGAAAAAGACCTTGCCGCCATGAAAGACGAAGTGGTAAAAAAATTCAATTTGTAAAACAATTAACACTTATATAAAAAGGGAGTAAACGTTATGAAAAAGTCAATATTTAAGATTACGGCATTTTCGATTATCGCAGTGCTTGTCGTCGCTCTTTCGGTAACGGCGTTTGCATTGACCGCGCCCGGCGGGAACGTCACAACGACAGGCGACAGCGTTTCGTATGCGAAAACCAACAACGATAATCCGTACATAGTTTACAACACGACGGGGCTTTTGCGTTCGGCTCACCGCGCAGGCGGCGTACAGGATCCCGAAAACACGATGAAAGCCATCAAAACCTGCCTCAACAGTATGAACGGCAGCGACCCGTACGACGTCGACATTCTGGAATTCGACCTGCACCTGACGAAAGATAACGAGCTTATCCTTCTTCACGACGAGAATTTTGACCGCACCACAAACAGCGTCGAAGTCTGGGGCAGAGAAGGCGTGTTGCCGCGCGACAAAGACCTTGCAGAAATCAAAGAACTGAACTTCGGATACTGGTTCCCGTACGAAAGGGGCAGCGTCCAGGTTGAAGATAAGCGTGTTTACAAGAACCTGAACGATTTGCCGGACGGCGTCGATGCAAACGATTTACGCGTCGTTACGCTGGAAGAAGTTATTCTCGCGGCGGAAAAGGCGAAAAAACAATACCGCTATATCATCGAAATCAAGGACAAAGGCTCGGTCGGCAAATACGCGGCGCAACAACTTTGCGCGCTTATGGAAAAGTATAATATGTTCGACAAAGTCGTTGTCGGCACGTTCAACGGCGATATCAGCGATTACTTTGATTATCTCAACGCCAACGTGTACAACGGCAAAATCAACCGCTCCGCAGGTATCCTCGAAGTTCTGAAAATCTTTTTGAGTTACCTTATGAACCGCGACCTCGGCACGGTGAAATACAACGTTTTGCAAATTCCTTATATGAATTGGTTCCCGTTCCTTGGCAGCAAGTCGTTCATCGATTACGCGCACAAGTACGGCATCGCCTGCCAGTTCTGGACAATCAACGAGGCAAGCCAGATGGAAACGCTCATTAAAAACGGCGCGGATTGCATTATGTCCGACAACCCGAAACTTCTGTATGAAGTCGCAAACCGCGTGAAATACGGAAATATGGTGCAGCCTGCCGAACCTCAACCGCAACAATAATCTTAAATACCTTATAAAACCCACGGCAAGCCGTGGGTTTTTCATTGCGAAAATATAAGGTTTTATGGTTGACTTAATAAAATATCTATAATATATTGAATATAGGCTTTTTAAGTCTTTGGCTGAAATGCCATTATCAGGATGGACGAGCGGGCGACCGCTCGTCTTTTTATTTAAGTATTTTTTTGTTTGATAGTATTTAAGGAAGAAATCAGCATACGCCGAAGCGCTCCGCCGGAATTATGAAGAGATAAGAATCTTTCTTCCTCAACGTAGCCCGTTTCAAACAACAGTTCCAACCAATATTCGGACTCATAGCATTCTTTCAAAGCGATTTCAAGCTTTGAGATAAAACCATTTGTGCTTTGTGCATATTGCGCTTCATATATATTTGCGCCCACCGATGTTGCGGCGCGTAACAAGTGATTTGTTAAAACAGAGTCTTTTTTGTTTCTTTGATATCACGACACAATATTATAATTTGTTTTGCAAAATTTTTTGAGCTGTCTCTTAAAGTGCTTTTCGTCATTTTTATCCCCCAAATATAGTATAAGAAGAGCATGCAACATTGTAAAGTGATATTGCAAGATTAACTTGCAGTGATATTTTACTTCGTAAAGTTATATTGCAAGGCAAGCTTGCAGTGATATTATATTCGTCCACAACTTGTCCGAAGGGCAAATATCACGCGCGAAGCGCATATAACCACGAAGTGATATAACTCGTCGTTAGACGAATATAACTGAAAAGCTCCAACTTGCAAAACAAGTTGGAGCTTTTCTGGTCGGAGTGACGGGATTTGAACCCATGGCCTCATGGTCCCGAACCATGCGCGCTACCATCTGCGCTACACCCCGGTAATACGGCGGTTTTTGCCGTACTGCTATATTATATAATATTTTTTGAAATTTGCAACTGTTTTTTCACACATACATTATCGACAATGCGATTAAAGCCTGTCCTGCGAAATAGGTCGCGAGTTCCAGAACGGACAAAGTGCGGTTTGCGCGCCATTCTTTGAAGTACACGAACGACAGACACGTGTCGCTGAACAGCAGGAAAAGCGCACCGATCATCGCAAGCAGCCCGCCGACGGTCTTTTGCACCGCGTACAGATAACATGCGGACACCGCCGTAAACGTTACCGTAAAGGAGTAAAGGGTGATAAGTATGCGCATCCACAGCGGAATTTCAAACTTAAAGACGTACGAGCCGCCAAACGTCAGTATTGCCGCGACCGCCGCTACGATTGCCGTCACGAAATAAAAGCCGCTTGTCAGGTTGAACGCCGTTGAAAAGGCGACGTGGCCGAGAAGGAACGCGAATAAACCGATGGGGATAAGGCGTTTTCTGTACGTCGGAGTAAGTTCCTTAACGCCAAGGAAAGCGTCGCCGGCATGGCACAAGATAAGCCCGAGAAACAGCGGAACGAAGTAGTTCATGTTGCAGGCGGGGTTTTTTGCGAAGGCGGTAATTCCGATTATCAGAAAGGACAGCGACGCGATATATTTTGCGACGAGCCCCCAGAAGTTTTTATTGAGCGACCGAAAGCCGAGGCAGAAAGTCGCCGCGATTATGCAGATTCCGAAAAAGAGATATGCCATTTTTGATTATGCGTTTGCGAAACGCGCTTTCATACGCAACTCGTGGTTTAAGATGCGTTTTCTGATGCGTAAACTCTTGGGAGTGACTTCCAACAACTCATCGTCGGCGATGAATTCAAGACATTCTTCAAGGGAAAGTTTTTTGACGGGGATAAGGCGCAACGCGTCGTCGCTGCCGGACGCGCGGGTGTTCGTCAGATGTTTTTTCTTGCAGACGTTGACGGTAATATCGCCGAGCGTCGGGGGATAGCCGATGACCTCACCTTCGTACACTTGTTCGCCTGCGGAGACGAAAAGAATGCCCCTTTCCTGCGCGTTGAACAAACCGTAAGTAACCGCCTCGCCCGTTTCAAAAGCGACAAGACTTCCCGTTTTACGGCGGGGGAAATCACCCTTATACGGTTGATATTCAAGGAATATGCTGCTCATTACGCCTTCGCCGCGGGTAAGCGTCAGAAGTTCGCTCTTAAAGCCGAAAAGTCCGCGCGACGGAATATCGAATTCAAGGCGCATTCTGTCGCCGATTGCCTGCATGTGTACGAGATCGCCGCGACGTGCGCCGACCGCGCCCATGACCGAGCCGTTGCAGTCGCCGGGGACGTCAATGACAAGCCTGTCGATAGGTTCAAGCAGGGTGTCGCCTTCCTTTTTGAAAAGGACTTTGGGCGTGGATACCGCAAACTCATAGCCTTCGCGGCGCATTGTTTCGATAAGAATGGAAAGGTGCATTTCGCCACGACCGGACACTTTGAAACTGTCGGTGCTGTCGGTGTCTTCGACGCGCAGGGAAACGTCTTTCAGAAGTTCGGAATAAAGCCTTTCTCTCAGGCGTTGGCTGGTGACGAATTTACCTTCCTTGCCGGCAAAGGGACTGTCGTTTACGGAGAAAGTCATTTGCACGGTGGGGTCGGTAATTTTGACGAACTCGCACGGTTCGGAGTTTTCGGGGCTTGACACGGTGTTGCCGATGTTGATGTTTTCGATGCCCGAAACGCATACGATGTCGCCGACCGCAGCCGCGTCGCAGGGAACGCGCTTTAAGCCTTCGATCTGATAAAGGTTGGCGATTTTGCTCTTATAAGGTTGAATGCGGTTGTGCCAGTCGCTGACGACGACGTCGGAGTTTGTCCTGATGACGCCTTGTTCGACGCGGCCGATACCGATACGACCGACGTAGTTGTTGTAGTCGATTGCGGAAATCAGCAGTTTTGCGGGTTTTTGGTCGTCGCCTTCGGGGCAGGGGATATGGCTCAGAATCGTTTCAAAAAGCGGGATAAGGTTTTCGCCTTCCGCGCCTTCGGTAAGGGTGCTTGTGCCTTTTCTGCCGCTGCAATAGACGATGGGGCTGTCCAACTGTTCGTCGGTGGCGTCAAGGTCAATCAAGAGTCCCAGAACTTCTTCCACGACCTCGTGAATACGCGCGTCGGGACGGTCGATTTTGTTTATGCAGATGATTATTTTAAGCCCGAGCGATAAAGCCTTTGACAAAACGAATCTTGTCTGGGGCATCGGTCCTTCGACGGCGTCGACAAGCAAAAGCACGCCGCTGACCATTTTCAGGACGCGTTCAACCTCACCGCCGAAGTCCGCGTGTCCCGGGGTGTCGATGATGTTGATTTTCACGCCGTTGTAATGGATTGCGGTGTTTTTCGCAAGGATTGTGATGCCGCGTTCGCGTTCAAGGGCGTTGCTGTCCATAACGCGATCTTCAACCTGCTGATTCTCGCGGAAGGTGCCGCCTTGTTTAAGCATTTCGTCAACCAGCGTGGTTTTGCCGTGGTCGACGTGGGCGATAATTGCAACGTTTCTTAAATCTGTTCTTTTCATATTATTATCTCTCGTTTGATTTTTGTATTATATACATATCTTAAAATAATAGCAAGGATATTAACCGCCCGACGCGAATTTTTTTGAAAAAATTAAGTTTTCGGCAAAAGAAAAGGGACGGAAAAACCCGTCCCCGGAATGGATATTCGTTTGTCAGCCGTCGATTTCGTCGGCATTTGTTTTCATATCGCCCATCCACTTTTTGAAAAAGTTTTTGACTCTGAACGCGACGCACCAGTCGCCCAGCATCGATATGCCGTGTACAAGCAGGAACACGCCCAGAAGTACCGTGAGATATATCGCGCCGCCGACGGGATTGAAGAACGCCAGCATACCGAAAACGATTTCGAATATCGAAGTTATCAGAAGTACCCACCAGTACGGCAGTTTGAGTCTGCCCGCGGCAATCGCCATCGACAATTCCGAAATGCCTTCGTAAATAAACCACATTGCGAAAATGAAGGGCAGGAAACCTGCGACGACGTTTTCGTTTGAAAGCATTATTATGCCGAGAATTGTCGTGATTATGCCGTCCGCAAGAAACGCTCCGCCGCCGAAAAGTCCGACCGTCGTGAAGAACATTGCGATTTCTACAACGCCGATTACGAGCACGATCGCGCCGATTACGTATGCGAGAGTCGTAAGCGTGGTGTCAACGGGCAATGCAAAGCACACGATACCCGCGGCAATCATCAGAATACTTGCTAAAAACCATAAAATTGAAGTTGATTTTTTCATATCGTTCACCTCTTTACGCCTGCATTATACAGCCGATGATTAGCAGTGTCAATAGGCGAGTGCTAATTTTTTTCGCAATTGTTAAAATTGATTTTTCCTGATAATAAATCTATCAATTTGATTTAATTTCCGTCGTTTAATTTCAGCATGAACGCGCCTTGCTTTGCGTGGCACAGCGGACATTCTTTCGGCGCGGATTCGGCGGTTGTTTCATAGCCGCAGCCCGAGCATTTCCATTTTACCGCTTTCGGGCGTTTATAAAGGGCGGAATTTTTCAACTGCTCGTGCAGGTCGAGAAAGAGTTTTTCGTGGCAGGTTTCAACCTGAATAAGGTTTTCAAAAAGCCCCGCGATATCCTTGAATCCTTCCTTTTTCGCGGTTTCCATAAATTCGGGATAGATTCTTTCCGCCTCGTTTTTTTCGTCTTCCGCGGCAAATGCAAGGTTGTCAAGGAGATTCCATTTTTGTTTGAAAGGGAAGCCCGCGGAAATATCGATGTTTTTGATGACGTTTTCGTCGGCGGTTTGCAGGAACGAATAAAGCATGCGCGCGTGATTGAATTCTTCGTAAACCACCTTGTCGATGATTTCGGACAACGCGACGTAGCCTTCGTTTCTCGCGCCGTATTCGATGAACATATATCTGACGTGAGCCTGACATTCGCCGGCAAACGCCCGCGCCAGATTTTCGTAAGTTTTGCTGTTTTTCAGATTTTTCATAAATACCTCCGAAAAAAGTATCCGCAAATTTACAAAAAATATACGGTCTTGCTTTCAAAGTATCAAAAGATGTGTTATACTAATCGCCGTTATGAGATATTTGTTTTTCGACATAGAGTGCAGCGAAGGTAAAAGTATGTGCAGTTTCGGTTACGTTCTGACCGACGAAAAATTCCGCATACTTGAAAAGGACGATATTCTGATGAACCCCGAGGCGATTTTCCATACGGGCGCCTGGGGCAAGAAAAACAGGGAAGCCTATCCCGGCATAGAAATGGCGTACCCGAAAGAAGTTTTTCTGAAAAGCCCGACTTTCCCCGCGCTGTACGAAAAAATCAAAGCGCTTATCGAATATAAGGATCAGACCGTCATCGGGTTTTCGCACAAAAACGACACCGTGTTTCTGGACAACGCCTGCAAGCGTTACAACCTGCCGTCAATAGATTACGACTTCGTGGACGTGCAGACAATTCATAAGGATTACAATAATCTCATAAACCCGTTCAGCACCGAAAAACTTGTGGAAGAACTGAACCTCGACGTCAACAAATACGTCCCGCATAAGAGCGACGATGACGCCGAAGTGTCGATGCTCGTCACCAAAAACTTTTGCGAAAAGCTGGGACTGTCGCTTAATAAACTTATCGCGCAGTATCCGAATTGTATGGGCGTTCATAAGGCATATAACACGGTTTATCTTTACAAAACGCGCGCAGAAAGCCTTATTTGTGCAATAAACCGCAACAGTACGTTGGGAAGCAATTTAATGCGCGGCAGTAATTTCAACAAATACAAACACTTTCTGGAAGACTTTATCGCGGATTCTTCGGTTGAAAAATCGTTGTCCGGAAAACACGTCGCGGTGTCCAGAAATTACTTTGACAATCACTTCCGCGAGATGTTGCTCATCGTCGAAAAAGTCCGGGACAGGGGCGGCGTTATGGAATCGCACGTCGGCCGCGCCGATATATTTGCGGGCAATCCATCAAAAGAAGAAGAAAGGGCGATTGAGTCCGCAGTCCGCCGCGGGAAAAACGTCCTTACCGTCACCGAGGACGACCTTTTCAAAATGCTTTCGATTGATAAAACACAATAGTTTTTTCAACCTTTATCACATATTAAGCATTTTTTTGCGAAATGCTTTTGACAAATGCAAACTCGTATGCTATTATAATTAAGCATCTTTTGTGACGCGTTTTCGGTTTAAGGAGAAATACCCAAGAGGCCGAAGGGGCTCCCCTGCTAAGGGAGTAGTACGTGAGAAGCGTAGCCAGGGTTCAAATCCCTGTTTCTCCGCCATAAAAACCCGACTTATTTTGTCGGGTTTTTATTATGCTCCGAAACAGGGATTTTGCACGATGCGGCGCATCGTGCCGCCTGCGGCGTGAATCCCGGCTCGCCAAAATGTCCGCAAGCGAAGAAAAGAAAAAGGCGAACGGTTTTCGTTTGACGAAAAACGGGGCGCAATAGGGCGCAAGAAGACTTGATAAAAAAAATTATTTGTGATAGAATGGTTGAAACATCAGAAAGGCACGGAGGTATCCGACCATGAAAATGAAAAACAATACGACCGGAAGCGCAAAGTGAACGAAACGTTCCTTTGCGTTTTTTTGTATTCAGAGGGAAGCCGTCGCGACGAATATAAAACGACAAGACAAATATAAATAAAAAAATCGAAAAGGCAGGTAAGCGGAAAATGGATAAACATATCGAACAATGCACGCACAGAGAAAAGGCGGATCTGGTTTTCAAAAACTGCAAAGCCGTGAACGTATTTATCGGCGAAATCGAAGAATGCGACATAGCGGTTTCGGACGGAATAATCGTGGGCGTCGGGCGATACGACGGCAAGAAGGAAATCGACCTTAACGGCGCGTACGTTTCCGCGGGGCTTATCGACACGCACTTGCACATTGAAAGCACGATGTTATCGCCCGCAAACTTTGCAAAAGCGGTGATGCCTTACGGCGTAACGACGTGCATAGCCGATCCGCACGAAATCGCCAACGTTTCGGGGATAGAGGGCGTCGAATATATGATAAAAGAGGCGAAAACCGTCCCGATGGACATAAGATTTATGTTGCCGAGCTGCGTGCCCGCGACGCCTTTTGAAGACAACGGCGCAACGATTGACGCGTCCGACACGGAAAAATTCATAAAAAATCCCGACATATACGGGCTTGGCGAATTTATGAACAGTCCTGCCGTCCGCGCGGGCGACGAAGAAGCGATGAGAAAACTGAAATGCTGCGCGGAAGAGGGCAAAATAATCGACGGGCATCTGGTAACCGCAAACGAGGACGACGTCAACGCATACGCGCTCAAAGGGATAAAAACCGACCATGAAAATGTCTGCGAAAAGGACGTCCTGGACAAAATCAAACGCGGATTTTACATTCAGATGAGAGAAGGCTCCTCAACCCGCAACATAAACGCGCTGGCGGGGGCGTTCACCGACAAAACGAAACGCAGGCTGTTGCTTTGCACCGACGATAAGCAGGTGAGCGATCTGAAAGAAAGGGGACACCTTGACAACAACGTAAGAATGCTTGTGAAAGCCGGGAAAAATCCTGTGGACGTGCTGACCGCCGCAACGCTGAACGCCGCCGAGTGTTACAAAACCGACGACCGCGGGGCAATCGCGCCGGGAAGAATCGCCGACCTTGTGGTGTTCGACGACCTGTACGATTTCAGACCGAAAGAAGTTTACAAAAACGGCGTGCTTGTCGCAAAAGACGGGAAAGCCCTGTTCGACGCGGAAAGCGTTTTCGACGCCGCCGTAAGAAACACGATGCATGCGGATTATATTTCCGAAGACAAACTGAAAATAAAATTAAAGTCGGACAACGTAAAAGTCATCGGTTTAATGCCCGACAACGTCGTTACGTTCAACAAAACGAAAAAAGTCAACGTCAGAAACGGCGAATATGCCAAAACCGAAGGGCTTAACAAAATCTGCGTTGTCGAAAGACACAAAAACACGGGGAAAATCGGGCTGGGACTTATGGAAGGATACGGTCTTAAAAACGCCGCCGTCGCGTTGTCGGTCGCGCACGACAGCCACAATATCATCGCAATCGGGGACAACGATAAAGATATGGCGGCTGCCGTCAACGAAATTATTCGCGCGGGCGGCGGAATGACCTTTTCAAGAAACGGCGTTATCGAAGAAACGCTGGAACTCCCCGTCGGCGGGATTATGAGCGACAAGGATCAGGAATACGTCTTTGAAAAAACCGAAATTCTGCGAAAAAAAGCGCGTGACGCGGGCGTGCCGGAAGAAATCGAACCGTTCATGTGCCTGTCGTTTATGTCGCTTGCGGTAATTCCCGAACTGAAAATTACGACGCGCGGGCTTTTTGACGTGATTAAATTCGATTTCACGCCGATTGAAGAATAACCACCTTATCTTCTCGCGAAACGAGAAAATATCGGCGTTTTGGCAACGCTTGTATTATTTTATTATTTGGCATATAAACGGAAAGTTAAAAGCGAAAACAAATTTAATCCACTTTATAATCCGCGCCGCGTGAAAAGTTTTTGAGATTTTTTAACTTTCACGCAACGACGCGGATTTTTTGTTGTCTTTATAGGTAGACGCAGCGTTTGATCGTCGACAAAATCGCAAACGGTTTTTCGACGTCGAAGGAGAAGCAAAATGAACGACCAAAAAATTATCGAATTGTTTTGGGAGCGGCACGAGAGCGCGATATCCGCCACGGCGGAAAAGTACGGGAAATACTGCCATACCGTCGCTTACAACATTCTTTTCAATCATTTCGATGCGGAAGAATGCGTCAACGATACTTACCTTGGCGCCTGGAACAGTATCCCCCCGCAAAAGCCCGGCAACCTGACGGCTTTTCTCGGAAAAATCGCCCGCAATCTCGCCATCAATCGCTATAAGCGGCAATCGGCTGCAAAGCGCGGAAAAGGACAGGTCGAAATCGTTTTGTCCGAGCTTGAAAACTGTATTCCCGATATTAAGGGCATCGAGGAGGCCGTGGACGAAGCGCATTTGGTGGCAGTGATAAACCGCTTCTTGCACGCCCAGCACAAGACGAAACGCAACTTATTCGTGCAAAGATACTGGTATATGTATCCCATTCGCGAAATCGCCGAAATGCACGATATGAGCGAAAGCAAGGTCAAATCCATTTTGTATCGTATGCGCGTCGAACTCAAAACAAATCTCGAAAAGGAGGAAAGCTACCTATGAAAAAAGAAAAATTACTGAACGCAATCGGTCAGATTGACGACAATTTAATTACCGAAGCAAAGCCCGAAGCGAAGGTGCAAAGAAAAAAGGTTAAACCTCAATGGTTTGCGCTGTTGGCGGCGTGTCTGGTGTTGGCGATTTGCATAAGTATCGTGACGCCGTTGTCGCTCGGCAACAAAGAAGCGGGCAAAGTCACGATGGAAATCAACCCGGGCGTCGAGTTCACGATCGCAAGAAACGGTAGCGTAAAAGCGGTGCGCTTTTTGAACGACGACGCGGAAGACGCCCTTGGCGCATTAACGCTGAAAGGACAAGATTTGAGAACCGCGGTCGCGCTGGCAATCTCGGCGTACAAGGCGAGCGGTTATATGGACAGAAACGACACCGTTTTGGTCTCGTTCAACAAACAACTTAGCGAAAACAAAAAACTGCAAAAATCGGTGTCCGAGAACGTGCAGTCCGCCCTTGAAGAAACCGACGCCGTGAGAGTTTTGGTGTTCGTCAACGAGTCGGAAAGTAAAGAATCCGCCGAAATCGCTAAAAAGTACGGCGTATCGCAAGGCAAAGCCAAACTTATCGCCGACGCAAAGAAAAACACCAGCATGTCCGAAGAAGAACTTGCAAATCTGCCCCTTGACGAGCTTGTCGGATTGCAGAAAGATATCAATTCCAAAATTATCGGTTCCGACTATATCGGATTTTTAAAAGCCAAAGAGATCGCATTAAGTGACGCCGGCTGCACAACGAGAGTGGAGTTTACCGAAGCAAGGCTTTTCGATACCGGCGCGAAATATCCTTATTATCGCATCGTGTTCAACGACAAACACACGCAGTGGACATACTATATCAACGCGATCAACGGCGACATTCTTGACAAAAACGAAGTGGCTTTGTTCATATCTTTGGAAGAAGCGCAAAGCATCGCTCTGAAATTCGCGGGGCTTGCCGATAACGCCGAAGAAAAAGTCGTGTTTACCAAAGAAGAATTGAGCCGCAATTCGGGACGCCCGTGCTGGGTTCTGGAATTTTATACGACAAAGTTCCAATACTTTTTCAAAATCGACGCCAAAACCGGCGAGGTGTTCTTTTTCGAATACCATATCGACATAAGGGAAGCAAAAGAAATCGCAGCGAAAGACGCCGGTGTCTTTGAGGAATTTTCAAAGCTCACGTTCACCATTGAAGAATACGTCGGCGGCGGCATTAAAACTCCGTATTTCTACCTCGTGTTCAACGACAAAAACACGCAGTGGACTTATCGTATCGACGCAACCTTGGGCCACGTGCTTGACAAGAGCGAAGTCGCGTTACCCATCCCGTTGCAGAAAGCAAGAGAAATCGCGTTGAAAGACGCCGGTATCACGGACGAAAACGAAGTTACTTTCACAAAGGAAGAACTGAACAAATCTCCCGAACGCCCGTGCTGGATTATTGAGTTTTACAACGAAAATTATCAATACTCTTACGTCATCGACGCCGAAACGGGAGAAATCGTATTCAGCACCCGTTACGTGAGCATGGAGAAAGCCAAAACGATCGCGCTGCAAGATACGAAACTTTCCGACGGCAGCAAGGTTGTCTTCACCGTGGAAGAACTGGTTGCCGGCGGCATTAAAACCCCGTACTATCTGTTCGTGTTCAACGACGGGAAAACGCAGTGGACTTACCGCATCGACGCGACGGACGGCAGCATTATGTACAGCAATGCGGAAACCCTTATGATTTCTTTGGACAAGGCAAAAGAGATTGCGCTTGCGGACGCGGAAATTCCGAAAGGAGTCGAAGTCGTGTTTACCACAGAAGTGTTGAGCAGAAATTCGGGACGTCCGTGCTGGGTTCTGGAATTCTACATCGAAAAGTACCAGTTCAGCTATAAAATCGACGCAAAGACCGGCGAAGTGATTTACAACCGCAGATATATCAATATCGAAAGAGCAAAGGAAACCGCTTTGCAGGACGCCGCGATCGAAGAAAACGGCAAGGTCGTCTTCACCGTGGAAGAGCTGGTTGACGGCGGCATCAAAACCCCGTATTTCAATCTCGTGTTCAACGACGGACAAACGCAGTGGACTTACCGCATCGACGCGACAAACGGCGGAATCATTCACAAGGAAGATAAAGCGTTAAGATAAACCGACGGCGCGAAAAGCAACAAAAACGGAGATTCGTTTCCACAAATCTCAGTTTTTCATTGTCAGATAAAAAGCCGTTCGCCCGAAGAATTTTCGGGCAGAAATCCGTTTGTTGCAAATTTGTGACAATTCTGACGCAATCGTGCGGGGAAGTCGGTTTTATTATCTGGTAAAATTATTGTGTGCGTTCTGAAAGCACAAAAATGAATTTAATCGCCGTGCGGCGTTTAAATAATAAAACAAAAGGAGCAAAAAAATGAAAAAATCATTCATTATGACAATTTCGCTGGTTTCCGTACTTGCGATATGTATGGCGGTTTTTGCGGCATGCGGGAAAAAACACAACTTCTCAAAAACCTATACCTACGACAACGAGTATCACTGGCACGCTTGCACCGATAAGGATTGCAAGGAAGTGAAAGACAAGGCGAAACATACCTACGGCAAATGGGAAGTAACGAAAAAACCCACCGCAACCGAAAATGGCGCGAGAACCCGTTACTGCACCGTCTGCAAAAAGAAACATACAGAAGAGATCGCCGCTCTTCAAGCCAACCCCGTAACCCTGAAAGAAGGCGTTATGCTTGACAAGAAGTACGACGGAAAAGCCGTGACGTTCACGAAAGAACAATTCAATTTCAAGGGAAACGGCGCGGTCACTTTCATGTATAAAGCCGGCGAAAGCGAATGGACTGCGGAAGCCCCCATGGCAGTCGGCACGTACAAAGTGAAAGTCATGGTTGCCGAAACCGAAATGTATCAGGCGGGCGTTGCCGAATTCGATTTCGAAATCAAAAAAGGCGACAACATGATTACCTTGAAAGACGGCGCAATGCTGGGCAAAGCTTATGACGGAACCGCCGTTGAAATCACCAAAGAAAAGTTCAACGTGATGGGCACCGGTGAAGTAACGTTCATGTTCCAGAAAGACGGTGAAAGCGAATGGACTGCGGACGCTCCCATGGCGGTTGGCATGTACAAAGTGAAAGTCATGGTTGCCGAGTGCATGAACTACAATGCGGGCGAAGCAACATTCGACTTTGAAATCAAGAAAGCAGACAACACGATTACCTTGAAAGAAGGCGAAATGTTGGGTAAGACTTATGACGGAACCGCTGTTGTAATCGCCAAAGAACAGTTCAACATAATGGGTACCGGCGAAGTAACGTTCATGTTCCAGAAAGACGGCGAAGAAACGTGGTCGGCGGACGCTCCCATGGCGGCCGGCATGTACAAAGTGAAAGTCATGGTTGCAGAAACCGAAATGTATCAGGCGGGCGAAGCAATGTTCGACTTTGAAATCAAGAAAGCAGACAACACGATTACCTTGAAAGACGGCGCAATGCTGGGTAAGACTTATGACGGAACCGCCGTTGAAATCACCAAAGAAAAATTCAACATAATGGGCACCGGTGAAGTAACGTTCATGTTCCAGAAAAACGGTGAAGAAACTTGGACGGCGGACGCTCCTATGGCGGCCGGCATGTACAAAGTCAAAGTCATGGTTGCCGAATGCATGAACTACAATGCAGGCGAAGCAACGTTCGACTTTGAAATCAAGAAAGCAGACAACACGATTACCTTGAAAGAAGGCGAAATGTTGGGTAAGACTTATGACGGAACCGCTGTTGTAATCGCCAAAGAACAGTTCAACATAATGGGTACCGGCGAAGTAACGTTCATGTTCCAGAAAGACGGCGAAGAAACGTGGTCGGCGGACGCTCCCATGGCGGTTGGCATGTACAAAGTGAAAGTCATGGTTGCCGAGTGCATGAACTACAATGCGGGCGAAGCAACATTCGACTTTGAAATCAAGAAAGCAGACAACACAATCACGTTGAAAGAAGGCGAAATGCTGGGCAAAACTTTTGACGGAAAAGCCGTTGAGATTACCAAAGAAAAGTTCAACATAATGGGCACCGGTGACGTAACGTTCATGTTCCAGAAAGACGGTGAAAGCGAATGGACTGCGGACGCTCCCAGTGAAGTCGGCAAATACAAAGTGAAAGTCATGGTTGCCGAGTGCATGAACTACAATGCAGGCGAAGCAACGTTCGACTTTGAAATAACCGCTGCGGCAGAAGGTGGCGAAACCAAGTAATTAATTCTTTTTTATACCAATTCTTTTCCTATATCCTTATTTTACGTTTTTCGGAGTGCGGCGCATTTTATATGCGCCGTGCGACGGAAAATGTTGCAATATTGTTGCAAAAGAACCGCAGGTTTTCGGGGATTTATGCTTTCGGGATAAGATATGATTAAATTGTAAGCGACGGGCTTGCAAATAATCAAAAAGGAGCATATGCCAATGAAAACCGAAAAAACAATGAAAGCAAAAAAGATAACGTTACTTTCCGCCGTCGTTGCGATCGCCGCCGTGGCAATCACGCTTACGGCAGTTCTTTTGCCGAAATATAAGGTCACGAAAGCATCAACGGGGAACGAAAAGAACACCGCCGAAATAGAACGGACGATTTCACAAATCGAAAGTTTGGAGGCGGAATATCAGAAATCGTTTGACGAAAACGCCGCGCTTTGGGAAAAGTACTTTGCAGAGTTCCAAAAACTTGACGAAATTCCCGAAAATTTTGACGAAAGGGCGTTCATCAAAGAATTGAAAACTCTCACCGACGACGAAAAGACCGCGCTTTTGAAAAACGTTGACGCGCTTGACGCGCTCGACGAGAAACTTGACAAGCTTTACGATGAACTGTATGATAAAGACGAGGACGTTCTTTACAACGATTGCAAGGACGGCTCCTGCGGCTTTTCTGGAAACGGATGCGGCGAGTACGACGTACTTTTTATCGAATGCGATGAAAATTGTTTCGCTGAAAACTGCGGAAAATAAATAAATAAAACCCACCAAAACATATCTTTGCAAAAGGCGCCGCGCATAGCGACGCCGATTGCGCGCGAGAGGGAATATGGCGTACAGAATTTACGTTGCCGACGACGAAAAAAACATAAGGGATCTTTTGAAAAACTTCCTTCAAAGCGACGGGTACGAAGTGAGCGCGTATGACACGGGCGATCTTCTTCTTGCCGCGTTTGAAAGGGAGCCTGCCGACCTTGTCATTCTTGACATTATGATGCCCGGGCGCGACGGAATCGAGTGCGTGAAAGAATTAAGAAAGTATTCGGACGTACCGATAATCCTTCTTACCGCCAAAGACGGCGAGCTTGACTACGTCAACGGGATAACGCTCGGCAGCGACGATTACCTTACCAAGCCGTTCCGCCCGACCGTGCTTTTAATGCGGGTGAAAGCCCTTTTGAGAAGGGCTGAAATGAGCGGCGACAAAAAGTCGAAAGGCAAGGTTTTGAAACATGCCGATTTAACGTATTCGGAAGATGAACATTCTGTTTTTGCCGATAAAACCGTCGTTCCGTTGACAAAAACCGAAATGAGCCTGCTGGCGTTTATGATGGAAGAGCCGCAGAAAACCCATTCCCGCGACAGCCTCCTGGACAAAATCTGGGGCTTTAACGAAGACACCGAAACGCGCGCCATTGACGAAACTGTAAGGCGGATAAGAAAAAAATTGTCCGCGGCAAAAAGCGTCGTAACCATAGAAACCGTGTGGGGATACGGATACAAACTAAGCGCGGCGGTGAAAGACGAATGACAAAAATCAAACTGAAAATACTGCTGACGTGCTTATGTTCGGTCGCGCTTATCCTTTGCACTTTGCTTGTCGTCGTAAACGTCGTTGTCCCGAAAAGTTTGGAAAATCAGGCAAAAAAGGCGATTGAACAAGAAATCGGCGAAAATCACGACGACGAAAAGTCGGGCATGAATTTTCTGAGTTCGAGCGTTTCGTATCTGGAAATCGGCGGGGCGAACGAAGACCTTGTATATCTCACCGAAACGGAAAAAGCAGTGCTGGCGTTTTGCAACGATAAAAAGCCCGTCCGAAACGAGTTTTACAGAATGAAAGAAAAAAACCGCGACGTTGTTCTGGCGGTTTATTCGTTCGATGCCGACTCACCGGATAAATACGAGTACGTTTTGTACGTCGATATAAAATCAATATTGAATTACGTCCGCTGGCTCAACCTGTTGTTTTGCATCGCGGTGATAATCGTGGGCGCGGTGATATGCGCCATCGGCTTAAAGCTCGGCAAGACAATCGAATCGGCGCAGGAGATAAGGCAGTCGTTTTTCCAGAACGCCTCGCACGAGCTGAAAACACCGCTCATGGCGATTCAGGGCTATGCGGAAGGAATACAGACGGGGGTTCTCCCGATAAAAGAATCCGCCGGCGTTATTCTGGAAGAAAGCGACAGAATGACTGAACTTATCGAAGAACTGCTGGCATTGTCGAAAATCGACTCCGCACAGGCAAAACCGGAGTTTCTGGAAACCGACGTAAACGAAATAATAAAAAGCGTCGCAAATTCGTTTGCGCCCGTCTTTGAAAACAGTCATAAGACGCTTAAAACCGAACTTTCCTGCGAGGCGGTGGTTTTGTGTGACGAAAAGCAAATACGAAAAGCCGTTTCAAATCTCATATCCAACGCGTTCAAATTCTGCAAAACGACGGTGACCGTCGCTTGCGTAAACGAAAACGATAAAACGATAATCGCGATTTCCGACGACGGCGACGGCATTGACAAGGACGATCTCCCGCACGTTTTTGAAAGGTTTTACACGGGCAAAAAGGGAAATACCGGCATAGGGCTTGCTCTCACAAAGGAAATAATCAAAATGCACGGCGGGGAAATCCGGGTGCACAACGAAAACGGGGCGGTTGTCGAAATAACGCTCGGAAACGTAAACGGCAGAAAGAACCGCGAGCACCTTTGAGATGCGAAAGCAACGCCTTACGGACATACCGCGACAAATTGACAAAAACGAAGTTTTGTGATAAAATATTCATACCTAAAACAGGAAGGAGCAAACGACAATTATTTTTAATCGGAAGTTTTAACCCCGCGACGGAGGTAACAGCCTATGAAAAGAATTATCAAAGCGCAATCGGAATAAATTTTATTTCCTTGCGCTTTTTTGTTGCAGAAAACCGAAAAAGTCCTTGAAAAGCAAGTACGGATTATCTTTTGACAGGAATCTAAAAGGAGAAGAAAAATGGAAAAGTGTCTTGCAATCGACATCGGAGGATCAAAAGTTCTGGTGGGCGTCGTTGACGAAACGGGCATTGTCGTCGAATACGATCGCAAAGAATATTCGTCGGCTTATTCGCTTGAAACGCTGTATGCGGACGTAAAACGAATGGCTGCGCCGTATATGGAAAAATACAAGCCCGAAATATGCGGCGTTTCGTTGCCGGGGCCGGTGAACGGCGATACGGGCGTATGTCCGCTCGCGCCTTTTTTGGGAATAAGGGATTGGCACGCGGCGGAAGACCTTAAACAAATTCTTGGAATCCCGGTGTATGCCGAAAACGACGCGAACGCTTGCGCCGTTGCCGAGAAAGTTTTCGGAAAGGCGGCGGACGTCGACGATTTTATGTGGATTACCGTCAGCAACGGAGTGGGCGGCGCGCTGTATCTGAACGGAAGCCTTTACGTCGGGGCGAACTTTTGCGCCGGCGAATTCGGGCATATCAGAGTCGAAGAAGACGGAAAGGCTTGTACCTGCGGGAAGAAAGGCTGTCTGGAATCGGTGGCGTCGGGACGGGCGGTTTCCGCTTATTACAAGGAAAAAACGGGGCAGGACAGGACGGCGAAAGAGATTGGCGCGCTTGCAATCGAGGGCGATGAAATCGCAGTTGCGGCATACAGGCGCGCGGCAAAAGCACTGGGTGCGGTCATAGCAAAAGCCGCGACTCTTCTTGATGTGAACGTTTGTTATCTTGGTGGCGGAGTATCCCAAAGCCTTGACCTGTTCAAAGATGACCTTATCGCAGAAATCAATGATAAACTGTTTCTTCCGATTGATAAAACCGTCAAAATCGAATATTCGGGGCTTGGATACTATGCGTCCCTGTGCGGCGCGGCGGCGGTTGCTTTTTCAAGAGTCAAAAAAGAATACGGGCATTATGTCGGCGAATACTTGTCCGCGTCGGCGGATTGCCTGTCACGCGTAAACGCATCGTCCGTGGCGGAAGTCGTCGGGCTCATACTGAAAACCGACAAAGCGGGCGGCACCGTGTTTACCGTCGGAAACGGCGGAAGCGCCGCAACGGCTTCCCATATGGCAAACGACCTTGTCAAAGGATGCAGGGTGGGAGATTCGCCCGGGATACGGGCAATTTGCCTGTCCGATTCCACACCCGTCGTAACTTGTCTTGCCAACGATTTTTCGTACGATGATATTTTCAAAGTTCAACTTGAAACGCTGGCGAAAAAAGGCGATTTGTTGTGCTTGTTCAGCGGCAGCGGAAACTCGGAAAACGTTGTACGAGCGGCGGAATACGCAAAATCCGCGGGCGTTTTAGTCGTCGGTTTTCTGGGGAGAGACGGTGGGCGCGCGGCGCAATATTGCGACTGCATAATTTTGGCGGAAACGAATTCGATGGAAATTATCGAAGACGCGCATCTTGCGACGGAACACGCGATTGTCGTCGCGATAAGAGAATGTATCGCAGCCGAAAAATAAACGAAAAAAGGGGGGATTATGAACGACGTGAAAACTTATTGGTATAAAGACGCGGTCGTATATCAAATTTACCCGCGCAGTTTCTGCGACAGCAACGGAGACGGCATCGGCGACATTCGCGGTATTATTTCAAAAGCCGATTACCTTGCCGATCTCGGCGTGGACGCAGTATGGCTTTCTCCTTGTTATCGCACGCCGAACGACGATAAAGGCTACGACATCAGCGATTATCGCGACATAAATCCGGAATTCGGCACTCTGGACGACTGGAAAGAAATGGTCGAAGAACTTCATAAGCGGAACATACGCGTTATTATGGACCTTGTCGTCAATCATTGTTCGGACGAGCATTTCTGGTTTCAGGAAGCAAAAAAGTCAAAGGACAATCCGTATCGCGATTACTTTATCTGGCGTCGCGGAAGGGGAAAGGACGGCAAAAAACCGCCCAACAACTGGACTTCGCGGTGCGGCGGCTCCGCCTGGATGTACGACGAAACGACCGACGAATGGTTTTTACATCTTTGGAGCAAAAAAGAGCCTGATCTTAACTGGGAAAATCCCAAACTTCGTGAAGAAGTCCACGATATCGTAAGATACTGGCTCGACCTCGGTTGCGACGGTTTCCGCTGCGACGTAATCACGTATTTGTCCAAAACGTACAATCCCGACGGAACGATTCCGAACGGCAAATGGCGCATTGCGCTTCGCGGCGACGAACTGTTTCTGCACGGTCCGCGAATCCACGAGTTTTTAAGGGAACTTAACGAAAAAGTATTGTCGCACTACGATTGCATGACGGTCGGCGAGGCGACGGGAGTAACCGTCGAACAAGGAATTCTGTACACCGGCGAGGACAGGAAGGAATTGGACACGCTGTTCCAGTTTGACCACGTGGAAAGCGACGCGGTACTTCACGTTATCCCGAAATGGTTTTCCTTGCCGAAATTCAAAGCGGCAATGTCGCGCTGGCAGACGGGAATGTATAAGAAAGGATGGAACGCGCTTTATTACGAAAATCACGACCAGCCTCGTTCGCTTCCGCGGTTTACCGGGAAATTCGGAGAAAAACGAAAGGAAGCGGCAAAAATGCTTGCAATGTCCCTTTTCTTCATGCAGGGTACGCCGTATATTTACGAGGGGCAGGAACTAGGAATGTCCAACTATAAGTTCAAAAGCGTGTCCGAAATGGACGACAATTTTGCGATTGCTTATTATAATATCGTAAAAAGAGTCATCGGTCCTTTTGCAAAGCCGCTGTTTATGTACGTTATGAACAGAAGAAGCCGCGATCAAGGTCGTTTTCCCATGGCGTGGAGCGGCGGAGAGAACGCAGGGTTTACCACGGGAACGCCGTGGCTTCTGATTCATCCCGATTTCCCGGAAATTAACGTTGAAAGCGAGGCGGCGGACGAAACGAGCGTCCTGAATTTTTATAAAAAACTCATTGCGTATCGCAAGGGGAACGAGATTATCAGAAACGGCACGTTCAGGGAATATTTCAAAAAACATCGCTCGCTGTACGTATACGAAAGAGAGTACGACGGGAAAAGATTGTTGCTGATTCTTAACTTTAAGAACAAAAACGTACCGTTTAAGTTGCCGAAAGGTTATTCGTTCAACAACGCAAAGGTTGTTATGTCAAACTACGACAACATGAGAAAACTTGAAGAAACGACGCTTATGCCGTACGAAGCGATTGCTTTTGAGGTAAATTGAAAAGTCGGTAAATAACAAATAAGGAGAATAAATATGACGGACGAAAAAGAGAAAATTAACCTTTCCGCATTGTTCAGAATCGGCTACGGGCTGTACGTCCTGACCACCAACGACGGAAGAAAAGACAACGGCTGCATCGTAAACAGCGTAATGCAGGTCACAAGCAATCCGTTGCGAGTTGCCGTTTGCGTAAACAAGCAGAATTACTCGTGCGGGACGATTCGGGAAACGCTGAAAATGAACGTCAACTGCCTGTCGGTCGACGCGACCTTTGACGTGTTCAAAAGATTCGGTTTCCAAAGCGGCAGAACCGTCGATAAGTTTTTCGGAGAAACGCCGAAAAGGAGCGAAAACGGGCTTGTCGTAATGCCGGAGTTTTGCAACGCGTTCATATCCCTTGCGGCGGAGCAGATAATCGACCTCGGCACGCACGATATGTTCGTTTGTTCCGTCGAAGAAGCGGCGGTGTTTTCCGATCTCGACACGCTGACTTATACGGAATATCAGAAAAACGTGAAGCCGAAGCCCGTCGCGCCAAAGAAGAAATCGTACGTTTGCAAAGTGTGCGGCTACGTTTTCGAGGGCGAAGAACTGCCGCCCGACTTCATTTGTCCGATATGCAAGCACGACGCGTCGGCGTTTGAACTTATGAAATAAATCAAATACAAATAAACCAAAAGGAGAAAGAAAATGAAAAAGTACATTTGCGAAGTATGCGGTTGGGTATACGACGAAGAAAGTTGCAAAGAAAACGGGATTCCGCTTGTCGAGTTTGAAGACTTGCCCGACGATTTCGTCTGTCCCGTATGTGGAGTCGGAAAAGAATTGTTTTCCGAAATAAAATAGGACAAAAATGAAACACAGGAAAAAAACGATAATCCTTCTTCTGACCATGGCGTTGACGTTGTTTTCGTCGGCCGTATTCTCGCCGCCCGCCGTCTCGGAAGCGAATTCCGCGCCGAGAGAAACGAAAGGCTACGATTCAAGCGGGGTTATCGTCAAGACCGAAAACAGCCCGATAGTCGTCGACAAGGAAGAACTGACATTTCATATTTATTCCGCCGACCGATTTATTCCCGTGCAGGAATACGTCAGGCGGGGCATAGTTACAGCCGAATACACTTTCCGCAATCCGACAAATCTGATTGTCGAAACAAGATGCCTGTTTCCTTTCGGATTCGTTCCGTACGACGAATCGCAGACCGAGGCGGACAAGGAATACTTTAAGGTAAAAACAAACGGAAAAGACGCGGACAAAACAATCCGTCATACTTATAAGGCGGATCCCTTTGCAAAATTCGACCTTGAAGAGGACCTTCGATACTTTTCTGACGACTTTATCGCCGACGATACTCTTTCAACAGATTTGATGGTTTACGAATACGTTTTGGACGTTAAAGGTGCAAACGGAAAATTGCCGACGTACGTCAAGTTTTCGGACAACGTGAAAAACCTTAAATACATAGTGGCGGATAATTACGTCAAATACGAAAAAAACGGGGACATAATGGAACTTGTCGCATGGCAGGACGGACTTAAAAACGGGCAGCTGACGCTGGCGTTTGTCGGGGAAGACGTTACTGATATCGAAAGCAAATTCAGTTTCTTTGACGACAAGTGGAAAAGCGTCGGGGGAAGCGTCGTCAAAGGGAAGAAGGTCGAGTATAATTTCAAAGATTACGCCCTGAAATTCAGACCGGCGGGAAGCGAAGTCAGCGACGTAGACTGGTACAACGCGACGGTTGCGATGATTAAAAGCATGATGACGACGGTAATCGGAGTGTGGAAACATTCGCTAAGCACGCGTTTGTTCCGATGGTACGATTACACTCTTACGTTCGCGCCGGAAGAAACGCTTGTCAACACTGTATCCGCGCCGCTTTATCCGTCGGCAACCCGCAATTACGTGCCGCCGGTGTATTCGTACACTTATCTTTTAAGTCCCGCGGCGGGCTGGGCGGATTTCAACAACCTTACGATACGGATATATACGGACATGTACTTATTAAGGGGCGAAACGCGAAAGAGCATGACAAATCCGGACGGCTCGGTTACCGTAACGGGGGAAACCGTCGACTTCGCAAAGGACGGCGGGGTTTACGAGGCGCGGTTTGAAAAACTGCCCGACGGCGATCTCACGCTTTTCCTTTGCGCGTCGGAAAATCCCGAAAGGTACAAGCCGCCGCTTGGAAAGGTGACCAAAATCATCATAATATTGTCCACGGGCATCGGGTTGATTGTTATCGCGACGATAATACTTGTCGTTACCGTCAAAAAACAGAAAACAAAAGGAAAGAAAAGATAAAATCAGAAAAAGGGGAACGCGTACGGCGGATTATTCCTGTTCCGAAACGGGGGCGGGGATTTCCGCGTCGGCGCGTTTTTTGCGTGTGACAAAAAATATGATAATCGCCGCAACGAGCGTCAGCATTTCGGCGGCGGGCGTTGCGAGCCAAAGCCCCGTGATTTTCCAAAGATGTGCGAAAAGATAAGCAAGCGGAATAATCAGCACGACTCCGCGCAGCAGGGTGATGATTTGCGAACATACGCCTTTGTCGGACGCCGAAAAGTATGACGAAAATAACAGATTGAATCCCGAAAACAGCGAAGAAATGAAATACAGTTTTATGCCGGTCGTGGCAAGTTTTTGAAGGTCTTCCGCTTTTTCCGTGTTGAAGATTGCCGCGATGCCGTCCGCCGAGAAAAACAGAATAACGTACAGGACGGCGGCGGTCGCGCCGATTGTAATCAGGGCGTATTTCAGCACCTGTCGTATTCTCGTGAAATCGTGCTGCCCGTATGAAAAACTGATTATAGGCTGGGTGCCCGACGAAATCCCGTTGAAAATCGCGTTTATCACGTAAAACACGTTGACGACGATGGCGAACGCCGCAACCGCCGTATCCCCGCCAAGCGACTTGAACAACTTATTGATGAGCATCATCACGAGTCCGAAGCCGAACTCCGCAATGAACGACGCAAGTCCCAGCGAGATTATCTCGCCGAACACGCGAAGAGATAGTTTCGTCTTTTCAAGACGGAACGTGTTTTTCTTTCGGAAGAAGAAAATCATCAGAATAAGCATGCTTATTACGGGCGAAATGCCTGTCGCAAGGGCGGCGCCGAGCATGCCGAGTTTGCACGGGAAAATAAAAACGTAGTCGAAAACGATATTGAAAAGGTTGCCGAGAAGCGACGCGGTCATCGCAAGTCTGGGCGCGCCGTCGTTGCGTATGAAGTTTTGCAGAACGTTGTTGAACATAAAAAAGGGCGCAAAGCAAAGTATAATCTGCACGTAGGTCTTGCTCCCCGAAAAGGTTTCGCCGTCCGCGCCGAGAAGCGACGCCACGGGACCGCTTAAAAACGCGCCGAGAAGCACGAATACGACCGCAAAACACGCGACGACAAAAACGGTGTGAGTGAACACTCTGTTTGCGCTTTTGACGTCCCTCGCGCCTTTGTATATGGCGAATTTCGTGCTTCCGCCGATGCCGAACATAAGACCGATTGAAAAAACGATACTGAACGAAGGCATTGCCAGATTCAACGAGGCAAGCCCGGTCTTCCCGAGACTCAAAGAGATGAAAAACGTGTCCGCCAGAATATAGCAGGACAGCCCGATCATGGCAATCACGTTTGCCGACACGTATTTAAAAAATTCTTTCAAGGTCTGGTTTTTCATTTTTCTCCACAAATAAAAAAGCGCCAGGTTGCATCTTCAAAGGCCTAACGATGCAATTTGACGCGCTCACCCGGCGGCGAGATTATTCATTTGATTGCATTATATAGAAGTAAACGGCGGTTGTCAACGAGATTTTGCCGAAATTTTTGAAAGACCGTTGCCGTGAAAATACCGCTAAAAGTGAATAAATTATTTTCAATCGTTGTAAATAAGGATTTTTCGTGGTAAAATATCTTTGATTGAAAATTTTAAGGAGCTTATATGAAAGTTTGCATTTACGGAGCGGGTTCGCTCGGAACGGTACTTGGAGCATACGTCGCGAAAAGCGGCGAGGAAATCGACCTTGTCAACAGGAACAAAGCGCACGTTGCCGCATTGAAAGAGAACGGCGCAACCATCACGGGGACAGCGAATTTCAACGTGAAAGTCAACGCGATGCTGCCCGAAGAAATGAAGGAAAAATACGACATAATTTTCCTTATGACAAAACAGCTCAACAACAAAGAAGTCGTGAAAACGCTCACAAACTTTTTGGCGGACGACGGCGTAATCTGTACGATGCAAAACGGTCTTCCGGAACACAGCGTGTCCGAAATAATCGGCGAAGACAGGACGTACGGTTGTGCAATCGGCTGGGGCGCGCAAATGACCGCTCCCGGCGTCAGCGAACTCACGTCGGAACCCGACGCTTTGGTTTTCGCGCTCGGCGCACTCAATAAAAAAGCGCAGGAAGACAAGCATTTCAAGGAAATCGTCCGCATACTGTCCATTATGGGTAAGGTTGAGGTTGAAGACAATTTCATAGGGGTAAGGTGGTCAAAACTTCTCGTAAACTCCGCATTCAGCGGAATGTCGGCGGTGCTCGGCTGCAATTTCGGCGAGGTCGCGGACAACAAAAAAAGCAGACTTTGCGCGCAACGCATCATAAAAGAAATCATCGACTCAACCCGCGCGGGCGGCATTCATATTGAGCCGATTCAGGGCAAAGACGTCGTAAAACTTCTGGATTACAACAACCCGATCAAACAAAAAATCTCGTTTGCGATAATTCCCGTCGCAATCAAAAAACACCGCCTTATCCGCGCAAGTATGTTGCAGGATATCGAAAAAGGCAAACCTTGCGAGGTCGAGGCAATCAACGGCGTCGTGAGCGAGTACGGAAGAAAGGTCGGCGTGCCGACTCCCGTCAACGACAGGGCGGTCGAAATAATCCGCGGCATCGAAGAAGGCAAGTACAAACCGTCTTTCGACAATCTGAAACTTTTCGACGACGTTCTTAAAAAGAAGTAACCGCAAAGTCAAAATATCTCGAAAAACAAGGCAGGCGATTTTCGTCTGCCTTTTTCGCGACTTACAACAAAAGTAGGGAATACGAGGTTTTGGACAAAGAAACAAAAACATTGACAATGTAAGCGTACGACAATATAATTATTGTTAGAAGAAAATTTAGGGGGGAAATATGGAAAGCACGAAAGTTTGTATGAAGTGAGGGAAAGAGATTCCTGCGGAATTTATTTTTTGCCCGTTTTGCGGTGCGGATCAAACCAGAAAAACATGCAAAAAATGCGGAGCCGCTCTGCTGGACGGTGCGGTTTATTGCGGCGTTTGCGGCACAAAAATCGAAAGCGAATCACCTGTTCAAAGTGTTCAGACGGAAAGTTTTGTGACGCCTGAAAATGAAAACGAAGAAGTCGTTTGCGCGCCTGTCCAAGCAGAAAACATTGCAACTCAACCCGTCGCTTCGACAGCCGAAAAAACGGAAACGAGCGACGATTTGCCAAGTAGCAAGCACCAAAACAAACGCGGCGTTTTCGACAAAAACAAGGCTTTAAGTATTGCAAAAAGTGCGATAATCCTTGTTTTTTGCATAATAATGTTTGGTCTTGCTTTTGGCCCGACGGCGAAATTCAAAATATACATCAACACGTCAACTGCAAGCGGACAGGCAAAAACCGATTACTTGTCAACAGTTGACGGCATTACGCTTATGAATGCAACAGCCCGTCATTACAAGCAGGGCAAGGACGACGTGAAAATCGAAAAACTCAAAGACAAGATTTATGAGGTTTCCGATGAATTTGAAAGAAAACTTTCCGGTTGTTATAACGAAAATACCGGCAGATATAATATCGACGACGATACCGCAAAGTTTATAGGGAAAGCGGCGATTGCTTGGCAAGCATACGGATTGTCTTTCGATGAACAAAGCGGTTCTGTCGAAAGCGACAACGCAATTGTTTTCGGGTTGACAAGTTTGTTGTATATTTTGTTTGCGTCTTCGATGCTGATTTGCGCGATTATTTATTTTGTTTTTACGCTTACGGGAAGAGGAAAAGACATAGAGAAATTCGTTTATGCGTTGCCGATGTTTTTGTTTTTCGCGCTGGCACTGTCGTTTATAAGCGGAGTGTTCAATAAAAACGCAAACGGTGTGAATCTGGACGTAATATACGGCGAAGTAGCGGCTTCGGGAGTGTTGATCGTTACAATGCTCTTTTCGGTAATGTCGACTGTTGCGATTCTCGTTGCAGACGCGTTAAAGAAAACAAAAAGCGGTTATTCCGTGAAAAAACAAGCGATTAAGTTTTTGCCCGTCGCGCTCATTCTTATCGTATGCGCTTGCACGTTCGCGCCGAGCGCAAAAAGCACGCTTATTGCAAAAACGTCCAACACTCAAAGCGAAATGTTCACAACCGATTTTTATAATGATTTCACGTTATCAAGCGTTTTGAGTAAAGGCGAAAAGGAGATACGGAAAGAGTTTTTTGCGGGGAAAACTCCCTATGACGAATTTGATTATTATGCGGCGAAAATCAAAAAAAACAACGATGAGTTTATTGAACTTTTGAATATGGATAGGCCGTCGCAGTTATTAAGGTCGGTTCGATACAGCTGGGCGCGCGCCTACTCTGCCGATAACATTGAGTCGGGATTACTTGCACAGGCGCAACCCGAGGCGACAGCGGCGCTTGCGTTCGGATACTATGCTTGCTATATCGTGATTTTACTTTCCGGAGCATGGGTGTGCGCGTATCTTAGCGACACCGAAAAATACAAAGCGGCGTCAAAGGCGTTGCAGGCTGCCGTCGGCATACTCGTAATAATCGCGCTGGCGTTGACCATAGTTACGATATGTGTTGTAAATGCGACCATGCAAACGGCAGAGATAATGTATTTCAGCATGTCCGTCGGCGGCGGAATGATTGCCGCGCTTGTAATGTTTGTGGCGTTTACCATAGCCGCCGGGCTTATTTCGGGGAGGTTCAAGGACGCTCCGAAAACCGAAAACCCGATTGAACGGGAAGCGGCGTAAATAACGAAACAAATCATTAAACAGAACCGTCCGGATGCGGGCGGTTTTTTGTTGAAGAAAAGGAGCAAACGAGTTGAAAAAGGCGCGGGTGATAGGGTTTTTCGGTTTTCTACCAAATCTTTACAATCACAAAAAATCGTGCAAATACTTTACATTCCCGAATTTCCGTATTATTATTCATAGTGTAAGAGAAAATATATTAAAGATATATTGAAAATGCGGCAATTTCGGACGGAAAATCCGATAATTCTTGCAAAAAAGGACGTATCAGAAGCACCCGGATTTTACAAAAAAGGTTTTAACGACGCGAAAATTTTGAAGCCCCACCGCGCGCATTATTTATCGTATGTGCAAGGAAGGGTGGCGAAAAGCCGCGCTCGAAACGAAATTTATAAAACAAATTTTCAAAGGAGAAAACAGCAATGGCAGAGATGAGTAAAGCTTACACACCGGAGTTTATGGGCGATCCCAATCCGCGTGAAAAAATTCTCAAACTCGCAAGAAAGATCACCGACTGCGTCGACCATAAGATTCTGGGCGTCACGGTAAACGATCCCGAATACTGGGGACTTGCCTGCGTGGTTACCGACGAAATGGCGGACGTCGCGCTGAAAATGAAAGTGCGCCATCACTACACGTTTGAAGACCTTCTTGCAAAGAATCCCGAACTCGGGAAAGAAAAACTTCAAAAGTTGCTTGACGACATGAGCAGAGTCGGTATTCTGGAATACGATTACGGCGACAATTACGACCACAACGGTCCCATTAAGGGCGCAAAGAAAATCCGTCGTTATACGTTACCGATGTTCGTTCCCGGTTCTGCGGAATTCACGAACATGATAAAGAAGCAGCTTGACGATCATCCGGAACTCGCGATGTTCTTCGAGCGTATGACGTATCTTCCCCTGACAATGGTCACGCCTATGGTTCCCCCGGGAGGCGCGGGAATCGGTATGCACGTTATCCCCGTCGAGAAAGCAATCGAGATGGAAAACGGCACAATGGATATCGAGCATATTTCGTATTGGCTCAAAAAGTACGAAGGTCACCTTGGCGTAGGCATTTGTTCGTGCCGTTACGGCAGGGCGAAACTGGGCGAAGGCTGCGGCGACAGCTGTGAAGAATGGTGCATCGGTATCGGCGATATGGCGGATTACTGCCGCGAAACGGGCAAGGGCCGCGATATCACTTACGACGAGGCAATGCAAATTCTGAAAAACGCCGAAAAGAACGGTTTCGTACATCAGATCACGAATATCGACGGCGAAAACAAGATTTTCGCAATCTGCAACTGCAACGTCAATATCTGCAACGCTCTGCGTACGTCGCAACTTTTCAACACGCCTAATATGTCCAGAAGCGCGTACGTCGCAAGGGTTGAAAAAGACAAATGCGTGGCGTGCGGCAAGTGCGTGGAATACTGCCCCGCCGGCGCGGTAAAACTCGGACAAAAACTTTGCACGAAACAGGGCGAAATCAAATATCCGAAGCACGAACTCCCCGATAATCTCAGCTGGGGACCCGACAAGTGGGACGAAGATTACCGCGACAACAACCGCATTAACTGCTACGAAACGGGTACGTCGCCTTGTAAGGTTGCCTGCCCCGCTCACATCGCGGTTCAGGGCTACATAAGAAAAGCCAAAGAAGGCAAGTACAGAGAAGCGTTGGAACTTATCAAAAAGGACAACCCGTTCCCCGCAATCTGCGGACGCGTCTGCAATAAGCGTTGCGAAGCCGCCTGCACAAGGGGCACTATCGACGAGGCCGTCGCAATCGACGACATCAAGAAGTTCATCGCGGAACAAGACCTGCACGCGGGAACGAGATTCGTTCCCGAAGTCGTCATTCCGTCGAACGTCGATAAGCAATGGTCCGAAAAAATCGCAATTATCGGCGCGGGCCCTGCGGGACTTTCCTGTGCATACTATCTTGCGACGAAAGGATACAAACCCACCGTGTTTGAAAAGAACGCGCGTCCCGGCGGAATGCTCACTTACGGTATTCCTTCCTATAAACTCGAAAAGGACGTCATCGAGGCTGAAATCGACGTACTGCGCGAACTCGGCGTCGAAATTAAATGCGGCGTGAACGTCGGCACCGACGTCACCATCGACGAACTCAGAAAACAAGGCTACAAGGCGTTTTACGTTGCAATCGGCTGCCAGGGCGGCAGACTCCCCGGCGTACCCGGCGAAGACGCAATCGGCACGGATATGGCTGTATCGTTCCTGCACGACGCAACCGAAAACCACGACAGAAAACTTGTCGGCAAGACGGTTGTCATCGGCGGCGGCAACGTTGCGGTGGACTGCGCTCGTACGGCGGTCAGATTCGGCTCTGACAACGTCGGCATGTACTGCCTCGAATCGCGCGAAACAATGCCCGCGTCCGTAAACGAAATCAAAGAAACGCTCGAAGACGGCATCTCGATCAACAACGGTTGGGGTCCCAAAGAGATTCTGAAAGACGAAAAAGGCAACGTTAAAGCGGTCGTGTTCAAGAAATGTTTGTCGGTCATCGACTCGAAGACAAATCGCTTCAACCCGCAATACGACGAAAACGACACGATTACGGTCGAGGCGCAACACGTTATCTTCGCAATCGGTCAGTCCGTTGTCTGGAACGACTTGCTGAAAGGCACGAAGGTTGAGTTCCATCACGGCAATTATCCCGTTGCGGATTCTCTGACTTATCAGACGGCGGAACCCGACATTTTCGTCGGCGGCGACGTGTACAGCGGACCGAAATTCGCAATCGACGCAATCGAAGCGGGCAAGAACGCGGCAGTATCGCTGCATCGTTTCGTACAGCCCGGCACGAGCATGACCATCGGCCGCAACAGAAGACAGTTTGTCGAGCTTGACAAAGACAACATCGTCATCGACAGCTACGATACGGCAGGCAGACAGGAAGCGAAAGAACTCGACGGCGACAAGCACTCCTTCCGCGATTTGCACGGCACTCTCACCGAAGAACAGGTCAGGATCGAAGCGTCAAGGTGCTTGGGCTGCGGCGCGAGCATCGTCGACGAAAACAAATGTATCGGCTGCGGTATCTGCACCACGAAGTGCGAATTCGACGCAATCCATCTGCATCGCGAACATCCCGAATGCTCCAAGATGAGCAGAAGCGAAGACAAGTTCAAGATTATTTTACCGTATGCAATAAAACGCGGTATGAAAATCGCTTTCGGCAAGAAAACGCCCGAAGAAAAGGCTTCGCAAAAACGCCATAAGGCTGCGAAAAAAGCGGCAAAACAAGCCAAAAAGGATAAGTAATTTATGCACGAACTCGGGGTGGTCTTCCATATCGCGGACATAGTGCGCGACGTCGCGGTCGAAAACAAGGCGACGAAAGTCCAAAAAGTCGTCATGCAAATCGGCGAAGTATCGACGGTCGTCAACGACCAACTTATCGATTGCTGGAACTGGAACGCAAACCGTACGGAACTTCTGAAAGGTTGCGTGCTGGAAATCGAACCGGTGAAAGCCGTGACGTACTGCGAAGACTGCAAGAAAGAATACGAAACGGTCAAATACGGCAAAATCTGCCCGTATTGCAAAAGCGAAAGGACTTATCTTTTAAGGGGCAACGAAGTCATGATAAAAGAAATCGTCGTGGAATAAGCGGCGAAAATCAAAAAACCATCGGGTGTTTTTCCCGATGGTTTTTCTTTGTGCTTTTATTCTTCTTTTTCCTTTTCCTGTTCGTCGAAAAACGCGACGATGCGTTTCTTCACGTTACGCGGGATTTTTCGGTAATAAATACTGTTAAAGAAGTTTACGGGGTGCAGCGACACGAAAAGCCTTGTGAAGAACGCGGCGGCGGAATTTCCCTTGATTTCGATATCGGCGGCGGACGTTATCGGCAGCGATTCGTCAAGACCGTTTATGGGGCAAGTGCGCCCGAGATTTACCGTGATTTCCTTTGTTTCGCCGGGGACAAGGTCAAAGAAGTTGTCCGAAAACTTTGCGCCGCTTATGTTGTTTCTGATGAACACGCCGCGCGCAAACACGTCCGTTGAAAGTGTGATTTTAAGCACGCCGTCGCGGATAAAGTCGTATTCTCTTTTGATGACGGGGTGCAAAAGTCGCGCGTATTTTTCCCGTCTTACAAGCCTTGTGTCGGTATATTTTCCGTCTTCCGTTTCAAGTTCCGCATAAGCAAAACACCTTAAACGTTTGTTCTGATTTCTCACGATTGCCATACCTTGTGCAAGTTGCATTTTGCTTTCTCCGGAGGCAAGTGTGATGTCGCTATGTTTCTCAACAAGCACTTCACCGTCGTAATTGCACACCTTAAACGTGAGTTTTGCCGAAATATCCTTATTTGTGTCGTTGAACGTATGGACGTAAAAGCCGCCGTCCACTGCGTCGATATTGACTGCGACGGGCGCGTAATAACGCCTTAAATAATACCCCGCCGCTTTAATACTTTCGTCAAAATCTCTTATCGACCAGCTGAGCCCCTCGAACACGTCGTTGAGTTGCCAGACGATAGTGCCGTTCACGGTGGGCTTATTGCGCCTGAAATGCGACACCCCTTCGCGAAGACCTTCCGCCTGTGCGATTTGCGAGGCGTAAACCCAGCCCGAAATATCTTTCGGCGCGTTGAATCTTTCAAGGGTATAATATTTGATTTTGCCGATGCCGTTTGTCGAAAAGTCGCGGGCTTTCAGTTTTTTGGAATTTATATTTTCGTCGTCGCCGAGAATATTTTTCATACTGTTTTCGGACGGCAGACTCATCATGCCGAATTCGCTTGCAAAGCGGGGCAGGCGTTTTTTGAAATAAGTCGCGGGCTTCATTCCGTGCCACACTGCCCATATATGCGCGTCGCCGACGTTGTCCGCGGCGTATCCGAACATATACGACACGCCCGACGGGCTGCCGGGGATATACGCTACGTCGGAATTTTCTTGCACGATTTTTTTCAGGTCGTAATAGAAAAACGGTTCCGCCACGTCGATATAGCGTGAGAAAAACATCCAGTTGACGGACATCGCCTCGATTTCGTTATTGCCGCAGAACAGCGCAAGCGACGGGTGGAAGTGCAGACGTTTCACCTGATATTCCGCTTCCTTTTTTACGTTTTCCATAAACGCGGGCAGGAAAAGGGGATATCCCTGACACGCAAACGGAAAGTCCTGCCACACAAGGATACCGCGCTTGTCGCACTCGTCATAGAAAAACTCGTTTTCGTATCCGCTCCCGCCGAATATTCTTATCATATTCATATTCATAAATTCGACGTCGGAAAGCAAACGGCGGCACTTTTCCCTGTCGAAAACGTCCGTGACGTCGGGCGGGACGTAATTCGCGCCTTTTATGAAAAGGGGCACGCCGTTTAACGTAAAGCGGAAGTTTTTGCCGATTTCGTCGGGGCTGTTGTCGAAAACAAGGTCGCGAAGACCGATTTTCACGATTTTGCCGTCGATGATTTCGTCGCCGCGGCTCAGACTTACCACGACTTCGTACAAAGGTTGTTCGGGTTTATCCGACAAATCTCTTGTCCACCAAAGCTTAGGGTTTTTGATTTCGATATCCGCCTTGAACAAGCCGTTTTCGATTTCGATGCCTTTTGCGTTGAACTCCGACTTATCGGGGGACAGCACCGAAAAGAAGGTTGAAAAATCGTCCGTCGTATTGTATCTTTCGACGCGTGCCGTCATCGACAGCGTTACCGCGCCGTCCGAGTTGTGTTTTTGCGATATTCTGAAATCGGAAATTTCCGCGCCGCACGCCGTTTCGAGATACACGTCTTCGCGGATGCCCGATGCGGGGGCAAAGGGCGCAAAGTCCCAGCCGAAGTGGAAGGCGGGTTTTCTGATGTGCACGTCGCCCGTAAGTCCGTTGAGATTTTTCGGCGTTTTGATGAGTTTGGTTGCGCCGACGACGAAAGCAACCGGCCCGCAGATTCTTACTTCCAGCACGTTTTCGCCCGGCCTTAACAGCGATTTCACGTCGCGGCGGAAAGGCAGAAACGCGTTTTCGGAATGGTCGACCTCTTGGTCGTTCAGAACGACGAAAGCGAGCGTGTCGATTTTGTTCAGCACAAGGAAAATCTTGTCGGCTTTCAAAAAGTCCTCGCTCACGTTGAAAGTTTTCCGATAAATCCAGTCATCCGTGCCAGCGCGGAAAAACCATTCGTTATCGCGCGTGTTTTCGGGCGAAACGTCCACAAGGGGGTTTTTCATGCGGTCAAGGCGGATAAGATCCAGAAAGTTCGTGCCGGGGACGACCGCGTCCATAAAGTCCGCGTCCCTTGACGACTTGAATTGCCATTTTCCGTTCAGATCGAGTTTCATAAAGTAATATTACCTTTTTTTCGTAGGTGATAAACAGATTATACGACGATTTTCGGGGTGTTGTCAATGCGTGCCGAACAAGGTTTGTATTATTTTTGACCGGCAGCCGAAAAGTCTTGTAAAGCGCAACAACTTAAAATTATTGACAAATCGTTTTGATACATAATAAAATAATTATATCAAAATAACGGAGACGGCAAATGAAAAAGAAAATTCTTTTATCACTTACGGCGATTGCGATTGTGTTCACGTCGCTGTTTTCTTTTACCGCTTGCAACAAAAACAAGGTAAAAATCACAAAGAATATGAAGCCCGAAAAGCTGTACGAAATGCTTGTGAACGCCGATATAAAATCGTACACGGTTGAAATATCGAGCGAAGAGTACTCGATAACGATACAATATACGCCGGACGGATACCTGACCGCCGAAAAAGACGGCGACGGACCTATGGAAGAGAAAATATTTTTCAAAGACGCAAGCCGCGTATATATAATCGAAAAAGACGGCGAAGGCAACGTTTCTTTCAATGCGTTCGATATGATGGGCGCAAAATACGACCTCGACTTTGATGAAGACAACGCAAAAGAAAACTTCTTCTATTACGCGATAGGTCCGCTTGCGAGTTATATCTACGACGTGAAAAACGGTTACGACGCCTTCAAGCTGACGGTTGAAAAAGACAAAATAATCTTCGTTGACGATGAAGAAGAAATGAAAGTCGTCATGTCAAACGTAAACAAAACGACGCTTAATATTCCCGATGAGTACAAGGATTACGCCTCGCGCGAGACAACAGCGTACATTGCGAATTTCTCACCGCACGGCGACGGGCTTGCGTTCACCGGTTTCAAACAAAGTGTAATCGAGTTTTCGATTCCCGAAACGTTCCAGGGCAAAAAGGTTGAGGCGATCGTGTCAAACTACAACAGAGGCCTTAAAAAAATCACAATTCCGAAAAGCGTGAATTACATCGACGGGCTGGACTTTTTGACCGCCGACAACGAAAACATTTATTTCGCCGGCACGAAAGCGCAGTGGGGAGAAATAAAGATTGTAAGCAGTTATATCAGAGATAAAGCAATCGTCGTACACTGCACGGACGGCGACGTCGAAGTCAAAGAGTATTAAGGAGAAAAGGTCATGAAAAAGAAAATATTATTGACGGTTTTTGCGGTAATTCTTGTCCTTGCAACTGCGCTGACTTGTACCGCGTGCAATAAAAAGGAATTGGAACTCAAAAACAATATGAGCGCGGACGAACTGATGGTTGCGCTTGTCAAAGCCGATGTAAAAAGTATTACGAAAGTCGAGACGTTTTCCGACGGATTGGTCAGCACGACTTATTTCACCCAAAGCGGCTCAACAGAAATAATCGAAAGGGACGGGAAGGTTCAGCGTGCCGAATTCAAGTCGTTCGAAGACGGGAAATATTTCAATTTCACGAAAAGAGACGCGGATTCCGAGTGGATTAAAGGCGCATATACGCTTGGCGGAAACGAAGTCTTAAAAAGCAGCGTCGATGAGTTCAGGAGTGAATTTACCGATCTTCTTTTGAATATAAGCGTCGGGAAAAACGTCCGCGTGGAAAACAACGACAGCATCGTTATCGAAAAGAACGACAGGACAATCGTTTACAAAGACATCAACAAAACGTCGCTTTACGTCCCCGCTGAAATCGCCGACTACAAGTCGTCCGAACTGATTGAAATAGGCTATTACCATATCGTTGACGGTGGTCGGGGCTTTAACGGAACCGCCGGAAATATTACGTTCAAGTCGTACAGGATTTTGTCCGAAATCGGCGGTACGCCCGTGGTTGCGGCTTGCATATACGAGAACGCTCAAAAAATATATATTCCCAAAAGCGTTGTGAAAATTGAACTTAACGGCGGAGCGTCAAGCGTCGAAATCCACTATGACGGCACCGTCGAAGAATGGAATAATAACGTGACGATAATCAACAATTATCTTTCCGCCGACAAGATTATCAAATGTTCGGACGGCGACGCGACGGTTGTTGCGCCGAAGAAGGGCGAATAAGAATTATTGCTTAAAACGCAAAACAAAACCCCGAATTGCTTCGGGGTTTTTTATTGGTTTTGGATTATTCCTTGTTGGCGCGTTGCGCTTTGAGTTCGTCAAGAATTGCCGAAAGCAGTTCCTGCGTTTTGTCGGGAGCGACTTCAACGGGAGCGGCTTCAACGGGGGCTTCTTCTGCGACTGCGACTTCTTCTTGGGCTTCCGTCGTTTCGGCGTCGCCGTTCTTTTTCGTTACTTTTTGTGCAAGTTGTCCCAGCCTTGCTTTTTCTTTGTCGCCGATTTCGCGCGCTTTATTGATTGCTTTCACGACAAGGAAGAGTACAAGCGCGGTGAGAAGGAAAGTAACGATTGCGGAAATAACCGCGCCGAAGTCCATAATGACCGCTTCTTTTACGACTGCGCCTGTCGTCGCGTCGATGACGGGATCTCTCAGGACGACTTGAAGGCTTTTGCCGTCTTGTCCCAAAGGAATCATATTGATAAGGGGTTGAAGTATACCTTTGACAAGCGAGTTTACGATTGCGGTGAACGCGCTGCCGATAATCATACCTACTGCAAGGTCAAGGACGCTGCCACGATTGATGAACGCCTTGAATTCCTGCCAAAGTTTGAATTCGTGTTTCTTTTTCATAAAGTGTGCTCCATAACTTGATTTTCGAGAGATAATATAGCACACCGCGAATAAGTTTGCAAGCATATGATTAAAAATAATTATATAATTATATAAGCGACAGATTTAAGCCGTACGACCGACAAAACCCGCAAAACCCGCCAAATCTTGACAGCGCGCCGCACGGGTGATAAAATATATACAACAATATTTTCGGAGAAGACTATGTATCATATTATTATAAATCCCGTCGGCGGCAAGGGCGAAAGCCGGAAAGCGCTGCAAACGGTCAAAAAATTGCTGGACGCCAAAAAAGTGCCGTATATCGTGCATGAAACGCAATACGCGCACCACGCAACCGAAATCGCAAGGGAACTCTCGCGCACGCCCGATACGAAAATCATCGCAATGGGCGGCGACGGCTCCTTCCACGAGGTGCTTTGCGGCATTGAAAACTTTGAAAACGTTACGCTCGGGCTTATCGCGTGCGGCAGCGGCAACGACTTTATCAAAAAGTCGGGACATCCCAAAGACGTCGAAAAAGCCCTTGACGTGATTCTGAAAGGCAACGTCGGTTACGTCGATTATATGGACCTCGGCACGACAAGGTGTCTGAACGTCGCGGGCGGCGGCATGGACGTGGACGTCCTTGTGAAATACGCCTCCGTCAAAAAACTGAAAGGCAGCGCGGCGTATAATTACGCCTTGATTTACACCCTGTTACATACCCGCTTCCACAAACTTCGCCTGATTGTCGACGGAAAAACGATGGATAAAAGCGTGTTTATGATCGGAATCGGCAACGGCGGCTTTATCGGCGGCGGATTGCCCATTTGCCCGCATGCGGAAGTGTCGGACGGGAAACTTGACGTCGTTATCGTCAACGAAATGAAAAAAAGACGGATTCCGTCGATGCTTCTGAAATTTTTGAAAGGCAAACACGTCGAGGACAAAACCGTTGAAGAATTCCGCACCGACCGCGTCATTATCGAGGCTCTGGACGACAGTCGGTTTGAACTTGACGGAGAGATTATCGAGGACCGATACCTTGACATAAAAGTCGTGCCGAACAAACTGAAAATGTTTATGTAAAAAACCAAATTTTTACCACAAAAAAAGCACTTCGCAAAGAAGTGCTTTTTGTTTGGAGTTTCAAGATTAAATGCGAGTTGTTTTGTCTTCGCCGATACCGACCATGCCGTCGACGGTGTATTTTTTGCCGTTCGTATCGGTGACGTAGCCGTAAATCTTGCCGTAAGGCAGGGCGTAATAAACAGCCACGGGAATGGGCATATAAAACACGTTGTCGATCTTGAAAGTGATATCGACAAGCCCTTGTCCCGCCTCGTCGCGGATATGCCATTCGGTCGCTTTCTTTTTGCCGTCCTTATGGGTGAATACCACGGGCGGCATCGGGAAAGATTCGCCTTCCAGCCAGATTACGTTTTCGTTGTAATTGACCTGATCGACCGATTGGTTTCTCGTCAGGTTGAAAGCAAAGAACTTCTGTTCGCCGTCGATTTCGGTCTTGCCCATCGTGGTGAGCCAGTCGTAGTGCGAGAAGAAGGGATAATATCCTTTGTGGTCGTCGATGATACCGACCGAGCGTTCGTTGGTTTTATAGGTTTTGCCGTTTAACGTAATCGTACCCGTCGCCTTGAAGAAATCTTTTTCGCTGTAAAGGGGGTTTCTGAACGAGCCGTCCTTGTTTTTCATAAGGGGCATAACGCCGTTGGCAAGGGGTGAAAGACGTTCAAACGAAATGTCGATTGCAAACTCGCCGGATTTGCCTTTGGTATGACCGACGCATTGCGCTTTGCCGTTTGCGAAATCGTTGATAATCTTATATTCGCTCTTTTTGGTTTTGCAGTAGCAGTTGTCGGACAAAAGTTGTTTTGCGACCTTCGCACGTTTCACGGGCACGAGATTGCGCCAGGCATAAATTTTGTTGTCGGCGTTGTTGTGCCATACGAAAATGGAAAAACCGATGGGACCCATGTTGTAGCACGCGCTGATGAGAGAGCCTTCGTCCATGTTGACTTCAAACGCTTCCCACTCGATAAGGCGCATGCGTTTGATGAACGACGGCGTCTTCATAAAGAAAGGTTTTTTGCAATCCAGAAGGTTTAAGTCCTGAAAAGGCTCGCTGAACGTGCCGTAATGCGCGACTCCGTTTTCAACAATATGCGCGGGCGTCGTGACGGGCGTGCGTTTTTCGCCGATGTTTTTTGCAAAGTTACTCATAATAAAACTCCTTATCAAAAAAGATTTTGTATATTTTATCCGTAATTTAGTATATTGATGTTATCACACGCGCGTGAAAAAAGCAAGGTTTTTTGCCATTATTCGCGCGGCGCGCGTTTGGTTTTTCCGAAAAGTATGACGGCGCGTTCCGACGATTTTTTGATTTCTTCGGGACTGACGCCTTTCGCCTCCGCCAGAATTTTCACGACCGTCGGGCTGCAAAAACCGCCCTGACATCTGCCCATACCGGGGCGGCACCTGCGCTTAATCGCGTCAAGGGTATATACGGGCAGCGGACTGTCCAGCGCGTCCAGAATTTCGCCTTTCGACACTTCTTCGCAGCGGCAGACGATTTCGCCGTACGCAGGGTTTTGTTTTATCAGAGCGTCGCGCTCGCTTTCCGACATTTCTTTCGGGTGCGGATGCTTTTTTCTTACCGGGTTAAAGGAATCGTTCTTTTCAACCGCCTTGAATTTCGACACGTATTCGACCGCCCATTTCGCAAGGTCGACGGCGATTGCGGGCGCGGCGGTCGCGCCGGGCGATTGTACCCCCGCCGCTTCCAGAATATTTTCGGTGAAAATACCTTTTCTTACCTGAAAATCTTCTTCGTAGGTCGGCGAGCGCACTCCCGAAAAGTATGCGATGACGTCGGACGGCTTTATATTTTCGGCGACTTTCATTTGCTCGTTTATGATAAAGTCCATCGTCTCTTTGTCGGTTGTGACGTCTTCGCGGTCGGGCGTTTCAAGGACGTTCGGTCCTATTATCATATTTTTGTCGACTGTGTGAATGACGGCGATACCCTTGCTCGTGTTTTCGTGCGACAGGGCGAATTTCGTCATATCGATGCGTTTTTTCAGCGACAGTTTTTCGTCGGACAAAACGGTTATCGGCGACTTGACTTCCGTCGTGTTGATGTATTTTCCGACCTTTTTGTCAAGGATTATGTCCGTGCCTTTTCTCGGGTGAATGGTAAAGGTTCTGTCGCCCGCCATATCGGCGATGACGTCGGTATAAACGCCGGCGCAGTTTACGACGATCGTCGGGTGCAGCGTGCCGCGGTTGGTTTTTACGGCGGTGATTTTGCCGTTTTCGACGTCCATGCCCGAAACCATCGTGTTCAGCGCGATTTTTGCGCCGTTTTCAAGGGCGTTTTCCATAAGGGCGACGCACATTTTATAAGGCGACGTGAATCCGCCCGTGGGCATATACAGCGCGCCCGTTGCCCACGACGGGGCGTAAGGCTCGATTTTAAGCAGTCCTTTTCTGTCGACGTATCTGACGCCTGGTATTTTCAGCCGCTTGGAGTTAAGCACAAGAAGGCGGGGAAGAAGTTGCTCCCACTTTTTCGCGATGAGCAAAAGATGACCGAGCCTTTCAAACGGGACGTCAAGGTCGCGCGCAAGGTCGGTGTACATTTGATTTCCGACGTAGTTATACTTGTGCTTTTGCGACGACGGGGAATAGTTTATGCCGACGTGCACCGCGCCGCCGTTTCGTGAGGACTGTCCCGCCGCGACGTCCGCGCCTTTTTCGACGACAAGTACGTCAAGGTCGTATTTTGAAAGTTCCCTTGCGGTTGCCGCGCCGACAAGCCCCGCGCCGATAATCAGAACGTCGGGGGAAAGTCCGTCCAGAGCGTTGTCGGTAATCGGGGGAACGTATTGCTTTTGTACAAAGCCTTTCAGTTTCACGTCGTTGACGACGCCGATATATTTTTTGTCGACGGCGATGCGACCTGCCTTTACGACGGTGTTCCAGTCGTCGACTTCGCCCGAAAGGTAAATGCAGCCGTTTTTCTCTTCGGCGGTAATTCTGTCGTCAAGTTCTTTCAGTTTTTTGACTTTTTTCTCAAAATCGCTCATTTTATGTTTTTGATTTCCGTTTTTATTTTATTTTGCAAAAGTTCGCGCTCGGACGCGATGTCCCAAATGCCCAAACGCAGAACGTACGCGACGACGTCCCACGGCTTATGGCTGTCCTTTGTGAAGCCTTTGTTCATTTTTACGTAGTTTTTGATAAATCCGTTGTAAATGAACACGCGGACGGTACTCATAAGGAATATTTTGAGTTTGGAGCTGCCGGGGAAAAGTTCCGCGTCGTGGAACAAAAAGTGCATCATTGCAAGCTCCGCCTCGGGACGGCCTTTGCAGGCGGTCATCCAGTCGATGACCTGATATTTGTTGCCGTCGCACATAATGTTGTCGGTGTGGAAGTCGAGGTGGATTATGTTGTCGGCTTCGGGCAGGGCGGAAATATAGTTTTTAAGTTTTTCGGATTCTTCTGCCGAAAGAAAAGTAAAAAGCCCGTTGTCAAGGGTTTCAAGCGCGACTTGCCGGACGTCGCGGAGTTTGTCGGAGTGCGCGGAATGAACATGTGTGTGAAGCGCGGCGATGATTTTTCCGGCTTTGAACAAAATCGCGGGGTTTTTCATCGGCATGTTCGTCAAAGATTCGCCGTAAAGTTTTTTGAAAACGAGCCCTTGTCTTCCGTTTACTTCGACTTTGCCGAAACATTCCATCGGAGTGCAGCCTGTTTCAAACGCGACGGTCGTGTTCAGAAGTTCGATATCGACGTTTTCTTTCGATACGGAATCGAAATAAAGTTTCAGTACCTTTTCGTCGCCAAGGTCGAAAACTTCCGAGGAACGAGCACGAAACATCGGCTTCGATAAATCGCAATTTTTCACAAGCGTCAAAATTTTTTCGTCCATAATTCTCCTTGTTTTTACGCGTACACGCGCACGAAATTCATATAATAATTTTATTTTACATCATATCAATATTAACTTTCAAGAAAATTCGACAAAGTCTTTCTTTTTTTGCATAAAATAATTAAAAAAATTTCATAATAGGTATTGACAAACCCGAAAACGGGTGTATAATATAGTTAGCAATCAAGGAAAGCGAGTGCTAACAATCGCAAACGATGATTGCTAACAATCTTAAAAAAATAAGGAAGTGTATATTATGAAAAACAATCTTACAAGATGGGACAAATTCGAAAAAGGACTTGACAACTTCGGCAATTCTTTCAACGCCGCATTCGATAACTTCTTCCGCCCGATGTACGACGGGGATATGATGCGTACCGACGTCAAAGAAAACGACAAGGAATACGTTTTGGAAATCGAAGTGCCCGGCTACGACAAGAAGGATATTTCGGTTGACGTCAACGACGGATACCTTACCGTTTCCGCAAAGAAAGAAGAAAAGAGCGAGGACGAAAAACACGGCTATATCCGTCAGGAAAGGACGGCAAGTTGCAGCCGTAACTATTACGTCGGCGACATTGACGAAGACAACGTCAAAGCAAAGTACGATAACGGCGTATTGACGGTTTATGTGCCCAAAAAGGAAGATAAACCCGAGAAATCGCGCACAATCACGATTGAATAAGTCAACTTAACATAATTTCCAATCCCCCTAAAAACGAGAAATTGCCTGCATTTTTTGCAGGCATTTTTCGTTTGTTTCAAATTGAATTTATTTATGATTTCTTTTCAAGAAGGTTTTTGAAAAGTTTTACCGCGGCGTCGTAAAGTTCCCGTTTATAATTTCTGGACGGAAGAAGCGGCGTGTTTTCGGGCGAGGTCGCCGTCGCAAGGGCAAGTCCCGATTTTTCAAGGTCGAAACCCATCGCGATTTGTCCGCATATCGCAATCACCGGCACGCCGAACTTTTTCGCGTGTCTCGTGAGCCCGCTGATTGCTTTTCCGTCAAGAGTCTGGTTGTCGAGTTTTCCTTCGCCGGTAACGACGAAAGCGGCGTCTTTCAAAAGGGAATCGAAGCCCGTGCCGTCAAGCATTACGTCGATGCCCGACGTGAGTTTTGCGTTGAAAAAGGCAACCATTCCCGCCGCGATACCGCCTGCCGCGCCGCCGCCTTTCAGGTTTTCGACGTCGACGCCGACGTCGCGTTTTATAACGGACGCATAATGTTTCAGCCCGTCGTCAAGGTCTTTCACCATCATATAATCCGCGCCTTTTTGCGGGGCAAAGACGTACGACGCGCCGGTTTCGCCGCACAACGGGTTGTCGACGTCGCACATACAGGTAAGGTTAAAATTCCGGGCGTTTTTCACGTCGATTTTTTCAATGTTTTTAAGCGTGCCGCCCGTCGGGATAAAGGTTTCGCCGCTTTTATCGAAAAATTTCACGCCAAGGGCAGCCGCAATTCCCGCGCCGCCGTCGTTGGTCGAACTGCCGCCAAGTGCAAGGACGATATCTTTCGTACGCATCAATGCGTCGTCGATGATAACGCCCACGCCGTACGACGTCGTTTTTGCAGGATTTTTGAATTCCGTTGAGGCAAGTCCGATTGCTTTCGCGCTTTCGACGATCGCGCACACGGGCGACAAAAGGTATTCCGCCGTGCATGGACGGAAGTTGCTGTTTCTCGTGCGGACGCTGATAAGTCTGCCGGTGAGCGCGCGACGGAAACATTCAAGCGTGCCTTCGCCGCCGTCGGCAATCGGCAAAACGCGCGTGTTTGCCGCAGGCGAGACGTCTTTTATCGCTTTTTCGATGGTGTCGGCGACTTCTTCCGCCGTAAGCGTCCCCTTGAAACTGTCGGGACAAATGAGAATTTGTTTGTTTTCCATAAATTCCGCCGTGATGATTACTTCGATATAAGTATATTGCAAGCGCGCGGATTTTTCAAGGGAAAAATCAAAAGTCAGCGTTTTGTTGCAATGGTAAGTGCGATAAGGCGGTTTTTTCTGTGGGCGTCGAACACGACTTTTTTCGTCACGAGCGCGCCTTTTTTGACGATGGGGACGTTGTTCTTGTCGTAAACGGAAGACGTCGCGACGCGTCCGATAAGAAATCCGTAGTTGGAAAGAGCCTTTACGGGAAGGGACAAGGCGTTTTCGGGCGGCGACAATATCGACACCTTAAAATCTTTCTCGGGTTTTTCGATGACGGGCTTGCTTTTTTGTTTCCGCACGCGCTTTTTCCCGTCGGGCAGGAGAAGGACTCCTTGCGCGTCAACGGACGCGATTCTTTCGACAAGCACGGGCGTTTCGTTCACGATGATTGCGGTGGCGATTTTATCGGTGTCGCCGAAGTACAAATCCGAAAGCACCCCCAGAGATTTTCCGTCGGCGGTATATACGGGCGCGCCGAGGGGAAATTCGATAAGGTCTTTTCCCGAAACATCGGATTGGCTTTTTATGCATAAAAGATTAGACAAAACGACAGAATCGTCGTTTATTTTTTTCAGGCTTCGGGCGGCGACGTACATATTTTCTGAATCTTTGGAATAAAGGTCGGAAAACGCGAAAAATCCCACCGATTTCAGACGCTTTTCGCACAAAACCCCCGTGATAGTGCCCAAAATTTTGTGTTGAGAGCCCGATATGACGGGTAAAGACAAATAAGACGTGATTTTTCTCATATTATTCCTCGCAAAACATACTACAAAATTAAGATATTTCAAAAAACGGGCGTTTATGTTGCAAAAAACGTCGATATTCTTCCGAAAAAAGAAAGTTTGTCCGTTTCGAGGCAAAAACGGCGCGGAAAAATCGGAAAAAATCGGGCGAAACGCCAAAATCGCAGCGGAAAAACATTGCGAAAGTTCGACAACTTTTTAACGAATAAATGTGGATTTGTCAACATAAAATAGTGCGAATGTGGATAACTCGGTGGATAACTACCCGTTTTTATACAATTTTTGAATAAAATCGCAACGGAGTGCAATGTGGACAAACTCGGCAAAACAATTTTCAAAATCAGTATGGCAATATTCGTAATTATTTTGACAATTTTTGCGTTTTTAAGCGTCGTATGTGTGAAAAACACGTTAAATATTCTGAAAAACGACGCGGGTTACGTCGTTGTGCTGGACGCGGGACACGGCGCACCCGACGGCGGCGTTGTCGGCACGAATACCGGCGTGCTTGAAAGCGATCTTAACCTTAAAATGGTGAAAATTCTGCAAAACTACCTTGAAAACGCAGGGGTGAAAGTCGTTTTGACCAGAAAAAACAAATACGCGTTGTCGGGCGGTACGACAGGGTTCAAAAAAGAAGACTTCAAACTCAGAAAAGAGATAATCGAGAGCGAAAATCCCGACGCGGTTATCAGCATTCACATGAACTTTTACAAGGCTCAGCCGTCGCGGCGCGGAGCGCAGGTGTTTTACGATGCGAAAAACCCGTATTCTCTGCCGTTTGCGGCGACGCTCATGCAAAAAATCAATACGGAAATCAACAAAAAATACGGCGGACGGGAATATGCTGCGCTTTCGGGCGACTTTTATATAATAAATTCGACGTCCGCCCCCGCCGCAATCGTGGAATGCGGATTTTTAAGTAACGCGGAAGACGAAAAACTGCTTGTCGGCGACGAATACAAAAAGGAATTCTGTTATCACTTGTTTTCGGGCTTGATGCAATATCTGTACACGGGCGCAAGATAAGGGCGAGCGATGTTTGCTTTGCGGCAAAGCGATGTGCCTTCGGCGTGATATTTTGCTGTCGCAAAGCGATGTTTCTCTCTTTGAGAGCAGATAAGGTTTTTTAATTACCGGTTTGCAAAAAGCCCACTGCTTTTTTAGTAGCAGCGGGCTTTTTTGTTATTCAATTTTTTCATCAAAAGCAAAGGCGTCTGATTGCCTCGCGATAGATTTTGAACACGTTCATATAGGTCGAAATCGGGGTGCGTTCGTCGGGCATATGAATGGTGGACTCAACGCCCGGGAACTCCGGCCCGAAAGCGACGCCGTGTTTTAAGGCGCGTGCATAGGTGCCGCCGCCGATTGAAATCGCGTCAAGGTTCGTGCCCATTACGTCGTTATATGTCGAAAGCAAGGTTTTCACCAAAACGTCGTCTTTATCGACGTAAAGCGGCTCCTGAAACTCCGATTCTGCAATTGTGAAGTCGTAAAGGCACTTGTCGAGAATATCGATCAAGGTGCTTTTTTTCACCGTGACGGGATAACGGATATTGATTGTGAACTTCAACTTTTCGTGCGAAGAAATTATGCCGAGGTTGACCGTGAGCGCGCCCGAAACGTCGTCGCGAAGGTCAAGTCCCGCGCCTTTTCCGTCATAGGTTTTGAACGCACCATAAATCTTTTTCAAATCGACGTCGATATCGCTCAACGCTTTCAGAAGTTTGACGATTGCGTTGTCGCCGAGCGCGGGCGTTGCGGCGTGAGCGGCTTTTCCGTGAGCGGTAACCACGATTCTTCCGTCTTTTATTTCATATTCGAGCCCGGATTTTTCGATAATCGTCAGGTTGTCGGCGGTATCGGGGATACGCGCGGTGCAGACGTTAGGCACGACGTTGGGACGAGTGCCGCCCGAAATTTCGACGTTGCCCGAATAGTTTTTCTCAAACGTTATCGTCGCGATGCCTTTTTCGCAGTTGATGACGGGGAAGTCCGCGTCGGGCGAGAATCCCGTGTCGGGCATTTTTTCGACGGTATTGAAATGTTTTATACAACGCCAGCCCGTTTCTTCGTTGCAGCCGACGATGAATCTTATGCGTTTTTTGGGGATAAGACCTTCGTCAAGAAGGGACTTTACGGCGTACAGACACGCAAGCATGGGACCGCGGTCGTCAACGACGCCTCTGCCGTAAATGACGTCGCCCGAAATTTCGCCGTAAGGGTTATGCGTCCAGCCATCGCCCACGGGCACGGTGTCAAGGTGACCGAGAATACCGAAAGCCTCGCCTTCGCCGATGTCCGCAACGCCGCAGTAACCGTCAAGGTTTTTCGTCTGAAAACCGAAAGATTCCGCTTTGCTTAAAAACCAGTCGAGGCATTGTCTGTTACCTTCGCCGAACGGGGCGCCGGGCAAAGGTTTGCCTTCTTCGCCGTCGAAAGACAGGAGTTCAAGGGTGTCTTTCAGCAGTTCGTTTTGATATTTTTCCATTATTACCTCCGAAAAATCCGTTTAATTTTTGAAAAACATTTGTAATTTTCAATATATTATTATACACTATTTATAATAAATGTGAACTAATATTTCAAAGCACAGGGCGATTTTATGCATGAAGGACATCGTGACAGAATGAGAGAGCGAATTTTGCTGTCGGGTATAGAAAGTTTACAGCCGCACGAGGTGTTGGAGTATCTTTTATATCACGCAATACCGCGAAAAGACACAAACGGTATCGCGCACGAGCTTATTTCGAAATTCGGCAGTTTCAACGGGGTGCTTAACGCCGACTACGACGCGCTTCTGGACGTAAACGGTATGACGGCAAACGCGGCGTTGCTGCTGACAAGTCTGAAAGGCGTGTTCAGAATGTACGCGTCGGGAGACAAGAAGGGCAAAATCGTCATTGCGACGCGCGGCGACCTTGTCAGGTATCTCAGCCCGTTTTTCTACGGCGAAAAGACCGAAAAGTTTTACATGCTGTGTCTTGACGCGAAAAGCACGGTAATCAAACTTGTGAAACTTTCATCGGGTATTCCGCAGGAAGTCCGCGTGGACGTCAGGGACGTCGTGGACAACGCGTTGAAATATAAGGCGGTTTCGGTCGTAGTCGCGCACAATCATCCGTCGGGCGACGTGTCCCCGAGCGTTCAGGACGTCGAACTCACGCGGGCGATCGCGGCGGCTTTGCAACTTATCAAAATCAAACTTGCCGACCATTACATATTCAGCGATTTCGGATATTGCTCGTTCGTTGAAGACGGCGTCGGCGGGCAGATTCAACAAAACGTAAATAACTTCTTGAAGGACGGTATAAAATACTGATATGGAACAAAAAGTAAGAACCCGTTTCGCACCAAGCCCCACGGGATTTATGCACATCGGAAATTTAAGGACGTGTCTTTACGCCTTTCTTTTCGCAAGGAAAAATAACGGCACGTTTATTCTTCGCATCGAGGACACCGATCAGGAAAGGTTTGTCGACGGCGCGGTAGATCTTATTTACAGGACGCTCAAAACGTCGGGAATCACTCACGACGAAGGCCCCGACGTCGGCGGCAACTACGGCCCGTATGTCCAGAGCGAAAGAAAACCCATATATATGGAATACGCCAAAAAACTTATCGAACTCGGCGGCGCGTACTACTGCTTCTGCACGAAGGAACGCCTTGAAACGCTGACCGACGAGAACGGAGTCAGGACTTACGACAAGCACTGCTTGCACCTTTCCAAGGAAGAAATCGAAGAAAACCTTAAAAACGGCGTGCCGTACGTTATCCGCCAGAATATTCCGAAAGTCGGGACGGGCACTTATCACGATATGGTTTACGGCGATATTTCCGTCGATTATTCGGAACTCGAAGACAATATTCTTATTAAGTCCGACGGTATGCCGACGTACAACTTTGCAAACGTCGTCGACGACCACCTTATGAAAATCACGCACGTTATCCGCGGGGTTGAATATCTTTCCAGCACGCCGAAGTACAATCTGATTTACGACGCGTTCGGATGGGAAAGACCGCAGTATATGCACCTTCCGCCCATTATGAAAGACGCGTCGCACAAACTTTCGAAGCGTTACGGCGACGCCAACTTCGAAGACTTCATAAATAAAGGCTTTTTGCCCGAAGCGATAATAAATTATATATCCCTTCTCGGGTGGAGTCCCAAGGACAACACCGAAAAAATGTCGATGGAAGAACTTATCGAAAAATTCGACGTGTCGGGGCTTTCCAAAAGCGGCAGCATATTCGACGAAGCGAAAATGCGCTGGCTCAATCAACTTTACGTGAAAGAGCTGCCGTTTGAAAAGTTTATGGAATACGCCCGTCCTTACTTCGATAAAAGCTGCGCGAAAGGTAAATACGATTACGACAAGCTCGGCCGCATTCTTATGAGCCGCGTCGAAATCTTTTCGGAAATTCCCGATAAGGTTGCATTCCTTGACGAGTACGGTTCTTTCGATACCGCGCTTTTCGTCCATCAAAAGTCCAAGACGACTATCGAGCTTGCGCGTGAAATACTTGAAAAGATTTTGCCCTTGTACGAAGGCGTCGACGAGTGGACGAACGAGAATCTGTTCAAGGTGTCGGAAGAGTTCGCCGCGGCGAACGGATACAAGAAACAGCAGTTGTTCTGGGCGGTGCGAGTTGCCGTCGCAGGTCGCGACGTTACCCCCGGCGGCGCAACCGAGCTTATGGACATTCTTGGCAAAAACGAAAGTTTACGTCGCATAAATTATGCGTTAACACTATTTTAATTCAATTTGGAGGAAATTATGAAACAACTGTCAATGCGCGCGAAAACGATTATCTCTTTCGTTTTGTTCGCCGTGGTTTTCACGGGACTGACACTTATCGCGTCTTACTGCGATCTGTCGATTTCGAAAATTCTCACGAAAAACACGTTGCCGGAAGGCGCGTATATTTCGACGAGCGTTTTCACGCTGTTCTTTGAGGCGATGGGAAGTTGTCCCATTTATCTCGTCGTGTCGATTGCCGGCGCGATATGGTTTTGGTGGGGCATCGCCCACAAGAAAATCTGGCTTTCGGTCATTGCCGCAATCCTTGTTTTCATCGGATTCTTTTTGACGTTACAAGACGTTTTCAAATATTACACGGAAGCGGTCACGGCGTCGCTCAATAACGGTATCCCCGTCGAGGTCGAAATGAAGGGCGGATTTTACAAAACCCTTATTTCGGCGGTTATCGCGATTGCGGAAGGAGCATGCCTTGTGTTCGCCTGGTCACGCGTCAAGCCCGAAACCAACGACGCTCTTTTCAAATGGGTGTTCGTCATCGTCGTCGCAATGGCGGGCTATCTTATCGTACACTTTGTGAAAGGTCCCGTCGGCCGCATGCGTTTCAGAACGATGAACGCCGCAGGCGACACGGAATTCACGCAGTTTACGAACTGGTGGGTAAGCAACGGAAAACGCAAACCTTATTCTGCGGAAGCGGGCTCGGCACTCGTGCTTCCGTCCGACCAGTGCAAGTCGTTCCCGTCGGGACACACTTATTCGGCAGGTCTTATTTACACCCTTATTTGTCTGCCCGATCTCGTGAAGAGCATCGGCGACAAAAAATGGACGCGTCCCGTCATTTATGCGGTAACGATCGCATTCACGGGTATCGTTGCAATCAGCCGTATCGCCGCGGGCGCGCACTATATGAGCGACGTCTTGTTCGGCGGCACGCTTTCGTTCCTTTTCATGATGATCGGTCGCGAAATCTTTATTTTCAAAGGCGCACATTTCAAGGCTTTGTTTGAAAGAAAGGCTGTGCCGCTTGACGGCGACAACACAGAAACAGCTGAATAATCTTAAACAATAAACGAAAAAGCCCTCGCAATTCGCGAGGGTTTTTTTATATAGAAAAAGTGCAGAAATCTAAACAACAAGAACCGACTGCGTCGGCTCTGTATAAACTTGCCTCATACTTCGTGGTGTCCTCGGATTATCTGCCGGGACTTCAAGAATACAAATAAAAAAACGCAAAAAAAAAGCGTCGGGACAATCGTCCCGACGTTTTTGTTATCTGTTGGCATACCTTGGTTCATTCTTCGGTAATTTCGGCAGATTCTTCGGTTTGTGCCGTTTTTGCCGCCGCGTTTTCTCGTTTTTCCGAAAGCGTCAGGCGCAGTCTGTCGCTGTCCTTCCTTACGAAATACAAAGGCAGGAACGCAAGCACCGCAACGATCGACGCCGCAAGGAAGATTTTGAACGGCGGCGTGAAGCCTGCCGCCGACGTATCGACGTCCGAAAGCCCGATAATAAGCGTGATCAACGGACCGATAATCATCGGAAGAAGTACGTTGAAGCACATTCTCACGCCCTGGAATCTGCCTTCCGTGCCCGTGGGGATGTAGTCCTGGAAAGACGCCATAAGTGCCGCGCTCAGGCTCAGAATCGAACCCAGCATAAAGATGCCCGCGACGTACAGCACGGGAAGCCACGCGGCTTTCGGCATAAATTCCATCAGATACACGATAAGCGTACAGGCGACGATGACCGTAAGCAAGGGCAGATAAAAATGTTTTCTGCCGAGTTTGTCAAACAATACGCCCATAACTCCCGTGAATACCGCCGCGCCGATAATAACGACCGCAAGGGGCACGACGAAGTTGTCGCCGAGTTCCAGCGTGTTTTGCACGAAGTTGATGAGATACACGAAAAACGTTTGTTGCGAGATGCCCAGAATGCACGACGCAAACAAGCAGACGTACAACATGCGGTTGTCTTTGATAACTTGTTTGCGGAAGCCGTAAAAAGTTTCTTTCAGATAATTCGGGTTTTGGTTTTTGACGATGTTTGCGCTGTCTTTCATCGTGAAAATCGCAAGAATACCGGCGACGATGGGGATAATTCCCAAAACTATGAAAAACAGCCAGTTGCTCTCATTCGTGGGTTTATACAGCGATCCGAGCCCGATAAATACGATTACCGTCGCAAACACGGGCAATACCGACAAAACCGTATTGACTTTTCCGCGGTTTGTGTCGTCGGTGACGTCCGTTACCCAGGTGTTGAACGCGGCGTCGTTTGCAGTCGAGCCCGCAAGCGTCATAACGCAGTCGAACAGGACAAGCAAAAAGCCTAAGAGCCCCAGAGTATGCGAGTCGGCGCGCATAGGAATCGTCGCGAACAACATAATGGTAAGACCCCAGGCGATATAGCCATACGCAACGAAAACTTTGCGTTTCCCGAGTTTGTCGCAAAGCCCGCCCGCAAAAATCGTCGTGACCGTTGCGGTGATTGCCGAAAAGATAACCATAAGCGTCGTAACGACGTAAGCCATATCTCTGTTGCCGGAGTTTGTGTAAATGTCCTGTGCGAAAGTTGAAAAGTACAAGTTTTCGACAACCCACGCAATCTGACCGACAAGCCCGAATACGATTGCCGAAAACCAAATCTTCCACCCGAGACGAGTGGATTTTGCGTTTTCTTTCATAATTTCTCCTTAATCATAAAACTATATATATTATGATAACACCAAATATAGTGAGTGTGCAAGAAAAAAATAATTAAACAATGAACGATGCTTTCCCGAAACGCTGCTCCGCAAAAAAAAGACTGCTTTCGCAGTCCGTTTACGTTCGCAGTAAATCTTTAACGAAAAAAAGACTGCCTTCGCAGTCTTTTTTTTTGGCAGGAGCAGTAGGAATCGAACCTACACCATAGGAGTCAGAGGCCTATGTGCTGCCACTACACCATGCTCCATCGGGGAAACTTTTTTCAAGTTCGTAAAAAATATAGCACAAGATAATATTTAAGGCAAGCGTTTTACCGAAATTTATGAAAAAGTGAATCATAAAAGAAAATTTTGCCGTTGCAACGGCGGGGAAACGGTGATACAATGGTTTTATGGCAACACTCAGGGAAATTATCGACAACAGCAAATACGCCGTTTTCTTCGGCGGCGCGGGCGTATCCACCGCAAGCAACATCCCGGACTTCCGCGGAAAGAACGGCATTTACAACACCGAAAACGAGTGGGGACTTCCGCCCGAAATCATTATCTCGCACACCTTCTTCACGCGGCGCACGAAAGACTTTTACGATTACTACAAAAAGTATATGGTATATCCGTCCGCCGTGCCGAACGCCGTGCATATCGCGCTGGCAAGGCTTGAAAAGGAAGGCAAAATCAAGGCGGTGCTGACGCAGAATATCGACGGGTTGCATCAGGCGGCGGGCAGCAAAAACGTTTATGAACTGCACGGGAGCGTCCACAGAAATTATTGCACGCGCTGCGGGAAGTTTTATGACCTTGATTATATTCTCGGCGCAAAAGGCGTGCCGACGTGCGAGTGCGGCGGCGTGATTAAGCCCGACGTCGTTTTGTATGAGGAGCCGCTCGACGACGACGTATGGCAGGGCGCGTGGGAAGAAGTGCGACGCGCCGATACGCTTATCGTGGGCGGCAGCAGCCTTACGGTTTATCCCGCGGCGGGGCTTGTCGATATGTTTTACGGCAAGAATCTTTGCATAATAAACGCAACTCCGACGCCATTTGACCGCCGCGCAACGTTTGTGTCCCACGAAAATCTTGTTGCGGAATTCAAAAATCTTTGAAAAAAACCCGTCAAAAAGACGCGATCTTTGTTATAAGCGCAGTTGTCCCGAAAACGGTACACGGTGCGGAATATACTGTCGGTAATCCGATCTTCCTATAAGATAATCCACTAAAACGTCGAAGAGGTCCGAAAGCTTTGCAAGGTTGTCAAGCGTCGGCTCGTGCGAGCCGTTTTCAGAACGAATATAAGACGGTTGCGCAATTGAAAGATAACTTGAAATGTCGCGTTGAGTTATATTAGTTTGCTTCCTGAGTTCAAGAAAACGTCCGAAAAGCAATCCATAATCTCATTGACACTTATAGTCGCTCGCTATACAATTATATAATAATACAGCAGTTTGCTATCAAAACACATAAGGAGAAAATTATGAGCAACAGAACGTACAAAGACAAGAGAGACGTCTCTCGCCCCTATCGTAATCGGTAATATAGTTGATATAATCCTTGATTATAGTGCGGACATAGCGGATAATGATTTAGAAAAAGCAGACGTTATCAAACATTATGCAAAGTATCGTAAAATAGCAGAAGCTTGGCGAGGTAAATATTCTGACGTAGTGAGACGTGAAAACGACGAGTTGCTAAGCACCATGCCTGCAAAAAATAGTGTTTAAGATATATATAATAAATACGCCTTGCGAGGGAAATTTATAATGAACGTAAAAGGGGAAGAGAATTGATGTATAAGATTAATCGCGAGAAAAAAACGATTGAAGAAATAAAGGAGAAAACGTTGTCGGAAATGCAATGCAAAGAAAGGCAGGATTTACAGGAATGGATTGCCAACAAACCGGAGGTTCTCGGTGAGGAATTACTAATTATTCAAAAGGAATTCTCGGGGTGGGATAAGACAAACGAAAGACTTGACCTGCTTGCACTTGACAAAAGCGGACGCCTTGTGGTTATCGAAAACAAATCCGACGATTCGGGACGCGACGTAACGTGGCAAGCCACGAAGTATGCTTCCTACGTATCTACGCTGAAACTTGAGGATACGGTTAAAATTTATTCCGATTATCTCAAAAAAGTCAATCCGAACAAAAACGCAAAGGAATTAAACGAAGAGGCAAAGAAAAATATTGCCGAATTTTTGGGCAAAGAATATGATGAAATCGGCAAATTTAATCAGCAAAATACACAAAGAATAATTCTCGTTTCCCGTTCGTTCAGGAATGAAGTTCTTTCTGCGGTTAAATGGCTTAGTGAATTTAAAATAAACATAAATTGTGTCGAAATAAAAACTTATGGGCATAACGGGGAATATTTTTTGAATGCAGAAAAAGTTTTTCCTTTGAAAACCGTTGACCAATATATGATGAAAATAATTGAGAAAAACAAAGACGATATTGAGCGCGAAAGACGAGTTTTAAAGTCCGAAGCAATGCACGTCGAGTTTTGGCAAGAATTTATTCCGGAATTTAACAAGAAGAGTGACATTTATAAAAGCATCAGTTACATTAATAGAAAAGACCATTGGCTGTCCGTTTCGGCAGGAATAAAGGGCGACGTGCATTATAGTTTTCTTGCATGCGGAAAGTATTGCGGCGTAAGTCTTGAAATCAATGCCGGAACAAAAGAAAAAAGCAAAAAAATATACGAGAAGTTACATAAGCATAGGGACGAAATAGAAAACGGGGTTAATTCCGCGTTGAAAATAATCGGTTACGATTTAAAAGCGGATTATGATTTCGACTGGGCACTACTTGAGGATAAAAAGCAATCGCGTATAACGATTAAAAACAATAACTTTTCGGTTGACGACAGAGAAAATCGAAATAAAATAAAAGAATTTATGTCAACAACTATGATTGCTTTCAAAAAAGAAATCGACAAGTTAATCGACGAGTTGAAAAAATGATTCTGCAAAACGAAATGCAAAAGACGGTAAAAATTCTGAAACAAAAACTATAGAACGAGTATGGCGAAGAAAACAAATTTAATGAATATGATATAAGAAAGTGTTTTATCGAGAGATGCCCGATTCTTGGCGTATTGTCGATTGCACTCTTTTGGAATTTTATCGGTTTGATTTGCGGCATAGCGGGTTTATGTACGAACAAATCGCCGGATAATATCAAAAGGTGCAAAGTCGGAATCGGAATGACCATAGGCAGTGCGATAATCGGAATGATTATTGGCATAATAGTTGTGTGTACATAATATAAAAAAGACCTTCCGAAAGGAAGGTTTTTTAACGGTTGAAATGCGATTTGATTTTTTGCGGCGATTATTTTTGCTTGTCTTTGCCGATATAGAAAAGGGCAAGACACTCGGGGCCGACGTGCGCGCCGATGATGGGACTCATTTCGTTTATGACAATGTTTTTATATCCGAAATGCTCCTCGATTTTTTGTTTCAGCGTGAGAGCGTCCGCCTCGCAATCGGCGTGTTCGATATAAACGAATTCCGAATTGTCGATGCCTTCGGATTTTTCGCACATTTTATCAAACAGGGCTTTAACTGCCATTTTGCGACCTATAACCTTGGATATTGGCACAAGATAGCCTTCCGTGTCGGTGATGAGAATGGGTTTTACCTGCATTGCCGTGCCGACGATTGCCGCCGATTTTTTGAGCCTGCCGCCGCGATACAAATGCATAAGGTCGTTGACGGTGAAGTCGTGATGGCAGACGTCGCGGAAGGACGTTGCAAAGTCGATAAGTTCCTGAAAACTTGCGCCTTCACGGCGTTTTTTCAGGCAGTAGTAAACGAGCATGCCTTCGCCGCCCGAAGCCGACTTGCTGTCAATTATGCAAATTTTCCTGTCGGGGAACCTTTCCATAAGTTCTTCCCCGGCTTCCGTAACCGACTTGAACGAGCCCGAAAGTTTTGACGAAAAGCAAATGAAAAACACGTCCTGACCTTTTTCAAGATACGGCGTGAAGAAATCGATTGCAGTGGTCGTATTGATAAGCGACGTGGACGGAAAAACGCCCGCGCGCATTTTGTCGTAAAACTCTTTTTTGGAAATGGTATCCGCGTCGTACGCTTTGCCGTCGATAATGACGTCCATGGGAATAATCGCGAAATCGTCCTCGTAAAACTGTTTGGGAAGATTGCAGGTTGCGTCGGATATGATAACGTAATCGTGTGCCATATATACCTCTTTACAAAAAGTGTCGCGCGGTCGCGCGAGGAGCGTTTACGAAAAAAGGAACGATAAAAATCCCGTTCCCCGCTTGTAAAATTCCTCGATTTTAATATAAACAAAAATACCACATTTGTCAAGTTTTTTATCGCGCTTCCTAAAAAAAGTACGTGTATGCGTGCGCGCCCGCATTAAGTTTTTATTGACTTTTATATATTCAAAGGCGTATCATATTATTATCAATTATATCAAATCGTATATGTTCGGAGGAATTATGCAACACGAGATCACGAAACCCCAAAGATTGCTTGACGAAAACGGCAATATCAAAGAGCCCGGCTTTGCCAAAAAGATGCTTTACGAATATCACCGCTTCGACGTCAAAGCCAAAAACTGGCGCATTAAGGAATGGGATTACTACTACATCGGCAATCAGCATTACGGGCTTGCGCTCACTATCGGCGACAACGGCTTTGCAGGCGCATTGTCCACGTCGATTCTTGAATTCGACAAACCTTACGACGTTACGAAAACCGCGCTTGTCGTGTTCCCGCTCGGCAAGATGAACCTTCCCGAAACGTCGGAAAAAGGCACGACGAAATGGACGCAGGGCAAAAGTTCGTATTCCTTTGAAAACGACGGCAAAGTCCGCCATCTTAAAGGCACTCACGCCAAATTCGACGGCGACAACGCTTTGACTTTCGACATCACGCTTTCCGATTTCCCCGAAGAATCTATGGTAATCGCGACTCCGTTTGACAAAAACGCTCACTTTTATTTCAATCAGAAAATCAACTGCATGCGCGCGGAAGGCGTCGTAAAATGCGGCAATAAAGAATGGAAATTCGACAAGTCCGACAGTATGGGCACGCTCGACTGGGGGCGCGGCGTCTGGACGTACGACAACACCTGGTACTGGGGCAGCCTGCAAGGCTATCTCGAAGACGGCAGCCGCTTCGGCTGGAATATCGGTTACGGCTTCGGCAACACGTCCGCAGCGTCCGAAAACATGCTTTTCTATAACGGGAAATCGCATAAACTCGACGAGGTTACCTTCAATATCCCCGTCAAAAACGGCAAGGACGATTATATGAGTCCGTGGACGTTCACGTCGAACGACGGCCGTTTTGAAATGAATTTCACCCCGATTCTCGACAGACAAGCACCCTTGAACGTCGGCGTAATCTGCATGCTTCCGCATCAGGTATTCGGCAAATTCAACGGCAAAGCAATCCTTGACGACGGCACCGTGATCGAAGTGAAGGATATGGTGGGGTTTGCGGAAAAAGTCCACAACAAATGGTGATAAAAAGTCATAATTTTGCGACCTTTTGAGTTTTTGGCAAAACCTTACTCGGTTACGTACGCCAAAGTACGCGCCCTCGTAAGAACTTGCCAAGAAACGTCAAAATCTCATCAAAATTCTGACTTTTTAGGGAGAAATTTTCGCCGTTTTTAGGGAGTTGGAATCTAAAAATTCTGACTTTTTAGGGATTTTGGGGACCCCTCGGGATACTGAGTACCCGTGGGGAGAAGGAGCAAACGAGCAAAAGACAAACAAACGAAAGAAAAGAGTTTGTTTGGTCAAAAGTGAGATTTGCGACGTAGCGAAGCAGATATAACTGCGTAGCAATCTGAGACCACACAAGATAATTTTTATATTTTTTACGTTCAGGTTGGAGGAAATTATGAAACGTACACCTTATTGTGAAATTCTGCAAGAATACGGCGGAAAGTTCGTCGACTTTGCAGGTTTTGAGATGCCGGTGCAATTTGAAGGGATTTTGCACGAGCACAAAGCCGTCCGCGAAAACGTCGGGTTGTTTGACGTGTCGCATATGGGCGAAATAATGTTGAGGGGAAAGGGCGCGCTCGATACAATACAGCGTCTTTTCACAAACGACTACACCACGTTGAAAAGCGGTCGCGTTAGGTATTCGCTCATGCTTAATGACGAAGGCGGGGTGGTTGACGACGTGCTTGTTTATTGTTTGTCCCCGGAACTTTATTTCGTATGCGTCAACGCGTCGAACGTCGAAAAAGACTTTAAGTGGATTTCGGCAAATCTTTTGCCCGACACCGTCGCCGAAGACGTTTCGGAAAACACCGCGCAACTTGCGATTCAGGGGCCGAACGCGATTAAAGTAATAAGGAAAATTTTTAAGGAAGAAGACATTCCCGAAAAGAACTATTCGTTCACGTTGGTTGACGGGCTGTTGAATTCCGCCGTAATGCTGTCGCGCACGGGTTACACCGCGGAAGACGGCTTTGAAATTTACTGCGCCTGCAACGACGCCGTGAGACTTTTTGACATCGTACACGAAGCGGGTAAGGAATTCGATATGGCGCTTTGCGGGCTCGGCGCACGCGATACGTTGCGTTTAGAAGGTGCGATGCCGCTGTACGGCCATGAAATGGACGACGAAACACTTGCGACCGAAATCGGACTTAATATGTTCATAAAACTCGATAAACCCGATTTTATCGGAAAAGCCGCGTTGCTTGAAAAGGCACCGACCAAACAAAGGCTGGGCATCGAACTTGTCGACCGCGGCATTGCGAGAGAACATTCGGACGTATATGCGGGCGATAAACTTGTTGGATACGTTACGTCCGGCACTATGTCGCCCACGCTCGGAAAAGCGATTGCAATGATAAGAGTCGATAAGGATATCGACACGTCCGATTTATCGGTTGACGTTCGCGGAAGAAGACTGAAAGCAAAGGTCGTACCCCTTCCGTTTTATAAAAGACAAAAATAACAGGAGTAAATTATGGAAATCAAACAAAACTTAAAGTATCTCGAATCACACGAATGGGCAGACGTTAACGGCAACAAGGTCAAAGTCGGCATCACCGATTTTGCACAGAACGAACTTGGAGATATCGTTTTCGTGGAACTTCCTTCCGTCGGCGAAAAAGTCGTCAAAGACAAGGAATTTGCAAACGTGGAATCCGTAAAAGCGGTTTCGCCCGTCGTGAGCCCCGTTACCGGCAAAGTGATTGCGGTCAACGGCGCGCTTGAAGATTCGCCGGAACTTATCAACGAAGACGCTTTCGGCGCATGGTTTATCGAAGTCGAGGCGGAAAGCCTGTCCGAAAACCTTATCGACGCGGCGGCTTATGCGGAAATCGCAAAATAAACGGGAGATTTTATGAGTAGTTACGTTCCCAATACTTTTGAAGACCGCGCCGCCATGCTTGAAAAAATCGGCGTGAAGTCGATTGCGGATTTGTTCGACGTGCCGAAAGGGTGCGAGGCGGATCTCAATCTTCCCGCGGGGAAATCGCCGCTCGAAGTCGAAAGGATAATCAACGCGCTTGGCGCGAAAAATAAGGTGTTCAGGACAATGTTTCTGGGTGCGGGCGCATACAACCATTATATTCCGCCCGTCGTGTCGGAGCTTGCCGCAAGGGAAGAATTCGTCACCGCATACACGCCGTATCAGGCGGAAATGAGCCAGGGCATATTGCAGTCGATTTTCGAATACCAGACCGAAATCGCAAACCTTACCGGCATGGACGCGTCGAACGCGTCGCACTACGACGGCGCAACTGCAACTGCGGACGGTATCCTGATGTGCATGGGCGCAAAGACGAAAGCGGTTTTGTCCGACGCGCTTAATCCGGAATACAAGGCGGTTGTCAGGACTTATCTTGTGCCGCACGGTATCGAGGTTGTTTTTGCACCGACGAAAAACGGCGTTACCGATTTGGACGCTCTTAAAACGCTTATCGACGACGAAGTCGGCGCGGTATGTATCCAGCAGCCCAACTTTTTCGGGCTTATCGAAGACGCGGAAAGCGTCGGAAAAATCGCAAAGGAAAAGGGCGCGAAATTCGTGATGAGTTGTTATCCCGTCGCGCTTGCGCTTCTTAAAACCCCCGCGGAATGCGGCGCGGACGTCGCAGCTGGCGAAGGGCAACCTTTGGGGCTTCCGCTTGCTTTCGGCGGTCCGTATCTGGGCTTTTTGACCTGCCGCGAAAACCTTATGAGAAAACTCACGGGGCGCATTGTCGGCGAAACGGTCGACCACGACGGACGTCCCGCATACGTGCTGACTTTACAGGCAAGGGAACAGCATATCCGTCGCGAAAAATCCACGTCGAGCATTTGCAGCAACGAGGCGCTTTGCGCGCTCACGTCGTCGATATATCTTGCGGCGATGGGCAAGGAAGGGCTTAAAGACGTTGCGAAACAATGCGTGTCGAAAGCGCATTATATGAAAGACGAAATCGTGAAAATCGACGGTTTCCGCCTTAAATACGACGGCGAGTTTTTCAACGAGTTTGTGATTGAATCGGACGTTGATACGTCAAAAATCGTCGATAAACTTCAAAAACGCGGCATTCTTGCGGGTTTACCGCTGAGCGATAAAGAGATGCTCTGGTGCGTTACGGAGATGAACACGAAAGACGATATCGACGAAGTCGTAAACGTTCTTCGGGAGGTGAAATAATATGTTGATTTTCGATAAATCGGTATGCGGCCGTCGCGCCGTTACGCTTCCTGCACTGGACGTTCCCGAATACAATCTTGACGAAAACCTCCTCAGAAACGCGGAATTAAGCCTTCCCGAAGTTGCCGAAATCGACCTTGTGCGCCATTACATAGGTTTGTCCTTAAAGGCGAAAGGCGTCGACAACGTGTTTTATCCGCTGGGCAGCTGCACGATGAAGTACAACCCGAAACTTAACGAGGTGCTTGCAAGGAATCCCGCGTTCACTTCGGTGCATCCGCTGCAACCCGCGTCCACCGTACAAGGCTCGCTCGAAGTTATGTACGACGCCGCGAAATCTCTTGCCGAAATCACGGGTATGGACGAAATATCCCTTGAACCCGCGGCAGGCGCGCACGGCGAATATACGAGTTTGCAGGTAATAAGGAAGTACCATTTGTCAAGGGGCGACTCAAAGCGCAACAAGATTATCGTGCCCGACAGCGCGCACGGCACAAACCCCGCAAGCGCGGCAATGTGCGGCTTTGAAATCATCAACGTAAAAAGCGATAAGCGCGGCAACGTGGATCTCAAAGCATTGAAAGAAGCGGTCGGCGAAGACACGGCGGCGCTGATGCTCACGAATCCGAATACCCTCGGACTTCTGGACGAACATATTCTGAAAATCACTTCGATTGTCCACAAGGCGGGCGGGCTCGTGTACTATGACGGCGCAAACCTTAATGCCGTTATGGGAGTTATCCGTCCCGGTGATTTGGGGTTCGACGTGGTGCATCTCAATCTGCACAAAACCTTTTCGACTCCGCACGGCGGCGGCGGTCCCGGCTCGGGCGCAATCGGTTGCAAGAAAAAACTTGCGAAATTCTTGCCGAACCCGACCGTAGGCGTAAAACGCGGCAAATATTTCTTCAAGGACAGCCCCGACAGCATCGGAAAGGTCAAAGCGTTTTACGGCAACTTCCTTGTCGTTTTGCGCGCGTATGCGTATATCCTTACTCTTGGCAAGGAGGGCATCAGGGAAGCGTCCGAAAATGCCGTGCTCAACGCAAACTACCTGCGCGTTCTGATTGCACCGTACTTCAAGACGGCTTTCGATAGAACCTGCATGCACGAATTTGTATTAAGCCTTGAAAAGTTCCACGAAGAAACGGGCGTCAGCGCGATGGACGTTGCGAAAGCGCTCATCGACAAAGGTATTCATCCGCCGACAATGTATTTCCCGCTTATCGTTCACGAGGCGCTTATGTTTGAGCCGACCGAGACCGAAAGTCGCGAAACCTTGGAAGCGGCAGCCGATATGATGCGCGAGATTTTTGAAGAGGCAAAGGAAAACGCGGACAGCGTGAAGGCAAGCCCCGTTTCGACGCCGATATCGAGGCCGGATGAGGTGCTTGCTGCCCGCAAACCAAAAGTTAAAAAGTCATAATTTTGCGACCTTTTGAGTTTTTGGCAAAACCTTACTCGGTTACGTACGACAAGTACGCGCCCTCGTAAGAACTTGCCAAGAAACGTCAAAATCTCATCAAAATTCTGACTTTTTAGGGAATTATATTATCCATCAAATTCTCGCCGTTTTAGGAGAGAGTATAACTCATCAAAATTCTGACTTTTTAGAGTTAGGGGACCCCGCGGGATACTGTGCACCCGTGGGGAAAAGGCGCACACAAGCAAAAGAGTGAGCGTTATCGCACCCGATAACGTGATTTCAAAAGCGCAGTGTGCGACGCAATTTGCGCCTTTTCGGCGTTTTTGCAGAACCCGAAAATCCGTGTACGAAAAGTACACTAGGATTTTCGGAACCTACAAAGAACCCCAAAAATCCATCAAATTCTCGCCGTTTTAGGAGAGAGTATAATCCATCAAAATTCTGACTTTTTAGGAGAATTATTATAAAATAAAAGCACTGATTTTTCGGTGCTTTTTTGTTGTATCTTGTTTCTGTGAAGATAAATACTTTAACATAAAAAAAGACGCCGTGGTCGGCGTCTTTTTTGTGTGACAATTGATTATTCGATAAAGGGTCCGAGTGCTTCGATAAGGTCCGCGCAGTTGTCGCTGAATACTTCCAGCACCACCGGGGTGGACAGGTCAAGGCTGAATATGCCGAGTATCGACTTTGCATCCACAACGTGACGGCCGCTTCTCAAATCCATATCGTAGTCAAACTTATTCGTGACGTTTACGAAATGTTTGACGCTCTCTGCTGTACCGAGATTTAAGGTAACTGATTTCATATTGTCTCCTATATACAAAAAATTATTTCAAATTAACTTTTTCGTAAGGAATTTTAGCATTTATGACTTTTTTTGTCAATTATTTACAGGCCGTACTTTTCCTTTATCTGCGTAAAAGTATAGGGCGCGTCGAGAAACGCTTTGTGCGCGTCGTATAAGGAGTAGCCTTTTTTCGTCAGCCCGTTTATGACGTCGGAAACCTGAATGTAGCCGTAGTAATAGGTTGCGGCGTTTGCGGGTTGCATAATCGCGTCGAAATAAAGGTTTGTCGCGAAGTCGGAAATCGTGCTTTCCTTGTAAACGAGCTTTTTGCTGTTTGTCGGATCCTGCGCGGAAGAATTCAGAAAGTATGCGTGTTCATTAAGCTTCACGGTGTCGGTGAGCCAGGTTTCGATGTCTTTCGCGGAAACGCCGTCGTAATTGACTTTCATATCGACAAGCACGCGAAGGTATCCTTGCGCCAGAACCTTTTTCACGCGGTAGCGCATAATAAGGTTGTCTTTGCTGTCCGTCGTGCCGTAAAGATTTGCGGCGTAATGTTCGGCGTAGGTTGCCCAGCCTTCCTTGTATGCGGTGGGGCAAAGCACTTTTACGATATTATGCTGATTGCTGTTTTTCAGGTAATTGTACTGATAAAGGTGGCCGGGGATTCCTTCGTGCGACAGCAAATCGTACGACAAATAACCCGTGCTGTCCCAATTGTTGATGATAATCGTTTCGTCAGACGACTTGTTGTCAAGGGGCGACACGAAGTACGCGGCGGGCGCGAAGTTATCCTTCATACTTTCGTCCACGACTTTGAGCGTTACGTTTCCCGCCGTAGTTGAAAACGCGGGGAATGTCGGCGAAAGCAAGCCTTTAAGCGTGTCAATCGTATTATAAAGTGCCTTTTCCGACCAATCGTCGTTGTTAAAGGCGTTCACGACTTCCTTGTCGATGTCTTCTTCCTTAATGCCGAGCGCGACAAGTTTTGCGCGGATTTCTTCGATTTCCGCAGTCGTTTTGTTGAACTCGGTCATAAGTCTTTGGGCTGCGGACGCAATCGTATCGCGCGTGCCCGTCGATGACTGGAACAGGGCGGCGTAATAGTTTTTGCCCGTTTCGCCGTAGGACGCGTATCCGCCCGAAACCCTTTCGATAAGCGTGCCGAGGGCAGGATCGGAGAAGATATGTTTCAGGTCGTTGCCGAGCCTGACGTACGCCTTAATCATCGTACGGATACCTTCGGTCGCCTGCGTTTTATATGCGGTTTTTTGGTCGTCCGACAAGAAAGAGCAGCCGTCGATTTTTTGAATCATATTTTTGTAAACGAAGTTTTTCTTCACGTTTTCGTCGGTTGCGTATTCGTCGGGGTTGACGTCCGCACAGTTCATATAGTCGTAAATCGAAATGTTGTCTTCCGAAACGCCGCTTGCGATAATTTCTTCCCTTGTGTTAAGAATGTGCGCGCCCGTGAAATTGCCCGTTTGTTCAACCGCGTAAAAGAGATTTATGCGGTGTTTCGAGAATCCGTTTTTAATGCACTCGATTTCGTAATTCACGTATTCGGGAAAAGCCGATGCCGTGTCGTTCATCAGGAAGATATAGTCCTTTACGTCCTGTTCGTCGCGGAGTTTGTATTCGGTAAGATATACCGGGAGACTCGCCTGCATGCCCGAATATCCGCCGATATAGCTGTCCTGCATATAGTACGAGCCCGCAAGTTTCGATTCCTGAATGAAAAAGTATTGCAAAAACGTGAACAAATCCTTGTCGGCGTCGTTCATTTTGCTATAACGATAGGTGTACGCCATAAGGGCGGCTTGCATTTTGTATGACGAATACGCCGCGTCGTAGTCTTTCTTCGACGACGGGCGGGGAAGCGCAGCCTTTGGCGTGAGACCGAGCGCGGTGTCCGCGTCCTCAAAGAAGAAGTTCGCGCTCATCGCGTCGTTTGAGAACAGCGACGGGAACAATTCGTTTGCAAAATCGTTTATATTATTTTTTCTGAAAAAGTTGCAGCCCGAAAGGGTAACGACCGACACGAGAAGTATCGTCAACGTCAAAGCAACCGCCAATATTTTTTTGAAATTTTTATTCATAACTTGTCCTTTTTCGAATTGTATATGTTTATTCTTTAATCTTATTCTATATCAATATACATAAATTTTCAATAAAAATTCCGAAAAATAGTGCTACGTCCGAAATCGTCGCAATAGTTTTACAAATACTTTTACCGAAAAAGAAAGAAAAACCTGTCGAAAACGGCAGGTTTTTTACATTGCAAAGTTTTTCAAAATTAAAGAGCGTATCAAAGAAGCCTTATCAAAGATAATATCCCTTCCTGCCGAAAATCAGGTCAAGACTGACGTCGTAAAAATCGGCAAGGGCGACAAGCGTTTGAAAATCCGGGTTCGACGCGTTCGTTTCGTAGCGGGTATAATTCACCCTGGAAATGTTCAATTTGTCAGCCACCTGTTGTTGAGTAAGCCCCATAGACTTCCGCAAGGATTTTAAGTTTTCGCCGATTTGCACGCTCATATATTGACATTGTACATATTTTGTACTAATATATACTTAAATGTACATAATCTGTACATTTTAATCAATCAGATTGTTAAAATACAAAAAGGAGGATAAAAAATGAAGAAAAACAAAGCAATTTTGGTTCTCTTATTACTATTTACCCTTACAATTTCTCTTGTCGCATGTGTGAAAGACGGCAACGACGGAGATAAAACTGCGGGTGAAACACAAACGTCATTTGTGATTCAATATACGGATGATACGGGCACGTTCAATATTTCGGTTGAAGACGGACAGCCTTACGCGATGAGTGCCGTGCCATATCGCGAAGGGTATGTTTTTGTCGGATTGTTCGATTCTGAAGTTGGCGGAACACAATATGTCAATTCAAAAGGATCGTCCGTATCGGTTTTCACCGACAAGAAAAACATCGTGCTTTTCCCAAGATTTGAGGCAAAGAAATTCACCGTGGTTTTGGATTATCAGGGCGCAGCGGTGAATGGAGCCAGAGAAATCGAGGTAAGTTACGACGCGAAAATCAAGGATCTTCCGACGGGACTTTATATGAAAGATAAAGACTTCATGGGTTGGTATACACAGCCTAATCGCGAAGGCGCGCAGATTGCCGATGCGTATGGCGTTATCCCCACGATGAGCCTTATAAATTCAACAAACTTTGATTTATCGGATCCTAACGGATATATTCGTTTATATGCAGGGTTCCGTGGCGAGTTGCATACCGTAACGTTCAATTTTGAAGAAAATATACCGGCGGAAGAGGTCGAGGTGGAGCACGGCACGGCAATTTCCAAAGTTGTTACCGAAACGAGAGTTAATAACAAGGCGGTTATTACCTGGTCAAAAAAACCCAACGATACGGCAAAAGAAAGCGTCTTCAACGGGAAAGTGACCGAAGATATGGTTTTGTATGCTTGCGAATATGCGCCGGTCATCGACTTTGACGCAAACGGAGGGAAAGACGAGGCAAGCATTGTCGCAAAGGCCGGCTCGGCAATACAACTTCCTACTCCCGTTCGTAAAAACTATGTTTTTGCAGGCTGGTACACGGCCGGAGGGGCAAGATTCAATGCGACGACGATGCCTTCGGACAGCGTGAAACTTATTGCGAAATGGAACCCGATGATTGTCTTTGACGAGCGAGGCGGAAAAGAAGTTAACGACATATCCGATGTTGCGGGAAGTAAAGTGACTTTGCCCGAAACAGAAAAGGACGGCTACATATTTGCAGGTTGGTACACCGAACAAGGCAATATTTATACCTCAACGTCCATGCCTGCAAACAGCATTAAACTCGTTGCAAAATATTACAAGATTTTGACGAAAAAAATTGTAGTTATCGACGAGTCGAAAAACTATCAGCATGGCAGTACTTCATCAAGTCCATCAATGGCATATTCGCACAAAATTGATTTGAGCGATATCTACAATTCGGGTGCAAAAAGAATTAAGATAACTGCTCGCTACTCGTCAAAAATCTCAAGGACTTCTAATGACTCCGATTTATATACATATATGTCATATTATTCGCAAAACGCGGCAAGTGACGCATATAAGGTCTGGGAATATAAAGACTTGCACAAATATACAACGGAATGGGGTAGTTATACACGAACAACTGCGATAAATTTAACCGGTGACAGTTTATACGTTTGCTATTATTACGATTATAGAAATGTAATTGGTATTTACGGCGCATGGACAAATTTCTGGCTGGAAATCGAGTATCCCGACACAACGACGCTTTATTGATAAAAGGAGGAAAGTATGAAAACAAACAGAAAGATATTTTTGTTTATGGTATTGTCGGTAGTTCTTGCGCTGGCGTTGTCGCTTGTCGCGTGTGACAAGGCAAAGGAAACTGTCGAAAATCTTTTGGCGAAAGCGCCTGAAAACGTGCAATACGACGGACAATATCTGACGTGGGATAAAAACGGCGCAGACTATTACAACGTCTCGATAAACGGCGGTGACAAAGTTCGCGTCAATTCAACGTCATACGGATATAATACAAGCGATAGTTTCAGCGTAACCGTTTGGGCGGTTTTTGTCGGGACGGAAAAATCAACGTCCGTGACGTTTAATCCGCTTGCGAAAATCGAACAACTCTACGTTGCCGATGACGGCGTGGTAAGTTGGGACGCGGTTTCCGGTGCGAATGCTTATAGCGTCAGCGTAAACGGGCAAGTCGAAGAAACGGCAAACACGTCGTATTCGTCGCTTAAAGCGGGCAACAATACCGTTAAGGTCAAACCTATCGTCAGTGGCGATAAAACATATTATTCGCGGTGGAGCAACGAAAAACAAGTTGGCATTTGTTCAACCCCCGCATCGGTTAAATACGACGGAACAACGCTTACCTGGACGGGTAACGCAAATACTTATGAAGTCAAAATCAACGGCGTGCCGAATGTTGTAAAGGGCGGAAGTTTTGATTTTTCGTCGGAAAACAAGGATTTCGAAGTCGAAATAAAAGGGATAGGCAATCATACGAATATGTTTGACAGCGCGATTGCGTCCGAGTCGTTCCATTATCTTGACGCGGTTACTAACCTCGTCGTTGAAGACGGAGTACTGCACTGGGATCCCGTTGATGGAGCAAAAGGATATAAGCTTCGCATCGATGACGTCATAAGCAAAGAGAAAGTCGACGGAAAAACTGAATATGATAAGCTCATTTCCGGCAGGTCCATCAGGATGAGCGTGCTGGCATATAATGACGAGGGGAATTATTTTTCGTCATGGTCGGCAGAGAAAACCATATTCTTGCTTAATACTCCGTCACCGTCTTGGAAAAGCGAACTTGAACTTGACGGAGCGGCAAACAATAACTACGTTTGGGATGCGATCAACGCTGCAAAAGGATATACGGTGTCGATCACGAAAAACGGTCAAACAACAACCACGACGCTTACCGAAGACCATCGCGCCTTTGCTCACGCTTATGCGGAAATAGGAGTATATACCGTAAAAGTTAAAGCGAATGCGCCGGAAGATAACCCCGATTATTATGATTCGAAATACTCCGAAGAAATGACGATCGAGCGTTTGCCTGCACCAAAGCCGGCAGTCACAAACTTTATCACAAGCGACGCAAGTGATCTCAGCAAAGGCTTTACCGTTAATTATGTCGCTGTAAACGGCGCAAAAGGATATCAGTTGTATAAAGACGGGGTTGTAGTTTCCGGAAAATATTCAACAGGCACGTCCATAACGGACACAAATGTATCTTCAAGCATGGTTGCGTCCGAGCAACATTATACGTACGTTGTAAGAAGTGTCGGCGATGTGAAAACCTTGGGTGGCAAAACGCACGTAAGATTGTCAAGTTTGACGGAATCGTCATTGTCTTTCGATATTACTGTTCAGGCATTGCCGACAAACCTTTACATGGATGGGTATTTTGCAAAATGGGACACTGTTGTCGGAAACAACGGCTATGCAGTGGGGCACAGCGGTAATGTCATTATAGCGCAAAGCGAAAGCCTTGATCTCGGTACGATTGTCCCCGGCACCTACAACGTTAAAGTGTGTACTCGTGGCAACGGAACATCGACGCTTGCGTCCAACTTCACCGCACCTATGATTGTGCAACGTCTTGCATATCCTACGGGCATCAGAATTGACGGTGGAGAAGGCAATGGCTTGCTTTCATATAATAAGGTTTCCAATGCAAAAAGTTATTCGGTATTCCTTGATCTGGACAATAAGTCAATAGACGAGACGGCACGGGAAAACATGTATGACCACATTACCGAACAGGGAACAGTTTTGAGCATGACCGCGAATTGCAACGACTATAACGAGGACAAGACCGTTTATTATATGACATCACCGGTTTCACCCACACAACAATTCATAAGGCTTTCCGCACCCACTTTCCCCGAAGGCGCATTATCAAGCCACAAGGAACTTGTTTGGAACACGCCTGAAAATATTAACGTTGCGGAATATACACCGACTTATACGGTCTTCTCATCCGGCGTTGCACTAACAGGTCAATATAATAACACTAAATACAATCTTACAAACCTTGAAGGTAATCGCGATTACGTTATCTCTGTAAAGGCGGTCGGCAACGGCACCAAGTATTTGGACAGCAAAGTATCAAAAACGATATCGTTTTTTAAACTTGAAACACCTAAACTTTCAATCGATAACCTGGGTTATCATTGGAGCAGTGTGAATAACGCAAGTGCATACGTCCTTGAAATCAACGGTGTGAAACAAAACGACAATATCAACGTGTCGGGAACGACCTATACGTTTATGCCTTATTACAACAAGATAGGAACGCATAACGTAAGATTATATGCCGTTGGCGACGGTGTGAGAACCGTATCGAGTGAACCCACGTTATATAATCAAAAAGCCGAAGCGTTGCAAGCACCTACGATTTCTTATAAATACAGTAATGATTCGTTCGTTCGCGGAGGTGTTTTGTCTGCTACAATCGAAAAACAAAGTCCGCATGCTGAAAAATATCAATTTGAAATAGCAGGAAAAACTATTGTATCCGGAAAATTAACCGAGTCGCAAGTTATTGAAAGCCCCGGCACGTATACAATCAAGGCAAAAGCAGTCGGCGGCGTATTTGACGACGAAAAAACTTATTATATTGATTCACAGTACACGGCTGAAAATCAAATAATAATTCTTGCACCTCCGACAGCCTCGTCGTTTTCAATTAATGCCGACGGAATAATCAAATGGTCCAACGTCTCTGCAACGATAGGATATGATTATCAAATTTCGTTTGATAACGGAGAGTTTTCAGAAATAACACATATTGGATATTCTTCTTTACGAATAGAAAATTTCAAATCGTATAAGAATATAAAAATCAAAGTTAGAGCGTCTTCAAACGGGGATCCGAACAGAGTAAATTCCGAATGGATTGAATGGAGCTGGACAAACAACGAACGATCATAATATGAGCTTGTATTAACACAACAAAAAAACACACACCATATTCGGTGTGTGTTTTTTGTGGTGGGATTGAGTAGGGCTGCTCGGCATAGTGCAAATCGAGGATAAACAGCAAAGCGACGCAAAGTGTCTGCAAAGTTAGACACGCTGCATAACGCAAGCGTCTGTAAACAGCCGCCGAACGCCGACCTCGTACGCTTATACTCGCATTCGCTCGTGTAAGCGCATCGGTCATCAGTAGGAATATACTCAATCCCACCGCGTCATAAACTGCGCCTTTGACCAAACAAACACATTTTATTTATTTGTTTGTCTTTTGCTTGTTTATTCCTTTTCCCCACGGGTACACAGTATCCCGCGGGGTCCCCTTTAATACACCTGAAATTGCAGGGCATAACGCAAGCGGTTGCAAGCAACCGCCGAACGCCGAAACAGAGTTTCGGGTTCTTGCCCTTGACTTAATCTCGGCACAAAAAAACACACACTGTTGAAGTGTGTGTTTTTTGTGGTGGGATTGAGTAGGCTCGAACTACCGACCTCGCGCTTATCAGGCGCGTGCTCTAACCAACTGAGCTACAATCCCATACTGGTGGAGGTAAGCGGATTCGAACCGCTGACCCCCTGCTTGCAAAGCAGGTGCTCTACCAACTGAGCTATACCCCCAAGGTATATGCCAAGCAAGAATAATTTTAACCTTGCCAAATCGTCGGCGTTAATCAAAACGCTTATAAAGAATATCATTGTCTTGAAAATTTGTCAACGATTTTATTGAATATTCGGTAATTTTTTGTCGCAAAACGAAAAAACGCAAAAAATCACATTTGCAGGTATGATTTTACGACGTTGCCGAGAGCTTCGGCGTTTTTTGAATACTGTTTATTCGTAATCAGCAGGTTTTTCAGCCCGATCCAATACGCCTTGATAAGTTGAGCGTCGCGCATATTCAAAACGGTGATGAAGTTATCCAGCACGAACACGAGTTCCTTTCTTGTGTCAAGGTCGAGTTTGCTGTCCTTAACCGCCGTGATTTGCGTTTTGACGTAATAATCGGCTTGTTCGGACAGGGCGGCGTTGACCTCGATACGTTTTTCGTCGCGAAGTTCGAAATCGGCTTTTTCGTCGTCGGAAAGGAGCGTCAGCACCGCTTCCTTAAAGGGGGCGATGATGCCGTTGATAAACCCGACGTAGCTGTCGTTTTTGTCGTCGGCGCGGTAAAAATCCTGCACGAATTTCACGAAATCGCGGCGACCTTCGTCGAAGTCGAGAAGCAGGCAAAGTATGAGCGCGACGCGCTTTCTTAAAGACGCGGGAAGACGGAAAATCGTCGCCGTACCGAGGTTTACGATGGCGCGGTTGTATTCGTCGTCGTAATCGAAATTGAAACGGCAATCGTAGGCGAGTTTTTTAAGCTCGTCATAATACGCCATACACCTTAAAAGCATACGGATTTTCTGGTTGGACATTATGAGTTTGCTGCCGATAAACTCGTCGCACTGGGCGGAGAATGCGGCAACCGCTTCGTTGTTGTAATCGATATTCATATTCTCACCGAAAGATATTATATTATGAAACCGCCGAAAAATCAAGCGCGAAAAGGACAAAAAGAAATCCGCCTGAAAAGCGGATTAAGCGGTGATATTTTTATTTCTTTGCGATGCACTCGACCTCGACCAGAACGTTTTTGGGAAGTTTGCTGACTTCCACGCAACTTCTTGCGGGATAGGGCGCGACGAAATACGACGCGTAAATTTCGTTGAACGTCGCAAAGTTGGAAAGGTCGGTAAGGAAAGCCGTTGTTTTCACGACGTTTTCAAAGCCCATACCCGCCTCGTTCAGAACCGCTTTCATATTTTCAAAAACCTGTTTGCTCTGGTTGACGATGCCGTCCGCGACGTCGCCGGTTGCGGGGTTTACGGGGATATTGCCCGACACGTACAAAGTGTCGTCGACGAGCACCGCCTGCGAGTACGGTCCGATTGCTTTGGGCGCATTTCCGCTTTCGATTTTGACTTTCATAATTTATTTGCTCCTTATTATAAACGATATACGTCCATTATAAATCGGCGGCGGGCAAAAAGTCAACCCGCGATTTTGTTGATTTTTCGGGCGCAAAATAGTATATTGTGTTTATAAAACATTAAGGACGTATTTATGGACGTAAAAGAATTTCTGAATAAATCGTACACTGCTTATCACGCCGTGAAGTACGGCGCGGAAATGCTTGAAAAAGCGGGCTTCAAAAAACTTGATATGAAAGACGTATGGCGTCTTGAAAAAAACGTCGGGTATTACGTTATCGAAAACGGGACGAGCCTGTTCGCGTTCAAGGCGGGCGAAAATCACGTTTTCAACGTGGTGGAAAGCCACACCGATTCCCCGTCGCTCAAAGTCAAAGGCAATAAACTTATCGACAGCGCGGAAGGGAAAAGGCTTAACGTCGAAAAGTACGGCGGACTTTTGCTGTATAGTTTTCTGGACGCGCCGTTGAAAGTCGCGGGGCGGATTGCATATTCGGACGGCGGCGAAGTGAAAACCGAAGTTGTCGAAAGCAAATACAACGTCGTTATTCCAAGCCTTGCCATTCATCATAATCCCGACGCGAACACTAAATTTGCGCTGTCGGTGCAAAAAGATATGCTGCCGCTTCTTGGGGACGCGAAAGACGTGTATTCCACGCTCACCGACAAGGACGTTATCGACGCCGACCTTTTCGTCGTGCCGGCGACAAGCGCGTTTTCAGGCGGCGTAGGCGACGAGTTCTTGTGCGCGCCGAGACTTGACAACCTTTTGAGCGTGTATTCGTCGCTGAACGCAATCATAAATTCAACCCCGAAAGACATCGCCGTCTGCTGCTGTTTCGACAACGAAGAAGTGGGCAGCGAAACAAAGCAAGGCGCCGCATCAAATATTTTAAGTACGCTTTTAAGGAAGATAAACCGTGCGTTTATGAAAAACGACGATGATTTCACCTTTGCGACGGAAAACGGCGTTTTATTGTCGTCGGACAACGCGCACGCCGTGCATCCGTCCTTCCCCGAAAAGAGCGACCCGAGCGAGAAAGTGTATCTTAACAAGGGCGTCGTCATAAAGCATCACGTCAATTATTCCACCGACGCTTTGTCGTCCGCCGTCGTGAAAACCTTGCTCAAAAACGAAAATATCGAGGTGCAGGATTATTACAATAATTCCGACGTGCGTTGCGGAAGCACAATCGGGCTCGTTACAAGCGCCGACCTTAATATGAACGCCTGCGACGTGGGTATCGCCCAGCTTGCGATGCACTCCGGCGTGGAAACGGCAGGCGCGAGCGACGTCGAAAAAATGCAAAAGTTTATGACCGCTTTCATGAACGCCGCCTTCTCAAAAACCGAAAACGGTGTAAAAATAAACTGATATGTACGAAGTATATCTGAAAAAAGGCGAAGAAAGGCGCATACTTTCGGGACATTCCTGGGTGTATGCAAACGAAGTGCAGGAAATCAAAGGCAAGGATAAAAACGGAAGTCTTGCCACCGTCTTCACGCACGATAAAAAATATATCGGGAAAGGATATATCAATCATTTGTCGAAAATTCTCGTGAGGATTTTCATCAGAAACGACGATATCGACGACGAAGAATTTTACAAAAAACGCATAAAAGCCGCAAACGATATGAGAATCGCTTTGGGCTTCGACGACGCATACCGTATGGTGTTTGCCGAAAGCGACGATCTTCCCGCGCTCATTATCGACAAATACGCCGACGTGCTTGTCATGGAATGTTTGTCGCTGGGCATTTCGCAAAGAAAAGACCTTATCGTGAAATGCCTTGTCGATTTATTTCACCCGAAAGGTATTTTTGAAAAAAGCGAAGCGCAGGTGCTGAAAAAAGAAGGCGTCCCCGAAACGCAGGGCGTATTGTACGGCGAAGTGCCCGAAAAAATCGTAATTTCCGAAAACGGCGTGAAAATGTACGTCGACGTCAGAAACGGTCAAAAGACGGGATATTTTCTGGATCAGAAAGAAAACCGCATGGCAATCCGCCGTTACGCAAAGGACAAAACCGTGCTTGACTGCTTCTCGAACTCGGGTGGATTTTCGATTAACGCCGCAACCGTCGCAAAGGAAGTAACCGCCGTCGATATTTCGGAAATTCAGGTGAAAGCGGTGCTTGAAAACGCCGCGTTGAACGGGTTTAAGAACGTGAACGCCGTATGCGCGGACGTGTTTGAATACTTGCGACTCAAAAAACGGGAAAACAGAAAGTACGGCGTTGTCGTGCTGGACCCGCCCGCGTTCACGAAAAGCGCGGCGGAAGTAGGCGACGCGTACAGGGGATACAAGGACATCAACGTTCTGGGGTTGAAACTTGTCGAAAAGGGCGGGTATCTCGTCACGTCTTCCTGCTCGCACTATATGACGCCGACGCTGTTTCAGAAAATGATTGTCGAAAGCGCGAAAGAAAGCGGCAGGCGGGTGCGCCTTGTCGAAATCAGAACGCAGTCGCCCGACCACCCGTCCCTTCTTTCCATGGACGAAACGCAATATCTTAAATTTTACGTACTGCGCGTCGATTGAAACGACGGCATAGATTGACTTTTCAAAAGCATGGTGCTAAAATATATTTACTCCGAAAGAGCAACATCGACGGGGCATCAAAACAGGAGGTAATAACATTGAGCAACGGAACTGTAAAATGGTTTAACGCGACGAAAGGCTTCGGATTCATCGCAAACGATGAAGGCGGCGACGACGTTTTCGTACATTTCAGCGCAATTCAGGGCGATGGTTACAAGACGCTTAAAGAAGGACAAAAAGTTTCTTTCGACGTGGAAGCCGATCCGAAAAACGCCGCAAAACTTCGCGCAATAAACGTAGTGGCAAAATAATGCATACAACCGACGGCAATGCCGTCGGTTTTTTATTGCAATCGCTTGAAAAACAAGTTTACATTTGGTAAACTTAACTTATAAACCATAAAACGAATCGGAGTCATTTATGTGCGACACAATCGTGGCAACCCCCGCTTACACCAAAAACGGGAAAATGCTTTTTGCGAAAAACAGCGACAGAAGTCCCAACGAGCCGCAGTTTTTACAGCATATCCCGGCGAAGGATTACGACCTTCAAAAAACGCCGACGCTTGCGCTTACATACGTCACGGTGCCGCAGGTCGGACATACCTTTGAAATCACGATTTCCCGTCCGAGTTGGATGTGGGGCGCGGAATTCGGCTTCAACGAGTTCGGGCTCAACATCGGCAACGAAGCGGTGTTCACGAAAGAAAAGTACGTAAAAACCGACGGCGTAACGGGTATGGATATGCTGCGCCTGGCTCTTGAAAGGTGCAGGAGCGCGAAAGAAGCCCTGGACTTTCTGACCGATTTTATCGAAAAATATCCGCAGGGCGGGAATTGCGGATACGGAAAGAAATTTTATTATCACAACTCTTTTCTGATTGCCGACTCGTCGGACGCTTACGTTCTGGAAACCGCGGGGAAATACTGGGTATGGAAAAAGGTGAAAGACTTCTTTGCGATATCCAACTGTCTGTGTCTTGAAAACTATGACGAGTGCAGCGCGGGGCTTGTCGAAAACGCAATCAAAAACGGCTGGTGCAAGTCAAAAACCGACTTTAACTTTGTAAAATGTTATACTGAACCCTTGTTTACGAAATTTGCAAAGGGCAGGGAACGCCGCGTGAAAGCAATGGAACTGCTGGGCGAAGGCGCGCCCGACGTCAAAAAGTTTATATCGATTTTGCGCTCTCACGCAGGGAAAGCGGAGCGCGGATATCAGGAAGTTGGCAGCATTTGCATGCATGCGGGCGGCGTTATCGGCGACCAGACGACGGCAAGTTACGTTGCGGAAATCGACGGCGCGGACAGCGTGTATTTCGTCACCGGCGCGTCGTTGCCGTGCATAAGTTTGTTCAAGCCGTACGTCCTTGGAAAAAACGAGCACGTCGCGGAAGACGGCGAAGATAAAAAAGGAGTCGAGTATTGGCTGACGCACGAAAAAATGCTGCGCTATTTCATCAGCGGCACGCTTTTGACAAACGAGATTATCGAAAAAGGAAGGGCTGCCGAAAACGAGTGGATCGACAGGTTTTTATCCGCCGGGAAGGAAGACCGCGTTGCAATTTCCGAGGACGCCTTCGAGCAGGACGAACGGCTTGTCTTAAAGCAGCTTGACGACGCCCGTACAAAACAAATCTCGTTCACGAGAGGCGGCGCGTATTACAGGATTTTCTGGAAAAACAAAACGAAAAAACTGTATGGGTTTATTAAAAAAGAAAATAAGGAAAAGTAATATTACTTAATTAAATTAAAAAACCGCATTGAATAAAAAGGAAACCGCCGATTGTAGGCGGTTTTTCTTATTTCTTAAAAAGCGAAACAAGCATATCTATGACGATTTTACGCATGCGGTCGTAGTCGATATAAGAGTGCTTGTCGAAAACCTTTTCGTGGGCGTAGGACTGCACGGTTTCCATCGCAAGGTGGACGCGTTCAAAAATATCCTCGCGGTCATAGCCCAAAGAGCGGAGTTTTGCGACGAACCTCACCGTCATATCGTTTTCAAGCGCCATAAATTTGTCGCGCACGGTTTTGTCCGTGGACGAAAGGGAGTGCAACGCCTCGTGAATGGCGGCGTTGTTTTCGTGCACCGTAACGGCGTTGTCGATGGAGTGCGTGATGATAAAATCGAAGTCCACGGGGGCGGTGATTTTGTCGAACATTTCAAACACGGGATAAAACACATTGTCGACGTAAATGTCCAGCACCTCGATGAGAATATCGCGTTTGTCGTGGAAATATCCATAGACGATGCCCGTGGAAACGCCCGCTTTTTTTGCGATTTCCGACGTGTTCGTGTTGAAATAGCCGACCTTTGCGAAAAGTTCGTATCCGGCTTCGATAATCCTGTTCTTTTTATCGATCGAGCGCTGTTGTTGCGGCTCGCGTACTTCCTGTGACATATTTTTTACCTCTCAAACATTATACATTACTTTCAAGGAAAAAGCAAAACAAAACGCCGTCAAAAAATATGAAAAATATTTCAGATTTTTGTTAAAAAGGGTTGACAAACTATTTTCAAGCGAATATACTAACCTTGCAAATATGAAAGAAAATTCATATTCACATAATTCGGAGGTGGCTTATGCCGTTGGTAGTAGCACCCGTCGGCAAGGACGTGAGAGTCGTGAAAATCCTTGCGGACGAGAAAACGAAAAAACATCTTGAAAACCTTGGTATTACGATTGATTCCGTTATCCGCGTAATATCGGCAAGCGGGGGCAGCGTTATCTGCGTCGTAAAAGACGGCAGGCTCGCTCTCGACAAAGAAATGGCAACAAAAATCCTTATTGCATAGGAGGCATATATGGAAAAGAGATTAAGCGAATTTTCGATTGGCGAAACCGGCGTGATTCGTCTTGTCGGCGGCGACGGCAAGATAAGACGTCGTTTGTTCGATATGGGAGTTACTCCCGGCGCGGAAGTGTATTTGAGAAAACGCGCACCGCTCGGCGATCCCATCGAAATTACTTTAAGGGGTTATGAACTCACTCTTCGCAAAAGCGAGGCGGACGTCGTAACGATGGAGGTTGAAGCATGAAAAAGTTTGCACTTGCGGGAAACCCGAACTGCGGTAAAACAACCTTATTCAACTCGTTAACGGGTTCGACCGCGCACGTCGGCAACTGGCCGGGCGTAACGGTCGATAAGCGAGAAGGAACGTACAAAAAGTGCGCGGAGCCGGTGTCGATCGTCGACCTTCCGGGCATTTATTCGTTGTCGCCTTACACGCCCGAAGAAGTCATTTCCAGAAACTTCATTCTTGACGAAAAGCCCGACTGCGTCATCAATATCGTCGACGCGACAAACCTTGAACGCAACCTGTATCTGACCACTCAGATTATGGAAATCGACGTGCCTATGGTCATCGCGCTCAATATGATGGACGAGGTCGAAAAACAGGGCGATAAAATCGACGCGGCAAGCCTTGAAAAGAAAATCGGCATTCCCGTCGTACCCATTTCCGCGCTGAAAGAAAAAGGGCTTGAAGAACTTATGAAACGCGCGTACGACGCGTCCAACGAAAAGCGTCAGGGCAAAACCGTTTTGGAAGGAAGTGCGCTCATGCACCTTATCGGCGACTGCAAAATCGCGCTCGAAGGTCAGGGCGTCGACAACGCTTTGTTCCACGCGATTAAACTTGTGGAACTTGACGAGCTGGAAGTAAAAGCGCATCCGCAATCGACGGCTATGGTCGAAGAGTTCAAAAAGACTTTCTCCGACGATACTTTCGGCAGCGACTTCGAGGCGCTTGTCGCGGACAGCAGATATAAATACATATCCAAACATTATTCGTCCGTCCTTACGAAGAGCGAACAAAGGCAAAAGGAAAAACTTTCGCGTTCGGACAAGGCGGATAAAATCCTTACTCATAAGGTATGGGGTATTCCCATCTTCCTTGTAATACTGTTTCTGGTATTCCACCTTACGTTCGCGGAAGACTTTTTGTTCCTCGGCGCGGGCGGCGTGTTCGATAAGAAAGCGGTGGCTTATGACGCGAACAAAAACGTAATCGAAGTTACCGAAGACACTTACGATCCCGATAACGTGAAATACTACGACGCGGACGGCAACGAAGCCGAACTCACCTTTGAAAACGGCAAACTCGCGTCGGTCGAGGCAAAACCCTTTGTGTTCACGGGCGACGGAAAGAAAGTTCTGGTCGAAAACGCGGCGGAACTGCCCGAAGGCACGAAATTTTATGCCAACGAAAAGGGCAAGTGGGAAGTAACCATCGAAGCAACCCAGTTTGTGTACTGGAAAAACAGCCTTGGCGAAGTCACGAGAATTTCGGCAGGCGACGCTAAAAACCTTGCGGCAGGCACTAAGATTTACGCCGACGAAGAATTGACTCACGAAGTTACTCTGAACGCCGATGGCGAAGTCGAAGGATACGCGGACATAGAAACGGAATACGAATCGGCATTCGTGTCGGGCATCGACGAGTTCTGCGCGGGAATCTCCGCGGCAACCTTCTTCGGATATGAAGAAAGCGTTTACGGTCCCGGCGTAATCCTTGCGAACCTTCTCAACACGTTCACCGACTTTTTAAGCACCTGCATCAACGAGGGTCTTGTGAAATCGGGCGCACCCGACTGGCTTACGGGGCTTATCGTTGACGGTATCTTCGGCGGTTTGTTCGCGGTACTCGGCTTCCTGCCTCAGATTCTTTTACTGTTCCTGTTCTTCTCGATTCTGGAAGACAGCGGATATATGGCGCGCGTAGCGTTCATCCTTGACAGAATTTTCAGAAGATTCGGTCTTTCGGGCAGGGCGTTCATGCCGATGATTATGGGATTCGGTTGCTCCGTTCCCGCGTTCATCAACACCCGTACGCTTGCCGACGAAAAGGAACGAGTCGCGACAATCAGGGTTATTCCGTTTTTCAGTTGTGGCGCAAAACTGCCGATTCTTACGGCAATCGCGGGCGGTATCGCAACTATGACGGGGCTTAAAAATCCCGACGTAATTACTTATTGTATGTACATTCTGGGCGTAGTCGTCGCAATCGCTTGCGTGCTTCTTATGAGAGCGACCACGATGAAAGGCGACGTTCCCCCGTTCATTATGGAATTGCCCGCATACCACGTGCCGCAACCCAAAAACCTTATGTTGCACCTGTGGGATAAGACGAAACACTTCGTCAAGAAGGCTTTCACGATTATCCTTGCGTCGACAATCGTTATCTGGTTCATGAGCCATTTCAGCTGGAACTGGAATTACCTGGAAGACACGCAGATGAATCAGAGTATCCTTGCTGGTATCGGCGGAATTATCAGACCTTTGTTCACCCCGTTGGGATTCGGCTCGCAACTTGCAAATAGTTTCGGTTGGGTATTCGCGGTCGCGGCAATCACCGGTCTTATCGCAAAAGAAAACGTTATCGCAACGTTCGGTACTCTTGCGGCTTGCATAGTCGGCGGAATGATCGACGTGGAAGCGGACGGCGGTCTGATGGCAGTCGCGGAAATGATCAGAGCAACCGGCATCGGCGTTCCCGGACTCATCGCGTTCATCGCGTTCAATATGCTGACAATCCCCTGCTTTGCGGCAGTCGCAACGGCAAAGGCGGAACTTCCCTCAAAGAAGTCGTTCAGAAATACCTTGCTGTTCTGGATCGGCACGAGCTATATCGTGGCAATGATGATTTACCTTATCGGTAGCTGGTGGTGGACGGTGTTCATCTTCGCGGCAATCTGGGCGGTAATCATTACGCTCATAGTGCTTGACAACAAAGGTAAAATCGACGTAAACGGCTTTTTCAAAAACCTTAAAGGTAAAATGAGAAAAGCAAAGGAGTAATAATATGTGGTCGTGGCTTGCACCGTTAATCGGAATATTATGCGCGCTGTTCGTGGTAGGCGTTATCGTCTGGAACCGCGCGCGCAAGAAAAAAGGAAAATCATCCTGTTGTAACGATTGCGGGGGCTGCCCGTGCTGCAACTCCTGCAAAGGTCGGGACGCCGAGTTGAAAAAACTCGAAGACGTCAGAAACAAAAATAACAACGAAAGCACATTATAATTATAGTAACATTTGTCCCTCCCTGGAAAAAAATCCCCGCGCAATTTGCGTGGGGATTTTTTTATCGTTTCGGGTTGAAAATTCGTGTTTATTTCAGTTTTATGAAATCGTTGAAAAGCGACGGGGCGTCGTCGTAAAACACGCCGGTGTCTTTTGCCGTTTTTTCGTTGAAGTCGTTGTTTTCGCCAAGTTTTTCGCGGGAAGAATACATAAGAAACGGCACGGGATTTCTTGAATGAGTTTTGATTGAACAAGGCGTCGGATGGTCGGGCAGAAACATCAGCGCAAAGTCTTCGTGTTTTGCCGTCAATCCGTTTACAATCGTCCCGATAATGTCTTTATCAATCATTTCGATGCTGTAAACCTTGCGTTCGGCTTCTCCGCGGTGTCCGCATTCGTCGGGTGCTTCCACGTGGATATAGCAGAAATCGTTTGTTTCAAGGGCTTTGAGAGCGGCTTCTCCCTTGCCGAGGAAATTAGTGTCCCAGTTGCCTGTTGCACCGCTTACTTCGATAACGTCCATGCCTGCGCCTTTTCCGATACCTTTCAGCAAATCGACCGCCGAAATCATTGCGCCGCGAAGGGAAGTTTTGTCGACGAACGGGGTGAACGCGGGCTTCACGCCGCCGCCCCAGAACCATATGCAGTTGGCGGGATTTTTGCCTTCTTTTTTACGCTTTTCGTTTATCGGGTGGTTTTCAAGCAATGAGTAAGATTTTTCGTAAAGGTCAAGGAACAAATCCTTGTAAACGCCTTTCGGGAGATAGTCCTTGATTTTCCTGCCCGTTATGTCGTGCGGCGGGGTAACTTCGTCGTCCACGACGCCGTGGTTTATAATCAGGCAATGGCGATAACTGACGCCCGGATAAAAATGCAGGGAGTCCGTTTCCAGATGTTTTTTGATATGTGCGACAAGCACGGCGGCTTCCGCCGTCGATATTTCGCCCGCGGAATAGTCGACCATCGTTTTGTCCGAAAAGTTTTTTTCCGTGGAGAGCGTGACGAGATTCATTCTGTACGCGACGTCGGTATCTTTCATATCGACGCCTATGCTGAGCGCTTCCAACGGCGAACGACCGCTGTAATACTTTTCGGGGGCGTAGCCGAGCACGGCAAGGTTTGCGACGTCGCTTGCCGGCTTAAACCCGTCGGGCACCGTTTTCACAAGCCCGATTTTTGCGGTTTTTGCAAGTTTTCTTGCGTTTTCGATGTTTGCTTTTTCAAGGGGCGTACCCGAAATCGACGGTATATATTCGTCCGCCATTCCGTCGCCCAGAACGATAACGTACTTCATACGGATAAAGTATAAATCAATTATCTTGCGTTTGTCAAACGAACGCGAAGATTGCGGTGCCTTAAAACATAATAAAATCTGCTTGCGTAAGCGCATAAAAGAATATATAATATATATACCTATTGGAACGGTAAAATTTATGGCAGAAAGCAAAGAAAAACTTCAAAAACTGCCGCTTGGCGAAATCAAGCCTATGGGATGGCTCAGACGGGAACTCGAATTGCAGGCGACGGGGCTTACCGGACGTCTGGACGAGTTATGGGACGACGTTTCCAAAAAATCGGCGTGGCTCGGCGGTCACGGCGAGGCGTGGGAGCGCGGTCCGTATTACCTTGACGGGCTTGTTTCGCTTGCGTATCTTCTGGACGACCGCCGTCTTATCGACCGCGTCGGATTATGGATTGAAAAAATCCTGTCGTCGGTTGACGCCAGCGGGTTTTTCGGACCTGCGCGCACGGTTGACTGGTGGCCGCGTATCCTTGCGCTTCGCGCGCTCTGGTCGTATTACGAAGTTACCGGGGACAAGCAGATTCCGCCGTTTGTAAGAAACTTTTTCAAGTACGAATTCAATAACCTTGACGAGCAACCTTTTTACGTATGGGCTGCCGCAAGGTCGTTTGAACAGTTTATCCCGATGAAAAGGCTTTTCGACGAAACGGGCGACGAGATGATAAACCAACTTGTCGACAAAATCGTCGACGGCTCGTACGACTGGTTTTCGGTTTATGAAAAATTCCGTTATAAAAAACCCGCCTCGACTTATCTCAGCCGCGGCATTATAAATTTCGGCGCGAAAGTGGGCGCAAACGCCGACAGAAAACGGAAATACGGCGCAATGCCGCAAAAAAAACAGATGAGCGCGCATAAAATCACGGCGCACAACAAACTGCCCACCGTAAGGAAACTTATGCTTTTGCACGGCGTGAACAACGCGATGGCGGTGAAATATCCCGTTTTGCTGAACGATTTCCGTCCCGATCCCGAACTTGTGCTGTTGTCGAAAAGGACGGTTGAAAACCTTATGAAATATCACGGCACGGCGGCGGGCGTATTCACGTCGGACGAGACGCTGGACGGCGCGAACCCGTCAAAGGGCGTCGAACTTTGCACGGTTGTCGAGTTTATGCGAAGCCTTGAAACGCTTGTCGAAAAAACGGGCGACACTTATTACGCCGACTTGTTGGAACTTAATTGTTTCAACGCGCTTCCCGCAACGATTACCAAAGATTATACGGCGCATCAGTACGTCCAGCAGCCAAACGCCATTGCGGCAAACCGTATAAAACGCGACTTTTTCAACGTGCGCTCCGACGGCACCGTTTACGGGCTGGAACCCAATTACGGCTGTTGCACGGCAAATATGCACCAGGGTTTCCCGAAATTCACGGAAAATCTTTGCTACAAAACCGACGAAGGATTTTGCTTTATGGTATATTCCCCGTGCAGAATTTCGACGCTTTTCAAGGGCGTAAGAGTTATTCTGAACGAGTCCACCGATTATCCTTTCAAAAACAAGTCGAAAATCGTCGTGGAGTCGGTGTCGGGCAATCCCGAAATCAAGTTTTCCTTCCGCGTGCCGCAATACACGAGCCTCGAAGTGCTGGTAAACGGCAAAAAAGTCGTGTCGGGCGACAAGGGCATTATCGCTTTCAAGAAAAAGGTCGAAGCGGGCGACGTCATCGAACTTTTGTTCGATATGCCGCTTACGACGGTCGTGAACCCCGACAAGTCGATAAGTTTTCGGAAAGGGACGTTGCTTTTTGCGACGAAACTTCGCGCAAAGTGCGATACGCGCGGCAAAATCCCGTTTTGCGACTACGAATACAAGACGGTTTCGCAGTGGCGCACCTTGCCCGAACTTCAACATAAAAAACATTTGACCGTCATAGAAACGACGGAAAGGGAAGTGTCGGCGATGCCGTTTGACGAGGACAATCCCCCCGTCGAAATCACGTATCGCGCGCGCTACGTCCAGAACTGGAACGAGGTCAAAAACAGCGCGGGGAGAGTGCCCCGCCACGCAAGGTACGGCAAGGAAACGTTCGAGCGCACCCTTGTACCGTACGGCTGCACAAGGATAAGGATTGCCCATCATCCTGTTTTTAAGTGAAATAATAAGCGTCTTTGCGACTACGCGGTCGGTATTTTTTCAGTTACGTACTTTTATGTACGCGCCTTCAAAAATCCGTCCCTGTTGTCACAAATACACTCATTCTTTCACTTAAAAAAAGAGAAAAAAATAAAACAAAAATAAAAAACAAATCCATATATTTTGTAAGGAGAAACTTATGAAAATAACCACAAAGTGGGGCGAAAAGATTGACAAAAACAATCCGTTGCCCGAGTATCCCCGTCCGCAATTCGAGCGTGACAGTTTCATCAACTTAAACGGCGTTTGGAGTTATCTCATTTCCAAAAAGAAAACCGAAATTCCCACGGCGTTTGAAGGAGAAATCGTCGTGCCGTTCTCGCCCGAGTGCCAACTTTCGGGGGTTGAACGCGTCGTTATGCCCGACGACTTTTTGTATTACGAAAGGGAATTCGACCTTCCCGAAGAGTTTATAAAAGGTCGCGTCATTCTGAACTTCGGCGCGGTGGATTATATCGCGAAAGTTTACGTCAACGGCAAGTACGTGGGCGCGCACAAAGGCGGATACAATCCCTTTTCTTTTGACATCACCGACTACATAGTCATCGGCAAAAACCGCATAAACGTTACCGTTACCGATCCCAGCAATACCGGCGATCAGTGCCGCGGCAAACAGACGCTGAACGGCACGGGAATATGGTACACCCCGCAAAGCGGAATCTGGCAGACTGTATGGCTTGAAAGCACGCCGCTTACCTTCATCGAAAAAATCAAAATCACGCCCGATATCGACGAAAAGGCAGTTAAAATTGTCGTTTCGACAAATAAAGCCCCTGAAAGCAAGGCTGAAATCGTTGTCGTGGACGGCGATAACGTCGTTGCGAACGTGAATTTCGAAAGCGGAAAAGAAGTCGCGATTCCCATTGAAGATATGAAACTCTGGTCGCCCGAGAACCCGCACCTTTACGACGTCGTGGTCGTTTGCGACGACGATATGGTCAGAAGTTATTTCGGCATGCGTAAGTTCTCGGAAGGCGTCGACAAAACCGGCAAAAAACGCCTGTTCCTCAACAACAAGCCTTATTTCCACAAAGGTCTTCTCGACCAGGGATATTGGAGCGACGGTATGCTCACTCCGCCGTCCGACGAGGCGATGATTTACGACATTCAGACAATGAAAGACCTTGGCTTCAATATGCTGAGAAAACATATCAAGGTTGAGCCGATGAGATGGTATTATCACTGCGACAGACTCGGAATGATCGTGTGGCAGGATATGGTGTCCGGCTGCAAAAACTACAACATTCTGTGCATCGCCGTTCTGCCGTTTTTGGGCTTTATGTTCAACGACAACAAGTACGGATTCTTCCACAGGAAAAACAAGGAAGCGCGCGACGAATACACGCAGCAATATTTTGAAATGCTCGACAATCTTTACAACGTCGTATCCATCGGAATGTGGGTGCCTTTCAACGAAGGCTGGGGACAGTTCGACAGCGCATGGTTTTCGGAGCGCACGAAAGAGTTCGACGCGACGCGTACGGTCGACAGCGCAAGCGGCTGGCACGATCAGGGCATCGACGCAAAGAGCATTCACTGCTATTTCACGCCGTTCAAAGTGCCCAAAAAAGAAAAACGACTTGTTCTTCTTTCGGAATACGGCGGATACAGTTATCAGGAAAAGGGACACGTTTTCAACAATAAGAAATTCGGTTATCGCATTTACAACGATAAGGAATCCCTGAACGCGGCTTACAAAAAACTGCACGAAAAACTCATTATCCCCGCAATCAAGGACGGACTTGCGGCAACGGTTTACACCCAGGTTTCCGACGTTGAGAGCGAAATCAACGGGCTTCTGACGTACGACAGGCGCGTTCTTAAAGTCGATCCCGATATGGTCAGGGCGGTCAACGCGCAATTAAAACTGTAAACCGCGTTGACAACGCGCGCGCGTTGTGATAACATTACAATAACGGAGGTTGTTATGAATTACCTTGCAAGTCATCTTCCGAAAGGTGAGAAAATTTACGCAAAAACCCACAAAAGCGTATTCATTTTTATGCGTGACGTGCTCATCGCGGTGTTGCTTTTCGGCATTGCCGTCGGCGTGCAGCTTGGGTTCAAGGTCGACACGAAGATCATGATATGGGTTTATATCGTGTGCGCCGTCGTGGTGGTTTTCTGTCTGTGCGACAGCGCGGTTCGATACGCGTCGACGTTGCTTGTGGTAACTACGCATAAATTTATGTTCAAAGAAGATATCATAACGATTAAGGTTTTCGACACACAACTTCAAAACATCGACTCTGTCGAGGTCGATTACAAAACTCCGCTTCGCCGTGCGTTGAATATCGGCGATCTCACGTTGCGTACAAGAAACTCCGTCCACGTGTTCAGAAACCTGTCCCGTCCCGACCGTTTCAGCGCAGTGCTCAACAAACGCGCGTCGGACGTGCAGGAAGGCAGGATCGCAAAGACCTGCATCTCGTTTGCAATCGGCAAATCGCCCGCCCCTTACGTTGAGAGAAAGGACGCCGCAAACGCTTAACAAAACAAAATTAAACGACCGTGAAAGCGGTCGTTTTTTCATGCAAAAAATCTTTGAAAAGCCCGTTTAATTAAACATATCCAAAAAAAGCCATTCGTGAAAGCCGAAGTAACTTGCAAGTTCCAGTACGGCAACGATAAGAAGAAGGTGCACGACGTACACGATAAGGGTGTGCCGTCCGATGAAACAGACGGGCATGTTCCATTTTCCGTCAAGTTTTGGCATCAACGTTTTCTTGTCGCAATAAAGATAGGGCGAGATTGCCGCCGCAAAGAAAAACATTCCGGAATACGGCAGAATCGGCCAGAAATCGCCGGGTGACAGCGCGAAAGTGCCGTCGGTAAAGACGAATACGAAAGCGTCGGACGCAACCTTTGACTGGAAACCTAAGTCGTACGCGCACCGTATCGAAAGCCCCGCGATAACAAATCCCAGCGCAATGCCCAAAAGAAAATTCAGGAACTTATTGTGCCGAGTGATAAGCTCGATAACCGCCCACGTCGCGACGCAGGTTGCAAGCAGGTGAATTATGCCGAAGCGGATTATCATTCCTGGCTCGAAAGAGTCCGCGATTGCGGTCGCCGTCGTTATCCCGATGGAGATAAGCGCAAGCGTGCAGGCGCGTTTCAGATTGTTCCTTGAAAATCCCGTGGAAAGTCCGCAAAGGGTGATGAAAGTGAACACGACGATGGGGTGAATAACCTCGCGCGCGGGGTGGTTCATATAAAATTCCGCCGCGGCGTAAAACCTTGTGAATCCGTTTGTCGTGCCGTGCGACAGGCGCAGCCATTCTGTCCCATAAAAGTAATCGACCGTCATAAGAAGATGGTCGATAAGCATCAGAAGAATCAGAAAACCGCGGATAAAGTCAAGTTCCCAGATTCTGCCGCGTTTTTTTGCGGCGGGTTTTTGAACGACGTCGACGTCGGTCATGAAATCATACGAATCCGTCATCGCTTTGCCTCGGTGCGGAGATACGTGAGTCTGCCGTTATAATCGCGATAGACTTCGTAGCGGTTTTCGTATTCGTAAATGATAAGGTCGGGCATAAGTTCGCTTCGGTAAACAAGCGGTTTTTCGGGGCGTTTCCTGCTGTCGTAAAATTTCAGCGCGCTTTTAAGAGGCGTCAGAATAATGTTTCTTACGGAAATAATCACCGAACTCACAAGACACAGCAAAAGCCCCAGAAGGTACAACTGCGAATTCGTCGAAAAGTCGAAAAGCGCGACGCCCAGCGTCAGATGAATTATCAGACCGTATAAGAAGTAAAAAAACGGGACGTAAAGGCCGAAGTAAAGCATTATCGTCGATAAAAATCTGACGACGTAGCCCAAAAACTTCATCAGGACGCTCAGAATCCCCGCGCCCGCAAAGCCTGCGATAAATCCCGGTTTACTCATAATCCTATTTGTCGATAATCAGCGACACGATTTGTTTCGTGTCGATATTTTCAATGCCGACAAGGTCCTGTACGATAAGTCCGTCGATTAAGATAAGCAACAAATCGGCATAGCCTTCGGCTTTTTCTTTTTCATCGATTCTTTCTTCGATGGTTTTTTTGATTATTTCGCGCCACGAACGATATTTTTCGCGGAACAGTTCGCAAAGTTGTTTGTTGTCGGACAACGCTTTGTTGACAAGGTAAATATGCACCTTGCTTCTTTCGCCGTATCTTGCGCCGAAGTCCAGGACGTATTTTGCAAGACGGGGGAAAGACGTGTCCTTATCGGCGTTGTTGATCCATTCGTAGTAACGCGTTGCAAGCCCGTTCAGGTATTCAATAGTGATGTCCTCGAAGATAAGTTCCTTCGAGTTGTAATAATAAAACAGCGTGCCTTTCGTGATATTTGCGGCGTTTGCGATGTCCTGCAACGAAATTTCGTTGACGTCGCGGGTTGAAATCAGGGACAAGGTGCTGTCGATTATTTTTTGTCTGGTATCGGTTTTCAGTGTTGCTGCCAATGTTTGCCTCCGCTCGTGTGCCAAAACAAAACGTTTTTCGGTACACATAATAATATCACAATGCACGCGCGCCTGTCAAATGAGAATAAACTTAAATAATATGCTTACATTGTCGCCCGCGCGCAAGAAATTGCCCGTTAAACATTGATTTTGCGGCTTTTTGTGGTATAATCGAAGGTGTGGAGGGTGGCTATGAGAATTATTCCGTGTCCGAAAGAATTTACAAAAAAAGACGGCAGTTTCCTGTTCGACGCAGAAACAGGGTTTTCCTGCGACTATGAAAACGTCGGGAATTCGATTTCTTCGTTTTTGAAAACCTGCGGTATCGGATGGCGTACGGGCGACGATATAAAATTCACGTCCGACGGCTCCGACAGTTCGTCCGAAGCGTATACGCTTGTTGTCGGCGAAGACGGCGTCAAGGTGTCCGCAAAAAGCGAACGCGGGCTTTTTTACGGCGCGCAAACGCTGAAACAGTTGATTCTTTCGTCGTTTGACGAAAAGACGAAAACGGCGGAGATTCCTTGTTGCGAAATCAACGACGAGCCGCGTTTTTCGTACCGCGGATATATGTTCGACACCGTCCGACACTTTTTCCCGGTCGAAGTCGTGAAAAAGTATATCGAGGCAATTTCGCTCCTTAAACTCAACGTGTTCCATTGGCATTTGTCCGACGATCAGGGCTGGCGCGTTCAGATTGACAAATACCCGCGCCTTACCGAGCACGGTTCGATGCGCCGTGAAACATGCGGCGACAAGAAACCCCACGGCGGTTTTTACACCAAGGAACAGATAAAAGACGTCGTCGAGTTTGCAAAAGAAAGATTTATCACGGTAATTCCCGAGTTCGATATACCGGGACATACCCGCGCCGCGGTTTCTTCTTATCCCGAACTCGGGTGCAGCAAAAAGCCCGTGGAAGTGTCCACGAAATTCGGAATCCACAGCGAAATACTTTGCGCGGGACGAGAAGAATCGTACGATTTTGTCAAGGGCGTTCTTACGGAATTTGCGGAAATGTTCCCGTCGGAATATATCCATATCGGCGGCGACGAGGCCGTCAAGCACGAGTGGTACAAATGCCCCGACTGCCAGAAAAAAATGAAAGAACTCGGGCTTCGCAACGAAGAAGAGTTGCAGGCTTATTTCACCGAAAAGGTGGTTGAGTATCTTAAATCGCTTAATAAAACCACGATTTGTTGGAATGAAAGCGCAAACAGCGGCAAACTTGAAAGCAGCGTTATATTGCAGTTCTGGTCTGACGGGAAGGATAATGAAAACGTAATACGGGAAGTTAAAAACGGCAGAAAAATCATCGTGTCGAAGTTTAACCCGTATTATCTCGATTACCCGTATCCCATGCACTCGTTGAAGGCGGCGTACGAGTTCGAGCCCGTATTCCACGGCATCGAAGGATACGAGCAAAACGTGCTGGGCGTCGAAAGCACCTTGTGGACGGAGTGGATCGACAATACGGATTTGCTGGCGTTCAGAGTGTTCCCAAGGCTTACCGCGGTGGCGGAGAGCGCCTGGTGCGATAAGTCGAAAAAGGATTACCTTGCGTTTGAAAACTCGCTGAAAAACGTCAATAAACTTATTGAAAACACAACGGGTATCAAGGCCGCGCCGCTTAAAGACTGCAACGTCAAAAATCCGCTGAAACGCGCCGCAATCATGATGAAATTCGGCGTGAATCTGATCGATTTCGAAATGATTGCCCGCTCCAACCGCGCGGCAAAAGAAATGAAAAAAATGCGTAGCGTCCGCAAAAAGGAGAATAACGGAAAATGATTACCAAAAGATACAAACTTTACAAAAACTTCGGAAAATGTATGGAAATAAGCAACGGCACGGTGAAAGCTCTCGTTACCGTCGATATCGGACCGCGCGTCATTTATTACGGCGTGAAAGGTATGAACATTATGCACGAAGACATCGACAGGCTCACGAATAAAGGCGGCGAATTTTTCGACAAAAACTTCAAAGAAGGCGAAAAATGGTATCTTTACGGCGGACACCGCATCTGGAAAGCCGAAGAAGACTTGCTTTCCTACGTCCCCGACAACTATCCCGTGCGCGTGGACAGGCTGGAAAACGGCGCGATATTCACGCCCGCACCGCAAAAACTCACGTCGCTTCAACAGGTTATGCGCGTCGAAATGGCGGACGACGGCACGCTTACGGTCACGGAATCGTTGACGAATATCGGCGAAAATCCTTATGAACTTTCAATCTGGGGACTTTCCGTTTTGCGCCAGGGCGGCACCGAAATTATCCCGCTCAACACCGTCGATACGGGGCTTTTACCCCAGCAAAATATGGTATTTTGGCCGTATAACGACAAAAACGACAAAAGATTTTCGGTGAATACGAAGTACGCCGTGTTAAAACAAAAAAAGACTATTGAGCGCGCGTTCAAACTGGGGCTTTTCAACCATCACGGCTGGTGCGCGTATCAATACAACAAATACCTTTTCGTGAAACGCTTTAAGGTGCTTGGCGGCAAATTGCCCGATTATCAATGCAACTTTGAAACGTACACGAACGAACATATTATGGAAATGGAAGTTTTGTCGCCCGTAACGACGCTTTTGCCCGGCGAAACTATTTCTCAGGAAGAAAGATTCTCGATTTATTCCGGCGTTAAACTTTCAAAAACGACCGACGAAGAAATCGATAAAATGTTTGAAGACATAGGTTTTAATGGATAAGTATATGAAAATCGACAAAGACTTTTTGCCGATATACGAATTCAACAAGACTTTTGACGAAAAAGTCAGGAAAGAAGGCGCGGATTTATTCGCGTTTTCTGTTGAAAGAAACGACGGATATTCCGAGTGTTTTTCGATTGACGTGCTGAAAGAAGGCGTCGACGACGCGCTCAACTTCCGCCGCGCCGAAAGATTCATAAAAACCGCGCTTTGGACTGTCGGCGGATATAAACTGAAAATCATCGCAAACGACACGTTGTATAAAAGCCTTGAAAACGAGTATTCGCACGGCGGAAAACGCGATTTTGACGTGAAATTTTTTGAAAAGGTTTACGACGCGCCGTTTTCGGTTGAAAGAGTTTCGGCACTGTTCAAAAGCAAGCGGGAACTCGTTGCGGCGGACAAAAACGAATGCGGCGCAAGAATCGGACTTGACGCCGGCGGCAGCGATATTAAGATTTCCGCGGTAGAAAACGGAAACGTGCTGTTTTCAAAAGAGATTTTGTGGCAACCGAAAGTTAATTCAAACCCCGCTTATCACGTAAAATTCATAAACGACGCTTTGAACGAGGCGGCGACGCACCTTAAAAAAATCGACGCAATCGGCGTGAGCAGCGCGGGGATTTACGTCAAAAACGAAGCGCGCGTCGCAAGTCTGTTCCTAAAAGTGCCTGAATACGACTATGACGCTGTAAGGCGCATTTACATCGACGCGGCAAAACGACTCGGTGCGCCGGTGACCGTTGCAAACGACGGCGACGTTGCCGCAATGGCAGGCGCAATCAGTATGGATATGAAAAGCGTTTTGGGAATTGCAATGGGAACGTCGGAAGCGGCAGGTTTCGTCGATGACAAAAACCGTTTGCGGGGCTGGCTTAACGAACTTGCGTTCGTACCCGTCGATATGAACGAAAACGCAGCGGTCGACGAATGGTCGGGCGATATCGGCACGGGCGTGAAATATCTGTCGCAGGACGGCGTGATAAAACTTGCGTGCCTTGCGGGTATCGAGTTTCAGACGGACGTGCCGTCCGAAAGGCTGAAAGTTGTCCAGAATCTCCTTGACGAAGGAAGCGAAGTCGCGGCAACTGTTTTTTCGGACGTCGGAGTATATCTTGCGTACTCGCTTTTATACTATTACGATTTTTACAAATTCGAAAACGTGTTGCTTATGGGGCGCGTTATGAGCGGACTCGGCGGCGAAATAATAATGAACAAGGCAAACGAAGTACTTAAAAACCACGGCGCGGACAAAAAATTCAGAATTTTGCTTCCCGACGAAAATTTCCGAAGGCTCGGGCAGTCGGTCGCCGCGTCGTATCTCGGCTGAAAACGAAAAATCAAACGATAATCTTTGAAACCGTCGCAACGCGGCGGTTTTTCATTTTCTCGAAATATTGTAAAAATGACACAAATAAATCCGATTATGTGTTAAGACTGTCATTTTGACTTAAAAATAATAAATAATGTGTCAATATGACTGGATAAATGACACAATATCGAAAATCGGAAAGCAAGGGCGAAACGCATACCTTATTAAATTCGCGCGCACGCGCGCGCGTGAGAATTAAAAAAAGATATTTGGCGAATATCCGAAAGAACGACGTAAAAATAATAAGAATTATTGTCGGACAGGGGAAAGAGTCGCGAAATATTCCGTCCGACAAAATTCGCGCTTTGCGTTTTCCGGTAAATTCTCGCGATTTTCGTCGGAATTTCCGTCGCCGCGGGTATTACGTCCGCAATTTTGACTCGAACCGCGTCGAAATACGGATTTTGGACGAAATTTAACCAAAAAAGTTAAAATTCGGTCAAAAAAATGAAATAATGGCGAAAATTTGCTTGACGAGTATTGATTTTTATTATATATTAATTAGGCTGTTTGATTTTGGGATGATGCAGGAAGTTACTTGTTTCACAAGAGAATTTCTGCGGACAAGGGTACGATGTGATTCGTGCGACTAACGGAAGCGGGCGATCCGCTTTTATTTAACAGGCAGCATGACACACACGGAAGTGTGTACGAAGTTAGGAAATTTTGGAGGTACAAAAATGGCAGGACAAAAAATCAGAATTAAGTTGAAGGCTTACGACCACACCTTAATCGACGCATCGGCAGACAAGATTGTCGAAACGGTAAAAAGAGCGGGAACCAAGGTTTCGGGCCCCATTCCTCTTCCCACCGAGAAAGAAATCATCACGATTCTTCGCGCGCCGCACAAATATAAGGACAGCCGTGAGCAATTTGAATTAAGAACGCACAAACGTTTGATCGATATCTACAACCCCAGCAGCAAGACGGTCGATTCTCTTATGAAACTCGATCTCCCCGCCGGCGTCGATATCAGCATCAAGCTTTAATGTAAATACATTCGGAGGTGAACTTTATCTATGAATAAAGCAATCATTGGAAAGAAACTGGGCATGAGCCAGATATTCACGGCAGACGGCACCGTTATTCCCGTAACGGTTGTCGAGGCAGGTCCCTGTCCCGTCGTACAGGTCAAAACGAAAGACCGTGACGGATACGAAGCCGTAAAAGTAGCGTTCGGCGCTATTAAGAAAAACAACGTAAACAAACCCGACGCGGGACAATTCAAAAAAGCCGGCGTCGAAGCAAAGCGCGTACTTAAAGAGTTCAAACTCGAAAACGCTGCTGAATACAAAGTCGGCGACGAAATCAAATGCACCGTCTTTTCGGAAGGCGACCACGTGGACGTTGTCGGCACTTCGAAAGGTCACGGCTTTTCGGGCGTCATTCAAAGATGGAACGCGCAACGCGTCGGCAGCATGTCGCACGGTACCGGTCCTATCCACAGAAGCGTAGGTTCAATGGCTGCAAACAGCGATCCTTCCCGTGTTTTCAAAAACAAACACATGGCAGGTCAATGGGGCGCGGAACAAGTTACCGTTCAGAACCTTACAATCGCACGCGTTGACGAAGCAAGAAATCTGCTTTTGATCAAGGGCGGCATTCCCGGTCCTCGCGGCGGATACGTCTTCGTCAAACAATCAATCAAGGGCTAATCGGAGGATACAGAGATGAAATTAAACGTTATGAATATGGCCGGCAAGAAAGTCGGCACCGTCGAACTTAACGACGAGTTGTTCAATATCGAGTACAACGAAGCTCTTATCCATCAGATTGTCGTTGCACAACTTGCAAACAAACGTCAGGGCACGAAAAGCACGCTCACCCGTGCGGAAGTCCGTGGCGGCGGCGTAAAGCCTTATCGTCAGAAAGGTACCGGTCGCGCTCGTCAAGGTTCAATCCGTTCGCCTCAATTCGTAAAAGGCGGCGTCGTATTCGCACCGAAGCCCCGCGACTTCTCAAAGAGAACCAACAAATTCGCAAGACGTCTTGCATTGTTGTCGGCTCTTTCCGAGAAAATCCGTACCAACGAAGTTACCGTCATCGATAACATCGAACTGAAAGACGCAAAAACCAAAGAGGTCGTTGCAGTGCTTAAAGCCCTCGGCCTTGATAAAACCACCCTTATCGTTACTGCGGACAAGGACGAACTCGTGCTTCGTGCGGCGGGCAACCTTGAAAAAGTCGAAGTAACGACCGCCGACCTTATCAACGTCTATGAAGTCGTGAAGAACAACAACTGCTTGTTCACCAAGGCGGCAATCGAAAAAATCGAGGAGGCAAATGCATAATGACTGCTTACGATATCATTATTAAACCTATCCTCTCCGAAAAGAGTTACGACGGTATCGCGGACAAAAAGTACGTCTTTATGGTCCACCCCGACGCCACCAAGACCCAAATCAAAAACGCGGTCGAGGAAATTTTCGAAGTTAAGGTTGAAAAAGTCAACACCATCAACGTTACCGGTAAAATGAAAAGAATGGGCAGAAACGAAGGCCGCAGGTCTTCCTACAAGAAAGCCTACGTACAACTTACCGACGAAAGCAAGTCCATCGAGTTCTTCGAGAGTCTTGCATAATAGGAGGAATGAACAATGGCTATTAAGAAATTCAAACCGACTACCCCTTCGCGCCGTTTTATGACGGTCTCGACTTTTGACGAAGTCACCACCACAACCCCGGAACGCAGCCTGCTTGTCAGCAAGAACAAATCCGGCGGACGTAACGCAAACGGCAGAATCACCGTCAGACACATCGGCGGCGGCAACAGAGTAAAATACAGAATTATCGACTTCAAACGCGATAAAGACGGTATCCCCGCAAAGGTCGCTACCATCGAGTACGATCCCAACCGTTCCGCAAACATCGCACTTCTCAACTATGCAGACGGCGAAAAACGCTACATCATCGCTCCTCTCGGAATTACCGTCGGCGACGTGGTAGTAAGCGGACCCGATGCGGATATCAAAGCAGGCAACTGCCTTCCCATCGAAAACATTCCCGTCGGTACCGTTATCCATAATATCGAGCTTAATCCCGGTCGCGGCGCACAACTTTGCAGAGCAGCCGGCAACGAAGCGCAACTTATGGCAAAAGAAGGCAAGTACGCAACCGTACGTCTTCCCAGCGGCGAAATGAGATATATCCTTGCGCGTTGCAAAGCGACCATCGGTCAAATCGGCAACGTCGACCACGAAATCGTATCGCTTGGCAAAGCCGGCCGTAAACGTCATATGGGCGTCAGACCTACCGTCCGCGGTGTCGTTATGAACCCCTGTGATCACCCGCACGGCGGTGGCGAGGGCAAATCTCCCGTCGGTATGCCCAGTCCTGTTACTCCTTGGGGTAAACCCGCATTGGGATATAAGACCCGCAAGAAGAAGAATGTCAACGATAAGTATATTATCAAGCGTGTAAACTAGGAGGCTATTATATGAGCAGGTCAGTTAAGAAAGGGCCTTACGTTGAAGAAAGGCTTATGAAAAGAATAATCGCAATGAACGAGAGCGGTGAATTGAAACCCGTCAAAACCTGGTCAAGGGCTTCCACCATCTTCCCCGAAATGGTCGGTCACACGATCGCCGTTCACGACGGAAGAAAGCACGTTCCCGTATTCGTTACCGAAGAAATGATCGGATGCAAACTCGGCGAGTTCGCACCCACCCGTACCTTTAAGGGACACGCAGCCGGCGAAAAATCGACCGGTGCGAAATAGGAGGTATTCAGATGGCTACAAGAAGTAAACAAAAATCTTTGGCAAGAAAGACAAACGCCGATAAGCGTCCCCATGCCGTAGCGAAATATATCAGAATCTCTCCCTTCAAGGTAAGAATCGTTCTCGATATCATCCGTGGCAAAAAATACAACGAAGCGGTCGCTATCCTCGAAAACACTTCGAAAGCGGCTTGCCCCGAAGTTCTTAAAGTGCTTAACAGCGCGGCGGCAAACGCCGAGAACAACCTCAATATGAGCAAAAACGATTTGTTCGTTGCAGAGTGCTTCTGCGATCAGGGCCCAATTCTCAAAAGAATCAACCCCGTATCGAAGGGACGCGCACACCGCATCAACAAACGCACAAGCCATATCACTGTCATTTTGGACACCGTTAAGGACTAGGAGGTAACTATGGGTCAGAAAGTTAATGCACACGGCAACAGAGTCGGTATTATTAAAGATTGGGATACCAAATGGTACGCGGACAAGAAAAACTTCGCAACCAACCTTAAACAAGACGACGACATCCGTAAATTCATTAAGAAAAATTATTACAAGAGCGCGATTTCGAAAATCACCATCGAACGCGCTGCCAACAAGGTTACCGTCAACATTCACACCGGTCGTCCCGCAACCATCATCGGCAAGCAGGGCGCAGGCGTCGAGGCAATGAAGAAAGAAGTTCAGAAATTCTGCCCCGAACGCAACGTCAACATCAACGTTATCGAAGTGAAACGTCCCGATATGGACGCACAACTCGTTGCGGAAAGGATTGCGGAACAACTCGAAGCGCGCGCATCGTTCAGACGCAGTATGAAACAAGCGATGAGCAAGGCTATCTGGGCAGGCGCAAAGGGTGTTAAAACGATGGTCAGCGGTCGTCTTGACGGCGCAGAAATCGCAAGAAGCGAAAATTATCACGAGGGTTCTGTTCCCCTTCAAACTCTTCGCGCGGATATCGACTACGGCTTTGCGGAAGCAAAAACCACGTTCGGTCAGATCGGCGTAAAAGTTTGGATTTACAAAGGCGAAGTCCTTGGCGGAGTACCCAGAGAGGAGGTAACGACAAATGTTAATGCCTAAAAGAGTTAAAAGACGTCGTCAGATGCGCGGCAGAATGAAAGGCAACGCGAACAAAGGTAACAGAATCGCTTACGGCGAATACGGCCTTGTCGCAGCGGAACCCTGCTGGATTACAAGCAATCAGATCGAAGCGGCGCGTGTCGCAATGACGAGATATATCAAACGTGGCGGTCAGGTTTGGGTTGACATCTTCCCCCACAAGCCCGTTACGAAGAAACCCGCCGGCACCCGTATGGGTAGCGGTAAAGGTTCTCCCGAATATTGGGTAGCAGTCGTGAAACCCGGTCGCGTTATGTTTGAAATGGCCGGCGTATCCGAAGACGTTGCAAGAGAAGCATTGAGACTTGCTTCTGCAAAACTTCCCATCAAGTGCAAGATTTACAACAAGGCTCAACTTGAAGCAAAACTTGCCGAAAAAGAAGGCGGTGAAGCGAAATGAAAACGAACGTTTTATATAACAAGACAAACGAAGAGTTGCAACAACAACTTAAAGAGTTGAAGTCGGAATTATTCTACCTTCGCTTTAAGCACGCGACCAATCAGTTGACCAACCCCAACGTCCTCAGCAACTGCAAGAAGGACATCGCAAGGGTACAAACCATTTTGCGTCAACGCGAACTCAATATCTCTGTCGAGCCCGCAGCCCCCGCAAAGAAATCGGGCAAAAAGGCTAAATAGGAGGGACTTAAATGGAAAACACAGTAAATATCGAAAGAAATCTGCGTAAAAACCGCGTCGGTATCGTCGTATCCGATAAAATGGACAAGACCATCGTCGTCGCAATCGAGCAGAGAGTAAAGCATCCCCTCTACAAGAAGATCGTCAAACGCACCAAGAAATTCAAGGTTCACGACGAAAACAACGTTGCAGGCGTAGGCGACAAAGTTCTTATCGCCGAAACCCGCCATCTCAGCAAAGACAAATGCTGGCGCTTGGTGGAAGTCATCAAGAAAGCAGAGTAAGGAGGGCGTGATAAATGATTCAACCGCAAAGTAGATTAAAAGTCGCAGACAACTCCGGCGCAAAAGAAATTATGTGCATCAGAGTTTTGGGCGGCAGTTTCAGAAGAAGTGGCAATATCGGTGACGTTATCGTAGCCTCCGTAAAGAGCGCAACGGTCGGCGGCGTCGTTAAGAAAGGCGACGTTGTCAAAGCGGTTATCGTAAGAACGAGCAAGGGCATTCGTCGCGCAGACGGCAGCCATATCAAGTTCGACGACAACGCGGCAGTCATCATCGACGCACAGAAACAGCCCCGCGGTACTCGTATCTTCGGGCCTGTTGCAAGGGAACTTCGCGATAAAGATTACATGAAAATCATTTCGCTCGCTCCCGAGGTTCTGTAAGGAGGACACACGACAATGGCAGCATTAAACGTTAAAAAAGGCGATAACGTAATGGTTATCACCGGTAAAGATAAAGGCACTGCGGGCGAAGTCCTTAAAGTATATCCCGAGGACAATCGCATCGTGGTAAAAGGCGTCAACGAGGTTCACAAACACGTGAAACCCCGCAAAGCGCAGGATAAAGGCGGCATCGTCAAACAAGAAGGCACTATCGACGTGTCCAACGTTATGGTCATTTGCCCCGCTTGCCACGAAGTAGTTCGCGTAAAACACGCAGAACTTACCGAAGACGGCAAATCCAAGAAGATTCGTGCTTGTGCAAAATGCGGCGCAGACCTTGACGGCAAGAAAGTTTCCGCCAAGAAAGCAGCCAAAAAAGTTGCGAAAAAAGCCGCATCCAAGGCAAAAGACGCCGAATAATACGGAGGTAATATATGGCTGAAAAGACAAACGATGTTCAAAGAAACTGGTTGCAAGCCTATTATAAGGAAACGGTAGTTCCCGCCCTTATCAAGGAATTCAACTATACGAATATCAATCAAGTTCCTAAAATCGAGAAAATCGTTCTCAACATGGGCCTTGGCGACGTGAGAGACAACGCAAAGAGTTTGCAACTCGCCGTTGACGAACTCAAACTTATCGCAGGACAAAAGCCTATCGTTACGAAGGCAAAGAAGAGCGTTGCGAACTTCAAAGTAAGAGAAGGTCAGAACGTCGGCGCAAAAGTTACGCTCCGTGGACAGAGAATGTACGATTTCTTTGCAAAACTCACCTGCATCGCGCTTCCTCGCGTACGTGACTTCAAGGGCGTATCGAGAAAGTCCTTCGACGGCCGCGGCAACTATGCGCTCGGCGTCAAAGAGCAGTTGATTTTCCCTGAAATTTCCTATGATCAGGTCGAAAAAATCCGCGGCTTCGACATTTGCGTCGTCACCACCGCGAACACCGACGAAGAAGCAAGGGAACTTCTGAAACTGATGGGCATGCCCTTCGCAAAGAATTAGGAGGCTTAAAATGGCAAAAAAAGCATTAGTCAATAAACAACAAAGACCGGCTAAATATTCGACGAGAGCATACACCCGTTGCTCCATCTGCGGTCGTCCCCACGCGGTACTTCGCAAGTACGGCATTTGCAGAATTTGCTTCCGCGAACTGGCTTACAAAGGTCAGATTCCCGGCGTCAAGAAAGCAAGCTGGTAACAGGAGGATAGAGATATGTCAATGACAACAGACCCCATTGCAGATATGCTTACCCGCATCAGGAACGCACTTACTGCAAAACACGAAACAGTTGAAATCCCCGCCTCCAAAATCAAGGTTAACATCGCCGAGATTTTAAAGAAAGAAGGCTATATCGCCGATTACGAAGTCATCGAAAGCGGCGTTCAGGGCGCAATCAAAATCACGCTTAAATACGCAGGCAAGAACAAGAAGGTCATCACCGGACTTAAACGCATCAGCAAACCCGGTCTTCGCGTTTACTGCGAAAGCACGAAAATACCTTCGGTTCTGAACGGAATGGGCATTGCCATTCTTTCGACCTCGCAAGGTGTCATGACCGACAAAGAAGCAAGAGAAGCCGGCTGCGGCGGAGAAGTTCTTGCTTACGTTTGGTAATAAAGGGAGGTACAGAATATGTCAAGAATAGGAAGACTTCCCGTTGTTATCCCCCAGGGCGTTACCGTAACGTTTGCCGACGGCGTCGCAACCGTCAAAGGACCGCTCGGCACCCTTTCGGAAGAAATCAAAGGTCATATCAACCTTGAAATCAAGGGAAACGAAGCAATCTTTACAAGAGATAACGAAGAAAAAGAAACCAAAGCGTTGCACGGCTTGTACAGGGCAACCCTTCACAATATGGTGGAAGGCGTTACCAAAGGTTTTGAAAAACACCTTATGATCTCGGGCGTCGGCGTCAAGGTTACCCTTCAAGGCACGAAACTCGTTATGAACATCGGTTTCTCGCATCCCGTCGAAGTGGAACAACCCAAAGGTATCACGTTCGCCGTCGTCAACGCCACCCCGAACCTTGTCGAAATCGCCGTTAAAGGCATCGACAAAATCGAAGTCGGTCAATGCGCGGCAACTATCAAAGCCATCAAGAAGGTTGAACCTTATCACGGCTACGGCATCTACTACAAGGACGAAGTCGTTGTACGTAAAGAAGGCAAGACGGCCGGTAAATAAAGGAGCGTAAAGTATGATTTCCAAATTAGATAAAAACACTGACAGGCTCGCAAGACACGCAAGAGTCAGAAAGAAGATCGGCGGTACTGCTGAAAGACCCCGCTTCGACGTTTACAGAAGCAATATGCACATCTACGTTCAGGTCATCGACGACGTCGCCGGAAAAACCCTTGCCGCAGCATCTACGGTAGAAAAAGAAATCGGCAAAATGGTTGAAGGCAAGAGCAAAACCGAAGCCGCGAAAATCGTCGGCGCGGAAGCCGCAAAACGTGCGATCGCCGCAGGCATCACCGAAGTGGTTTTCGACCGTGGCGGTTACATCTATACCGGAAGAGTCGCAGCGGTTGCGGACGGCGCAAGAGAAGCCGGCCTGAAATTCTAGGGAGGTTATTATGGCAGAAAGAAACGAAAAGTTCAATAAAAACAGAGGCGAGAAGCGCGAGGACAATACCCCGCACAGACTCATTGCCATTAACCGCGTAACGAAGGTTGTCAAAGGCGGCCGCAGAATGCGTTTCACCGCACTTGTCGTCGTCGGCGACGAAAAGGGCAGCGTAGGTATCGGCACCGGTAAGGCAGCCGAAGTACCCGAGGCAATCAAGAAGGCGGTCGAAGCGGCAAAACGCGACGTCAAACCCGTCGCAGTCGTCGGAACGACCATTCCTCATCGCGCAGAAGGCGTCTATGGCAGAGGCAGAGTTCTTCTTATGCCCGCCGAAGAAGGTACCGGCGTTATCGCCGGCGGTCCCGTACGTGCCGTTCTTGAAATGGCAGGTATCAAAGATATCCGTACGAAATCCATCGGCACCACGACTCCTATCAACTGCGTACGCGCAACCATTAACGGTTTAAGACAACTCCGCACCGCCGAAGAAATTATGGAAGTAAGAAACATCGGCAAAGCGGACGACGAAAAAATCGTGCTGTAATCGGAGGTAACCGAAATGAAACAAATTAAAGTAACTTTGGTTAAAAGCACCATCGGCGCAGTCAAAAAGCAACAGGCTACCGTTGAAGCGTTAGGTCTTCACAAAATCGGACAGTCCAAAGTATTTACGGACAGCGAGGTTTTGCAAGGTATGCTTAAAGTAGTCTCCCACTTGGTCAAAGTGGAAGAAGCGTAAAGGGAGGGCACATTTATGAAAATGCACACTTTACAACCCGCCGAAGGCGCGGTAAGAGACGTAAAAAGACTTGGCAGAGGTATCGGCTCGGGTACGGGCAAAACCTCCGGCAAAGGTCATAAAGGTCAATGGGCAAGAAGCGGCGGCGGCGTACGTCCCGGCTTCGAAGGCGGTCAAATGCCTATTTGCCGTCGTTTGCCTAAACGCGGCTTCACCAATAATTTCAAGAAAGTATATTCAATCGTGAACGTGGGCGACCTCGACGTGTTCGAGGCAAACACCGAGATCACGCTCGAACTCTTGTACGAGAATCGCATCGTCGGAAAGATGGAACCTTATGGTCTGAAAGTCCTCGGATGCGGCGAACTCACGAAACCCCTTACCGTTAAAGCCAGCAAATTCACGGCTTCTGCGGTAGCGGCAATCGAAAAGGCAGGCGGAAAAGCAGAGGTGTTATAATGTTTGAAACTATTAAAAACGCATTCGGAACAAAAGAAATACGCGTAAAAATCTGGGCAACGCTTTTGTTGCTTCTGGTTTACCGTATCGGCTGTTTTATTCCCGTGCCCGGACTTAACGTCAGTATTATTTCGGACGCTTTGAAAGGTAGCAGTGCTTCGTCGTTCTTGAACGTCATCAGTGCTATCACGGGCGGGTCCCTTTCACAAGGTACGCTTTTTGCTCTCGGAATAATCCCGTTTATCAATAGTTTCATCATAATGCAACTTCTGACGCTCATCATTCCCAAACTGGAAGAAATGAGCAAAGACGGTGAAGAAGGCCGTAAAAAAATCACGCAAATCACTCGTTACGTCGCAATCGTACTCGCAGTGGTTCAAGCCATCGGCATTGTGTTTTTGTGGAAGAATTACATCAACCCCATTTACGGCATGCAAAAGAACTGGCTTGCGATGATTTACGTAATCGTAATTCTCGTCGGCGGCAGCGTAATGGTCATGTGGCTGGGCGAAAGAATCACGGAATACGGCATCGGCAACGGTACGTCGCTTATCATCTTCGTCGGTATTCTTTCAACGGCGGGCACCTCGCTTCTGAACGCGTTCAGAACAGTTCCCACCGATCCCAACAAACTCTGGAACATTTTCGGGTTCTTAATCCTCGTCCTGGCACTCTTTGCGTTCATCGTCTTTATGGACGGTGGCGAAAGAAGAATCACGGTGCAATATGCAAAACAGGTTAAGGGCAACAAAATGTACGGCGGACAAACCACGTTTATTCCTATTCGTGTAAACGCGTCGGGCGTTATGCCGATAATCTTTGCGTCGTCGTTCATCATGTTCCCGCAGATGATAATCAGCTTCATTCCCAAACTTGCCGAAAGCAAATTCGGCGTATGGTGGATGAGAAACCTTACCACTTCCGGCGGAACCTGGTGGGGCAGCCTGATTTACTACATCTTCATGGTTGTATTCATCATCTTCTTTGCATATTTCTATTCGATGATTCAGTTCAACCCCGAAGACGTTTCAAAGAACATTCAGCAATACGGCGGGTTTATCCCCGGTATTCGTCCCGGTAAACCCACGTCTGATTACCTTAAACGTATCAACAACCGTATTACTTTGTTCGGAGCAATCTTCCTTTCGATCATTTGCGTAATTCCTACGTTCCTGTTCAACGTTATCGGCAAGGACATCGGACTTTCAAGCGCATTCTCGGCAACCGGACTTCTTATCGTAGTATCCGTCGCACTGGAATTCAACAAGTCGCTTGAATCGCAAATAATGATGAGACATTACAAGGGATTCCTTAAATAATAAAGTATGAGGGAAGCGGCGCAAAGCGACGCTTCCCGAAACCTTGCTTTTAAGGACGGGGGAAAGAGTTTTTTCAGGAGAGTTTATGAATATTATTCTTTTGGGCGCACCCGGAGCAGGAAAAGGCTCGCAGGCGGCGAAAATATCGGAATATTACAAAATCCCGCACATTTCGACGGGCGACATATTCCGCAAAAACATTAAGGAACAAACGGCACTCGGCAAACTTGCAAAGACTTTCATCGACGCAGGCAATCTCGTGCCCGACGACGTGGTTATCGATCTCGTCAAAGACAGGCTTTCAAACGACGACTGCAAAAACGGATATATCCTTGACGGATTCCCTCGCACCATTCCCCAAGCCATCGCGCTTGACAAGGTTGCGGATATCGACGTTGTTCTGAACATCGACGTTCCGTTTGACGTCATCGAAGACAGATTGACCGGCAGACGCGTATGCATTTGCGGCGCAACCTATCACGTATCGCAACTTAACGGCAGGGATACCTGCGAAAAGTGCGGTCAAAAACTTTTCATCCGCGACGACGACAAAATCGAAACGGTGAAAGCGCGCCTTAAAGTCTATGAGGAACAAACCGCGCCTCTCGTCGAATATTATCAAGGTCTCGGCCTTGTCAAAACGATTAAAGGACGCGACACCGTCGACGAAACGTTTGAAGAAGTCAGGAAGGTTCTCGATACGTTATGATTTACCTTAAAACCGCAAGCGACTTTGAAAAAATGCGCGTGGCGGGCGCAATCGTCAGGGACACCCTTTTGCTTATGGAAGAAAAAGCGAAAGAAGGCGTCACGACGGCGGAACTTAACAAAATCGCCGACGCTTACATCAGAAAATGCGGCGCAGAACCGAGTTTTCTGAATTACAACGGATATCCGTTCAGCATTTGTGCGTCGGTCAACGAGGAGGTCGTCCACGGGTTTCCTTCCAAAAGGGCGCTTAAAGACGGCGATATTGTGAGTATCGACGTGGGGGCTGTTATCAACGGTTTTCACGGAGACGCGGCAAGGACGTTCCTTATCGGAAACGTAAAGGAAGAAGTCAGAAAACTTGTCGAAGTAACGAAAGAATGTTTCTTTAAGGGGATCGAAGCCTTTAAGGACGGAAACAGACTTTCGGACATCGGAATCGCGGTGCAGACGTACGCCGAAAGTTTCGGATACGGCGTCGTGAGAGAAATGGTCGGACACGGCATCGGCAGGAAAATGCACGAAGATCCCGAAGTCCCGAATTACTTTACGGGAAGAAGGGGACCGAGGCTTGAACCGGGTATGGCGCTTGCCATCGAGCCGATGATAACTCTCGGCAGTCCGGACATCTGTCTTGACGAAAATCAGTGGACGGTGTCGACAATCGACAAAAAACCCGCCGCGCATTACGAAAATACCACAATTTTAACAAAAAACGGCCTCGAAATATTGACATTATAAAAAAATTAATGTATAGTATGAAAATCAGTGTCGGAAGTATTGTCTTGTCAAAAGCGGGACGCGACAAAGGAAGATATTTCGTCGTGACGGAAGTCGTCGACGAAAACTACGTCAGAATTTCCGACGGCGACCTTCGCAAAGCGGAGAAAGCCAAACTCAAAAAAGTAAAACACTTGAAGTTCAGCGGTGATAACTTGCCCGAATTTGCAAATATGCAAAACAAGGACAAGGGTGTTGTCAACGCCGAACTTCGTAGCGCGTTAAAAGCGTACAAAAACACCTGTAAGGAGGAACAATAGTGTCCAAGGAAGACGTCATCGAAGCGGAAGGCCGCGTTGTCGAGGTTATGCCCAACGCAACTTTCAAGGTTCAGCTGGCAAACGGTCATATCGTTATTGCCTACTTGTCCGGAAAACTCAGGATGAATTATATCCGTATTCTCGAAGGAGATAAGGTTACTATTGAAATGAGTCCTTACGACCTTACGAAAGGTAGAATTACCTGGCGTAGCAAAAATTAATGGAGGTATCAACAATGAAAGTCAGACCGTCTGTTAAACCTATGTGCGACAAATGCAAGGTTATCAAAAGAAACGGCAGAGTTATGGTTATCTGCAGCAAAAATCCCAGCCACAAACAAAGACAGGGTTAATTTCACTATTGCATATTATCTGCCGGTAGCACGCGGCTGATTACCGTATCATTCCATTTACATGCGGTATGTGTGAGGGCGACAATATAAAATATCATTTGTAAATTTAATGGAGGTTACAAAATGGCACGTATTGCTGGCGTAGATTTACCCCGCGAGAAAAGGCTTGAAATCGGACTTACCTATATTTATGGTATCGGCCGTCCCACTGCCACGAAAATCTTACAGGAAACCGGCATTTCCCCCGACGTCCGCGTCAAGGATCTGACCGAAGAACAAGTAAGTCTTCTAAGGGAGTATATCGAAAAGAATCTTCACGTCGAAGGCGATTTGAAGAGAGAAATTTACACAAACATCAAACGACTGAAAGATATCGGTTGTTATAGAGGCGTAAGACATCGTAAAGGCTTACCCGTACGCGGTCAGCGCACGAAACAAAACGCGCGTACCTGCAAGGGTCCGAAGCGTCTTGTCTCACGCAAAAAGTAGGAGGTAACTTATGGCAGCACCCAGAAAAGTTATTAAGAAACGTAAAGACTTAAAACGTATTGAAAAAGGTTGCGCGCATATCCATGCCTCTTTCAATAACACTATCGTTACCATCACCGACACCGAAGGCAATGCCATCAGTTGGTGCAGCGCGGGCAAACTCGGCCTTAAAGGCAGCCGTAAGAGCACCCCGTACGCAGCGCAAATGATCGCAGAAGCCGCTGTCAAAGACGCGCTTCCCCACGGATTAAAGAGTGTTGAAGTTTACGTCAAGGGTCCCGGCGCAGGTCGCGAAAGCGCAATCCGCGCAATCAACACCGCAGGCCTCGAAATCACCCTTATCAAGGACGTCTCTCCCATTCCTCACAATGGTTGCCGTCCTCCCAAACGCAGAAGACTGTAAGGAGAATTTGATTTATGGCTAAATATACAGGACCGGTACTTAAAAAGTGCAGAGCGTTGGGTATCAGCCCGATGGAACTCGGCATCGATAAAAAATCAAACCGTCAGGTTAAAGTTTCCAGAAAGAAACAAAGCAACTACGCTTTGCAACTCAAAGAGAAACAGAAGGTTAAATTTATCTACGGCATTCTTGAAAAACAATTCAAAATGTACTACAACAAGGCTGAAAGAATGCGCGGCGTAACGGGCGAAAACATGCTCGTTCTTATCGAAAGCCGCCTCGATAACGTCGTTTATCGCCTCGGCCTCGGCAGCAGCCGCGCTATGGCGCGCCAGATCGTAAACCACGGTCACATCACGGTAAACGGACACGTCGTCGACATTCCGAGTTACCTTGTGAAAGCGGGTGACGTCATTGCCGTTAAATCCAACAAACAGGACAAAGTCATGTATGCGGACATCAAAGAAGGCAACAAAGTCGTACTACCCGCATGGCTGTCCTTTGATAATGCAACCCTCACCGGAAAAGTCGAGCGTCTTCCCGAACGCGCGGATATCGACCCGTCTATTTCCGAACATCTCATCGTTGAGTTGTACTCGAAATAATCCGATTTTGACAATCAGATTATCCTTTATAGGAGGAATTGTTCTATGATGGAAATGAAACGACCTAAAATCACTTACGAAGAGAACGAGTCGGGCAGTTTCGCCCGTTTCGTGGTAGAGCCTTTGGAACGCGGTTTTGGTACGACGCTTGGGAACAGTTTAAGAAGGATTCTTCTTTCCGCGCTTCCCGGTGCAGCACCCGTCGGCATTAAAATTGCCGGCGTCGACCACGAATTTTCAACCATTCCCGGTGTACGCGAAGACGTTACCGAAATTATCCTTAATATCAAAGGTCTCGCAATCAAAATCCACGGCGCTTGCCCCGAAAAGAAGGAAATCACCCTTTATAAGAATACGGCAGGTCCCGTGACGGCCGCAGACATCAGCGTTCCTTCCGATGTTGAAATTCTTAACCCCGATATGTATATCTGCAACCTCGAACAGGGCGCAGTGCTTGATATGTCGATTTATATCGATACCGGCCGCGGATACGTTCCCGCAGACCGCAACAAGGACGCCAAAGCGCCCATCGGATATATTCCCGTCGACAGCATCTACACCCCCGTCGAAAAAGCAAACTACACTGTCGAGAGCACCCGTGTCGAGCAGAGCATCGACTTTGACAAACTGACAATCGAAGTCCTTACAAACGGCACCGTTTCCGCAAAGGAAATCATCAGCCTTTCTGCAAAAATTATGAACGACCACGTTCAGCTTTTCGTCGACCTTATCGACAATATGTCGAGCTACGATATCCTCGTTTCGCAAGACGACGACAAACAACAGAAAGTGCTTGAAATGTCCGTCGAGGACCTTGACCTCAGCGTTCGTTCGTACAACTGCTTGAAACGCGCAGGTATTCACACCGTCGAGGATTTGACCAAAAAATCCGAAGAAGATATGCTTAAAGTGCGTAATCTCGGCCGCAAATCGCTTGAAGAAGTCATCAATAAACTTCACGACCTCGGCCTTGATCTTCGCAACAAAGACGAGTAAGGAGACTTTTTATGGAACCCAAAAAATTAGGAAGACCTACCGACCAACGTCTTGCCGTCCTCAGAAACCAGGCAAGCGAACTCTTGTGGTATGGCAAAATAGAAACAACCGTTGACCGCGCCAAATCGGTCAGAAGCATCGCTGAAAAACTTATCACCCTTGCTATCAACACTTACGAAGATACCGTTAAGGTCACCAAAACCAAAACGAACTTAAAGGGCGAAAAAGTCGAAGTCGAATTCACCAACGACGGCCCCAAAAAACTTGCTGCACGCAGGAAAATGATCGCCGAACTTCGTGATATCCCCGAAGCCAAAGAGGAAAAAGAAAGCAAAACCGCATATGCCAAACGTACCGCGGACGTCAGCAATCCTCTTGTTGAAAAACTCTTCAACGAATATGCTCCCAAATACGCAAAACGCGCGGAAGAGAAAGGTCAGAAGGGCGGCTATACCCGCATCGTCAAACTTGGCGAACGTCGCGGCGACGCAGCATCCATGTGCATTCTGGAATTGCTGTAATCTTCAAAACCAAGGCACGCAGAAATGCGTGCTTTTTTTATGCAAAAATTATTGATAATATCGCGCGTTTTTTATATAATTGACCTATGCAAAAGATTCTGAGTACAATGCGTCGGGCGATAACCGACTACAACATGATCAGTGACGGCGACAAAATCGTCGTGGGCGTTTCCGGCGGCAAAGACAGTTTATTGTTGCTGACCGCCTTAAAAGCCTTCCAACGCTTTTCTCCCGTGAAATTCGACCTTGCCGCAATCACTATCGACATGGGCTTTAAGGACGCGTCTGTCGCCGAAAAACAGGCTTTGTCGGCGTATATTGCGGAACTCGGCGTGCCGTATTACGTCGTCGATACCGATATTGCCGAAGTCATCTTCGAGGCAAGGAAAGAAAGCAATCCGTGCAGCCTGTGCAGCAAGATGCGCCGGGGCGCGCTTAACAATAAGGCGATCGAGTTGGGATTCAACAAACTCGCCCTCGGGCATCACGCCGACGACGTCGTGCAGACCATGCTGTTGTCGCTTTTGTACGAAGGCAGGTTTTCGACTTTCCAGCCCGTATCTTTTATGGACAGAAGCGGCATAACGCTGATACGCCCGTTTATTTACACAAGCGAATCGGACGTCAAAGGCGCGGTCAACAAACTGAACCTGCCCGTCCTGCACAACCCATGCCCCGCGAACAAGCACACCCAGCGCGAATACGTCAACGAACTTGTGAAAAGGCTCACGAAGGAAGTGCCGTACGCCCGCGAAAGAATGCTTGGCGCAATCTACCACCCCGAACGCGCAAACCTTTGGCAAAAACCCGATAAATCCGACGATTAAAAGGTCATAAATCCGTTGTCCCCCTACATATTTTATAAAGCAGGGGGAATCAATGGAAAGGAATATCGAAAGGATTTTAAGGGAAGCCCGATACGTCTTGGAAAACAAGTGTACCGTGCGGGAAGGCGCAAAAAAATTCGGCGTGTCGAAAAGCACTTTTCACGCCGACGTAACTTATAAATTGAAAGACGTCGATAAGGAAACGTACGAAAAGGTGCAACGCCTTATGGATTACCACTTTTCAATCCGCCATTTAAGGGGCGGAGAGGCGACGAAAAGAAAGTATAAACAATCAAGATCGCCCGTTTAACGGCAAAAAACAACCGCACTCATTAAAGTGCGGTTTTGTTGTGTAGTTTATTCTCGTCCAACGAGTTCGTCGATTGTAATATCGAAAATATCCGCAAGTTCCCACAGAGTTTCGATATCCGGCGTATTTCGCCCGATTTCGTAATTACTGATAAGGGTTTTTCGGCTACCGAAACGAGCGGCTAATTCTTCCTGCGTAAGCCCCGCCTGTTTTCGGAAAAACCTGATATTTTCTGCGATTTTAATATTTTTCATACAAATTATTCTCTTCCGACAAGCTCGTCAAGGGTAATGTCGAAAATATCCGCAAGTTCCCACATTTTGAATATATCGGGAACGTTTTTGCCGTTTTCATAATTGCTGATTAACGACTTGTCGCTGTTAAAATGCGCGGCAAGTTGACATTGGGTAAGTCCTGCTTGTTTGCGGTAATATTTCAGGTTTTCTGCAAATTTGAACGATTTCATTTTGATAATTATTCTCTGCCTACCAATTCGTCAAGAGTGATGTCGAAGATATCCGCAAGTTTTACAAGCGTGTAAATATCCGGCGTGCTGATTCCGTTTTCATAATTTGAAACAAGGTTTTTGCTTCCGCCGAGTTGTTTTGACAATTCTTCTTGGGTAAGGTTATTCGCCTTTCTGAAAAATCTTATATTGTCCGCAATTTTTAATTCTTTCATATTGACAATAGTACAAGAATCTTGTACAATAAAAGAAAAACCACAAGAAACTTGTTATTTAATATGAATTTAACAGAATTTAAGCGGGAAATTTTGAAACTTTTGGACGAAAGCGGTCGGGATTGGGAGATTAAAAGCGATGATGGCTTTAATATCGCGGTATTTACCGAAAACGACGGCAGTTTTATCGTAAAACTTCAAAACGGTTCGTCGATGAAAAGAAAAACGAGGCAGTTACCATTGAAAGAGTTTAAGGAAAAGTATGTTCCGCACGAATAAAACGAACAGGGCATAAAAAAAGACACTCGGCAGTGCGAGTGTCTTTTGTTTTTGCTGAATTATGCTTTGCCTGCACAACCCAAAACGTCGATGAGTTTGTGGCGGACGCATTCCTTAATCGCCGCTCTTGCGGGCCCGAGATATTGACGGGGATCGAAGTGCGAAGGATTGTTATAGAAATGTTCGCGGATAGCGGCGGTTGCTGCCATACGAAGGTCGCTGTCGACGTTGATTTTGCAAACAGCCATACGTGCGGCTTCGCGAAGCATATCTTCGGGAACGCCTTTTGCGCCGGGCATACTTCCGCCGTACTTTTCAATGGTTTCGACGTATTCTTGCGGAATGCTGGACGCACCGTGCAATACGATGGGGAAGCCGGGCAGACGTTTGCCGACTTCTTCAAGGATGTCAAAGCGCAGACGGGGAGCGGTCTTGAACTTGAATGCGCCGTGGCTGGTGCCGATTGCGATTGCAAGTGAGTCGACGCCCGTGCGGCTTACGAACTCCTCAACCTGGTTGGGGTCGGTATAGCAAGCGTCCTTTTCGCTGACGTTTACCGCGTCTTCGATGCCTGCCAGCTGGCCGAGTTCCGCCTCGACAACGACGCCGTGGTCGTGAGCGTATTGGACGACTTCCGACGTGATTTTGATATTTTCTTCAAAAGAGTGATGCGACGCGTCAATCATAACCGAAGTAAAGCCGCCGTCAACGCAGGATTTGCAAAGTTCGAAACTGTCGCCGTGATCGAGGTGCATTACGATGGGCAGTCCGCTGACTTCCGACGCCGCCTCGATAAGATGACGGAGATATACGGGGTTTGCGTACTTTCTTGCGCCCGCGGATACTTGCAAGATAACGGGAGCGTTTTCTTCGGTGCAAGCCTCGACGATGCCCTGGATGGTTTCCATATTGTTGACGTTAAAAGCGCCGATTGCGTAACCGCCTTCATACGCTTTCTTGAACATTTCGGTGGATGTAACTATTGGCATAAATAACCTCCATTGATTATTATGTTTATTTTTGTCAAGGTTATTATATATTAAAAGCCGATAAATTTCCACTAAAAGACGCACAAAATTGAAAAATACTTCAATTTTTTACAAACCGTGCAAAATGCCGAAAAAGGCGAAAAAAAACCGCAACGGGCGTTGCGGCATTAAAAAAAGGCGAAATTATTGTTCTGCGCTTATGGGTTCGTAGGGGATATAGGCGTCGTCATCCTCGATAATCTTTCCCTTTTTGACAAGGTGTTTGTAATGAAGAATCTTAATGACGAGAATGAATATTCCAAGCGCGATGGGCGCGCACGCCGCGACCACGATGACGTAGTAAAGAAGCGGATTGAAAATGCCTGCGTACGACGAAAATCCCGCATAGGTTTTTATCGACAGGTAATACGTCAAAAACGTTGCCGCCGACGAAGCGAATCCGAAGCCCACAAGATGATATATGCGGTTTTTGCCCGTGAGAGCAAGCACGATAAGCATCGCCGCTCCGTAAAGAACTACGATGTAATACCACTTTGAAAACAGCACGTTGTACGCAAGCGACGTATCGATTGCGGCTTTTGCCGCGATGTCAAGCATCTTATACGATTCCGTCTTCATAAATCTGCGTTGGGCAAGGGCGGCAACGTTGTTTGCCATAAAATACCCTGCCGCGGCTGCCGCAGCAAACACAATGACGAAACAGAACACGGTATAAATCGCATACGCCGTGCGTTTCGAGTTCAGATTTTTCTTTTCCTGTTCAAGAGCGCTGTCGACGGGAAATTCCTTGACGTTGGCTTTCTTGACTTTTTTCTTATTATCTTTCTTTCCCATAATCTTAATAAAAGGCATATACCTTACATCTATTTTAAGGCTTAAAACGGTAAAATGTCAATACAACTTTGAAAAAATGTGTCGATTTCGCCCGATATACGGTTGAAAACATAGTTTTTACTGTTATAATATATACGAAATATTGAAAAACAGAGGTTTAATTATGATTTCAGATGAAAGACAAAAACTGCTGGCAAAGAATCTTGTGGAATATTCGATAAGCGTTCAGAAGGGCGAAAAGGTCTGGATCGACGCTTTCGGCATCGACGTTTCTTTTGTGAACGCGCTTGTGGACGCGGTGTATGCGGCGGGCGGACAACCTTACGTTTTCCTGCACGACAGACGCGTCGAACGCGCTGTTCTTAAACACGTTACCGACGAACAGCTGGAACATATGGCGGCGCACGACGCGCGTCTTATGTCCGAAATGCAATGTTACATCGGCGTCAGGGGCGGGCAAAACAGTTACGAACTGTCCGACGTGCCCGACGACCGCATGCAGGCGTACAACCGCATTTACAACCACCCCGTGCATCACGAACAACGCGTGTGCAAAACCAAATGGGTGGTCATGCGCTATCCCACGGAAGGCATGTCGCAACTTGCCGGAATGAGCACCGAAGCCTTTGAAGATTTTTATTTCAAGGTATGCTGTCTGGATTACGCAAAAATGGAAAAAGCAATGCAACCGCTTGTTAATCTGATGAATAAGACGGATAAAGTGCGTATTGTGGCAAAAGACACCGATTTAACGTTCAGCATCAAAGATATTCCCGCGGTTACTTGTTCGGGCAGAATGAATATCCCCGACGGCGAAGTTTACACCGCACCCGTGAAGAACAGCGTCAACGGAGTGATACACTACAACGCGCCGAGTATCGAAAACGGCTTCCGTTTCGAAGACGTCAGGCTTGTTTTCAAAGACGGCAAAATTATTGAAGCGACCGCAAACAACTCTGCGGCGGCAAACGCGATTTTCGACACCGACGAGGGCGCACGCTATGTCGGCGAATTCGCAATCGGCGTCAACCCTTACGTCAAGAACGCAATCGGCGATATTCTGTTTGACGAAAAAATCAGCGGCAGTATTCATTTTACGCCGGGTGCTTGTTACGACGACGCTTACAACGGCAACGTGTCCGCCGTCCACTGGGATCTGGTTTTGCGCCAAACCCCCGACGTCGGCGGCGGTGAAATCTACTTTGACGATGTGTTAATCCGCAAAGACGGTTTGTTCGTGGTGCCGGAGTTGGACTGTCTTAACCCGTCCCACCTTGTTTAACGGCGATATTTTGCGACCTTACGGCGTTTTGACAGAACTTTGCTCAGTTACGTACGCATAAGTACGCGCCTTCGCAAAAACCTGCCAAGAACGCCGTAATCTCATCAAAATCTCGCCGTTAAACGTTAGAGATAGAGAATGCGCCTTTTCGGCGTTTTTGCAGAACCTGAAAATCCGTTAATGGGGACCCCGCGGGATACTTGTACTCGTGGGGCAGAATAGCATCAAAATCTCACCGTTAAACGGCAGAGTATGCTTTTTTATGTCATTGCGAAACACCCTAACTCACGGGGACCCCGCGGGATACTGTGTACCCGTGGGGAAAAGTCAAAAACAAAAAAACAGGGCGAATTTTTGAAATATCAGTAACATACTCGGGTATTTTTGGAAATATCGTTAAAAAATAAACAATAATTGGTAAAAAGTGGGTAAATTTGCTTGTTAAAATTACATTTTAAGGGTAAAATGTACTTGCAATTCGGGTTTCCGATTGTTAATTACTTCGTAATATAAATTTTGGAGGATATCTATATGTCACAAAACGTCAGAGTTGCTATCAACGGCTTCGGCAGAATCGGCCGTCTTGCTTTCAGACAAATGTTCGGCGCGGAAGGTTATGAAATCGTCGCTATCAACGATCTTACCAGCCCCAGAATGCTCGCTCATCTTTTGAAATACGACTCAACCCAGGGTAACTATGCAAACAGCCACAAGGTTGAAAGCGCAGAAGCTGTTCTTAACGAGGACGGCACCGTTAAAGAAGACGGCTACATTGTTGTCGATGGCAAGAAAATCACCATTTACGCACAAAAGAACGCCGCTGACCTTCCTTGGAAAGCCCTTGACGTAGACGTTGTTCTCGAATGCACCGGTTTCTATACCAGCAAAGCGAAAGCGCAGGCTCACATCACCGCAGGCGCAAAGAAAGTCGTTATTTCCGCTCCCGCAGGCAACGACCTTCCCACAATCGTTTACAACGTAAACCACAAAACGCTCAATAAAGACGACAATATCATCTCCGCCGCAAGCTGCACCACCAATTGCCTCGCTCCGATGGCAAAAGCCCTTAACGACTTTGCTCCCATCAAATCGGGCATTATGGTTACCATTCACGCTTACACCGGCGACCAGATGGTTCTTGACGGACCGCATCGCAAGGGCGACCTCCGCCGCGCTCGCGCAGCTGCCGTGAACATCGTTCCCAACAGCACCGGCGCAGCAAAAGCAATCGGTCTTGTCATTCCCGAACTTAACGGAAAACTTATCGGCTCCGCACAACGCGTTCCCACGCCTACCGGCTCCACCACGATCCTTACCGCTATCGTTGAAGGCACCGTTAAGAAAGAAGACATCAACGCCGCTATGAAAGCAGCCGCAAACGAAAGCTTCGGTTACAACGAAGAAGAAATCGTTTCAAGCGACATCGTCGGTATGAGATACGGCAGTTTGTTCGACGCAACTCAGACGATGGTCATCAACCTCGACAACGGCACTTCCGAAGTACAAGTAGTTTCCTGGTACGACAACGAAAACAGCTACACCAGCCAAATGGTCCGCACCATCAAATACTTCTCGGAACTTCTCAACAAATAATCGAAAAACAAAAATTACCCTCGGCAAACGCCGAGGGTTTTTTATTTGCTTTTGTTCTTATGCCGTCGTCGACAACTGCGTGACGGTGATAAACGCGTTGTTGAAAGACGCGGTGTCTGCCGTCGTGTTGTAAATCGACAGCGTGCCGGGCGATGAAAAACTCAGATAAACCGTCTTCGCCGCGGACGTAATCCCCGTGTCGGAACCGTCGTAAACAACGTTGTTCGACGCCGCTCCGTTGACGTACAAAGTTATGGTTTTCTGGGTTGCGCCCGTGGTTGACGCCGCGCCGCCGAAAGTTACGAGATATTCGCCAATCGGCACGTTTACGGCGTTATTTGATACGGTAAACGTCCCACCGGTGCTTTGTGCGGTCTGCGAAATCGGGATAATCGTGTTGGTCGCGACGCTTTCGGTCGCGGTGTTTTCCGCATGCACGGTGTAGCTTACGCCGGCAGGTCCCTGCGGTCCAGTTGCCCCGGCAGGTCCTTGCGGACCGACCGCGCCCGTCGCACCCGTTTCGCCTTGCGGTCCCTGCGGGCCTATCGCACCGGCGGGTCCTTGCGGACCGACCGCGCCCGTCGCA